>Ga0256832_1000006_pt1 | contig 216931 bp, 148 predicted proteins | sample 134614metaG_FD_190534 | JGI IMG/M metagenome (GOLD analysis project Ga0256832, IMG submission 190534) | Hydrothermal vent microbial communities from Lau Basin, Pacific Ocean - 134-614 | ecosystem: Environmental > Aquatic > Marine > Hydrothermal vents | place: Pacific Ocean: Lau Basin...
AAAACTAAAGAAAAAAAAAAAAAAAAAAAAAAAAATCAAGTTAAATTAGTTATCCTTTGTTAAAATTAATTAAAACGGCTCGGATTCAATATAGTATTGTAAGGATTTTTTTAAAAGGCATAAATTTATTCTTAAATGAAGATAAAAAAAAGCTGGTAGTTTTAAGAATAAATTTTATTTAAGGAGGTAAATTTATGTTATAAAACGTCAATACATTCTATTTTATTAAAACATCTGACCGGTTTATTAGTTTTTTCCACCGTTATATTTTTATTTTACAAAGTAATTTTACTTTACAATAAATTTAAAAGCTGCTTTCAATATCTTTTATCTTTTGTAAAGTTTTTATTAACTTCACATGTTTTAAAAAATCTGTGAAGGCAATAATGGAAACAAAACAACATCAGGAAAGCTGGCGATTTCCGAAAGAATTCTGGTTAGCCAATTTAATGGAATTATGCGAAAGAGCTGCTTACTATGGTTTTTTTATAGTTCTTACTTTATACCTTACAGATATTGTCGGTTTCGATGATAAAGCAACCGGTGTTGTTGCCGGAGTATTTTTTGCGCTTTTGTACTTCTTCCCACCGTTTGTTGGAGCTATCTCCGATAAGATCGGTTTCAAGAAAGGGTTAATTCTTGCGTTTAGCCTTTTAACCATAGGATATTTCTTTCTTGGTGTTTTTCATTCAAAAGTTTTGGTTATAGTTTTTTTATTTGTAGTTCTTATCGGTGGTTCATTCATTAAACCATTGATTACCGGAACAGTGGCAAAAACAACATCCGAAGTAAATAAAGCCCGTGGTTTTTCCCTTTTTTATTGGGTTGTTAATATCGGAGCGTTCGGCGGGAAAACCGTTGTGCCTTCTATTCGTCAAGGTATAGGCTTAGAATATGTTAATTTTTTCTCATCCGGAATGGCGTTCCTTGCTTTAATATTGGCAATATTTTTATTTAAACCTATCGATTCGGAAAATAACGGAAAAAAAATAAGTGATGTTATGGACGCTTTAATACGGATATTTAAAACTCCCAGATTAATTATACTCACATTAATTGTAGCCGGCTTTTGGATAATACAACATCAACTTTACGCTACAATGCCGAAGTATGTAATACGCTTATTGGGAGAAAGCGCCAAACCGGAATGGCTTGCAAATGTTAATCCTTTGGTGGTTGTAATTTTTGTGGTGATTGTAACCCAACTCACTAAAAAATATAAAGCCGTTACGGTAATGTTCGTGGGGATGTTCATTATGCCGCTATCCGCTTTGGCTATGGCGTTCAGTCAATCTTTGGAAGCCATAACCGGCGACAGTATTTCGATACTTGGTATGTTCTCACTGCATCCGTTAACCGTAATGATGATAATCGGTATTGCCATTCAAGGATTAGCGGAATGTTTTATATCGCCAAGATTTTTAGAATATTTCTCCCTCCAAGCCCCCAAAGGAGAAGAAGGCGTTTATATGGGCTTTAGCCATTTGCACTCTTTCTTCTCCGCACTTCTGGGATTTATTATGTCCGGATTTTTATTGGATAAATATTGCCCCGATCCAAAAACATTACCGGCAGGACTTACAGAAGCACAGCGCGCCGCATATTATGCCGATGCCCATCTTATTTGGTATTATTTCGTGGCTATTGCAATTGCGGCAGCGCTAGCACTCTACATTTTCAAGATTGTAACGGAGAGAATTGATAGAAAAAAACAAGTTATTTAATACTTGAAGATATTGAATATTTTTACTTATAAGTCAAAATTTGATTTTATATTTTTATTTTTCAAATTATTACTTTATATATTTAAATTGCAAAATTCTTTCAGACATTGTAAATTACATTAAAAATCTTTCTATAACTCATCACGAATTAATTTTTCAATTCTACATGAAAAGGAGTTAATCAATGGCTGACGAAACAAAAACCACCGGAACAGTTTCCGAAGCACAAATAGCTGTGCATTGGAAAGAAGAAGAATACTTTTCTCCACCCACAAAATTCATTGCCCAAGCAAATATGACGGACGAAACAATTTTAGAACGGTTCGGCGAAGATAATTTCCCGAATTGTTTTAAAGAATATGCCGATATGCTTGATTGGTACGAATACTGGCATACACTACTCGACGATAGTAATCCGCCGTTTTTTAAATGGTTCGTCGGAGGGAAAATAAATGCAAGTTATAATTGCATCGATCGGCATTTACCGAAATACAAAAACAAAGCTGCATTACATTTTGTGCCCGAACCGGAAGATGAAAAAATAGAACACATTACCTTTCAAGAACTTTACGTAAGAGTTAACGAAATGGCTGCACTTTTGCAGAGTTACGGATTGAAAGCCGGGGATACAGTAACCCTGCACATGCCAATGATTCCCGAACTACCAATTACAATGCTAGCTTGTGCCAGACTCGGAGTTATTCATTCGCAAGTTTTTTCCGGATTTTCGGGTAAAGCGTGTGCCGATAGAATTGTTGATGCAAAAAGTAAAATTTTAATAACAGCAGATGCATATTATCGCGGCGGGAAATTATTAAATCATAAAGAAAAAGCAGATATCGCCGTTGAAGAAGCCGCCAAAGATGGTCAAACTGTTGAGCATGTATTAATTTGGCAAAGGTATCCGGGTAAATACTCTTCCGAAACCCCTTTGGTTGAAGGCAGAGACGTAATAGTAAATAAAGAATTGAAAAAGTTTAAACATAAAAGAGTAGACCCCGTAAAACTTAATGCGGAAGACACATTGTTCTTAATGTACACTTCCGGAACAACCGGCAAACCGAAAGGGGCCCAACATTCGATAGGCGGATACATGGCATACGTTACAGGAACATCGAAATATATCCAGGATATTCATCCGGAAGATGTTTATTGGTGTATGGCAGACATCGGTTGGATCACGGGACATTCTTATATAGTATACGGTCCGCTTGCTTTGGCAGCTTCCTCGGTTATTTTCGAAGGTGTTCCCACTCATCCGGATGCCGGAAGACCTTGGAGAATTGCGGAAGAATTGGATGTGAATATTTTCCATACTTCACCGACAGCTATCCGCGCGTTGAGAAGAGTCGGACCCGATGAACCCGCAAAATACAATTATCATTTTAAACATATGACAACAGTCGGTGAACCGATTGAACCGAATGTTTGGCGTTGGTATTATGATGTTGTGGGCAAGAAAGAAGCAGTTATAGTAGACACTTGGTGGCAAACCGAAACAGGCGGATTTTTGTGTTCCACAATTCCTGCCATCCACAAAATGAAACCCGGAAGTGCCGGACCGGGAATGCCCGGAATTTATCCGGCAATTTTGGATGACGAAGGAAATCCGTTGCTCGCCGGAAGCGGAAAAGCGGGAAATATTGTTATCCGCAATCCATGGCCCGGTAGAATGTTAACAATTTGGGGAGACGATGAGAGATTTGTCCGTCAATATTACGCTAGATACAACAAAGATCCCGAAAGCAAAGATTGGCACGATTGGCCTTACTTCGCAGGCGACGGCGCGGTTGAAGCGCCTGACGGTTACTTCAGAATCTTGGGCAGAATCGATGATGTAATAAACGTTGCCGGGCACAGACTGGGAACCAAAGAATTGGAATCCGCAGCACTAATGGTTGACGAAGTTGGGGAAGCTGCTGTTGTACCCGTTGCCGATCCGATTAAAGGTAAAATTCCCCACGTCTTCGTTTCGCTTAAACCCGGTATTGAGCCAAGCAAGGAAATAGAACAAAAGGTAACCGATACTTTAGCTAAAGAAATCGGACCCATTGCCAAACCGGGTAAAGTCTGGATTGTTCCCGACATGCCAAAAACCAGATCGGGTAAAATTATGAGGCGCGTTCTGGCTGCTGTAGCTAATAAGCAAGACGTGGGAGATGTTACTACTCTTGCTAATCCTCAAGTAGTTGACGAAATAAAGAAATTAGCCGAATAATTACTTCCGAAGCTCCCTCTTTTGAGGGAGCTTTTTCTTTCCATACGGATTTTAATATTATTAATTTTACTTAGGTCAACAGTAGATTAATTATTCGCATCTTTCACATTATCCGGAATTGTATTTCCGTACGTTGTTGATTAAATACGGTTTTGCTAATTTTAATCTACGGAAGAGGTGACTTAATATTCTCATAAACTACACGGAAAATTTATAGCATGACACAAAAATTTGATTACATAAATCACTATAAAATCGATGCGGAAGAATTTGATTATTTTGAAGAAAGAACGGGAGCTACGGATCACGATGAAAGAAGAGTACACGAGTATATAATTTCGAAAATACCTAAAAATGTTTCTTCAATTTTAGACGTTGGTTCCGGTTCTGCTTGGGTTGCCGAATATTTTAGTAACAAGGATGTTAAAGTGACATCGTTGGATATAAGTTTAATTAACGTAAAAAAAGCAAAAGAGAAAATTCCAGCTAATCTTCATACACAGATAGTAGCGGATTCATTTAGATTACCATTGAAGAATAACTCGTTTGATACTGTAATTGCCTCTGAAATAATCGAGCACGTTATTGACCCCGAAGCATTTGTAAATGAATTATTCCGTGTGGTGAATCCCGGCGGCAAGCTGATAATTACTACGCCATACAAGGAAAAATTAAGATATTACTTATGTATTCATTGTAATAAAAAAACTCCGGTGCATGCTCACATTCATTCTTTTGATGAAAACAAACTTATCGAACTATGTAAAGATGCAAATTTAAGTAACGTAAAGTGGAACACATTCGGGAATAAAATTCTAATCTTTTTACGCACTTACGTTATATTAAAATATTTACCCTTTCCTTTGTGGAAACTTGTTGATGCAATATTTAATAAAATCAAATATGTTCCGGCACATATAATTGTTGAATACAGCAAATCATAGAATAAGGCTTTAATGTTTTATTAGTTTTCCTAATCTACTAAAAAACTTATTTGAAGTAATTATCATTTCATCTGGCGGAGGGGGAGGGATTCTCCCAAAGGGATGCCTGCGGCAGAACCCCCGGAGGCTGTAACACCTCAAATTATTCCTCTCAATTTTAACCATCTATACCCTTCTATCGACTTGAAAAACATTTCCCTTTTGTATGCCTCACTCCTTGTCTCGAATTTTTCGTAGTAATGAAGCTTCCACGGCCTCGATGATTTTGTAGAACGTACTTTGCCGGAGTTGTGATATTTCAACCGCCTCTCTAAATCCTCCGTGTGACCGTAATAATATTTCCCGGTCTTCAAGCTTTTTAGTATGTACGCATAATACATCTGGCGGAGGGGGAGGGATTCGAACCCCCGGAGGCTGTAACACCTCAACGGTTTTCAAGACCGCCGCATTCAACCACTCTGCCACCCCTCCACATGTTGTGGGGATTAAGGAAATGAAAATATTTTTGAGTTGTAAGAATAAAGAAAATTTAATTAATTCTCCACCTTATGAGGTATAGGTAAAATATATCTACCCCAAATAAATAAAAGATTATTTCACACAGATTACTTAATTTTATTGTACAAACATAAGTGATTTGGAAGTTTCAATTAATTTATTTTTTCACACCTATAAAAGACTGAAAATGAATTTTAAACTTACTTTACTCTCTTTCTTACTTTTATTGTTGACCGGTTGCGGTGCAATCAAAATAATCAAGGAAAAACCCACAATGCAAGAAATTGCAATAGAGTTCAGATCGGCATTCAAAAACAACGAATTCAGTTTTGCCCACTACCCGGAAGTAAAAATTGATACCATCAAATTTAACCGGGCTTACCCTGAGCTCCATATTTATTTTGATGATGCTCTTTCTTATAATCCGTTGCGTGAACAATATGTAAATGAAATGTATAACGAAATAAATAATTTTTTGGATAGATATGATTTCCGGGGAAAAGTAAAAGTATATTCCCTTAAAATTCCGGTAGAAGAATTGATTCCAAATTATTACAGAAGCGATAAATCAAAATACGATACAAGCAGAATCTTTTTACCCCAAACAAATAAAAAACCGATTGTAAAAAGACTCGACCAAGGTTTTAAACCCGTCAACGGTTTGCTAGGAAAAAACATTGCTTTATGGCACAGTCACGGTTGGTATTATAATCATACACTTGACAGATGGATGTGGCAACGCGCTAGGCTATTTGAAACGGTTGAAGATTTGGGTCCGCTTGCTTTCACCATACCATATTTAATCCCTATACTTGAAAACGCCGGTGCGAATGTATTTGTTCCCCGCGAAAGGGATACCCAAACAAACGAAGTGATCGTTGATAATGACAAACCGATGGAATTCTACAATGAAACTTCGCTCAAAGGTAAATGGGAACTTGGTAAAACCGGCGGTTTCCTTTTTTCGCCGCCGCCATATCCCGGCGGATATAATCCGTTTTTGTACGGTACGCACAAAATTATCAAGTCCGAAAACTCTGCAACGGCATGGGCGGAATTTATTCCCGATATTCCCGAGACAGGTAATTATGCCGTTTACGTAACTTATGCCGCAAGTCCTAATAACGTTGAAGATGCACATTACACCGTTTATCATTCGGGAGGTTCTACTTCTTTTGAAGTCAATCAAACAATCGGAGGAAATACTTGGATTTATTTGGGAACCTTCAAATTCAAAAAAGGTTACAATCCGGTTTCCGGGAAAGTGGTGTTGACAAATAAAAGTTCAACTCCGGGGAAAATAGTCTCGGCCGATGCAGTAAGGTTCGGTGGCGGAATGGGCGTAATAGAACGCGGCGGAAGAACAGGCGGGAGACCCAAATTTGCGGAAGGTGCACGTTACTATTTACAATATACCGGAATGCCCGACACGCTTGTTTATAATTTGAATAACGATGAGAACGATTATAAAGACGATTACCAATCGCGCGGAGAATACGTAAACTACCTTGCCGGAGCTCCTTTCGGCCCAAACAAAAACCATAGCGTTAAAGGTTTGGGAATACCGATCGATTTATCTTTGGCATTTCACACCGATGCCGGAATTTCCCAATCCGATACGGTAATCGGAACGTTATCAATTTACAGTTTGGAAGATATCGATTCAATAAGAACTTTTCCCAATGGCGTATCCCGTTTGGCAAACAGAGATTTAGCCGATATCCTTCAAACACAAATCGTTGAAGATATCAAAGCTAAATACGATAATGCGTGGCACAGAAGGCGTTTGTGGAATGCCATGTATAGCGAAGCAGCCCGACCCAATGTTCCAGCAGTTTTGCTCGAATTGTTGTCACATCAAAATTTTTGGGATGTTAAATTCATGCTCGATCCCACATTCCGTTTCGATGTTGCACGCTCGATATATAAAGCTTTTCTTAAATTTTTATCCGTCGAATATGATTATGATTACGTTGTTCAACCTTTACCACCCGATCATTTCGCAGTTGAGTTTACCAAAGGCAAAAGAGTTAAATTATCGTGGAAGCCTGTAAACGATCCGCTCGAGCCGGCCGCAGTTCCGGAAGGATACAAAGTTTATATCAGAAAGAACGACAGCGGCTTCGATAACGGAACGCTTGTTTTTTCCAACACTTTCGAATATACACTACCAACATACGGAGACATTTACAGTTTTAAAGTAACTTCAATCAATTCAGGCGGCGAAAGTTTCCCAACGGAAATTCTTTCCGTTTGTAAAATGAAAAACAATACCGGACCCGTTTTAATCGTTAACGGATTCGATAGAATATCCGCACCGGCTTTTGTGGAAACCGAAAAATTTACTGGCTTCTTAGATATTTTGGATGCCGGTGTTCCGGATAAATACGACTTAGGTTATACCGGAATGCAACATGACTTTGATCCTTCGTCGCAATGGAAAACCGACGACATTCCAGGTCACGGAGCAAGTTATGCGAATTACGAAACCCAAATAATCTCGGGAAACACCTTCGATTTTCCGTTTGTTCACGGCAAAGCAATAAAAGCTGCCGGTTATTCTTTCGTATCATGCAGCGACGAAGCCGTGGAAGATAATAATATTAATCTTAATAAGTATAAAATTGTCGATTTCATATTTGGTGAAGAAAAAGAAACACATTGGCAAAAGCCTTATGCCGATTCGCTTTGGGGCACAAGGTTTAAAGTGTTCCCGGAAAAGCTCAAACAAAAAATTAGCAACTATGTTCTGAACGGCGGAAATTTATTTATCTCCGGCGCATATTTGGGAACTGATATATTTCTAAATAAAAATTCAAAAGGTAGAGATATTCCGTTTGCTCTCGATACCTTACGCTATAAGCTTGATTCGGATCATGCCGTCCGGCAAGGGGTTGTTTACTCTATTGACGAAAACATTCTGCCGGCGGGTTTTACATTCAAGTTTAATACTGAACTGAACGACTCGCTTTATGCCGTCGAAGCTCCCGATGCCATTGGTCCGGCTAACGGAAGCAAAACATTTTTAAGGTATAAAGAAAACAGATACAGCGCCGGTGTATATTTTAACGGTAATTCAAAAATTGTAATTACCGGTTTTCCGTTTGAAACCATAAAGAAAACTCCGGACAGAAATTTGTTTATGAAATCCGTTCTGAACTTTTTCTCACAAAATAATTAAAGAAATATGAAAATCTTTACGTTCATTCTGGTTGTATTATCGTATGGGCTTGGTATTGCTCAAAATTATTCTAATCTAAATAATAAGATAATTAATTACAAAAACACAAAGCTTTTACGATCCGCAAGTTGGTCGGTTTATGCAAAATATTTAAATAGCGGTAAAGAAATAATCAATTACAATCCGGACTTGAGTTTAGCTCCGGCATCAAACTTAAAGCTGTTTACAACTGCCGCCGCTCTTGATTATCTTGGCGAAGATTTTACTTTCGAAACCAAAATCTATTACGACGGAAAAATCGATGAGCACGGAACTCTGAACGGCAATATATATTTTACCGGCGGGGGCGATCCGACCTTGGGTTCCGATTTGGTAAGCAATTCTCTGCCTTTCGATTCTTTAATGAAAACAATTATCGCCAAAATAAAATCTTTGGGGATAAAAAGAATTAACGGTAACATTTACGCCGATGATTTATTATACGACGACCAATTAATTCCGGACGAATGGAATTGGATTGATATCGGAAATTATTACGCTGCACCGCTTTCCGCACTTACCATTAATGATAACCTTTATTATCTTTATTTTAAACCCGGTGGGAATGCAGGCGATAAAGCAACCGTAATCCGCACCGAGCCTTTTGTTGAAGGTTTAAAATTTATCAATCACATGAAAACCGGACCGGAAGGTTCAGGCGATAACGGTTACATTTACAATTCACCTTGGCGGTTTACCGCAGTGTTACGCGGCACTATTCCAAAAGGCAAAAATGAATTTTCCATAAAAGGCTCGCTTCCCGATCCACCGCTTTTCACTGTTCAATATCTGAAAAGTAAATTAAGTGAAAACGGCATTCCGGTTACGGGTGAACCCCTCAAGCTTAAAAACCATATAAATTATAACGATGAAAAGTTAATAACGAAAATAACTTCTCCCCCGTTAAAAGATATTGTTTTTATCATTAACAAGAAAAGCAATAACTTATATACCGAACTTCTCTTAAAAATGATTTCGTATAAAATCAATAAAACGGGCAGCACCAAAGACGGAACACGACTTGTTAAACTGTTTTTACAAAAAAACGGAATCGATACCACCGGAATATTACTTTACGACGGTTCGGGACTTTCACGGGAAAATGCAATAACAACTGAAGCGATGGTTAAATTATTAACTGTCCTTACAGGCAAAAAGTATTTCGATTCTTTTCATAAGTCACTTGCGGTAATGGGAAAACCGGATGACATTGGTTTTTTCAAAAATACGGGACGCGGAACCCTTCTTGAAAATAATGTCCGTATTAAATCCGGAGTAATCGAAGGTGTAAGAGCTTATTCGGGTTACCTCAAAGATAAAAGGGGCAATGTAATTGTATTTTCGATGATAGCGAATAATTTCAATGGAGAAGGAAGCGAAGTAACATTTATCCACAGAAAGATTTTATTATCATTGGCTAATTTAAATTAACAAACTTGATAACATTAAGACCTAAAAGACAGCTCAACTTTATCCAGACCTCCTCAATAATAGTCGGTCAAGTGATTGGCTCCGGCATATTTATTAATATTCCAATAGTTGCGGCAATTTCCGGTAATATTTGGATTGCAGTCTTGATTTGGTTTATCGGCGGTTTGTTATGGCTACCGCAGATTTTTATTTTAGCCGAAATGGGAAGCGCTTATCCCGATCAAGGAGGACCGTATCAATTCATAAACAAAGCCGGTTCGCCGTTTCTGGCGTTTTTATATACTTGGACAGCTTTTCTAACAAGCGATACTCCGACTTTAACAATAATCGGTTTGCTTGCCGCCGATGCCCTCAGTTATTTTTTCCCCGCGCTCGGTTTGGATTTATACGCACGGATTTTTGCATCTTTATTGATAATCGTTTTTGCCGTTTTACAATTCCGTAGCGTTAAACTCGGCGGTAACGTTCAGGTCTTTTTAACAATCACCAAACTGTTACCGTTATTTGCCGTTGTTGTTATCGGGATATTTTTTATTTTAAGCGGCAAAGCGCAACCTGTGAATTTAACCGGGCAAAACGATATAACAATGCACATGCTAACCGCCGGGGTTGCCGCAACGGTTTGGGCTTACGCAGGTTTCTTGAATATTCTTTACACTTCGGGAGAAATTATAAACCCCAAAAAACTATTACCAAAATCACTAATCGGTTCGGTAATCTTTGTAATGGTTTCCTACATTCTGATTAATATCGGCACGGCGGCAATTGTGCCGTTCAACGATTTGATATCGGTGGAAGAAGGTAAATTCATAAATCCCTTTGCCTATTTGAACTTGCACGGTTTCGATGCCGGTGCTATTTTTGCCGTTGCAGTCTTTATTTCCATGCTCGGTGTAATGAACTCATCGATTATAACCCAACCGCGACTCGAATATGCAATGGCTCGCGACGGCTTATTTTTTAAGGCGTTCGGTAATCTTCATAAAAAATATTTGACACCGGATTTTTCAATATTTGCACAGTCGTTTGTAGCAATACTCTTGCTTTACGGTAACCTCGGAGATTTGCTCGGATATTTTACTTTGTCTTATGTTCTGCAAAATATGTTGGTTTACGGTTCAATTTTTTGGTTAAGGAAGAAAAACGATTACAAACCTTCGTTCAAATCGCCGTTTTGGTTTCTCATGGCAACTTTATCGATTGTCATCCAATTGTATCTGGCATACGGTGCTTTTTTAGCATATCCCGTCGGCGGATTGATTGCATGTTTGTCTTTAATTGTAACCGGATTGCCTTTGTATCTGTATTTTATGAAAAGAAAAAAAGCGGGATACGTTTATTAATTAATACCCCGCTCAGAGAAATTAACTTTTATCGTACTGTTCACGGGTAAGTAATTTTATTTCCTTCATCCCTTTGGACTTAAGGAAATTATTAATCTTATCGAGATTTTCATTAATCAATTTATCCGCTCTTGCAGAAATTTTCTTAAATTCGTTTTGGAGCAAATCTAATCTGTCCATTTGCGAAACAGTAGGCTTGCCCAGATAATTAATTACGCCGGCATAAACATCGGCAACTTTTTCCGCAAGTCTTACCTGACCCGAAATCCGGTAAGGACTTGTTGCCACCAAAGTTTTATGAATTTTGTCAAGTTCATTCATAAATTCATTTACATCCACACCGCTACCGGTTTTAATATCTTTTAATTTTGAATATAAATTTGTTATTTGTTTATCCTTAAATGATATGTCTTCAAGGAGAACGTATGCCTTGTTGAGAATCTTATATTGCAGCTTCATATCATCCGGAGAGTAACGGTTTGTTTTGGGGAATTTGATTTCCACGCTACCGGTATATTCTTTATTTCCCTTTTTTATTTTAACAATATATTTTCCCGGCGGGAATGTGGGACCAAAAGCCGTTCTGAACGCCAAGTTAGGCGCCGAAGCTTTAACTTTCGGCGGTTTTCGTCTTACATACCATGCCACGCGGTTGATTCCTTTCCGTTTTCCGGCTGGTAACGTTTTAACCAGTTCCCCTTTTTCGTTATAAATTTCAATTGACATATCGCCGAAGATGTGACGTTTTTTCATATAGTAATTAATCATAACCGTGGAAGGCGGGTTCGGACCGAAGAATTCTTGGTCGCCAGAAATTCCGTAAGCAAATTTAGGATTTGTAATGTAGTAAGGTTTGATTGGAAATATTTTAACGTCCGAGTTTAAAACATCTTCCGTTAACATTCGCAAAGGCGAAATGTCGTCAATAATCAGAACACCTCTGCCGTGTGTTCCCAAAACAAGATCGGAAGTTTTAGGATGAATAACCATTTCGTAAATGGGGACTTTAGGCACTTTGTTTTTGAAACGCACCCATTGTTCACCGCCGTCGATTGAAATATAAAGTCCGAACTCCGTACCAAGGAAAAGGAGATTTGGATTTACGGGATCTTCCAGAATTGTTCTTGCAAATCCTTCAATATTTTCTGTAGCGAGTGACATCCAGCTTTCACCCAAATCGGTTGTTTTATAAACATAAACATTTTTATCTCCGTTGCGGTGACCATCGAATACAACATAAGCGGTATTTTTATCGAAATTGCTTGCAATAACTTTAGCGCACCAAGTATTTTCGGGAAGACCGGGTATTCTGTCGATAACATTATTCCAAGTTTTTCCGCCGTTTTCCGTCACCTGCAAATTGCCGTCATCCGTTCCCACCCAAATCACATTATAATCTTTAGGCGATTCGCTAATAGTATAGATAGTGCAATGATTTTCCGCTGTAGAATTATCGATTGTCAGTCCGCCGGATTCTTCTTGCTTTTGTTTTTCCGGGTCGTTAGTTGTAAGGTCGGGAGAAATTTTTTCCCAAGAATCACCGCGGTCGGTTGTTCTATACAAAAACTGGGCTCCGATATACAAAACCCCTTTTTGCGTAGGCGAAAAATGAATCGGGGTATCCCAATTAAATCGGAGTTTAACATCCGGGTCGTCCGAAAAAGGTTTTATTTCTTTTACTTCCCTCGTGTCTTTATAAAATCTCATCAATTGACCGCCTTGGTAAAGCCAGTAAAGGATGTTTTTATCATTCGGATCCGGCAGCACATTAAACCCGTCGCCGTATCCTACGTTTTGCCAATCGCAGTTGGTGATGGAATTTATACCTTTGGATTTACCAACCCAAGAGCCGTTATCTTGTAACCCCCCGTAAACATTATACGGTTCTTCGTTATCGACGCTTATATGGTAAAATTGCGAAACAGGTAAATTCTGCGCATGTTCCCAAGTGCTTCCTTTATCGTGAGAGATGTAGAAACCGCCGTCCGTTCCTATGTAAATATGCCTGTTGTCGTTCGGGTTAACCCAAACAGTATGAATATCGCTGTGAACGTTCCCGCCTTCAACAAAAGGCGTAGTATAAGAATATCCGCCGTCGTCGCTTACATACAACGTAAAACCCGGTTTATAAAAACGGTTAGTATCAACGGGATCGGGAATTATAGCCGCAAAGTAAAACGGACGTTCCCCAACAATACTCGAAGCAGACCGTTTTTCCCAAGTCTTTCCTTTATCCAGCGAACGATATAAAGCTGTTTCCTTTGCTTCGATTAGCGCATAAACAATATTGGGATTTACCGGCGATACCGCTACCGCTATTCTTCCCAATTCGCCTTCCGGCAAACCGTTCGTTAATTTCTTCCAACTTTTACCGCCGTCTTCGGACATATACAACCCGCTTCCGGGTCCACCGGAACGGAAGGTATAAGGTTTTCTTCTGTAATCCCACATTCCGGCGTAAATAATATCCGGATTAGACGGATCAATTGCCAAATCGGAACAACCTGTATTTTCATCAACAAAGAGAACTTTTCTCCAGGTCTTCCCACCGTCGGATGTTTTAAACACTCCGCGTTTGGCATTCGGCTCCCAAATATTACCGAGAGCAGCAACGAACACTTCATCACTGTTCTGCGGATTTATTATAATATCGGCAATATTATCAGTACCTTCCAATCCCATAAAGTTCCAATCTTCACCGCCGTTTGTGGTTTTATAAATTCCGTTACCGACACTAACACTGTTTCGCGTCCAAGGTTCGCCTGTTCCCACCCAAACCGTATCGGGATGATTTTGATCTATTGCAATCGCACCGATGGATTGGACATAATCATCGAACACCGGTTTAAATGTAGTGCCGCCATTCCGGCTTCTCCACACTCCTCCGCTTGCCGCGCCAACGTAAACAAGCAAAGGGTTTTTCGCGGATGCATCTATTGTGGAAATTCTTCCGCTCATTATTGCCGGACCGATTTGTCTTGCTTTGAGTTCACCGAAAAATGACGGTCTTAATTTAGTTTTTTTAGAACCGGCATTTAATTGAATGACAAAAAACAATAACAGCAAAAACACCGTTAGTATCTTTTTCATCTTTAAACCTTTTTATTTTTGTTTCTCTTTTGATGGTTCCGCTGCCGGCATAACAAAAATCGAATCCGGCAAATCAACGTTATAATCAATGGAATCAATAACGATATGACTGACGGTATTCCCGTTATATTTAGTCTCGATGTCGAAAGGGTCTACAATTCCGTCTATTGATTTATAATTACTAAGTAAAGTTTCAAACTCCCTCTCCACACCTTGCACTTTGGTTTTAAATTTTGTTTTAAGAATTACGTAGTTGTCCGCATCCATATAAACCTTTATATCATCTCCGTTTGGTCTAACAAGTTGAATTACGTAAACATCCACATCATCCATGGTTTCTTTGCCTAATAAAGTAACCTTATACCCTTTTTCTTTATAATTATAAAACAATCCTCCGAAATCGGCTTGGATTTTCATTTTTTCGTTTTGTTCTTCCGTCATGGGTTCCGGTTTTGTTGATCCTTGAAAAGGGTTAATCGACCAACCTTTTTCACCGTCGAATGCTTGAACGATTTCCATTCCTTGAAAAGTAGCAACAGATTTGAACTTCATAGGCTTTTTGTGATATGATGTATAAGGTATCTCCATTTGTCCGCGAATTACTTTACCTTTAGCAACGAATTGCCCTTTTTCCAAAAGTTTTTTCTGACCGATAGCCTCAAAATGTTTCTGTAAAATTTCGTCAACGGTTTGGGCAAAAATTTGCGTTGCGAAAAAAAGTGAGAGAATCATTAATATTTTTCCTGCTTTCATTTTAACCTCATTTTATGATTTGATATAAATTAAGACGTATGCCGGAAGAAAAAGTTATATAATTTATTAATCCGGGTGAAAGGGACAGAAGGGTTGATGACTAATAAATTAAACACTATATACGATTTTTCCGTCAATTACTGTTTTTATTACATTTACATTTTTAATTTGTTCCTTTGGGATATCGAAAATATTTTCAGAAAGAACAACAAAATCAGCGAATTTCCCTTCAGTTAAACTCCCTAATTTTTCTTCTTGAAACGCAGCGTAAGCCGCATCAACGGTATAAGCTTTAACCGTGTCCGCAACCGTTAGTTTTTCCTCCGGAATTAATCCTTCGTCATTTTGTATTTTTCGTGTATGCCTTGTAACCGCGGCATAAATGCCTTTTAACGGATTAATGGTTACGACAGGCCAATCACTGCCGAAGCACAATTTAATATTATTTTTTAAGAATTTCTTAAACGGATATGCGTTTCTCATTCGTCCGGCACCGATTTTACTTTCCATCCAATCGCCGTCTTCAAACAAATGATATGGTTGAGCCGAAACGATTATTCCCAGATTTCTCATTCTTTCAAAATCTTTGTCGGACATATGTTGCGCATGTTCAATTCTGAATCTGCGGTCCCAATTACCGTTGCGGGAATTAACTTTCTCAACAATATCAATAACTTCAGAAACGGCTCTGTCCCCGATAGCGTGAATCGAGAGTTGCAATTTATTTTTATCGCTCAAAAGAATTTGGTGTTCCAGCTCCCCCGATTTCAATATATCCATGGGTAAACCGAAATTATCATTATCATCCGCATAAGGTTCGAAAAAGTATGCGGTCGAAGACCCCAAAGCCCCATCGGCAAATGCTTTTAGCGAACCTACTTTTAATTTATCACTACCGAAATTATATTGAATTTCCGAACCGATCAGAGATTCATAATATTTTATAGGCAAGCGTGTATATACTCTGGAGCTCAATCTGTTTTCTTTTTCCGCTTTTTGTAAAGCCTTAAAATGATTTTCATAAGTAATATCATGTATGGAAGTAACACCGAACCGGACTGCTTCTTTCATTGCCGCATCAATCGCCTTTGAATAATCGCTTTCCGAAGGTTCTGGAATTACTTTTTGTATAAGATCAATTGCTTTATCTTTTAATATTCCCGTAGGTTCGCCGGTTTGCTTATCCCTTTCGATAAATCCGCCGGGCGGATCCGGTGTGTGTTTATTTATACCGGCTAATTTCAACGCCAAAGAGTTTGCCAACCCCATGTGATAATCCATTCGCATTACAAATACGGGCGTTTCCTTGCTAAACGGATCAATCCAACTTTTGTCGGGCAAAATTCTCTCACTCCAATTTTGATGATTCCAATTTCCACCAGTAATCCAACGCTCTTTATTTTCATAAATATAATTCTTTAATATTGAAATAAATTCGTCTTTCGAATTTGCACCCGACAAGTCAACACTTAATAAATAAAAACCTCCGAGAATAATGTGAGCATGGGAATCAATAAAACCTGGTAAAACCCAATGACCTTCCAGATCGATCACATCCGCATGAGTGTTGATAAATTGTTTCGCCTCTTCATTTTTTCCGGAGAATTCAATTTTGTTTCCGCTGATAACCAATGCTTCTGCAAACGGTTTTGATTCGTTAAGTGTATGAATATTTCCGTTTAAGAATACTTTCCTTTCCATAAGAGTACAAAGTATTTGAGAAAAATCATCCGATTTTATTATATTCAATATACAAATTACTTCAGAAGGTTCAATGAATAATTTCATAAGTTATGTCCGTCTCCTCATGTTGGTTTGTATCTTCACGTTCTTTACTCAAACAGCATATTCACAACATTTCAGAATAGAACGTCCGGTTCCGGATAGCATAGAAATTAACGGAAGTTATCTTTACGGCGAACCGAGATTTTGGGATAACGAAAATGCACACAGGGGAATCGATATGTGGATAGTTTACGATACGGTTTATGCGGTAGCTAACGCAACGGTTTATTTCGTCGGATATAATCCTGGCGATACGATAGGCGGATATGAGCCGGGTGGAGCCGGAAATTATATTATTTTAAAAAGTAAGTGGGAAAACAAAGATGTTTATTTTTTATATTTTCATTTAAAGAAACCTTTGATTTCTACGGGGGAAAATGTTTCTGCCAAACAGCCGATAGCAATCTCCGGAACCACGGGAAATTCAACCGGTCCGCATCTCCATTTCGAAATCAGAATGAACACCCCTTCGTATTCCGCTCAGCGTTCAAGAAGGAATCCCGAGTTGTGGTTCGGGATGAAAGGAACCGGAGCAATTTTCGGTAATGTCCCCGGAGCGCCTAATAACACAAGGGTTGATATTTCTCCCGATCCCAAACCCCGGCCTCCGTATACAACTTTTGCTTACGCCCTAACTTATGGTTTTTACGATCCGACAATCGGAAACGATGATATTTATAAGGAGAATTACGCAATTGGTGACGTTAAACCCGGCACATACACAATTACGGCTTTGAACGGCGAGTATACACGAACCATAACCGTAAAAGAAGGTGAAGTTGTTAATGCGGATATAACAACAGATGTAACAGTAACGGAAAATTTGCCTGACAAAATCGAATTGTTTCAGAATTATCCGAATCCGTTTAATCCGGTAACAACAATAGAATATTCAATTTCTAAAACCCCCCTTAATCCCCCCTTTGCTAAAGGGGGGAAAACAGGGGGGTTCGTAACTCTTAAGGTATATGATATACTCGGAAGAGAAATAGCGACATTAGTAAATAGATATCAACCACCAGGAAAATATTCGGTTACGTTCAACGCAAGCAAGCTGAACAGCGGAATATATTTCTACAAACTTCAAGCAGGCAAGTACACGCTGGTAAGAAAAATGACAGTTATTAAATAAATTATAAATTTACTATGAAATTATTAATAATATTGTTTTTAAGTTCTATGATTACTTTTTCACAAAACATACCGGATAATCTCCGGAATTTGATCAACAAAGGAGAATTTATCACCGCTGAGAAAATTATAGATTCTCTTTTAACCTCCGGCTCAATATCCGAAAAGCAAAAACTGAATTTAATTTTCGAAAAAGAAAGAATGGAAAGAATAAAAAAGGATTTCCGTTTATCCGGTAAAGACATATTAGACTACATTAAAAAATTCATTCCCGGAGCAAGCAAAGATGATATTTCCAAATGGGAAAAAGAAGGTTTTTTGGAATTCAGAATTATAGACGGCAAAAAGTTTTATTTTAACCGGGCTCACACTAATTTTTTTCTTTTGAATAAAAAAGCTGCCGCGATAAAAAAACAACACGAAGCAAAAAACAAAAGAGAAAATTTCCGGGAATTTCTGAAACGTTACGTCAAAGGAATTGAAGGAAAAATAAAATCCGTCGGAGAAACACTAACGGATCCGGTTGAGATGAAACTTGATTATACACTTTCCGTAAATGCCGGTGCGGTTCCGCCGGGAGACATAATTAGGTGCTGGCTGCCGTTTCCGCGTGAAGGAAAAGAAAGGCAGACCGGTATAAATTTGATTTCCGCTAATAGTGATGAATATATCGTTGCATCCAACCGGCACCAACAAAGAACAATTTATTTGGAGAAACCGGCTGAACAGAATAAACCGACGATATTCAACATTAAGTTCAAAGTTAAAACATTTGCACAAAAGTTTGTAATCAATCCCGAAACGATTAAACCTTATGATAAAACCACCGAAATTTATAAAAAATATACGGCAGAAAGATTTCCGCATATCTTGTTTACGGATAAAATTAAAAATTTATCTCAAAAAATCATCGGAAACGAAACAAATCCATACCTCAAAGCAAAGAAAATATTCACTTGGATTTCCGAAAATATACCTTGGGCAGGCGCCCGCGAATATTCTACAATACGGAATATATCGGATTACTGCATTACCAATAAGCACGGCGATTGCGGAATTAAATCGATGCTTTTCATTACACTTTGCCGGTATAACGGCATTCCCGCCAAATGGCAAAGCGGCTGGATGCTGCATCCGGGTTTCGTCAATTTGCACGATTGGTCGGAAATTTATTTCGAAGGTATAGGATGGATTCCTGTAGATCAATCTTTCGGATTAATCGATTCCGAAAATGAGTTTATTAAATATTTTTATTTCGGTGGAACAGATGCTTATCATTTAATAATCAACGATGATTTTTCTACACCCTTATTTCCGGCAAAAATTTTCCCCAGAAGCGAAACCGTCGATTTCCAACGCGGCGAAGTGGAATGGAAAGGTGGCAATTTATATTTCGATAAGTGGGACTATAACATGAAAGTGGAATATAATTAAGAAAGGGGCTGTCTCAAAAGTGTCATGCTGTCCCCGACAGACGGATTGTTTCAGCATCTAAAACTTCGAAAATAGATCCCGAAACAAGTTCGGGATGACGATTTTAAGTTTTGAAACAGCCCCAAAAATCAGCCGATGACCGGTTTATTTCATCAACAACATCTTTTTAGTAATCCGAACTTTCGGCGTTCTTAATTCGTAAATATACATTCCGGAAGTCAAACCGTTTGCGTTAAAATTAACGCTGAATTCTCCGGCGCTTAAATCATCGTTTAACAATGTAGCGATTTCCTTACCAAGAATATCATAAACCTTAACCGTAACATGCGTTGCTTCGGGAATACCGAAAGTAATTACGGTCGAAGGGTTAAACGGATTCGGGTAGTTTTGTTTTAGTGTATATTTATCGGGAATTGTATTCCCCATCTCAACAAATCCTGTACCGACTTTAACAAATTTTTCCATTCTTGGAGTGGAAGTTGTAAATGTTCCGGCATAAGCTATTTTTCCGTCGGGACTAAAATCAAGACCGCGCGGATATTCGGTTTCGTCGGTTGCGGGAGTCCATTGGAAACTGTCAACAATTTCTTTCGAAGTAACATCGAATGCGTACCAAGTTAAGTGTGAATATGGTCCACCGCCTCTAACATCGTTGGATACCCAAAGCATACTGTCTGCCGGGTTCCAAGCAGATGATTCGATTGACATCCCGATTAAAGCCGAGTCGGTAATCGCAAATTCGGAGAAAACATTATCTCTTGTGTAGATATACATTTTCTTGGCGGTAAACGGCATCCAATAAAGTGTTTTACCGTCTGCCGAAACTTCGAGTGTTCTACCGATTGCCGGAGGTCCGACAGTCGCATTTCCCAAGAAACTAAGATCGGGACTCAACATAACAATTGCGGTGGTTCCCCCCCCAACAACGGGACCGACATAAATAACGCCGCTTGCATCCACTGCGGGCGAAGTAGGTGATGAGCCTAATTCATTCTCAAAGTCGTGACGAGCAATTCCTTGACCGGTTTTATAGTCAATCTTAAATATTTTACTGGAACTGGATTGAACGTAGAGAATGTTTCCTTCATTATCTACCCCGAGACCGCGGCAGTTACCGTTAAGTGTATCTACAACTAATCCGCTCGAAGTGGAAACTGTAGTGATTGGGGAAAAATCAGCTTCTGTTCCGTCGGGATTAAATACTAATATTCCCGAAGTCATGATTGTATCGCCTTCTTGCGGTACCCATGGAACATCTTTAAAATAACTTGCCACCCAAATTTTGCCGTCGGGGTCAACAGCAATTCCGTGCGTTCCGCCGATATAAGAAGTATCCGGCCATGGTCCTTGGTTATCCCATTGAGCAAATGTTAAACCTGCCGAAAAAAGCAGCAGTGTTAAAACAGTTAGAAATTTTTTATACATGGTGCCTCCGTGTTTTGTTAGTAGTAATTAACCGTTTATTTGTTACTTAAGCAGTAACATTTTTTTACTTAATCTTTTGCTTCCAACTTCCAATACATAGATGTAGATTCCCGCAGATAAATTACTTGCGTCGAATTTCACCTCGTAATTACCAGGTGATTGATATTGTTTTACAAGGGTTGTAACTACTCTTCCCAGCACATCATAAACTTTCAGAATCACGAGCCCCTCTTCAATTCTCACCTTTCCCGCCTCGGCGGACAAGCCCAAAGGGGATGAAGCTGGGACTGAATATTTAATTGTCGTTACTGGGTTAAACGGATTAGGGTAATTTTGTTCAAGAGTTAAGCTTACCGGTAAATTTTCATTTGATTTGATTCCTACAATCTCTTCTGTTTGAAACTTGAATAATTCCGACCAACCGCTAAATCCGAATTCATTAATTGCACCGACTTGCCAAGAATAAATCGTTTTACTTTCAAGAGAGTCCATAATCAAAGTTGTATCGGTAAGCGTAGTATCCAATATTATATTCGAAGGAACAATCGTTAAACCTTTTGAAATTTGGAACCGGTAAGAATCCGCCGTTGGGGAAGTGCTCCAATAAAACGCAGGCGTCACGGAAACATCGACCATAAAATTCGCCGGTTCAAGCGGTTCTGGCGGCAAGGGGAATCCCGTAGTAAAAGACCTTGTTTCGGAAAATTCACTTTCACCTAAAACATTTCCGGCTGCTACGCGCCAAAAATATTTCGTTTGTCCTTGCAATCCGGTTACGTTCATAAATGTATCCGTAATCGAATCGAACTCAAAATCTACAGCGGCAAATAACGAATCGGTAGAAATTTGCAAAATATTATAACTCGAATGAGCCGAATTGTTCCAAACAAAAAGAGCCGTATCGGGAATATTTATAGCATTATCAACAGGGGAATATAAAACCGGGGTCACGGGTAATTGGAGGTCAGCATAAACGATATTGCTTATACCGCTTTCATTAAAGTTTCTGTCCAATGCGGTAACAACGAAATAAAGTTTATTTCCGGAAATATCTTTTGTAGTGATTTCGTAATAATTATTTGAAGTAACCGTTAGAATGTTAGCAGGATTGTTCAAGTCGTTTTCTTGTATCGTGGAACTCGGGAAATGATAAACGGCATACATAAATGCAGAATCGCCGTCTGTAGCTAATGCCGGCGGTTGCCATGTTAAACCATCTCCCCTTTTAACAATCATCTCACCGAACCGGAAATTCTGCACTATATTTGGTTGAAGGGTATCTTTCCAATTCATACGGGGCGGGAATGCTTTATATTTAAAATATCTTTGTGTCAACGAATCGGTAACACCGTTCGGATTTGAATACAAATTTTGTGCACGGAACAGAATGTTGCCGTAGCAGTTCTCGGTTGAACGGTTCAATCTTATTTGACTCGGAATTTCCCCCGGCGACCAATCGTCTGCCCGGTACAAAGCTTGTCCCGAATACAAGTGCCTTCCGTTTACTTTGGAAGCCCACCACGGCAATAACTTACCGTAATCTTGCCCTCCGCCGAAAGGCCAATATAATTGTGGCGCTAAATAATCGATAATTTGTTCATTCATCCAGGAAACGGCATCGCAATAAATTTCGCTGTAAGCATCCAACCCGACAATACCTTGAGGCACTCCGCTCTTCCAAATACCGAAAGGACTTATACCGAACTTCACATACGGTTTAACGGCAAGAATGGAATCTTGAACCATCCGGATCAATTCGTTTACGTTGTCCCTCCGCCAATCTTCAATATTTGTAAATCCACGGGGATATTGATTAAAAGTAGCTTGATCGTCTGCATTAGTAATATTGTTCGGTGGATAGGGATAGAAATAATCATCGAAATGCACACCGTCGATATCATAACGTCTAACGACATCCATAATCACCGAAGTTACGTAAGAACGTACTTGCGGCAAACCGGGATTTAAAATTTTCAAATCACCTTTTCTTATTATCCAATCGGGATGTAAAACACTTACATGATTCGACGCTTGTATGTAGTCGCCGACCTGACGTACAGCTCTGTAAGGATTGAACCAAGCATGTAATTCCAAACCCCTTTTATGAGCCTCTTCGATTGCAAACCGGAGGGGATCATAAAACGGTTCCGGAGCTTTACCTTGTTTTCCCGTTAACCAATAAGACCACGGTTCTATACTGGAATTATACATGGCATCGCATTCGGAACGTACTTGGAAAATTACCGCATTGATATTTGTGTTTGCTATTTTATCAAACAAATTTTTCAAAGATTCCTTTTGTTCTTCAACCGAAAGATTTCTCGAAGTAGGCCAATCCAAATTAACAACCGTGGCAACCCAAACTCCGCGAAATTCCCTCTTAGGATAATCTTGAGAATAAATAAAATGATTATTTAAGAAAAAATTGGCAATAACCAGTAAAAAGGAAATATTCTTAGTTCTAAAAAGTAAATTCATATTATTTTATATTAATAAAAAAAGCCGGCTTATTCAACCGGCTTTTTATGATATGAGAAATATTCTTATTTCATTAACATCATTTTCTTTGATGCTACGAAATTACCGCTTTTAAGAGTGTACATGTAAACACCGCTCGAAAGTTTCGAAGCATCGAACGTTACTCTGTAGCTGCCGGCTTGCTTGGATTCGTTTACAAGCGTTGCAACTTCCCTACCCAGCATATCGTATATTTTCAGTGTAACTTCTCCGCTTTCGGGGATGCTGAAATTAATAACGGTTGTCGGGTTAAACGGATTAGGATAGTTTTGACTTAGCTCGTATTTAGTCGGGATTCCTTCTCCGGTTTCTTCGATTCCCGTTGCCACTCTTTTCCAAACACCTACAATATTATAATCGTAGTCGGCCAAATACATTGTTTTACCGTCGCTAGTCCAAGCGGCACCGCGGGGACTGTAAAGACCGCCTGCTGAGGAATCTCCCAACGGAATTCCTACGCTATCGACTTGTTGTTTTGTAGCAACATCAAATACATAGCACATTCCGCCTTTTATACCCGAATACTCCGGCCTTAAATTACCTGCCCAGAGGTATCCTTCGGGACCCCAATCCAAGCTGCTAGACCATAATTTAACTTCCGGGATTGTGGTATCGCCAACCGGATCATAAACATTATACCAGTTACCGAAAGTATCAATAGCGGCAAATGGTGTAATACCCGGTAAATCACTGTGCCAATGTTCAATACCGAAACCGTTCCAAGTAGAACCTACATAAAGGTCTTTACCGTCACCGGAAATTGCCATGGTTCTGTTAATGTGTCCAAGCGTATCAATAGCATTTCCAATATAATTAAAATCATTGTCTAACATCATAACAGGTCTGGCGGCGCTGAGAACATACCCTACATAAATTTTACCGTCAACGGATTGAACCGCCTCGGTCATCGAAGATACATCGTCTGGGGTGTATTTGTTCAAGCCTTGTCCCGTTTTATAATCGATTCTGTAAACGGTAGAATAGGAAGTGTAAAGGATGTTACCATCGTTATCTACACTAATACCTTTACCGCTACCTGTTGCTGGTGTTACGCCCAACGTATCAACCGTACCATCAGGCATTTCGATAAATCTAATCGGCGAAAAGGAAACATGTTCGCCTGTTGCAGGATCTAAAACATAAATGGGTCTAAGATTTAAAGTATCACCGTTAGGTGTAAAAAGTGTATCTTGAGCCAAATTGCCGTGAAGCGCAATCCAAACTTTCCCGTCCGGATCGACAGCCACACCGTGAACACCCCATAAATCGTCCTGAGGTAAATGCGCATCAAAAAGTAAATGATCGAATTGCCATTTGTCCGATGGTTGCCCAAAAGACAAAGACGTTACAATTAACGAAGTGAAAAGAAAGAATAAAAGTTTTTTCATAAGTACTTCTCCTTATTATTAATTACTAGTGATTTATTTTCTACCGAAATATGGTGCTCCGTTTTTGAGCATATTCAATTTAATAATTTTTCTATTTTCGGGATCGTCATCTTTTCTATTAACGTAAAGGAAATTCGAATTGCCCCATGTCATATAGAAAGATACCGGTTCGATCACACCCGGATACAATGCTGAAAAATCACCGGAAGGACTAACAGCCACAATCGCCTCGGGTGCATCGGTGCCGATATATAAAGTTCCATCTTCACTGAAAGTCATTGATAAAATTTCATAACCGGTAAAATTAGCCGCAAAATCGAAAACAACTTCGGGCGTTCCAAGGTCACCGTCAGCGGAAGTTATTTCGCTTCTCCAAACACCTGTTGCGGGCTGATTAACATCGGATCCGTCATAGGTACCGCCGAAATATACATAGTTGTTATAAACCCTTAATGCGGTAATGGAAATATCGGGAAGGTCTAAAACAGTTTTAACCGATTTATCCAATTTTACGCGGTAAATGGCATTCCCGCCGCCGCCGCAATATATATTTTCGTTTTGATCGAAATCCAAATCGTATGCAAAACCGGGGAGAATGGCAAACACTTCATCGTTTCCGCCGCCGGCCGGAATTCTGAAAATTCCTTGGAGAACGTTTAGATAAAAAATATCCCCGTTCGGTCCTACTTTCATTCCGGAGGCTTTATCCACAGTAATGTCGGCATAATCTATTCTTTCACCGCTTTGGGTAATTTTAATTACTTTTCTTCCTTTCAAAGCCGCATAAATATTTTCTTCCAAATCGCAAGCAATTGCATAAGCATCGTCAAACTTACCGAATTTGAAAAATTCCATCGCCGCTTCATTCATTTTATACGGGAACCATTCGGCAAATAACAAAGCACCTTTCACATTAACGCGTATCTTTACCGAATCGCCGGGTACGTTCGGTGCTTTAACCGTAAGCAAAGTGGGCGTAGCGGAAAATACTTGTGCTTTGGTTCCGTTAAAGAAAACCCTGTTTTCTTCGATAACCGGTGAGAAATTTTTCCCGATTATTTGCAGAGTATCGATACCGGCAAGAGCAGAATCGGGGACAACCGAAGTAATTACCGGATCGGGTTTATACTGTTCGTTCGGATTGTAAATGCTATCGGGATAATCGTTCGCACAGCCATTTAACAAAGCGAGAAATAATACAATACCCGCAATCATAAACCCCGCATTACTTTTAAGTACTACGTAAAAATTTAATCCGAATAATTGTGAAAGTCTTTTCATTTTATTTACCGACATTTTTTTTAAAATTTAATATTTTAATATGCAAAACCCACCGAGAATCTATGAACATTATTGAAAACGTCAAACGGTGTAAACGCATAATCGAATTGGAAACCGAATGTTCGGACTCCGAAACCTACCGAATAGCTAAATAAATCCTGACCTGTTACATAACCGCCGCGTATTGCAAACATATTCATAAAAGTATATTCCCCGCCAATAGAAATATATTCCGCATGCGATCTCGGGTGAGCGGCATCAAACGAAATTACAAAAGAGTGGTTTTCTTCCATTTCCGGAAAGAAATCGATCATATTAAATGATATACCGATTTTAAAAGTAAGAGGCAACTGAAAACCTTCTCTTTCGAATTTTACTTCTTGAGAGAAATTTCTTATCGACATTCCGAATACCAAGCTTTTAAAACCCGTTTTATATAATGTTCCGAAATCGAATGCCAATACTCCCACTGCATAGTCTTGCTCTTCGGTACCAACAAGTTTATTGAAACCTTCATAAATGGGAACAATGCTGGTTCCGAGTTTTTGTTTTACATATTTAATTTGACCGCCTACGGAAAATTTATCGGAAAGCTCTTTTGCATAACCCAAACCTATAGCAAAAGCGCTCGGTTTAGCCCAATCGGCTCCGATATCCCGGTATCCGCTTTCATTGTCAGCAACTTGCGTCCAATAAAATTTACCGTAATCGATTGAGAGAAAGCTAAGACCGAAAACGCCGTATTTACCGTCTTCAAAATTTAAGGATAAACTGCCCGAATAATATTTAATATCTGCAATCCAGTTCATTTGGTTGAATGCTACCCCAAACATAGAATTCATTCTGGCCAAACCCGCCGGGTTATAGAAGAGAGCTTCGGAATGTCCTTCGTATGTTGTGTAAGCTTCACCTAGAGCCGTTGCACGCGCCGACGTACCAACGCTTAAAAACTGGAATCCGGTCTGTGCCAGTTTTTCTTTATCCCCCTCTTCGTTTTGAGAATATAAATTCCCAAAAGCCCAAAAGATAAAGAATAAAAGAGACAAAGTATTTAATATTTTTTTATTCATTTTAATCCCCTGAACAACATTCTCTCAAAATTATCTTACAATAACAAATTTTCTGATTGCTTGTTGACCGTCGGGAGTAATAAAAACAGCAATATAAATTCCGCTAACAACCACCTGACGGTAATCCGTAACAGAATACCATGCTTCATCACCGCTTCCGTCGTAATGCTCAATTGTTTTTATTAAATCCCCGCGTTCCGTATAAATTTTTATTGTACATTCACCCGGAATATTGTAAAACATTATTCTATCCGGAGCACTGTAACCAAATTGTAACTCGCGCGCCCTAATGTTATAAGGATTCGGAACTACTCTTATATCTTCCAAGGTTTTTCCAGGCGGTCTTTTCAGAAATGCGGGATCGTTTGTCATAGTATAAAATTTACTGCTTTCTAGCGGAACGCCGGGATGAATATCATTCGTACTTCCGTCGTCGAAACTTGTGATATAGTAGTAATAATCGAATCCGCGTTGAAGAGCGGTATCGTTATAAGAGTGTACCAAATTCGGTAATTCAGTTTCGTAAATCAATTCGTAAGTTGTATCGGGGACGTGGATAGCCCTGTAAATTCTGTAACCTTTAAAGTTCGGCCAGGTTTCGGCATTATTGTCCCATTTAAGGATTATCCTGTCACCTCCGGAAGTAACGCTGAATTGTTGCGGCGGGGGTGGCGGCGAAGGAACGTTAAGTCCGTTTTCGTAAACTTTTTTTGCTCTTTCGAAAGTTTGGAACAAAGAATCTTTTCCAGTAAAAACCCACGCGTCTTTATATTCGTCTTTATCATTAGTTGTGGAACCGTCCGGCAAAACAAAAGGACCTTTGCCTTCCAACCATTTACCACCGACTTCATAACATTTTTGCCTGTCCAATCCGGCAACACCTTCGGCAATTACGATATGAATACTATCTCCGGGAGCAAGAGTGTATGGACCGAAACCCTGTCCTTGTGAAAAGCCGCCCGGCGTATTACCATAAAGATCGGCAAATTGATTACCCACCAATTGAGCATGGGACTTGGCAGGTCTTCCCGCAGTCATTGCGACATATTCTGCCGCCATTTGCGCTTCGTTATACGGATCGTTATTATAATTGATTCCTTCATCGGAACCAACAACCTTAGTAGTGAAAGGCTGATTAGGATCGTCCACGGGTTCAAACGCACTTTTATCTGCATGTAAGGTAATGTTTCCCACAAATTGTGCAGCACCCAAATGACCGTCGGCTGCGATTTGATCCGAACCGACATTGGGTCCGCCGATATTATCGTATCCCGCTTTCGAATGGAGACCGAGCCAAGAAAATTCAACCCGGAAAGGTTCGCCTGTCTCGGGATGTTCGTAAATAACATCGTTCATCGTACTATGTCCCCACGAAGTGGATTGAGGCAGCCAATAATATCCGTAGGGACCACCTTCTCTTGTTGGTGCGTATCGATATTGGAAAAATATTACAAGTCCCTCAAGGGTTTGTTCGTTAACGGTTCCGGCTTTGTCTATAATTCCGGTATTCTTAAAAACATAATCGTAAATAAAATAATTATCGTGATTTTGTTGGCTGAAACCGTATATTTTTCTCGTAACGGTTACCCCGATCTGTGTATTAACAACATTATAAATCATTCTATCCGAGGGAATTGTTTCGTCTATTTCATCCACTATGTCCATAAAATCCAATCGCCCTGAAGGTATGCCGTCAACATAAACCCTGGGGTGGTCAAATTTACCGATTAATTTAAATTCCACGGGCATAAACTCGGTTTCTTCGTCCAAAACTCTTGGACCAACATGCACAACTTTATAATTCAATGTTTTGTTAAGTTTGGGATCGTCATAATTAGTTACCCCTATCCATAATGCCTTTGCGGCTTCGGTATCTTGATATCTGTAAAGCGCGGGCCAACGCAATCCGTCTTGCTGATCGGATACAAGATGGGTTCTACCGACCTCTATCTCGCTGCCGGCACTCGAATACCAACTTTGCAAGGAGCCAACCGCAATCCATTTTGTGCTATCGGCAAAAGAAAAGCTCGATGCAATTAGAAAGAGAATCAGTGCCGACTTGGTTAACAACTTCGCTTTAATTTTTGATTGTTTCATAATTAACCTTTGTTTTACCTCTATAAGTTTTAATTACTAAAACCGGTAATTGAGAGTAATTCCGATAAAAATATTTCTCGGATTGAGAAATGTAAAAAACGTTTGATTAGGCATATCTATGTAAGCTTTATCTTCTAATATTTTATCGATCCGGTCTTGCGGTACTTTTTGCCATTGCCCGTTAACGTATTGCAAATAACTTTTAGTAGCATCTTCATAATAAATAGCCCTGCTGCTTGCCTCGAAATCCGGCGGTAATTCCCCAATACTTTGAATCCATTCTATAGGTACAAATTCCACTCCGTCTTCCCTGTAATCGCCTGGTTGATCATCTCCCGGTATGTTATGATAACCGAGTTTTCCGGCAATATCTTCCGGCAAATGAAGGGATTTAAAGTAAGCTATCCTGTCGTGTACATCCCTAAACGATATTCCGGAGAAATGTTTGAAGTTAAATAAATTATTTATATCAATGAAAAACTTCAAATCCAAATTTTTAACAACCGGAAATACTTTTGTAATTTTTAAATCAACATTATAATAAGGTTTCCAATGAACATTATATTGGATCCCTGGTATATTGTTAGGATTCCATGTAAACCATCTGCCACCTACCCATGTCGAAATGAAGTTAAAATGCCAATCGCCGAAAACATTAATTCCACCTAATTTAGGTCCGAAGTTCGTAGGGGTATGAATATCAATATAAGATTTAAATCTCGGTTGAGGGCGCGGTTTTCGTTGCTGCGGATTACGGCGCAAGTAAGATCTTTGATCGCCTGGGTTTTCGTATATCAACTCCGGCCCGAAGAATCCCGATGAGCCGACGCGATATTCGAAATTGATATTACCGGTAATCCAATCGCCGTACATTTTGGTTAAATCGGCTTCGAATCCGTAAATATCTTCGTAACTGTTGTTCGTTAATTTTCTATAATTAACTTTACCATCGAAACTTATATAGCGAACATAAAGTTGCTGGTTAGCAATGTCTTTATAATAACCCGCCAAATGAAGCAGGAATTGTTTGGATAACGCTTGGTCGAAACCCAATTCGTATGATACCGTTTTTTCAAGGTTCAACGTTGGGTCTCCGATGTAATCAACCTTGTTTTGTATATTTCTTTGTACTCTATACAAATTTTCCGCCCTCGGTAATTCCCTGTAGTGTCCGTAATTAAAATACAATTTCGAATTTTCGGTTATAGGATGCGAGATTGCCAATCTGGGACTTAAAGTAAAAAATCCCTTGACTTTTTTTGTTTTGAATAATGGTTCTTGTTCATCCTTGAAGCTTTGTGAGAAGAAATCCCTGTTGAAAACATCAACGTCGTACCAATTTCCGTTCGGATCGTGATATTCCGCAACGAGTCCAATTTGTGAAATCCATCCTTCGTATTCTATTTTATCTTGGAAATAAGAAGTAAATCTAAAAGGTTGCCGGACTATTGTAGTCCAAGTATTACCTTCGGGTAAAAAGAAGTTTACCATTCCGAATCCCATATCGAAATCATCGTAAACAAACTCGGCACCGGTTTTAATTTGATTGTGATTATCTATCTGGCTAACAAAATCGAACTTAGCGGAATATGAATTTATTCTACTATAATCCCGTGAGGTACTGACAGCCCCGCCCATACCAAGGCTTCCGTCTATCGAAAAAACCGCATCGGGTTCAAAGCCCTCGGGTGCTTCATCCAAAAAGTAATCATCGAAAATTCTATATTTTTTTGTCGTATCCCGTCTTTCGGGTGCCGAGGTAAAATATTTAGTCCCTACTTTTCTAAGTAAAATTTCATAAAACGTTTTTGAGCTTAAAACATGAGTAAACTTGGCGGACAAAGTATGATTGTATCTTGCAGTAGGTGCATAATAAATGTTAGTGTAAAGTCTCCACGGTACCGTAAAACTGGATGCGTTAACAATTCTCGCCACATCTCCTACGCTAGACATTATTTCCGTTCCTCCCGAACGCGAGCGTGCAGTACCAAATGTTTCCGAGTAATATCCGATTACATTAAGTTTCATTCCCGGTTTAAGGTCGGATGTAAGTTTTAACATCACACTTTGGTTTGTAATTGCATCCCGCGATAGTTGCACAAGATACATGTCTCTTTCCCTTTTAAAAGAAAGGTAAAATCTCAAATTCCCGAGCGGTTTGGAAATAAACGGAACGGGTCCGCCAAATCCGGCATCGATATAGTAATCGGGTTTTTTAATATCTCCTTGCTTTCTGTATTGCCATTTCCAAATTCGCTGAGCCGCTTCAGGTGTAAAGTCATTGGTTGGGTCTTTATCTCGTAATAAGGCATCCGAAAAAGCATTCCAACCGTCCCATTTGGGATATTGACGCTGAGTATAAACGTCCCAATTTCCTGTTCCTTCCCATGCTACTTCGGGATCGAGATAGGGTCTTAACCAGTATGAGTTCGGGTCGTAAGGAGAAATACCGAAATGTTTTGGAACGGGGGGTTTAATTTTGAAAGTAAATGTACCGCTGTAATTATCTATACCACCTTCTTTGGTAACAACATTAACAATTCCGGAACGTACGTTGGTGTATTCGGCGTTAAGCCCACCGGATTGTACCGATATGGCTTGCACGGCGCTAAGCGGAATTCCGGAAATAGGTCTGTTTGTTCTTTCGTCGCGTAAAGTAACACCATCTACCATAAATAAAGTTTGATCGGAACCGCCGCCACGAATGGATAAATCCTCGGTAATGCCTGCTTGCAATCCCAAAGCATCCCCAACGCTGGTTACCGGAAGGGATTGAATCTCATTGGCGGATATACTTTTTTCACTTCCGGCAACATCTTTTTGAACAACAGGTTTTTCGGCAACTACTACTACTTCCTCTTCTAATTTCAGACTTGTTTCCTGCAATTTAAAATCGACCCGTGTAGTTAAATCGATTTTTACGCGAACATCTTTCACAACAACGCTTTTATATCCTATTGCCGAAGCTTTCATAGTATAAATACCGGGCGGGACGTTAAGAATGGTATAATAACCGTCTATATCCGAAGCCGCACCAAGGTTTGTTCCCATAATTATTATGTTAACAAACGGTACCGGCTCACCTGTATTGGCATCGATTGTTCTACCGGTTACTTTTCCGGTGGTACCCGCATAACTTTTCGCTACAAAAATGAAAACACCTAATAATAGAAGAAGTAACAGTTTCTTCATATTTCTTTTCTCCTAAAGTTAATCGCTCTGGGGTGGAATAGCCGAGAATAGTTGTGGTAAGTTGTAAATCATTCCGCACTCTAAATTGCATAATGGAAAGATGATTTACCCTCCAAATTAAAATTTCTTCGAGAAATAAGCAAATATAAGTTTTTGTATAATTATTCATTTTTTACCATGTTTTATAAAGCGAACCTTATTGAAAAACGATGAACGTTTTTAAAGTATTTGAACGGCGTAAATGAATAATCAATTGACAAACCGAATTTTTGTATACCTGCGCCATAGGTAAATTTAATGTTATCGTCATTGGTTAAATATCCACCCCTCAAAAACAAAGTATTTATAAATTTATATTCGAAACCGAATTTTAACTGCTCCGGATGCGAACGCGGATGAATCGCATCGACGGAGAACCAAAACTCGTGATCTTCATATTTACCGGGTAAAAAGTCCATCAAGTTCATCGATACGCCAATGTTAAAAGTCAACGGCAATTGAAAACTTTCCCTTATATATCTTAATTCCTTTGAAAAATTTTGAACGGAAATTCCGAAAGCAAGACTTTTGTAACCTGTTTTGTAAACCGTACCGAAATCGAATGCCAATACGGAAATATTACTAGAAGCTTCGATTTTTTCACCCGTGGAATCGACGGTGGCAATGGTAAACGAGCCTAAATTTTGATAAACATATTTAAAAGTTCCACCTACGGAAAATTTATCGGTTAATGCTTTGGAATAACTAACACCTAAAGCAAAAGCGTTTGGTGAAAATTCGTTGGTTTCGATAAATCCTTGTTCGTTATTTGCGATTATGGTTCCTTCAAATTTTCCGTAATCGACATACGTAAAGCTTGCGCCGAAAGTACCGTAAAGTCCGTCGTACGGATTATAAGCAACCGAGAAGGAATTGTACTTTATATCCGCAATCCACATGTTATAGTTTGCGGAGAAATCGAGCATGTTTTCCATATCCGCAAGTAGAGCGGGATTTGAAAATACGGAATTAGAAAAGTTTCTTAACGAAGTAGCGGCACCGCCAAGAGCCGAAGAACGCGCATCCGTTGCAACACTTAAAAATTGCATTCCCGATTGGGCAAGTTTATCTTGTGCAAAGTTATCTTTGGCGGCAAAAATTAAAATTATTAAAACCAATATTTGCAAATAGTATTTCATACATTCACCTGATTACTGCGAATTTTTTGTAAATGGATTGTCCGTCCGGCGTTTCGAATTGGACAATGTATATTCCGCTTACAATTACCTGTCTCGAATCGGTAACGGAATTCCATACTTCGTCGCCGCTTCCGTCATCGTGAATTATGGTTTTAATCAAATCGCCCCTTTCGGTAAAAATTCTTATAGTACATTCGCCCGGTATGTTGTAAAATCTTATTTCATCTTCAATCGAAAAATGACTTCCTTTGGGCGAACTTATATAATACGGATTAGGTACAATTCTTATGTCGGATAATTTTTCTCCAGGCGGTCTTTGTAAAAATGCAGGCTCGGTTGTTCTTGTATAATATTTACTGCTGTGTAAAGGTCCGTGCGGATTGGCTTCCGTGTTATTATTGCTACCGTCGTTAAACGCAACAATATAGTAATAGTAAGCGAAACCACGCACCGGCGTAGTATCATCGAAGGAATGGACAATTTCCGGATGGTCGGTTCCTTTTCCGCAAGCAAAAATTTCCGTATGTACGGTATCGCTTTTGTTTATTGCCCTGTAGATTCTGTAGCCTCCGAAATCCGGCTCACCTTCGGACGGGCTGGGCGACCATTTCAATGTTATCTTATTCCCTCCCGATTTTACTTCGAAAAGCGGCGGGGGCAGCGGAGGTTGGGGAATCATGTAATGCATATCGTAGTTTCTTTTGGCTCGGCTGAAAGTAAGTAGTATGGAATCTTTGCCGGTATCGAACCAAGCATCTTTGTAAATATCTTTATCGTCGGTTGTGGTACCGTCCGGCAATTCGAACGGTCCTTTGTCATTGGGATCATCGTAAGCTTTTTTCCATCTAGCGCCTATCTTTTCGCACATCGGTCTGCTAAGTCCGGCTACACCTTCTACTTCAACAATCGTAATGCTCTCTCCCGGTTGTAAATCAAACGGACCGTAATTCACCCATAAATTAGTTCCTCCTTCGTCGTTATGCACAGTCCAGGGATCGGGATTAGTTTCATGATATTTTTCGTAAAACCTTTCGTTTCCGCCCAAACCTTTATGCGGATTACCGCTAAGCATGGAATACATTTGAACCATCTGGGGCACAACGTTGAGGGAAATAGAAGTATACCCTGGATAAGTATCGCCTGCATGCCAACCAAGCGTAACTGGTTGATTGGGGTCGTCACTGGAATCCGCAGCGCTTTTATCGACATGAAGAATGGCAACGCCGGCATGATGCGGAGCGGTTAATCTACCGGTTCCGAAGACATCCGGTCCGCCCAGATTATCCCACGAGTTACCGGAATATTGCCCTGCCCATTCAAAACCGCATCTTATCCAATCGACAATAGGATTATTTAATGTTATCGGCTCGTTGTAATGATCGGCATAATTTTCGCCCCTTACGGTTACCCAACTGTGTTTGCCCCAAACTTGTTGCGAATGGATATACTGTGCACCTTCACGGCAAACACTGTACCTTGTTCCCCAACCAATTCTTAATCCTTTAATCGGGGCATGTAATTCTATTTCATCATCGTAATCGGTGTTGCCGGTATTGGTAAACGTAAATTCTTTTATAAAGTAATTGTTGTGATATTGTTGACTGAAAGCATAAATTTTTCTTGTTAGTGTAACGCCCATTATTGTGTTTACAACGTTTGTGATAACCCTATCCGGAATTTGGTCGGGATTAAAATCGTCAACATCTTCCAGGTAAGGCGCAGTTATATTGTTTCCGTCAACAATCACGGTCGGCATTTCAAACTTTGCCGTTTGTTTTAGTTCTACGGGGAAAATTGTTTCTCCCACGAACCCCGCGGAAAAATAAATTCCCATCACATCCCAAAAATTACCAAGCTCATCCGTAAAATCATCAGCAGCCATCCAAAACCTTTTTATAACAGCGTTATCTTGTTGGGTATATTCCGCAGGCCAGCGTAATCCTTCGTAATATCTGTTGTTCCATGCCCTTTCGGTTCCGTAAGCGGAGAAATGACTTTGCAAAGAACCTATGCGTATATATCTTTTCTCGGTGGCTTCAACTTGCGCGGCGGTCCGGGCAGTGAACACACTAAGTAAAATAATTCCGGTAAGAACAATCGCTCTAAACGAATTATAACGCAAAAAGTAGGTTTTCATAGTATTCTATAATCCTTAAAAATTTAATTTTAATCCAAATATTATATTTCTCGGGTTTAAAAACGTCATAGATTTTATATTCGGATTATCGATATATGCTTTATTCTTGATTCTCTCGTTGTTTCTGGCAGTAATTTCGGGATCGTTATCGGGGTTCGGCTCAAGAGCTTCGTATTTAACCCCTTCCGGACGGTAATCACCGATTTTATCCTCTCCCTTGTAAACACCTTCCTTAAAAGGTAATCTCAGAGATTCCAAATAATTCTGCCAATCGAAATTATCGGAGAATCCCGCAAAACTCATATATTTAAAGTTGAATACATTCGTAATATCAACGAATAACTCCAAATCCAAATAATCGCTCAACCGGAAAACTTTCGATAATTTTAAATCAACATTGTAACGATCGACCCATTGCAATTCCCTTTCCTCGCCTTCTTTTACACGGTAGCGGTAATAGCTTCCGGTTTTCCAACTTGCAAGAATATTTAGATACCAGTCGTCCAACAACCAGTTAGGCGAAGCTCCGTTTGGCGGATGAATGCTCAAATTTAATCTTGCATAAGGCCGCGGATGCGGTTTCGATTGATAAGGATTTGTTTTCAGGTAATCGCGTTGCTCGTTAGGATCTTCGTAAACTTGTAAAATTCCGAAGTAACCCGAAGTTCTTACATCATACGTATAATTTATAAATCCGTTTATCCATTTACCCCTTGTGCGGTTTATTGTTATTTCCACACCTCTTATATCTTCGTAATTATTGTTTGCCGCTTTTCTGTATTGAACGGAACCGTTAATATTTTGATAATAAATCCATCCCGGTTGAAGGGTAACGTCTTTATAATAAGCCGCAATTTTCAGAAGAAATTCATCCATTATGTTATGTTCGTAACCCAATTCGTAAGCAACCGTTTTTTCCATTTCCATATTGGGGTTTCCGATATAAGTAACCAAACCGTTCGATTCCCTTTGAATTCTGAAGCGATAAGATGATGCCGGCTCCGAGCGAAAGTGACCGTAATTAAAATATAACTTCGAATCTTTCGTAATCGGGTGGGAAACTCCCAAACGCGGGCTTAGATTCCAAACCGCTTTTGACTTTTCGTACGGAACTTCTTTCTCCAAATTATTTCCGTAACCGGCTTTATAATATTTATCGTATTGGTCCAAAACATAATTTTTCGTATTCGAATTTGAATAGTCCAACCTCAATCCTACATTAGCGATAAAGCCTTCGAATTCCATTTTATCTTGAACGTAAGCTCCTATTCTGTAAGGGAAAACCCTGTAAACCAAACTTCTCCGCCAAGTGCTCATCGAAGGATTATCGGTAAACGAGTTTATATCGAAATCGTTGTAAACAAAACTCAAACCGGTTTTTAATTGGTTAGAAGGATTTATCTGACTCGTAAAATCGAAATTGAAGTTGAAGGTGGAAAGAATACTTTTATCCCTTCCCAAATTCATCCATCCGCCCATACTTGTTCCGTCAATGGCATTGACTCCGTATCCGAAATAGCCGTAAGGAGCTTCGTCAACAAAAATTCCCGGAACAGGTTGATAAATTTTCGATGTGTCTCTATCGCGAATTTTAAATGTATTGTATTTGCTTCGTTTATATTGAAGTTTCGCATCGTAATAAGATCTACTGCTAATTGCATTAGTGAATTTCAATCCGACCGAACTACGATAAATATCCGACGGACTGAAATAACCGGGCATGTAAAGAATAGATGCACCTGTGTTGCTGTTCAACAAATCCGCCACTTCCGACTGAGAGCGGAGTACTCTGCCCGTAGGAGTTGTGGTCCATTGATACGGAGAAACCGATTTCACTTCGTTGTACGAACCGAGGAAGTTCAATTTCATTGTGGGAGTAATATCCGAAGACAATTTTAGAATGGTTTTGTTTTCGTAGTATCCGTCTCGGGAGAGCGGGAATACGAACATATTCCGCTCGTTGAAATGGGAGAGATAAAATCTCAAATCACCCAAATATTCGGCAACAAACGGCACGGGACCTCCAAAGCCTATATCGATATAATAATCGGGCTTTTCTATATTGCCTATTCTTCTCCTCTGCCACTCAAATAATCTTTGAGCCGCTTCGGGCGTTAAATCGTTTGTAGGATCGTCATCTCGAAGAGTTGCATCCGAAATTGCATTCCACCCTTCGAAATTGGGATATTGTTTTCTCGTATATTCGTCCCAAGCTCCGTTATTCGTGCCGGTCCAACAAACTGCGGGGTCCATAAAAGGTCTGTTAAAATAAGAAAACGGATCGTATACCGAAGGACCGAAATTTTTAGGCGCGGCCGGTCTGTATCTTAAAACCGTATTAAATGTATAACGGTCTTTATTTCCTTCTTTGGTAACAACATTTATTAAACCCGAACGTACATTACCGTATTCAGCATTAAACCCGCCGGTTTGAATTTTAATTTCTTTAATGGAGCTAAGGCTCATACTTGTACTGGGAATATTTCCTCGCTCGTCGTTTGTTGAAAGTCCGTCTATCATAAAAACGGTTTGGTTTGCGCTACCGCCTCTCACTATAATACCTTGATTGCCAAGCTCTATTCCGGCTTGTAAAGATAATACTTGATCCACTGTTTGCACGGGAAGTTCTTCGATTTCGGATGACGAGAGATTCATCTGACTGTTTGAAATATCCTTCACAACAACAGGTCTCGGCGCTTCGACGATTACGGTTTTACTCTCAATTGTTACCGGAGAAAGTTTGGCTTCTACGAAAGTCGTCAGATCAATTTTAACTTCCAAATTAGTGGCTTTCCAATCCGAATACCCGATATAACTAACTTTCAACGTATATTTACCCGGCGGTACATTTAAAATAACGAAATATCCGTTTGCGTCCGTAGCGGCACCGAGGTTGGTGCCTTCCAAAAATACATTGGCACCAATCAGGGGCTCATTTGTTGTTTTGTCGTAAACATATCCTGCAATCTTACCGGCAGTTCCGGCAAAAAGATTTGAAAAGGTTAATATGTAAAAAAATGGGATTAGAAGAAGTAACGTTTTTTTCATACGCATTCTCCCACGAAATTGAGGAGGAGACAGGCATTAACCGGAAGAGCATTAATAATCAACTTAAATTCCGAAAAATTCTTTGTTGTAACAAAACTATGAGTTTTTAAGAAAAGTAGCAATTTTACTTAATATTCTAATTATTAATATTAAAACAATAATAAGATGATTTTGTCCGCTGATTTTTTTGCCATGGCGGTCCGATATGAAAGAAGGGGACGCAAAATTTGCGTGCCTTTCGATTATTAAAATTGAAGAAAGGAAATATTCTCTCAGGAATCGAAAAAACATACGGTGATAGTTCGATACTTATATTTTTGAACCCACCCCTTCCCTCCCTTTGTAAAAGGGAGGAAGTTAGCTCCCCCCCCTTAAAAAAAGGGGAGGTCGGGAGGGGTTCGGATTTCTTTAGTGAATTTAAATTATTTTATTGATGCCAAAGTCCATACTTGGCATTGTCTGAACATGATTAAATATTTGACTTTTTCTTATTGAATATTGAACTCCGCGACTTCGGTCGCGGGCTAAGAAATACAAACCGAAAAGAAAGAACCCGATTCATCGGTTTCCACCACTAAAATCATATTTTTGCTAACGAATGCCACATTTATTTTTCCGATATAAAAAACCGTTAAAACGGTTCCGGTTTATCTTTTTATGCTTAACTAACCCACGGATAAATCCGTGGGGTTGTCGTGTGATGAAGAGCTGAATCTACTTCTCTATTTCATTGCTATTTCTTATTTCCGCAGAACCATTTTCATCGTAAGAGGTGTAAGGACAGGTCATGCCTTGTCCCGCATTGTTATTGTCCTATTCACTATTGCCGATTTCCATACCCCGGCAGTATGGGGACGTAATTAAATCTTTGATTTTTTCAGGTAAAGTAGAAATTAGGCAGCGGATGAGCGGTGGAAAGGAGAGGTCCTTTCCACCAGAAAAACTTGAAAATTGTCATCCCGTCCACCAACGGCGGATTGTTTCGGAATCTAAAATGAATTCGTAATTTAAATCAGATGCTGATCCCGAAAGCTTTCGGGACAGCTGACACACATGATACAGCACCTGAGCCTCTCCAACAAAAAAACTTTTCCTTTCGTTTTGACGGGAAGAATGAACCGGCGCTAAAAAATAGCATAAATGAACGGTGCCAATGCCGAGCCTTGAGTTAGTATTATCAATCCGCCCAAAAGAATCAGAAAAATAATAATCGGTAGAAGCCACCATTTTTTTCTGACCTTAAGAAATTCCCATAATTCTTTAACTAAAGAAAGTTTACTCATATCACCCCTAAAATTGTCTTTCCGTATCTACTTTTTCGTATTTTTTTTGTTCCCTGTAATTCCAATAAGTTTTCTTATCTTCACCAAATTTCAAATCCAGAAAATCTTTTCCCGATATTTTTGCAATAATTCCGATTGGCGTAAGTATAAGATAAAACAAAATCGATAAAATTACACGGCTCATTACAAAACCCGAAACAATAGCAAAAATCATCCACGCGCGGTGTACCCTGGAAAGCGATTTCGGAACGAATGCTCCGGCAACAATCAAAATGATTCCAACCGCTAAAAAGTAAGGATACGCAGGTTTATCAAAATAAAGCAGAAACAATCCGATTACGGAGAAAACTCCACCAACGGTTAAACCGAATTTTTTAAGCTCCTTTACCGAGCTGTCTATTAATTTAATTTCTTCTTTTATCATCAGTCCAACTCAAATTCTTTTTGCCAATCGGTTTTCTCTTTCCACTCGGGTTGTTGCTTTTTATCCAAAATAAAATTTCCCATAACCAAATAATCCATTTCGGTTCTCATAAAACATTTGTATGCATCATCGGGAGTGCAAACAATCGGTTCGCCTCGCACGTTGAAAGAAGTATTGATAATAACTCCGCAGCCGTATTTTTCGTTAAACATATTTAACAAATTAAAATATTTAGGATTGGTTTCTTTGTGGACCGTTTGAATCCGCGCCGAATAATCAACGTGCGTTACGGCCGGAACTTCCGACCTTACCGTATTCAGTTTTTCCAAACCGCGGAGTTCGTTGTAGTTAGGCACTTCTTTCCTTTTGTTCTTTACCACATCCGCAACCAGAAGCATGTATGGACTCGGTCTGTCCAATTCAAAATATTCCGCAACTTTATGATATAATACCGACGGCGCAAAAGGACGGAAGCTTTCCCGGTATTTTATTTTCAAGTTCATTTTCCTTTGCATTTCCGGTGATCGGGCATCTCCGATTATGGAACGGGATCCGAGCGCGCGGGGTCCGAATTCCATTTTGCCTTGGAACCATCCGATTACGTTTTGTCCGTTAATCAACTCTGCTGTTTTTTCAATTATAAATTCTTCGCTATGCTTGGTGAAAGGGATGTTGTTTTTAGTTAGATAATTTTCAATTTCCGAATCGGAAAATTCCGGTCCCAAATACGAACCTTTTTGCGCATCGTTAATACCGTCCGTACGTCTCTCGTTATTCAAATATTGATACCATACAAATAATGCGGCGCCGAGCGCCCCGCCTGCATCTCCCGCGGCAGGCTGAATCCAAATATCGTCGAAAATATTTTCACGTAAAATTTTTCCGTTTGCGACACAATTCAACGCAACCCCGCCGGCAAGACAAAGATACTTTTCGCCTGTTTCTTTTTTTACGTGCTTTGCCATCCGCAACATAATCATTTCGGTCACTTCTTGCACCGACCGGGCAAGGTCCATATCCCTTTGTCTTAATTCCGATTCGGGTTTTCTTGGCGCACCGCCAAACAATTTGTGGAATTTTTCATTCGTCATGGTTAAGCCCGCATTGTAGTTAAAGTAATCCATATTCATTTTGAAAGAACCGTCGTCTTTTAAATCCACCAACTCGCGCAGAATTAAATCCACATATTTCGGTTCGCCGTAAGGAGCAAGCCCCATAACTTTGTACTCTCCGGAATTGACCTTAAATCCGGTATAATAAGTAAACGCCGAATACAAAAGTCCAAGAGAATGCGGATATTTTATATCGGCAATTAAATGAATAGTATTATCTTTCCCCGTTCCGAAACTTGTTGTTGTCCATTCGCCAACTCCGTCCAAAGTTAATATCGCCGATCTTTGAAAAGGGGAAGGATAAAAAGCCGAAGCCGCATGCGATTCGTGATGTTCCGGAAATAATACTTTTCCTTCATAACCCAATTCTTTTTTAATCAATTCCTTCATCCACAATTTTTGCTTTATCCAAAGCGGCATTGACTTAATAAAAGATTTAATCCCCCGGGGCGCATAAGTTAAATATGTTTCCAAGAGTCGTTCGAATTTGAGAAAAGGTTTATCGTAAAATGCAACATAATCAATATCATTAACCGTTAAACCCGAGTTTTCCAGACAAAACCGGATAGCATTTGCCGGAAAATTAAAATCATGTTTTTTCCTTGTGAACCGTTCTTCCTGAACTGCGGATACAATATTTCCGTCTTGTACCAAACAAGCAGCGCTGTCGTGATAAAATGCGGAAATCCCGAGTATGTTCATTGAGTTCTAATCCGTTAATAATTGACCTTAAAAATACAAAATTATTTTTCCAAGTATTGGCATACCGTAAATGCATTTTTTATATATTTGTTCAATACAAACTAAGGAGAACGATGAAATTATTTTATAATTACAAACTATTATTTCATATCGCTTTATTAATCGCATTTTGCGTAAATTTCTCCTATGCACAAACAACACCCGATTGGGCAAAAAAAGCCGTGTGGTATCAGATTTTTCCCGAAAGATTCAATAACGGGGATAAAACCAACGACCCCCAACCACCGGATATGCAAGGCGCCTGGCCTTACTTTATTCCGGATGATTGGGAAAATCATCCGTGGACTTCCGACTGGTATAAACTGCAACCTTGGGAAAAAAGTAACGGTCACGATTTTTATTGGAACGCCGGTTTGCGAAGATACGGCGGGGATTTGCAAGGTGTTTTGGATAAATTGGATTACTTACAGAATTTAGGAATTACCGCAATTTATTTTAACCCGCTTTTCGAGTCGCCTTCACTTCACAAATACGATGCTTCGATGTACCGGCACATTGATAACAACTTCGGGCCCGATCCGGAAAGGGATAAGGAAATTTGGTCGGAAGAAAACCCCGCCGATCCTTCGACGTGGAAATGGACAACAGCGGACAGTTTGTTTTTGAAGTTAATCAAGGAATTACATAAACGGAATTTCAAAGTAATCATCGACGGCGTTTTCAATCATGTGGGAAATACATTTTGGGCATTTCGGGATGTTATTAAAAATCAAAATAATTCAAAGTTTAAGGATTGGTTTTACATCAAATCTTTCGATAATCCCGGAACGGAAGAAAACGAATTTGATTATAAAGGCTGGTTCGGCGTAAAAGATTTACCGGAATTACGCGAAGACGAAAACGGATTGGTAAAACCTGTTCGCGACCACATTTTTTCAATCGTAGAAAGATGGATGGACCCAAACGGCGACGGCGATCCTTCTGACGGCATCGACGGTTGGCGACTTGACGTTGCAGATATGGTAAACCATAACTTCTGGAAAGCTTTCAGAAAAAAAGTGAAATCGATAAATCCCAATGCCTATTTGACAGGCGAAGTTTGGTGGAAAGATTGGCAAAACAACATTATGTATAACGCAAAAGCTTGGCTCAAAGGAGATGAGTTCGATGCCGTAATGAATTACAGATTTACAAAAGCCGTCAAACGTTTCGTCTCCGACAAAAAATTAAAAATAAACGCCGAAGCATTTAAAGACTCCATACTTTCCATACAACATGATTATCCTGCTGAAAATTTTTCCATGTTAATGAATTTATTGGGAAGTCACGACACCGAACGTTTAGCATCGTTGATTGTAAATCCGGATAATTTTTACGATCATTACGGGAATCCGCAGCAAAACCCGGATTTCGATGTGAGGAAACCGGATCAAATCGAAAGGTTAAAACAAGCGCTTATGGTTGGGATACAAATGACAATGCCCGGCGCTCCGATGATTTATTACGGCGACGAAGCCGGAATGTGGGGCGGAGACGATCCGGACGACCGCAAGCCGATGGTGTGGAAAGAACTTGTTTACGAACCGGAGAAAACTCATCCGTTCGACAAACCAAGAAAACCGGATTCCGTTTTTTTCGACGATTCCGTATTCGAATGGTATAAAAAATTAATTTCCATACGGAAAAACAATCCGGCTCTTTCAACCGGAACTTTAAATTTTAACTTTATAAATAAGGACAAAAATGTTTTGGGTTACGAGAGGAAGTTAAACGAGAATTATATTTTTGTGCTAATTAACAACAATAATAAAACCCAAACCGTGCAAATTTCTAATAGTGAACTTAAAATAAAAGATTTGTTAATAGACCAAATAAGCGGAGCGCGATATCACAGCAAAAATAACATTTTCGAAATAATACTTTTCCCTTATCAAATATTAATTCTGAAGTAAAATGCCGTTAACAAATAAGCAGAAAAATTACATTCGCAAAAATTTTAAGAAACAATCTGTAAAATCCATCGCCGAAACTTTAAAAATAGATGCCGCCGAAGTGGAGGAATTTATCAACTCCTTATCCGTAAACAAGCCCAAACCTTTGTTTTACCTTGTCCTTATACTACTCCCGGTTTTATTCTTTGTTTTACTTGAAGCAGGTTTAAGAATCGGAGGTTACGGAACCGATACCCGGATGTGGGTCGAATTACGGAACGGCAAATTGGGATTGAATCCCGAAGTGGCAAGAAGATATTTTTACAATGTAAAAGAAGTTCCGCAATCAATTCAAGATGTGTTTGATGCGGTGAAGAAAAAAAATTCGTTCCGTGTTTTTGTTTTGGGAGGAAGCAGCGCCGCCGGATATCCTTACATGCCTTTGGGTTCATTTTCGCGTTATATCAGAAAAAGGCTGGAATTGGTCTATCCTAAAAAACACATAGAAGTAATAAACATTGCGTTAACCGCAGTCAACAGTTACACCATACTCGATTTTGTTCCTGAAGTTCTTAAACAAAAACCCGATCTTATTTTAATTTACGCAGGTCACAACGAATATTACGGTGCATTGGGTGCCGGCTCAATGGAATCGCTGGGCACTTCGCGGGCATTGGTCAATTTATTGCTCAAACTAAACAAATTCAAAACCGTGCAATTGCTCAGGGATATTATTCAAGGTATTATTAAAGCAACCAGCGGCAGTGCTTCTAAAGCAACGGGAACTTTAATGTCGCGCATGGCGGAAAAGCAATCGATTTTTCTTAACTCGGATACTTTCAAATTGGGATTGGAGCAATTCGAAGGTAATATGAACGATGCCATTTCATTAATTAAGGAAAACCATAATCCGGTAATAATTTCCACACTTACTTCAAACTTAAAAGATCAACATCCGTTTATTTCCAAATCCGGGGAAAATTTACCCGCCGCAAAAGATGTGTATCAATCGGCTTGGAAATCATATTCAGAAAGAAATTACCGCAAAGCCGATTCCCTTTTCCGTTATGCAAAAGATTTGGATTTACTCAGGTTCCGGGCGCCCGAAGAAATGAACAAAATAATCCGCAAGATTTCCGCGAAATACGAAATACCGCTTGTCGATATCGATTCGGCATTCGCTTCCGTAAGTCCCAGCGGAATTACCGGTAAAAATTTGATGACTGATCATCTTCACCCGACATTACGCGGATATCAATTAATGGGAAAAGCATTTTACGAAACAATGGCGGAAAAGAATTATCTTCCCGGTGATCAACCCGCAATACCTTCGCTTGAAAAGCAAGACAGCGCAACGGTAAAGAATTTTGTTTTCTCCGAGCTCGATTCGGTAATTGCAGATTATAAAATCAAACTGTTGAAAAACGATTGGCCGTTTGTTTCCCCGAAAAATAAAAAGCCTTTGCGCATGTTGATTCATCCGGAAAATCACATGGATTCGCTTGCGTTAAAATTCATAAACAAAGAAATAGATTGGCAGACCGCCGAACAAAAAATGGCAGAGTGGTATCTCAAGAGAAAAAATTTTCCGAAGTTTCACAAACAAATGCTGGTATTAACAACCCAGTTTCCTCACATGCTCGAAAGCTATAACCGGAAGGCAAATAAATTATTACTTCAGAAGAAATACAAAGAAGCATTTGTTTATTTGAACTCACGCTACATGATAAAGCCGGACGCGTTTTCTACAAAGTGGATCGGAATTATCAACCTTTCAAAAAATAAAATTCCGGATGCAATCAAATTTCTTGAAGAAAGTTTAAGCTATAATCCGAACGATGCACAAGTTTTGTATAACCTTGCCGGAGCTTATTCTTTGCAAAAAAATTATGTTAAGGCAATGGAACTGATTAACAAAGCGCTTGAAATTGATCCCGAATACGAAGAAGCGAAAAAATTCAAATCCCAATTACAAACCGCGTTAAAAAAATAATCCGGACGAATTAAAAAAGGGCTCCGAAGAGCCCTGTAACTTTTTATGCTAACCAAATTAGCGAAGCAGAATCATCTTTTTGGTTGCCACATGATTGCCGGCTTTAAGAGTATAGAAATAAACGCCGCTGCTAAGCGCATTGGCATTAAAAGTATATTGATAATTTCCGGCTTTCATTTTTCTGTTAACCAAAGTAGCAACTTCCTGTCCGATTACGTCGTAAATTTTTAGACTTACAACATTTTCCTTCGGAATTGTAAATTTGATTAACGTCGAAGGGTTAAACGGATTGGGATAGTTCTGGCTCAATTCGAATTTCAAAGGCACACCGCCTAAATCTTTAATTCCGGTATAATCGCCGGAAGGAGCGGCTTCCCATTGATCCGATTTGTCTTCTTGAGCAGTCCAGTGATCTTGCGGTGCTGCATAAGGTTGAACGAATTTTCTGTAACCTTCTTGCGCTACATAACGTACACGGTAAGCAAAATCTCCGAAACCTGCCGGTTCGGCTATCCATCCGTTAGTAGGACTGGAATAAGCATAACGGTATTCAATTCCGTTCCAAGAAGGACCGTTAATTACAAGAGTTCCGGTATAAACCATATCCCCGTCGTCATCTGACAAAGAAAGAACTCTCATTTCATCTGTATCCACCCAACCTTGGGAAAATACAAACGAAGGTTGTTCGAATACCACATAAACGGTATCAGTATTTTTATCGAACGGTAAAGGCTGAACGTTTGGATCTGCAGCTGCGGTCATATCTACACTTAAAGTGATTTCTACTGACTTACCCGCTTCGATAACAAAGTTAGGAAGAACGTCATCGTAGTATAACGGATCGAGATTTTGATCGCCGCCTTCGAAATTTACGTCTCTGTTACCTCCACCTTGCGAGAAGGGTCTTTCCCAACCGTCGGTCCAAATAGTATTGGGGTCTGCTTTTTTAACGAAGAATTTCCAGTTTTGCTCGCTGCCCACCGGAGTTTGAACAAACGGCACGGTTAAAAACCATTCATCCGGATTTAGGAAATTTTGTTGCATCAAAGATTTATCCGGTTCGGCATCGCTCCAACCGTTAAATCCGCCGCGAACTTGAAGAGAATCGGCTGCATTGTCATAAATACCGACTTCACTCATTACAGACATATCAACGGTGAATGTGATATTTCCGTCGGCAAGTTGTACATCCGGATCGATATCATCCCAGAAAGCGGAAAATTCTTGCGCGCCGTCAACAACCCAGTAAGATCTGTCGCTAATAGTTTCCCAAGTTACAGCGCCGGAAGAACCAGAAACAAAAATAAATTTGAATTTAATTAATTGGGCGGAGTTAATAGTATCGACTGTGACGGTATAAGTAGAATCACCATCGTCGTCGGTCATATCGTTCGCCGAAGTTGACCAACCGTTGAAACTTCCGGCTACTCTAACGGTATCGTTTGAAGGATCGAGGTCCCCTTTTCTAATCGGAATTCTCATATCCACGTTAAACGTAACCGATGCCGGATTACCCGATGGCATTTCCTCGCCGTTAAAAAACGCTACCGCTAAAGTCGTATCGGCAGCACCAACGTCTAATGTTTTATTGGCACCGTCTTCCCATGTACCTCCGTTACCGCTGTGAAAGAACTTATATTCCTGACTACTATTAGCGGCAATTTCCACGGTAGCAACATAAACCGAATCACCGTCGTCGTCGGTCATTGCTGTTTCGCCCCAATCGTTAAAACTTCCGCGGACTGAAACACCGTCGGAAGCGGGGTTAAATGCGCCTTTTGCTGCTTGAACGCTCATGTCCACTTGGAAAGTGACATTTACGTTCTGGGCATTTATCAATGTAAATGCTCCGAACAAAAGAAGCGCAAAAAGTATTGAAGATTTTTTCATAAAGCACTCCTGTAACTAGTTAGTGAGATTAAAACCATAACTTATTAAATATATCAGAAAGTTAACAATATTCCAAAACTATGATTATTATCTAAAAATTTTAATTTTTGATATGCATAATCCACTCTTATTCCAAATGAATCTTGCAATCTGTAATTTAATCCGAAACCTAGAGTTAAGCCTTCTTGACTGTCTTCCAAAAACAATGTTTTGTATCCTCCCCGTAAAGCAACAAGACCGTTAAACAAATTCAACTCTCCGCCAAGGTTTACCCATTGTTTATTATCGTTAGGATAGTTTGCGTCTATTGCCAGAAGGAATTTATTTGCGTCACTAATTTCAAATTCGCGTGATATTCCTATTTGTAGTTTTAACGGCAGTTCAAATCGATCAGTTGCCAAAAAAGCATCGACGGTTTCATTATTTCCCGACGTTGTGGGGTCTTGATCGTATCTGACCAATAAATCGTCTCCTCTAATTTGCATTTTCGTACCGAAGTTAGTAATTGCGCTGGCAAATTTAATTCCCCAGAAAGGCGTGAGAAATATAGTTCCTATATCAATCGCAAAACCGTCGGCGTACGAATTAAAAATATCTTCACGTATGTATTTAATGTTTGCCCCGATTACAAACTTATCGGTAATGTGCCGTGCATACGATATTCCGAAAGCGTAGCTTGCAGCGGAAAATGTTGTTCCAATTCCTTCGGGTTCCAGTTCCGTTGTTATTTCCATTTCACCGAAATTAAGCGCGCTGATATTAAACCCGACCGTTCCAAAGTCGCCAATGGGAACAACTGCACCGAAATAACTTAGATTAATATCCGCAAACAATTTAGTATAATTAAAAACGCCTTGATAATCGGTTATATCTCCAAGTCCCGCGGGATTCCAATACATTGCGGTTGCGTCGTTACTAACAGCACTGAATGCACCGCCCATTGCATTTGCCCGTGGTCCTATTCCGATACTTAAAAATTTAGCTGCCGTTGTTCCGGTTTTACTAATGCTTTGCGCATCATATTGCGCAGTAAGAATAAACGAAAATACCAGAACAATAACTAAAATTTTTCTATTCAACACCATTTTCTCCTTGAATAAATTTCAAGTTCAAATTTTTATTTTATAATTGCAAACTTTCCTATTTTTTGTCCGATTCCCGGCGCATCGACATGATAGATATATACGCCGTAAGAAACACCGAGATTATCTTTAGTTAATAAATCCCAATATTCGGAACCGTCGTTGAACGGATCATCATGTTCTATGGTTTTAACAAGTTCGCCGCTTACGGTAAAGATTCTAATAGTACATTTTGCCGGTAAATGTGTAAAATGAATTGATCGCGGTCCTCTTCCGCTGTTAAAGGGATTTTTAATTTCCCACCTTGCCGATGCCACATAAGGATTCGGCACTACTTTAATATTATCCAGTTCCGCTTTGGCTTGTTCACTATTGATTTTTCCCGCATGGGCTACAAATCTGAAAACATCGGAAGATAAGAACGGTTTCTTCAATCTTATGATTGCGGTATCTCCGGCAACGGGGAATCTTTTACCGCCGGTTGTATCCCCATCGACGTAAAACCACCATGTGTAAATAAGCGAATCGTTTTGGTTCGGTTCCAGAAAAATGATTCTGTCCCTTAACGCGCCTTTTGCCGTTAGTTTCCCTTCGCCGCCGGTTAAATCCACTTCTGCAAAACCGAAATCAATAAATTCGCCTGTGCTGTTGTTATACACTTTAAAATTAACATCTTTCGCAGGGAAATCTACCCCGCCAATGCTTATAGGCGTTGACGTTCCGAAACCTACATCGCCGAATTGAATTTCATAATCGTTCGGCCGCTCTTCGCCTTTCAATCCTCCGGCAAACACAAATTTTTCGAAAATGAAATTCTGAACATCATTGTGATTCCAGCCGGATTTTTCCTTATTCAACTGTACCCTCGTTTCGTTAAAGAATTTCAACTGGAATCCGTCGATTATCGGTTGTTCGTCCGTCGTGGCAAATCTTGTGCTTTTATCAATCAATACAACGTTATCCGTCGAATCCACCAAGGTAAAGTTTTTCGTTGTAAGCGTATCCGATTCATTACTTTTTTGAGCTATTTTCAACGTATCTTCGAAAGTTATGTAATAAACGTGACCGTCTTTAATCGAATTTATATCGATTATATCGTAATCGATTTTTCCCGTGGTTGTTCCCTCAACCAGTTCAATATTTCCGAGCGTAGGCGGAACATATCCCGCTGCCGGGGCTTCGGGTGTTACACGTGCTACATTTTGACCCAAACGCACACTGCCGTCGGGTTGAAGCGAAATACGGATCGGCGATTCGGAAGGAATTATATTCCCTTCGGGAAATCCGAAATCGTAAGCAACCACGGCATAATAGTAAGTGAAACCGTTTTTAACGGTTGTATCTACAAACGTATGCTTAATTCCGCTGTTTGTTCCCAAGAAATAATGAACACCGTCGATTCCCACCGAATCGAAACCGACATATTCGTCTACCAAATCGAATTGTGCGATTGCGTTTTTAAAAATCGGATTTCCGAAACCGCTTGTTATGTTTTCTATATCTTGAAATGCCGGATCCTGTGAACGGTAAATTTTATAACCTTCAAAATCGTGACCGTTTCCGCCGATTTTAGAAATATATGTATCGAAAGAAGACTCGGCAACATCATCCCACGATAAAATAACTTTATTGTCTCCTGGTACCGCGGTAAGCGTTGGGGTTAAAGGAGCATTGGCAAATTGATAGTCGTTCTCGTAAGTTTCGCGCACCCGTACGGTCTTTCTTATGATTTCCTTCTTTCTGATTAATCCGTCGGGATCGTTTGCCGGACCGTTTGCCAAAACAACGGATATAGAAAACGGATGAATTTCCCCGGGGCGCAACGGAAAATAACTGGAAGAAATAAACAAATCGTATTCGCCTGCGGTTACAACTTGCGGATCGTAGAAATGACCGGGCCGCATAAGCTTAAACCACAATTCCAAATCGGTAATGGAATTAAAATTAATAGAACCGGCAGGTTCGTATTGGGCATTTGTAATACCGATTTGATCCGTTTCCGATATATCCGTAACATCAACATTAGGTTCGCCGGGCAAACCGTAAGGAGCTCCGGAAGTCGGCTTCCCGTCGCCTTCCCCTTTATCGCCCGTATCGGCAACACCATCCAGACCTACATCATCTGTCAAGGGATTCCAATCACCGTCATCGTCTATTCCGTTATCCCTTTCTTCGTCAATCATTTCATCAATTCTTTCATCAATGTTTTCATCAACGGCGCCGTTCCCGTCGTTGTCTATTCCGTCGGCGTATTTCTTTCCCAGATCTTCTGCTTTTACATCGTAAAGAATAACACCGGTTCCGGGAACTACATACCGGTAATATGGTGCATCATTACTGGCAGCATCAATCATCGCTTGGGTAACAACCGGACTTCCCGGTTCACCGTCGTCGTCGTTGTCTATTCCATCGGCAAATTTATAACCCAAATCGTCTTGTTCAACCATAAGGAGATGAACTTTTCCTTTTTGAATTTGGTCGTTTTCCGGGTTGCGGGGCCAACGTTTCCATTGATCGCTTTGTACCAAATCAATCATTTCTTGCGTTACAACGGGACTGTTATCTTCGCCGTCGTTATTTTGGTCAATACCGTCGGCGTATGTTACACCTACTTGATTTTGAAACGGAATATGAGTTTCGTTTTCGTCTATTAGTCCGTTTCCGTTATCGTCTATTAAGTTGTCGGGGTCTTCGCCGACCAACAACTCGGGTAAAACTTTGGGACCAAATTCTTCACCGTCGCCGTCATTATCTATTCTGTCACGGGAATTACCCGGAGTTTCCAAGAAAACCTGACCTATGATTCCAACCGGATCACTTCCGAAATCTGGCGCACGATTATCCCGATCCCGACTAAACCCGATATCCTGCAACAAATCGAATTCGGAAATGTCGTCTTGCGAATCACCGTTTCCTCCTACGAAATCTGCATGCCAAGCAGTAACCGCAACCTTAGGTATTTCGCTGGTTCCGTCGTTTTTAATCGTGTGTAAAACATAAATGGCATCTTGCACCAAAACTTGAGACCATGCCAGCGCTCTAACATCAATCAGTAATCCCAATCCGCCCCGCGTTAAATCCGTTGTATCGGGGTAGAATAATCCTTGTTCGCTATACCGTGTGTATTTATCGTCCGACATTCTGTAGAAAATTTCCTGATCTGCCCGGAAGTCATTTTTCCCGCCGAGACCATTCCAACTTCCTTTCCATCCCGGGTCTGTTTCGTCTTCCCTTCTATCCGGCCAAAACGCCGGCCAAGTTGTTTCATCCACACTTGTTGCAATTGAGCGAACAGGTCTGTCGTCATTGTAGTAACCCGGAACAGGTTCAAAATTCCAGCTTGTGCCCTCCGGGGAATTTCTAAACGTGGGTACATCAACAATTTTAAGGGGATTTCCGTCTTTATCAATTACTTCGCCGCCTACAAATATTGCAGTGAGCGCTAGATAAACTTTCCCCGTATTTTTCGGCCATTCATAAGGCGTTTGAACATTTATGGGAAATTGTCCGCCCGTACGACCGGTAAATCCGAAATTATGGATTGTTGTTCTTACCCTGTTCCCTTCCAATTGTGCTTTAGCACGTTTGGAAGAATCCCCTCTTTCTTTCCCGGGTTTATATTGACCGTAACTCTGCGAAAAGATTAATACCAATGAGATTAATCCTATTACGGTATTTCTTGAAATTTTACTCATTATAATTTTTATCCTCCTGTTCAAATACTAGAAGTTAATATCAATTCCAAGTTGAACTTGTCGTGGCGGTGCATAATGCCACGGTCTGGTTAAATACTCTTTCACCGTATTCGGTCTGTTCGGGTCATCTCCCACATTTTGGGCTTCCGTTGTGAAATCCGGTTTTCCCGTATCCGTAAATACGTTCACTACGGTTTTATTATCCAACAAATTAAATACGCGCAAGAAAGCCGTAAATCTGATATTACTCATTTCAAAATCGTAATTAAATTTCCAATCCAAATTAAACTGACTCGGTTTTCTGAAAGTGTTCTTAGCAAAGCCTGAAGTTATTCCCCTATCGGCTGTAAATTGTGTTACCGACGGCGTGTACGGTAATCCCGTTCCGTAACGGGCAATTAGACTCGTACCCCAATTGTTTCCGCCGACATAAAGCGAAGCGTTCAAAAGATGTCTTTGATCCCAATCGAGCGGAATTAAATAAAGTGTAGGTTCATTGTTTCCCAATTGCGCAAAGAATTCTTCTTCGGGAGTTGAATTGCTACCTTCGGCATACTGAAATGTATAATTAAGATCAAACGCCCAATTATTTGTAAACCGTTTATTTAAGTTTAATGTAATTCCTTTAACGTTTGCGTAATCTTTATTGGTGTAAACGGAATAACCTACGCCGTTTCTTGTTTCTATCAATGGTCCGGCAGTAACCCAATCCCGTATATCGCGGTAAAACATTGTAACATCAACCAAAAAATCATCGCTGAATTGTTGTCTCAATCCCAATTCATACATTACGGTTTTTTGAGGTTCGATGTCCGGATTTCCAAAAGGACCGTAGGGACCGCCTGTTGTCGGGACTTTGTAAGTTCCTTTGTTAAACAAATATAAAAATGGCGGGACCTGCAAAAAATGTCCGTAAGAAAAGTGAATTACACCGGTTGCGGAAATCGGATATGCGATACCGAATCGCGGACCGACTTGGAATTTAGGTTTTGCGTCTTTATAAAAGTAACTTTCCCTTTCGGCTAAAGAAAGTGAATCCAAACCCGGACGAAGTGGGGCATAAATATTCGGATCGGATGGATCGGCTAAAACTTTACCACGTGAATTAAAATAATCGAATCTCAATCCTATGTTAATTATCACGTCTTCATATTCTATTTTGTCTTGAATGTACGCCGAAGCTTCAATGGGTTCGTTTTCGTATTTGTCTCTGTTAAGAGAAGTAACATCCGGAATTTCCGGTTGAAAAGGTTCCAGGGGAATTCCGTTTACTTTTTTCGGTTCCAAATTGTAATCGTCGAACTTCAATTTATGAGTTTTATAAACCCCGCCGAATTTTACCAAGTGATGCTCGGTAACTTGACTTGTATAATCAAATTTTGCCAGAAAGGTTTGGGTTTGTCTGAAAAACCGGTGGTTATTTGTTCCTTTACTCAAAAAAGCATAGCTTACTGTTCTCAGCGAATCGGGATGAAGATATCTCGGATCGTGAGGGTCTTTGAATAAATATTCGTTAAACTCACGGTTGAAATATGATGCTTTAACGGTATAAAACGAATACTGGGAATATGTGTGGGTTAACGTTAATGTGGTTGTATAACTTGTCGAAAATTTATTTACATCCCCGTCGGGGTTTAATTTGAACGCATGGTTATAATCTTTGAATTTCGAATCGGAGTAAAGTCCTTCAAGATTTACTTTAATACCTTTAACCGGAGAAATACTAAGGTTAGCAAGCCCGATTATTCTCCGGTCGAAATCCATTGGCACAAACTTACCGTCGCCCGGTGCTCCGGTCGGTGTAAATTTTCTTATTCCGTACAAATAGCCGTCGTTATATACATAACGCGCATTTACGAAAAAATTAAATTTGTTATCCTGTAATACAGGTCCGCTTAAACTGCCTTGAAAATTATAATTTGCCAAAGGGTTGATACGGTCTACGCCTGGAAAAATATCCGTATGCGAACTTACGTAATCGCTCGAATAAACCTTTACGTTTCCGTGGAATTTGCTGCCGCCTTCTTTGGTAACGGTATTAATAATCCCGGACATTGCATCGCCGTATTCAGCGTTAAAAGTTCCGCTGATAACTTGTAATTCTTGAACCGCACTGTTATCGATTTCGATTCCCCTGCTCTTATCGTAAGAATCGGTAACGGAAATTCCGTTTACTTGATATGCGATTTCGGAAGTTCTACCACCGCGTATATGAAAATCGCCTCCCGCGCCGCGGGTAACCCCCGCTTGCAATTGGATTAAATCATCGAGTTCGGTTACCGGTAAATTCTCGATTTGTTCGGACGAAACGGAAGCTTGACTGGAAGTAATGTCTTTTTGTAATCCTCCTTGTTCGGCTTCCACAACAACTTCGTTCAACTCTACAGAAGTTTCTTCCAGTTCAATATCAAGCCGTGTGGTTAAATCGATGGAGATAATTACGTCTTTAATAATTTTTGTTTGATATCCTACATACTGAACTTTAACGGTATATTTTCCGGGCGGGATATTAAGAACTACATACTTTCCTTCGATATCCGTAGCTCCGCCAAGCGATGTTCCTACAAGCGTAATATTAACGAAAGGTAATCCTTCTCCCGTTTTTGCGTCGGTTACTTTTCCGGCAAGTTTTCCGGTTGTCCCGGCATGAAGATTTATAACGGTCAGAATAGAAAAGATAATAATCGGTAAAAATCTTTTCATTTATTTCTCCTCGAAATTAAAATTGTTTTTGTGCACAACAGAGTTTAAGGAAACGATTTTTATACTTCCTAACAAAGGTTTGTTTATTTTGACGGGAACTTTATTTGCAAGCTTACGTAGATATTTTTCGAAATACTCTTTCCGGTAAAAATATTTGGCTAAAATTTCCACTTCTTCTCTTACCTTGTTAAACGGAATTGGTTCACTATCTTTTTTCCCGACTACCCTGTACAATCCCCAACCGTTTTTAAGTTTTATAGGTCCCAATATTTTATCCGGAGAAGCAGACCAAAACAAATTTTTAAAATTACCGAATTTCTCCAACAAAACAAAACCTACATGTCCGTTTTTAGCTGCGGAAATCTTATTAATTGAATGTAATTTTGCCACTATCCCAAAATCTTTGCTTTCCTTAATCAAATTCAGTAACGAATCCGCCGTTAAACTGTCTTTAGCTATAATTTCTTCCAAGTTAATCATTTTTTTCGTAGAAAAAAAATCAATGTGTTTTTTATAGAAATCATGTAGAACGGAATCGGGAATATTTACATTTTTCAGAACTTCTATTTGTTTCAGGTTCATAAAAAGATTTGTTTTAAGTGCGTTGAATTTTTTCTTAACAATGCGGAGCGTATCATAACCTTTTTCATGGGCAATTTTCATTAAAGTATCTTGCAGGAAAAATCCTTTGATTACGGTTTTAAGCGATTTTAAATCTTTAATCTTTTCTCTATGATAAGCCGGTAACTCATCTATTCTTTGTTCCAATTGTCTGAAGGAATAATTCCTTCCCTTGTACTCAACACAAGGTTGATTGGAAAACTCTAAATTTTTCTTAATCGAAATTATTGAAAAATCTTTGCGCAGTTCGTCAAACAACCGATTCATACATTTTGAGTTTAAATTAAACTTATTTAAATCTATTAGTTTTTCGATATAAGCTCTTTCGGCGGGACGTTTTTTATTTATTGCAACGGCGGCTTTTATTTTCTTTTTTCTTGTTTGATATTCGTACTCGGTTAAAAGCGGACGTTCTACTTTGTCTTCCAATCTGATAATGCTGTAACCAAATTCGGTTTTCACGGGACGGGAAATTTCCCCTATCTTCATCGAAAAAGCTTTTTCTTCGAAAGCGGGATCCAAATCCCCCCAACCGAAATAACCCAAATACCCGCCGTTATTTTTCAACAGCGAATCGCTAAAAACCCGCTGAGCAAGTTCTTCAAACGGGAACCCGCGTTTTAGTAAATCGTATAATTCATCGGCTTCTTCTTTCGTTTTTGCAAAAAGATGGCTGACGGCTATTCTTTGGTTCATTCTTCTAAAGGCTTGCCGCGCTTCTGAATCGCTAACGGTAATTTTTGCATATATTTCCTGGTCTTTCAAATATGCCAAAACGGTTTGTTTCCAAAGCCAATCAACTTCTTTTTTAAAAGTTTTATTTTGCAGAATTTTACTGTTATAGTCGAAGTGATAAGCTATTATTTCATCAATCATGTTCTGCAAATAATTCATTCGCGTATCGAATTTATCGGATATGCCCGTTGCAAAAAGATAATTTTCATAGCGTTGTTTGAATTCTTCTGCGGAAATTTTAAAATCCCCAACCGTGGCAACAACACTGTCTTTTACTTGCGCCGGCGAGTGAATTGCGGACAACGTGACGAGAAATAGAATTTTACTGACTAAAAGTTTAATCATTCCAAATAAACGAGATATTTTTTGTAATTTGTGTCGATAAATTTTCCACGGCAATTTATCAAATTACGTTTGTTTATAAAAATAAAATTTCCGTAAACATGAATATCAAAAATAAAGCGCTCGGACAAATAAAATCTTTTCATTCCGTTTTATCGAAATTAAATAAATTCGCTATTTCGGAGATTGAAGAAAAAAACTACAATTATGAATTTACGGTAAAAAGTAATTCAACGGGCGAAAAGGTAAAAATTCAAGTTTATTTCGGGAAAAAGGGAATCCGCACGGTCATCCAAGGCAATAAAGAAGCGCAGTTTTACAAAGAAATAGAAAATCTTATTACGGACGAACCCTTATTGGATTTTGCGGAAGATGAATTACAAGAACCTGAAGAATATATCGGAACGGACGAAACCGGAAAGGGTGATTTTTTCGGTCCGCTGGTCGTGGCGGCGGTTTTTGTTAACCGTGAATCCCGAGTAAAATTAAGGCAGATGGGAGTGCGGGACAGTAAATTGCTAACGGATTCGCAAATCCTGAAAATTTCAAATAGCATTAAGAATCAATTTCCGGAAGATTTCGAAATTGTTTTCATTTCTCCCCAAAAGTATAACGAACTTTACGATAAATTCGGCAATCTGAATAAATTATTAGATTGGGCTCATTCGAAAGCAATCGAAAATTTATTAAAAAGAAAAAAATGTAAAATAATTATTACGGATAAATTCAGTAAATCGGCTCTTGAAATCAGTAATTCAACCGAGAATTCACACATTGAATTTCACACGATCCCCAAAGCGGAAAAGTACACCGGGGTTGCTGTCGCATCAATTTTAGCACGCGAACAAATGGTTAATTGGTTCACCAATATGAAAAATGAAGGAATAGCTCTACCAAAAGGTTCGTCAAACAACATAGAAGCAAAAGCAAATGAAATAATTTCCCGCTTCGGAAAAGAAAAGCTGAGGGAAATTGCCAAATTACATTTTAAAACAACAAAGAGACTAAATACTTAAATTTGCACATTGAATCAAAAAAAATTGAATTGAAGCGATAATAGACTTATAAAACGAGGAAATTTATGAAAAACAAAAGAATAAAGAGAGTTGGAATTTTAACCGGCGGGGGTGATTGCCCGGGATTAAATGCGGTAATCCGCGGCGTAGCAAAACCCGCACACGATAACGGCTTAAGCGTTCTTGGAATTCAAGACGGGTTTGAAGGACTTGTAACCGGCAAAGCAATTGAGCTTTATAACAAAGATGTTTCCGGAATTTTGGCTCAAGGCGGAAGCATTTTGGGATCGTCGAACAAAGGCGACCCGTTTCACTGGCCGGAACAATTTGACGATGAAGTTAAAATTGTCGATCGCTCGGAAAAAGCCCTGCGAAATTACGAAGCTTGGGATTTGGATGCATTGATTGCAATCGGCGGAGATGGTACGATGCACATCTCTAAAAAACTTAGCGATATGGGAATGAATATCGTCGGAGTACCCAAAACAATCGATAACGATTTGGACGCAACCGACCAAACTTTCGGGCACGATTCCGCTGTTTACGTTGTTACAATGGCGCTCGATAGATTACACACAACGGCATCAACGCATCACCGTGTTATGGTTATCGAAGTTATGGGAAGATATGCCGGTTGGATAGCATTGCATGGCGGACTTGCCGGCGGAGCAGATATTATTTTAATTCCAGAAATTCCGTTTGATTGGGAGGTCGTTTACGATAAAGTAATGCAAAGACATATGCGCGGAAAACGGTTCAGTATTGTTTGTGTTGCCGAAGGAGCGAAACCTTTAGACGGCGAAATGGTTGTAAGGGCAAAAGATATTAAACGCACCGATCCGATTCAATTGGGCGGAGTTGCAGAAGTAGTTGCCGAAAATATTACAAGAAACACGGGATTGGAAACACGTTATACTATTCTCGGTCATTTGCAAAGAGGCGGAAGTCCAACTCCTTACGACAGAATTCTCTCAACGAAATTCGGTACTTACGCAATTAATTTGGCAATGAAGAAAAAATTCGGCAGAATGGTTGCATTAAAAGGCAACGAAATTTCAAGCGTGAAGATTGAAGATGCCATTGCAAAACAAAAATTGGTAAAACCGACCGATCAGGCGGTTCAAGCAGCGGTTGCAGTGGGAGTAAGTTTCGGAACCGAAAAATTGTAATTTACTCTTGATTTAAGAATAAAAATATTTTATGTTTTGGTTCGTTCTTTTTTAAGACTTATTGGGGTCGTAGTTCAGTTTGGTTAGAACGCCTGCCTGTCACGCAGGAGGTCGCGAGTTCGAGTCTCGTCGGCCCCGCTCTCAAAAGCTTAAAGTAGTGGGACTTTTTGACGATTCAGGAGGTCGTCCCGATCTGCAAGATCGGGAAGTCTCGTCGGCCCCGCTCTTAAGAGCTCGCATTTTGCGGGTTTTTTTGTTTATACCAGATTGATTTTCCTTTATCATGCCGTGGTTTGTTTACATTATTTATTCCCCTTCAATCGACAAATATTATGTTGGTCACACCGATAACTTGGATTGGAGACTTGAAAGGCATAATGCCGGCTGGGGTAAATTTACCAAACGCGGAATACCTTGGAAGTTAGTTTACTTTGAAGAGTTTGAGACTAAATCCGAAGCCATTAAACGTGAAAATCAGATTAAACGTAAAAAGAGTAGAAAGTATATTGAAAAACTCATTCACGCAGGAGGTCGTCCCGACTCTCAGAACTAATGTAATTGACTCTTGAGTCGGGAAGTCTCGTCGGCCCCGCTCTCAAAAGCTTAAAGTAGTGGGACTTTTTGACGAATCAGGAGGTCGTCCCGATCTGCAAGATCGGGAAGTCTCGTCGGCTCCAGCAAGCTCACCCACAAAAATTTTGAGGGAATCGCGTTAAATGGTTCCCTTTTTTATTTTCTTCATTCTAACCAAAACTTAATACTTCATTTTTTCCTAAAAGGCGCAGTTTTTATTAAGATCTCTGAAATTTGAAATTTCGTTAAAGAATTGTATAAAAATCAGTTTATAATTTTTAGCCACCAAATTTATTTTATAGAATTGAGTTGGTCGGTTAAAAAATATTATCGCTCGTTACTATATTAAATTCTATTCTAAGTCACATTTCACTTTTCTGCTGTATATTTTTGATTTTATTGTGTGTTTAATTTTACATGAATTTTAATTAACTTTAATAAAATAATTCATACTTGAAAATTTCTAAATTGTATAAGAATATAATTCTACACTTAGAAGTACCAACAAAACGATTGTTTCTTTATAATTCGTTAAAATGAACAATAAATTTTCATATGAAACGGGATTTCAACAAATTCAATTGAAGAAATAGAAAAGTATCTCGTTGACTCAAAAATACAACTTAACGCTATCGTTTCTTCGGAAATCATCTAAAATGTAAAAAAGTTAATGTTCATAAAACTATCAGCAAAAAACTCAGATGGCGAAAAAGATACCAAAAGAATTTTACCATAGGTTTTTAGACGAAGCAGGCGATACCACCTTTTTCGGTAAAGGTAAAATACCCATTGTAGGAAGCGAAGGGGTTTCCAAAGCATTTATTCTTGGCATGGTTAAGTTTAAGGAACCTTTGCAACCATTGAGAGAAAAAATTATCGCCTTGCAAAATCAAGTAATGAGTGATCCTTATTTCAAAGATATTCCCAGCATTCAAAAAAAGGTTAATAGCAAAGGTTATTATTTTCACGCAACGGATGATATTCCCGAAGTAAGAAAAATCTTTTTCGAATTTATAAATTCTGTGAATCTTAGTTTTGAAGCGGTTGTAGGTAGAAAAATCTACGAGATTTTTTCCAGAAAACACAATTCCAATGAGGTGGAATTTTATGCGGATTTATTATCGCATTTACTTAAAAACAAATTGCTAATTGACGGTAAACTCGTACTTATTATTTCCGAAAGAGGAAAAAGTACGAAAAATAAAAACCTTTTACTGGCTTTACAAAAAGCTAAAGATCGTTTTAATAAAAGAAATCCCGACAAAAAACCGTTGCACAAGTTGTTTTTAATATTCAGTCGCAAACTAAGGAACCACTATTAAATATTGCCGATTATCTTTGTTGGTCAGTTCAAAGGGTTTTTGAAAGAGGTGAAGTAAGATATTACAACTACATCCGTGAAAAAATCTCACTTGTAGTTGACCTTTACGATTCAAGTAAATATGAAGGGAACCAACACTATTATAAAGGGAAAAACATTTTAACTTCTCAAAACAAAATAAGCCCGCCTTAAAACTATTCCGAATACTCGGAAAACGACATGAAGTCGACTTTCGTAATAAAGCAGGCTTATTTATCAAATAAAATAAACATACCGGTTTTCATTGTCAAGAGAATTCGCAAAAATGAAACATTTCGGAAATCTGAAATCGTTAAGTAAACATCAAGTCGGCTTTCTTTGTTCCCGTTAAATACCGGCAGATATAATTTATAGATTTATGAATGGGCAATCAAACAAAGTAAAAAAGAAGTTTATGTGGTTTCGGGGTTTCATTCAAAAACAGAAAATGAATTTTCCAGGCAAATTGGTTGATTTTTTCAGTACAATCTTCCCTAAAATGTACACACAAATCAATTTATCTCCAAAAAAGTGCAAATTTTATATAAATTTATCTCCCAAAAAGTGCATTTTCCTAAAAAGAATAAATTTGAGCTTCGGCGGCTACATCGGCAGGTAAATTTAATAAGAAATGTTTCCCCTTTTTTATATCATACGATTAAGCTTTATTATGTGATTCCTTACATTATTTACTCCAAATCAATCCATAAATACTAATTTTGACTTGAGACTTGAAAGACATAATGCTGGCTGGGGAAAATTTACCAAACGCGGAATACCTTGGAAATTGGTAAAAAATCCGGTTTAGGATATACAAATGCTAATTGAATATTTAATTAAAACTCTTTGCTTAATATATATTATATTCTATGTCTTGATAATACTTATTGCAAATAGACCGAATTTTAACTATATTACAAATAATCAGACAAAAAATAGTATTTAAAATTTGGCACTAAATTAGTGGTACGCGTAAGAATATATTGTTCCTTCAGTATTTCCCAAAATTCAGTAATTACTTATACTTTGCTCATTTAGATATCCAAGCTATTTTTCCGAATTATTAATTTTTTGGAAAAATAATGTTCATCATGATTAAAAGAGGAAGGGAATTTTAATATTTCCGCAATTGCCCAAATATATGTCTGAATTAAAATACTAACTCGGCAAAAATTTTCTAGGAAATAAATGCTTTAATAATTCTTTTTTACTGCATTCGCTTTTTTTACCGCACTTTTGGATAAAAAGAAGATCAATCCGTAAAAAAGATTGCCGGTCTAATAATAATTCATTATTAGCAACACATTATTTGTTTTTTAGTTTCTTTCATATATGTCTACAAAATTGAAAATATTATCATATTTAGTCTTTTTTCTTATATTCTTACCGCCTTACGGCTTTGCACAAATTAAAATACACCAACACATAACCACAGAAGACGGATTAATAGATAACAAGATTCTGTCGATGTTTCAGGATAGTAAAGGTTATTTGTGGTTTGGCACATTTACGGGAATTAGCCGTTGGGACGGAAAGACGTTTCTCAACTTAAATAAATCCGATGGTTTACCTTCCGCTGCGATTTTGGATATTACCGAATTACCCGATGGAACTTTGCTTTTCAGTACTTACGGCAGAGGTTTTGTCACTTATAAGGATGGAGTAATCGATACTTTTAACACTAAAAATGGTCTTAGTTCAAATATGGTATTCCGGTTTCAGAAAATTGGAAATAAAACCGGAGTAATTTCCGATAAAATTCAGATTTATAAATCGAATAAAATAAATGATTTCCCCCTGCAAGAGAAATCGTTTGAAAGAGGAATAAGCAACGTAATCGTTACGGAAGACGGTAATGAATATGTTTCCAGCCGAATTAAGGGCTTTTTTGTTAAGGAAGGCAATAACCGGAAAATATTTACGGTTAAGGACGGGTTGTTCAGCAATAAAATCTATGTAATGGAAAAGGACTTTAATAACAACATTCTACTTGGTACCTATGAAGGAATTAATAAATATAAAAACGGCAAAATTTCTGCATTAAAATACAACGGGAAACCAATTAAGGGATTTGTCAGCGATATTTTAGTTGCTAAAGACGGTACAATTTATTACGCAACCGAACATGGAGTTGTTGTTGAAAAAGAAAACAGGGTTGATATTTTATCGGTACAAAACGGATTGTTGGAAAATACCGTTGGGAAAATCCTTGAGGGCGATAACGGAATAATTTATTTTGGTTATGAAAACAAGGGTGTTGGCATTTATCATCCCAATAGATTTACCAATTTTATATCCGACCGCGACCCGACCAAATATGCCGCAAATTCTATTATCCAGACAGATGACTCAAAAATATTACTTGGAACCGATGAAGGACTTTTTGATTTAAGTGCTAATCAAAAAATCGGTTTTAATCAAATGACAAATAACAAAATACTCTCGCTTGCTTCAAACAAGAATGAAATTTACGTGGGCACGCAAAGAGGATTTAATATCGTTTCCGGCAATTCAATTAAAAAATATTATTTGGGAAATAAATCCGTTAATGGAATTTATGACATAGCGGTTTCGTATGACGGGGACATTTTGTTGGCTGTGAGACGGCAAGGAATTATTGTATACACACCGAATGAAAATACCGGCAGCAAGTTTAACAACACTATTCGTAACTCAATGAAGATCCGTCACGAAAATGTAAAAGACGGAATGCTCACATATATTTCAAAAGTATCAGGCTTACAAAGTTCTTGGGTTCTTGATCTGCTGTTCACTAAAGATAGTACGCTGGTTATCGGTTACCATGGCAGCGGAGTAAGCATGTTAAAAAACGGTAAATTTACTCACTTTAAAAAAGAATCGGGTTTAACTGACGGTATTGTTACAACAATCTTTGAAGATAACGACGGTGCATTGTGGTTTGGAACCAGAGCAGGTGGAATATCAATCTACAACAACGGTTTGTTCGATACATTGAATATCGACCACGGACTATCATCAAATAACATCAGAGGAATTGTTCAAGTAGGAAATAAATATTACGTAACCACAACAAAAGGTTTAAATGTTGTTGTAAAATATCCGACAGGTTATTTTTGCCGGCAAATCAATAAAAACGACGGTTTGGTTTCTAACAGTTGTAACAGAAATGCGCTGCTTCTCGATAATAATAATAATATTTGGATTGGTACAAACGACGGACTAAGCAAATACAATCCCGCAGTAGATAAAATAATCGCTTCTCCCCCAAAAATTCATTTTACCGGAATAAAAATATTTAACGAAGATTATTCGCTTAACGAATTCCTTTCCGAACGTGAGTTAAGTTATACCCAGAACTATCTTAAGTTTAGTTTCATTGGAATGAATCTCTCCGCACCCGATAAAGTATTGTACAAGTACAGACTTAAAAACGTTGACAAAGATTGGATAACAAGCGATATTTCAAACGTCCAGTATACCAGTCTTGATGACGGTAATTACACCTTTGAAGTTAAAGCAAGAAATGAGTGGGGATTTTGGTCGAAACCGAAAGCTTTATCATTTGTAATTACTCCTGCTTGGTGGGAAACTTGGTGGTTTTATTCTCTGGCAATTTTGGCAATTGCTTCTTTAATTGCATTTGTTTCGTCTTACAGATACAGACATTTGCTTGCCATAGAAAAGATGCGCTCTAAAATATCTGCGGATTTGCACGATAGTGTCGGTTCCGGACTTACCGAGATTTCCATTTTATCCGAACTGTTAATTGCCCAAGTCCCGGAAGATAAGAAAGATTTTAAATCCGGTTTAAGCAATATCAGTACTATTTCCCGCTCACTTATTGAAAGTATGAGCGATATTGTGTGGTTGGTCAACCCCCAAAAAGATACGCTTAAAGACCTTTTCAAACGTCTGCAAATGTCATATCAAGAAGTTCTGAGATACACCGATATTGATTTGGTCGTGGAAAATCTGGATAAATTGGAAACCGTCAGACTTCCTATGAACTTCAGGCAACATCTTTACTTAATTTTCAAAGAAGCAATTAACAATGCAATCAAATACAGCGGAGGCGATCTACTAAACCTGAAGGTGCAAACCGAGGGAACTAATCTTACCGTAGTTTTTTCCGATAACGGAAAGGGATATGATCCGAACAAAGAAAAAACGGGCAACGGATTGATTAATATGAAAAACAGAGCTAAAGAAATCGGTGGAAAAATTGAATATTTTTCTGTTGCAAATAAAGGAACAACCATTAAATTTACAGGCAAGTTTAGTAAACAGAAAATATAGACTGATTATTTTAGAAAATTTTTTAGGAAAATTTTTTCTTTTAGTTGATTCAGTGGGGGCAGAGTATTATCCTTGACAGAAGGAAAAAAATGCTTTATCTTTCCTTTTGAAAAGGAAACTTGTCAAATGGTTTTTAGCGGTTTTGTAATGAAAGACTTAATCAAAAACATAATACTTGATTTCCACAAAAGAGGGATTCCCGAATTCATTACAAGAGATTTTGATATTCCCGTGGATTCGGGAAAAATTGTAACTTTGATCGGTTCCAGAAGGACGGGAAAAACTTATGCTCTTTTTCAAGTAATGAGCAAAATTGATGATATTACTAAAATAGTTTATATAAACTTTGAGGATGAAAGATTAAATTTTACCCATAAAAATCTTCAAGAAATAATAGAAGCATATTTGGAACTATACCCTACGAGAAAAAAAAATGAAATCTATTTCTTTTTTGATGAGATACAAGAAATAAACGGTTGGGAAAAATTTTTAAGAAGAATTAACGATACTATCACCACGAATATTTTCGTTACCGGTTCTTCGGCAAAATTATTAAGTAAAGAAATTGCTACCAGTTTAAGAGGTCGTACAATAACCTTTAAAATATTTCCGTTATCCTTTGGCGAATTTCTAACTTTCAAAAATATTGACAAAGAATTTATATCCACGCACGGAAAGGCGACGGTTATTGCGGCATTGAATGAATATATGAGTACAAGTTCATTCCCCGAAACCGTAAATATGCAGCCTCATATAAGGGAAAATACTCTCAGAATGTATTTTGATGTTATGCTTTTTAGAGATGTAATTGAAAGAAATGACATAAAAAATATTTTCCCGATAAAATATTTGCTCCATAAATTAATGGGAAACCCGGGCAAGCAATTTTCAGTGCACAAAATTTATAACGAGTTAAAATCCCAAGGAATTAAAATTAGTAAAAATTCACTTTACGATTATCTTAATTTTATAAGTGATGCCTTCATTATTTTTCCGGTGCAAAATTTCTCGGAGAAAATAAATAACAAAAATCAAAAAAAATCCTATTCAATCGATCACGGATTAGCATCAAGTGTTTCCGCCACACTTAGTCGGGACTACGGAAGAATGCTTGAAAATATAGTTTTTATTCATTTGGTTAGAAAATATGATAAAATTTTCTTTTTCAAAGAAAAAAGAGAATGCGATTTTATTATTAAAGAAAAAAATAAAATAACTCAATGTTTACAGGTTTGTTCGGAGTTAAACGAAGATAATAAAGAACGTGAAATTAATGGTTTAAAAGAAGCAATGAATTACTTTTCTCTAAAAAAGGGGAAAATAGTAACTTTAAACCAAACGGATAAAATCGATAATATTGAAGTTCAACCTGTATATCGGTGGTTATTGGAAAATTTTTAATTTAATAAATCTTTAAACAATGATAACAACAGTAATAGTTGAAGATATTGAGATTGTCCGCAATGGAATCGCCACAATAATTAACGGTACGGAAGGATACAAATGTATTGCCGAATTTGAAGATGCCGAATCGATGTTGGATGAAATTGAAGAATTAAAGCCCGACGTACTAATAATTGATATCGGTTTGCCTGGAATTTCGGGAATTGAAGGAATAAAAAGAGTGAAAAAATTATTGCCCGACCAAACCGTAGTTGTTCTTACAGTCCATGAAGAAAACGAGAAAATATTTGAAGCACTTATGGCGGGCGCTTCCGGTTATTTACCAAAAAAAACACCACCGGCAGAATTAATAAAAGCCATAAAAGAAGCACACGAGGGCGGTTCGCCCATGAATTCCGAAATTGCCGGAAAAGTTATTCATCTGTTGCGAAACTTTGCTCCTAAAGTTGACAATGAAAAACCCATTAAATTAACCGAACGGGAAAACGAAATTCTTACTGCCATCTCTCAAGGCTTAGGTTATAAAAGAATCGCTGCAAATTTATTTATTTCCACTGAAACAGTACGCTATCACATAAAAAATATCTATAAAAAACTTCACGTTTGCTCGCAATCGGAAGCCGTTGCCAAAGCAATTAAGAAAGGTTTAATTTAGAATAACAATTAAAAATCCAATTCACAATATCCGTATCCTTCGGAATTAGCAATTTTATTCTAATTATAATCTCATCACGATATTTCACAATTCATGATTTTTCCTTCCGCTACCGGTATCGGTAGTCTGTTGTTTGATTTTTGAACATTTCACAAACTTTTCTACTACTATCGGTAGTGGACAAACCAAACTTTAAGATTTATTTTACACTTAAAATTCAAAATCAGATAAGGAGACTTATTATGTATAAATCCAAAACCCTTTCCAATATTTTGACAATGCCAAAGACAGTTAATCTAACTTTGCATTTTTATTTTTCTGTTTTTATTTCTTCCGTTTTACTTATTACGTCTTTCGTTAACGCTCAAGAAATAAAGACAGTTAAAACCGACACACTAAAAACAGAATATTCAACAAAACCCAATTCACCGCAAGCAGAAGAAGGCGATGTTAAAATAACGGACGGCACAAACATACTTATCAGAATAACCGACGAAGGAACTTTCGGTGCAATTGAAATTAAAAACGGCGTGCCTACAACAACAACGGATAAGCTTTATAATGATGCCGGAACATTAAAATTTAACGGCTCTTCCTTGGGTGGCGGAAGCGGAGCAACGGAAATAAATGATTTAACAGATGCCAGATATGACGGTTATAGCTTATACCTGGGCGAAGGCGCCGGGGTTAATAGTGGCAATGGAATAAATTATAATACGGCAGTTGGTAAAAATGCACTTTACACAAATACTACCGGATTTGATAACACTGCGATTGGTCGAAAAGCACTTTATTCAAATTTGGGTGGATCCTGTAACACTGCGGTTGGAGTCTTGGCACTGCAATCAAATTCAACCGGCACAAAAAATACGGCAATTGGCTTACGGTCACTTTATTTTAATACAAGTGGCTATGAAAACGTAGCAAGCGGAGTACATGCTTCATATTATAATTCAACCGGACATTATAACACCGTCAGCGGTTATCAGGCTTTGTATTATAATTCAACAGGTTCAAACAATACTGTAATCGGTTATAAAGCCGGATACGGAGCTTGGAATAAAAGTCAGAGCGGTAATATTTTGATAGGTTATCAAGCGGGTTATAATGAAATCGGAAGCAATAAATTATATATAGAAAATTCAAATTCGTCTTCACCTCTCATTTGGGGAGATTTTGCAAATGACTCTGTTAGAGTTAACGGTACTCTTGATGTTACATCAAAAACAATAACTCCTTTAATTCAAATTACAACGGGTGCGGCAAATGGTTATATATTAACTTCGGACACGGCAGGCAATGCAACGTGGCAGGCGCCTTCCGGCGGTAGTGATAATGACTGGACAGTTTCGGGAAACGATTTATATTCAACACCAACGGGTAATGTCGGAATAGGCACAACTACTCCTTCAACCAAATTGGATGTGAACGGTAAAACAAAAACAGCACAATTACAAATAACAACAGGCGCAACAGATGGTTATGTGCTTACTTCCGATGCTGCAGGCAATGCAACGTGGCAAGTTTCAGCCGGTGGAGCCGGAGCGGATTCAATAAACCAACTAGCAGATGCTATTTACGACGGGTCAAGTTTATTCCTGGGTGAAGGCGCCGGGGTTAATGATGACGGAACGGCGAATAATAATACCGCTGTTGGGAAAAATGCTCTGAAATCAAACTCATCCGGCACTCAAAATACAGCAGTCGGTTCCGATGCACTTCCTGATAATTCAAATGGCGGTAGCAATACTGCTCTTGGATACCATACGCTCTGGCAAAATACCAACGGAGATGCCAATACTGCTGTTGGTGCAGGTGCTCTTTTAAAAAATATTTCGGGAAATGGTAATACTGCCATTGGAAGAAATGCTCTTTACGGAAATTCATCTGGCGAATTTAATGTTGGTATAGGAGGTATTGCAAATTACTATAACACAGATGGCTCCAAAAATACAATTATTGGATATGGTGCCGGAGGTCAACCTTCTCCTAATTCTAAAAGCGGGAATGTATTTTTAGGTTATTATGCTGGTCACTATGAGAACGGGAATGATAAACTATTTATAGAAAACTCTGGCTCTTCTACACCGTTAATTTGGGGTGATTTTGCAAATGATTTGGCAGCCATTCATGGAAAACTTGGTATTTCCACAAAATCGCCAACGTCAAAAATTGATATTGACGGGTCTAACGGTTTTGATCAATTAAGAATGCGCGCCTCATATACCCCGACAAGTTCTTCAGATACTAACGGAGAAGTCGGCGACACTGCTTGGGACGATAATTATTTTTACATAAAAACCAATGCCGGATGGAAAAGAACAGCACTTAGTACTTTTTAATTTTAAAGTATCAAAATAAATGGAAACAAATAATGAAAAATATAATAATGCCTTTATCATCTTACTTCTTGGTTCCCTGGTGGAAAGGACCATTCCTTTCCACCGGTTACCCGCTTGCAAGCTCTATATTTTGCGGGAAATAAGTTAAATATTTAATCATATTCTAACTATGCCGAGGTGTGGACCTCGGCATCAGTAGTAATAATACTAACAAAACATTTAAGACTTATAATCAATTCAATCATTTCTAATCCTATAGCATGATTTTCTACCGATATCGGTAGTGGATAAACCACTTATTTGAAAGTATCTTGTTTAGCTAAAATCATAAATCAGACGAAGGAACTTATCATGCAAAAATCTATAACTCTTCTAAATATTTTGACAATCCCAAAGACGGTCAAGCTAACTTTACATTTTTACTTTTCTGTTTTTACGTTTTTCGTTTTACTTCTTTCTTCTTTCGTTAATGCTCAAGAAAGCAAGACTGTTAAAACCGATACACTAAAAACAGGAAATATTAAACAACTAAACTCACCGCAAGCGGAAGAAGGCGATGTTAAAATAACAGACGGCACAAACACACTTATTAGAATAACCGACGAAGGAACTTTCGGCGCAATAGAAATTAAGAACGGCGTTCCGTTTTCAACAACCAATAAACTCTACAATGATGCAGGTACATTAAAATTTAACGGTTCTACTCTCGGCGGCGGAAGCGGAGCAACAACTTATTCTGTCGGGGATCTTGCACAAGGTGGGTATGTTATTGAAGTTACTCCCGATGGAAAACATGGTTTAGTTTCCGCATTACAAGACCAAAGTACGGGTATTTCTTGGTATGAAGCAAAGGATATTTTAAGTAATGAAATCAACCACGAAACAAGTGGTAAAAACTATAAAGATTGGCGTTTACCGACAAAAAGAGAATTGAATCTTATGTACAATCAAAAAGCAAGTATTGGTGGTTTTGTTGAAACCGGTAGACAATATTGGTGTTCTCTAGAGTCCGATAACTCTAACGCTTGGACTCAAAGATTTTCGGACGGTTTACAGGGTGCCGTGCCTAAGGGGGGTTATATTTACCTAGTACGTGCAATAAGAGCTTTTTAATGCTTAATAATAAAAAAGCAATTTGATAGTAAAAAGACTGATATGCATTGAATGCTAATTAACAATTTTAAAATAAAAAAGTCCTCAATTACAAATTTTGTTTTTCTTTGGATGGGTGAGCACGGGGAATTTTTCAAATTAATACATAGGAAATAAAAAATGAAAACCACAATAATATTTTTAACGGCATTCTTATTATTTTGTGCGTCTCTTGTTTTCCCGCAAGACGGTTCTTTAGATACATCGTTCGATACCGACGGAAAAGTTACAACCGATTTTTCTCAAGGGAATAATTCAAGCGACGATAATGGAAATAGCATTGCAATTCAGCCGGATGGTAAAATAATTGTTGCGGGTACAATGTTTAACGGCTCGGACAATGATTTTGCTTTAACAAGATATAATAGCGATGGTTCACTTGACAATACGTTTAATGGAAACGGTAAACTAAATACCGATATTATTGTTGATACGTTCGGCGGTAACGAAGACGAAGTATATGATGTGGCAATACAAAGTGACGGTAAAATAGTTGTGGTCGGTTACACTTCCACTACCGCTTCCGGAATTGATTATTTTGCTGTTGTACGTTATAATCCCGATGGTTCATTGGATAGTTTATTTAGTAATGATGGTATGACCACCGTTTCTTTTGGAACAGATTACCAACAAGCTTCTGGCGTAGTTATTCAACCGGATGGTAAAATTGTTGTAGTTGGGAACGTAGAAAATTTTGATACCGGTGCTATTGATTTTGCCGTTGCTCGTTATAATACTGATGGCAGCTTGGATAATACATTCGATGGTGACGGAACACTAACAACTGATTTTAATAATGGCGGTAATGACTTAGCTAGAGATGTTGCAATTCAATCCGATGGTAAGATTGTTGTTGTCGGGTATACAGATGATTTTATTGATGGGGATATTGCCTTAGCTAGGTATAATACCGACGGGTCGCTGGATACATCATTTGATACTGACGGTAAACTTACCACAGACTTTGGAGTTGGTTATGATTATGGATATGCCGTTACTATTCAAAGTGATGGTAAAATTCTTGTCGCCGGTCAAGTATCCGATGCTAGTTTAGACAATTTTGGACTTGTCCGTTATAATACCGATGGTTCTTTTGATACTTCATTTGATCTTGATGGAAAAGTTTTAACGAATTTCACCAGTTATAGTTATGGTTATGATATGGCACTTCAATCCGATGGTAAAATTCTTGTCGGAGGAACAACCTACAACCCTACTCTTACCAAAAATGTTTTTGCTATAGCAAAGTATAACAGTGATGGTTCCTTGGATACTTCCTTTAATTCCACGGGAAAAGTAACTACAAGTTTCTCATCCGGCGATGCTGATGGTAGAGGAATAGCGCTCCAATCCGATGGTAAAATTCTACTTGCCGGAACATCTTATAATGGAAGCAATGACGATTTTGCTATTGTGAGATACAATAATTCCATCTCCACGTCAATTTCCGTTGATATAAAAGTGTTCCTCGAAGGACCTTATAATAGTCCAAACATGAATGCAAGCCTAACAGTTCCTACAACTTCGCCATACTCGGAAGACCCGGAAACAGTGGGTTCAATACCAAATATCCCCGGTAATGAAGTTGTTGATTGGGTTTTGGTCCAGTTAAGAGATCAGAATGATGCAAGTAACATATTGGAATCTCAATCTGCATTTATATTACAAGACGGTACTATTGTCGATGTTGACGGGAGCAGCCCGGTCCAATTCTCGCAACCCGGAAATAGCTCTTATTACATTGCCGTAAAACATAGAAATCATTTAGCGGTTATGAGCAATATGCCGGTAGCATTTTAATTCCAAAAATTTAGAGAAATCCTACATACTGCCCTGCGCTTTTTGTCTGATTTTGGTGCGGGGTTTGTTTTTTGAGTAACGTTGATATTCCACTTGAATAAAAGCAGCCCCAAATTTTAAAAACCGTTATCCCGTCCGCCGAAGGCGGATTGTTTCGGGATCTAAAATGAACTCGTAATCTAAATTCCCCCGGTGGAAAGGAATGGTCCTTTCCACCAGGGAAAAACGATCCGTATGCATTAGACAGAATGGCAGTTTGAAACAACTCTAATAGTATTTTTCACCAAGTAAATTTTTATAACAACTAATTTGTAGACAGATTATTCCAAACCGAATTTAGGTTTATTTGTCATCCATTTGCCTCGGGTAAAATCCGGGAAAAATTGCGGGGCACCGTTACTCGCAACAGAAGCTTCCGACAATGGTGATATGGCACTCCACGCTGCTGCATCATAAACATCCAAAGGCGGTTCTTTTTCTTCTCGTACTCCTTCAAGAAAGGTCTTAATCGTAAAGAAATCTATTCCGCCATGCCCGGATCCTTTTGCTTTTTCTTCTTCTTCCTTCCACATTTTATGATCATACTCTTTCATATATTTATCATAATCGGCTCCCGTTTCCCAAGTATGCTTCGGTGATTTTCCTTCTATATAAATTCTGCGTCCTTCGTATTTACCTTCCCAAACACCTTCATTTCCGTGCAAAGTAAATCCCCAAGAATATGGCCGTGGTAAATTGGTATCGTGACTTACAACTATTGTTTCGCCATTCGCTGTTTTTATTGTTGAAGTTACTATATCTCCTAGTTTCCATTTTAATTTTGCATTCGGATGATTTATTCCACCTTGAGGGTGTTTTACAATATAGTGATGTAAACTTGTGGATTTGGTTGCTACCGATGTTATCGATTCAAACTTATTGCCTCTGTTAATATTAAACCACGTGGCTACCGGTCCAACTCCATGTGTAGGATATAAGTCTCCGTTCCTTTTTAACGAATGCTCTGTTCGCCATCTTGCTTCCCCTTTGGCACCTTTGCCGAACTCTACTCCCGGATTAAATTTTACTTCTCTTAAATCATGCTGATATCCGCAAGTAGCGTGTACAACTTCACCGAATAATCCTTTTCTAACCATTTTTAATACCGCTAAGGCTTCCCGGGCAAAACATACGTTCTCAAGTATCATCAAGGGTGTTCCCGTTTCCTCATAAGTGTTTACCAAATCCCAACATTCGGCTATTGTGTTGGCTGCACTTACTTCTACTCCCGTATATTTTCCGGCTCGCATTGCTGCAACAGACATTGGGGTGTGCCAACGCCATGGAGTGGAAATAATTACACCGTCAACATCATCTCGTTCAAGTAATTTCATAAATGCATATTCATCTCCCGTATAAACCGTTGCTTCTTTTCTTGAATGTTCTCTTAATATTTGTTGACTTTTTGCAATGGCTTCCGGATCAATATCACAAATTGCCGTTATCTCCACATCCTTATAATTTGCAACATTATTTAAGTGCCAACTTCCTCTATGACCAACTCCTATAAAGGCAATATTGATTTTACCATTCGGTTTATTTCTCTTAAATCTGAATTTCCCTGCATTTAAAATTCTCGGAGCAATAGTCAAACCTGCTCCGGCTATTGTTGCCGATTTTAGAAAATCCCTTCTGCTTAGTTTACTCATTTGAAACCTCGTTTTAATATTTATTTAGTAAAATAGTAGACTTACAATTTTAATAATTCTCTTCTTTTTTATAATATACTAAGCAATTAGATATAATCATTTACAATTTTCACCAATATTTAATCTCTCGGAAATATATTTAAGACCTTCTCCTATGTGTGTTCTCCAATAGTACCAATTATGTCTTCCGTCCATAACTCTGTACTCATGCGGAATACCTCTATCTCTGAATATTTTTCGCAAAACAGAATTACCATAGTAAAGCCAGTCATCATCTCCGCAGGTAATATACCAATTAACGCTTTTTAATTTTTCTACCGATATGGTTTTTGCCAAATATATCGGATTATTATTATTCCAGTGCTCCGATAAACGAGCTTTTCCTTTTACATTTTTTCCATAGACGTGAGCATATAAATAATCAAAGTGTTTTTGAGATGTCTTTAATACTTCGTCATCCGGCCGAATAGCGGCACTATAAGCCACACAAGTAGCAAAAATATCCGGATGTCTCATAGCATAACCCAAAGCAGCATATCCTCCCATTGATAACCCGCTTATTGCTCTATGTTTTTTATCCGCTTTTATTCTATAAGTTTGTTCTATGTAAGGAATGAATTCTTTTATAAACATATCTTCATAATTAAAATCCCCGTTCGGTTGATTTACAAACCACTTCAGACCGCCATTAGGCATAACTATAATCATCTCATCAATTTCTTTGGAAAGAATTTTTTGATCGGCAACCTGATTTACGAAAGCATTATCAAGCCAAGTATTTTCATTATCCGTATATCCGTGTAATAAATAAAGTACCGGATATTTCTTAGTCGATTCTTCGTAACTTGGAGGTAAATATATTGAATAATTGACTATTGTATCTAAAATTTGACTATAAAATTTAATACTTTTTATTACCTTGCCATTTACTCCCGCAAAATATATTTTAGTATTAAATAGATTAAAGAGTAGTAGAAAGACAAATGATATTTTTTTCATTTTTTATCCTATTTTTATTTTTTCCTAATATCTATAAATTTATTTAACCTATTTTAACAACATCATTTTTTTTACGGATACAAAACTACCCGCTTTAAGCTTGTAGTAATAAATTCCGCTTGGCAAACCGGATGCATCGAATGTTACTTTATAGTTACCGGGATTTTGATTTTTATTTACTAAAGTTGCAACTTCCTTACCGAGTACATCAAAAACTTTTAATTTTACTAATACACTCCCGCCCAAAACGTGAGGGGTAAACTTTCCGCTCCGCTCCTTCTCCTCTCGGGAGGGGATTAAGAGTTGTGTAATTTTTGGAATGCTATAACTTATTGTAGTTATCGGATTAAACGGATTCGGATAATTCTGTTTAAGTGAGAAGTTCTCATCATTCTTTTTTTTTTCATTAATAGATGTTAAATTAAGAATTTCCAGCACCAAATATCCGTTATTATCTTTATCAATATGTACAGTAAATTCTCCATCGGAATTTATTTCAGCTAATTTTTCTTTTGTAAAATAATCCATTACTACCGTGCCTGTAATTCCCGAAAGTTTAACACTTACATCTTGTTTTGCATCTGCAAAGTTAGCAAGTATAAGAAAGTTACGACCTTCGCTTAACTTGGAGCGTGTACCGATTGCAACTGTGGGACATTTATTTTCGTCCAGTAACTGACTAACTATTGTAGCTTCCCAATCGGTTTTTAATGGCTGTATAATTATATCATTGAGCATTGAATCAATTCGTGCAAAAGCTCCATTTTCTCCTTTTATTCCGTCTGCCCAGATATTTTGCCTAAAATCTTTTTTAGAATCATTATGTGTTGTTCCGCCTCTCCAGAACTGCAAGCCTTTAGCTCCTTGTATAATTCCTTTAAAAAGAGAAGGTATAAATGTTTTATGGTAATATGATTGTATTTGCATAATATTTGATGGAACAACCAAACCGTCACACTTATCCATGAGTTCAATAGTATTAATTGGGTTATAACGCTGTTCCGTTGCTTCTCCGTTCCAAGTAATATAACAACCGGTAACATCCATAAGATTATTATCTCCGTTTCTATCGGCTCGCCCAATATATTTATGTACCCCATTTAGTTCAAAAACGGGAATACTGCGTAAGCCCGTTACCGGATCAACAACATTACTGTCCAGCCAATTACTTAAAGGTTTTTTTTCCGTTATATATTGTGTCAGATGTTTAGCTTCATTATCGTAAGTGAACATTATGAATGAATAACTTGGAATTTCGCCCGTATTTAATGCGTTGAAAATCTCTTTAATTTTATCTTTGTATTCTTCTTTAAAGTTATTTATTTGAAACGAATTAAATTTACAACCTTTACCGATTACTTTTTTAAGCTCCGATAAACTTTTTACATTTACAATCCCGTTAAATCCATATTCGGAATAATACTTGGCATCTTCCTCCAAAGAAAAATAATACGAACGATAAGCCAGACGTGGGAAAATATATTTCCATTTCCCGTTTTCTTTAACGGAATAATTACCTAATGAATCTATTTTAACATAACTGCTTTCAAATTCTACTTTCGGCGTTCGTACTTTGTTACTAATAATTTTACCATTATTTGTTTCTACAATGCTAAAATCATCAATATAAACTGTCGGGCAAGTTGCTAAATTTTTACTACTGTAAACATACTCTCCATCCGTACTTATTAAATATTTATATTTAGAAACTTGAAAATAGTAATCTCCGGGATACTTAGCATAAAAAGGTAAAATTACTTCTTGCCATTTACCAATCTCCGATACATTAAACTGCATTTCCTCAAATTTACTTGAATAATTGCTGACAATCTTTGCCAATAAATTTTGACCGTGTATCGGTCCGACCATTTTCACATAAAAACGCAGGAGATATTCTTTTCCTTGTTCTAAAGTAAATCGTTTCGATGTAATTTTATTTGATAAAAACGTACTTGTATCACTCGGGAACATTAAAGAACCACTTCCGTCATCCGTATGTGATACTGAATCTACATAGGTAGTGGGAGAATGTAAGGTATATTTATCTGGTCCAAATACGTGAGGATTTAAATCCGATATAATATTTGTTTGTGCATTAATAGAAAAAGAAATCATACCCCAAAACAGTATTAGTAATTTTGTAAAATAAGCTTTCATTAAATATCCCTTCATTTAGTTTATAATAATTTTATTTATTATAATTTATTTTTCAACTTTACGATAACACACCTATTGAATAATACCTTTAACAACAACCCTTTCAAATAGAATTTTATGTCCTGCATCATTCAAGTGAATACCATCGCCACTATCATATTTCGGATTTATTTTTCCTTTTTCTGTTGCTAAAGTTGTCCAAAAGTCTATTGTATGATTTCCGCAAAGGGAATATGTTGAATCTCTCATAGTGATTAATTCTTTTGTCATTGTACTATCGCTATTGTTATTACGCGGTTGTGTTGTAGTAATCCATACCGGCACATTTTGTTCTTTTGCCTTTTTCAAAATAACTTTGTAATTGGCAATTTGTTCATCTACAGAATATTTGAAGAACGCATCATTGGAGGGAAGATTTATTATTATTGATGTCGGATTTAATTCCAGTGCTTTTGTAATATTATGTCCTTTTGATGGTAACGGTCTATTTTTTTTTGTAGGCACGAAACCATCGGGCATAATGTGATATGTTGTATATCCGCTTACAGCAAGGTTTATAACTTTATTAAGAAGATTTACTTTTTCAGCATATCTTCTGAATCTATTTACCCAAGAACTATCAATTGACGAAGGACCTTTACCGGCTGCTGTTGATGAGCCCAAGATAACTATTCTTTCTATCTTCCCTTTCTTTGAAAATGAAATTTTATCAATTTGTTCTAACGGAATTTTTACTACGTTACTATCTTTTAAATAAACAGTAATTGAACCGTTTTGCGCGTTTATACTTGTTAGAATAAAAAAAGTAAGTACAATTATTATTTTTCTTTTAGTCATAATGTTTTTCTTTAATGTCCTTTTTGATTTAATTTTGGAAATATTTTTTGTGATTATACAAACATCATTAGATTATTTTTTCATCAGCTTGGTAATTTCTCCATCAAGTTTATCAAACATTAACATATGCCCTTTTGCATTTGGATGTAGATAATCGGGCATAATTTCTTTAATAATTTTACCGTCTTTATCTAGAAAAATATTTCCAATGTCCATATAATGAATATGTTTATCTCTGCTTGGGAAACCGGATATTAACTTATTTGTCTTTAAAATCAGCGTATTTCTAAAGTTCGGTATATTTCTTCCGAAAGGAAAAATACCCAATAATAAAATTTCCGTATTAGGGAGTTTCTCTTCAATTATTTTGCAAATTTTCCAAATTGCTTCTTCCAATTCATCGGGATAGTTAATGGTTGGGAAATTATTTCCATCCGTATTATTAGTACCTATAAGCAGTAAAGCAACTTTCGGATTTATGTTTGCAAGCTCTCCGTTTTGAAGTCGCCAAATTACATTTTCAGTTCTGTCTCCGCTAAATCCCATATTGATTGTATTATATTTATCGAGATATTTAGCTCTTACGGAATCTCTATCACTGTGATCCAAAAGATGTAAAATTGAATCTCCTATTAAAATTAATTGTGGATTCGCATTAACCTTGTTAATAATTGCTTCGTGTCTTTGTTTCCACCATTTAAGCTGTAAGCGATTAGTTGGAACGATTGCGCTATTTGTTTTAAGTGATGTGCATCCGATAAATGAAATCATAATAAAGAATAACACATAGATTTTTCTTTTAGAAATTTTCTGCTTATGAATAATTATTATTAAATCCACCTTTAATATATTTCCTATTAGATATATATAATACTCAAAAGTTTTCACGAACTTTGGCAAAAATCTTTCCCAATTAATTTATGAGTCCGCTCTAAAAAGATATTTACTGTCCCGCCAAAAAAGTCGGGTAAATTATTGCAATGAACGAAATAACAGCTTGCCCCGTTCTTTCTACGGAACAATAATAGAATACTTTTCTAGAATTAAATTATTTATCATGCTAAAACAAATTGTGTTTAATACAGTCTAAATGCTCCGGCAAAAACTCACCTATTGCATAAATTCTATTTTTGAAAATAAATCGATAACCTCTTCGTCGTCATCCAATTCAAATTGGATATATTTCCTATCACCAACGGGAATGACTGTTTCATCTGTTGAATATTCTAAGGAAATTTCTTCTCCGATATTTTTAAACAAATGCATTTTATTTGAGCCAATTGGTAATTTTATTTTACCATTTCCGCTAATATGCCAATAGACAACCCATGGTTTATTTTTTCTGTTAAAGATAAAGGCACGTATTATTGAATTTTCTTCCGTTATTTGTTTGTAGGGCAATAATTCAAATTCACCTTTTCCGTTTATCAATAAAATATGTTCTTGAGATTCATTCTTTAACATCTCTTTCTGTTTTTGGGAAAGATAATTTGTTTCTCTTACCAATTCCCATCTGCGAATCACTTCAAAATTATCTTTTGTTCTGGGATGTTTTTTGAATACATCAATAGTACCAACAAGACATATTGGAGAATTCCACGCTGCAGCACGGCTTGTAATATATTCCAACATATCAGGTTGAAGACCTATTGTGGTTTCATTTTCAATAATAGGTGTACTCCATTTCATTTTCGGTGATTTGTAATTCACATCACTTCTTTTTGTTTTTATTCCCGGAACGACATAATTATTCCAACCGAAATTAATGGAGCTAAAATCATTCGAAATAAGTTTAATTTCTTTTATAGGATACATCCGGGTTGCTTTTTTAATGTCTTCCGGTTCAAAAGTATCAAACGCATTGCCCCTTGTAAGGATATGCCACCCGAAATGTGTTTTAATAGCACCTTCGGAAAAGATTGGTTTGTTCTTTATTGCATTGTATAAAGTTAACTGTGCTTTTGTAATATTATACCAATACGGACGATTCACATCCTCAGCACCATCAAAATAAATAAATCTAAATCCGCACTCATCCACTAATTTGGCTATACGTTTAGCAACTTCTTCTTGAATATCAGTATCTTGGTTAAACCGTACAAATACCGGCCAGGTATCAACATCTAATAACCCGAATTGTGTTGTTCTTTTGTATTCGCAAACTTTTGTGTTTTTTATTCCTCTTTTACAATTTAAAAATTGATACGGAGGTTCTGTTGTATATTTCTCATAAGAAATAAGTTCTGTTCCGATTTTTAATATCCTGCGTCCGTCTTGTAATGTACAACCATACGGATTTTCTTCTACTGTAATTGTTGTTGAGTTTTTAGTAACTTCGTTTCGTAACGTAAATGTTCTTCTAATATTTAATCTACCATCAGGAGCAGGTGTTACATAGGAATCTGTAAATGTTGCTTTGTTATAGTGTATATGAAGCCCCGGCAATAAACCTGCATCAACAATCTTTCCGGTAATAATTTTTAAATCATCAATACCATTCGGATATTCAGGTCTCCAATTAAAATGCCCCGTTGTAGTTGCAAAACTAGGATAGTATATTAATATTTGTTTTAGTCCGGACTTTTTTGCAACAGCAATATATTCATCAATATTTTTTGTTGTAATAATTCCCCTTGGTGATAATGTGGAATTTTTATATACTTTATTTTTTCTGCTTTGAACTCCAAGTGGAAGATTATAATCATGTTCAACTTTATCAATACAATCTAAAATTTTATTTCTATCGGTTACTATTAAAGCTGCACCAACATTTGTCAATCTTACTTTGTTTTCACCTCCTGCTTGTAATATCTTATATCCTTTCCGTTTTTGTGCATCTATTCTGCAGTAAATATCTGTGGCTAATAGATTAACAGCTACTTTATTATCCCAAATAACATTTAACCATTCCCCAAAATGTTTTCTATCTTTAATTGGTAATTGTAAAAAAGTAAATCTATCTATCGGGGTTTTACGTTTAATTCCTATTTTTTTAACTTTATATCTAAATTCCTTCAGTTTAAAACCAATATAAAAATCGGTTATCTTCAGCTTTATTACGGCTTGATAACTTGTGTGCCCAAAAGAAACAATTAATTTATTACCATCTCTATACAATGAGTCCGAATAAAAAGTTATGGGTTTTGCCGGATAAGTAAGTTTATTTTCATTATCATACGGCATATCTTGTGTAATAGAAAAAGCAGGCAAATTAGCACCGGTTTTTAGACATTCCCGACCGCTTTTTTTATGGATAAGGCTTTTTGAAATTCCATTTTGGGTAAAAACCAATTTAAATTGTGAATTCTCTATAATAATATCACTACCGTTCCCCGAATTTGCATATATAAAATAAACAAATACTATTATCAAAAATATAAAGGAACTTATAAAATAAAATTTGAATTTCAGCATTATATTATTTTATTGATAACTTTTCACTCTAATAAAGTTCTTTATTTTTTATTAGAAAATAGAGTTATATGAACCGATCCTTTTTAGTTTACAACAAATCAAAATAATAAATAAAATTTAGTAAGAACGCTCTTATAATGAATATTATAATCACGTTCTCACTAAATCACTAACTAACCAACCACTATTTCATCAACATAAGTTTTTTAGTTTCAACAAGGTTTCCACTTTGTAATTTGTAGAAATATATACCTGATGTTAAATTACTTGCATCAAACTTGTAAGTATGTGTACCGGCTGATAATTTTTTATTGAATAATGTTGCAACTTTTTGTCCTAATATATTATAAATACTTAGACTTGTTTTAGCTGCTTTCGGAATACTAAAACGAATATTCGTAGTCGGATTAAAAGGATTAGGATAGTTTTGTTCTAATGAAAAACTATGAACTATTTGATTTTCCTTTTCTACACCGGTAACTTGATCTTCCAACTTATAAATAACAGCACCGTAAGCAGGTATTGTTACTTCAAATGAATTATTAGCTATAGATGCGGAATCAACAACTACTTCTTTTGTAAAGTAATCGGTAACTTGCACTATAGAATATCCTAATCCATCTATAGTGATATTAGTTGTAACATCATTTGAGTCGAGATTAGCAAGAATAATATATCCGTTGTCTCCTAATTGACGCGTACCGGATTCAAGAATGGTTTTTTCATTATTATCGAAAACAATTTTCCAATCGGTATAATGCGGAGCTTGAATAAAACCATCTGCCAATAACGTATCAATTTCGGTTTTAAGTGTAGGAAGTTGAGACCACCAAGAATAATTTTCAATCGGGTTATCAGGAGCTTTATCTTTAGAGAAGGAAAATCCCTTTGCTCCTTGAGCAATTGCCGCATATACGGTTGCTCTAAATCCGTCACCGACACCATCATAAATACTTGCCATATTTCCTGGGACTGTTACATCCATTTGGTTATTAAGAATTTTTAACCTTTTAGTTCCATCATACAAAGCACCTTCTCCGTTACCAACGCATGCTCCAACCATATCGATAAGATTAGATGAATCCACTTGGTTTGCATATCTTCTAACTTCAAGTGTATTGATCCATGTATTCATATAAATAGGATGGGCACTGTTATCATTTTCGTGTATTGCTTCCGTAACAGCTTTTACCATTTTATAATTATTTGTTGTTTTATTATCCAAATACCAGTAAACACATTTATCAAGAATATTGGCACCCTTAAGCTCTTGAATAATTGAAGCTATTTCGGAAACATCAATAACTTGGTTTGCCGAATCAAGAACCGGAATAAATTGTGTAAAGTCAAAAGCATATCTCATACCTGCCGAAACAGCCATTTGTGCACGCGAAACGGTAGATACTGCTAATGTATTAAAACCTTGAGCAGCATAAATTGATTTATATTCATTTATATATCTATCGTCCGCACCAAAAACCATCATTGGGAAAAATGGTTCCCATTTGTCTCCGTTTTTTATTTGAATATTACCGAGTTCATCAACTTTTGTTTGTGTACCGTTGAAAGCCGTTTTTTCGGAAGGTGGTTCTCTAAATCCTATAGGTTGCATACCAGCATAAAAATCGTCTACCCAAACAAAACCTAAGTTGCTCCAATCTATAACCCCATCTAAAGGATTTGCATATGTAAATAGTACATAAACTGCAATATAGCCTATATTAGGGTCTTCAATGGAAACACTACCGCTAAATTCTTCCCATTTATCTTTATCGGTAAAAGTGCCCCAAGTCCCTTTCATTTTCCATCTTTGTGGATAAGGCATTTTCCAATAAGAACCCATATCGGTGTCATATGCATTAAATTTAAATATAACCGATGGTGCAGGCCATTGTGAAGCTTTTGCATAAACGGAAAAAGTATATTCTACACCTTGTTGTACTTCTATAAAATCAACAACAACGCGTCCACCGAACGGATATTTTGCTCCGATACCAGGTGTCATTCTCCAAGAGCCGGAACCATCATTGGTGTGGCTAACCGATTGATCCCAGAAACCGGTTGTAGTTGTTTGCGAACTATCCCAAAAAGCTATGGTAGTATCTGTTGATCCAAACCCCCATAAGAAATCATCTATCCTTCCATCAAATGTTAATACGCTATCACCATTCATATCCTTAATGGTAGGATTACGAACCAGATTAGGTGCTGTTAATTCCAGCCATTGAGCATTTAATTGTATTGCAAAAAGCATAACAATTAAACTAATTAGTATTTTTTTCATTTTTACTCCTTTTGGTTTGTTATACATACAATTTTTATAGTAATTTACCGTTAAATTATTTCAATAAAAGCATTTTACGAACTTCACTAAGATTTCCGGCTCTAAGTTGATAAAAGTAAACACCGGAAGGAACTGAATTATTATAACTATCCTTTCCGTCCCAAGTAACCGAATAATTTCCAGTTTTTTGTTTTTTTGATACAAGAGTTACAACTTTTTGACCAAGTACATCATAAACGGAAATATTTACATCGGAATATTTTGGTATTGAATATTCTATAGTTGTTGTAGGATTAAACGGATTGGGATAGTTTTGTGCAAGATGATAACCGGTAATTGTTTTATGTTTATTATTTTTAACACTGGTTAATAACCAAGCATTTTTAACGCTATCGGGAAACCAATTTAAATCGCCGACAGGAAATCCGTCATCACCCATTGTCCATAGGTCTTTGTTTAACGGTTTTAGGTCTAACGGATAAGGCCAAACTTTGTAATCCCAATCAATATCGGGCGTGTCGTCGGTATACCAGTGCCATTTAGGTCTGATTTTGTTATTCTTAAATTTCTCGATAATTCTTTGTTTTGCAAGCTCCCATGAATTATCAGTAAATGGTATTCCTTGAGCAATTTGCGGATCTGTTGTAAACTCTAAATTATTTTCGGCAGAAGCCTTTGGTAAGGCATCAATCATAGCTCTACTTCGATCATTAAAGACGACATACACTGCAATATCATCTTGCGGTAATGTTTTATAAAAATCATCAACTTCCGGAGAACGCCAAAAAACATTGTTGTTGATACTAAAACTTCTATTCGTATCAATTGTTGTTCCGACAGTATCAATATCAAATATAGAAGGAGGTATTGCATCCGGATCCAACATACCATATATGTCACCATACTTTTTTGAATAAGGCGAAAAAGCAACATCAACAAAAAGACTGTTTTTCCATTGAACATTTTCCATAAATTGTCCACCGCCCACAACACCTTCGAGGATACGATAAAAAGTACAGTGATCTACAGTAAAGTTATGCGGTGCGGCAAGTTTTTTAGAATATAAACATAAACCGTCACTATTAACAAAGGAGCAATTTCTGAAAGTATATGAACCTTCGGAATTATCATAACGTTGATATAAACTTAATCCCTCTTCATCTATAATATTTATGAACATACAATCTTCAGCTAAAAAGTTAATATTTTCAGCTATGCTATTGATATAATTACCAAATTCAAACCAAACCTTTTTAAGAACAACACTTGCACGATCTTTATTTATTGTAATTACTCCTCTGTACTGTTCGTACTTATCTAAAGAACGGCCAATTAGTATCACATTTTCCAAATATAGACTGTCCCCATAAACTTCGATCGTATGAAACCAAAGGTCGTTTTGTGTGTTTATAATACGCGGTGGCGGGTCTATACCTTTTTTACCGATAATGATAAGATCATCGCCACTATTTGAAACTATTGATTCGTTAACAACATAAACTCCTTCGCCGTTTTCTCCTGTTCCTCCGGTTAACCGAAGTACTTTACCGGGATTTGCTTTTACAGCATCCACTAATGTATTATCCCCGTAGGGAACATCTACGGTATCTCTTTGTGCGTATATGTTATTACCGAAAAGGAACAATACACACATAGAGCCAAGTAGAATTAAAATTTTTGAGTTTTTTTTCATTAAAACCTCCTATTACTAATATTAAATGATGTAATTTCTTCTAATTTTTCTTACATATTTTTTTACCTCCTTTTTTAAGAAATTCACTGACCTCTTATTTATAATTTAAAATATTTCTTATATTACATTTGATATCTGATTCCTAAGAAACCTTGCCATCCATATTGTAAACTTCGTCTCGTATAACCGGTATATTCCATAATCGTTTTATCAGGCCAACTTGTTATATTGTTAAAATCTAGTGTAAATTTTAAATTTTGAAATATTTCTAAGGTAGCTTTTATATCCCAACGAAAGAGTTTCTCAGTGATAGTATTTTTAACAACATAACTTTCACTTCCATAAATCGGACCTTGATAAAGTGCTGTTACTCTAATTGAAAATTTGTTAATATCATACCCAATAGACATATTTCCCAGGTGATCGATTTGTCCGGGTATTTTTCGTTTCTTTTCAATATACTTGTTAGTGTATTTTGGAGGAAATGTGCCGGGGACTTTGGCTTTTTCAAACATTGCCAAAATAGTTTGCGATTGCATATAAGTATAATTGATATTTAAAACCAATCCGTTAAATGGGAATGGTAAATACCAAAATCTTGTTTGCCAGTCAATTTCCAAACCTGAAACCCATGTGTTATAACCCGGGACATTTTCATATGTTGTAATCTCAGGAAACTTAGGTAAATAAGGTGAATACTTTAACCTTTCTTCATCCGTATAAGCCGTAAAATGTTTTTTGTATATTAAATTATTTATAGATTTGTAGAATCCTCCGACTGTAAGTAATCCTATGTAATTACCAAAGAATGCAGCTTGTAAATCGTAGTTTATTGCCTCTTGAACTTTTAGTTTGGGATTACCGAAAGTTGCTTCTTTTGTAAGATTATTAATAACAACTTGTGGTGAAAAATGAACATAATAGGGTCTTTTTAGTGTTTTGGTTACGGCAAATCTTAAGTTCATCCAATTAAACGGATCATATTTAATATGAAACATAGGCAACCAATTTCGTCTGACTTCGAAAGAAGAACGTTTTTCTATTCCTCCTTGCTCTTCAATTGGAACTATCGGAGAAGGCTCTTTATCGGCTTGAATAAAAAAGGCATCATATTTATGCTCGGTTTGCTCAAATCTAACACCCGGAATAATTTTTAAATGTTTGGTTATATTTATTTCACTCATAATATAACCGGCATAATATTGTTCTATATTGGTATAATTATTTTTTCTCCCGCGTAAGTCCTCAACGGCATATTTTTGTATATCTTTCATAAATTTCTTCGAAAGATCAATATTAAGCGGGAAGTATAACTTAAAATTCCCGTCTAAAAATCCCGTATCATCAAAATCGGGATCAACAAAACCTGTCATTGAAATTAAATTGGCACCGGATGAAGTAGTCCAAGTTAAATAAGGAAAATCTCTTTTTAAATTTTCTTCCCTTTTGGAACCCGATCTTAAATGAACAATCTTTTTAGTATCAAATCTTGAACGATCATTCATGCTATATTTTACGCCGAATTTTAAGTTGGCACTTACTGTATTACTAATTGTAAAGGGAATTTTCATATTAATTTTGGTAGCAATCTCATTAGCCGTGGTTTTTTCTGTATAATGCCTTGTGTATCTAAGCGTAAGCCTATCTGTATCCAAATTTTCGAGAAATCCGGGAATTGTCTCAGGAGGCTTTAATCGATTTTCACCAAGTAAAACATCGTGTGAAAGATTTGAACCTATAATTTCAGGGCTAAATTTCCACATATTCGGTTTATTGGAAAACCTATACGAATGACTTATAGCCCAATCCAGCATTCCCCCCCAAATATTATGTTCACCGCTTAACGTGGATGTAACAGCATCTTCCGTTTGATCTTGGCTTCCATAAGCATTAGGTAACATTGCTTTGCTTGGTATATTGTAGTCATTTTTCATATAAATACTTTCGGATTTCATTTTGCTGCTAAAACTTTTGAAAAATAGTTTTCCATTCGGCAATTCGTAATCGGCAACAAAACTGAAACCGTATCTATCTCGTAACTCAAAATTTTTTCCTAACGAAACACCCGTAACAAGCATATCGGGATAAGGATTTTCTTCCGTAGGCTCACTTCTAGGTTGGTAAACAGCACTAAAGTTATCAGTACCTCGGTTTGCACGGAAAAATGATACTTGTGCAAAAATACCCACTTTACCATCAAAGAAACGATTACTAAAGTTGAAACTTAATTTCGGCATTCCTATCGAACCGTCATAACCGCTATATCCATCTTGCAGAAGTGCCCCGATACGTAAACCTTTGTCAGCAGCTCGTTTAAGCTTAAAGTTTATTGCTCCGGCAGTAGCATCACCGTCCATATCAGGAGTTATGGCTTTTGTCAGTTCAATACCATCTAACATTTCCGGTGTTATATTAGCAATACCTGTTCCTCTGCTTTCATCTGTTGAAGTCATTTTTATACCGTCAATTGAAACGGTAGCAAAGCCCTTGTTTAACCCTCTGATAATTACTTCTTTTGCTTCACCACCGCTACGAATTATAGATACACCTGGAAGTCTGCCAACCGATTCGGCTGCATTAGCGTCGGGAATTTCGTTTAATCTATCTGAGGACACGACATTTTTTATTGTATTGGAAGATATTTGTTTATTTATAGCTTCCATCTGTCCTTTTGCTTGGGCGGTTACTTTTACTACTTCACCCTCTAAGACTTTAAGTTTTAATTGTATGTTGAGTTCAATAGTTGAAGAACTCAAATGCACGGTTTTTTCTTTCTTTTCATATCCGACATAGGAAAAAACAACTGTGTAAGTACCTTTGTCTAATGGGGGAAGTATGTAACGGCCCCTCATATCGGTAGCCGTACCTATTGAAGTTCCTTTGATAAAAACATTTGCACCGGGTAAAGGTTGACCGTTAGCTTTATCTGTAACAACTCCTTTAATTCTACCTTTTTTAACTGGCACTTCATAGTCCGAAGAAGAAATTTTAGAAATGTATCCGGTTTCTCTAAAAACTGCCATTGAAAAAATATCGTCAAAATTATTTGCTGAGATTGATGTCCGTAATAATAGAAACAATATTATTATTAAGAATAATAAATACTTAAACATTGCTAAACCTCAAATAATTATTTAAATAATTATATTAAATTTAAAGTAATTTAATTTTGCATTACTATTGGAATATTATCACCTAAAGATAATTTTGCAAACCTTGCCTTAACGGTTTTTACCTCACCCGGGAATAAAGTAAAAAAGTTATCGCTCCAAAAAGTGGGCAATACTTCCTCATTAGTACCTTTTTTAACAATTGCAAAATGCTTGAAAAAGGCAATTTTATTTGTGGGATTTTTTACTCTAACAATCATCTCATATTCATCATCAACGGATTTTAGTGTAGTGGAATAATCCAACTTTACTTTTTCAAGTTTTGCCAGATCGAAAAACTTTTCTTTTTCTTTTTTGGAAAACCAATAAAAATTATCAGAAACTATTTTTCCTTTGTTGTTTTTCAATTGAAGTTTAACAAAATAAGTAGGAGTGATATTTTTAATTTCAGGTAACTTTAATAACTCTTTATATCTGTTTTCTTCAATTGTAAATTCTTTTTCAACTTTCCATTTCACATTTTGATTAAAGTCAATAATTTTTACAGAAGCTTTTAAATTTTTATGTATTTTATACTGTGTATTAATTACCGAAACAGTAAAATTATTTTCATTTAGTTGGATATGCAACGGTTCCAAAGCTTTCTTTGTAAAGTAATAGGCCGATGTCGGATTAAGGAACCAATCGTATAATTGCCAAAGAACGGTTGGCCAAGTAGAATTTAATTTCCAGATCATAACACCTTGAGTAATATCCCACATTCTATGATTTGCAGCTTCGAACATTGCACGATAACTACCGGCATTTACAAATTGAGCTTTTCTAATATAGTCCTCTACAGAAGTCGGTTCTCCGTATCTTTCCCGCAAAGCAACATCATAATTTTTGTAAGCATATTTACCACTGCCCCAAGCACCGTGATGTGCCCAATTTTTATCTAACGGATAGATATTGTTTTTTTCTCCTTTGCCTAAATCAAAAATAAATTTTTTCATACTGCTCAATGTAGGAACCGAGGGAACACCCATTTCATTTCTAAACATTTGCTGTTTTATTTCAAGTACTTTATTATAATAGAATGGATGCGGGTACCAAGTATAGTCGGGTTCACCATTATCGGTTGTTCCAAGTGGTAAATCATCTTTTATATAAGGAGTAAGTTCAACATCCCAGCTTAAATTTGAAGTTGGTAAGAACACTCTTGTTGTATCCAAAGTTCTTATATACTCACGTAACGGTTTATAAATTTCTTCGCGCACCGTTACTTCATTTGCAACCAACCAAACAATTAAGCTTGGGTGACTTCTGTATCGCTTAATTATATCATAAGAATTTTTTAATGCCAATTTCGCGTCAAGGGGATTTTTAAATATTTCCATACCTGGATACATTCTCCAACATTGATAAAATGTTTCCCAAGTAAGCAATCCGTATTTATCACAAGCATCCATTATATAGTCGGGCGGAGATGGCATATCTTCGCTTGCAATCATATTAATATTTGCATTTGCCAGCATTCTAACTTCGTTGTAAATTCTGGCTTTGTTCATATCCATCATCATATCAGGCTGTACCCACCCTCCGCGTGAAAATATTTTTTTCCCGTTTACAAAAAATATTCTTCCGTATTCCCCATTTATTTCTTTTAATGCTGTTGTAATTTTTCTTATTCCGAATGTGGTATTTTCAACGTCTGAAATTTCTCCGTTTATCTCGAAAGAAAGTTTCAGGTTATGGAGGTATTGTTTACCGTAGCCGTTCGGCCACCATAGATATGGATTATCAATTACTAATTGAGGAAATTCATCTGCATTTATATTTATATTAACTGTTTTATTAGCCGGTATTTCTACTTGTTTTTCAAAATGAACGGTTTCAAATTTTCCGGGCATAATTTTTTTATATGTATAAAAATCGACTTCTTTAATTAAATCGATGCTCCCTTTTAAAATTCCTTTTTGTGGTTTTGAATCCGAATTTTTTAATTCCGCTTGAATTGATATTGTTGCTTTTGTTGTATCGGGCAACGGAAGTTCAGTAACTACATAAGGATCGATAATATCAATGGCATTAGTAAAAGTTAAATAAACATCTTGGTACAGTCCCATATTTCTATCTCTTACAACCGGTGCACAATCCCAACCGCCGGATAGTTTAAGCGTTACATCTTTAAAAATCCCCGGAGCACTGCCACGCGAAGGGCCAAACACCGTCCATTGTTTTTCACGTTTAGATTTTCCGGGATGGTCAACCTGATAGATTTTTACCGCAAGAATATTTGTTTTATTTCTATTTACATATTCCGTAATATCATATTTAAATCTTCTAAACATTCCAACCATTGAACCGGAATCGGCTATTTGTTTTCCGTTTACCCAAACATCCGCACGATAATTAATTCCGTCAAAATTCAGCCATATTCTTTTATTTTTATTTGTAGAAGGAATTATGAATTTTGTTCTGAACCAGTACGGTTTTTTAAATGGATTCGGATAATTTTTCAGATGACTGAATTTCCCAAGTCCTAAACTTTCATTCAATGAATCGCATGCATCGGGAATTTTAAAATTGTTTAAATCAAAATGAGGGTCGGGATATATTTTTGCTTTTACTAAAGCATGCAATACCGTTGTCGGAACTTGGACTTTAATCCAATTATCATCATTAAATTTATCAGATGAAATAATATTGTCGTCAACATCAACTTGGGTACTTGATTTTAACGTCCATTCTTTTAAAAAATATTTTTTAAAAGGCTCATTTTTTTGTTCATGCCTACTGCATGACAAAATATTTAGCCCGATTAACAATATTAAACCAATTCTAATTATCAACATACCTTACTCAATTAATTTGTTCCTTCCTTTTCTTCAAGAACAATACAGGCAGCTCCGATAAAACCCGCATAATCGTCTAACTTCGCAAAAACTATTTCGGTTTTTTCTCCTGCCTCGGCACAAACTTGCGTTTTTAATTTTTCTCTTGTAGTATCAATAAAATATTTACCGGCTTTAGCAATGGAGCCTCCGAGAATTACAATTTCAGGATTAACCAGATTCACACTCCAAGCAATTGCAACGGCTAAATGTTCTCCGAATTCTTTCCAAGTTTGTAACGCATTTACATCATTTTTTTCTGCCAATTGAAATATTTCCAACGAGGTTTTCGTTTCACCGGTAATGGACTTGTAAATTTTTGAAACTCCGCTTCCTGATACGTAATCCTCTATTATCCCTTTACCATAAGGCGATATCCATATTTCACCGGCAGTTCCGGTGGAACCGTTCAATATTTTATTATTAATTATAATTGCACAACCGATACCTGTTCCAAGAGTGAATCCGACCACATTTTTTTTGCCGTCTCCAATTCCGAAAACCGTTTCACCGTATATCAAACAATTTGCATCGTTATTCATAACAACGGGAACGGAAAAATATTTTTGAATTGTATCTCGCAATGGGTAGTAATGCATTGTAGGAAGTTGGGGACATTCAAGTATAATTCCATTTTCAATATCAAGCGGACCTGTTACTCCAAGACCGATACCTACAATTTCATCAATTCTGTAATTTATTTGGATTAAGGTTTTTTCTATAGAAAGAATAATACGGTCAACTATATTTTGATGCGGCTCTTCACTTCCTGTTGGAAACTTAACAGGCGTACCAATAATCTTTCCTTCCCGGTTTATTGCACCGGTCATTATTTTGGTACCACCGACATCTACACCTATAAAAATTTTTTCTTTCAATTAAATTTTTTTATACAATATTTTTAGATATCTAATTTTCCTTTTCCCCATGCTGCCAAATAAAAAACATATCCGAAAGCCAAAACATTAATTAACATTGCCCATTGCATATTGGAAACTTCGCCGACTGCACCAACCAACCAACCTACAAAAGCACCACCCACAATTGCCGTCCCTAATATTCCCGAAATTGTTCCGTGGTTTTCTTTAAAACTGTTTATTGTTGCACTAAATAGCGCCGTAAAGGATGCACAAGTAAAATAGCCAACAAATACGAAAGCAATTAAGGAAATAGTTGGATTTCCGAAGATGACAAAAAGTAGTGCGATTACCGTTCCCAAACTGTGAGTAATAAATATTTTTTTTTCACCGATATATTTCATAAGTGGTGAAATAATTAATCTTCCGATTGCTTGAAATAGCCAAAAGGCTCCGACAACCAAAGCTGTTTTAGAGGGAAATGCCGAATATAATAAAGAACCTTTTTGCCAAAACGAATCTGTACTGCTGACACCGTGAACTTTATTCATATATGTTACTATGTACGAAGATACTCCTACTTCTCCGCCAACATATAAAAATATTCCTAGGCTATAAGTAATTATAATCGGATTTTTTAAGAGGGTTGTAATTGTGGAAAAATTTATTTTTTCTTCTTCTTTTAAGGTAACTTCCGGGAATTTTGCGAATAACAATAATAATAATATTATAGCATTTACAATACCGAATAAAAGATATATTGTATTCCACGAATAACCGTTAGCTTGAACCAACGGCACTAATAAAGGGCTAAAAGCATAACCCAGAGAACCAATGCCAATAATAATAGTTAAATTGGTTGTATATTTTGACGGTGAATCAAGTTCTCTTATAAAAGGATTTCCGGCTATTTGAATTGCCGTAACACCAACCCCGACCAAAAATATCATTAGAATAATAATTATGTAATTGCTACTTAAATAAAATAGAAACGAGCCGATAGACATTAGAAGCGTGCCAAAAAGTAAAATAGCCTTTGCACCGTATTTATCCATCCCTATACCGAATGGAATTGAAGTAAGACCGTAAGCTAGAAAGAACGCAAACGGCAATAATGCCGCGATTGATAGCGATACATCGTATTCAACTTGAAATTTATCAATTATTACACCAATAACAGATGTAAGCAACCCAAACGAAATGTACAACAAAATAGTAACAAATAATAAAAATGTATGTTTTTTTTGAGTCGTCATATTATTTTATTCTTTTAGTGTTACTTTTGCTCCACGTGAAAAACTACCGGCAACTAATCCTTTCGATTTCCCGAAACTATCCACAATTAACTGGATAGGAATTACGGAAAGAATTGAAAATAAATATTCATCTGTTTCATTAAGATTTAAAACTTTAATATTTGAATCTATGAATTGCTTATCGGAATTTGTTATTAATAAAACTTTCCCCCCAAATTCCAAAATATCTTCAGCCATCTTTAAACTTTGTTTGTTGGTTTTACCCTCCGGAGCAAATAATATAGACTTAAAACCTTCTTGTACCATTTCCATTGGTCCGTGCCTGAATTCACCCCCAAATATTCCTTCGGCAGGCGTTCTTGTAGCTTCTTTAAACATTAAAGCACTTTGCATTGCCGAAGAATAACTTGGTCCGCGAGCTATTACTTGCATAAAGGATATATCACCGAAAAACTGCAAAACTTCATTACTCCAAGATTCATAATCATAGAGTATTTTACTAACTTCTTTTATTAGATTTTTTATTGCAATTACTTTATTTGAATTCCAATTTCCAGTAAGCGACCAGCCTAAGATATAGGCAAGAAGTAAAATTGAAACATATGTTTTTGTTGAAGTCATTTCTTCTCTTCCGGCTTTACTAAGCAAAGCAATATCCGATTTTTTCGCTAAGGTACTTTCCGCTTCATTTGTAATACCAATGCAAAATACTCCAGGAGGAATAATTTTTAATAATTCCTTTATTTCAAAACTCTCCCCTGATTGTGAAAAACATATCAAAAGAGTTTTACTCGTTAAAACAGAAATATTATAGTGCAAAAGTTCGCTTGAGTTAAATGTGTATGATTCCAAATTATAATTATTAAATAAATTTGAAGCTGCAAATGATGTAAAATAAGAGCTCCCCATTCCGGTAAAAATAATCTTATTAAATTTCCTACTCTTAAATACTTTTGTAATTTTCATAAGAATATCCTTACCATTACCTTTGGAATAAAATTCCAAAGTATCTTTTAAGGCTTTAGGTTGCTCTAATATTTCTTCCAAAAAATTATTCATTACCTACCTCAATCATTCTTAATTCCCAAATTCCTTTACGAATATCCGTTTTATGAGAATAGAAAACGTAAAGTTTATTATTTAATACATATTGGAATGCACAAGCATCATGATTAGATAAAATAGGATTATTTATTACCCTTTTATATTCTCCGTCGATTTTATCTGACCACAAAGCTCTTGTAACCCATTTCCAATTTTTCCTATTATAATTTTCAAATTCTTCAACTAGCAAATAATATTTATTATTATAGAATGTAATTGATGGTGCTGCTATTACAACACTTGATGTAATAATCTTATTTGGACATGCGTACTTGAGTTTTGATATATCTTTACTTTTTTTAACCACAATACTCCAATACTTATCTTTCTTATGTTTTGCTCTTTCTGTACCACTATAATAAAACAAATAGTAAGTTGAATCATTTTCATTAAAGTAAATAAACGGATTTTGATTTTGGTGTCCTTTTGTATATGGAACAACAATTATTTTATTATTAAAATCTATACCATTTGTACTTTTTACCATTACGATTCTACTGTCATTTTCTTTGTTATATTCTGTATAGAACATATAGAACTCATTTTGGGAAAGAACAACGGTTGGCCATCTGCAATTTTTATTAATTATCGGATTATATTCATATTTAACCCAATTTTTTAAGTCGTTACTACGGGCAAGTCCGCATTTTCTCGAATGAAAATCTTTTCTATATTTATCCAAACCGTAATATGCCCAATATTTATATCCGTCTTTATTTGCCTGAACTACAGAAAAAGTATGTACAGAATTACTATCCCAGCCGAATTTATTTCCTTCTAATATTTTAATACTTTGGGAAATAGGCGGATATTCAACTTGTTGTGCTAATAATGAAAAATTTAATATCAATATTAAAAAACTAATTACCTTTATTATTTGATTTCTATACATATAAATATTTTAATCTTAATTTTCATTAATTATTTTTCAATATATTTCAAGCTGTAATAATTTCAACATCTAGGTCTTTAAACTTTTTTAATTCTTTTTTAGTTAGTTTTTTAGTTGTAACGATTTTGTCAACTTCATTTATTTCACTAATCACGGCTAAACTTTTTCTCCAAAACTTAGAAGAATCAGCAACAATAATAACCTCATTTACTCTGCTCATCATAACTTTACTTGTTTTTGCTTCTGTTATCGAAGGGGTTGTCAATCCAATTTCAAAATCAATTCCGTCAACTCCCTGAAATAATTTATCGGCGGAAATTTTTCGTAAGATTTCATCGGCAAAGGTTCCTATTAAAGTATAAGAATCCTTTTGAAAAGAGCCACCGGTTAATATTATTTCTATTTCGCTATTTGCTAATTCGGAAGCTATGTTTACGGCATTTGTTATAACGGTTATACTTTTCATGTTTTTTATTTCTTTTGCCAAAAGAGTTGTTGTTGAGCCCGAATCCAAAATAATTGTATCGCCTTCGAAAATCATACTTGCAGCTTTTTTAGCAATTCTTTTTTTTTCATTTAAATTTAATTTTTCTTTTTCATTTAATGCTAAACCTTGAAATAGTGACTTATTTTTAATTGCTCCACCGTGGGTTCTTTTCAACAAACCTCTTTTTTCTAAAAGAGCCAAATCTCTTCTTATTGTAACTTTGGTTGTATTGAATTTTTTACTTAAATCGTCTATTAGTACTCTACCGTTTGAAGCAATTAAGTCTAAAATTACTTCAAATCTTTCTTCTTGGAAAATGCCATTCTTTTTTAACATACCTGTCTTTTCTAAATAAATTTAAGAGTTTCGCTTGTGATTATTATGTTTTGTTTTTGTGTCTGTTTATGTTCGTTTATGATTGTTTTTATTAATGTAGTTATTTTTCATGATAATTACAAGTAAAATTTCTTTTGATGCAATTCGATGTAATGACTCGATAAAAATGTCAGTATAAAAACTCAATAGAAATGTCAGTAAAAATCAAGAATTTGCACCTTAAAAACGCGAGGTGCAAATGGGAAAAAACCTGACAATGAGTAAAAAAGAGATAAAAAGGATAAAAGTTATGGAAAAGCTGGAATCAGAAGAGTTAACAGTAAAGGAAGCAACAGAGATATTAAGCATAAGCGAAAGACAAGTATATCGGATAAAAAAGCGATATCATCGACAAGGAGCCGAAGGGCTAATACATCAACTACGGGGCAGGAAATCAAATCGAGGATATCCGGAGGAAATAAAGGAAAAAGTGATAAAACTCTATAGGAGCATATATAAAGATTTTGGTCCAACATTATTTACTGAAAAATTAGAAGAGTTGCATAAAATAAAAATTGATCATGAGACAATCAGACGTTGGCTCAGAGAAAATGGAGAAATAACATCGACAAGGCGAAGCAGGAGGCACAGGAAGAAGCGAGAAAGAAAAAGTACCATAGGCGCGAGATGCTACAATTTGACGGAAGTCCACACGATTGGTTTGAAGGCAGAGCAGAGGTCTGCAGTTTGTTACATGCAGTAGATGATGCAAGCGGAAGAGTTTTCTTGAGATTTGTCCCAAATGAGAATACCGAAGAAGTATTAAAAACCTTAAAAAAATATGTTGAAGAAAACGGTATACCTCATTCAATCTACACAGATAAGTTCAAAGTCTACTATGCAGAGGATAAACAAACCGATTTCCAGAAAGCAATGGACAAATTATCAATCAGAAGAATTTATGCTAACTCACCACAAGCTAAAGGACGAGTAGAAAGGGGCAACAGAACACTACAAGACTGCTTGGTCAAAGAAATGAGACTAAGGGGCATATCAGATATAGATTCAGCTAACAAGTTCCTTAGAGAAGAATTTATTGACTATTACAACAATAAATTCTCAATTAAAGATGATTTGCCGGATGTCCATACAAGTTCTGAAGGAATAGAATTGGAAAATGTTTTCTGTAGAGAGACAAAAATACAAGTAAGAAATGATTATACAGTAACGTTAAATGGTAAATATATTCAGTTGGAGAAATCCGAGGTAACTCTTCCGCTCCCAAAACAATATGTGACTTTAAGAAAATATTTGGATGGAAGTTTACATATTTTCCACAACGAAGATGAATTGAAATTTAAGATTCTAAATGGGAAACCTCGACGGAAGAGAGTAAAAGTTTCTTGGCGACCAGCTGAAAATCATCCGTGGAGAAATATAAATTTTGGAAAAAACAGAAGGAAATAGTCCATTGAAAAAGTGCCAACTTGGGGTAACTGCAGTCGCCCTACGGGCTCCTTCCGTTACCCCAAGTATTACTTTAAGTAATTATTTTTTTCATTATTTACTGACATTTTTAATAAGTTTTGGATACTGACATTTCTAATGAGTTACTACATAATCACTGAAATGTTTTTAATAGGATAGAATATCTTTTAAACTTAAGGTTCCAAATGCAGAATAATAATGGTCCTCTCTACAAGATATCCTGGGGAAAAATTTTTAGGGTAATCTCAATGTGTCACGTCTTCCGATGCTGGCGGATTATTTCAGCATACAAGTTTCCCCAAAACAATCCGCCGTCGGCGAACGGGATGACAAGTTCTTCTCGCTGACATGCTGTCCGTGGAGGCAAACAGTATGACGATTTTTAAGTTTTAAGATTTCCCTGGTGGAAAGGACCATTCCTTTCCACCGGTTACCCGCTGGCAAAATTTATATTTTGCCGGAAATAAGTTAGATATTTAATCATATTCTAATTATGCCGAGGTGTGGATTTCGGCATCAGTGGGATTAATTTTTCAAAAGTCCGATTTCAACAAGCCTGACTTTGTTTTATTTATAGTGAAAAATTCGGGCATTACAAATTCATTTTTTCGTAGGAAACACGGCTCGATTCATAAAATTCATTTTCGTTTTCCAGTTTGAATTTCTTCATTAAATCTTCTACCTGCAATACCATTGAATTTAATGTTTGAGCCACTTCGGCTATGTTTACAATACTTTGCCTGTTATTTTCCACAACGTGAAGAATATTTTCCACCTGTTCTTGAATATGAATACTTGTTTGAGCTTGTTCGGACGTAGCAATATCAAGTTCGGAAATTGTTTGCGATACATTGTTCATTTTCACAATGATATCTTCCAAATATTTGCCGGATGTATTAACCGACTCTTTACCGGCTTCGGATTTCTCCGAACCTTTCGAAGCGCTTTCGGCCGCAATTTTAATATCCTGTTGAATTTTTTGAATGGTATCTTCAATTTCGCCGGTTGCAACTTGAGTGCGATCGGCTAATTTTTTTACTTCGTCGGCTACAACTGCAAATCCCCTTCCGTGTTCGCCTGCCCGGGCAGCTTCTATTGCAGCATTTAACGCAAGTAAATTCGTTTGTTGTGCAATATCGTTTATTACTTTGATTATCGCATCAATTTGTTCACTGCTTTTATAAAGATTTTCAATCACAAACTTCGAATTGTTAACCGATTCGGCAATCTCGTTCATTCCCGCCGTCGTTTGTTTAAATATCTCACCAAGTTGATTTACATTTGTATTCACTTCCTGGGTAATTTCCAAAACATTACTTACCCTGTTACTGTTTTCTTCGATCAATTTATTAAACGACATTATATCGGAATTCACTTGGTAAATGTTATCGTTCTGAAGACTTAAATTTTTCGTGATTTTTTCGGTTCCTTCCAAAATTTCTTTACTTGCGGTTGTTGTGATATGAATCGAATCGATTTCCTCTTTGATGATTCTTTTCAAATTCGCAATAGTATCGCAGAGTATGGAAGCCAATTCTTTTCCGTATTTACCAAATGCGTTGCTGTCGGCATTAAGCGAAACAGTAAAGTTGTAATTCCCTATTTCTTTTAGAATACCCTTAAATGAAGTGATTACCTCTTCAAGTTTTTGGTATTCTTTGTTTGTTTCTTTCGACCTGATTAACTCTTCGTGTTCTTTTTGAAGTTTACGAAAAGTCTCGTTTATTTTTTCATTTGCTTCCCTTAACTCGGCTTCCGATTTGTTGACGAGCCGTATTTTTTCATGAACCTCGTCTTGTTTAATTCCCGCGAAATACGCCATTGCACCCAGAAATACCGGCGCCGATGCGATAATCCACATTAACGGATCATGTAAAATTATTTCTACGGTTTGTTCGTAACCGTACTCGAAAAATCTGAGTAAGAACGCAACAACAGGGAATACAAAACCGAACGCGATACCTGCCAAGAGGTATTTATTTTTATTATTCATATTATTACAATCTAAATTATCTTACTCTTTTATAATCGTAAATTTCGGGTAAATGTTAAAGGCGGGCACAATATTAAACCGGAGAACTCCAAATATTTATTTTTCCAATAGTTTAAACATTTCTTTAAGTTCCGCAAATCCCTTGTAAACAACTTTTAAGGATAAATATGCAAACGATAGAATTGAAAATAAAATTACGATACCCCAAAGATATTCCCAGAAATTCATTTAACAACCTCCTTATTAGTTAACGGTTGAAAATAATTTTGAATTACCGAACCGAGAAGCATTCCGACGAGCGAAACAACAAAACCTCCCCATCCGATTTCCGAAGCGTAATCTTTAACCTGTGCAGGCCAAATTAAATAGAGCATCGGTAAAATCGCACCGAATGTTATGGCTAAATATGCTCCCAAGGTTCTGGCTTTTTTCCAATAAATACCCAATGCCACACAAATTAAAACACCCGGAATAAAAAGCATCCCTGTCATGTTCAAATAAAAATAAAGGTAACCTTCCATTTCGTGAAACAACGACCACCAAATAATGAAAATCATTACCGCCGCCATTGTTATTCTGCTAACCAACAATTGCTTTTTGGAATCGAGTTCTTTTTTGGTAATGTATGTTACTATACTTCCGATTATATCTTGCGAAACAACCGAGCTCCACGAAAGAAGATAACTTGCGTAAGTTGACATTGATGCGGCAAGCAAAGCGGCAAAGATGATTCCCAAAAAACCGGCGGGAACAATTTTAACAAGCAATAACGGTAAAGCTTCGAGAGAATCTATTTTTGTGCCCACAACAGCAATTGCCATTATTCCCCAAAATATAGGCATAATCCCGCGGGATAAAAACAGCAATCCCGACCATGTATAAATTTTCTGCCCTGTTTTGGAATCTTTCGATGAAAATAATCTCATTGATATCGCTTGCCATCCAACCAGCAAAGCAATCCAGAGTAAAATTTGCCAAACGAGAAAACCGAATCCGAATTGTCCGCTTATAAAAGTAGGATAGAACGGGTCTAACCCTTTTTCACCGAATTGCTTAAACGCTCCGTCAACAATATCATTCCAACCGATATGATAAATTCCGTAAACGGTTATGAATATCATTCCGAAACTTAAAAGTATGTATTGAATATAATTTGTAATTATAACCGAAACCATTCCGCCAACAACTGTATAAACCAAAACCAGAGTCAACATAACAATCATTGTTGCAAGCAAATAATTTTTAGGAATTCCGGTAATTATATTTATAAAGTTTGCTTCAACACCGGGGAAAACCCCGAAATTAAGAATACCGCCAACCGCCATAATTATTCCGATATACAATCTTACACCTTTACTGAATTTCTTAGAGAAGAATTCCGGTATCGTGTTTATTTTCATATCGAGCAAAGGTTTAATAATAAAGCCCGTTTTACCAAGGAAGAAATATGCAATAACCGGAGGCACCGCAACTATCAGTGCGGCAAAGCCAGCTTTGAAACCTAATTCCGCATAATAAACATAAGTTATCATTCCTATTTCCGTGCACATCAAAGAAAGCAAACCGAGATGAAAACCCATTGATCTGCCGGCAACCAAAAAGTTATCTATTCCCTTTATGAATTTTTTCATTAAGGTTCCGGAAAAGAATATGATTATCAGATAAACCGAAATAATTAAAATATCTATTGCAGAAATATTCATACGTTGCTCCGCTTTTTAATTATTAATGATTCCACTTTTACCGAAAATTAATTTTCCGAAATACTGCGGCAGATGAAAATCCGGTTTGTCCGAAACAACCGGGGACCAAACGCCGTAATGTTTTTCTTTCGTTTCATCGCCGCATTTGTAAAAATTCGCATACATCTCTTTGCCGTTTTCGATTTCAAAATATTTGCTTAACAATTTGAAAGGAACGGCAAGCTTAATTTCCCAGAACAAATTTTCAATCTGCCCCGTGAAAGGTTCGCTTAACGCGGAATAAATTTTAATACGGGAAATTTCTTCAACGGATAAAACTTTTCTTTTCCCCTTCTTGCCGAATGCCGCATAAATTGTTCCGATTGCATTAATTTCGAAATTAAAATAATTTGCGTTTCGTTCAGGCTCCAAACTTAAAAATGCTTCCACACAACTGTCTTTATAAACCGGCGAATTAATTTCCGTGTAAGTTGCGGTAATTTCTTTTTCAAAAACCTTAAACCCGGTAAACAGATATTCCTTAGAATAAAGCAACCTTACTTCAGTGCGTGGTTTATAATCGTTTTCCATCCATAAATAGTTATCGATTACCAAAGGCTTAGCATCACAAAGATATGTGCTGAACACGTTCTCCGGAGTTGCCGAATCATTAACTTTTTGAATAAAATATGTTTTACGGTCAATCATTTCTTTGCTTTGAATATTTTTCAACTACGGCTTGCATTTGCATGTAATTTTTTTCGATGCTATCGAGCAAAGCCAATTGGTTAACTGCACGAACAAGATTATGTTTATCGTATTTTATTTTGTAATAGACGTCGCCATCAATAAAATCGGTAAGAAATCTGACAGCTTGTTCGTAAACAATAATTTTAGCGCCGGTAACCAGATTATTATTTTCGTCTTCCGTTAAAATATTTTTTACTTCCGAAAAATATCCGCGCGTCATTGCCTCGAAGATGTTCATCCTTACAAAAACTTTCTCCGTATTTTTTTCATCTTCGTCAGCCGGACTTGTAAACGTGCGCACCATATCACCGAAATCATTAAGAATGATGCCGGGCATTACGGTATCCAAATCAATAACGCACAATCCTTCCGATGTTTTTTCATCGAGCATTACATTATTAATTTTCGTATCGTTGTGTGTAATTCGCAACGGAATATTTTTATCCCGCAATTGCAAGTATTCTTCGGTGACATAACGGAACTTTTCGATTTTATTTATTTCATCCGGAATATTTTGAACTCTGTTCTTAACATCTTTGCCTACGGATTCATCGTATTTGGCAAGCCTTTTATCCAAATCGTGAAAGTTTTTTATTGTTTCGTGGCAGCGTGAAATATCAATATCTGTAAGATACTTTTGAAACTTCCCGAAAGCTTTTGCCGCCTGGTATGCTTGATTTTCCGTTTCAACTTTATCCACAGTGTAGGCATTGGGAATAAAAGAAAGCAAACACCAATAACCGCCGTTGGAATCAACAAAATAATATTGCCCGTTTTTTGTTTTATATAGAGTAAGAACCTTACGGTTTATATCTTTTTCGTTATTCTCAATCAGTTTTTTTCTGTAATGAGTAGTAACGCGCAAAGTGTTTTCAACTATTAACAGCGGTTCATGAAAAACATAATCGTTTATTCTTCGTAAAATATATTTTAAGTTTTTATTTTCGTAAACATATTCAACCAAAACGGTATCGTTTATATGCCCGCTGCCGTAAGGTTTTGCGGATATCAAGTTTCCGGGGATATCGAATTCCCTTAATATTTTTTCATAATCCGTTTGATTCATTTCCACAATTTTTCAGGATATTTTTTTTGAGCAATCAATTCTAAAATTTTTTTCCGCACAATTTTTTTATCTTCTTTGTATGTTAGTCCGAACCATTGTGACGGAGTGTTTAAAACTTTAACTTTCGCTTTACCGGATTTAATTAATTCATCCACGGCGGAAGGCAAGTAATATTCGGCTTTTACGTCGTTGTAATTTTCATTTAAAAACTTTTCGAATCCGTTTTTCATCAAAGGGAAAACGGCATGTGTAAAAACAAACATATTCATAGAAACAATTTCGTCGCCTTTAAGCTCTTCCCAATTGCCCGATTCGTCTTTAAAAAGAATTTTGTTCCCGCCGGTTTTTATTTCGGTTCTTTCCACAACGGAAGTCAAGTATCCATTCGTATCAACTTCACAAATACCGCGGGAAACCGTTCCGTATTCCGAGAGTGTATTTTTTAATCCGAATCCGACAAGTGCAAAACCGGTATCATCTCTTTTAATCGATTTAAGAAACCGGTAAGCAATTTTATAAGATTCTGCTCCGTAAAAATCATCTGCATTAATAACCACAAACGGTTCGTCAATTACTCCGGAAGCTGTTAACAAAGCATGCGCGGTCCCCCAAGGTTTTTTCCTATTGGGATTATACTTTATATTTTCCCCAATTGAATCAACTTCTTGAAAAACATAATCCGTTTCTATTTCCGGCGGCAGGCGGTTTAAAATTACTTCTTTAAATTCTTCTTCGAAACTTTTCCGTATAACATAAACGACTTTACCGAAGCCGGCACGCACTGCATCATAAACGGAATAATCAATAATCCTTTCGCCGTAAGGACCGATTTCGTCTATTTGTTTCAAACTGCCGTAACGCGTGGCTAAACCGGCTGCGAAAATTAAAAGAGTAGGTTTGAAACGGTTCATATTTATAATACTTTAACTTTAATTGATGAAAATATTTCCTTTGCGGATGTAATGGTGCTTAAGTCTTTAACTATTTTATCGGTTTTCCTTAATTGCATAGTTCTGCCGATTATTTCCGGATTATCAACGATACCATTTTTCAAATTCACCGTTCCGCTGTAAATTATTGATGGTTGCCCGTTTCCTTCCGTATCGGGAATTCCGTCTTTTGTGTAAGGCTGATAATATTCATTGTAATCCCCTGCAACGTTCACTTCAATAAAATACCGCCACACTTTGTACGGTTCAAGATATATGCTAACGTTAACCATATCGTTCTTGCTCGTAGCTTTTGTTATTCCGTCAATATCATTTTGTGTTTTTTCCGTTTTCTTCGAATAAAAATCCAGTCTGCTTTTCCAAAACGGCAAAGCAACTTCGCAATTGATTTTCCCATGCCAGTCATTCTTACCGCTGCGGTGTGTAACATAAATGTTTTTTATTTCCGTGCATGATGAATCTTCAAGCCAGATTGCTATTTGCGGGGATTCCCCATAAACGGAATTCAAATAATTTTCTCTGTTTATAACCAATTGAAAAGACAATTTGGTCGGTCTGACGGTTTCTACTTTTTCAGTTATTTGCTTAGCCGGATTGCATGCCCAAAGTATTAAATTCATAATGAGGAAAGTTAGGGAAATTCGCATGTTTAATTTCCGGGAATAATTAACGGCTCTCTTTCTTTCCAAAAACCCCTTGTAAAGTCGGGAAAGTCAACCGGTCTGCTTTTATTAGCTACGGAAATTTCACTTAATTCGGAAACAGCGCTAAGAGCCGCAGCATCATACACATCCATATCGGTAGGCGTTCCGGTAAGCAAAGCTTGAATCAACCGGTAGTCTTCAAGGAAATCCATTCCGCCGTGGTTAGCACTTTTAGCCAATTTCCCGATGTTTTTCCATAAGTCGTGTTGAAACTTATCTTTATACTTTTCCAGCGGTTCCCATTCGTGAGCCGGACTTAATCCTTCGATATGAATTCTATCGGGATAACCGATTGAGATGGCTTTTGTTCCTTGAATTAGATCAATTCTATTATAAGGTCTGGGCAAATTAGTATCGTGAAACAAAGTGATGGTCATACCCTTAACCGTTTTAATCATACTTATATTAACGTCTCCAAGTGCATATTTTACTTTGGAGTAATAATGATCGGGCCCAAGATGTTTAACGGCGTATTCGTGTAAACCCCTTGATACGCTGCTCATTGAAACAAGATAATCGAACCGGTCGCCGCGGTTAATATTCATCGCATTTGCAATGGGACCTAAACCGTGCGTTGGATATAAATTACCATTTCTTTCAATAGAATGTTTAATCCGCCAATCGTTTTCGTAAGCTCCGCCCAATTTATGATTTCTCAAATCGTGCATATAACCGCCAACTCCGTTTATAATTTCACCGAAAATTCCTTTCCGGATCATATTCAATACCATTAAAGCCCGTTCGCTGTAATTACAATTTTCCATCATAACACAATGCCTATTATGCTTTTCCGCGTTTTCAACCAATTGCCAAGCCTCGTCAATAGTTACTGCTGCGGGTACTTCTGTAGCGGCATGTTTCCCGTTTTTCATTGCAGTAACGCAAACCGGCACGTGCCATTCCCACGGCGTAGCCGTAAATACCAAATCCAAATCTTCCGTTTCACACATTCTAACGAAATCATATTCGCCCTTTGAATAGCCTGTTGGTTTTGGAAATCCGGCATCGGTAACCCACTTTTGGATTCTCTCTACTTTTTCCGGAATAATATCGCAAACCGCTTTAATTTCCACTCTGTCCATCTTCAAAAAATTTTTAACATGCCAAGAGCCTTGGGAACCAACGCCCACAAATCCGATTTTGACTTTTTCCAATGGGGGTAATTTTGGTAAATGCGGTTTAGTAGGCAGATTTCTCGTTTTTACCTTAATTTCCTGGGGTATATTAAAACCGGTGATAGCGGCACCGACAGTTGCGGTAGCGCTAAGTTTAATAAATTCTCTCCTTTTTAATGAACCTTTACTTTTTTTGTTTTTCATTATTAAAGCCTAATTGTCTTCAAATACTTTTAGTAACAAATAATCATTAAATTTTACGGGAACAAACTGCTTGGCTCCGGTTATTTTTTTTAACAATTTATCATTTACGTAATCAAAAATAAAATAATTTCTTCCTTTATCCAAACCTCTTAATTCCACTTCACCTTCAAAATTTTCCGAGTAAAAAGCATAAAACAAAGTATCGCCTTTTTTAATTACGTGCGTTTCGGGTTTATCAAATCCGATATCGTAAAGCTCACCCAAATATTCGCCTTCCGGAAGTTTATGCTCTTCGTAAATTTTAATCCATTTTTTCCATTCCTTTTCCCGCTCGGGCGTCAAACTGATATCTCCGCTTTCAGTATTGAGATGCGAGCCGGGCGGCCAGACAAATTTAGTTCCCACAACACCGCCGACACCGATTGTGGATGCAAAATCATCCCCGCCTGTGCTCAGTTCCACATGATCTCCGTAATACGGTGCGGAACTTCCCATTAAAGCTTTGAATGTTTTTCCTTTCAATCTTATTTGCCACGAAGATACCGGGTCGGAAGCAACAACTTGATTAAGATACGGAAGCATAAAAAAATTGTATCCCGTGCCACACGGACAAACCTCGACAACGCTTTCAGGTTTTAACTTTGTAACTTCCTCGTAAATTGTTTTGAAAAAAGATGGCATCGCTTCGGTGGATTCTTCCGGATATTTATGATGATGTTCATGATTATAACACGGCGGTGCGGCGTTTAGATGCTGCCCGTCTATTTTAAGTCCGTCGAATCCCCATTCTTCAATAAATTTATGCACCATTTTTTTTGTATATTCCAGAGTGGGTTTATATGCCGGACACAAATAATAAGCATCCCACCAGCTTATATCCTGGGGTTTTCCGTTTTTGTTAATCAGCAGCATATCTTTATGATTTTTTATCAAATCCGTTTCCGGATCAACAGCCAAAGGCACCCACCAAAGTTTTGCTTTAAAACCCATTTTGTGAATTTTGCTAACCAGGTCTTTCATACCGGCTTCACCATTGGGAAACTTCTCCGGATTAAGATACCAATCGCCCTCGGCAGTTTGCCAACCGTCGTCTATCACAACCCATTTAAGTCCTACATCTTTAACTTTCGGTAATGCCGTGAGAATTTCTTCAACCTTAAAGTTTCTTTCATATCCCCAAGCGCACCAAACCGGTTCGTAAGCTGTTTCCGGTGCTTTTTTAATTTTCAATCCTTTCCTTTGCATTATTTCGGAATACATTTTTAACGTATGGAAGTAATCTCCGCGGTGAACTGCAACGAAAGTTGAGAATGTCTGTAAAGTATCGCCAGGTTCAAGGATAAAATCTTTGTTATACTTTACTTTTATTTCCACTCCATTAACCGAGCGGGAAACGGGAAGCGATACAAGTTTGGGAACGGTTTCAAGATGCCCAACCGCAATACCGAAATTTTTTTTCCAAACATCCACTACGGGTGTTCCGCCACCGTAATCGGTTGCATTCATTCCCAAATAATTTTCTTGCTTAAAACCGTAAGGAACTTTTCTAACCCAATCCGGTCTTTCTTCGTATGATGCATCTTGAAACGACCAAAACACTTCTGCGGTATCGTTTTGCGGGATTACGTAATGATTATTTACCCAACCTGTAACTGAAACGGGAGTTTTGCTTTTATTAACATATTTTACGTTGGTAAAAATGAATTCCGGGTATTTGTTATCCGCCTTCGCCGTAAGGGTTTTTTCTATTTCAAATCCATCTAATTTACCCAAACCTGTAGCAACCAATTTCCTTCCGTTTTCATTATCACAATACCGGTAATTTTTTAATTTAAATTGATAAAGTTTCTTACTATTTATTAAAACATATTCCGATGGTATAAATTCTTCCTTGGTATGACAACTTGAATCATGTTTTATTATAATTCTTGAGTAAAGATTTGAGTCATATTCAACGGTAATAAGCGCGTTTTCTATTTTAACCGTTTGCGCATTTACAAAATTGCATTCGTGCGTTAATACTAACGGAATAAATAATAAAGCCTTTAAATACATTTGAATAATTTTATTTTTCAAATTTACTCCGGTGCTTTTGATTAAAGAACTACAAAAAACTTTCCGGTTATTGAGCCAATGTCTGACTGAATATGATAAAAATAGACTCCGGGTCCCACTAGTTGATTGAACTCATTATGCAAATCCCACGATTCTATACTCGGACTGATAGAACTCGAGCGATTATGATGTAAAGTTTTGATTAATTCTCCTGCCGAATTGTAAATACGTATTTCTGCCTTTTCGGGAAGCTGTGTAAACTGCACAATATGATTATTCGAACCTTGTTCCCAAATTTCGGCAAGATAATATGGATTCGGTACAACCTTAACATTCTCGAGACTCACCGTGGAAACGGGTGCATGGGGAACAATCTCCACGGTATTGTTTTTTTCCGAAGGGTTGTTACTGAAACCGTTTTCCAAAGGACCTATTATCGCGTTACCCGAATCGTATGCAGCCACATAATACTTATATTTGATTCCGTTGATAACGTTATTATCTACAAAAACATTGACGGTATCGCCCGGAGAAAAGTATTTATACGAATCGTTTTCCGTAACGACTTTCCTGATTTGAGACCAATCGTCGTCACCCAAATAATACCATGCATATTCCGGTAATGAATTATAAAATCCTTTTATGCTGTCTTCCAAATCGTATTGGGCAAGGGGGACATAATGTATTCCGCCTTCAAAATCTTTAAATGTTTGCGAGCCCCAAGTTAAACCACCGTCTTGCGACCTGTAAATTTTATAACCTTCGAACTCCGGGTCTTTTTCGCTTGCGGTACCCCAAGTCAAAACCACTTTTCTGTCGGAAGCCTGGGCTTCGAGCACCGGTGCCGGAGGTGCGTCTATTACTTTCCAATTATTATTGTATAATGCAATTGCCCTTTTAGCGTTAACTTTTATATTTTTTTCGTTTTTACCGAACACGGTTGCAAAAATTAGCGTATCCGCTTCACCAGGTTGCAAAGTAAAGGGTCCTGAACCAAGGGTTTGTAATCCGTCGGCTCCTTCCCCAACATAATAACCTTGCCCTCCTTCTTGTGCATCCGGCACACCATTATGATCGAAGTCGTCGTCAATTCCATCGCCGTCGCTGTCTTCGGGATCGTTAATATTCTCAACGTTCCATTGGAAATACCAGTCAGGTCTTGCACCGTTACCCGCGTTAGTCGTAGCCAGCATCCAAAAATGGAAAGCATCGTAAGTTTCAACTCTGTGCGAAGGTCCGGGCATTCTAAGTGCCACAACACCTCCGAAAGGAATTTGTTCCGGATCGAGAGTTCCTCCGAAAGGGCTTTCTTCGTATCCGTCGTCATCCGTTCCGTAAGCAAGTTGCAGAGAAGGATCGTAATAATGTCTGTCGGCATCATAGCCAATACCTGGGTAGAATTCGGGTATAAAACTAAAATCGGCGTGAATGGCGACCCGCATATCCCTAATGGGCGAGGTTCCTATATTTCTAATTATATAAACCCAAACTATAAAATCTTGATAAAGGGTTCCCTTCCAAGCCATTCCTCGGATAATCATTTGAGTTTTAAGAAAATTAGGATATACTTTTCCTGTTGCGGTAAGTTGATCGGTTCCGCCCCAGGCTTCCACAACCGAAAAACTTTCTTGGTCGGCTAATTGTTCACCGTTTGGACCGAAACCGGGCCAACCGGTTCGGGGATCGAATTTTATTTCATCATTTAGCACCGGATAGGTTTTGGGCCAATCGGAAGGCCACGTATCGGGATCGTCGCTCATCAACGCCTTATCGCCATTAACGAATTGGGGATACGGGTAAAAATGTTCTTCATCCCAAAAGGCAGCGGGACCTTCGTCCAGAGTGGCATCACAGAACGCAACATAATCGTCTGCCGGGTTAGGCCAACCACCAACGGCGCCGGAATCTTGATCTATCGGCGCACCCACAACAACACCAACACCGGTTCCCCAACTTAAACCACTGCCGGAAGGGTATTCGAATGCTGGCTGCCGGGCAAGCGACATATTTTGTTGATTCCCGTTGCATAACAAACCGGTGTTATTAAATTGAGTACTGATTTTATTAATATCGAAAGTATTCCACCGTTGGTATACCATAGGATTGTTTTGCGGGAAAGATATTTTCGCAGATAAAACAATTACTATAAACATCAGTATTTTTTTCGATTTCATTTTGCTTCCGAAAAATTATAAATCGATTCTTAATGTAAATTGATTGAAATTCCCGAACACTCCGTAATTCAAGAATAAGTAATCCAAAACCAATTTCGTATTTATGATATTTTCAAAATCTATTCCCAAGCCAAAGGTATACGTTACCTCATCGTAATTAAATTTATAGCCGCCTCTTAAGAAGAATGATTTGGCATAACCTAATTCTGCCCCAACGTTATGGCGGACGTCGTAGTCTCTACTATCCAAGATATCGTAAGATACAAGCAGTGACCAATCGTTATTATTAATGAAATAGTTGGAAATACCGAATCTAAAAAGCAACGGAATTTCCCAGTCCAGAGTAGTAAGTTCCGCCGGAATTTGTTTCCCGCTGGGGTTTCCGGGAACGGAATAAATAATAGACAAATCCCTTCCTCCGAATTTCATTTTGGATCCGAAATTCGATAGGGTTGCCGCCAACCGGAGATTGTTATTAAAGAAAGAAGTTAAAAATACAGCTCCAACGTCAATTCCAAATGCATCGGCACTGGCGTTGGCTATATTCTCGCGAATATACTTAATCTTTATTCCGAAGGAGAACCGGTCGGTTAATTGTCTTGCGTAACTTAAACCGAATGCAAAATCGCTAGCCGAGAAAAACCGGCCCGTTCCCTTTTGATTATAAACCGTTGTTTCTTCGATTCTTCCGTAATCCAAAAATTGTAAGTCTGCACCAATGCTGCCTATTCCTTCGAATTTAAATACCGATGCAATATAAGAGTTACGAGTGTCAACCAACCAATTCATAGTTGAAAAAGCGAAGGAAATATTTTTTTTAATTCTGGTTATGGCTGCAACGTTCCAGTACAATGCCGTGGGATCATCCACGGTGGAAATTGCGGCATCCCCCATTGCCATAGGTCGCGCACCAACGCCTATTTTAAGAAAGTTTGCGGCAGAGGTACCCGAATAATCGACTTCTTGCGCATTCGTATTAATATGTAAACCGCAAAGCAACCATAAAACACTACTTAAATAAATTGATTTAATTAAAATACCCTTATCGAAATGCATTTTATTAAACCACATAATTTTAGCTCCCTTTAGAGAATTACAAAAATTTTACCGGTTTTAGTACCGGCCGGCGATTCGATATAGTAGAAATACACACCCGAAGACGTTAATTGTTTGAATTCGTTTTTCAAATCCCACTTTTCTATGCTGGAATTGCTTTTGTGGTAAAGTGTTCTTATCAGTTCGCCACTACTATTAAAAATCTTAATTGTTGCTTCGGCAGGCAAACCCGTAAATTGAATTATATGTTCGTTCCTTCCGGTTTCCCAAATTTCCGAAACATAGTAAGGATTCGGCACAACTCTTACGTTTTCCAAATTGTTTTTCGCTTGCGGTATCTCGGGTTGCACGGCAACCGTATTATTAAATTCGCCGGGGTTAGAGCTGGCACTGTTTTCAAGAGGACCAATAACGCCGTTGCCCGAATCATAAGCGGCGATATAATACATATAGTTTACTCCGTTTATAACATCGTTATCGATAAATACATTAACAGAATCACCGTTTTTATAAAAACTTAATTTTTTCCCATTTAAATTAAACCCCTTAATCGAATCTTCTTCCACTTCAAACCTTAAAGGATTCCATGAGTCATTACCCAAATAAAACCAAGCGTATTGGGGTAGGGTTCTGTAGTTTCCTTTTACCCCGTCAACCAGATCGTATTGTTGGAGAGGAATATAATGGACTCCACCTTCGAAATCGTTAAAACTTTCACTTCCCCAAGTTTGCCCGTTATCTTGCGAACGGTAGATTTTATAACCTTCAAACTCGGGGTCTTTTTCGCTTTCTGTTCCCCAAACGAGTATTACTTTACGGTCGTCGATAAAAGCTTCCACTTTTGGGGCGGGTGGCGCTTTAACAACCTTCCAATTGTTTTGATAAAGGGATATAGCACGTTTGGCATTGGTTTTCAAATCTTTTTCGCTCGAGCCGAAAACGGTTGCAAAAATTAAAGTATCCGCCTGCCCCGGTTGCAGTGTAAATTTACCGGAGCCGAGCACTTGCAGTCCGTCTGCGCCGTCGGCTAAATAATATCCTTGTCCACCTTCTTGAGCATCGGGAACGCCGTTATGATCGAAATCATCGTCAATTCCGTCGCCGTCGCTGTCTTCGGGATCGTCTAAGTTCAACAAATTCCATTTGTAGTACATTTCGGGGTCGCCCCCGCTACCGGAAGCCGTAGTTTGCCCTTTCCAGAAATGTGTTGCATCGTATGATTTAACTTTTCCATCACCACCCGGCATTTGGAGAGCAACCACGCCGGCCCATGCAATTTTCTCAGGAGGTAAAGTTCCACCTCCAACGGGGTCTTCTTCGTAGCCGTCATCATCCCAAGCGTAAGCAAGTTGTAATTTGGGATCGTAATAATGCCTGTCGGCGTCATAACCTATTCCGGGAATAAAAGCCGGAAGAAAGCCGAAATCGGCATGAATTCCCATTTGTAAATCGACAATGGGTTTTGAAGTCGGATTACGAATTATATACACCCACACGATAAAATTTTCGTATAAAGTTCCTTTCCACGCAAGTCCCCGCATTATTAATTGAGTATGCAACCAGCGGGTTTTCGAATTACCTGCACCCAGTTGATCCGTTCCGCCCCAACCATACATTACACTAAAAGTTTCTTGATCGGCCACTTGTTTACCATCCGGACCGAAACCGGGCCAACCGGTTTCCGGGTCAACTTTAATTTCCACGACCGGTAAACCGTTATTTTCTATATTTGTACCGTTAATACCGTCTTCGGGATAGTAATTGGGTAAAGATGCGGGCCATTTATCCGGCCAAGAAGAAGGATCGTTGCTTACACTGGCAACATTAGGATTTACAAATTCGGGATAAGGAGCGAAATGTTCCTCGTTCCAAAAATCCGCGGGTCCTTCGTCCATCGTACCATCCAGATAAGGGAAATTATCGGGATTAGTTCCGCCTACGACTTCCGGGTCTTGATTTGCCGGTGCACCAACGACAACCGCTATGCAAGTACCCCAATCCAATCCGCTGCCTTGCGGATATTCGAATGAGGGCCGTCGTGCCAATGCATAACTTTGATTGTTACCATTGCATAACATACCGACGTTATCGAAGGTCGTAGCAACTTTATTAACATTCATCACATTCCAGCGTTTATACAACATCGGGTTATTTTGCCCCTTTACTTTATTGATATTTAAAATCAAAAACAATCCGGTAACAAATATGGTTAGCCGTTTCATCTTTAATTCCATATTCTTATTCCCAATTGAATTGTTCTTCCCGGTCCGTACATAGCAGGATTATCGGTGTAATCGTGCGATGTTGCGGGGTTTGCATCGTCTCCGGGAATTCCGGAATCGGAATAAACCCACCAAACGTTTCTGTCGTTCGTTACGTTTACTATTTGCATAAATATTTGTTGTTTTAGTCCTAAAATATTGAAGTTTTTAAATATGTTTATGTTAAATTCATGTATCCAAGGACTTCTTTCGCCGTTCGGATCAAATGCGGAACGGGTGTACGGGAATCCGGATGAATAACTTCCGTAAATAGAGAAACCGAATCCGCTGCTGTGTTTGTAATAGATATTTCCTCTAAACGAATGCGGTTGATCCCATGCGGCCGGGAAAGTCCTGGCTTCGTCGGTCTGCATTTCGAATAAGAGTGAAGTGCTGACCAGCGTTTTGGAATATGTATAATTGAAAAAGGCGGAAAAGTTATCCGAAAAATGCTTTTTAAGCGAAACCTCTATCCCTTTCACCGTTGCGTAATCGATATTTCCGAGTTTTGAAAATCTGTGTCCGTCTTTGGTTTCACTCGTTTGAGTACCTATCAAATTACTGCTTTTCCGGTAGAATGCCGTAAAATCGGCAGACAAAACCGGCGAGAGCATCGTTTGTAATCCGAATTCATAATTGGTGGTTTGCTCGGGTTTTATTTCCGTAGCGGCTATCGGCGTATTCTCCAACTGCGGATTAGGCCGGTAAACCCCTTTAGAAGCCAAATAATATGTACCTTGAAATACTTTGAAATAATTGGGAAATTGATAATACTGACCATATCCGAAACGTATTGCTGCTTTTTCGGCTACAGGAAAGCTGATCCCCAAGCGGGGTGTAACATATATTTCTTCTTTTGCCCTTTCCAACGGTGCTGAGAGATCCGTAAGATCGGCTAAATTTATCAATACATCCCGCTTAGTGTCACTGTAATCGAAGCGGACACCCAAATTGATTATCATTCCCATATCTTCAAATTCCATCTTTTCGTTTACATACCCGCTGATATGAATGGGGTGATAATCGTAATCTTCCAAAACCCCGAACCCGTCTGGATTTCTACGCGCCAATTTTGTTTCCAATAATTCATAACTTGCACCGGCGGAGAGATTATGAATTTTATTTATTTGCCATACATAATCCAGTTGCAGTGCTTTACGCGCAAATTTTGTATCGAAATAAACCCAATCTTCTCCCGTGATGGAAAACTCAGCCGTTCCCGTTTGCGGTAAAACATTATATAATTGCGGATCATCGTAAACCCTTGAACGGAAACTACGCTTATAATCTTCTAAAGTTAAAACTATAAAACTTGAAGGGTTAAAAATATAATTGATTTTAGCGTAAAGAAGTTGGTTATTCAATTTTACCCTTGGTGTCCCGTAAGGATTATACTTGAAATAATGATTATACACTCCCCTGTTGGATTTCGAATAAAAACCTCCTATGGAAATTTTCAACGGTGCAACCGGATGCCAAATTATTTTTGCGGTATTAAACTGGGTATCCAAATATTGCATGGGAACTTTTTCGGGTGTGCCGGATTTGTCCCTTCCTTCGCTATTAACGTAATTCGGATAAATATAACCGTAGATATACCCGTCCGACGTATAAGTACGGTTAGCAAACATAATACCGAGTTTATTATAAAAAGGCAGCGCGGTGGAAAAATAAACTTCCCCGCTGTATGTGTTGTGCGATTGGGATTTTATTATATTATCGGTAAACCCCTTGAAACCGAATTTAGGACTCAAATTAACTTGGTTTCCCAAAGAAACATTAACAACGCCGGACATTGCTTCGCCGTATTTGGGAAGAAACGTGCCTGTGTATGTTTCCATGGAATTGATAATTAATTCGGGTATCTCATCGATATAAAATCCGCCCCAAAGCTGGTCTACAATATTCACCCCGTCGTAAAGATACAACGTTTCGTTTTCCCTGCCGCCTCTAAAATGCAAACCATCCGATGGTATCGTGGCAAATTGCCCGAATGCGGCTAAAGATTCCACCGGGCGCGTTAAAATATTTTTAACAATACCCGCTTGTTGGGTAAGCAGATCTTGGACATTCAATTTAGGTATCCTCTCAATTTCGGCGGCAGTGCGCGTTTGGATTTTACCGGTTAAATCTTTTTGGATAGGCGGGGTTTTATAATCTACTACCGTTACTTCCCCCATTTGAACTGCTTCTTGGGATAATTCAAATTTTATTTTTGTAGTAAGATTGGAAATAACTTTCACACCTTTTATAACTTCGGTTTTGTAACCGACCATTTGTGCTTTAACATTATATACGCCGGGTGATAAGTTAAGAATTATAAAAGTCCCGTCGTCTTTAGTGGCGGCTCCCACCAACAAATTTTCAACTATGATATTACAACCCGGTAAAGGTTCGCCCGAATCTTTATCGGTTACTTTCCCGATGATTTTTCCGGTCTGTGCATAAGCAACCGTTGCGATACCGATAATTAACAGACATGTTAAGAGTAATCTTTTAATCATTTTGTTACCCTGTTTTTAATCAAATTTATTTTTTACTCCTAATCAATAATTATTTTTACTAACCGCAATATATTTCAAACTTCCGGAAAGTTTAGCCTCGGTTAAGGTTTTTAATGTTTTAGTTTCAATAATTTGAACCGTGGTATCATTGGGAACCACGGCATAAATCAGTTCATTAGCGGCGGTTAATCCCAACTTGTCGATATCTTTATCCCAAACTTTAATTTCCGATATCGAAAGATTCTGTACATCCACTTTCATTATTCCGCCAATGTTTTCTTTTCCTACTTTTTTAAAAAATGCTTGATAGTAAAAATTATCTCCCATTATACCGTCGGTAACATACGGATTGCCGGTCTCCAAAACTTGTGCTACCTTATCTGTTTCGGCATCCAGAATTACAATTTTATCGGTTCTGTTTTCGGGTAAGAATATATATTTACCATTATTCGAAATTTCGATATCGGCAGCTTTATTATCCGTCAATACCGAATCCAGCGTGTAATTATTATCAAAATCTTGTGCGTCAACCACTTTAACTTCTTTTTTGGAACTTGAATAAAAATAAAGCTTACCGGTTAAATTACTGTAAACAACATCCTTCGGTTTGAATCCGTCGGCGAAAGTATAAGTTTCGAGCGCAGTTAGCGAAGCCAAATCGATTACGGTAAATGATTTTTCGGAAGTATTGGTAACGTAAGCTTTATCACTGCTGAAACCAATGTTTGTGGGACCTAGTCCGACATCGATGGTTTTAATAATAGAGAAAGACTGCGGATCGATTACCGTAACCGTTCCGGGGATGGTTTTCAAATTTACCATAAACAAATATTTGCCCAACGGCGAAAATTCTATTGCAGCGGTTTGATAATCTTCCGTTGTTGCGTTAACGTATAAACTGTCTTTATAAACATTAAGGTCGCCAATCCTGTAAATAACTTGCTTATTTGCCTTATCCCTTACAAAAACATAGGGGAAACCGTTTTCGGAATATTTTCCTTCGGTAAAAAACCATGCGGTTACAGGAACGTCTTCTTCGTTCGGGGAAATCATTGACATACCGTTTATGTTTCTAACTGCTCCGCTAAGCGAAACCGTATAATATTCGGCTTGCATGTAATTGGTATTCGGAGTAAATACAACGACGGTATCGGATTCAGCAGCGTAAGAAAATTTTCCCGCTATTTTTCCACTAACACTTTCCACCTTAAAGTTATCCGGGAAAGTCGACAAATCCATAACCCAATTGAATTTCATTTCGATTGGTGCATCGACCGGGAAAACCAAATTATTTTTATCGATTGTTCCGAATGAAACAAACGAAGGACGCGTATTGGGAACCGGCTCCGGCGGTAATCTATCCGGAATACAACTGCTTAACCCAAATATCAACACCAATAAAATAAAATTCTTATTGATCATTCCAAGCATTGTAATACCTTTAAATAGTATTAAATTAGACTTTTACAATCTAAATTGGGGCGCAAATTATGCGTTTGCGCCCCTCCGAAATTATTTCAACAGCATCATTTTTTTGGACACAACAGTATTACCCGAAGTAATTTTGTAAATATACATTCCGGACGAAAGTTGATTTCCACTATCGTCGGTTCCGTTCCAACGTATATTTTTTACTCCCGCCGGCAATTCTTTTTTATTTATAAGAGTCTTAACCTTTCTACCCAAAACGTCGTAAATTGCAATTGTAACAATTTGTTTTTCCGGAAGCGTAAAATGGATATTAGTAGAAGGATTAAACGGATTAGGATAATTGCTTACCAATCCGAAACCTTTAACTCTACTCAAATCATTACCGCTTTCTTTTACCGAAGTGATAACAGCTTTATCGGCCATTTTATGAACCGAAGGACCGGAGATAAAATTGTAATTCAGGCAATAATAAATTCCCCCTTCCGTTCCGGGTGCGCCTTCCCAAATAGTATTGGGGAAGTATTCTTCGTTATCCCAATTTTCGTTGCCCACAACATAAACCCAAGGTCTTATATCCGTACCGGCATTAATAAACGAACGTGCCACGGACAATTCAACGGCATTATCCTCGTCGTTCTTGGCAAAAGTTACAAAAGCTCCCGGGACTTCCGCAAACTCTTCGAAAGCGCCTGCCCAATCGGCAACATATCTCCACAGCGGAACTTGGTTCGAGGTGCTATCGGGATTTAATGCGGCACTTAGATCGATCATATAATCTACCGGTAAGCGCCAAAAGCCGCTGTAACCCAAACCGGTTGTATCGCCCCAGTTTACATCGAACATAATTTGAAATGCGGATGCATTGGGATAATTAGTGTAAATACCGCTGAACGTTGCGGAAGGATCGATATCAATTCTCATATAAAAATTCGTTGAATCGCTAGTGACGTAAATATCCTTCAAATCGAATTCCGGACCTGTTGGTTGGTCGCCTAACTCTTCTGCAATTTCATCAACATCAGCGGCAGGAATTGATGCCCAATCCAAAAGATCGCCGTCAATTTGAATATCGGACATAATTTCGGTTCCGTGCGTTTGAATAACCGAACCGCCATACCAAAAATCATATTTCAGCATGTAATCGCCGCCTTCGGTAGGAAGTTGATCTGCGCCGTCCGTCCACTGAAAATCCGCAACCGAGTAAACCCAAGGTCTGAATTCCGTTCCAAAATTTACCTTGTCGCGGGGAATTGCAAATTCCACGGCATTCCTTTCGTCGTTAATTCCCAAAGCCAAAGTATCGAGCGGCACAAATTCACCTTCTGCATATGTAGGCATTCTTCCGCCTGTATACTTGTAAAGAATAGCAAACTGCATTTGCTTTGTTGTATCCGCCACTAAATTCACATAGTAATTGTAAGCATTATTCCACCAACCCCAATCGAATCCTGTTGTATCACCGATTTCGGTATCCATGTACATTTCGAATACGGGCGGATTTGTATAGTTGTAAAAATTGTCGAAGCTTGCCGCATCGTTCATATCAATACGAACGTATACGAACGACGTATCATGCGTTATGTAAAGATGTTTTAAATCAAAATCCGGATAAGCGGCAAGATCGCCTACGGTTTCTTCGATGGGAGCTTGATCCAATGGGGATATATCAGCCCAATCAAGCATGTTACCGTCAATCTCAATTTGTGCAAATGAGATCGAGAACATTGCGATAAGAAACAAAAAAGTTATAAGGTATTTCATGAGTTCACCTCCGTGGTTATTGAAAGTAATTTAATATTTATTTTTTTTACTTTAAAAGAACAATTTTTTTAATGAACTTACGCCTGCGTGTTTCTAATCTGAAAAAGTATATACCACTGCCGGCTTCTTCGTTAAACAAATTTCTCCCGTTCCAAATGATGCGGCTATTTCTAATTTCGTTTTGAGTAAACTCTTTAATCTTTTTACCGTTAATATCGTAAATGGCGGAACCGATAATTTCTTCGTCAAATTCCGGAATGATAATATTTACAAAACCATTGAAAGGATTCGGATATGCTTCTATTTGAAATTGCCCGGGTAATTTACCCTCTGCCGGTTCTTCCACCGACGTTATAACAATAGAATATTGATAACTTTCGGTTTGATAACTGTCCGGTGCATAATCATCGTCAACATTTTCGTCGTTGTCGTTAATATTGAATACCACACCTATTACCCGGCTGGTGTGTATGTTTAATTGTGAAAACGGAATAGCTAATTCCACACGCGAAGATTCTGATGTTCCTTGGGCGTAAACGGTTTCCCCGGCATAACTCCAATTCCATTCACCGTTGGTGCCTGCATATTTCCACAAACTGCTGTTCTCTACCATGTAATCAAAACCGCTGTAACTACCACCGCTGTGAAAGCCTGTTGCGGTATCGTTATCGGTATCGATAAAAACATGATAAAAATATTGCTGGGAAAAATTGCTTGCGGTTTTATAACTGAAATAAACTTCGTCGTTTGATGAAGTCATCCAAAGATCGAGAAGATCTACGTTTGAATTTAATGCGTCTCCGGCATTTTCTTCCAATGGTGGTTTATCAAGTTTATAGTTATCAGACCAATCACCGAAATCGCCATCGATAATAATTTGACCGTTTGAATCGGGGGGATTCACTCCACTTGCAAAAAGTTCAAAATAATTGTCCCCTGTGTAATTATCTCCTGAGGCGCCGGAGTTTATTATTACTTGATGTAGCAAATTGTTATAGCCTGTAGAGTCTTCCCAAACCGATTCATTCGCAAGCCGGATTGCATAATCTTTTCTATCGTGTAAATTTTTAATCGTATCGGGTAAAAATAACAATACGTCATAAACACCTTCCGGCATTGTTTGTTTTATTCCGCCTTCGATGTTAACAGCGGTTGTATCGCCAGAAAACCAAAATCTTGGGTCAACGCCGGTAACAAGTTTGTATTTCGCTTTTGTAGTTGTGTTACGCAAAATTATTTCAAGACCGCGCGGGTTATAAGGATTTGCAAAACCGGAGTTTTCAACATCGAACGAAAGGGAAAAAATTCCACCCGGTTTAACGCTATCTACAACGGTTGCTTTTACAAGCGAAAATCTGTATCCCAATCTCTTTTTAATTTCTTCCATGCAGCCTTCGTTTACCCAACCTTGTAAAACATCGGGATGATAATCTTTATTAAGAACCGACCAGTGCATTCTGTTTAAATCGATTAACGCGTTAGAGCACCCGGAATAACTGCTTGGATTGCATGTTTCGCCGCCCTGCGGAACAAACCTGTTATCTTGATTGAGATAATTCTTATCACCTTCGATATCATCGCTAAGGTACGTTCCGTAATCTGTTGCGCTCGCTAAAAAGCAATCGTTGTGTGCACCGGTTCTTGCTTTTTTTGTTCCGCTAAATGCTTCGGCTAGAGTTAACGGATTATTGTCTTGAAATATCTTTCTTTTGTAATCGGGTGTTCGGATAACCACCGGACGCTCAACCGGCAGGGCGTCCAACAATGCAAACAGCACGGTTCGCCTGTCGTTAGTATTATTAAGATGATGCGTAGAATAATACCATTCGCCCCATGCTCCTATAAAACCGGCTTCCATATATGCAATTACGTCGTAGTGCTTTTGTAAAACAGGCTTTAATTGATTTATGTGCATCAATATCGTATCCAAAGCTGCATCCTCACCATCAATGTCATGAGTGTAAGAAAATCTTATTACGAGCTTTACCCCTCCGTTCCGGGCGTTAACAAGATCATTTTCAACCGTGGTCAAAAGGCTATCTGAGAGAAGGGTGTTTCTGAGTTGAGGTATCGTATAAACACGGTGAATAACGCTTATATTTTGAGCTTTAACGCTGCTAATGAAACTTTGTGTAAGAGGAGAATAAGAATCGGCGGAAAATCCCCGCTCCGGATTCCTGAAATTTTCATTGCTCGGGTTGTAAATCAAGGTTGATTTTGGTTGAGCAATAGTTAAATGGGCAAAAATCAGAAATATTATTGTTAATATTTTTGTCATTTTATTTTAAGTATATAAGTTTTTTAGTTGTTTTATATGAGCCGATTGTCAAACTCAATAAATATATTCCGCTTGGGATTTGTTCGCCGGAATTTGTAATCCCGTTCCATTCGAATTTGTATTCTTGTTGCTCCACGGTTCCATTGAAAACAGTATCGATCAACCTTCCGCGCAAATCGTAAATATTCAGCGAAACGTTTCTGTGTAAAAATGCCGGGCTAACCTTAAACTTTAAAGTTACCGCCGGATTGAACGGATTTGGGAAAGGATTGAGCAACCGTATCGATTGCGGAATAGTTATCTTGCTTGTTTTAATGCCGGTGGGATTATTATATTCAACTGCACCAATATCCACGGTATCTCCAACAATTCTCGGATTACCGAAAAAGTCTTCGCTCCCAATGATATCCGGACTAAGCGTAATTCCAGAATTTACCGCCGGAGAATTTTCCAACAAAGCCGGATCGTTATTTTCAACATCTTCTAAAAGCGGATCGGCATAAAAAGAATTGGAATCGTTTTTACTGTTATTTTTATAAGCGTTAAAGTTTGAATATTCATTTCCTTCCCAAACCCATCGTTTTGTTCCGCTTGAATAATAATCGTTATAATATATATGGAAATCCTTTCCCGTGGTATTTGAATAACTAATCAAGGGAATATTGGATTTTGAATACACTATATTATTTTTAATGATATTATTCTCGCAGTAATACTGAATGTAAATTTCCCCGCCCCAATCAAAATCATCGGATCTGTTGTGGTAAAGGGTATTATTAACAATTGTGCAATTTAATGTTTTCCCCCTTTGAGCATCGTAACCTCCGATTGCAATACCGATAGCGTGATTATTTCTAATTAGGTTATTTCTTAATATCACACCGCTTGTGAAACCGTTGGAATGTTCGCTGGCAAGTTCCACGCCTATGTTACAATTGAACACAATATTTTTTTCGATTATAATATCTTTACCGCCGTCCACATAAATACCGTCTGCGCTACCGTCCCCGTCATACGAAGGATTGGATCTGCTATCAATATTATATGCAATATTCCCGGTTACCAATCCGTTTCTTGCTTGATCGAGCGTTACATCGGAGCATGTTCCTTCGAATCCGATAAAATCAAACGCAATATTATTATTATCGTGCACAATGTTATTCGATACTACAAAGTTTTCCACATTACCGTTTAATACAATCGATTCGCTCCATGCCAATTTGCAATGATGGACTTCGTTGCCGTCGATTAAAATATCGTGGATGGAAACCGTTGTGTTTGTTCCGTAAACCGCAATGCCGTGCGCGCCGCCATCCCGGTGGTTGTGTTCGATATGATGGATATTGTTGTTCTTTATTTCAATATGATGCGAATTTCCGCGCACCCAAATTCCGGCCGGGAATTTATCCGTATCGGAAGTAATCATGTTCCGCATTTCAAATCCTTCCAACCGGATATAGCTTTTGTTAATTATTTTAACAATCCCCACTATCCAATCCGTACCGGTTGACACACCCGTGGCATCCAACACAGGATGTTCTCCAGGATAGGCCATTAAAGTAATGTATCCATCATTCTCATTACCGCTTCTAATAAACCTAATCAATTCGAAATAAGGTTGCGATTTTTCGTGTACTAATATTGTATCGCCTGCATGAGCCGCATTTATTGCTTCTTTTATTGTTGTATAATCATAACCAGAGTCGCCCACGGAAATCGTGCTGCCGAATAATCCGAATGTGTTAATAAACATCAATATTACAAACAAAACGTTTTTCATGTTAATTCCTATTCTTTCAAAAGATTGAACTTCGACTTTGCCAACACAGATATTTCCTTTATGGCGTATGGGAAAATTCTTCTGAGGTCTATATCATCTGTTGAGTTAAGAATCTTCTTCAAAGATTTCATAAAAGTATTTTTAAATTCTGTTGCAACATTAATTTTATTTATTCCAAATACAATAGCTTTTATAATATCATCATCCGAAATACCCGACGAACCGTGTAAAACAAGCAGAGTATCCGGTACGGCTTTTCTTATTTCCTTTAATAGTTCAAAATCCAATCTGGGAGTTTCCTTATAAAAACCGTGTGCTGTTCCAATGGCAATCGCGAGAGCATCAACATTTGTCTTTTTAATAAACGCTTTTGCTTCTTGGGGCTGTGTGAACTTATCTACATTTTGTTTTTGTCCTAACTTTGCGACATATCCCAATTCAGCTTCTACTGGTACACCGTATTGTTTTGCCAACTCTACAACTCTAATGGTTAAAGAAACATTTTCTTCGAAAGACAGTTCGCTGCCGTCAATCATTACCGAATCGAAACCGGCGTCCAGACATTCGGCGACTAATTCGACGGAATTTCCGTGATCGAGATGCAACCAACCTTCAACACCATAATCTTCTGTCATCGACTTTGCCAAAGCTACGGTAGTTTTCATTCCTAAATAATCAATCGTGTTTTTAGATGCTTGTAAAATCAAACTCACACCAGCAGTTTTCGCAGCTTCCAACAATCCTTTTAATGTTTCAACGTTATAGAAATTCGCCGCAATAATAGCATCGTTATTAGTTACAAGTAGTCTATATTTTTCCTTAAGGTTCACTTACTTTTTCCTCATATCCGAATTTTTCTCGGGCTAATTCCATTATACTGTTGTAATCCGTAAATGCCGCCGTACCGCCCGGAGCAGTTGTATTTAAGGCTCCCATTAAATTGGCGAATCTTTGACATTCAACCAAATCTTTTCCTTTTACAAACTGAAAAATAAAACCGGCATCGAAACTGTCGCCAGCACCGATTGCATCAACGACATTATTATTTGTAAAAGCCGGTATATCTGATATTTCACCTTTATTCCAAACAACCGAACCTTTGTTACCCCTTTTGATAACAATTGTATTAGCATATTGCCGTAAAGATTCAACGGCATTATTGATATTATTTTCATTTGTTAATTTTTTAATTTCCGTTTCATTCGGAATGAAAACATCCACAAAAGGCAAAAGTTTTTCCAACTCTATATCCCATTTCTCGGCAGGGTCCCACTGCGGATCGAGTGAGGTAGTAAGTCCGTTATCTTTCGCAGTACGGAAAATTTCAATTATATCTTTCTTCACACCAGGTTGCAAAAAAACCGACGAAACGTGCAAATGTTTCGAGTTGCGTATTTCTGTCGTATCAATATCTGCAAATGATAAATGCTCCATCGCACCGGGATGAGTAACCATAGCTCTGTCTTCCCCGAAATTAAGAACAATGGTTGCACCGGTTTTCAGACTCGAATCTATTTTTATATAATCGATTAACACTTTTTTCTTTGCTAAACTCTTTAAGACAAGATTTCCAAACAGATCATCTCCTATTTTTCCTATGAAAGCAACTTTCGCACCGAGAGCGCTGAGGTTACTTGAAAATATTGCCGAAGAACTTCCAAGTACCAAATCCATTTTATCGGCCAATTTTTCTTTTCCCATTTCGGGGAAAGATTCGATTTCGTTTAATATTAAATCAACATTTAACTCGCCGATAACTAAAACATCAATATTTGAATTATTATTCATTAACGGTTTCCTCTAAAACTTCTTGTAGTTCTTCGTCTTCTTCTATTGCTAAAAGGAAGGTTGCGATTATTGCAAAAACAATTCCAATAATCGTAACGGAATGGGGGAAAACCTGATATAATACTAACGATATTATTACGGTAATTATCGGTGCAACGGCATTTACAAGCGGACTGACTACAATAGCTTTCCCGTAACGAAACGCAAAAACCAAAGTTAACGCCCCGATTGAGTTTAGTAATTGTATGGCAAAAGTTAAATAGGGACCGTTCCAACCCCAATTGATTTCTTGTGAAAAATCAGTCATTAATACGGCAAAAGGAATTAACAACAGTCCTGTAATCGTCATATAAAAAAATATGCTTTCGGCTTTCATCGTTTCGTTTGCAAACTTCATAACAAATGCTTGGAAACCCCAAGCGAGAAAAACGATTAGGGATAAAACAACCCACAATATTCCGCTTGAATTCGCATCGTTACCAGAAGAATAAGATAACAACGGAATAGCTACCAATGCCAAAACAATTCCAATCCAACTTCTTAAATCGGCTTTCTCTCTTAAAAAGATAAGTGAGAGTAAAATTGTTATTACCGGCGAAAGCGAAATAAACGGGAAAACCAAATATGCTGGACCTGTACGCAATGCCTGGAAAAGTATGACTTGACCGCCGGCTCCGGTAAACCCGATTATTAGACCTAATAATATCGATTTTTTATCTTTTTCTATTTTGAAATTTACTTTTTTAAGTACAACATAAGCGGGTACCAGCATAGTAACAGCCCACACGCAGTATCCCAGAGTTGCTGGGAATCCGGCTTTTTCGGGAATTTCTATTATGGCGCCCCACAATCCCCAAAAAAATGTTGTAACCAAAGCATAAATCAACCAATGTTTACTTTTCAATATCAACCTCCGGTTGCAGAACTATAAATTGTAAGTACTTCCGAAATTTTGCTCAAAATTAAATCCAACGGTTTTTTTTTAATTAATCCGTTCCTTAATTCATAGTATTGTTTCGGCAGGAATTGACTAATTAATGTATCGGGTATTTCAACGGAACTAAGATTATTTATTAAAGTATTAACGGATTGTTCTACGGTTGCATCCGTCCAATAATATCTTATTCTGTCGCTGTAACTGAAATTCATTGCCAATCTAATCTCTTCTTCGGTACCTTTGTAATGTTCTTTCCAATATTCCGGTTTCGATGTCATCGCATTTTCCAAAGTAGCAATTAAATTTGAAGGTGTCAAATCTTTCCGGTAATGCAATAATTCGTTTTCCATATAAGCTAACGCAAATAAAGCTTCTCTTAACGCGAAGGTTAACCAAGGACCCACTTTCAAAATAATAAAATGGTCCTCCACCATTTCTTTAAGATGAGCCGGTTTTTGATAATCGGTCGAATGGGCTTCGAAGTATAAATTTTCGTAGGACTCTATTTTATTAATCAAATTAATATTCCTTTCGCGTGAATACGGTAAAATTTTAGAATCCGAAAATTCAACACCTGGTTGAACTACAATCGCCACAACCCTTTCCCAAGCGTCTTCCAATCCTTTCCTGTAAAATTCTTTCTTTGTCATTTCCACCGTTTCTTCCAATCCCTCTGGCGTAGTTGTTTCAATTTCTTCTTCGTTTTCGATTGCACCGCCCGGTATCGGAACGTCCGTTCCAATAACATAAACGGGTTTGTCATTACTGCCGCCCGAAGGATTGTAGTTTTCTTCCACAACTTCACACAATTCCGCAGCCCGCTTTGTTATTATCTCGCCGGGCAATTTTCCTTCAACCGTTTTATCGCCTGACAATACAAAACTGGTATCCAAATGAAATTTTCCGTATCCCGCTTTAGCATAAGCTCTTATTTGTTCTTTGGCGTTATCCATAGCTAAGCGGGAATCCAAATTTTTCCAAACATTCGGTCCCAAATGGTCGCCGCCTAAAATAATATCGTTTTCCGGAAAACCATTTTTCTGCGCAACAGTAAAAACATAATCACGGAACATTTCCGGGGTCATTCCCGTGTATCCGCCGAATTGATCGACTTGATTGGACGTTGATTCAATCAATAATTTGTAGTTATGAATTTTTGCATGTTGCATGGCTGCGTTAATCACATATTTATTTGCAGAACAAATGGAAGTAATACCAACTTTTTGTCCTTCTTGTAATCTGTTTATTAATTCACCCAAAATCATTTATAACCGTTTGCCTCAACGCCGTTATATTCATAAAGTTTAACTCCTTGCACAACTCTTGTAATCATTCCGTCTTCCGAAGGATTATCGGGTTTCAAGCCGAGAGCAAGTGATTTGTAAAAACCCAAAATTTGTGCGGGAAGAACAGACACAACCGTTAAAAATTCCTCCGGAACACTTTCACCGTTACCCGATAGTATTATTTTTAAATCAACATCCACTTCATCTATATCGTGTTCCATTATTCCGATTTTGTATTTGGTTTTTCTTCCCGAATTTACCGACTTGACCAAATCAATCTCATATTTTTGGGAATACCGGTTATTCGAAAAAATATAAACCAGCAAAGTATTTCCGTTGATTACGGCTTTTGGTCCGTGTCTGAACCCCAAAAACGTGTCGTGTTTACAAATTATTTTGCCGTCCGATAATTCCTGTAACTTCAATTGAGACTCGCGCGCAACGCCTTCGAACAAACCAGAACCGAGAAAAACTACTCTTGTAAATTCTAAATTCGCAACCTCTTTCAACTTTCCGGAGTAACGGTCAATTATTCTTTTTCCGTAATAGTAAATTATTTCTTTTTGGGATGTCAATCCGTTAATATCCTCTAACCTGCTCATAAGCAAACCCGTCAATAACATTGCTGTAAAGCTGCCGGTCATTGCAAGACTTTTGTCATTCGCCTCGGAAGGAAGGACAAATACGAAATCATTAGAACCATTCCGGCTCTCAAGCGCCAGTTTTCCTTCTGCATTGCACGTAATAACAAAATTGTAAATCTCGTTACAATAATCCTTTGCCAGGGAAACGGCCTTAAAACTTTCGGGACTGTTACCGGATCTGGCAAAAGAAATCAATAACGTCGGGCTTTCTTTTAAAAAGTATAATTCGGGATGAGTTACCAAATTTGTTGTGGGCACAGCACGGACAGGTATTCCGCTGTTCTTCTGAAAAGGTCCTTCCAATACTTCGCCGATATAAGCGGATGTTCCGGCGCCGGTTAATATAATTTGAAGATTTGATTTCGATAAAACGGAATTTAAAAAAGCGGAAATCTCCGGACTCTCGTCAACAAGCTTATCCCACGTTTTCAGCCATAATTCAGGTTGACCCGCGATTTCGAATGCAGTAAAAAAACCCCCTTTTTTGCTTAACAAATCTTCTTCCAAACCCAAATAAGAATTCCTCATTTTTAACTCTTAATCAATTTTTCCTTTTTATTGCAAATTACGAAATTTGCGTTTCCTTGTCAAGAACTTTTGTTTTCTTTCTTTTTAATTGTTATTTCCTTTTTATTTTTAGATTTTTTATCCGATTTGCTGAAATTTCATCATAAATGTTTAATTTTTAGGTTTATTTTTCATTATTTTTGATAATCACAAAAATAAACTTATCTACAAGATGCAAATACGGGAAAACGGAGATATAACAACCGAAAGAAGGGCAAAAATTCTTGAACTCCTCGAAAAAGAAGGAAGAGTATTCGTTAAAAACTTAAGCGAATTATTCAAGGTAAGCGAAGTTACGATACGCAACGATTTGGATCTACTCGAAAAGCGCAATTTATTAATAAGAATGCACGGCGGGGCTTTGAAAGTCCAAAGGGTAGGGATAGATTATCAATTGAGTGTAAAAGCCAAAAGGCATGCCGCCGAAAAAAGAGCTATCGGGAAAAAAGCCGCAGAGTTAATTAACGACGGCGAAACCATTATTCTCGACTCAGGAACAACAACCGAAGAAGTTGCAAAAAACTTAGGCGGATTTAAAGATTTAACAGTTATTACCAACTCGTTAAATGTCGCCGGTCAACTTGTTGAATTACCCAACGTGCGCGTAATTATTCCGGGTGGTTATTTAAGGAGAAACTCACTTTCGCTTATCGGCTCTACAGCAGAAGAAAGTCTAAAAAAATATTACTGCGACAAAGTATTTATCGGCGTGGATGGAATTGATTCCCAATACGGTATTTCAACACCTAACGTGGAAGAAGCTCATCTTAATAATCTTATGATAAACATTTCGCGCGAAGTTATAGTTGTTACCGATTCGAGCAAATTCAAACAACGGAGCTTTGCAAAAATTGCACCGATAACAAAAGTAAATACGATAGTTACTGATAAAAATATTCCTCCGGACGAAAAGCAAAATCTGGAAAATTTAGGAATCAAAATTCTTTTGGTTTAATTTATTTTTTTCTTGACAAGAACCTCAAATTGCACTATATTTGTGAGTGAGCATTCACTAACTTTTGAAAAAAGAGAAACAAATGAATTTTACAGCAAGACAGGAACAAATAATTAATGTAGCAATCGAACTGATTGCAGAGAAAGGTATTCAAGATTTAACAATAAAAAATCTTTCCGGCAGAATTGGTATTGCCGAATCAGCAATATACAGGCATTTTAAAAGTAAGCAAGATATTTTACTCGGTATTCTCGCATTATTCGACAAAGATAAGAAAATGTTTATGGAAAAAATTAAAGAATCCGGTAAACCACCAATAGAGCAATTAAAACTGCTTTTCCAACTACGATTTAAATTTTTCAAGGAAAATCCCGCTATTGCTTCTGTAATTTTTTCCGAAGAAATATTTCGAAATGATCAAAGGCTTTCAAAAAAAATTTTTACAATTATGAATAAAAATCAAGAAATAGTTTTTGATATTATAAAAGCAGGACAAAAACAAAATTTAATAAGAAAAGATATTGACACACAAGAATTAGCGTTTATTATTATTGGTGCTTTAAGGTTAGTAGTTACAAAATGGCGGCTCTCAAATTTTGCCTTCGATTTGGAACAAGAAGGTAAAAAACTTTGGAATTCGGTAATGAAATTAATCAAATAATTTTTTATAAAATGGTGAGTGAGCATTCACAAACACAATTAACGGAGAAGTTAAATGGAAAAATTCTTAAATAAAATTCTCGGGAAACCGGTTTTAGTATTGATTACAATCTTATTAATATCAATAGCTTTCTTCTTTGTAATGAAACAAAATTCAAGGATGGAAACTGACCTCGATAAATATATGCCGCAAGAACATCCTGCATTTATTTACAGTAATCAAGCGGAAAAGTGGTTCAATATAAAGGACGGGATTATTATTGCCATAGAAAACGAAAACGGAATTTATAATCCCGGGACCTTAAAAAAAATAAAAGATCTTACTAAAAAACTTCAAAAGATGAAAGAAATCGAAAAGAACGATGTGACTTCCCTTTATACAGCCGACAATATTGTAGGAACGGATGACGGTCTGGATGTAAAAGCATTTTATAAACGTGTACCGAAATCCAAAGAAAAACTGGACGAACTCAGACAGAAAGTAAGAAGCAACGAAATGGTATTTGGCAGACTGGTTTCCGAAGACGAAACCGTTTCGGTAATAATTGCAAGAATTAACAACGATGTTTTTTCTCAAGATTTCTACAATAGAATAATCGAAGTGTCCAAGGAATTTGAGGTACCGGAAAAAATTCATGTTGCCGGTCGACCGATAGTTGAAGGAACAATGGCATTGTTGGGTCCTGCCGACATGAAAAGAATGGTTCCGATTGTAATTCTTGTAATCATAATCGTTCTATATTTGGTTATGCGAAGCATTAAAAGTACTTTCTTTACTTTGCTCGTTGTTCTATTCAGCACAATTTGGGCATTCGGACTAATGGCCGCATTGGGTATTCCGATTTATGCGGTTTCCACTATGATACCGGTCATGTTAATTGCAATCGGTGTTGCCGATGGTATTCATTTATACAGTCATCTTTTTCATTTTATGAAAGAAAACCCGGATGCCGACAAAAAAACCGCCGTTAAAAATATGCTGCACGAAATGTGGAAACCTGTTGTAATGACATCAGTAACTACTGCCGTAGGGTTTATTTCCCTCTTAACTTCCGAAGTTTATCCTATAAAATATTTCGGAATATTCACGGCATTCGGAGTAATGGCGGCAATGATGTTTTCTCTTGTATTGATACCGGCGGGGATCCTTTCATTCGGACTTCCAAGACCGAAGAAAAAAATTAAGGAAGAAGATGAAACCGATTCTGATAATTCACCTCATTTCGCATATAAATTTGCTGATAGCGTTATCAAACATAAAAATATGATTTATGTTGCCACTGTTCTGATTTCCGCGATATCGATTTACGGAATAACAAAAGTTTGGATAAACTCCAGCTTTTTAGAAAAATTTGAAAAAGACAGTGAAATTGTATTAACCGATAAATTTATTAACGAACATTTCGGCGGAACAAGTACACTAAATGTTATTCTCGAAGGAATTAACGAAGGTGAATTCAAAACTCCGGATGTGTTAAGAACGGTTGCACAAATGCAAGACGAAGTGGTCGGAGAACTGCCGGTTGTAGGCAATTCTTTCTCACTTGCCGACTACCTAAAAAGAATGAACAAGGTAATGCATGCAGACAGTGCAAAATATGAAACCATACCCGATTCAAGAGATTTGATAGCTCAGTATCTTCTTCTTTATGAAATGTCCGGCGACCCTGAAAACCTCTGGCAAGTTGTAACAGAAGATTATAAAAAAGCAAATATTACTTTTCAGTTGAAAAGTGATAACTCTAAAGCGCTTAACAGTGCAATAGACATTATTGAAAAATACAGACCCGAATTTAAAAAAGCCGGTATCGAATTAAACTATGCCGGTTCCGGGTATAAAGCTTTGGTGTTTACGGACTTAATTCTGGAAGGACAAATCAAAAGTTTGATTATGTCGTTGTTCATAATAATAATCTTACTTTCCTTAATGTTCAAAAAATTGAGTATCGGTTTAATCGGATCGGTACCGATTATCGTAACTGCATTAATCGGTTTCGGTATAATGGGTCTGTTGAATATTCCTCTAAGCACAACAACAGCATTAATTTCCAGCATTGCAATAGGGATCGGAATCGATTATGCCGTCCATTTTATTGAACGTTACAAAATATATGCAAACCAAACAAACGATAAAACAAAAACAACCCATTATACTATGAAACATACAGGACGTGCAATTATCTTCAATGCAATTATAGTAATTGCCGGATTTTTGGTTTTGTTATTCTCTGTTTTTCCCCCAAACAGAACACTAGGCGCAATGGTCTCACTAAATATGTTTACAAGTTTTTTGGGAACTATAACAATAATGTTGATAATTCTTTACAACGCAAATATTTACTTTAAAAATAAAAAAGGAGAACAAAAATGAAACGATTAAGCTTATTAGCCTTACTGTTATTGTTAACGGCAATAACAATTCCGGCACAAAACAATCTAACCGGATTACAAATAATGGAAAAGGTTTATAATCGACCTACGGGAAATGATATGGAAGCTAATCTGACAATGATTCTGATTAGCTCAAGCGGGAACGAAAGGGTACGCGAAATCAAGCAGTATATTAAAGATTTCGGGGATGTCGAAAAGAAAATAATGTTCTTTATTAAACCGGCCGACGTAAGAAATACATCCTTTATGAATTGGAGCTATGATGATCCGAATAAAGATGACGATCAATGGATTTATCTTCCCGCGCTTAAAAAAGTAAAACGAATTTCGAGCGACAGCAAAGGCGATTATTTTATGGGTTCCGATTTTACTTACGATGATTTAGGCGATAGAAAACCTAACGAAGATACACACAAAATTTTACGCGAAGAAAAACTAAACGGCGAAGATTGTTACGTAATCGAAAGTATACCGAAAGACGAAGATTATATGTATTCCAAAACAGTTACTTGGATAGTTAAAGATAAATGGATAGGTCTCAAAAAAGAATTCTATGACGAAGACGGCGAGTATTTAAAAACTTTGAATATTAAAGATTATAAAAATATCAAAGGTTACTGGATTATTACCGGAACGGAAATGGACAACGTACAGAAAAATCATAAAACCATTATGAAACTTAGTAATGTTAAAATCGATATTGGCATTCCCGCTAACAAATTCACCGAAAGAATGATGAAAAGAGGGCTAAAATGAAAACGTTAAAATTTCATAATCTTATTGTTTTAATAATCCTCGGATTATTTTCCACAACAAATTATGCCCAAGATTTATCGTTGACCGGTTATGCGCGTAATTATACCGGCTTGCTTATAAATGGCGATAACAATTTCTCAATAATCCAAAATACTTTTAACTTAAATATTGAGCAAAGAAAAGATATAGTTGCTTACAAGGTAAATCCGTACATGTACCAATATGCAAACAGAGAACTTGAGTTGGGATTGCGCGAAGTATATTTGGATATCTACTTAAATTCCATTGATATAAGAATTGGTAAGCAACAAATAATTTGGGGAAAAGCCGATGGGGTTTTCATTACCGATATAGTTTCTCCGAAAGATTTGCGCGAATTCTTATTGCCCGATTTCGACGAGATACGAATGGGAGTAAATGCCATTAAAGCTGATTATTACATCGGCGATAATACATTCGAGTTGGTTTGGATTCCTACTTTTACTCCTACTTTATATCCCGATGCTTCCTCAATTTGGCAACTCAAGCCGGATTTCCCGGTTAATCCCACTTTCGATTACTCGAAAGTAGATGTTGAACAATCTTTTAAAAACAGTGAAATTTTCGGAAAGTTTTCAATGCTTACATCCTTAATCGATTTGGAAATTATGGGAGCTTATGCATGGGATGACGATCCGACAATGCACGCATTCAAACAAATCGATCCCGCAACACATACTTTAACAGGTTTGAAAATCGTTCCGGAACATCATCGATTGACAATCGGGGGAGGAAGTTTCAGTACAACGGTCGGACCATTTGTTTTTAGAGGCGAAGGAGCCTATTACAACGGTAAAGGTTTTAACACGACAGATCCTAAAGTACAAGACGGCGTTGTGGAGAAAGATTATTTACACTACTTACTCGGTACAGATTTCACTGTTTGGGATATCAATACCAGCATCCAATTCATCCAACAAAGAATATTGGATTACAATGATTTTATTAATACCGACGAAGTACAAAACATGGCAACCTTTCTTGCCGCTACCGATTATCTGAATGAAACGTTGCATTTACGATTTTTTATGTATTACGATTTCGAAAACAGTGCTTCGTTAATACGTCCGACTATCACTTATGACGTTGCCGACGGTTTTACGGCTTTATTGGGGGCAAATATTTTTACCGGAACAGAAGGTATGTTCGGGCGGTTTAATAATAACGATATGATTTATACGAAAATTAAATACAGTTTTTAACCCTACTCCACATTCATAATCGATACCCACAAAGCCCGGTTTCATTAAGAAACCGGGTTTTTATTTTCATTTTTCTTTAGAAACGGTTCGAGTAAATCAATCGGAACCGGGAAAATTGTTGTTGAATTCTTCTCCGATGCAACTTCCGTCAATGTTTGCAAAAACCTCAGTTGAAGCGCAATAGGTTCGTCGGCTATAACTTTCGCTGCTTCGCTCAATTTCTGACTTGCTTGAAATTCACCTTCGGCATGAATAATTTTCGCTCTTCGTTCCCTTTCCGCTTCCGCTTGCTTTGCCATTGCGCGCTGCATTTCAACAGGCAAATCCACGTGCTTTATTTCAACGTTAGAAACTTTAATACCCCACGGTTCCGTTTGATGATCGATTATTTTCTGTAACTGTGCATTAAGTTTTTCCCGCTCGGCAAGTATTTCATCGAGCATAGATTGACCGAGAACGCTCCTTAGCGTTGTTTGCGAAAGTTGGGAAGTGGCGTCGAAATATCTTTCAACTTCAACTACCGCTTTATCGGCATATACAACCCGGAAATAAACAACGGCATTTACTTTTAGCGATACATTGTCTTTCGTTATTACGTCTTGCGTCGGAACATCTAAAACGACGGTGCGTAAACTTACGCGAACCATTCTATCAACAATCGGTATCAAGATTATTAATCCGGGACCTTTCGCGCCGATGAGTCGCCCCAACCGGAAAACAACGCCGCGCTCGTATTCCCTTAAAATCCTTATTGCATTTGCTAAAATCAGCACAACGAATAAAATTATCACTCCAATGTATGTTGGCAACGGTCCCATAATGCCTCCGATTTATTATTTAACTTTTTTAACTTTTAAAATTAAGTTCGAAACTTCCACAACAACCACTTTTTCGTTTTTACTTATCGGACCTTCCACGCTTTCGGCTTCCCAAATCTCTCCGTGTATTTTAACTTGTCCAGCTGGATTCAATTTTGTTAAAGCGGTTCCCTCTTCGTTTATCAATCCCTCTTTACCGGTGGAAGGCTTTAACCTTTGCGCTTTTATTCCCAACCCGATTGCAAAAAGGAAAAACAGAAGCGTTAAGCCTGTTATCAAAATAATTACTTCCCAAGAAATAGATACGGCTTCCAAAGCGGATTCCACATCGATTAACATTATCGATCCCAGAACAAGCGATATTGTTCCGCCGATACTTAACAAGCCGTGACTCACAATCTTAACTTCGAGAACAAACAAAATTATTCCGAAAATAATGAGCGCCAGTCCGGCATAATTGACCGGAAGAGTATTGAGCGAATAAAAAGCCAATATTAAACTTATAACGCCGATTACTCCGGGAAAAATTGCGCCCGGATTGTAAAGCTCGAATAACAATCCGTAAATCCCCAGCATAAAAAGAATATATGCAATGTTCGGATCGCTTATCACATTCAAAATTTTCTGCTTAAGCGTCATATCGAAGAAAACCGTTTTCGCATTTGCCGTTTCCAGCTTTACCTTTCCGCCGGGTAATTCAACTTCCTTTCCGTCCGCTTCTTGCAAGAGTTGTCTTACGTTTTCCGCAACCAAATCTATAATGTTTTTATCCAATGCTTCGGTTTCCGTAATCGACAAACTATGCCTTACGGCTTCTTCCGCCCATTTAACGTTTCTTTTACGTTTCTCGCTTATTGTTCTTATGAAAGCAGCGGCGTCGTTTGTTGCCTTTGTCATCATTATAGAATCTTGTTGACCCTGAAGTGTAACCGGATGCGCGGCTCCCATGTTTGTTCCCGGAGCCATTGCGGCAATATGCGCCGCTAACGTTATGAAAACTCCCGCCGATGCGGCACGCGAACCGGAAGGATAAACATAAACCACAACGGGTAACGGGGAATTCAATATATTTTTTACTATCTCACGAGTTGAATTTAAGAGTCCGCCCGGAGTGTTTAATTCGATTACTAAACATTCCGCATCCATCGACTGCGCTTTTTGAATTCCGGTTTTAATGTAATCGGCCGATGCCGGATTGATAGCGCCGTCGATTCCTATTACCAATACCTCCGATTCTTGTGCAGCCGGGAAAGTGGAAAATAACAAAAGGCATGCAAAGATTAATTTTATTCCTCGCATGACATTTCCGATATGTTTATCTTTTTATTTAAAATATGGAAAATTAAGATGATTAGCAACAGAGACGGAATTAATTATAATTTACTTTCGGACGGTTACGATAAAAGATACGATTATAATGATCATCCCGAAATTACGCTTGCAATCAACAATTTAATCCCTGCAAACAATTGCGTATCTGTTTTGGAAGCGGGAGCCGGCACTTGCCATTGGTTGAAAAATATACGGAATAAAAATGTAGAACGTTTCGGCATCGATATTTCTTTGCAAATGCTTCTTAAAGCGGATAAAAATTCACACAAATTGAATTTGGTAAACGGTGACGCACAATTACTGCCGTTCAAACGGGAATCTTTTGATATGATTTTTTGCGTGAACGCACTCCATTACTTCCGGAACAAATCAAAATTTTTTGCAGAAGCTTTCTCCGCTTTACGTGGAAACGGTTTACTGGCAATTTATACTTTCGATCCGAGAACAAAAGGCGACCATTGGTACATTTACGATTACTTCGAAGGAGTGTATGAATTCGATTTGCAACGTTTCTTGTCCGTCGATGAAATCGGGAAACAATTGACTGAAAACGGTTTCGAAAATATTCAAATCAATAAAACGGAATTTATATCCGACGATAAAACTCCAGACAATATTTTCAACGATCCGTTTTTAGAAAAAGGGGGTTCTTCCCAAACGGCAATGTTAAGCGGGAAAGAATACGAGCGCGGAATGGAAAAAATAAAAAATGAAATAAAAGAAGCGGCATCGAACGGAAAAGAATTAATATTTCCCGTCAGGCTCACTATGTTCGAAATTACCGGAAGGAAACCTAAGCATTAACATTGGTTTGGGCTTTAATTTCCTCTTTCCAAACGGGCAACGTAAAGATGAATTCGCTTCCTTTTCCGATTTCGGTTTCGACCCAAATCTTTCCGCCGTTTTTCTCGACGAACTCTTTCGATAAAATCAAACCGAGACCCGTGCCTTTTTCCTGATCCGTTCCTTTCGTTGTTACATGCTGATCGATTCTGAATAATTTATTTTTAATCTCTTCCTTCATTCCCACGCCGTTATCTTTCACGGAGATTTGCAGATAGTTTTCTTTCTCTTCAACTTTAACTCTCACTTCACCGCCGGATTTGGTAAACTTGATTGCGTTAGAGAGAAGATTTCTTATAACCGCATCAACCATAAACTTATCGGCAAACACTTTTATATCTTCCGTTACTTCGTTGATTAGTCTGACCTTTTTCTTGGTGGCATTTACTTGGAACAATGCAATTATGGTATCGATAAGCGAAGTTAAATTAAATTCCGAAGGCGTATACTGAATTTTACCCGATTGAATTCTCGACCACTGCAAAAGGTTTTCGAGAAGGGCAAAAATATTTTTAGCCGATTTATAAATGTTTGTGGAAAATTCTTTTATTTCTTCTTTGGGAAGGTCGTCAAAATCCTCTACAAGATATTCGGCAAAACCGAGTAATGAAGTAAACGGACTTTTCAAATCGTGAGAAATTATCGAAAAGAATTTATCTTTATTAGCGTTCAGCTCTTTAAGTTGTTCTTCCGATTCGATCAGTTTTTGATTTAACTCAATCATCTTTTGTGCGTTTTCTTCAATCAAATCCCGGTTGATCTGAAGCTCTTCAACAAACCGTTCTATTTCCGCTTCGTATTCTTTTCTCTCTTTAATATCGTGGAAAGCCGTTACGGTTCCCACTATTTCGCCGTTTCTGATTATCGGTGAAGTAACGAAAGATACGGGTAGAAGATCACCCGATTTTATTTTGAAATAATCTTCCCGGATTCTGTAAATCTCGCCCGTCTCCAGCGCGCGCGTTATCGGGCAATCGTGTATTTCTTCTTCGGATTCGTGCATGGAATGTATTAAGCTGTGCAGCTTATGGTTTTCAAGATCTTGTTCCGTCCATCCTAAAAGTCTTGTAAATTCCGGATTGATAAAATCCGCATACCCGTTTTTATCGAGCACAAAAATTCCTTCACCCAGAACCGAAGTTATTTCTTTAAGCTTCGTTTCGCTTTCCATTAATTGGTTTGCAATCATTTTCCGCTCGTTTATATCGAGCGTGGCTCCGATGAAACCGATAAATTCACCGTTCGATAAAAACCTTGGTATTGCTTGATCCAATACCCATTTGTAATTTCCGTCGCCGTCTTTCAACCGGTATTCAACGCTGAATCTGCTTTTTTGTTCGTATGCATCTTTAATTACCGAGTTATAATATTCGATATCGTCCAAATGTACTTTGTCTTCAGGAATTGTCTCGAGTTCGCTTTCCAAATTATTATTTCTGAACTCAAGCCATGCTTTGTTAAAATAAGTGTTATTGGACTCACGGTCTGTCATCCAAATCATAAACGGCAAATGATCGGCAAGATAAAAGAATCTTTCTTCCAATTCCTTCAACATTGTTTGGGTATTTTTTTTCAGACTGATATCCGTCACGGTTCCGATTACATACCGGGGTTTACCGTTTTCATGTTCGGCAACCCGTGCGGTAAACGAAACCCAAAGCCAGTTACCTGTTTTGGTGAGTAAACGGAATTCGCACTCGAACCTTTCGGCTTTTCCTTCGGCAATTCTACGGAATGTTTCGGTCACTCTTAGTTTATCTTCGGGGTGAACTTGTTTTTCCAATGATGAGTGCTCTGCCGGTAATTCGTTTTGTCCGTATTCTAAAATTTCATGAAAGCCTTTCGAAAGCACAAGTTTATCGTTTTGCACGTTCCATTCCCAGAAACCGATGCCGAATTCATCAATCATCATCTTGTGTTTTTTCTTTTCATTCTCAAGGCGTGCAAGTTCGGCTTGTAAATTTTTAATTAATTCTTTTTCCACACCTTCCTTGCTCTCGGATTCTTCTTCCCCGTTCTTTTTTAGTTTAATCGCTTCTTCAAGATGTTTTCTGTTCGTTACATCGTTAACCGTAATCGTGGCGCCGGTTACTTCATTGTTGTTTATCACCGGATTGAAAAAGAAATCGTAATAAAGTTTTTTGCCTTTAATTTCGTATTCAAAATTTTTCTTAAATTTTTCTCCGCTCAAAACTCTTGCGAAACATTCTTTCCAGATACTAAATTTTTGCTCTTCATCCGATTCCAGCAGTGATGACAAATCCCGGTTTTCATCGAATTCCGTATTAAAAAACAAACGATACAAATCTTTAAAAGCATGATTATACGCAATAATTCTATGGTTTTTATCAATCGCCCAAACAGGATAAGGCGAATTTTCCAGAAAGGATTTAAATGTAGATTCCAAGTCCGATGAATTTTGTAATACTAATGTCATAGCGCCCGTTTGTTTTAGTATTATCCAACTAACATTCTACTATCGAAAGAACGGATATTTTCTTTAATGTTCCTTTTGCGAAATAATTATATTTGTAAGGTCAATTAATTTCGGCTTGGAATTCTTTGGGGGGACAATCAAACAATACGGATACCAAATGAGATACTTACTCATTTTCTTTTTATTGACATTCCAAATCGTTTCCGGATTTTCAAACCCGCCTGAAAAAATATTACGAATAGGAAGAATAGATAACTCATACCGTTTGGACGGAAAACTTAACGAGCAGTTCTGGGAACTTACCGATTCGATTAATACACTTACGATGGTTGAACCCGACGAAAATTCGCCCGCTGCGTACCGCACGGTTGTAAGAATTGCAGCAGATAACGAAAAAATTATTATTGGTGTAAGATGTTACGACAACCCCGATAAAATAACTTCTTACTCCAAAGCCCGCGATGCCCGTATTTTTTCGGAAGATTATATTAAGTTCGTTCTCGATCCTTTTATGGACGGCAGATCGGGATACATTTTTGCAATCAACCCGAGCGGCGCAAGATACGATGCTTTGGTATCCGACCGCGGTGAAAGCGAAAATTCCAACTGGGACGGTATTTGGCTCGCAAGAACAAATATCGACGGGAAAGGCTGGACGGCGGAATTCGAAATTCCCGTGAAGACCTTAAGTTTCAATAATAATTTGCGTTTCTGGGGATTTAACATCGAAAGAAGAATTCAAAGACTTCTGGAAAAAGACAGATGGAGCGGGATAAACAGAAATTACCGTATAGGTCAAACCATACACGCAGGTAAAATAACAAATTTACCGCGCTTCGATTACGGTTACGGTACAACCATTTCGTTTTCAGCAATTAATAAAATCGGAAAAACATACGGAACGAAATTTAAAAACAAAATCGACGCCAGCGGCGAAATAATTCAAAAAATTTCATCGGACGTTAATGCGGTTTTAACAATCAATACAGATTTTGCCGAAACCGAAGTGGATACGAGAAAAACCAATCTTACAAGGTTTCCACTTTTCTTTCCCGAAAAAAGAGCATTCTTTTTGGAAGGCGCGGATATTTTCGATTTCGGTTTGGGATTAGGAAGAGACATAATACCGTTCTTCAGTAGAAAAATCGGTTTGTACAAAGGAACCGAAGTCCCGTTGCTACTTGGCGGAAAAATAAATGGTAAGTTGGGAAATACAAATTTCGGAGCTTTGGTAAGCCGCACGGACAAAGTCGATACGCTTGTTCCCGCGTCAAATATGGGAGCGGTAAGAATCCGTGAAAATATTTGGGGCGAATCCACGGTCGGAATGATCGGAACTTTCGGCGATCCGTTGGGCAGAGCCCATAGTTGGATGCTTGGTTTCGATTTTACTTATCAAAATTCTAATATTTTTAATGGGAATAATTTTCTTGTCGGCGTTTGGGGAATTTATAACAACCGCGAAGATTTAGCAGGCGACAAATCCGCATACGGATTCAAAATCGATTACCCGAACGATCTTTGGGACGTTATGCTTGCATACAAAAAAATCGGAAACGCGTTCGATCCTTCGTTGGGTTACGTTCCGAGAAAAGGAGTAAAAATTTACAGAGCGGGAGTCGATTACACTCCGCGCCCCGATATTAAATTTATCAGACAGTTTTTCTTCGAATCTTATTTCAGTCTTATTACAACCGAATCCGATTGGCAAAGTTACGGTTTGTTTTTTGCCCCGATACATTTTTTGCTTGAAAGCGGAGATAGATTCGAATTTAATATTCGTCCGCAAGGTGAAAATCTGGAAGAAGATTTCGAAATAAGCGATGGCGTGGTAATTCCCAAAGGCAAATATAATTGGGTTAAATATCGCTTGGAGTTCGAATCAGCAAGCAAACGGGTGGTAAGCGGACAAGCAACTTGGTGGTTCGGCGGATTTTACGAAGGGCATCTTCACCAATTGGAATTTGAACTTAATTGGAGACCGACCAACAACATTACCGTCGCTTTGAATTTCGAAGACGACATCGGCTCGCTTCCGCAAGGAAATTTCACCAAGCAAATCTTCGGAAGCAGATTGGCGTTTAATTTTTCATCCGATTTGCAATTGACAAACTACTTGCAATACGATAACGAAAGCAGAAAACTAGGTACAAATCTCAGGTTGCGGTGGACGTACGACAAACTCGGCGATTTATTTATAGTTTACAACCACAACGTTAACCATTTCGTAAACAACCGCTGGCAATTCGAATCGAACGAATTTATAGTGAAGTTAAGATACGGCATTTGGTTTTAGTATTTATTTTGACCTTACATCTTATTTTCAATTCCGTTATATTGTGCAATAATAAAAAGCAAAAAATATGTTTTATAATTATAAATTAATTTTTGCGGCGATGTTTCTGTTCGCCGGTTTAATAACATCGTGCCAAACAAAGAAAAATCAAGAAGAAAAAATGGACGGATATAAATACACAAACAAATTAATAAACGAGAAAAGTCCTTATTTACAACAACACGCCCACAATCCGGTAAATTGGTATCCTTGGGGTGAAGAAGCTTTCGAAAAAGCGAAGAAAGAAAACAAACCGATTTTCCTTTCAATCGGTTATTCCACTTGCCATTGGTGCCATGTGATGGAACACGAATCGTTTGAAGATACAACGGTTGCAAGATTAATGAACGAAGTTTTCGTATCAATTAAAGTTGACCGGGAAGAAAGACCGGATATCGATAATATTTATATGACCGTTTGCCAAATAATGACCGGAAGCGGCGGATGGCCCTTGACAATAATAATGACGCCCGATAAAAAACCGTTTTTCGCGGGCACGTATTTCCCCAAAGAAAGCAAATACGGCAGGCTCGGGATGATTGATTTGATTGATAGAATAAAAAAAACATGGGAAGAAAAACACTCCGATGTTTTTAAGTCGGCAGACCAAATAACAGCTTACCTTCAACAAGCGGCAAAAGAAACGTCCGGTTCAGAACTGACGGAAGATATTTTGGATGAAGCTTACGACAATTTCCGGCAACGTTACGATAAACGTTACGGCGGTTTCGGACACAGACCGAAATTTCCCACGCCGCACAATTTGATGTTTCTGCTCCGTTATTGGGATAAAACGGGAAACCCCCAAGCCCTTTCCATGGTTGAAAAAACTTTAACCGAAATGGCAAAAGGCGGAATTTACGATCATATAGGATTTGGTTTTCACCGATATTCCACGGACGAAAGATGGTTCCTTCCGCATTTCGAGAAAATGCTTTACGATCAAGCATTGCTTGCCATGGCTTATTCCGAAGCTTACCAAGCAACTAAAAATCCGCATTACAAAAAAATCGCTTCCGAAATTTTCGAATATGTTTTAAGGGATATGCAAGATGCTAACGGTGGATTTTATTCCGCCGAAGACGCCGACAGCGAAGGAGAAGAAGGCAAATTTTATGTTTGGTCGGCGAAAGAAATCGACGAACTCTTACCGCCGGAAAATGCTTTAATATTCAAAAATTATTACGGCATTTCGGAAGATGGCAATTACTACGAGGAAGCAACCGGCAGCGGAACAGGAAAAAATATTTTGCATGTTATTTCTTCACTGGACGAACTTAGCAAAGACACACAAACCGGAATCGAAGAACTGAAAACGAGTTTGGAAAGATCGAGGAAAACGCTGTTCGAGTATAGAAATAAAAGGGTTCATCCATTCATGGATAAAAAAATATTAACAGATTGGAACGGATTAATGATTGCCGCATTGGCAAAAGGCTCGGTAATATTAAACGAACCCGCCTTAGCCGGAGAAGCCGCAACCGCCGCAAATTTTATCTTAACCGCTTTACGGAAAGACGGAACTTTACTCCACCGTTTCAAAGACGGGGAAGCAGTAATTACCGGTAACCTTGACGATTACGCATTTATGACGTGGGGATTGCTGGAACTTTACGAAGCAACCTTTGAACCCGAATTTCTAAAACATGCACTGGAATTAACGGATAAACAAATAGAAAATTTTTGGGATGAAGAAAACGGCGGATTTTTCTTTACTTCCGAATCGGGTGAAGAACTGCTGGTAAGAACAAAAGAGTTATACGACGGTGCTGTGCCTTCGGGTAATTCGGTTGCTTTTATGAATCTTTTACGTTTATTGAAACTAACCGCAAACACGAAATTCGAAAATTTAGCCGCAAAATTGAGCAAAGCCTTTGCCGGTAAAGTGAAAGATGCGCCTGTGGCATATTCACAATTCTTATCCGCACAAACTTTTGCATTCGGTCCTTCTTACGAAATAGTAATTGCCGCCAAAAACCGGGACGATAAACTTCAAGCGGTTTTGGAACAATTGAACGGAATGTTTATTCCCAATAAAGTGGTTTTGGTTCTTACGGAAAAAAATAAAGATGCGGTAACGGAATTGGCTCCTTTTACCAAAGAATACACTGCAACGGGCGACTTGCCCGCAATTTACGTTTGTAAAAACTACGTATGCAGTTTACCCACAACAGACGTTAACGAAATGAAAAAACTTTTGGGAAAGTAAGTTAACGGTTTTCAAAATAGTTTATCAGGTAACGCGGAACCGAACGGATGCGTTTTTCTATTGCCGGATCCGTGCAGTTATCGTTTTCATCGAAATAATCTTCCACGGTGGGAATTGAAGCTTGTTTTGGCAAAACTATTCCCCCAATGTGTGCGCAAATGCTTCTTAAATGCTCCAAAGATTTAACTGCGCCGATATCGCCGGAAGCAAGTCCGACAAGGGAAACAGGCTTTCCGTTCACTTCCGAAGGATAACTGAGATTCTCGATCAATAATTTTAGTACGCTGCTTACGCTTCCGTTGTATTCCGGGGTGACCATAATTATTCCAGCGGCGCCGGCAACTTTATTTCTGAATTTTTCCACATCGGTTGTGTTTTGCGTTCTACCGGGTAACGCCAAATCATAATCATTTAATGTTAAAATTTCACATTTATAATTTCCGCTTATTTCGATTTCGTCCCGGATTATGTTACATACTTTCAATGTATAATTTTCTTTCCGGATACTTCCCGCAAAAACCGCAATATATTTTATTTTGTTCATTAAAACTTTCCCGCATGAATTAATTTTACAAACTGAAATATATTATTCTTTTCGGTAAAAAATTTTTGAAAATGGTTTCAATGGCGGGGAATATTATAACGATTGCCAAACGGTTTATTTAAGCGAACCCAAACCGATGAAAATTTTCTCCGCAAGTTTTTTATCGTTGAAGTAAGTGCCTGGATTTTGCGAAGACGTAATAACCGTACCGGTAGAATCCGCATAAGCGGAAACGGTAATATTTTTACTGCCTTCGGCTTCTATGGTAAGTTTGTACGTTGGTTTTTGTAATTTCTGCGGATCTACATTATCATCGAATTTGGAACTTGTAATGTGCGCAATTTTCCTGAGATATTGTTCGGTTTTTGCCGAATCGAGTATTTCAACTCCGGCTGTCCATCTGTTTTTAACTTTCGTCATTTGGAATGAACTGTCTGCGGGATAATCGAAAATTAAACGGTTCCATTTTTTGTAATCGCCTTTAATTACGGTATTGTTACGGAAATCGTTAACTCCGCGGTTGAACGACATTGCAAGGAATCCGTCGACTTCGTAAACATCGGAATCGTTGTAAAGCCGCACAAACGTAGAAACGCTTCTTGGTTGTTTGAAATTAAACCGCCCGATAACCAAATCGAGTTTTTTATCCCCGTCTTCCATTACAACAACACGGGTTGCGCTCGAATCGACTTCGTAAGCTGACCATTTTTCTTTTTCCCTTGCAACCAAGCGGTTCGGCTTTATTGAAAGAAGCTGAGTGTAAATACCTTTGATTTTATTTGCGGGCACGGGCGCTTTTTTTCCGTTATCGAGTAAAACTTTCCAACCGTCGTTTTCCTTTGTCAGCTTTACCTGTTTTCCCTTGTGCGATTTGGGATAAATTATTATTTCCGAAACTTTGGCTGTATCGATATTCACCAAATCTTTTCTGAATGTCCGTTCTTTTTTACCCGTATTAGTAACAAAAACGAGAACGGTTAAAATCAAAAGAATAACAAAAACAATTCCGAGAGTTTTATTCGATTTAAACATAGCGCGTATTCTTCAATTTTTCTCTGATTTTTTTCCTTCTGTTATAACGGTAAATTCCGTAAAAAATTACAAGAATAATCGGCAATAGGAAATTCAGATATTTCAATAAGGTTTTTGTACTTGCTTCCAACGCCGGATCGATCGGGCGGGCGGTTACGCCTTTTGTTCTGAGTTCAACCAGACCCGTATCATCCGAAAGCCAATCTATTGCGTTCACCATAAAGCTTATGTTATCCGGTTCCAATCTCTGTGCTTGTTGTCCTTCGCCGTTCACAACGAAATCACCGTCGCCGAACACAACCATTTTAATATTATTACCGTTCTTCTTACCTTCCACTGTGACAGCAACCGGAAGCGCTTCCAATCCGAAATCGCTTTTCTTCCATTGTCTTGTAACGTTAAAATAGACCGGCGGTTTTTCTATTCCGCTTTTTTCCGATGTCATCGCCAAAGGTAAAACGGAAAGGGACGTATCGGACGGATTAATTTTAATTGAACTTACAAACGGCATGAGAACCGCTTCAAGCCCTTTTGTAATAGGGTGAGCGGCAAATTTGGTAATTATTGGAATGTATGGGAACTTTACGGGAGTATTCATTATAAACATGCCTTGACGTTGCTGAACCATTACGTTTGTGCAATTCGCATCTATTACCAAATTATCTTCAACTTCAACACCGTAGTTTTTCAACCAATCGCCTAAACCCGTATAAATTTTTTCGGCCATTCCTTTGCTTAAATCGCCTTTTACTTTATTCAATGCAACAAGAATTTTTCCGCCTTTAGCTAAAAATTCGTCCAAATAATTCAAATACTTTTCCGGTATCGTATCGGTCGGAGCAATAATCAACAAAGTTTTATATTCCGAAGGGATTCCGGCCGTATCGGAAAACTCGAATGTTTTCACATCGTACATAACCGATAAAGACTTACGCAACTGCGGCATTGCACTGAGTTTGGGTTCGCCGTTGCCTTGTAATAAAGCAATTTTGGGTTTATCCGTAACAGCTAACTTTTTAATGTTTGTGGATAATTCATATTCCATTGCCGCGCCGGGCCGTATAAACGGAATAACTTCCTGACGGTTACCCATTTGAATAACGGCGCCCATATAAGCTTTTTGCTGTTTCAGTTGGTCTTTTTCCCTTACGTTTATCATTATCGGTGAAATACCGCTGCGTTGCGCTTTCATTTCAATTTCCGGGGATTCATTCGGGTTTACAAACTCGTAAACCACATTCCCGTTCGAACGTGTGGAATATTCAACGAGTAAATCCCTGAAGTCGTTTTTCACTTGTTCTATATCCGGCGGCAGATTCTCGGAAAAGTAAGCCGTTATTGTTACCGGCTCCGTTAAGTTTTCCAAAATATCGATTGTCGCTTTGCTTAAACTGTACCGCTGGTCAGCAGTAAAATCCCACCTGAAAAACAAACGCGTGGATAAAAGGTTAACGAGAATTAAAATTCCGAGAACCAACAGAATTGTTGTACGTACTTTTCTTTTAGTAAGCATATTTTACTCTACAATATTTCGTTTTGCTAATGCTGTTTCGGCCAATAACAAACCGAAAAATGTAATTGACAGAAAATAGATTAAATCCCTTGAATCTATAACTCCGCGCGATATTGAATCGTAATGCGTTGATAAACTTAAATAGTTAAATATCAAAGCGGTATCGCCTGTAAAGCTGCTTGCCAGAACGTTAAAAATTATAAGGAAAAACACTCCGATAAACAGAGACAAAAGAAATGCAACTATTTGATTGTTCGTGATACTGCTCGCAAACAACCCGATACTGATATACGTCATGCTCATCAAAAGCATACCGAAATAGCCGCTCCACACCGCGCCGTGATCTACATCGCCGATAAACGTTAACGTGATGTAATAAGGCAAAGTTAAAAGGAGCGCAACAACAATCAGCAGAAACGCCGCTAAAAATTTACCGGCAACTACCTGCCAATCGGTAATAGGTTTGGTTAAAAGCAATTCGATTGTTCCGCTACGTTTTTCTTCGGCAAGCATTTTCATTGTAAGAGCCGGAATAAAGAAGAAGAGCGTCCAATACGCAACTCCGAAAAAAGGCTGTAAAGTGGCTTGACCGATAAAGAAAATATCGGAACCGAAAAGCCACGTAAAGAAACCGCTTATGCCGAGAAAAACAACGAGCAAAATATAAGCTGCGAGTGAATCGAAAAACGTAACAAATTCTTTTTTAGCAATAACCCAAATAGCTTTCATAACTTTTACTTTGTAGTTAATTCCCTGAATATATCTTCCAATTTTGTTTCTATTGGGGTAAGTTCGGTTAACACCCAATTGTTTTTCACGCAGAGATTGAAAATTTCCTTGCGCGAAGATACGTTCTCTTTGCTGTTTACCATAAACGAAAAATCCGAACCGGAGACGGCATCTACCATATCGACCGTATCGAGATTCATCAAAGCGGAGAACACTTCGTCTTTGTCCGTAGCTTCCGCAATTTCGATTCGCAGTACTTCCGTTCCTTGCGCTTGTTTCCGTAACGTATCGGCTGTGCCGTCGGCGACTATCTTTCCGTTGTTAATTATTAATATTCTGTCCGATGTCGCTTCCACTTCGGGAAGAATGTGCGTACTTAAAATTACGGTTTTTTCGCGCCCGAGTTCGCGAATTAATTTTCTTATCTCCACAATTTGGTTCGGGTCGAGACCGGTGGTAGGTTCGTCCAAAATTAAAATTTCCGGATCGTGAATCATTGCTTGTGCGAGTCCTACCCTTTGCCGGTAACCTTTGGAAAGCTCTCCGATTGTTTTGTGTTTTTCCACATCGAGACCGCACACCCTTACCATTTCCTTTATTCTGTCCGGGATTTGGGAATCGGGTACGTTTTGCAATTTGGCAACGTATTCAAGGTAAGCCAGCACGGGCATATCGTAATAAAGCGGATTGCTTTCGGGCAGATACCCGATTTTCTTTTTTATTTCTTCGGGATTATCCAAAATAGAGATTCCGTTTACCTTAACGTCACCGTCATTAGGCGCCATGTAACAGGTAATAATTTTCATTGTGGTGGTTTTCCCGGCGCCGTTGGGTCCCAAAAATCCCAAGATTTCGCCGGTTTTTACTTCGAAGGAAATGTTATCGACTGCTTTTTGTGTGCCGTATTTTTTGGTAAGGTTATTAACAACAATGCTCATTTACGTAACCTTTTATTTGAAAGTGCAAAATTATCAAGTAAGAAAAAATTTTGCAAACCAGGAAATTTTAAAACAATATTTGTTTACAACTGCCAAAATGGTTTTGTTTCCGGTATTTTTAATTTTTTTGAAATTAATTTCGAAAAATTTTTGCTCGGTGCAATAATTATATTTTATTTTCTTTGCCGTTAAATCCAAACCAACCGGAATATGGAATTTTTACTTATATAGTTAAATATGACTTGATTTAATATGGGATTTAATTTAAGTTGTGAGATACAGGGATTTTATTTGCGGGTTATTTGCAGGTTGATGTAATTGTATATATCATGAAAATACTTGCATCGAAATGGTTTAACGTGTAAATTATTTTTAATAATACACATTTCATTAAAAAGGTAAAAATGAGAACAAATATTGAAATCTACAATAAGTTAATAAAACAGGCTCTTAAAGCAACAGGTCTTAAAACCAAAAAAGAAGTTGTGGAAGAGGGATTAAAAACATTAATAGTAATTAAGGAACAAGCTAAATTAAAAGCGCTTCGCGGAAAATTGCATTGGGATAGCAATATTGAAAAAATGAGAGTAAATTAATTATTTTTTTTAGACTCAATACTCGGTAAAGAAATTGTAGTGATTGGGGATTATGTTTTAACCGAAGTCTTGCAAGGATTCAGAAGTGATAAAGAATTCCGGAAAGCAAAAACCGTTCTTCTTTCATCTCCGTGTTTTGATATTGGAGGTAAAGAAATAGCTATTCAAAGCGCAAAGAATTATCGATTTTTAAAGAAAAAAGGTATTACCGTCAGAAAAACAATAGACACTATGATTGCAACCTTTTGCATCCAAAATAAATTTACATTATTGCATAATGATAGAGACTTTGATCCATTTAATAAATTTTTAAATCTAAAAGTATATAACAAGTAAAATCCGCATACAAACCGCAAATCAAAGCGACTATGATAACAAAACATTATTGCAGTTTAGTTATCGACTTATCTACAATACCGATACACACAAGTCTAAAATTTGCAATTGCCAATATATTTTTGAATTTTTGAAACATGAGAAATAAACTTGAAGATATTATCACCGTATTACAAAAAGAATTCCCCGAGATTAAGTCCCGGTATAATGTGAAAACCCTTGAAGTATTCGGATCATTTGTTCGACACGAAGAAAAGCCCGATAGCGATTTGGATATTTTGGTTTCATTTTCCAAAGCACCGTCTTTATTTAAATTTATTGAATTGGAAGATTATTTAAGCGAAATTCTTGGCGTAAAAGTAGATTTGGTGATGAAAAGTTCATTAAAGCCAAATATCGGAAAAAGAATATTATCCGAAGCTCAATCTGTATTATGAAAAAAAAAGATAGAATAATAATCGATTATTTGAATGATATACTTGATTCAATTGTTAATATAAAGAATTTTCTCAAAGATACGAATTATCCTTCCTTTCAAAAAGATACAAAAACACAATATGCCGTAATCAGGGCATTAGAGATTATCGGTGAAGCATCAAAGAAAATTCCCAAAGAAGTTAAAGAAAATTATTCATTGATTCCATGGCGCTACATGGCCGGGATGCGAGATAAACTAATTCATGATTATTTTGGTGTTGATACCGAAGTGGTTTGGAAAACCGCAACAGAAGATATTTTAAAATTGGAAGAAAACATAAAGAAAATTGTTGCGGATTATTCTCATTAATTTTAAAATAACAAAATATTGGTGCGTATCCCGCAAATAAATCCGTTCGTCTTAACCGGCGCAGTTTTGTGACAATTTAAAGTTAAGCAAATTTAATGTTTGTTCTTTGATAATACTGTAAATTAAGAACAGCAAAAAGTGAAATTTTTAAATAATCAACCGTGGCGGAAAAACATTGGCTTTTTTAACTCGAGATTTTTGTTTTCAGTGCCCCGATAAAAAGCAACACGGTTAGGCATATAAAATGATGAATACCTATCAAGATAAAATTGTGGATATACTTACCAATGCAGAGAAATATCATGATAAATTTTATAAGGTCGATAAATTTCGTGGTCCAAGTCTTTACTTTCATAGAAGAACACTTGAAATGATTAACTCTCCTAATTTTGAATTGTATTTGGAATTCATATATGCAACTTTGGCATCATGGGGAATGCATAGAATGGGGCAAGGTGGTTCCAAAATGCATAGTTTTGAAGTTTTTAAAGACAGTATAATGAGAATTAGAGAACATATCAGGGTAGCAAGAAAAATCGACTATCAGAATGTGAGTGAAACAGAGTGGCGTATTATTAAAGAGATATTTCAGAATATAAAAGTTATGGCAAGTGGAACAAGCCTTGTTGGGAATTCAAAAGTTATGGCTCATTTATTACCAAATATAATTTCACCGATTGACCGCGAATACACTCTAAGATATTTGAAAGGTAATACAAATATTAAAAATGGAATAGATGTTGAATGGGGTATGATGAGAGAAATTATAGAGAAGTTTTTTGTTCTTATAGCAAAAGACACTGTTTTTATCAACAAAGCAAATGACTGGATAGAAAATCAATCAGATTATCCATGGGATACATCCATTTTTAAGGTTATAGATAACTTAATAATAGGAGCTGGTTTGATTGCAAAAGAGAAAAAGAAGAAAAGAAAGAAAGCTTACTAAAACGCTCAAATCGTCGTTCATTGTTTGTATGCAAAACCAGTAAATTTAAGTTTAGTGTTTTTGGCAACATTCTTCTGAAGTGAAGTCGATTAAAAAGTTAGTCTCCTGTGTTTGCCGACGCAAATTAATACAGCTTCAAATAAATATATTCTTTGTCAATAAGTCATTACTGTTGGAAAAGTTCATTAAAGCCAAATATCGGAAAAAGAATATTATCCGAAGCTCGGTCTGTATTATGAAAAAAGATATAAAAACTCGTTATGCCGCAATGTAAATAAACCCGGTAAAACACCAATATTTTTATAAACCTTACAATTATTAAAAATTTATTTAACCAATCCGCACCCCGTGCTTCTAAACACCCTCATCTCACTCATACCTCTCAAGTTTGAATTTCTCGCCAAGGTATAATTTCCGTACGTCTTTGTCGTTTGCCAAATCTTCAGCCTGACCGCTCTTAAATATTTCGCCTTCGATTAAGATATAAGCTCTGTCAACTATACTTAACGTTTCGTGTACGTTGTGATCGGTAATCAAAATTCCGATTCCCTTGTTTTTCAAATTCTTCACGATGTTCATAATATCTTCAACCGCAATCGGGTCAATGCCTGCAAAGGGTTCATCGAGCAAAATGAATTTAGGACGGGTTGCCAAAGCCCTTGCAATTTCGGTTCTCCGTCTTTCGCCCCCGCTTAATTGATATCCCATGCTTTTGCGTATATTAGTTATGCCTAATTCTTCAAGTAAGCTTTCAAGGCGTTTTTTCTGTTCGTCTTTCGGTAGTTTCATCATTTGCAGAATTGCCAGAATATTATCTTCAACGCTTAAACGCCTGAATACAGAAGCCTCTTGCGGCAAATACCCGATTCCCATCCGGGCTCTTTTATACATCGGGAGCGTAGTTATTTCCGTGTTGTTTAAAAATACCTTACCGCCGTTAGGTTTTACCATTCCCACAATCATATAAAACGACGTGGTTTTACCGGCTCCGTTGGGTCCCAACAAACCGACAACTTCCCCTTGCTTTACGCTTATGGAAACTCTGTTTACTACCGCACGCCGTTTGTAGATTTTAACTAAACCTTCGCTTCGTAATTGCAATACTTCGTTCATTAAAATCCCGTTATTGATTAATCTTTTGTAAAAATTTATTTTTATCCGGTTTCGATTCGTATAAAACAAAGGATGGCAAAACGAATTCCCTTTCCTTCCCTTTAATTAATTTTTCGGGATGATACTCGCTTGCCGGACTGCCGTACAATTTAACATTTTTCACTTTATTATCTTCGAAAAATATTACCGCTTTTTGCGAACTTGATTTCAACAAACCGTTCGGTTCATCCTCTTCGAAAAGATAATAAATACTTAAAACGTTTCCCATCACTTCAGTACGAACCAAATTACCGTCGTCGAATCCGAGTTTCAAGGTGTCTCCCGAAATTTGATTATACCGGAAATCGTATCCTTTATTAAGCGAAACGATTAAAGCATTTCCGAATATATCGATTAACTTGATTTTATTATCCTTCAAATAAATTGCTATGGAATCGCCGGTAACTTGCGTGTCTTCGTACCAAAGCACAGGCTGGCTTTCTTCGTCGTCTTTTTTCGTTATCACAATTTTGTCTTCGTTTCTGAAATAAACCGTGCGGTTGTTCACCGATGAAAATTCACCGCGGAAAATTTTTACGGAATCCGTTGCCGCAAGTCTGCCCGTACTGTCGTCGTAAGCTTCTAAAAGTTCGGATTCTATGAAAAGCGTATCGAACCGTCCTTCTTCCGTGGAATCAATCTTCATTAGAATAGGTCCGCCCAATACTTTGGTATAATTTTGTTTACCGTAATACTCAAGTACTTTTCCCTTCAAATGAATATTGTTCCGTTTATCCCAAAGTCTAACTTTCCCGAAGGCAAAAGTGTTTTTCGGTTTCCGCCAATGAACTAAACTGTCGGCGTAAATTACGGTTGAAGTATCCTCCACTTCAACATTACCGATTGCAACCGCTTTACTTAATTTTTCGTAATAAATCAGACTGTCGGCTCTTAATACGGTTGATGTATCTTTTAAGAAAACGCTGTCTGCAAAATATGCTTCTTTCAAATCGACCAGATAAAAACCGTGCTTTGCGGATAAATTCATTTTTCCGTTGGTTAAAAAAATCGATGTATCGGACAAAGTTTTTTTCTCGTCCGCAAAGTAAAAGCCGTGCGGCGAACGGACGGTAAGCGTATCTTCAGTTACCACAACGTTTCCCGTTAATTCGATTATATTCCTTTCCAAATATTGAATTGCTTCTTCGCAGGTAATCGTAATGTTATCTTGTGTAATTTTCACATTGCCGATAACTTCCCTTACGGTTTCGCCGTTAATTACTTTTCCTTTCAAACTGTCGCCCATAACCACAAGCGGTTTTCCCGATTCTTGTGCATAGAAACGGGCACAGAAGAAAAAAAACAAAGCCACAACCAGAAATGCCGGATTCCTCATTCTTTCAGCGTAGTTATGTAAGTAATGTTGTAAATCGTATAGTTTTTCAAATTCTGATCCGATTCGAAACCGTATCCTTCTATTTTCTCGTCGCCGTCAATAATCGTAACGAATTTATCGGTCTTGATTTTCTTTTCTTTATTCCGCCACATTAGTTCGTCGGTTCTAAGCACTACTCCGCTGTCGCTTACGGCTACAACACTATCGATTGCATACATGTCGTTTGTCAAGTCGTTTATCCTTCCTTTCTTTGATGTTAACGTGGAGCTTACTTTACCTTCGTCGTCATAAAATTCTATTTTTACGCCTTCCAAAATTTTCACGTTTCTGTCTTCGTAAGCGCGGATATGATCGGCGTACAAAACCGCTTTGGTTTTTCCGTCTTCGGTGAAAACAACTTCCGTATCCCAACTTTCTTGCACGGGAATCTGCTCGGCATTTAACGAAACATCAATTTGCGGTTTGAATTTTTCCTCGCCGCAAAAAGTTAAAGCTAATCCAATCAACATTATGCCAAGCGTTTTTTTCATCTGCTTTGCAAACCGAGTTTTACCAAATCGTGAAGATGCACAATACCGACGGGCTTACCGGAATCGCTCACAGCAATCAATGAAGTGATGTTATAATTTTCCATTTGTTGCAGAGCAAAAGACGCAAGATAATCGGGATTAATCGTTTTCGGATTCGTCGTCATCACGTCTTTGGCAACTATGTTTTTGATTTCAAGAGTTTTGTTCAGCAATCTTCTCAAGTCGCCGTCGGTAATAATTCCTGTTAAATTATTCTGGTCGTCCACAACGCAGGTGGTGCCTAATCTTTTGGAACTGATTTCGATAATCACGTCGCGGAGACTTGTATTTTCTTTAACGACGGGCAAGTCTTCGCCGGTATACATTATCTCTGAAATTTTAAGCGAAAGCCTTTTCCCCAAACTCCCGCCGGGATGCAAAACCGCAAAATCTTCGGCAGTAAAGCCCCTCAGTTCCAATGTAGCAACGGCAAGCGCATCGCCCATTACCAAAGCGCTTGTAGTTGAAGCCGTGGGCGCCAAATCGTGCGGGCATGCCTCTTCTTTTACGCCTATATCCAAAACGATATCGCACGAGCGCGCCAATTGCGAGTTCATGTTTCCCAGCATTCCGATAAGCTTGGTGTTTAATCTTTTCAGCATTATTACAAGGTTTATCAACTCTTCGGTGTTTCCGCTTTTGGAAATAATTATTACGATGTCCTCGCTTCTTACCATTCCCAAATCGCCGTGCAGCGCATCAGTGGGATGCATGTAAATGGAAGGCGTGCCGGTGGAATTTAAAGTTGCTACAATTTTTCTTGCGATTAAACCCGACTTGCCCATTCCGGTTAAAACCACTCTGCCTTTGGTTTTGTATATTAATTTTACCGCCTCGGCGAAGCTTCCGTTGATTCTGTTCAGCAATTCCTTTACGGCTTTTGCCTCGATCGAAATTACTTCTTTCCCCTTGGAAATAATTTGTTCGTCGGACACTTTATCCTCGTTTGAATAATTTCAAAAATGATTTTTTTCTTTTTTTACGAACCTCATAATTCGCGGGCTCGAAATCGATTTTTTTCGCATACTTGTTATAGATTATAAACGTGCGTGCAATTAATTCATCGGAAAACTCATTCGCATGAACGAAAAACCGCGAAGCATTCAAAGCAACCGCCGGATCCCTTTCACCTTTTATTCTCATCAGCTCGTCGTAAAATTTTGTAACCGGAATAAAATGGTTAACCCCGCTCAAACCGTCGTAAACCCAAATTTTCTTATCGGAAACCGAAACGGCAACAACCAATTGGTTTTTAACGATACGAACTTCCCGGACTTTTTCTTTATTTGCGGGATTGCGCATACCCGGTTTCCAAACCGAATACGTCCAACCCGAAAGAATTTGAAAATCTTCGGCTTCTAAAAATTCAGTATCAGATAAATCTATTTCTATCTGGTTTTCAAATTCTTCGTGAATGACGATATATACTTCGCCCAAATTTGTTTTTACACTTCCTATTGCAAAAACCGGAGACGGCGGAATCGTAAGGTCCACATTGTCTTCCCGTTCTCCCATAATCAAATTACCGAACCTGCCGAATCCGATTGCATAATATTCCGAAAGTTTTTCACGATACGCTCCATAACCTTCCCTATTTTCTGGTAAAAGGGAAAACAACAATTCTTTTTCCTTTTCGTTCAGCTTGCGCGGAAATTCCACTTTATTCCCCTTCCGGATTTTCTTTGCCCTTAATCAGAAACGTGCATAATTCGTCCAGCATGGATTCTGCTTTTTCGGTTTCCGTTATGTAATCGACAATCCTTCTTACTTCGCGCCGTGCAGAAGGCGGTGCGGCGCTTACCGCGCAATTTTTCAAAAGCGGTATATCGAACAAATCGTCTCCGATATAAAAAACATTTTTGCACTCAAGGTTATATTCATCCAACAACTTTTTGGCAAGCGATACTTTATCAAGCGAAGACGTTAGAACACGGATATTTCCCGCGTCTTCGAGTTGGGAAGTAATTGCATCGTTTTCCCGAGCGGTAAGAATACCGACAATCATATCATACTTTGCGAGTCTTCTCCCGAAATCATGGAGAGCGCCGGTTATCTCTTTAATTCTTTCTTCGTCTTGTTCGTTATGAAGGAGCACTCCATCAAGATCGAATAATACAAGCTTAATATTTTTTAATCTATCCTTTAAATCACTCATATTTTTTCACTATCCGGTCAATTTCTTTCACGGTTACAAGCAGATTTTCCAAACCGTTAAGCGGAAGCTGGCTTGCGGCATCGCTCAACGCGTTCGGCGGATCGGGGTGAACTTCCATAAACAGCGCCGAAATACCGAGAGAAACGGCGGCTTTTGCCAAAGGTAAAATAAATTTAGGTTCGCCGCCGGTTACGTTTCCGCTGCTTGGCATTTGAACGGAATGCGTTGCATCCATAACAACGGGATAACCAAGCTCTTTCATTATTACAAGCGAACGCATATCCACAACCAAGTTATGATATCCGAAAACGGTTCCGCGTTCGGTTAACAGAATTTTATTGTTTCCCGTCGATTCTATTTTTTCGGCGACAAACTTCATATCTTCCGGCGCAAGAAACTGACCTTTCTTTACGTTAATTATTTTTCCGCTTTTACCCGCCGCAACCAGCAGGTCGGTTTGCCTGCAAAGAAATGCGGGTATCTGTAAAATATCGGCCACTTGAGCCGCGGCATCAATTTCCGGCTCGGTATGAACATCAGTGAGAACCGGAACGTTCAATTTTTCTTTCACGTCCGAAAGTATTTGCAGAGCTTTTTCCATCGGCAAGCCGGTAAAGGAATTGATACTTGTTCTGTTTGCTTTTTTGTAAGAAGACTTAAACACAAAAGGTATTTGCAACTTACCGGTTATCTCTTTTATTGCGGCGGCGGTTTCCATCGTCAAATCAGCCGATTCCACAACGCAAGGCCCGGCAATCAAAACAAAAGGGCGGTCATTATCGAAAACAATATCTTTAAGTTTTATCATTTTATAATTAATCGAATAGTGATTGTTCGTCCGGTTTGCTTTTTCGTCTTTTTTTATTGAATCTGATGTAAGCCAAATCGGTTGCTTCCCTTCCGCGCGGAGTGCGTTGGATAAAGCCTTGTTGAATTAAAAACGGTTCGTAAACTTCTTCAATTGTGCCGGGGTCTTCGTTCACGGCAACGGATAATGTGTTAAGTCCTACCGGTCCGCCTTTGAATTTTTCGATTATGGTAAGGATAATTTCCTTGTCCATTTCGTCCAGACCGAATTCATCGACTTCCAAAGCTTTCAGTGCTTTTTGTGCAATTTCCAAATCGATTACGTTTTTATCTTCAAAATCGGCGAAATCCCTTGTTCTTCTCAAAAGACGGTTAGCGATACGAGGCGTTCCGCGGGAACGTTTAGCCAATTCGCCGGCGGCATCGTCATCAATCTTGATGTTAAGAATTTTCGAAGATCTCAACACAATTTTTTTAATCAATTCGCTGTCGTAATAATCGAGACGCGATTTTATTCCGAACCTGTCGCGCAAAGGTGCCGTGAGCAATCCCGCACGGGTTGTTGCTCCGACCAGCGTATACGGAGGCAGTTTAATTTGAACCGTCCGCGCGCTCGGACCGGAATCAATCATTATATCCAACTTAAAATCTTCCATTGCGGAATAAAGATATTCTTCCACAACGGGACTAAGCCTGTGAATTTCATCTATAAACAGCACCGATTTTTCTTCCAGCGTGGTAAGGATACCCGCAAGGTCGCCCGGTTTTTCCAATACCGGACCGGAAGTAATTTTCAACTTCACGCCCATTTCATTCGCTATTATGTGCGCTAGCGTTGTTTTGCCCAATCCGGGCGGACCGGTCAACAGAACATGATCGAGACTTTCGTTTCTTTTGATTGCAGCTCCGATGAACACTTTGAGATTATCGGTAATCTTACGCTGACCTACGAAATCGCCGAATCTTTTGGGACGTAACGATTTTTCGAAATTTACGTCTTCTTCCCTTAAAACGGGCGTTGTGGTTTCGGATTTTCTCATATTAAAATGCCTTTTACAGCATACTTATTGTTTTGTTAATATCATATAAAGTTAAATAAATTTGAGGGATTTTAAAAACAAAAAGGAAACCCGCGACGTGAAGCTGATAGCCTACCGGTAACCCGGAGAATTAAAATTTTCCTTGACGATTTTGCGGTTATCCCGGTTCGGTTCTTCCGAACTTTTAACGAATTCTTCTTATAACTATTCTTCTGTTTTTCATTCTTCCGTATGCTGTAGCGTTACTTGCAACAGGAACGGAATCGCCCATACCCACTGCCTGGAATTGGGAAGCGGGAAGACCTTTGGAGATAAAGTAATTCAAGATTGCTTGTGCACGTTTGGAAGACAATTCTCTTATTTTATCCGGATTATCTTGTTTATCCATGTGCCCTTCGATTCTCCATTTTGTCGAAGGATACTTTTTGATTATGTTAACTATCCTATCCAATTCTTTATAAGCTTTCCTGCGAATCGTTGCGGTTCTTCCAAGGAAAGTAACTTCGCCGTGCAACAAAAATTGTTTGGGCGCATTTACCGCCGCATCATTCTTTTTCTTTTCCTTCACAATTTTTTTCTTGGAAGATTTCGGTTTTTTGGGTTTCGGTTTTTCTTTCGGCGGTTCAACTTTAGGTGCTTCGTCGGGACAGCCGTCAGTATCTTCAAAACCGTTATAAGTTTCCGGTTCGTTCGGACATTTATCAACGGTATCCAGAATTCCGTCTTTGTCGTTATCGAGATCGGGGCAACCGTCGGTATCATCGTATCCGTCCTTGTCTTCGGCATCGTCGGGACATAAATCTTTACTATCAGGAATTCCGTCTTTATCGTTATCCAAATCCGGGCAGCCGTCCGTGTCTTCAAATCCGTCGAAGTCTTCGGCTTTGTTGGGACAAGCATCATTAATATCGAGAATTCCGTCATGGTCGTTATCTTTATCGGGACAACCGTCGGCATCTTCGTATCCGTCGTAATCTTCAGGTTGATCGGGACAATTATCCCTGCTGTCATAAAGTCCGTCGCCGTCGCTGTCTTTTTCGGTAAATAAGGAAAGCGAAATTCCGACGAATCCGTTAACGTAAAAATCGTTATGCGATCCGTCAACAACGAGATAATCGGCGTTATCGGTTCCCATAAAGTGCATCGAGAGACCGGTAATTAAGCTAATATTATCACTAACCAAAAATCTAATCCCCAACTCGCTGTCGAAAGAAATTGCTTGTTTGTTTTTATCAATCAGAACCAATTCATTCCGGGGTGTTCTGTCGGCACCGAACACATCGGGATAGAAAAATTGATACGAAATACCGCCGTAAATAAAAGGGAAGAATCTGTTTTCTATCGCATAATTATACGTAAATCCGAATCCGGCGTAATACAAATCGCTTTTGTATTTTTCAGGCGCCAATACCAGATTAAATTTTCCTTCGATTTGACTGAAAGCGGCGCTTAATTTTAATCCGAAAATATGGCGGGAAGAAGTGCCGAAAATATATTCGGCGGCTCCGAATGCATGCACTCCGTATTGAGTATCGAGATAGTCGGTCTCTCCTTGCGAAAGTCCTCCGCCAACCGTTAAAACCAACGTATTATCGAAAGCACGTTGTTTGTTTGTCGAGTTCTGCGCAACCGTTAAGCTTGTCAACAATAAAATAAGAACCGCAGCAAAATAGTATTGCTTCATAAAAACTCCGCAAGGATTCTGGCAAAATTATAATCTTTGGCAGAAGACAAGATTCAAACTATGAAACTTTACCTAATTTATCAATAATTAATTACCCAAATAGTAATTTTTACCTGTTGCCCGGGGCTTTAATCCCGACATATTAATCAATCTTTTGTTAAGCGCTTGTCTTGTTATGCCCAACATTTTAGCCGCAATGCTTTGATTGTTACCCGCGCGTTTCATTGCTTCTTTTATTAATTCGTTTGTTAATTCTTTGATGGTCGGCAATTGTTCGGAAAAAGATACTTTGTGAATGTTTTTAATCTCGTTTTCCTCAAAATCTTCTTGCTTCCTCTCGAGGCTTTCGTAAAAAGATTTAAGCGGCAAAATACCGGATTTGTGCACGCTAACAGCGTTAAAGATAATCGCTTGCAATTCACGGATATTCCCCGGGAAATGATAAGTGGATAACAATTTTATCAACTCAGGCGGATATGTCGGTTTTTTCTTATTGAAAAGTTTTGCCGCTTGTTCCATAAAATGATCGACCAACACGGGTAAATCGTCCAATCTTTCCCTAAGCGGAATCAGACTGATATGATGCACGTTCAGCCGGTAATATAAATCTTTGCGGAACTGACCTTTTTCTTGAAGTTCATACAAATTTTTATTTGTTGCGGCAATTATTAATGCATCGGAATATTTCGGTTCGTCCGAGCCGAGCGGATAATATTCTTTTTCTTGAAGCAAGCGTAAAAGTTTTACTTGGGAAAGAAGGCTCAAATCGCCTATTTCGTCCAAAAACAAAGTTCCGCCCTTGGCTTTTTCTATTAAACCCGGTCTGTCTTGATTTGCATCGGTGAAAGCTCCTTTCTTGTGTCCGAAGAGCGTATCTGTAAACATTTGATCGTCCAAACCGGCAACGTTTGTGGTAACAAATTCTCCTTTTCTGCCGGTAAGTTTGTGCATTGCTTTGGCAATTAATTCTTTACCTACGCCTGTTTCACCCGTTATCAAAATCGGTTCGGATGTATTTGAAATTGCTTCCATGTATTGGAAAATGGAACGCATCTTTTCGTTTACCGTAATGATTTCTTCAAAAACTTCCGGATGCTGCAAATTATTGTTAATCAATTGATGTTTTAATTTTTCATTTTCGGAACGCAAGTCCCTTAATTCAATTGCCCTCTTTGCGCAACTTACAAGTTTACTTTCTTCAACGGGTTTCACCAAATAATCGAACGCACCCATTTTCATACATTTAACGGCGGTTTCCAGTTCGTTATCGCCGGTGATAATTACCACGGGAATTTGCGGATAGTTTTGTTTTATGGTATCGAGTAAATTCATTCCGCCGATGTGCGGCATCGAAAGGTCCAAGAAAACCGCAGTGATTTCTTGTTTCCGCAACAGCGGTTCCACATCCCGGCTATCGGAAAGAGTTATGGTGTTATCAATTCCGTTATCGTTTAATGTTAATTCGAATGACTGAAGCAAATATTCCTCGTCATCAACCAACAAAACCGGATTTTTAGGATAGCTTATTTCTTCAATCATTTTAATTCATTTCCTTTTTTTCCACAGCGGGCAGTTTTATTATTGCTTTGGTTCCTTTTCCGAATTCAGATTCAAAAGTCAATCTTCCTTTATGCGCCTCAATAATTCTATTCGATACGGCAAGACCCAAACCTGTTCCGCCTTTTTCCCTTTTAGTTGTGAAAAAAGGGTCTTTAATTTTTTTCAAAACGCCGGGCGCAATTCCTTCACCTTCGTCAACAATCATTATTTGAACCGAATTTTCTTCTTTCAAATATTTTGTAACCACATAAATTCTTTTCGAATTATCTTGAAGAGCTTGGCAGGCGTTTTCTATTAAATTTATAACAACCTGTTCAAGCCTTTGCCTGTTACCTCTCACCGTAGGTAAATCGGGCGCAAATTTTACGGAAAAATTTTCCGTTGATTTATTAATTAAGTTCTTCGTTAAATTTATCGCCGCTTCAATTACTTTATTAACGTCCACATTTTGATTTACATCGGAAGATTCTTTTCCGGAAAATTCTTTCAATTCATTAACAATATTTTTTATTCTCTTGGTTCCTTCGCTTATTCCGTTCAGAATTTTGGGCATCGATTCTTTGATTTTCGAATATTTCAGTCTGTTTCCTACATAAAAATCGCCGTTTTTTCTATAATAATCGTCAAGAATCGGTAAAATGTTATACCATGTTTTTTCGATGAGATTAATATTTAACATTACGAAATTGTTGGGATTGTTAATTTCGTGCGCAACTCCCGCAACTAAAGTTCCCAACGCAACCATTTTATCCGCTTGAATCAACCGGTCGAATTTAAGTTTGGCTTCTTTTTCGGCTTTACGGCGACTTGTGATATCCAGAATTACGCCTTGAAAATTTGTAATCACTCCGTGGGTTCCGTGTCTTACCGAAATATAATTTTCAACCCAACGGACTTTGTTCTGCGTATTTAATATTCTGAAGGTTTGCTTGAATTTTTCTTCGCCGATTAACGCTCTATGATAAAGTTCTTCTATAATTCTGTTCCTGTCTTTGGGGTGAATTATGTTCACGAAAGAAATTCTGCCGGAATAAAAATCATCCGGAGTATAACCGAACTGACGGACATTATCGGAAACGAATTCAACCGGCATTCCTTCGCCGGCTTTCCACAGAAATCCGATTGCCGGACTTTCATTGACGATATACGCCAATTCCTCGTATTTTATATAAGATTCATTTAAGGCTTCCTCTGTTTTCTTCCATGCGGAAATATCTTGCTTGATTCCAACAAATCTGGTGATTTCACCATTTTCCCCTATGATAGGCACAATGGTTTCTTCCACAAAATAATAATTACCGTTTTTATGTTTATTCAAAATTTCGCCTTGCCATGCGTTACCGCTTAAAATTGTCTGCCACATATTTTCGTAAAAAGTTTTACCGTGTTTGCCCGATTTCAAAATACTTCCCGGTTTTCCTATTACTTCTTCGCGCCCGTAACCTGTAATCCGCGTAAATGCGGAATTTACCCATAAAAATTTTCCGGTTTCGTCCGTTATTTCTATCCCTATTTTTGCTGCATTGAATATTTGGGATAAAAACCCCATCAATTCGTCTTTGCCGGAAATTTTTACCGCTCCGTCTAAAAAAGACAAGCCGGATACCATTTTAGAGCCAGTTGTGTTTATTTTTCTACTTCCTTACAAAAATTTTATTAATATTAAGATTTAGGTATATTAATATGTTCGAAAATTGCCGGTTCGCAATAAATATATGTTTTTTAAAATATCTTATTTATTGTCGATTATTTAGTGCGGTTTTTTACAGGAAATTAGAAACTTTAAGGAATTTCACCGGTTAAAAAGCGTTGCGTTACTAATATTTCCAGAAAAATTATTCTTAAAAAAGGAAATAAGTATGAGTGCAGTTTCGCCATATTACTATTCTTCACAGAAAAAGAAATTTCCCGTTTGGAGAATTTTGCTGAAAAGGAAATGGACAATTCTATTAATCTTTTTCGCTTTTCTTTTGCTTTCTGCGGCGGTGATGTTAATTGAGCAAAAACTTTACAGGGCGCAAATTGCAATCAACTTCAATTACGAAAGCGTTCAAAGATTTTTAATCCCCGGTCAAGGAAACCTTGCGAAGGAAGAAGAGATTTTACAATCGCAACAACTGTTAAGCAAGATTGCCGAGAAAATCGTAAATAAAAAATATCTTGATAAACAAAATTCCAAATTCATTCCGCTTTATCAAGAAGCCGAAAAATTTTCATTCGAAAAGAAAAATCAGATTTCGTTTATTACAGGAAAATTGAAGGACATGCTCGAGAAAAATACAGATAACGCTAACAATATTATTTACCTCAGCGTTGTTAGTCCCGACCCCGAAGAAAGCGCTTTTATCGCAAATATGATAGCCGACGAAATTAACCGGATTGCGATGGTAAACAACAAAAACATTATCTTCCCGGTTGAAAAATATTTAAAAGCCCAAAAGCAGGAAAAACTCGGCGAACTTCAAAAGAGCAAACTGGCACTTCAGAAAATTTCCGATGCTGAATCAGTTCAGCTTGCACCGCTGGAAAAAGTATTAATCGAAAAATTATCCGAATTGGAATCCGAGCTGGAATTTACGGATATGCGGATTAAGATGAACGATATGATTCTTGAGAAATATAGAAACGAAATTAAAAAATTCCTTCCCGAAAAAGGCTTGCTTTTGGTCGATATAGACGACGAAGATATTCTTGTAATTCAAGATAAATTGGCACAAGTTGCGGCGGAAAATAAAATTCGCGAAGTTATGAAAATCTTTCCCGATTTTGTTCCGACTTTAACCTGGCAAAACGAGGGCAACGCAAATACGGATTCTTTGAAAAAAGTTCTTAATTTTAAAATCACCGCTTTCGTTCAATCGATGGTGAAACCGACAAACATAAAATACGAGCCGGTGTTAAGTTTAACGCAAAAAATACAAGAGCTGAAATTAAAATCGATGGAATTCGATTTAATCCAATCGATAATTTACGATGCATTGACCGAACTGGAAACCCAATATTCGGCAATAAATTATTCCAAACTCCGTTTGGCGCGTGCAATGCGAGATTACAAATTTTATCAGAAACTCAATACCAAAATCGATAAATACTTAACCGAATTGCAGGACATCGAAAAAAATACGATAGCCAAAATCGAATTTATCTCCAAAGCCAAAGTTCCCGATATGTTTTATAAACCTGATATTTTCTTACACTTGCTCATTGGCGGAATTTTAGGTTTGATTATCGGAATGCTTGTAGCTTACCGGTTAAGTATTGTGGGAACACACATAAAAGATACCGAAGATTTGGAAATACTCGGTTACAAAATTATTGCCGCAATTCCCCATATCGAAAAGAACAGACCTTTGTTGTTCAATACCGCTTACCTCGATTTCGAATCTTCCGAAGACGAAATGGTAAAATCGTTCCAGAAAATTTATGCTTACATTAAATACGGATTTTTGGATAAAGAGATTAAAACTATCGGAGTTAGCAGTCCAACCCGCGACGAAGGCAAAAGTATAATTTCAGCGAACATAGCAATAGCTTTGGCAAACCACAAACACAAAACATTGTTGGTAGATGCGAATCTGAAATATCCGTCGCTTGCCAAATTATTCGGCGTAAACCCGAAACCCTCGCTTGCGCATTACTTGTTCAGGAAAACGGAATTGGAAAACGTTATTCGCCATACGGAAATTGACGGTTTGGATATTATTACCGGAATCGAGTTTCCGCAAGATCCTTCGGTGGTTCTTACCTCCGAAAGATTAAGGAAATTTATAGAAACGATCGGGAAGGATTACGATTATGTGATATTCGATTGCATGGATTTATTTTCCACCGATAAAGTAGCGTATATGCTCGGATTGTTGGACGAAATTATCATGGTCGCCAGAGCGGATCTTTCCACTTTTACGGATCTTAAAAAAGCAGAAATGATTTTTTCCGAATATGAGATTGTGCCCGGCGGCTACATTTTGAACGATTTTAACGTTAAAGGCAAAAAGCCGGCAAAAAAGAAGCCGCAAATGAGCAATCTGGCTAAATCAACGCCTATTAATAATACCAAACGCTACATAAAAAAACGCACGTAAGGGTGTAACTTTCTTTGAACTTTAATTATTTTTACCGAAAAAAAACGGCGAAGTTATGAAAGAAAATAATATCGATTCCCCAACTAAAAATAATAACGCATGACTTATCTTCTTGTATTTTTTGCAAGTTTGATAACTACCCTTTTTCTTACTCCGTATTTCATTACTCTGCTTAAAAGGGCAAGCATCGTCGATATTCCCGGCGGGAGAAAAATTCATACAAAAAAAATCCCCCGCATGGGCGGTCTTATTATTTTCCTTATTGTGCTGACAATTCTCAACCCTTTTATAGAAGATTTTACATCATTAAAATACATTTTAATTTCGGTAACCGTATTAATCTTCTCCGGCATTATCGACGATATCATCGGGCTGAACAGTTTCATCAAATTTATTTTCCAAAATGTTGCCGCGGTAATTTTAATATTTTATCTCGAAGAACTTTATTCGGTAATATCACTATTCGGAATGGAGTTTACCGGACCTTTGGGCGAACTTATCTTGCTTGTGTTTGTAGTCGGCGCAATCAATTCGATTAATCTTTTGGACGGATTGGACGGGCTTGCCAGCGGCTTTTCGCTTTTAATCTTTACCATAATTTTGGCTTTTTCTATCAGCTTGGGAAATAACTTTTTGATTCTTCTGTCGATCAGTTTCATCGGAAGTTTGGTCGGGTTTCTCCGATACAACGCCTTTCCCGCAAGCGTTTACTTGGGCGATACGGGTGCGTATATTTTGGGATTCTTCCTTGTATTCACCAGCACTCTTGTTTCGATCGAATATAATAAGGGAATTCTCGATTTAACTTTCCCGGTTATGCTTTTGGGAATTCCATTGATCGATACGGTAAAAGTATTTTTCATCCGTATTTTCCAAGGAAGAAATCCGTTTGCGGCAGATACCAGCCACCAGCATTATATTCTTTATAAAAGCAACGTAAAACACGAAATTTCGGTTTTCATAATAGAGATATTCACTTTGGTTTATATCCTTTTGGCGATTTTTTATTTGAAAGGGTTGAAAATTCCGGCAACGGTTTTGTTCGTGCTTTTTACGATTATTCTGTTAATGGTGGAACCGTTCCTCAGCACATTAAACGTTTCCGATAAAGTTAACAATTTCTTGAACCGCATTAAAGATTTGCCGATGCGACGATTAAAAACCATAGTGCGGATAATGATTTATATTTCATCATTATTAATTTTAATTATAAGTGTTTTATCGTTTTCGTTTAAGACGTCTCTTACGGTAAACGAATTGTATTTTCTGACGATCACAAGTATTTTACTTCTGATTTTAGCCGTTGTTCAATACAGGGCATCCAAATCGATTGCACATATTAATATTTTCTTGAATTTTACAATTTATTTCATAGTTTCCAAGCTTAGTTTGCCTTCTCTTATCTCAAGAAACCTTTATTTCTCCGAGTTGTTATCTTTGCACGATTTAAGTTTCTATGTTCTGGCTTTTCTCATTGTAACAATTCTTCTTGGTAGATGGAAAATTTTTATGGGAAGGAAAGTTTTATTTTCGGGGATAGATTTAACGATGATTGTTTTTATTCTCCTAACGTTTATCGTGAATAAAATTCTGGAATTTGATTTTAATTACTACTTGAGTACAAGCTTGCTGGAAGCTTTTATTTTTTATTCATGGTTTAAAATTGTTTCGGATATAAAACCGAAAAGGGAAATGATTCTTTCCGTTTTCTCTTTTCTGCTTCCTATTTCACTGCTTTTATCTTTGCTTATCGGGAAATATATTTCCTAAGTTATCTTTCAATCCAGCTTGTTCTTCCGGTCTTAAAATTAGGTGCAATCACATTATACGGATATTCTTTTTCCACAGCATTCATACGGTTTGAATTTCCTCCGGGTGTTACGAACCAATTTTCGTCGGTAAGAATTTTATCTTCACCGTTGTCCGTAACAATTTCGGCGTAAATATTAATTCCGGCTTCGCCGTTTTTATTATAATTCCGGACTTTTGCTTCAAGAATATTTTTGCCTTCAATCAAATAATCCGTTATATCAAAAGTTTTGATTCTTCTGTAATCAACCAAAAGTGAACCGGAACGGCGGGCGAAAACTTTTCCTACAAATTTTCCGTTAATATAAAGTTCGGCATAGGTATCGGCTAAAAGTTGTAGTTTAGCCGATTTTATTTTACCGTTTATTTCTATTTCTTTTTCAAAGACTGCAGCTTTTACCGGCAAAGAATCGATTTGGGGAGAATAAATCCATTTGCTTTGAATGTATGGGGATTCCAAATTTTTATTTTTTAATTGTCCGGAAATTTCATCGTAATACGAAATTAGCCGGTCGTATTTATCCATTATCAAATCCAGATTTGCTTCCTTGTCATATTTTTTCCAGAGCCGGGCGTGTTCTTCCTTGAGTTTCCTTAATTCCGAAATATTTTCATTAACATAATTCAATGCCCTTGAATACTCATCTGATTTCCCGTCGAGAATTAACTTCAGCAGATTGTTCGACCTCAGTTTTTTGGCAAACCATGAATTCATATTCAACACAAATTTCAAAACATCAAAATAATCTTTGTTTTTTTCAACAACGGGTTGAAGCGAATTGATCTCTTTGAGTAATTTACTTGTGTTCTTCTCCAACCATTCGGCTTGTACGGCTTTCGGATATTTCAAAGCCCACCACGGCAAATATTTCCTTTTTGAAAGCGGATGCATCCATATATCGTTCCAAAATACAATGCTCAACGGGTGTTTAAGAGTTTCGGAAATTCCGGCAAATTTACTCCGCTCAATTCCGAAAAATTGGTTCCAAAATATTCCGTCGAAAGTTTCCCCATCGCTTTTTTCCAAATTCCATGCGCATTGAGCCGACCACGCATAACCGTAAAGCAATAATTCCTTAAGCGTTTCCGCACCGAAATCGCCCCAGTTGGAGTTAATCATTCCTATAGAATTATTTTTTATTCCGGATTCCGTTAAATTTTTAATATTCGTGAAAGCAAAAGAATAATTCGGATAAGGATTTAAGAAATTCCATACACTCGGGGAAACAATATATTTTATTCCGGCTTTTTCAAATTCATTTACCGACGGATATTCGAATCTCGGATGGTATCTCCAGTTTACAACAATTATATCTTTTGGTAACATTTGTAGAATTTCGGGATGCTGTAAAATTATATCGCCGTACATCATCACTTTCTTACCGTATTTCTTACAAATGTTGTAAACCTTTTTATAGTGATCCGCATGTACGCGGGCAATTCCCAAACTATCCACCAATTTTTTACTGTTGCCCAAACCTACATCCCAGCTTTCGTCGGCTCCGATATGAAAATATTCCGACGGAAAAACTTCCGCCACTTCTTTTATTAATTTATCCAAAAACGAGTAAGTTTCTTCGTTGGAAACATCGAGCGAAGCGGCGCCGGGAAATTCAGCATATTCCAAAAATTCTTCCGTCGTTAAAATATTTTCGTAATGCCCTAAAGTCTGAAAAACCGGAATCACTTCCACAAAATATTTTTTCGCATATTCAACAATCTTTCTTACTTCCTTTTTGGTTAATGCGCCTCTGTTTTTCCCGATAGACGGAAAGGAATCGAACCGGATCATATCTTCCATGTATGGCATGTAAGTATTCATTTTATACCGTGAGATAAATTTTATCACGCGTTTGAAATTCTCAACGGTTTCTACTTGTCCCCGACTAATATCATCCGATATTCCGCGAATTGATAAATCGGGATAATCTATTATTTTCAATACCGGCAGACGTTTTCCGTATTGCGAAATCAATTGCTCGAGCGTTAACAAACCGTAATAAAGTCCTTTTGCACCCGCTGCAAAAATTTTAATCCGCTCCGGTTTAATTATTAAATTGTAAGCTTCACCGGCTTTGTCATTGGGAATTTTATTATCTTCTATAAAACTTTCACCGGTAATTAACTCAATGATACCGCGTGAATTATCTCCGGTTAAGTCTTCGGGTTCAGGATTAAATTTACTCCTAAGAAAATTCTTGAAATCTTCTAAGGGATAATCCAAAACGCTAAGAATTTCTTTATCGGCAGTAACTTCCGTTTTGTTTGTCATCATAAAATATCTTGAAGTGTCCACGTTGGACACATTCTTGACAGCCGGAATTATTTTAATTTCCATTGTTTTTCCGTTAACAGATTGAAAGAAAAAATTAATTAGAAATGAAATAAGAAAAAAATTATAAAGCGGTTTCGGTGAAAAGATTTTTATTTTCATTTTTAGCTACTTAGTTGAGAAAGATTGGTAAGCAACTTATAAAATTTGATGGATTATGCAAAATCGAATGCGGCAGAAAAAGTTTCAAAACATTTTTTTAAGATAATTTACCAAATGTTGTTGTTACGGGATAAGAAACCGGGTTTACATTCACCCGATCGAAAACATACGGCGGTTTTAAAACTTACAAATGATGTTCTATTCATTTTTTAGATTTTTTCGGTTTGTATCCGATTCTGTGAAACGGATTTACAACGCTCGACGCAACATTACGCAAATGTGAATTTATGCGCTTAAGTGCACGAAGGTAAAGCGCCATTGCAACCGCGGTTCCGCTGTCCAATGTTTTATCTTCGCCTTTCATTAAAGAAACCAAAATGGTATCGCAAGATTTACTCACCCATTTATATTTCAATACAATTTTCCGTCCCAATCCTTCATCGGATTCTTTGAAGCATTTAATAGTTAGATTAAAATTTTCCTCCACGGCGGATTCTATTTTTGCCAATTCATCTTCAAACTTTCCGCCTACCAGCTTTAACGGATGCGTTTGGGCGATTTCCACAATGTTTTTTGTTAAATCGCCTATGCGTTCCAAATCAATTACAATACTGACTAAAACCAAACCGGAACTCAATTCGGCTACCCCGGACATAACAAGATGATTGAACACGTCTTTACGAACTTCGCGCTGATATTTGTTTACTTTGTGGTCTTCGTCGTTTATATCGATATCCAATTCGTTCGTATCCGTCTTTCTGAGAACTTCTTTTGCTTTAAGAAACATTTCCTGAGTTATATCCAACATTTCGAAAGACCGCTGATAAGCGCGATCCATATAACTGTTGCTTTTAAAAACACTTAAAATTTCTTTAATCATTTCTTAACCCTATTGTGATAAATAAATAACTATTGCGGGAACAATGAAAAACAAAACTACCACATACGCAATCGGAATTAATTTGCTTCTAGTTGAATATTCGGCAAACTTTTCAGCCATTGTAACGGGAACTTTACCCAACGGATACCAAATAATTATACCGCTAATATTAAACAATAAATGCGAAAAAGCAACGGTTACGGCTGCAATGTTACCGGTCACCAATGCGGCAAGGATAGCCGTAATTGTTGTACCGATGTTTGCACCGAGCGTGTAAGGGAAAATTTGCCAAAGCGTAAGCAAACCGGCTCCGGCAAGCGGTACCACCAAAGATGTTGTAATCGAGCTGCTTTGAACTAAAACCGTAAGCAATATTCCAACCAAAAAAGCACGTGCTGAATTCTTAAATAAAACTTTATCGAACCAAGCTTTTGCTTTGGATACTACCATTGATTTTAATACATCGACAATAAACTTTAATGCGGAAAATAAAAATGCCACCGCAAGAATAAGCAAAACCCAACCTACTAAATGTTTATCGCCAAATAAATGTTCAAAGTTTTTTTCCATTAATTTTACTACAGGCTTGGTTATGGCTTTAACGGGACTCAAAAATTTCATCCCGCCAACATCGGCAAAAACATCTGACATTAAAGAAGCGGCTTTCCCGAGATAATTGGTATAAACTTGTAATGGAAAAAGAACCAATACCGATAAATAATTAAAAAAATCGTGAACCGTTGCGGCGGCAAACGCGCGCTTAAACTCGTTGCTCCGGTTAATTTGGGGTAAAGAAGCAATTGTGTTTGTTATTGATGTACCGATATTGGCACCCATAATTAGTGGTATTGCCAAGTGAATAGCAACATCCATGTCGTTCGAAAACGCCCCTCCGGCAACCATTGCAACAACCATCGAAGTTGTTGTGGACGAACTTTGGATTAACGAAGTTCCCAATATTCCAATAAACAATCCGATAAAAGGATTTGTGGTGGTTTGGATTAAAGATTTGGAAAAATCTTTTCCGAAAAGCTTAAGCGCAGCTCCCATCATCTCAAGACTTAAAAGGAAAAGATAAACGAGAATAATTAATTTTAAAATAGATACTAAGTTCGATTGCCAAAGGTTGGAAGATTTGTTTTCGGTCATGAAGAAAATAAATCCGTAAATTGTTAAACAAAATTATGAAAAGAAACGGATTATACCAAGAAGATAATTTTAGATATTTTATCTCTTTCCGGCGGAATCATTCTTTTTGAGAATCATTATGGAAATGTCATCGTGAATGGGCGCGTCTCCTTTAAAAACATTTAGATTATAAAGAATTTTCCCAACTTGATCGGAAGGAGTGAGCGGAGCATACGAGCTCAAGAACCTTTTTAATCTTTCTTCCCCGAATTGCGCATGATGTTCGTTCATCGTTTCGGTAACTCCGTCGCTGTAAACCACCAACTCCGAACCAACCTCTAAACTCACTTCCATGGCTTCGTATTTACTTATAGGTGAAAGTCCGATTGCAATTCCGCCTTTAGCAAGAGAATGAATTTCTTTGCCGTCTATAATTAGCGGTGGGATATGACCCGCATTCACAATTTTTAATTTATCTTCGCCTGCATTAATTTCCACGTAAACTAACGAAGCAAATTGATGCGGAAGACTATCACGGCAAAATATTTTATTTACAGCTTGAATCAACTCAGCCGGTTCGGTAAAATGGGAATACAGTGCTCTTATGGTCGATTGTAATTTCGACATCATTAACGCGGCGCCGAGACCTTTTCCTGAAATATCGCCCAGGATAACTGCGTAACGGAAATCGTCTATTTTAAAATAATCGATTAAATCCCCTCCGACGTCATTCGCCGGAATAGAATTCATGTAAACATCCCAACCTGGAATTTCGGGATTCGAATCGGGCATTAATGCTTTTTGAACCGCTTTACCTTCTTGTAATTCCGTTTTTGCTAAAAGTTTGTCTTTAAGTTCAAGCATTAAAACGTAAAGAAGAATGAGTCCGCCGAAAATATGACCGTTGTTACTAAAGAAAACCACATCATTTACAACAACGTTTCCGGAAGTGCCTATCATTACAACGCCGATTAACACTAATACCCTTCTGAGCGGTGTGAGTCTGAGAAAAAGTGTTTTAAGCAACCACCAAAAAAGATAGAAGTAGCGCTTAATCACACTCATTCTTTCAAGTTCGGCTTTGCGTTTATCGGTAAGAAAATATTGGGTTAGTTCGTTAAATTCCGAACGCAAAGTTTGGAAAAGATCTTTTCTGCGGAAATCTTCTTTGAACGTATCGCGCAGCCGCGGTTCTTCCGGATTTGAATTTTGCATAATATTTTTTCTTTTTTAGACGAATGATATGCAAAATAGTTAAAAAATATTTTTGATTTTGGGGAAAGGGATTGGAAAAATAGGACGGCGTTAAGCCGTCCTTTAATTTACGCTTTCCGGAATTTTACTTTATCACCGTCCATTGTGGTTTTCACCGTGTCGCCAGGTTCAAATTTACCCATTCACAATTTAGCTTTTAAGATATTTATCAAAATTAGCGTATATTAATAAAATTAAATATATTTTAAATACTTCTTATTACAATTTTTAAAGAGAAAATAGGTAAACGGATTTATAAATTTAACGACTTAACCGAAGGAAAAACAAAGATTATAGAACATAGTGTAAAATAAATTTCTAAGAAAATATTTTAACAAATGTAATGCACATTCTTTATGTTGATGAATCTGGAGATGCTGGAAAATTCGAAGAAGGAATTTCTCAAAATTCTAGACATTTTATTCTATCGGGTTTAATTGTTTCTCAAGATGATTGGTTGCAATGTTTAGAAGGATTAAAATCTTTTAGAAAATTTATAAAGCAAGAATATGGCTTAAATCTAAAAGAAGAAATTCATGCAAGTGAGTTAATTAGAGTAAATAAAATTGAAGCATATCGAAAAATTAAGAAAAGAAAAAGGATCGAAATATTTAAAAAATTTATTGAAGAATTACCAATTATTTTTAACAAAGGAAAAGTTATAAATATTTGTATCGATAAATCAAAATTTGATAGTACTCGTGACATACAGGAATTAGCTTGGGGAAGATTAATACAGAGATTTAATACTTTTTTAAGTAAATCGGTACGGGATAAAGGAATTATAATTTCAGATACTACAGATGAAGTTTTGGTTAGAGGGCTACTGAGAAAAATGAGAATTTATAATCCGGTTCCCTCTCATTATGGAGGCACTCGCAACATTCCAACGGACAATATTCTAGAAGATCCTTTTTTGAGAGATTCAAAACACTCCTATTTTATACAAGCTGTTGACACAATAGCACAAGCTTTATATAGAAAAGAGTATGTAAAGGGTAGTTTAAGGAAATATGGTGTTGATAAATATTTTAGTGTCCTTGAACCAATTTTACTCAAAGAAGCTTCTAATAATGACCCCTTAGGTGTGGTCAGAAAATAAAAACCCCGGTCGAAACCGGGGAAATTTTTCGTGGCTCGCATAATCCATTCGGACTATGCAAGTCACTTTAAAATAATACAAACAATTTTTTAAAATATCAAGTTCATGTATTTCCTTTTTAATTTTACATTTATTTTACTTTTTTGTTTCCAAATGACCCACATTAATTAACTTTCACAAATTTAACTTTATCGCCGTCCATTGTGGCTTTCACCGTGTCGCCAGGTTCAAATTTACCCATCAGCAATTCCGTTGCCAACGGATTAACAAGGTATCTTTGAATGGTTCGTTTCAACGGTCTTGCGCCGAACGTTACATCGTAACCGGTTTTAAGCAAGAATTCTTTCACGGAATCGTCCACTTCCAGTTTCAAATTCTTTTCTTTCAACATAAAATCCACGCGTTGCAATTGAATGTCGATAATTTGTTTCAATTCCGATTTCAACAACGGTTTGAAAAGAACAACTTCGTCAATACGGTTCAAAAATTCGGGTCTTATTGTTTTCCTTAACAAATCGTTCAATTTGTATCTTAACTCTTCAAGTATTTCTTGATAATTATTCTCATTAAACTGCTCAAGTTTTTCTTGAATTAAATGCGAACCGATATTTGACGTCATAATAATAATCGTATTTTTGAAATCCACCGTTCTACCTTGGTTATCGGTCAATCTTCCGTCGTCTAATACTTGCAACAGAATATTGAAAACATCGGGATGCGCTTTTTCTATTTCGTCCAAAAGCACAACCGAGTATGGTCTTCTTCTTACCGCTTCGGTCAATTGTCCGCCTTCTTCATATCCAACGTAACCCGGAGGCGCTCCAACCAAACGGGATACAGAATGTTTTTCCATGTATTCGGACATATCGATTCTAATCATCGCATGTTCATCGTTAAACAGGAAATCCGCCAAAGCTCTTGCCAATTCGGTTTTACCCACACCGGTCGTACCGATAAATATAAACGAACCGATAGGACGCGAAGAGTCTTGCAAGCCGGCACGGGATCTTCTAATTGCGTTTGCCACTGCCCGCACGGCTTCATCCTGACCAACAACACGTTTATGTAATTCCTCTTCCATACGTAACAGTTTGCTTCTTTCGCTTTCCAGCATTTTGCTTACGGGAATTCCTGTCCATTTTGCAACTATTTCAGCTATATCCTCAGCTTCAACTTCTTCCTTCAGCATTTTTTTATTCTTCTGAATCTCTGCCAGTTGTTTGGTTTCTTCTTCAAGCTTTTTCTGCAGTTCAACTATTTTACCGTAACGGATTTCGGCAACTTTACCCAAATCGCCTTCACGTTCATATTTATCGGCTTGGATTTTCAAATTTTCTATTTCGCTTTTCAAGTTGCGGATAGTTTTTATTTTTTCTTTTTCAAGTTGCCAATGAGCTCTGAGTTCGTTGCGTTCTTCTTCAAGATTGCTAAGTTCTTTTTCCAATTCTTCCAATCTCGATTTCGATTGTTCGTCTTTTTCGCGTTTCAGTGCTTCTTTTTCAATTTCAAGCTGTTTAATTTTCCTTTCGATTGCATCCAACTCTTCAGGCATCGAATCGATTTCTATCCTTAATTTAGATGCCGCTTCGTCAATCAAGTCGATAGCTTTATCCGGTAAGAATCTATCGGTAATATATCTGCTTGAAAGTTGAACAGCCGCAACAATTGCTCCGTCGGTAATTCTAACACCATGATGCACTTCGTACCGTTCTTTCAATCCTCGTAAAATGGAAATAGCGTCTTCTTCGCTGGGTTCTTGAATGATTACCGGTTGAAATCTACGTTCGAGAGCCGCATCTTTTTCTATATGCTTTTTGTATTCTTTAAGGGTTGTTGCACCGATTGCGTGTAATTCTCCGCGAGCCAATGCGGGTTTAAGAATATTCGCCGCATCCATCGCTCCGTCGGTTTTTCCCGCTCCAACCAACTGATGCATCTCGTCGATAAATAAAATGATTTCTCCGTTCGAATCTTGAACTTCTTTTACAACAGCTTTGACCCTTTCTTCGAACTGACCGCGGAATTGTGTTCCGGCTACCAAAGCGCCTAAATCCAAAGCAATTATTCTTTTGGATTTTAAGTTTTCCGGAACGTCGCCCGAAACTATACGCTGTGCAATTCCTTCGGCAATCGCGGTTTTACCAACGCCCGGTTCGCCAATTAAAACCGGATTGTTTTTCGTTCGTCTTGATAAAACTTGCAATACCCGCCGGATTTCTTCGTCGCGACCGATAACGGGATCGAGTTTACCCGACCTGGCAAGTTCGGTTAAATCCCTACCGAACTTTTTAAGCGATTGATAAGTATCTTCCGCATTTTGCGATGTTACCCGCTGGGAACCCCGGATATCTTTCAAAGCCGCTAAGACCACATCCCTCGAAATTCCGTTATCTCTCAACAGTTGTCCTACTTTCCCGTCGTCTTCCGTTAAAGCAAGCAGTAAGTGCTCGGTTGAAATAAATTCATCTTTAAGGTTGCGTGCTTCTTCGGCCGCTTTATCCAAAAGTTTTGCCGTTGCCATCGATAACTGTTGATTACCAACTCCGGCTCCGGTTACTTTCGGCAAAGCTTCCAAAAGTTCACCGATTTTTACTTTAAGCAAACTGACATTCGCGCCGGTTTTTTGAATCATCGATTCGGCAACGCCACCGGCATCTTGAAGCATTGCAGCAAACAAGTGTTCCGGTTCTACTATTTGATTGTTATAGTTTTGTGCAATCTCAACTGCATTTTGAACCGTTTCCTGTGCCTTAATCGTTAATTTGTCGAAATTAAATGCCATAATTCCACCTCTCTTTTCACATTTGTTTTTTAATATCGAATCCCGATATCAAAATTTCGCTAATGATACAATTCATTAATAAAAAAGTTTCCCGGATAATCTTTATCAACTAACAATTTTTTATTTAGCAAACTGCGAGGTGAGTTTAATAAGAATTCACTTCTCACTTTTAACGGCTAAAATCTTGATTACAAAGCCAATTGAATCGGGAACCACAAAACTTGTATCTTGCTGAACGTAGTTTTTTGAATATGCGGTCAATCCCCATTTTGTTCTGTCTATAAAAAATTTATCCGTCGTTGCTCTTAACGTATCTTTTTTAATGTTTACTTCTACTTTAAATTTAATATTTCTGATTTTGTCGAATATTTTCATATAGCCGGAAACTAAATATTTATCCGGTCCAATTTTCCTGAGGTTTTCTATTTTAAATGCCGATGTGGGATATTTCCGAGTGTTAAAAAATTCGGGGGATTTTAGAACTTTTTCCAACACGGTTTTCATTAATTTATAATCTATATCAACATCTTTTATGCTATCCATTGCAACGTAGAAGATACCGCCAGTAAGTTCGTTATTCAATACGCTTAAATAGCCTTCTTCAAACTTAACATAACCTTTATGACGGCTGATCGACCAATTTACAATGCTGCTATCGGTATTAACAATGTATTTTACGGAATTGGGCGGTTCATCTGTTGTGGTCTTAAAAGGATCGAATTTATTTGCGGTATCAGGTTTAACTTCCGCCGATTTAGCCGATCTTTCTTCTGTTAGCTTTTCGGTATCATCGTTATTTTTCGAAAAATAAAAAACAAATATCAATAAAACAGCACCAATACCTATAAGAGCCGCAATGCTTTTTCGCATTAAGTTCCTTTCTTAAACAATTTTTTTTAAGTTCAAAGGTATGAAATAATAATAAAAAAACCCGCAATTAAATTGCGGGTTTTTTAATAACCAAATTCTATTATTTGGCTTCGTACAAATCTCCTTCCGGAGCTTTCGGATTGGGCGGATTTGTACCGTGTAGTTTAACCAAAATATAACTGGCTACATTTCGTATATCCTGCGGACTTAATTGAGCTTCCCATGTAGGCATACCTTTTGCCGCCACGCCGTATTTTATCGTTTTGAATAAGTCTTTTATATCATTTCCGTGAATCCAATAATTATCGGTCAGATTAGGTCCAACCAAACCTTGACCTTGAGTACCATGGCAAGCAGCGCAGTTTTTGGTATAAACTTCCTCGCCGCTTTTCAAATCCCCTTCGTCATCGGTCACTGTAACGGAATTTTCGTCAATAAGAGCTCCGCTGGATTTAAGAGCTTCGCGTTGCATTGCGGCAACTCTCATTTCTACGGCATATTCTTCTTCTTGAACGTTTCCACTACCAACAACGTGGAAATAAATCATGTAAGCGGCAGCCCAAATAACCGTACCGTAAAGAATCGCATTAAACCATGGGGGAATCCGGTTATTCAGTTCGCGTATACCGTCGTATTCATGGTCGAGCAAAAGTTTTTCCTCTTCTTCAATGGAAGAAGGTTTGGATGTGCCGAATATTTTTTTGAATCCTTTGCCCTCCGAATCATTTTTCTCTGAATAAACCATTACCAACCAGAGGACAATAATTACAAAAAATACGACAATGGCAACCATTACTTGGATTACCGTCGATAAAGAATCATGAGAGCCGTTTTCTGCATACAACGAATTTGAAAAAAGAAGCAGAAAAATTCCCATGAGCAAAAATTTAAATATTTTGTGTTTTCTCATTTTTATTCTCATTGTTTGTTATAAATTCTTCATTATCATCTTCCAAAGGGATGTTTTTCATTTCATTCACGGTTTCTTTATCCATAAACACCAATCTTATTACAACCAAGACAAAAGCAAAAACAAAAAGTATCAAAGTTATTACGGGATAAACCGAAACATCCTCTATTGAACTTAAAAGATTTGAAAACATTTAATATCATTCCTTATTTTTCTGCGACTTCTTTCTTAATGTCAGTACCCAATCTTTGCAAATATGCAATCAAAGCGATTATGTCTTTATTCGGATCGGCATCAATCCCGCTTTGCATCAAATCGTTTGCAATTTCGTTAGCTTGTTTTTCCAAATCGGCAATTGCTTGATTTTCGTAACCTTCGGGATAAGGAACTCCCAACGTACGCATTGCTGAGATTTTTGCCGGAATCGATTCTTTATCCATATCCCATTCCAAAAGCCATGGATATCTGGGCATAAGAGAACCCGGGGACATTTGACGCGGATCTTGCATGTGCAGATAATGCCACATGTTCGAATACTTTTTACCGACTCTGTGCAAGTCCGGGCCGGTACGTTTCGAACCCCAGAGGAACGGATGATCGTAAACAAATTCGCCCGCTTTCGAATATTCCCCGTAACGTTCCACTTCGGAACGGAATGGTCTTACTAATTGAGAGTGACAGCTGTTACATGCTTCCCGTATATAAATATCTCTTCCTTGCAACTCGAGCGGAGTGTAAGGTTTAACCGAAGCGATTGTCGGGATATTCGATTTAACCAAATATGTCGGAATTACCTCAACCAGTCCGCCAACGATAATTGCGAGAAATACCAAAGCTGTAAAAAGTAAAGTTTTCGATTCGATATATCTGTGAATCATTCCGTATTTAAGCGGTTCGGGAGTTCTATCGTAAGGAACTGCTTCCGCTTCTTCTTCCGGAACAAAGCTTCCTTGTTTCATCGTTTTATACAAATTGTATACAAGGATTAATAAACCGGTAAAATAAAGTGTTCCGCCGATTGAACGGATGATATACATAGGTACAATTTGTAAAACCGTTTCCAAGAAGTTCGGATATTTCAACAAACCTAATTCGGTAAATTCTTTCCACATCAAAGACTGGGTTATACCCGACCACCACATGGGGATTACCCATGCCACAATACCCAACGTACCAATCCAAAAATGAACCGTAGCTAATTTTCTTGAATACAATTTTGTTTTCCACAGTTTAGGTACCATCCAATAAAGCATACCAAACGTCATAAAACCATTCCAACCCAAAGTACCAACATGCACATGAGCAGGAACCCAATCGGTAAAATGCGCAAGTGCATTCACGTTTTTAAGAGATAACATCGGTCCTTCGAAGGTGGACATACCGTATGCGGTAACACCGATTACAAAGAATTTCAAAACCGGATCGTCCCGGACTTTATCCCAAGCGCCTCTTAGGGTTAACAAACCGTTTAGCATACCACCCCACGAAGGCATCCAGAGCATAATGGAAAATACGGTACCGAGCGATTGAGCCCAGTTAGGTAAAGCGGAATATAATAAGTGGTGAGGTCCGGCCCAGATGTAAATAAAAATCAATGTCCAAAAGTGCAGAATCGAAAGTTTGTAAGAAAACACCGGTCTGTTAGCCGCTTTCGGCAGGTAGTAATACATCAAACCCAAAAACGGCGTGGTCAGGAAAAACGCAACCGCATTATGTCCGTACCACCATTGCACCAAAGCGTCTTGAACGCCGGCATATACCGAATAACTTTTCAAGAAAGTAACCGGCAATTCAATTGAGTTACCGATATGCAAAACCGCCACGGTAACAAAAGTCGCAATATAGAACCATGCGGCAACATAAATGTGTTTTTCCCTTCTTTTCATCAGGGTTCCAATCATGTTAATGCCGAAAACAACCCACACTACCGCAATTGCGATATCGATAGGCCATTCCAATTCGGCATATTCTTTGGAAGTGGTAATACCGGAAACCAAAGTTACCGCTGCGGCAACAATAATTAATTGCCATCCCCAAAAATGGATTTTACTTAACACATCACTAAACATTCTGGTCTTGGAGATGCGCTGCAACGAGTAATAAACGCCTGCAAAAATTGCGTTCCCTACAAACGCAAAAATTGCCGCATTAGTATGCAGCGGTCGTAATCGCCCAAATGTAGTATAAGGGATACCTAAATTCAAAGCGGGGACATATAGCTGAATAGCTATTGTAACCCCTACGAGCAATGCAACTACTCCCCAAAAAATTGTCGCTAGTGCAAACAGTTTCGGGTAGTAATTGTCATACTTGAACTTCTCCACATTCATAAAGATACTCCTGTTAGTTAATTGAGTTGTGATTTAATTTATTTGCGCTTTTTTCTGCATCTCCGTTCTTATCTTTTTCTCTGTCATCTTTTATTTCATCATCAAATAATATTCTTACCGACGGCGTATATTTATCGTCGTATTGCCCGCTTTTTACCGCCCATAAATAAAGAACTAAAAATAAAATTGCGACCGACAAACTAAAACCTATTAAAATTAAAATAACTGACATTACAACAATTTCTTGCTTTTTGCAAATGCATTTGTCGTGAAGGTTGTAAATACTACCACGGAAATCGAACTTAACGGCATTAATATTGCTGCAATTACCGGCGAGAGCGTTCCCTGTACCGCAAAATAAATTCCTACCAGATTATAAATAAACGAAATAATAAAACTGGCAATAATTATTCGTTTGCTGGTTTTTGCAAAATTGATAAATTCATCTAACTTTCCAAAAGATTTAGATTCCAGAATTCCGTCGCACGCCGGAGAAAAATTATTTGCGTTTTCGGAGATCGAAATTCCGACGTCACTTTGTTTTAATGCACCGGCATCGTTCAATCCGTCTCCAATCATTAAAACTTTTTTCCCATTTTGTTGTAAAGATTTAACAAAATCCAATTTTGCTTGCGGGGTTTGTCTGAACTTCATAATTGTATTTTCACCGAAAATTTTTTGAAGCTCAGGTTTTTCGCTGTCGTTATCTCCGGAAAGCAAGTATAAATTGTAATCCCGCTTTAATTTCTTAATTATCTCATCCAAATTTTCTCTGTAAGAATTTTTTATTGCGAAATAACCTCTGGTATTTCCGTCTATGGATAAAAACACACGCGTGCTGAGATCTATTTTATTTTCTTCTTGTACGTGATTTACAAACATGCGTGAACCGATTTTTACATGTTTCCCGTTAATAACCGCTTCGATTCCCTTTGCCGGAATTTCTTTAAAATCTTTCACATCTCCGGAAACATCGATATCGAATAATTCGTTAATTCCGTTGCTCAAAGGATGAGAAGAGTTGCGCACGAGGGTTTTTACCAGCACTTTTTCTTCATCGGTCAGAGGTTCACCTATAAATTTCACGGTAGATGAGCCAGTTTCCGTTAAAGTTCCGGTTTTATCGAAAACTATATCGGTAATTTCCGACATTGCTTCAACGACGTCCGTGTTTTTAAGATAAAATTTATTCTTTCCGTAAATCCTTAAACTATTTCCCAAAGTAAACGGTGTTGATAATGCCAAAGCACACGGACAAGCAATAATTAAAACCGCAGTGAAAGCATTGAATGCAATACTCGACTCGGGCCACCAGTAAATTCCCGCAACCGTAGCTATGGAAAGGATAACAAACGTAAAGTATTTACTAACAACATTAACCATTGAGTTAATGTTACTCTGGTATTTTTTACTGAACGCTTCGTTATTCCAAAGCTGGGTTAAATAACTTTGCGAAACTTCTTTTATAGTTTCAACTTCAATTGCACCGCCAACCTGCTTTCCGCCTGCGTAAATTAAATCGCCGTTCACTTTTTCCACAGGATTCGATTCTCCCGTAACAAAACTGTAATCGATAAATCCGCGCCCGTTTATCAAAACCGAATCGGCAGGTACCAATTCGTTATTTTTAATTATTATTCTGTCCCTAACTTTTAATTTTCCTACCGGCTTTGTGGTTTCTTTTCCGTTTTTTCTAATCGTAACGGCTATCGGGAAATACGATTTGTAATTCCTCTCGAAGTTCAGCGCATCGTACGTCTTGTTTTGGAATATTCTTCCAACGAGTAACAGAAAAACCAAAGCAGTCATTGAATCCAAATAACCAACGCCCGTATTCGTTAAAATCTCAATCAGACTTCGCGTAAACAATACAATAATACCGAGCGATACCGGTACATCGATATTTACAATTTTCTTTTTAAGACCTTTATATGCCGATACGAAATATTCGCTTGCACTGTAAAAAAACACGGGGAGGGCGAACAATATATTCAAGTAACCAAATGTTTCTTTCAATACGTCACGCGAAAAACTTTCTACGTGCAAATATTCGGGAAAACTGAACAACATAATGTTACCGAACGCAAAACCAGCAATGCCAATCTTGTAAGCTAATTTTTTATTATGCGAATTTGTTTTCTCTTTCTGTTTTCCTTCGAGGTTCAAATCTGGTTCGTAACCTATCGAATCGAGCAATCGTACAACTTCTTTCAGAGTAATTTCTTTTTCGGAATATTGAATTGTAACAATCTTTTTTAAAAAGTCCGCCCGCGAAAATTTTATGCCCGGATTCAATTTAAATAGGTTTTCCAAAATCCAAATGCACGAACTGCAATGCATTTGAGGAATACTAAATGTAACTTTGGTAGTATTTCCGTCGGTAAAATCAATTAATTCTTCTTTTAGTTGGGGATCATCCAGAAAATCATAGTTACGTTTAATTTCTTTCTTTTGTGAAATACCAGGATTTTCATCGAGTGTATAGTAAGTGCAGAGGTTATTTTGGTCTAATATTTCGTATACGGTTTTGCAGCCGTTACAACAAAACACTTTATCGTCTATACGGATATCATCCGTATCGCAGTCTTCCCCGCAATGATAGCATTTTAATTCAACCCCGGCGGGCATATATTTATCTGTTTCTATCATCAAAACAAGTTTTAATAATGTTCGGGAAGAATTCAGAATAAAAATTCTTATTTTCGGATTTATAATAACAAATAATTAATAAATAATAAAGAAAAAATCACACAAAATGTCCTAAAATAAGTTTTCTACATTTGAATTTAGCTTAATTTGAGGCATAACTTTAGACCATAAAACATTTTGCGAAATTTAATCCGGATTTTAACATCAATTTCACTCATGATTTACACCTTGACAGAGCATTTTTATTATTCCACTCATAAAATTTGAAGTTGATATTTTAAAAAAAGTTTTTATAATCCGTTAAAAATTCCAAGGGATTAACCATGGAAAAAGAAATAAAAAGAACAATAGTTTCAGTTGGACTTTTAATTGCATTTTTAGTTTTATTTCAGGCATGCCACGAAAAACAATTAGTCACTTCACCGCCCGAGATATCCGAAGTAACGGTTTTCACATCAAAGTTATCCGTTACATCGCCGGAACGATGGGAAACATGGTACATGGAAAGAACTTACGAAATCCGTTGGAAACCAACAAAAGAAGTAAGATTCGTGAAAATGGAATTGGTAAGAAAATTAAAACCGAAATTAACGATTATTCCCTCAATTCAAAACACAGGATATTTCAAATGGACAATACCGACTACGATATACCCTTCGCGCCACTATAGAATTAAAATTACTGATTTGGAAAATCCGGAAATCGTAAATTATAGTGACGAATTCACAATAAAAGAATTATAGAGCTCAGCAGAAGAATTAGAGTAGAACATATTAGTCATAACTGTAATATTAAGGTAAAATCCTCATCTGTTCACACCCCAAGCGGATTTTTATAATGTTTGCCTAATTCCACGTTTTTATTTTAGCCATAATTTGTTAATTTCCGTTAACATATTTCGATTATAAGAATGAATAGAAAATTCAATATAGCACTAATTGTAATAATTTTAATATTTTTTAACTTAAATATAAAGGGAACTGGTTTGTTTATTTCCGAAAATAAAAATCTCCGTCAAGAAAATAACATATCAAAAAAGTCAGACTTGTCGAATTTGGATTCACTCTACAGCACAAAAAAACTCGGCTCTTACATAAAGGAAAATAAAACATATTTCCGTTTGTTTGCACCGAATGCAAAAAAAGTTTTACTAGTAGTGTTCGACCATGTGGAAGATTCCACAGGCAAGACTTACGAAATGGCAAAAGATCCGGACGGGGTTTGGGAAAGCATAATAGATGAAAATCTTAAGGGGAAGTATTACGGTTATAAAGTTTTACATTCGGGAAACAGCGCACCCGAAGAACTTCCTCTTTGTGTCGATCCTTATGCGAAAGCCGTCGCCTCTTTCACAACTTATCTTAATCCTCGAAAATCAATAGTTTACGAAAACGAATACGATTGGGGAAACGATACATGGATACAAAGGAATTGGCGCGATTTGATTATTTATGAAATGCACGTGCGGGATATGACGGCACACAATTCTTCCGGTGCAAAACTACCCGGAACGTACGAAGCTCTTACGGAAGAGAATATTTCCGGCGGTCTTCCCTACCTAAAAAAATTGGGGATTAATACGGTAGAACTTCTGCCGGTTATGGAGTTCGGCAATATGGAAATTCCATACAAAGATTCACTTAACGGATTTTACAATACTTGGAATCCGTATGAACAAAATCATTGGGGATACATGACGTCCAATTTTTTCGCACCGGAAGCATATTACAGCGAAAGTTGGAAAAATTTGAAACGCAACGTCTGGATGGGAAAAGACGGTAAACAAGTAAATCAATTCAAAGATATGGTAAAAGCATTCCACAAAGCCGGTATAGGCGTAATCATGGATGTTGTTTTCAATCATTTATCCGAATACGAATTGGGAAACTTAAAGCAAATAGATCAAAAGTATTATTTCCGGTTGGACGAAAACGGTAATTTTATTTCGCAAAGCTATTGCGGAAACGATTTGAAAACCGAACGCCCGATGGTAAGAAGATTAATTATCGACAGCATTCTTTATTGGATGAAAGAATATCATATCGACGGATTCCGTTTCGATCTGGGCAAGTTAATCGATTGGATAACAATTGAAGATGTAATTTATGAAGCGCGGAAAATTAATCCGAATGTTGTTTTTGTCTGCGAACCTTGGGGCGGCGGATATGATCCGAAAGGATTTTCACTACGCGGTTGGGGAGCATGGAACGACCAAATACGTAACGGAATTAAGGGAGAAAACCCTTTTAACGGTCAAGGCTGGATTTTCGGGAAATGGTACGGTAATAATAACAAAGAAAGAATAAAAAGTTACGTTCGTGGAACTTTGGAAAAGGATTTCCTCGGGCTTTTCCAAAAACCTGAACATTCGGTTAATTATCTTGAATCGCACGACGGTTACACTCTAGGCGATTTTATTCGCATCGGCAGCGGAGAAGTTGATCCGGATAAAATAATCACCGATGTCGATTCCCACGTAAAACTAACGCCATTACAACTGAAATTAAATAAACTTGCGGCTCTGTTTTTATTTACATCGCAAGGCATCACAATGATTTCCGAAGGTCAGGAATTTGCCCGGAGCAAAGTTATTCCTTTCGATATTGATGTTGACGATAAACATAAGGGGAAAATGGATCACAACAGTTATGAAAAGGATAACGAAACAAATTACATAAATTACAAACACGCGGAAATTAACAAAGAATTGGTCGATTACTACAAAGGTTTAATTCAATTACGTAAACAATATCCCGCATTCCGCCGTGCGGATTATAACAATATAACATTTTACGAACTTCCCGGAAACGAATTTGCGTTAGCTTACAAATTAACTCACGCCGGCGATACTTTTTTCGTTGCATTCAATGCCAACCATACTCAAAACGCAAAATTCACTTTACCGGAAGGCAACTGGGAAGTGTTGGTCAGCGGTACGAAAGCGGGAACAACTCCTCTTGCGGAAATTTCGGATACGGTTGAAATTGCTCCGGTTACCGGAATAGTACTGAAATCAAAATGAAAATAATTAAAGTTATATTATTTATATTTTGTCTTTTTTCTTCCACTTACGCTCAAAGCGATACTTCAATCGTATGGCTCGGCGCAATCGACTCAACAATTGTTACCGATGTAAGATATGCAACGAAAAATAATTTTACCGGTAAAGTTTTATATCCGACCGGTAAAGTTTATTTAAGAAAAATAGTAGCGGAAAAACTTTCCGAAGCAAACAAATATTTAATGAAAAACTACAATTTGCGGATAAAAATTTTCGACGGTTACAGACCGCTATCGGTGCAAAAAATAATGTGGAAAATTATGCCCGACGAACGATACGTGGCAAATCCTTCCAAAGGTTCCAGGCATAACCGCGGCGCTGCCGTTGATGTAACTCTTATCGATTCACTCGGCAATCAACTGGATATGGGTACCGGTTACGATAATTTTACGGTTAAAGCGCATCCCGGCTATAAAAATTTACCTGAACATGTTTTAAAGAATCGAAAGCTTCTTAGGGAAGTAATGATGAAATTCGGATTTCAACCGATTAATTCCGAGTGGTGGCATTTTGATTATAAAGGATGGAAAAAGTTTTCGATTTTGGACGAACCTATGAAATAAGTACCGATTCCCTTAACGAATCTTCCAATGCTTTTTTGAAAGCGCTGAGATTTACCGGCTTTTTGAAAACATGTTGTATTCCCAGTTTGCCGTACATTTGTCTTAAATCTTCGTCAATATCTTCACTTAAAATAATCACCGGCGGTTTGAATTTTATCACCGAAGCGCTCAACTGACGAACAAATTCATAACCGTTCATTTCCGGCATGGAATGATCGGAAATAATCAACGAAGGCGAAATTTCTTTTTCAAGTTTTGCCAATGCATCTTTTCCGTTAACGGCTTCTATTATTTCATAACCGGGCAGCATGCTTTTAATTATTCTGGAATATAAAATTCTATCGGTTTGTGAATCGTCTACCAATAATATCGAATTTGCAGCCACCGGCAAAGTAAAAATCATCTCCGTTCCTTCGCCCTTTTTGCTTTTTACCGAAATTTCCCCTCCGTGACGTTTCACAATTTCGTGTACCAATTTCAATCCCAAACCGCTGCCCCGTTCACCATCGGTACCCAAAGTAGTAAATTTCTCATCTATTCTGAACAGTTTACTTGTTTCCTCTTCATCCATGCCAACGCCAGTATCGCGGACGGAGAACTCAACCATTTTTTTATCGATCAGATATCTTCCCTTAACTTTAATTGAGCCTCCCGACGGAGTAAATTTCAAAGCGTTGGAAATAAGATTGTTTAATATTATCATTAACAAATCGGGATCCGCGTAAACATAGAAATCATGATCTAACTCAGAAATTATGCTTACGCCTTTTTGCATTGCACGACCCGAAAGCATTTGAATTACTTTAGTGAGAATCTCTTTGGCATTAATTCCGGAAGGTTCAAATTTCATTTTGCCGGTTTGCAAACGTATCCAGTCCAATAACGAATTTACAAGAGAAAGCATATTTAATGCGGATTCCTTGATAAACCCGATATATTGATTTTTCTTTTCGTCATCCAAATCTTTCTCGGTTAAAAGCATATCGGTAAAACCGAGAATTGAGCTGAACGGAGTGCGCAAATCGTGCGATATAATAGAAATGAATCTGTCTTTCGTCTCGTTTAATTTTTTAAGATCGTCGGTATATTTTTTTAATTCTTCTTCCGATTTTTTCTTTTTGGTTATATCGGTTACAAGTCCGTATACCTTTTCAACTTTACCGTTTTCGTTTCTTTTTACGGTAATTTTATTATTCACCCAAATCGTCATTCCGTCTTTTCTAATCAACCTATATTCAAGTTCAAGCTTGTTCGATTTTATTTTATCATGATAAAACTCCCTTAATCCGCTTACTACCTTTTCCGTATCTTCAGGATGAATAATGTTTATCCACAATTTTTCATTTTCAATAAAGTCTTTGCTTTTGTATCCGGTAACTTCCAAAACATTATCGGAATAATAATTAACTTTCAGTTTTCCGTTATGTTCTTCGGCAGTCCATACAAAACCGTCCAAATTTTCAATTATGTTTTCAATTTCAAAAGATTTCCGTTCGGGAAGTTTATGAGAAACGGATTCTGATTCCTCTTTCACTACAACAAGAATTTTCTCGGTATCGGCAAGCGGGTAAAGAATGGAATTAAGCTTTACAGGTCTTCCGTTTTTAGTAAGCCATGAAATTTCAAGCGATTGATGATTTTTCTCCGGTTTTGCCGAGAACAAATCGGAAATACGTTCTTCGTTTTCGGGTACCAACAATTCGCTTACTTCTTTGCCTATAATTTCTTTCGGCTTTTCATACTTCAAAATATCTGCAAATTTTTCGTTTGCAAATACGGCTTTACCTTTAACCAGTTCTATTACTCCGTTATCGAGTGAATTCAAGACTTTGTAAAGTTTACGCAGCTCGTTTTTTGCGTGATGTTCGCCGGTTACATCCTTCAAAATTGCATTGAAATATTTTACTTCCCCTTTCGAATCTTTTATTGCGTTTATTGTAGCCTGACAAATTAAAACACGTCCGTCTTTCGTTTTTAGCGGTAAATCAATGGTTGTAACATTCTGCTTGCTGATTTTCTCGAAGGAGAAGCCGTTAATATGTTCAGAATTTTTATCGATTAAATTCATAAAATTTAAGTTAATGGCTTCATCCACATGATATTTGAACTCTTGTGTAAAATGCGGATTTACAAAAATAATTTTTCCGTCAGGCCGGAAAGTAATAATAAACTCTTTGGTAATGTTAATTATTTTTCTGAAGTTTTCCGTTACTCTTTTAGCGGCATCGTCATCTTCGGTTTTTTCTTCCCCTTCTTTGCAGAGTAGCAGTAAATATTTTTCCCCGCCTAATTCCTCGTAGGTAATTTTTGCTTCAATACTTTGTTCTTTATCGGTTTTGAAAAACGGAAGTTTTCCAATCCATTTCTTCTTTTCCAGAATTTCTTTTTTCAATTCGGCAAATTTGGATTTATCGAACAAAGGGAACAACTTATTACAAAATTGGCCTAAAAGTTCTTCTTTTTTCTTACCGCAGATTTTAAGCGCTTGTTCGTTTATAAAATTAATGTTGCCTTCAAAATCAAGAATAATAACACTTTCGTCTATGTCATTTAAAATTTCAAAAACTTCTTCCGCTTTAAGTTGTTCCGTGTCTTTCTCAGATGTTTCTTTCCCCGCGGTAACTTTGGTTTCTTTAAGTGTAAGTAAAACAAGGACGAATTCTACTTCTCCGTTCTCTTGTTTGAAAGGGATAAATTTTGCTTTTACAATTTGTTTTTCTTCGGCCGGAAAAAATCCCAATTCCGATTCGAAAGGTTGACCGGAAGAGACCACCACCCTTAAAATTTCCCCGACGGAATGTTTTAATACCGGGAAAAATATTTCCGTCAGTTTTCTGCCAATACTTTTCTGAAGGACATCGAATATTTTTTTATCGGATGAATTAACCGCTTGAACAATATTACCGGCCGTGTCAGTTATTAAATAAAAATCGCTTAAATTTGAAAATAAATTTACAACCAAATCAGAACTAAAAAGCCGATCACGTTTAGCGTCGGCTGAAATTTTTAAATCTTCCGCAATTAAAATTCCGCCTTTAAATTTTTCGCCTTCAAAGAGCGGAACACCTTTTAGTATAATTGTAATTTCGGAACCGTCTATCGTATTTAGACTTTTAATTTCCCTTTCAAAAGTTTTATTAGAATGCAGGGAATTTATTAGCGGGAAAATTTCCGGGGATTCGAAAACATTCACGTTCAAAATACTTTTCCCCGCAAGCTCATATCTGAAAGGCGTTTTAACTATGCCTAACTTAAGGAAGTTGGAATTAACTTTGGTTACTTTCCAATTCTCATCGAATATTAAAATACCTATCGGAGCTTTTTCGAACAGTTCCAGTTCGCTATTGCTTGAAATTTCACCCTTCTCTTTTTTGAATCTCAAATGCATTCCGTTTCTGCGCTAATTATAAATATTTATATCAGAATTAAAAGCAACGAAGACTGTTCAATTGTGATATAGAACACGACGCATTGTATTCTTTACCAAACACAATACGAAAACCGGTATGTAAAATGTTCCGGAAAATGATTTTATTTACAATATAATTATAAAAAACTAGGAAACATACAGCAAATATTTTTACATTATTTTATATCACTAAATTGTTTTTATAAATCTTTTTCGGGATATTAATTAAACGATTTATTAAATTTACGATATAAGAATCCTAATTTAACTAAATATTTAAGTTTAATTATTTACCAAGGAGAATAGTTATGGGAAACGTAAACCTGGAAGAATACGGTTTAACCGACGTAAAAGAAATTTATTATAATTTATCTTATGACGAACTGTTTAAGCATGAAACCGATCCGAGTTTGGAAGGATATGAAAAAGGATTTGTTACCGAATTCGGCGCCGTAGCCGTTGATACGGGAATTTATACCGGCAGGTCGCCGAAAGACAAATACATAGTTGAAGAAGATGAACACAAAGATAATATCTGGTGGGCAGGCCCCGGAAGAAAAGGCTCCGATAATAAGCCGATCAGCGAAGAGGTTTGGAAAGATTTGTACGATAATTCGATTAAACAATTAAGCGGAAAAAAATTATACGTAATGGATGCTTTTGCCGGAGCAAATGAAAACACACGACTTAAAGTAAGAGTTATAACGGAAGTTGCCTGGCAAGCCCATTTTGTGAAAAACATGTTTATCCGACCTACGGAAGAAGAACTTGAAAATTTTGAACCGGATTTTGTTTTATTCAATGCTTGTAAAACAACCGATCCGAAGTGGAAAGAACACGGTTTGAACAGCGAAGTTTATGTTGCATTTCACCTAAAAGAGAAAAAAGCCGTTATCGGCGGTACGTGGTACGGAGGCGAAATTAAAAAGGGAATATTTTCCATAATGAATTATTATTTACCGTTAAAAGGTATTGCCGCGATGCACTGCTCGGCAAACGTCGGGAAAGAAAAAGGGGATACGGCAATATTTTTCGGTCTTTCCGGTACAGGCAAAACCACTCTTTCCACCGATCCCAACAGACTTTTAATAGGCGATGACGAACACGGCTGGGACGACGAAGGTGTATTTAATTTCGAAGGCGGCTGTTATGCAAAAGTTATTAATCTGGATCCCGAAAAGGAACCGGATATTTACAATGCAATCAAAAGAGACGCTCTTCTCGAAAATGTAGTCTACGATCCGGAAACCGGAAAGGTTGATTTCAGCGACAGCTCTAAAACCGAGAATACACGCGTTTCATATCCGATTTATCATATAAAAAATATAGTCAAGCCTGTTTCGAAAGGCGGTCCTGCACAAAACGTAATTTTCTTAACAGCCGATGCGTTCGGCGTTTTGCCGCCGGTTGCAAAACTTTCCATGGATCAAGCAATGTATTATTTCCTTAGCGGATACACCGCAAAGGTTGCCGGAACCGAGCGGGGCGTGAAGGAACCGAAACCGACTTTTTCCGCAGCTTTCGGCGCGGCATTTTTACTTTTGCATCCGACAAAATATGCCGAAGAATTACAGAAGAAAATGAAACAGTACGGCTCAAAAGCTTGGTTGGTTAATACCGGTTGGATCGGCGGACCTTATGGAGTAGGCAAGCGAATCGACCTTCCTTCAACGCGTGCCATAATCAACGCTATTTTGGACGGTTCATTAGAAAAAGCAGAATATGAAACATTGCCGTTGTTCAATCTTCAAATTCCGAAAGCTGTAAATAATGTGGATTCTAACTTACTGAATCCGAGAAATCTCTGGGAAGATAAAGAAGCATACGATAAACAAGCAAGAATGTTGGCAGAACAATTTATAGAGAATTTCAAAAATTACATGGATAACGACGAAGGTAAAAGATTGGCGGCATTTGGTCCGGAACTTTAAAAAGGTTTATTCTAGATTTTTATTTAGGGAATTGTCTCAAAACTTAAAAATCGTTATTCCATCCGGCACGGCGGATTGTTTCGGATTTTATCAAGAAATAATCACATACCGAACCAATTCGCCTGTGGCGAATGGCATGTCATATTCCATAACAGTGCAAAGAACTTGTCATTCCGAACTGGTTTCGGAATCTAAAAAGAACTTGTAGTTTAAATCAGATGCTGAAATAATCCGCTTGCAGCGGACAGCATGACAGCTAGAAAGTTTCGTCATCGTGTCTATTACAGTGGATTGCATTTTACCATGTCATTCCGAACTTGTTTCGGAATCTAAAAAGAACTCTCTATTTCATCCCGCAAACGCCGTTAGGCGTGAAACATTTATAGAACAATCATTCTAACATAAAACCCAAACTCCATCGGCGTGAAACGGAATGTTCATTTCTTTTGTCTTGATACAAAAGAAACGAACCAAAGAAAAAATCAAGGCTGAAAACAATTTGCTAAAATTCTTAGCTACGTAGCTAAAAATAATGAACTCGTCCCGCTATATCTGTCGATATACCGTGACTCAAACAGCATTATTTTTTTAACGCTACTCCACACGAATTTTTTAACGCAAATTGTTTTAGGCCGTATGTAGTTCTAATACCTTCGAACTGATTCGCTTTATTGGAATTTGGGATTTGTTATTTGAAATTTCTTTTTTGTCATCCCGTCCGCCTCCGGCGGATCGTTTAGTAATCTAAAAAGAAAGCGTAAATTTGAATAAGATGCTGAAACAAGTTCAGCATGACAAGGAGAAAAATTATTATTCGGAATCTAAAATGAACTCGCTATTTCATTTAGTAAACGCCGTAGGCGTGAAATATTTATAGAACAAGCATTCTAATCATAAAACCCAAACTCCGTAGGAGTGGCACAGATTAAGTATAACATAAATTTAAGGTGTCACCCCGCTGGGGTTTTAACCTTAAAGGAAATTATGTTTTTATAAATATTTTACCCCGATGGGGTTCGCTAGGTTTTTGACGTTTGTGAATTGCCGCTAATTCGCTAATAAAATAATTTCGGGGACGAAGATTTTCGTCCCCTACGTTTTACGTCATATGTCTTTTATGTTTTACGTTTGTAATTGGTCATTTATCATTTGGTGAGTTGTTTGTGTTGAGTTTTGTCACCGTTTGGACACCAACAATGAACCCGTAGTTACAATAAGATGCTAATCCCAAAGTATCCGGAACAGCATAACATTTATGAGACAGCCCCTTATATTTTTATATTAATTTATTTAAAATTAATTTAACAGTAAATTTAATTTATCCGATAAACGCCTCGAATCGCTTAACGATTCTTTCCGTTGCACCGATATTGCTTCGAACAAATTCTCTCGATATTTCGCCCATTCCTTTTCTGATTCCGTAATCGGAAAAAACCTTGCGCAAAAATTTGTAGGCTTGTTTTTTATTCTCAACAATTACCGCTCCCCCTTTTTTCACAAGCAATTGAGCTTCGTAACTGTTTTCTACTTTGGGACCAAAAAAAATCGGATTGCCGTAAACGGCAGGTTCAAGTATGTTATGAATACCTTGTTTGAAACTTCCGCCGACAAATACAACATCCGCAAAATTGTAAAGCGAAAGCAAAATTCCGATCGAATCGACCAATATTACCCTTTCGCCCCGGTAATTATTCAAATGTGAGAATCTTATGGTTTTTAATTTTCCCGAAAAATAGTGCTCGAGTTTTTCCAAACGTAAAACGGTTGGTTCGTGCGGGGCTAAAATCAACAAAACATCCGGTTCTTTTTCAAACAATTTCAAAACGGCAGGAAGCACTACTTCTTCATCAGCTTCCCAAGAACTTCCGAGAATTAATACTTTTTTATTCTTTGTGATTTCACTTTTTAAAATTTGCTTTTCCTTTGCTTCAATACTTTTTTTGTAAACGCGGTCGTAACGCGTATCGCCTACGGTTTCCAAAGCATGTTTCTTAATTCCCAGCTTTTTAAAATTATCAAGGTCTTCATCGGATACAGTAAGAATTTTTGTAAACTCAGAAAAAACCGCTTTGCTGAAACTTTTGATAACAGGCAAAAGTCTTTTAGAACCAGAACGCAGAGTTGCATCGATAAGAAACAAAGGAATTTTTCTTTTTCCCAATTCCCAAATCATATTAGGCCAAACATCGTAACGCATTAACACAACCGCATCGGGTTTAACAAGGTTTATAAACCTTTCCATATCGGCTTTACGGTCGATGGGTAAATACGATACGATTTCCGCAAAAGGATAACGCAATGAATTAAGATAACCGGATGGCGAGAAAAATGTAACCAAAATATTTACGTCGAATTTTTTCTTAAGTTCCTCGATAACAGGTTTTGCCTGTTCAAACTCACCAAGCGAGGAAGAATGAATCCAAATTAATTTTTTTGTCCTGTCGAGCCCGGCCAAATCAATTATCAAATTTTCGAATAATTTTTTTCTGCCTTTTTTTCCTTCTTTAATTTTTTTGTTGAAAACGCTTCCCAGCTGCAACGTTACATAAAACAAAGGGACAAAAATCACATTATAAATTAAAACCCAAACTTTTTTCATTCCGCTAAAAACCTTTGAACATTTTCGAAAACCAAACCGGGCGTAACTTCCTTCATACACTTAAAATGTTTTTTAGGACACGAGTTACGACCAATATGACTACACGGTCTGCAATTTAGTAAATTATTTTCGAGAATTAAACTTTTAGCTTTGTATGGAAAAAATCCGAACTCTTTTACCGTTGATCCGAAAATCGCTACCAGCGGAACTTGAACGGCAGAAGCCGTGTGCATTAAACCGGAATCGTTACACACCACAAGGTTACACATTTTCATATCGGCGGCAATCTGAAATAAGTTATTATCATTACTCAAATTAATCGAACCTTTTATGTTTGCTGAAATATCCGCGCAAATTTCTTTATCATCTTTTCCGCCCAACAAAACAACCGTAAAACCTTTATCCGCAAACATATTTCCTAATTCAACGAAATTTTCCGCAGGCCACATTTTAGTAAAATGCTTCGAACCCGGACAAAATCCGATGTAATTTTTTACCGTGGGTAATTGCGATTTGATATCTTCCGGCAGAAATAAATCCAAACCTTTGTCATCCAGTTCAAAATTATCGAGTGCCCGAGCATAATATTCCGGAATCGAAACAATATCTTTAAATCTATTTATTTTAAACTTAACTAAAAGAAATTTATTCAGTGTCGGTTTGTGGAAAACCCGCCGGACAGTATTCAACGGTTTGATAAGTTTTCTGCTCCGGAAGTTATTTTGCAAATCCAAAATTAAATCGTAATTATTTTCTGCCAACTTACGTATAAAGTTTTTATCATCTTTGTAAAACATTAAAGCATTTACATAAGGATTGTATTCGTAAACCTGTTTGTATTCTTCTTTCACCAGAAAATCAATATTCAAATGGGGATATTTGTTTTTTAATGAACGGATAACCGGAGTGGTCAATAAAACATCGCCGAGCGAGGATAAGCGTACAACCAGTACACGTTTTATTTTATTGTAATCAATCATCAAAACGGCAGTTCAAAATTATTTTCAAAAACGAAAACAAATATAGCGGTAATTTGACAAATTTGAACCCGGAAGAAATATTTTATTTAAGACTGAATATTTTCATTTAAATTTTTATTTTTAACCACCGTAAACATAATAGTCACAATCACGGAAGGATTATGCAAAATACAATCATAAATATTATGGGGGCAGTATTTTTACTTGTCGGAATCATAACATCCGCAATATTTCTCCTTAAAATAATGAAAGCATTCGCAAGTGCAAATTGGCCAAGGGTTAAGGGGGAATTATTATCCACAGCTTTAAGAACCGTTGTTTTCAAAGGGCGGGAGGCAGATGGCACTCCCGATTATGCTTCGGCTGCCGTAGCCGATTTTAAGTATGAATACGAAGTTGACGGAGTAAAATATTCGGGTTCGAAAGTAACGTTTTCGGATAATGTCAGCAAACCTCTTTCCTCATTAAAGAAATTACAAAAATTATACAAAGGGCAAAACAATATTTGGGGTTATTACAATCCACAAAAACCCGGCGAGAGCGTACTGATTCCCGGAGTTAACATTTTCAACTTCACTCCGTTGATTACAAGCTTTTTATTTTTAGCCGCCGGAATTTATTTAATGAATATGGAATTGTAGCATCCGCAGCAGAATTATCATAATCTATTTTACAATGTGTTAAATTAAAAACCCCGATCTTAAAAAAGACCGGGGTTTTTTGTTTCCTGTACAAACAATAAATTATCGGAGGAGGATCATTTTTTTCGTATCAACATAGCTACCGGTTTTAAGTTGATAGAAATATATTCCACTTGACAGTTTGGATGCATTGTAATTAACTTGGTAGACTCCCGCCTGTTGCTGTTTATTAATTAGCGTCGCTACTTCATTACCTAGAATATCATAAACCTTTAACGTAACAAATCCATTTTGCGGAATTTGATATTTTATAATAGTACTCGGATTAAACGGGTTAGGGTAATTCTGTTTTAATTCAAACGACAATGGAATATTTTCTTTGTCTCCGATTGAAGTCACGGAAACTTCATTACCGGTCTTGTAATCGGCTAAAAATTTATATTCTTCGTTTTCCGTGTTGGCTATTTTTGCCAATCTTCCATCGCGGTATGGAATACCACCGCCGGTAGAATCATTCTTATTATAAAATGAATATCTCAAACCCCAATAAAATTTTCCTGGTTGCGGAATAACATCCGAGAAGAAAGTATGGGATAGATCTCCAAGGCTTAAAGAGACTTCGAATCCGATACTATCGGGCAAATGCCTGTGTCTTAAAGCGCGTCCTATTCTTCTTTCGACCCGGGCAATAAATGAATCGGGCATTGCTGCAGCTTTCACCGAATCACTTAGCGCTCTGAAATCCCTAAGCCAGTTAAAGAAATCCATATCCAATTGTTCTACGTCATGACCAAACGGTGAAATATATACTCTGAAAGCTTGAAACATTGTAAGATTTAAGAAATAGAATTCCCACTCGGTAGCTCCGGCTAAAGAATCCACATTCCATCCTTGAACGAAATACAGTACCAAATTCGGTGGAAGTGTGTTTTTAATGCTATCGAGCATAGCACGCGCTTTGGCAAACTTAACAGGATCGATTTTTCGTAGAACAAAATCGACTCCCGCAAGGTCTGAACCGTTAACTTCAATTGAATCGTGCTCACCAATCAAATCACCTTCGCTTGGATCGATTTCGCCATTTTCGTTAACGTCTTTTACGGCTACGGGATAATAAACTCCGTCCGGTAAATAACTTGCCGTATAATTTCCGTTTACGTCGGCAAGAGCGGCATGAAGAATAAATGGCGCTTCATTACCAAGCGGAGCCCCTAAAAATGCAACTATTGAATTTGCCGGTGAAACATTTTCGTCTTCAATTGATACACTTCCGCTTACACTGTATCCCGAAAATACACTGTCGGTAGTAAATTGAATTAGCACCGGACTTGCCATTTTCTCTCCCGAAGCGGATTTTACTCCGTGGAATAAAAAGAAATATTTCTTAGCAGAATCGAGATTAGCTGCAAAATAGACTGTTGATAAATCTTGACTAAACCACTTTTGAAACGGTGGCAATACATTTGTAAAATACTGATCACCGTATTTAAAACTGCTCATAGTATCGATTGGAGCACTAAACGTAAAACTTAAAGTGTCATTAAGTCCAACATTTACCGATCCGTCTGCCGGATTCGATGAAACAAAGCTGAATTGAGCTTTAATTGTAAATGAAACGAATAGGAAAAGAAGTAATGCTTTTTTCATTTTTTACCCTCTGTTGGTTTTGTTTGAAATTTTCGATATAGTATCATCGATATTTTTAATAAATATTTTAATAATGTGATCTACATCAAACTTTGTACCAAGAAAGGGTAGAATTAGAGAATGAAATTTTCGACTAAAACAGATTTGTAAGTTCTTTTGTGCCCATAATTCCAATTTTGGACATATTGGTAAGAATGATTAACGTCCTTTGTTTCCCGAGCTGTTTTATGTAATAACTTCTAAAACCTTTCCACCAACCAGTATGATATACAATTTTATTAGTTGAATCGGCAGCATTAATTCTCCATCCGAATCCGTAATTATCGTAAATCCTAAGTTCTTTATGGTAGGGAGTAAATGATTTTTTCATCAATTCTTTATCGAGTAAAAGACCATTATTCAAAGCCGCATCCCAAGCAAATAAATCTTCCACACTCGAATAAATTCCTTTATCACCTACAACGCCGTTCAGATAGGTGTTCCCGGCTTTTCTCCTTCGTGTAATGTACCCTACTACTTTATTGTTTACATTTTCCCCGTTATAAACGTAAGTGTTTTTCATTCCCAACGATTTGAATATTTTTTCATTCATAAAATCGGAGAAACTTTTACCGCTTACTTTCTCGATAATTGAAGCAATTAGAGCGTAGTTTGTGTTGCTGTAATTATATCTTACGTTGGGTTTATAATAACGCAATGGTTTATAAGTTCTCATTAAATCGATTACATCGTCGTTGTGTATGAATACATGTTTGTCATTCCAATATTTATCGGCAAAGTACATATATTCAGGTAAACCGGAACGATGAGCAAGTAACTGTTCAATTTTTATATTGTGATATGGTAAATCGGGGATAAATTTTCCTAATGAATCTTCTAGTGATAATTTTCCTTCCTCAATTAACATAAGTAAGGCAACGGCTGTAATCGGTTTACTTACCGAAGCAAGTTGAAAAGAAGAATTAGTATGCAGTGTATCTTTCTTTCTGAAATTTGCAAAGCCATAAGCTTTTTTGAAAACTATTAATCCTTTTTCCGCAAATAAAACCGTGCCGTTAAAAACACCCAGTTTAAATCGCCTGTCGAAATAGTGCTCGATGTTTTTTGCGGTTTTATAAGTCGCCGGACTTAGCTTAATATTTTTCGGGGGGATAAATGCCGTAAGTCTACTTGGCATTTCCGTTTGATAACAAGATAAAAGAACTAAGAAAGGTAAAACATAAAAGAGAATCTTGAATCTATTCATTTCAATAATTTCATTTTTAAAAGAAACCGGAGAGAATTTTCCCTCCGGTAGTTTTTGTGTTTTTTACTCTTCAATTTTCGGGGTATCAAGATCTTTTAATGCTGCATGTAATTCTTCTTCCGTTAATTCATGTTCGATCAATTTACCGTCAAAGTAATCTTGATAAGCGCTCATATCAAAATAACCGTGTCCACTCAAATTAAACAAAATAGTTTTCGATACTCCTTCTTCTTTAGCTTTAAGTGCTTCACGTACTACCGCAGCAATACCGTGTGTAGATTCCGGAGCAGGAATAATACCTTCTGTTTTTGCGAATTGAACCCCGGCTTCGAAGCATTCAATTTGATGAAGAGCTACAGCTTCAACAAGTTTATCTTTGAGTAACTGACTAACCAACACACTTGCTCCGTGGTATCTTAATCCACCAGCGTGAATCGGTTCGGGTACAAATGTATGTCCCAATGTGTACATAGGTAACAACGGGGTTAAACCTACCGTATCACCAAAGTCATAACGGAATTCACCTTTTGTAAGTTTCGGACAAGAAGCGGGTTCAACCGCAATGCATCTTATATCTTTCCCTTCAGTGAGTTTATATTGCAAGAACGGAAAAGCAATTCCGGCAAAATTGGAACCGCCGCCAAGCGGAGCAATAACTATATCGGGAAAATCTCCGGCTTTTTCCATTTGTTTAATTGCTTCCAATCCTATAATTGATTGATGCATCAAAACATGATTTAAAACACTTCCTAATGAATATTTGGTTGTTTCATCACTAACCGCTCGTTCTATAGCTTCCGAAATTGCAATTCCCAAACTTCCTGGGGAATTGGGGTCTTCACTAAGAATTTTTCTTCCTGACTCCGTTAAATCGGTAGGCGAAGCATAAACATCGGCGCCCCAAGTATTCATCAATAATTTACGATAAGGTTTTTGATTGTAGCTAACTTTCACCATAAACACTTCCAAACCTATACCGAACAACTGAGTAGCGAAACTTAATGCGCTTCCCCACTGTCCTGCACCTGTTTCGGTAGTGATTTTTTTCACTCCTTCCATTTTATTATAATAAGCTTGTGCAACGGCAGTGTTAGGTTTATGCGAACCCGCCGGACTAACTCCTTCGTGCTTGTAATAAATTTTTGCCGGAGTATCCAATGCTTTTTCCAAATTATATGCTCTGAACATCGGCGTTGGCCGCCACATTTTATAAATTTCTCTAACTTCTTCGGGTATTTCAATCCATCTTTCTTGTGAAACCTCTTGCTTGATTAATTCCATTGGAAACAACGGTGCCAAATCTTCCGGTCCTATTGGTTCTTTTGTCGCAGGATGCAAAGGCGGTAACGGTTTATTAGGCATATCGGGTTGGATATTGTACCATTTTTCCGGTATTTCTTTCTCACTTAAAGTGATCTTTCTTATTTTACTCATTTTGTATCCTTAATTTGTTGCTATAGATTTATTTCAAATTGAATGTTAACTTAATTGAATAATAGAAAAGTTGCAACAGTACTTTGAGTCCTTATTAATTTTTTTGCTATAAAACAATTTTATATTTCTTATATATGAAACAGCCCGTCAGTCCTAAAATAGCTAGCCGTTTTATAAATCACCTGTCACTTGGGAACAACCATGGTTGTTCCCTACTTCATCAAAATCATTTTACGTGTTTGAATGAAATTTCCTGCGACGAGTTTGTAAAAGTAAACTCCGCTACTTAGATTATTTGCGTTAAATGTTACTTCGTAATTCCCGGGTGTTTGCTTTTTGTTTACCAAAGTTTTTACTTCTCTGCCAAGAATATCATAAACTTTCAGAGTCACGAACCCCCCTGTTTTCCCCCCTTTAATAAAGGGGGGATTAAGGGGGGTTTGAGGAATTGAATATTTTATTGTTGTGGTTGGATTAAACGGATTCGGGTAATTTTGGTAAAGTTCGAATGCAAGCGGAATATCCGAATTGTGAATGCCGACCAAATCGGGATTGTAAATTTTAATTTCATCGAACCAGAATTCTTTTCCGGTTAAGTCTTTGTATTCCGCTACGATTTCAAACTTGTCAATTGCCGTCCAATCGAACTTACCGACAGGTTCGAACCAACCGTTATCCCATGCGCCCTGTTCCCAAAAATCTTTAAGCGGAATTTCAATTTTATGCCACTCGCCGTCAAATTTCATAACCGTACTATCAATTTTGTAAACCATTCTCCAAGGATGATCGTCGGGATCATTGATTTCTTTTGTATCCAGGAATCTTACATTAAATTCCGCATCGTCCGAAAAACTTTTTAACCAGAAACTGAGTACAAAATCATTTTCCACCAGAAAACTGAAATCCCTCACGGGAACAAACCCGAAGCTTACGTATTCATATTGTTTGTCGCCCGACCAATACAAACAAAAATCACCCACTTGAGGATCATCAGTAGAATAAAAACGTAATTTTTCAGCCGGAGCGTAGCTGGAATCATAAATATTTTTTCCCAATAAATCCGTATAAATCAATATTTGAGAAGAATCGGGCTTTCTCTCAAAGATTTTTTGCGGCACGGTATTCATTCCCAGAGCTTCGATGAGCGGAATATTAAGATCATATTCGAACAATTCGTTCGAGCCTTTTTTGAACAAACCGAAACCGCTTTTATAATCCCAGGTTGTCCACGGTATGTTATTTTGTTCGAGATACTTTCTTACATGGTCGTACCACAAAACCCTATCATGGTTATTGCTGTTTGGCATATAAACGCCGAACTCCCCGCAGTATAATTCCACGTTTCTGGAATTTTTAAATTGAACGGCAATGTTCAGCAAACTGTCGATATTTTGGAACGTACCTTCGTAATAATAATAATTGTAAACTTCTTCAATCCATGTTCCGGCATAGATAGGGTCAAGCGGTGGCATTTCCGCTGCGGAATAAGGGAACGGAATATCAGCCACGTATTCCATGGAAGGCAAAGTCCAATCGGCACCTTGATGGGTAAAAAGCGTCGGCTCGTAATAATGAAACGTGTAAATAAGATTAGTGTCGGCAAATTCGGGTAAATATTTTAAATTGCGGAATCCGTTCCAATCCGCATCGCCAACAATAATCGTGTGCACCGAATCGATTTTTCTTATTTCGTTAATAACATTTTGCTGAATTTCATTCCATCTTGATTGGGAAATACCGTGCGGTTCGTTAAGAATTTCGTAATAAATTAAATTGGATCTATCTTTATAATGCTCAACCATTTGTTTCCAAACGGGAATTAAAATCGTATCTATTCTGAAATCCGTATTGATTGCCGGATCAAAAGAATGATTGTCCAATATCAAATTTATATTTAACTCTTCTGCCCAATCCACAACTTTATCGAGAAAACGGAAAAGCAATTCGTCTAATTCCGTAGAGCCCGCACCTTTGGTCATTGCATGGAGATTAATCGGCAATCTTATAACGTCGCATCCGAGTTGTTTTACGTTTTCCAAATCCTCTTTGGAATATTTGGAGAACGGTAACCGTTGAACATTATCGGGTTGAAACCATTCGGTGAAATTCACTCCTTTTGTAAAATGCTGAGCGTTAACTCTTGAAATTAAGAGTATAATAATTATTAATATTTTATATTTTACTTTTTCCATTGTCTTTCGCTTCCAATCTCTTTACCAACAGGCTCAATACTTCTCCGGTTATTTCATGTCCGCCATCAAATTGAATCAGTTCATAATTAAGTTTCATTGAATTTAATCTGCGTCTTTCCGCCTCAATACTTTTTTCGTCTATAAACTCATCGCGTGAACCGATAAGTATAAATATACTCGATTCGTTCAAAAGGGCAACTTCATTTTCTCCGATTTGTTCGTTAGGGAAAGAACCGCTCCATAAAATCAAGTTATCCGGTTCTATTTTGCCTTTGAGTAACCATCTTACAGCAGTGTGAGCTCCTTGCGAAAATCCGAGTAAGTTTATTTTTATACTGTTAAGATTTATATTATTCAGCAAAGTAGTATAAACAGAATCGAGGAAATTTACATAATCTTTAATTTCCGATTCCCTTTCTTCCTTAGTCATCCAAGTAGCGCCTATTCTTCCCGAGAATCCCTTCAAATAAAATTTATTTAAAGCTTCCGGCGAAACTATAAAATTGTTACCGTCGTTCAAAATTTTAAACTTTCCGATAAAATACTTAGCCAATTGCCCGTAACCGTGAAGAACAAACCAAATGTTCTTTGTTTTTCCGGTAAGTTCGCCATAAGTAAAATACCGCGCGGTTTTAATAACTTCAACCAAATGTTTTTCCGTTTTACTTTTATTCATTCATTAAATTCCAATATTTCGATTTTATCGCCGGTGGAAATTACTCCGGTATTTTCCGTAAGCATGTTCTGACCGAATAAAATTTTATTACCAACCTTTCGGTACAACGATAACGTAGCCAAAGGTTCTTTCCCTTTTCTGCCATTATTTTGATTTACGGTTGTAATCACACAACGCGCACACGGTTTTACAACTTCGAAATTTATTTCTCCAATTTTGATTTTTTTCCATTTATCTTCGTCGTGCGCTTCGCCGCCGGAGAATACAAAATTCGAACGGAATCTGTTAACGGATATTTTTTGGGGAAGTTTAGAATTGAGCAAATCCATAGAGGGTTGCCCAATGATCAAAAACGGGAAACCGTCAGCAAAGCTAACTGTTTCATTTTGTTTTGCATACTTCGGATTAATAAGTCGAATGTCGGAACCGGACATAAAAACCAGTCTGCATTTAACACCGAGCGTTTCCGTTAACCATTTATCCGCATCATCGGAAACAAAATGAGCGGGAACGTTATTGTTAAAAATTTGAACTAAAGTCTGTTTATCAGAATATAAACCGGTGGTCAAATACAAAGATGAAATGTTTTTTGACTTGTGTGTAAGTTTTATCCGGTTACCGGTTATTTCCGTGCGAATAAGTGCCATCGACGGAATTCTTCTTTGAGTAAGAAAAATGTTGTTTTCATCAACAATCATCCATCGGCGGTCGAACTTCAAACCTCTCAATTGAACTTCGGCGGAATTTAATTTTATTCCGCCTAAAGATTTTACCGGATAAACATATATTTCCGATAATTTATACATTCTGATATTTAATTATATTTCACCATCGTACCGCAACCATTCCTGGGTTCTGTGAAAGAAAAGAACATAACCGCGAACTTGCAATTTCCCGTTTTCGACCCATAGTTTACAATCGTAAACTTTACCTTTTTTAGGATCGAGAATTTCACCGTCTTCCCATTCGTTATCGTCTTCGTCGTATTCCATATCGGTAATAATCGTCATACCAAGAACTTTTTGATCTTTTCTCGGATCGTCTTCATCGCATTTATCGCAAACGGGATCGGGATCTTCTCCGGGTTTTCTAAAAAGTTTAACTATTTTACCATAAAGTTTATTATCCTTAATAAAAATTTCAACTACCGATTTAGGTTCGCCGGTCTCGTCATCTATCGTTTTCCACAAACCGGTTATTTCATCGTGTTGAGCAAAGGAAATATTTGCTAAAAAAGTAAATGATATTAAAATCCCCAAGAAAAATGCGGCTTTTTTCATTTGTACTCTCCGTTTTTTATTTAGTTAGAAGCGAATAAATTTGTTTGCGGTGATGTTTAAAATGCGAATCGAAAAAATCGATTGCTCCTTCAATGTTCATTTTCCCGACGGTCGGATGTTTGAAAATATCTTTATCGAGCATATCATCGGGTAAATCGATAATAATGGACACAAAAGACTTTCGGACTTTATCCCAATTTTGTTTTATGTTTTCGAAAGAATCATAATCGGGAAGATTTGAAACGTTTTCCGGTGCTTTAAGTTTCAAGGGCAGAAGTAATCCATAACGCAAAACAAACGCATTAATCTTTGATTTTAGTGTTGCTTTTCCCAATCCGTTTTTACCACTGAGTTTTCTTTTAATGTAAATCACGGATAATTTTTCCGAGATAATCAAATGATTGATGATTTGCAAAACAGACCATTTACCGGAAGCGGGTTTACTGTTCAATTTATCTTCATCATACTCCGCTAACTTATTTAGCAAACCGATTCTGTCATTTTCAATTTGTTCAATTTTCTCAAGAATTGCCGTTTTCATTCCTTACCGTAAAATAAAAACTAATATACCAAAAACCGATAAATAAATTATTGATAAAAAGGAGGGAAACATTCGGATTTTATGGTACAGTTGTTATTTTGTTCCGGTTATTCCAAGTAATATTTCTATCGGCTGCATCGACCACTCCGTCGCAAGTAACATCAGCGGCATAATAACCGGTAAGATTCCGTTTATTCCAAGTCTCGTTTCTGTCAGCTGCATCGACCGACCCATTGCTTATGGCATCGCCTGAAATCATTCCGTAAATTCCAGTCCCTGTTAAATCTTTCATCGGATTAGTTCCGTATGCCATGCTTTGTGAAACGGTAAAATCGTATAATGTGGTATTTCCGGAAAGAGTTATTTTGGAAGAACTCATTACAGATAAGTGATTCCGGTGTTTTACAACTATAAAATAATTCCCATTGGGGGCAGGAATTGGAATAGCAACATCGCCGTCGTCGTTTATAATTCTGCCGTCGTTTCTTAAAAACGCACTGCGGGAAGCAACAGCCTGTCCGGTTTCGCTCTCCCTTAATTGTACCAAAACCCAATCGACCGCATCAGTCGGTATTTTTTTTACGGTTCTCGGATCTTCCGGATAAGGAGAGGTAAGCGGGATATAGTTATTCGAATTGAGGGTTGTTTTCATCAAGCCTGAGCTAGAATTGTAAGGTCCTTCCAAAAAAATTTTTATTTCGGCCAATACACCTTGAACCCAAAGGGAATATGATCGTGGCGGTAATTCAATTAATATTTCGTTGTTAGCATTAATTTTGGAATACGTTGAAAAGTTGTTATCGATCATATTCACAAATACTTCCCCGTTGGCAATATTAGTTGTGTTAATTTCTTGCAGAACTTTCAGGGTATCCGTTCCGCCGGCATAGTTAATTCCAACTATAACATCTTGTCCAGTTGGAATGTTCATCAATTGATAAATAAGAGTGGTTGTGTTAAAGCCCGATGTAAATGTTTGGTTGTAAGGCGTTCCTATTCTGCTTAAATAATCCCGGGAAGAAGCTCCGTAAATATATTTTTTGTGTAAGGATATCAACCCGTCGATTTGCTTTTTCAAACCTCCGCGCGGGAAACCGTTTATTTGGTAGTAATCGGGATAAAAAACCGTTGGCAAGCCAAGTTGATTATTTGTTAAGATGTATGCATAAGCCAAAACCGGATCGTTTTGAATATCATTCCCTTCTTTAGCCAAGTCGTGATTGTTCACAAACGTAACAACGTTGAAACCGCTCATACCTTCGGCATCTACTAAACTTGAATTAAAAACATTCCGCGCGTCATAACCGTAAGTATCCGATGCATCTTTTAGGGCGTAAAATAAAGAAAAATCGAACACACGCGGGGTAATAGCGGATTTTGTATCCGCATCCATAAACGAATAAACTTGATCGACCCAGTTTTTCAATGTTGCTGAATTGCCGTCGAAATATTCGCCTACGTTCAGTTGGGGTACAATACCTTGATCATAAAGATAATCGAATAAATCACCGACAAACTCGGGAGGGAAATGTTTAACCGCATCCATTCTGAATCCGCGGATTCCCACGTTATTCCAGAGCCAGTCCGACCAATTAAACAACGTATCTTTGGTAGCCTGAAAATATTGATCGTAATCGTAAAAGAACCATGGCCAATCCCAATCGCCGCATAAAGTCGTAGAGGTAATATCGTTGGGTTTGAAGTTTTGCCAATTCATTCCGCCCCTTCCGCTTGGTAACGAAGTAAAATCGGTATAAGTTTGGTAAACAATATCCGGTTGAATATTCACGGTCGGATTCACACCATCGTTATACCATAATTCGTAAATGTAATGGTCGGAATATCCGGCATCGTTTGCCAGAACGCAGAACAAAGTATCGCCGGAGGAATAAAAATCAGATGATGTTAAGGTAAGTTGGAATTCGTCTATTTTACATCCAGAAGCATCGATTGTTGCCCAATAATTAACACCGAGAGATACCGTGTTGTTCGGTTCGCCGCAACCACCGCCGCCGTTAGGTTCCGATTCGTTTTGATCGGGTAATCCTTGCCATCCCACTCTAGTCGTCCAAACGTAGAATTTATACGACTTACCGTAAAAATCCGGGTGCTCGGTTTTCGATTTTATTTTGAAATAATACGTTCCTTCTCCTCTACCTGTAGTTCCGCCTATAGGCAAAATAAATCTCACTCTATCCGAAGGATAAGGACAATTTCCGGGATAAGTAAAATTTTCGATCCAATTTTCCACAACGGTATTGTCTTCAGCTTTACCGCCGTCTCGATGATTATAAATAACATCCGCTACTGCATTAATCCCTTGAGAAGTAAATTCACTAATCAAATTATCAATATCCGCACGGGAACCGAAACCCGTCGGGCCTAAGCCAAACTCTCCCAAATCAAATAAATCCTTCGGATCGTAACCGTTGCTATTGCTTCCCGAACTTGCCCTGTAAAACGGCGGGAGCCATACATAAGTGAAGCCTGCGGAAGAAAGCTCTTCGGCTTTTAAACGAAGCGTATCCGCCCAATTTGCACCATCGGCTGTTTTCGGGTAATCCCAATACCAGCCTTGAAAAAGAAAATCTTGTGCAGAAATATTAATGGAAAACAGTAAAACATTTATAAAAATTATAAGTGTTTTCATATTCCTTTAGCGTAATTTATGTTTTTACGAATATACAAAAAAGAGAAGAAATTGTAAGGTTCCAAATCACAATTGAAATGAAACTTACAATATTTATCGGAAGCCCGCTTTCAAACGAATTATTGAATATTTTTCATTTTATTAATAACATACGTTTTGTTAATAGTGTTTTTTGCGTTTTTAGTGTGAAAAAATAAACTCCACTAGAAAGCCCTTTACTGTTAAAAGCAACTTTATACTTACCGCGTTTTTGAACTTTATTAACTAACTCCCTAACTTTCCGTCCCAATACATCATAAACTTCCAGTATTACTTTCTGCTCGGTAGGTATAGAATAAGAGATTATTGTACTAGGATTAAATGGATTTGGATAGTTATTAAATAATTTTACACTCGATGGAATTTTTCTATCATTTTCAGGAAACACTGATACTAATGTACCATACTGTTTTCCATCGATTATTGCACCAGTAAGAAAACTCTCAGGAGATTCCCACATAAATTTTATGGTACCGTATTTTTCAGCAATTTCTTCTATCCAAAATATTTCCAAATATTCAACTGTTCTAAATAAAACCGTATCCCCGAATATTTCTACCCATGCAGAATCTTTCAAGAGAGCTGTTCTTTGTCCCGGAATAGGTTCAGAAGCAGTTTTGAAAGAATACTTGTAACTTAAATAACGGTAATTATTAGGCAGATCAAGACTATCTAATGGTAGTTCATCAGTTGAATCACCGTCTTCATCAAGGTCTTGATAATCAAGAATAAAAGAATTATTATTACTATCACATCGTTCCCAAGAAATAAATGAATCATCCATCCAATTAACTTTCTTAAAATACCTTTTGTTGTTGACTAATGTATCTTTTGTAATCTTTACAACTCTTATTTCTTTAGTAGTTCCAGGATAATCAATGAATGTATATTCCCAGATATCGCCTACATGCAAAGGACAAAAGTTCAGATGATTTTTAAAATATTTTGTCTTAAATTCTTTAGGAACATTTTCTAATTTTTTAATATTTTGCGCGTTTATGATAATAGTGAACAAACAAATAATTACCACTAATCTTTTCATTAGCTTAGCTCCTTTTTTTTAAGTTTATTTATAAATGAATTAACTTAAGTAAATCCACTGATATAAATTCTTAAAAGTTTAATTAAAGAATCATTTTGTTTATATAAACATACCTTAAATTTATTGCAATAGTAAAAATAATGATTGATAAGGATGGCATTTTGATTCAGCGATTGAAGGCGAGGAAGTTTGTTAATTGAGAAAAAGAAATATTCATCGTGTAAAAGTTCGGCTTCGTATAAAGCACTTCTCCAGAACGAGAGAGAGAGTAAAAATCGTGCCAAAAATATATTACCATTAAGACACCATTTTCTTTTTTATAAAAATAAGGCTAATGTTTTTAAATGTTAATACCTTAACTAACTTTATTTTTATAATATATTTATCAATTATACGATAAGGTTGAATATAAATATCAATGATCATAACACAATTTTATTAAACAGAAGAATATTATTAGAAAAGATTTTTCAACTGATTTTACATTAACACTAATTTGAGCTGTTAGATTATTATTTTTATCAGTAATTTCATCCTGCAAAATTCCTTTTGTCATGTAACATTTATAAAACCGGTACTCTAATACAAAACCCAAATCCAACGGAGTAACACATTTTGTAACTGGTAATTTGGAATTTGTTATTTGATATTTGGGATTTTTTGTCTGTCATACTGTCCGCGTTCGGTGGGTCATTTCGGGATCTGAAATAAACATGTCATTTCGTCCGCCACCGGCGGATCGTTTCGGAATCTAAAAGGAACTCTTTATTCAAACCAGCAAACGCCGTATGGCGTGGCATATTTATAGAACAAGCATTCTAACATAAAACCAAAACTCCATCGGAGTGGCACAGATTAAGCATAACTTAAATTTAAGGTGTCACCCCGCTGGGGTTTTAACGTTGTTGTGGTTTACGATTATTATAAATATTCCACCCCTCCGGGGTTCGGTCGTTCTTTGATGTTTGAGAACTGCCGCTAATTCGCTAATTAAATCTAATTATTGGGACGCAAAATTTGCGTCCCTTACAATTTTTGACTTGGGATTTGTTGTTTGGAATTTGTTGTTTATATTCGCATCCTTTAACGGCACCGGTTAAACTTCAAAACCAAACAATCACACATTCTCGGTGAGTTTTCTCAACTCGATCGATTTTGTGTAGAATTCATCCAACGTTAATTCTTTCAAATAAACAATTCCGTGTGCGGCTCTTACGCGCGGACTTTCATGACAAAGGAAAAAATTATTTCCCAAACACAACCGGATAGTTTCGTATTGATCGACTTGAATTTTTTGCGCTAATCTGCAAAACGGACCGTCATATTCCCAGCTTGGGAAACTAGCGTTTTTTTGCGATCCGTAACTTTTCAAAAACGAATTTTCCATAATCGCAAACGAATTCAAACTTACGGGCACGTAAATATTCGCTTCCGAAGGATGAAAACGGTACCAAACATTTCTGTAACCCCAAATTCTCAGATTGGAAACATCAGCTTCTTTTTCGTATAATCTTAACGCTTCGGTAATTGCCATTAATACTTTATAATGTGTATCAGGTCCGCTGCCTTCGGGATCCAAAGCTACAGTAACAATTGTGGGTTTGATTTTTCTGAGTAAATTCAAAATCGGTACAACATCTCTGTTAAGCTCGGGATTCTCCGTGAAAATTTCACCTTGATAAAATCCGAGTCGCAAATGGGAAACACTATCGGAATTAAATCCGAAATACGCCCATAAAATTTCTTCCTCCCATTCCCGTAACATCCCTTTGAATTTTTGCATCTCCGGAATGTCCTTTTGTCCGGGATACCGGGATTCGAAATATTCTATTAATTCCCCTGTTTTCTTAACTAGAAATTTATAATCGTATTTACCGAAAAGCTCTACCAGGTTTCTCAGCATTCTCCTTGAAGTCGCTTCGTTCTTCAAAGTTCTGCTGTGAAACGCAATGCCGTCAAGGTAAAGATTTACATCGCGGTTTCTGCCTTCGGTAAAGCTTGGTTTAAAATATCCCGATTTGAATCTTTTTTTGAATTCATCCTTTGCTAAATATTTTTTCAGCAATTCCAAAAGTTCCAACATATACGAATTCGTTACCGCCGTAAACCCGCTTGTTAAAGTTGTAAAATGATGTTTGTTTTTAGGGGTTCTGACCAGATGAACAATGTAAGGTAAATACCCGAGCATAATGTCATCGTGATGCGGTGCGGTATGGAGAATTATTTCATTCTCCAAAACTTTCAATCCTTTATTAAACCTGTTTTCAACTTCGCTTCTAATCAATTCATTCAACTGTTTTGGTGTTTTGCCCGTTCTTTTCAACACCAACGAAGTAAACTTATTCGATTCGTAATCTCTTTTATTCAAATCCTTAACCTGCTTATGCTTTTCTTTAGCCAAATTGATAATAGCCCTTTCAATGGAAGCTTGCGTTAACGGTTTTTCGGCTTTCATATCGACAAACCTGCGTTCCGTTAATCTGAGTGAAGCGCCGTTGGTCAAGTAAAATCTGGCGTTTTTCAATTTCTGCAAAACGGTAGCGGGGTATTCATTTGATTGGGAATTTTCAATCGAGTCCCGGACAATATTAGCTTTCGCTTCGCCGGCAGCGATAATAATTGCCGTGGCATCTTTGTTATAAGTAATTGTATTCAAACCGATTGTTATCACCAGTCTGTTTCTGGCAACTTCTATCCCGCCCAAATCCGTTGCGGAAGCGGCTTGAGTTTCGTAATTTGTTTCGGTTAATCTTGTTGTGGAGTAATGATCGCTACCTTTTACGTTAAAACCGATGTGCCCGTCGGGTCCTATTCCGCCCAAGAAGAATCCTATTCCTCCCATTTCCCGTATTTTGCTTTCGTATTCCGTACAGAATTCGTCAACAATTTCTATAGTTTTTTTCTGTAAACGTTCTAATCTGTTTGCTGCGAATCTTGTTCTAAGCGAAAGGTCAACTTTCTGACCGGGAAATATTTCGGTTAAAGGCAAATTCTCCGCAGTCCCGATTTTATTGACGTTTATCAACATTGCTTTCTTGGGATCGAGATGCAGACCTTTCATATAATATTTGTTTATGTAATAATAAAAACTGTTGTGCTGTCTCGAATCGATCGGATAAAATTCATCTATCTGAACGAAGAATAAACTTTTCATATCGGGTTTCTTTGAAGTATTAATTCCTACTTTACCCAATTCTCGCTGGGCTTTTTTGGAATTCCAATTATTTACAAAATAAGAAACCCATTTAATAAAATGTTCGGGGGTCTTCCCCGTAGGCAAAGAAACCACTCCGCCTTTGTTATTTTGAACCCATTCGATAAATCTCAATGCGGTTAATTTCCCCAGCTCGGGAAAATTAGGAACTTGAATAATGGGAATTTTTTCTGTCGGGGAATAAATTAATTTTTTACCCGAGAGTTCGAGATAATATTTTTCGACGTTGGATAAGTTTTTAGTTGTATACCGTACGGTTTTTGATTTAGTCATAACATTTTAGGGATTTGTTGAAAATTTGAAGCCAAAAGTTACGATTATTTCCCGACTTAGAAAAATCGTATAATAAATTTGTGCGGAGAATTATGAACGCAAAAATAGTATTCCGCCCAATTTTATTGGCGTCTCACCGGTTTAGAAAAAACAAAAAAGAATATGCCTAAAAAATACTGCTGCAAAAAAATACCGAACAGTCACTGTAATACGATTAAATTATGTTGGCATTTTACCAGGCACAACCCGGTACCGGAACATCCAACATTGTTTTCAAACCGGGAGTAACTTTTAAAATATTTCCGAGCGAGTTCAGCGTAATAGCCGCAGTTGCAATATCGCCGTTAACTCCTCCTTGAATAACGGACTTAATATTCGGAACGCCTTTGATCTCTACGGAATCCAACGGTTCTTTTTCGTCTATCGATGCACGGAAATGCAAGCGTATTGCTTCTTTTTCACCGATGAGTCCTTTGCCAATTTGTTCGACTCCGCAAACCATTCCTTTTTCGACATCGGTAAATCCGTTTGTTAACTTCTGCTTTGCAATTACCGGTTTTATCGTTTCTTTTACATCGCTTAATTTCCAACTCATACATGCTGCAATCATATCGATTGATTCGGGTAAGCCTACATGTCTTATCAATCCCGCTTTAACCCTTTCGTTAAATTCTTTCCTTGTTAAACCAACGCCGATTTTCTTTTGAAAAGGAATTCTTCTGTATGAAGCGTTTTGAAATCTAAGAACTTTAACTTTTTCAACTTTAAAGTTAACGGAAGTTAAGGCACACGGCAAATAATCCATTAAAAAGCCGGGATTAACCCCGGTGGCAAGACATGCAACATTGTATTTCTTACAAATTTGATCGATTTTCTTTGCAACAGCTTTATGCCGATTCCACGGGAATGATAATTCTTCGCACGTTGTTACAATATTAATTCCAAGTTTTGCTATCTCTTCAATTTGCCATGCAATCATTTTAGCGCTGGAAACGGTTGTTAAAATCGCAACGTCTATTTTCTTTTTACCTACAGCTTGTTTTAAATCGTTGCGGATTTTTACTCCAAGTTTTCCCGCTTCCGAAATTTCTCCAAGGTCTTTCCCGTCAAGATTTTTATCCAAATCAACTGCACCTATGAATTTTAAATTGGTTCTACGGGATGCTAACTTAACAATTTTTCTTCCAAGGGGACCAACACCGATTTGTAAAACTTTAATCATTTTCCCATCCTTTTTTATGAGTAAAAATAATTTCAATAAGTAAATATACTTTTGCAGGATGGAAAATGTATTAAATTTTCAGATGGACTAAAACGAACCGGTCTTAAACCACACACCCAGAAATACAAACAAAACTGAAATTATTGTAACAGCAATAATATGAACTTTTACTGTTTTTAGTTTATTGTTTGTTATTTTTGGCTGAACTTTTAATTTAAAACGAAGAATCATCCCGGCCGTAATAACCAAAAGCAATAACTTGGTAACCACCAAATGCGAAACCGGAGCTTTGAATGAAAACCATTCCGCAACATTAGGAAGATGATGATAGGCTAAATATAAACCGGTTAAGAATTGTAAGACAAGAGCGGGTATCCCGATTTTATCGAATCTTTCTCCGAATTGCTTGATTATATCGATGCTTTTATTTTTTAATGCCGCGGGCAAAACGGTAATAGACAAAATAAGATGCCCGCCCGTCCACACGGTTGCAGATAGTATGTGAATGAATACAATATATTTATACATAAAGATTGTCTCCTGAATAACATTGTGGATGATAAAGTTGAATTGAGAATTTGTTATAATTTAGTTATACGGCAGGTATTAAACAAACGTTTCCGGAAGTAATAATTATAATGATTATAATGTACCCCAAAAACTGGACAAGAAATTAAGGTGGAAAAATCGTAAATTAACAAAAAACAAAGGAGAGAAGAAATGTCCAGTAAGAGGAAAAATTTTTCTAACCAATATAAGGCAAAAGTTG
>Ga0256832_1000007_pt1 | contig 176663 bp, 144 predicted proteins | sample 134614metaG_FD_190534 | JGI IMG/M metagenome (GOLD analysis project Ga0256832, IMG submission 190534) | Hydrothermal vent microbial communities from Lau Basin, Pacific Ocean - 134-614 | ecosystem: Environmental > Aquatic > Marine > Hydrothermal vents | place: Pacific Ocean: Lau Basin...
AATGCACATTGATAAGATGTTAACGCAAATTGTTCGCCTTCGCTCTTTATACTTATTTCGAATTCGAATGTTGTTGAATTGATCTGAACGCCGTTCTTTGCCGACATAGTATAAGTTGTTTGGGCATAAAATATATTTGAGGAAATTAAAACGATTAAAAATAGATTGAAAATTTTTCTGTACAACATACGCGCACCGTAAATGAATATTGGGAATTTTTATTCCCTTTAATTCATCTTTGGTGCCACAAAATTGTATTTTGTGCTGTACATCACAAATTTTGCTTTTTTGAAACGTATTGCTACAATTTATTCTTTAATGTTTAACTAATATAATTTTAAGTTAACAATCGGAAGGGTGAAATTTTTTTTGACAAGTATTTTTTGCGGGTAAATAAATTATTATAAAACAAAGATTTAGGCGGCGCCGAAAAAATTTAACATTGCAATTTTTTTTGCACCCGTTTTCAGCAGGAATCTTGCTTTTTATTTAGCCGGTAAGGAAAGAATGTAATCGGCAATTTTGCCTAAAGCTTTTGTATCAACTTCTTCGTAAGAAGGCATAAACTCCTTGTACTGCTTTTTATATTCTTCGAACCTTGCATCAGATGCGTAAGAAGTGGGGTTTCTGAGATAATTTATTAAAGCGTCTCGCGACCAATATTTCCGGATACCGACAAGAGAAGGACCTTTTTCCGTTCCCGTTAATTTACTTCCGTGGCATTGAAAACATTTCTGGTTTTGCATTAAGGTAACTGCGTTTTCTTCGTAAGCGGAATAATTCATATTACCGCCTGATTCTTCTTTCCTCGTAATCTTCAAAAGTACGAAAAGCAGAATAAACACGACCAAGAACAATGCAACCCATTTTTGAGCATTTGTCATTTTAACTCCGGAAAAATTGTTTAACAAAGATAAACAATTAACCCAACTCTTTTTTAACGGATTTTTCGTAATATTTTTTATATTTCAAAACAGCTTCGAAAATCGCTTCGGCTATTTTTTGTTGCCCCTTTTTGCTAGCCAAATATTTTTCATCTTTTCTGTTCGATAAAAATCCCGTTTCAATTAAAACTCCGGGCATCGACGCACCGACCAGCACGTAAAATCCCGCTTGCTTTATTCCGCGGGAAGGTATGTCAACTTTATCCGTCCATTCATTGTTAAGATAATCCGAAAACGTTTCGGAAAATCTCATAAACGACGAACGCGCCATACTGATTAAAATAAAATTTTCGTCGGTCAATTTTTTATATCTATCTAGATTATCTTCAAATTTTATAACGCTGTTTTCAAACTCAGCGATTTCTATTGCTTCTTTGGTTCTTCCCGGGCGCAGCAAATAAACCTCAAACCCTCTGGTCTTACTCGGCTTTTTACGCAATGAATTCGCGTGAATGGAGATGAATAATTTTCCGTTATTTTCATTTGCAATCTTTCCCCGTTTGTATAATTCAACGAAGCGGTCGGTTTTACGAGTATATACAACTTTTACGTCTTTCATATTCCGTTTAATTAATTCGCCTAACTTCAAAGCAATGGCAAGATTGATATCCTTTTCCCTTTTGCCAGTAACACCGATGGAGCCCGGATCTTTTCCGCCGTGACCCGGATCTATTACAACCACATCGAACTTCCACTTTTTCGCTACGGTGTTTTCAAAATCCGGATTTCTCAATATTTTATTGTGAATGGAAACGAGAACATCGTTGTTATCCACATCCGTTGAAACATCGAAAGAAGAGTATCCTTTGCGAAGCGATATAACTAACTGCGGATTTCCTTTTACACTTTTGAAACTTATCGATTTGATCAAATCGGATTTGAAATTTTTAAAGTCTATACCAGGATTAACCGAATACTTCGCAAAAAACAAATAGAGTTTACCGTTATCCAACGAGCCGCGCGGGAGTAAAATTTTTCTGCTTGTTTTCAATCTTAACAAAGTGCCGTTAACTTTATCTTCAACTTCAAATCCGTATATATCGTAATTGTAATTTATTTCCCCGGTATTCCCGTTTCCGCGCAAAACGGCGTAAGTATTCACGGGGTTGTCCGTAAAAATTATCGATTTGTTCAATCTGTCGAAAATTATTTTTCTTTCCGCCGCAAGGGATAAATACTCCGCAGCATAATCAATTGGAATGAAAATTTTTCCGCCGACAAACAAGGTGGAAACCGGAAGTTGATAAACCAAAGTTTTACCGTCCGCTTTGGAAAATAAAATCACAAAATTATTCTTTGCGGTAAACTTTAAATTGAAATTTTTAAACTTTATTTCAGTCTTTTGCGTCTTTGTGTTGCGGAAATAATTAATAGACGTGCTTTTACAAAAATCGTCTGCGGAAATGTACGTTAACCCTTTTCTTTTAATCGAAGGAACATAAGATGTTTTTCCGTCTTTTGTTACGGAAACCTTCAATAAACGCTGCCCTTCAACGGGACGGAAAACTAACAGCAGCAATAAAAATATTATTAATTTGCGAATTGTCATATCTATCCGATAAACGGAATCATAAACCCGGTTTTCTTTTTATAATTTTTAAATTCTTCTCCGAAATGCTTTTCCAACAATTTATCTTCGTAAACCGCACGTAAAATAAACAGCGGTATTTCCACAAGAAGAATTACTGGAACCGCTACATACGCAAGCAAAGCAACGGCCGCTCCGAGATCGCTTAAAATTTGACTTAAATACTGCGGATGTCTGATTACTTTATACAATCCGTTTTTATGTAATTCGTGCTTTTTAAAAATTACGATATCTTGCGAATAACTTTCACCAAGCGATTTAAATGCATAAACTTGAAGCCAAGAAAAAACTAAAAAAACAACTAATCCTATTACCCGCAGATTAAAATATTGTTCCTCGTATTCTGCCGGTAAAGTGAAAATTTTAAAAACTCCGAGAATAAGGAGTATTAAAACCACCGCCGCAATGTTCGGCGGTAATTTTTGCAAATATGTAACCGGTCTTTCTTTCGCACCGGTTAATTTTGTTTTAAGTCCCTTTTTAGCTGCGGTCAAATTCGCACTCATGGAAACAAATAAATTCAACCCGACCAAAAGATTAATAGGATCCATTTCACTCCCCGTTGAAAAATAATTTGCCAAATATAATAACTTTAAAAATACTTTTGATTATTTTTATCACGTTACGCAAAACAATTAACCTCAGCAAAATGAAAAAACTCTATATTGCCGGACATACGGGAATGGTTGGTTCCGCAACGTTAAAAAAATTCCGACAAAGCGATGAGTTTAATTTAATTTTGCGAACCAGGAAAGAACTCGACTTACTAAACCAAGCTGATGTTAATAATTTTTTTGAGAAGGAAAAACCCGATTACGTAATTCTTGCAGCGGCAAAAGTAGGCGGGATTCTTGCCAATAATACTTTTCGCGCCGATTTTATTTACGAAAATCTGACTATCGAGACAAACGTTATTCATTCTGCATTCAAAGCCGGGGCGGAAAAACTAATATTTCTGGGCAGTTCGTGTATTTACCCGAAACATGCCAAACAACCGATAAAAGAAGAATATCTGCTCGACGGTGAACTGGAAAAAACCAACGAACCCTACGCAATCGCCAAAATTGCGGGAATGAAATTATGCGAAAATTATTATCTCCAATACGGATGCAATTTTTATTCTTTAATGCCTACAAACCTATACGGACCAAACGATAATTTCGATTTGAAAACATCGCATGTTTTGCCTGCACTTATTAGAAAATTTCACGAAGCTAAAATATCGAACAATGATTACGTTGAAATTTGGGGTACGGGAAATCCGCGAAGGGAATTTTTATACGTGGAAGATTTAGCTGACGCTATTTATTTTTTTACAAAAAATATAAACGCAAAAGATATTTACGACCTCGGGATAACTCACATTAACATTGGAACAGGGCAAGATATATCGATTAAAGAATTAGCAATGCTCGTAAAAGAAATCGTTGATTACAAAGGAGAAATGAAATTCGACACAACAAAACCGGATGGCACTCCGAGAAAACTATTGGATGTATCGAGATTACACAATTTCGGATGGAAACATAAAACCGGCTTGAGGGAAGGTATTGAAAAAACTTACCGTTGGTTTTTGGAAAATGTTAATTTAAAAGATTAATTATTAAACAAATATTATGTCAAAATCTAAAAAAGCTTTAATCACCGGAATAACGGGACAGGACGGCAGTTATTTAACAGAATTACTTCTGGAAAAAGGTTACGAAGTTCACGGAATAATTAGAAAAAGCAGTTCGTTTAACACCGGAAGGATTGATCATTTATACAACAATCCGGAAATTTTAAATAAAAAGCTATTTTTGCACTACGGCGATTTGGTGGATGCCAGTAACTTGAACCGGTTACTTGAAAAAATACAACCCGATGAAATTTATAATTTAGCCGCGCAAAGTCATGTGAAAGTTTCGTTTGAACTTCCGGATTACACGGCGCAAGTGGATGCCTTGGGAACTTTACGGCTATTGGACGCAATAAGGGAAACCGGAGTTAAAACAAAGTATTACCAAGCATCTACAAGCGAATTATTCGGTGCCGCAAAAGAATCTCCGCAAAACGAAAACACGCCTTTCTACCCGCGATCGCCTTATGGTGTGGCAAAACTATACGCTTATTGGATTACGGTGAATTACCGCGAAGCTTACGGATTGTTTGCAAGCAACGGAATATTGTTTAATCACGAGTCGCCCCGCAGAAGCGAAACGTTTGTAACAAAAAAAATTACCAGCGCAGCCGTTAGAATTGTATTAGGCAAACAAGATAAACTGTTGCTTGGTAATTTGGACGCAAAAAGGGATTGGGGTTATGCCAAAGAATATGCCGAAGGGATGTGGAGAATTTTGCAGCATTCCGAACCGGATGACTTTGTTCTTTCAACCGGAGAATCCCACTCTGTCCGGGAATTTACCGAACAGGCATTTACAGAACTGGGAATTAAAATAGGGTGGCGAAATCCGGGAAAGGACGAATACGGATTTGTAGAAGAAATCGATTTTAATAACGAATATTTACAAAAATTAGGTAAATCCCGGTTGGGTGTTTCTGAAGGACAAAAATTGATTGAAATCTCACCCAGATATTACCGACCGACGGAAGTTTATAATTTACTAGGCGATTCATCCAAAGCAAAAATATTACTTAATTGGGAAGCCGGAACGAAATTCAATGATTTGGTCAAGCTTATGGTTAAATCCGATTTTAAAAAATTTTCCAAGTTTTGATTGAACACCTTGTGTTTTTTGTCAAAATTTAAGCACAAAACTGCTTCAAAATAATACACTTTTTATACGGTTTTTACACTTTTACATGCAAATTTTACATTATTAAATCCATTCTATCTAAAGAAAACACTAAAAATAACGATTATTGTAATGGCATTATAATTGTTTTTAAAATAATAAAAACTTCAAAATGAGAAAGCAATATGAATACAAGCCAAATGTTAATAACACTTGGAGCGCTAATACTCCTCAGTTTGGTTATTTTAAGGGTAAACCGGAGTTTCCTAACAACCGATTCCGTATTATTGGACAGCAAAATAGACGTTTTAGCTGTTTCAGCAGCAACTTCAGTATTGGAAGAAGCAAACGGTAAAGCCTTTGACGAAAATACCGATACGACGAGTATCAGCAATGTAAATTTACTTAGCAGCACACTCGGACCGGAACCCGGTGAAACTTATCCCAACTTTGATGATTTTGACGACTTTGACGGTCTGACAAAAATTGATTCGACAAACCCGATTGCAAAATTTATAATTACGTGCAAAGTCAATTACGTTCAGCCCCCAAATTTGGATGTAAATGTAACAACCAAAACTTGGCATAAAAAATTAACAGTGTATGTTACAAGTCCCTCTATGCTAGGACATGACGACAAACAAGACACTCTAAAAATGTCCACAGTTTTCAGTTATTGGTATTTCAGATAAGGAGAATACAAAATGGGATTTAGTACGATAATAGACATACTTGGCTCTACATTAATAGGCGGTATGCTCCTTTTAATTTTGCTCCGGTTAAACGATGCCGGGGTACAAAACACTTATACCTACGGTGGAGAATTGATAGTACAACAAAATTTGGTTGACTTGGTAACATTATTGGAACATGATTTTAGAAAGATAGGTTTTTGCGCCGATTGGAAAAAACTTCCTGAACCAACTGAATTTATTGTTGCTGCCGATGAATCCAGCATTACATTTTATACGGACGTTGATGCCGATGGAAACGTTGATACGCTTCAATATTATGCGGGCCCTACAAACGAATTAGTAAATACACCTAACCCGAGAGATCGATTACTGTACCGTGTCGTTAACTCACAAACTCCAAGGGGTTCAAATCTTGGCGTAACTGAATTTAAATTAGTTTATTACGATGAGTTGGGTAATAAATTAGCTACTCCTGTATTAAATACTTCAAAAATTAGAGTCATGGAAATTAACATAAAAGTCGAAGATGTTTACGGTTACGATACATCAAATCCAGATAAAGACACAACGGACATGTATGCCTCGGCATTTTGGAAACAAATAAGATTGGTAGCAAGAAATTTGCAAAACAGATAGGAGAAATACATTATGGGTGGAAAGGCTGCAATGTTGCTTGTGCTTGGTTTCAGTTTGATTTTTCTAGTATTCGGAAATAATTTTAACAGTTTAACAACGCGAGCAGTAGATAATAATTCAAGATATTACACCGAAACCATGGCACATAATATAGCTGTTGCGGGAGCTAATTTAGCTTCGAATGCCGTATTTATGAATAGAAGTTGGGATAGCGGCTATAAAGATTTGCATTATCAAGGGGGGATTTTAAATGTTTATATTACTAATCCTTCAGGATATAGCGGCTCTAAAGTAAAAGTTTGTCATAAACCCGGGACAAAGGCAGAACATACTATTAGTATAGCCTCGTCGGCTGTTCCTGCTCATCTTGCCCATGGGGATTACTTGGGTGAATGCGGGGGTTCTTCTTCTGGCGACTCTTTGGTTACAATATACTCAGAAGGAATTTTCCCTGATCCGGCTAACTGTCCACCTAACATTACACCGGATACATTTTCCGTTTACGTGGAATTGCAACCTAGCAATTTTGCTAAATATGGTAACTATTACGAATCAATGTCTGCTATCCCGGCAACCGGCGATACTTTTAGCGGGCCGTTTCATGTAAATTCAACACTTAAAACATGGGGTAGTCCCGTATTTTTAGGAAAAGTAACAAGTAAAGGCGGGTGGGAAAAAGTTATGTGGGGCCATCCGGTAGGCGATCCTGAATTCCAAGGCGGCTATCAATCCGGTGTTAAAGTAGAAAGGCCATGGGATACAACCCATTTTAGAACCAGAGCCATGATGGGTGGACATATAATAAGGGATACCACTGGTAGCGGTAAGCGAGTGGATGTGGAGCTTGAATTTCTAAGTAACGGGAAAATAAAATACCGATATAAAATTTTCGACGGTTCCGCTACTTGGACTCCTTATGAAGTAAAAAATTTAACTACATTTGCACCAAATGGACTTATCTATATTGAAAAAGGTAATTTATATGTAAAAGGCACTTTAAAAGGAAAAGCCACCATTGTAGTTACGCAAAACGGAGTTAGTAATTGCGGAAACATATTTCAAACCGATGATTTAAAATATAAAAACGACCCTCGAGATGATCCCAATTCGGAAGATATGCTTGGATTAGTAGCTGAAAAAAATATTAGGCTCCAATATAATAACGATACTAAACATGAGGACATAATTACTCAAGCATCAATGTACTCAAAAGATGGGAATGTTGGTCCAGATGATGCTTTAGTTAATAACGACGGATACTTAGCATCTTGGAAAATTTTAGGAGGAATTATAGCAAAAAAAACCAGAGTAACCGCTCGCTACCATTCCACGGGTCCTTATAAAGGGTATAGATTTGTTCATGAATTTGATGAGAGATTTTATACTAAGGTACCACCTTATTTTCCACATGCAAAAAAGTACGAAGTGGTCTCTTGGTTTGAATAAAATAAATCTCCCTTTATTAAAAGCATTGCGGAGTTTTCCGTAATGCTTTTTTATTTTAACAAATCGTATAAAGCATTCTCTACTTTCTCAAACCTAAACTTAAATCCGGCAGCTTGGGTCTTAACCGGTAAAACTTTGGAACCGTTTGTCAGATACTCAGCTCCTTCGCCCAAAACCATTTTTAATAAAAAAGACGGGAAACGAAACAGAGCGGGTCTGCGCAACACTTTTCCCAAAGCCCCGGCAAATTCTTTCATCCGCACGGGATTGGGCGCCGTTGCATTAAATGAACCTCTAACATTTTCATTATCCAATGCAAACAAAAACAAATTGACCAAATCATCGATATGTATCCAAGAAAACCATTGTTCACCGGTTCCTAGCGGTCCGCCTGCAAATAATTTAAATGGGATGAGCATTCTAGCCAACGCACCACCTTCCTTGGCAAGCACAATTCCTATTCTCAAGCTCACTCTTCTAATCCCCAAATATTCGGCATCGATTGCTTCCCTTTCCCATTTTTGTGTAAGGATTGCAAGGAAATCTTTTCCCGGCCCGGATTCTTCCGTAACAGTTGCATCGCCGGTAAACCCGTAATAACCTATTGCCGAAGCGGAAATAAACACAGACGGTCTTTCATTTACATGATGCATTGCATTAACCAATGCGCGCGTCGTAATCAATCTGCTTTGAACTATTTGCTTTTTATGATTTTCATCCCATCTCTTCTTCATTATGTTTTCTCCGGCAAGATTAATAATCGCATCTTTACCGTTGATATGCCCGATCCACGAAGAAATGTTCATCGGATTCCATTCAACAAACTCCGTTGCGGTTACTTTTCTTTTAGCCGATTCCGCATTTCTCGTAAAAACGGTTACGTCTTCTCCCCTTTCAAGCAACCGTAAAACAAGTTTGCTTCCGATTAATCCCGTTCCGCCGGTCACTATTATTTTCATTTTTATCCAAAGTTTATTTTGATATTTTTAATAAGTCTTAAATAATTTATTAATTTTTTAACAAAATCATTTCCGTATAATGAACTTAAGATTTTTGCTTTTCTTTTTTCTTTCCCTGCAACTTTCCGCACAACAATATTTTGTAAAGGGATTTGTATCCAATACACAAACAAAAGAAGAATTAAGTTTCGCAAATATACGGGTGCTCGGCACAACGAAAGGCACTGCCGCAAATATTAACGGCGAATACGAATTAAAGCTAGAGAAAGGAGAATACACATTAATAGCTTCATACATCGGTTTCAAATCCGATACGGTAAAAGTAAATTTGGTAAGTAACAAAACCGTAAACTTTTATCTTTTGCCGGCAAGTTTGGAACTGCCGGAAGTAACCGTTGTTCCGAAAGAAAATCCCGCTTTAAGAATTATCAAAAAAGCAATAGAAGCAAAGAATAAACGGAATGAGTATCTGAATTCGTATATCTTCCGTGCATACACAAAAGGTTTGGCGAGAACAGACAAAGACTTTTCAGCTTCGGGAAATTCTGTAAGTGTATCCGCCGGAGAGAAGGATTCCACAAAAGAATTCCGTATCATGGGAATAATCGAAAACGAGAGTATCGGATATTTCAAAAAACCGGATTTCTACAAAGATATAATAATTGCGCGCAAGCAGAGCAGTAACATGCCTTCAACAATTAACGTTATTACCGGCGGAAGATTAATACAAAATTTCTATAACGACGAATTAAGATACTTCAACAGACCAATCCCGGGTCCCGTATCCCAAAACGCTATTGAGTATTATTATTACTATTTGGAAGACAGTCTTGCACAAGATGACAATAAAGTTTATAAAATATACTTTGCTCCCTCCGACGCTTCCGATCCGGGGTTTTACGGAAAGATATACATTGCCGACAGTTCGTATGCATTGTTGAAAGTGGACGTAGCGCTGAACGAAGCGGCAAATCCCGGAAAAGTTTTTTCGAAGATTCACATATTCCAACAGTTTCTGCCTTTTGCGGAAAACATCTACATGCCGGTTGATTACAGAATGTTTGTTGCGGGAAATTATCTCGGTCTGATTAAATTCGGTTTCGAGCTTAATTCCATTATGTATGATTATAAAATCAATCCGGAAATTAACAACGACTTTTTCGATATGGCGGTGGTTACCGTTTTACCCGATGCCGACGATAAAGATTCGACTTATTGGAACGGTATTCAAAAAATTCCGAACACACTCGAAGAAATTGAAGCTTACAGAAGAATCGACAGCTTGGAATCGGTTGAAAAATCATTTTGGGACAGATTTTCTTTCTTCTCACAAAAAATTCATTGGAGCGAACATTTCAGCACGAGCGGAACCCGGGATATTTATTCTTTCAACAAAATTGAAGGACATAAACTTAAATTCGGAGTTTCCGGAACCGATTTTTTCCGCAGCCGTTTTAACTTTAACGCGAAAGCAGGTTACGGTTTTGCCGATAAAAGATTTAAATATCTTTTTGATGCCGAACTTAAGCTGGGGAAATACCGGACCACAAAAATCAACGCATCGGCGTTTAATAATTTGCATAGACTTTTCGCTGAATCAGACCAATACCGGACTTTTACCTCAACTTTATTAAGCCTTTTAACCCATTACGATTTCAGAGATTATTATTATTCGAAAGGATTTAAAATTGAAATTTCATCGGAAGTTTTACCGTTCCTCGGTTTGAATGCCGGATTCAACAAACGAACCGACGAAAGCGCCGTAAATAACACAGAGTTTTCGTTTTTTTGGAAAGACAGAAAATACAGAACCAACCGGCAAATTTTCGATACCGATATCAACGAAATAAACTTCGGGTTTAAACTTGATTTCAGAAAATATATCGAAAACGGTTTAACGCGAAGCCGTTTGAAAAGCAATTCATACATAATTTTCGAAGGGAATGCGAGAAAAGAATTATCGGATTTGAAATACCAAATTTTCAATTTCGATTTTTACGGTTCGATAAGAACATTTAAATCCGCCAATTTGGATTTTTTCGCCGACACCTATTATTCCGACGGTCCCGTTCCCTTTCAAATGCAAATTGCCCTGCCCGGTAACATAAACGGAATTGGTAAAAATTATTCTTTCAGAACCCTCGGCATCGGAGAAGTTTTCGGCGATCGAATAACGGCGGTTTACCTCACACACAACTTTAACGATGAAATATTTAAGTTGTTGAAAATTCCGTATGTAAAAGATTGGCAATTATCACTGAGTGTTTTCTTAAATGCCGCTTTCTCTTCGATTTCGGATAGGAGCAAAAGTATTTTGTTCGAACCGTTCCGGGAATTCAAAAAACCGTTCGTCGAGTTGGGATTCGGAATTGGTCATGTTTTATTCCCTCTTAAATTGGAATTTACGTGGAAATTGACACACCGGGGAAAAAATAATTTTGTCTTCGGGATAAACGCATTTATGTTTTAGGAAGTCTAATTTATTTTACGAATTTCTGTTCCAATTCTCTAAGGCATTTCGGATCGCCCAAAACCGTAATTCTGTCATTTTCTTTAAGAACCGTTTCCCCTTTCGGTATAATCAATTTGTTGTTACGGTTAATCATTGCAATTAAACAACCTTCCGGAATTACAATTTCTTTTAACGGGCGGTTTATCATCTCCTTCGATTTTTCGTTTGCTTTCAGGGTAATTGATAGAAACCTGTCGTCGTGCAATAAAGCTTCTTTTAATTCTTGTTCATTCCCTGCCGATTTCCAGAGCTGCATAAAATCGTCGTCTTCCACTCTTCCGGCAATTTGCGCTAAAATTCTTAAATGCTGGGACGGATTGTCTTCCGGACTAACCAAAAAGAAAAGCGCATGCACAATTTGTTCTTCTTCCTCTTCGTGTGTAAGGGGATCGATTAATGTAATTCTTACTCCGGGTAACGATCTTACCAATACCAAATCGGTTTGCGAAACTTTGTCCAACCTGAAGTGTGGCAATGCAATTCCCCGCATAACCGGCGTGGCGCCTACGCGCGTTCCTTCCAGGAATTGTCCTTTAATTTCCCCGGGACTAAGCGGAATTAGAGTAGAAAGCCATTCGGAAACAGGATTAAGCACTTCGTCAAAATCCATTTCGGTTTGTAAATCGAAGACTTTTGCCCGGGTTACAATTTGATCGAAAGGATCGTCTTTTCTTAATCCTTTTTCTTTTAAAATTCCCCTTAGTTCCGAATCGAGCCCTTCGTATCTTTGTCTTCCCAACCTCTCGAAAACGTGATAAATCGCTCCTGTTCTTATCACCCGCTTTCTTGCGTAATACCAATACCAAATTACACTCACAACAATCAATCCAACGGAAAAAATTATCGGAAGAAAACCCATTTCTATAATCAAATAAAAAGCCGAAATTATACCGAACAGATGAAGCCACGGATAAAACGGCGATTTGTATCCGGGATCGTAAGAATCGAGCTTGCTTTCCCTCATAATAATTACCGCAAGGCAAACCAAAGCAAACATAAATAATTGGAAAGCGCTCGCCAATTTTGCTATTCCAGTAGGATCCAACAAAAGCAAAATTAAAACTATAGTTAAAACCGTTACGAGAATTGCATAAACGGGCGTTCCTTTTTTATTTAATTTTCTGAAAAAGTCCTGAATTATATGATCCCTGCTCATTGCCAGCGGGTAACGGGATGCGCTTAACGTTCCGGCATTTGCTACTGAGATAAAAGCAAAAAGCGCCGCAATTGATAACAATATTTCTCCCCACTTACCGAAAATTTTAAGCGCCGCTGTTGCAACGGGAGTTAAATCCCCTTTCAAAACGTTTAACGGAACCACACCGACTATAACATACATTCCAAGTCCGTAAATTACTATTGCCGTTCCGAGTGCAAGGAAAATTCCGAGTGGTAAATTTTTTTCCGGATCTTTTACTTCTTCTGCGAGACTTGCAATTTTGGTTACCCCGACATAACTGATATAAACCATTCCGGCGGTAGAAACAATTCCACCGAAACCGGAAGCCCAGAAATTCTTAAAATGTGACGGTTCGATAGAATTAAACCCGCCGAAAATAAACATACCGAGCAAAGTTAAGAGTCCAACAACCAACAATATTTGCAGATTTCCGCTTTTCTTTGTACCGGAAAAATTAAGCAATCCCAATAAAACCGCAATAACAATAGCCGTTGGAACAATCGGCACCGAAGGAAAAAATATCTCGATGTAAGCGCCCATTCCAATTAAAGCGAAAGTAACCTTTAACACTAGAGCGAGCCAAGTTCCAATTCCGCCGATTGTGCCGAAAAACGGTCCGAGCGAACGGTCCAAGAAATAATAAACACCTCCCGCCCTTGGCATTGCGGTTGCAAGTTCAACTATACTGAACATTGCGGGAATTAACGGAACCGCTGCGAGCAAATACGAGATTATTATTGCCGGACCTGCTTCCACGGCGGCTAAGCCGGGTAGCAAAAAAAATCCGGCGCTCAAAGTTGTTCCCGTTGCAATTGCGTAAACGTCTATTAAGCCTAATTCTTTCTTTAATCTTTTGGTTTTCTTTAAGTGCATATCTCCCAAATTCAATTTAAGGCAAATAATTCCCGGAAGGAAAAAATTTAGATTCTTACTTATTGCTTATAAATATAACAATTCCCTATTACAATTGATGCTGGAATAAATATAAAGAAAAATCTTTTTACTGCTACCGGCGGACTAAACGACAAACAAGAAATTCCAAATAACAAATCCCAAATGCCAAACGTGAAACGTGAAACGCAAGACGTAAAACGTGAGACGTGAGAAGCATACATTTTGTGTCCCGAGAATTATTTTTTATTTGCGAATTAGCGGCAATTCGATTGTTCTTTATAGATCCCGAAACAAGTTCGGGATGACAAGTTCTATTCTGTGTCATGCTGCCCCGAAACATTTAAATTACGTGTCATGCTGAATTTATTTCAGCATCTAATTCAACTTCACTGCTACCACCGTCTAAACGGTTGTAGTATTAAATTATTTTTTATTCGTGAATTCGTGGCTATTTTTCAAACATCAAAGAACAACCGAACCCCGTAGGGGTTCAATATTTATAATAACAATCATAATCCCATTTAACGTTAAAACCCCAGCGGGGTGACACCTTAAATTTGTGTTGTATTTTTGTGCCACTCCGATGAAGTTTTGATTTTATGATTAGAATGATTGTTCTGTAAATGTTTCACGCCTACGGCGTTTGCGGTAAGAAATGGAGAGTCCCTTTTAGATCCCGAAACAATCCGCCGTGGCGGACGGGATGACAAGTTCTATTCTGTGAAAATCTGTGTTTAATCTGTGGGAATCCGTGGTTTATCTTTTAACCACAAAGCACACAAAGTAAAAATCACAAAGAACTCAAAGGAAAGAATAAGCTTGATACGAAAGACGTAAAACGGGAGACGTAGGGGACGCAAACCTTGTGGCTCCAAAATAATTTTTCATTCGTGAATTCGTGACTATTTTAATTGTTCATTTTAGATTCCGAAACAAGTTCGGAATGACATAGTAATAAGCAATCCGCCATTGGCGGATGGAGTGACGAGATTTTCTAGTTGTCATGCTGTTCGCTGCAAGCGGATTGGTTAGGCATCTGATTGTTCATTTTAGATCCCGAAACGATTCGTTTTAATCTTGGTAATGTTTTATGAAGAAAGCAATCTTACCAATTTCCTTTTCGCCACGGGTAAAATCGTTTCGATAAACGGGAATTCCAAATCGGTTTCTATGCTGTAAACCGACGGTGTGGGCAATTCGGGGAATCTTTCGATTAACTCCAATTTAATGTCTTCTAAAGATTTTCTCTCCAATTCTTCTTTATTGATAACATCTATAAGCGTGGTTTTCAATGTTCTCAAAGGAGAAGACGAAGTAGAGAAAAGCGTCATATCAAAATGATACACGTGCACAACGTTCGAAATGTTATCGGGAATGAAAAAATAACCTTCGTTTCTGTAAAGCGGAATTACGCCTACTTCTTTTATCTTTATGTTTTCGGTCACGAAATCGTAAATTGCAATTCCTTCGTCTATTGCTTCGTCTATTGCGGGCATTGCCCAATTTATAAATCTGAAAACAACGTCTAAATCGTTACGGTTAAACAACTCCTTACCGAACTCTATGGTGTTTAAATTTTCGTCGAAATCCTCTACATTCATTATGTAATTTTCATCGAAGAATGAAAGCTGATCTAACAAGAAATGAAGCTCGTTTCCCAATTCGATTAAATCGGCAAATGCGGGATAAAGCTTGTTTTTATGAAGCTCATCCGTATATTTTTTTAGAAAAGCTAAAACTCGGTATTGACTTAATTCCGGATCGTCTGCCGCACGTATAAAAGTATCGATATTTAAGCCGTCCATAGAAAATTCCACTTATTTTATTGGTATTATCGAACAAATATCAGACCAATTTATACCTCCGCACTTATTTTTAACGATAAATGTGATTTTACGGGAAAATTAAGATTGAAAGTGTCTTAATTTGGAATCGTTTGTCCAGAATGTTATATTTTTATTCAATCAAATGATAAAAATTGCGGAGTTGTTATGAATCTATCGGAATTTCGGGTTACATCGGGTAAAAATTTCAAGCTTTCAAAGTATAAAACGGATTACACCGGTGATTTCGACAAAGAAAGCGCGAAAAAACAGCTGAAGAAAAACAAAAAGAAAATGTTTGAGCTTCAAAATTTATTGTATGCACACGATCGTTACAGCGTTCTGATTATTTTTCAAGCAATGGATGCGGCAGGGAAAGACAGCGCAATTAAACACGTGATGAGCGGATTAAATCCTCAGGGAACGCAAGTTTTCAGTTTCAAGCAGCCTTCCAAAGAAGAACTTGACCACGATTATCTATGGAGAACCAACAAAGCATTGCCCGAACGGGGAAGAATCGGGATTTTCAACCGTTCTTATTATGAAGAAGTTTTGGTCGTTAAACTTCATAACTTGATTAAATATCAAAAAATTCCCGAAGAATTTATAACCGAAGATATTTGGGAAAGAAGATATAAACACATCCGGGATTTTGAAAAATACGCTTACGAAAACGGAATTGTGATAATCAAATTTTTCCTTCACCTTTCTAAAGAAACACAGAAAAAAAGATTTCTGGAAAGATTGAACAATCCGGCAAAAAATTGGAAGTTTTCCTCGGCGGATTTGAAAGAACGTGAATATTGGGATGATTACCAAAAATGTTACGAAGATGCAATTGCGAAAACAAGCGCCAAACATGCGCCGTGGTATGTTGTTCCTGCCGATAAAAAATGGTTTACGCGGCTCGTAATTTCCGAAGTGATTGTGGATACGTTGAAAAAATTGAAAATGGAATATCCCAAACTAAGCGACGAAGAACTCGAGAAAATAGACATCTACAAAAAGAAATTGGAAAACGATTAACGGAAATAATAACCGGATTTTTATTACAATAAAATTTTTAAGCCTAACCGTCGAATTTCGGGATTTTGGCTCTCCCATAACTTTTCGCAAAAATAATTGAAATAAATACTTAAATTAGACCAAAGTGTGATTTGATAATTGGCAGAATGGAATTTTGAATTCTCTTATAAGCAAAATTAAAAGTTCGTTCAGGTTAACCAAGCTCGGCACATTCGGCGGAGTTTTCGTTCCGGACGTTCTTACGATCCTCGGCGTAATAATGTATTTGCGTCTCGGCTGGGTCGTTGGCAATGCGGGACTGTTAGGCGCAATTCTAATTATTTCACTCGCTAAAATAATAACGCTGAGCACCGGACTTTCAATGGCGTCGATTACCACAAACATTAAAATCGGCGCGGGCGGCGCTTATTCCATTATTTCAAAATCGTTAGGACTCGAAGCAGGCGGCAGCGTAGGTTTACCGTTTTACATTTCCCAAACCCTTTCGGCGTCTTTATACATCATCGGTTTTACTGAAGGATGGATAAGGATTTTTCCTCATCATCCTTACACTATTGTAGCCGTTACGGCTTGGGCTGTTTTGTTGATTATTTCTTATTTGAGCACTGTCTTTGCCATTCGCGTGCAATATATCATTCTCGCAATTATAGGTTTGTCGATTATATCATTTCTTTTAACCCCGAACGAACCGCGGCAAGATATAATTATGTTCGGCAATTTTGAAGACGCTTCGTTTTGGGGTGTGTTTGCAGTTTTCTTCCCCGCCGTAACGGGAATAATGGCCGGAGCGAATCTTTCGGGCGATTTGAAAGATCCGAGAAAATCCATTCCCGTGGGCACCTTAAGCGCAATCGGGGTCACTTATGTTATTTATATCGGCTTGGCAATTGCCGCGGCTTATTACATTTCACCAGAAGAATTAAGATCGAACGAGATGGCGCTGGTAGATAATGCTTTATTCGGCTCTGTTGTTTTGGCAGGAATACTTGCCGCAACATTTTCTTCGGCTCTCGGCACAATGATAGGCGCGCCGCGAATTTTACAAGCGTTGGCGGAACAAAGAACAATTCCGCTTCATAAATTCTTTGCGAAGAAAACCATACACAACGAACCCCGGAACGCAATAATCATCACCGGCGCAATAATCATTACCGCTTTGCTTTTGGGAAACCTAAACGCCCTGGCTTCGTTAATCACAATGTTTTTCTTGATCACCTACGGAATGCTGAATCTTGTCGTTTTCATTCAACAAAGCATGAAAATAATCAGCTTCCGTCCGACATTTAAAATTCCCCGCATTGTTCCTTTCACGGGCGCTTTCGGCAGCTTTGCCATAATGTTTTTAATCGATCCTATATTTAGTTTTGTTTCAATAATTGTTGTTATTGCCATATATGTTTGGCTTACAAAAAAGGGACTTTCTGCGGAATGGGGGGATTTGCGCGGCGGCATGTTTCTGCTGCTCGCCGAACAAGCATCGCGTATAGCGGCAAAATTTCCGCGCCATAACGTTGCATGGAAACCCGACCTCTTAATTCCAATCGAAAACCCAAAGCTCTGGGCGGGCTCGCTTTTGTTCATCCGGGATATCACTTATCCGGCGGGAAGTATTTATGCTTTTACGGTAAAAGACCACGATGTGAATTCAACCAAAAAGGAATTGGAAGAAGTTATTCAACCTCTTAAGGAAGAAAAGCTTTTGGTAAACAGCACGGTAATTGAAGACAGCAATTTTATTCACGGCGCCAAACTTGTAATACAAACTCTTCAAGGCATGGTTTTCCGGCCGAACGCATTGTTTTTAACTTTGGGAAATAACTCGGAAAAAGACAAAATCATACAAGAACTTGTGAACAATGCCCAAGCACATAATTTGGGAGTTTTAATTTTAAAACATCATCCGAGAATGGCTTTCGGTCTGCAGAAAGATATCAATCTTTGGTTGAGAGACAAGAGTCCCAACTGGCACCTTGCAATTCTGATTACCTTACAGCTCCAACTTAATTGGGAAGGCAAAATCAATTTGGTTACCGTGGCGGAAGACCAAAAATCGGTAAAAAAAATGTTCGGGTTTTTACAAAACCTAAGCGAGCAAACGCGTTTGCCGTCTTTAACCGAATTCAACGTGATTACGGGAAATTTCCACGATGCAATTTCAAAAGCGCCGAGAGCCGATATTAATATTTTCGGATTGGGTGAACAACTCCCGTTCGATTTTATGCGTAAATCGATTGAGATGACAAAATCAACCTGCCTCTTTGTGCGCGATTCGGGATTGGAAAGCGCAATAGTTTAAAATCTGTAATACGAATCGATTAAATCCTTCCAAAAAGACGGATCCAAATTATGACGGAAATTGATTGGATTATAATACTCGCTTTTCGATTTGAACAAGAGCGAATAAAAATAACTTTCGAACTGAGCGGAATGTATTACTTCCGAATGAAGCAGTTTGGTCGAAAAAACCTGCAGCGGGTTTGTATTTGCAGCATGTCCGTTATTCTGTATCATGTTTTCTTCCTTAGGTAAAACGCCGTTAATTTCTTTTTTGCTCATTTTCATTTCCCGATTGTTTTATATTAAATTTACTGGAACGTTTTAAGTTTATTGTGACGCACGTCATCACGCAAACAAAAAAAGGAGAACAAGTCATCAAATTATTAATGATTTACGCGGACGTTTTCGGATATAAAACAAGCAAAAAGGGATTGGAAACCGCTGAAGATATAAACGAAGAGAAAACTTATGAAAATATTTTGGTCGGTTTCATTCAAGTGGAAGAAAAAGACGAAGAAAACGCCGCATACGTTGAAACCAAATTGGTGAAAAATTTGAAATGGGCTGCAAGGAAAAACGAAACAGATAAAATTTTGCTCCATTCTTTTAATCATCTATCGGAAAGCAAAGCGGAACCCGGATTTTCGAAAGGGTTGTTCGACAGAGCCGAAGAGCGATTGAAAAACGCGGGTTACGAAACAGCTCAAACTCCGTTCGGTTATTTTTTGGATTTAAACTTAAAAGCTCCTGGTTATCCGTTGGCAAGACTTTTCAAGGATATTTGATGAAACCGGAAATACAAAAAGCGGCCGAGTTAATTAAAGCATCGGATAAAGTAGTGGCATTTACCGGAGCCGGAATTTCGGTGGAGAGCGGAATACCGCCGTTCCGCGGGGAAAACGGATTGTGGAGTAAATACGATCCCATGGTTTTGGATATTAATTATTTTCATTCGCACCCGCTTGAATCATGGAAAGTAATTAAAGAAATTTTCTACGATTTCTTCGGAAAAGCAAAACCGAACATTGCGCATTTGGTTTTAAGCAAAATGGAAGCAAACAATTTATTACAAGCTATCATCACGCAGAACATAGATAACTTACACTTCGAAGCCGGAAATAAAACGGTCTATGAATTTCACGGAAACTCCCGCGATTTGGTTTGCACCGGATGCGGCAAAAAATTTGAAGCAACAAAAGTAAGTTTGGAAAATTTACCGCCGGTATGCGACAATTGCGGTAAAGTTTTAAAACCCGATTTTATTTTCTTCGGAGAAGCGATACCCGAACCGGCAAGAACACTTTCTTTTCAAGCGGCGGAATCGGCAGACACATTAATCGTTATAGGAACTACCGGCGAAATAATGCCCGCCTCATTGATACCTCTGCAAGCAAAAGAAAGCGGCGCGAAAATAATAGAAATAAATCCCGGCAAATCTTCTTACACGGATAAAATTACGGACGTTTATATAAATGCGGCTGCAACGCAAGCGCTTTCCGCTTTGGGAAAAGAGCTCGGTCTGGAATTTTAATCACGCTGAAAAATTATACAAATAAATATCAAATGATTTTAATAAATTATTGTTTGCATTCAAAAAATTCTCGGCAAACTTAATGAAAAATTTTTACCGTAAATTTTATCCTTTGTTGTTTATTATTGCGGTTATCATTTTCCGCCCGGCCTATAACGGTTTTGCCCAGAATAATTTCCGGTTCGATCATCTCACGATAGACGACGGGCTTTCCCATGCAGTTATTCTCGATATTTTTCAAGATAAAAACGGTTTCCTTTGGTTCGGAACGCAAGACGGTCTTAATAAATACGACGGATACAAATTTTACGTTTATAAAAACGATCCTCACGATTCCACCTCGATTAAAGACAATTGGATTCAAGTCATCGAAGAAGACAGCTCGGGAAACTTATGGATCGGAACTTCGAGAAACGGAGTTTTCATTTTCGACCCCGATGCGGAAGTTTTTACAAACCTAAAAAACGAACCTAAAAATCCGAACTCGCTTTTAAGCAACAGAATATGGTCAATTTTTATCGAAGATACCGCTACGGTATGGATCGGAACTTCGAAGGGACTTGATAAATACGATATTACCAAAAAAGAATTTACTCATTACGTTAACGTGGAAAACGATTCACTTACCATTTCCAAAGGCGGTGTGAACGAAATTTGTAAAGACCTAAAAGGTAATTTGTGGATCGGGGTTTGGCACGGCGGACTGAATAAATTCGACAAAATAACCAAAGAGTTTACAAGATATTATATCTCAACGGGGAATTCCTCCGACATAAGAAAAAACAAAGTTAAATCAGTTAAAAATTTAAGTGATAACTATTTGCTGGTTGGAACCAACCAAGGTTTACTGAAATTCAATAAAGAAAAAGAAATCTTCGAACCGTTTACCGACTCGAGCATGCAAGTTCTGAACACCGTTTCCGTTCAATCCATTTTGTTGGAAGATAACGGGAAAGTTTGGGTAGGCACACATCATAATGGTTTGTTTTACATTAATCTTCTCGAGAATACACTTACGCAAATGTTGTATAGTCCGACGAACCCCGACGGGATATCGGATAATTGGATTCACTCTATCGTTAAAGACCGCACAGGAAACATCTGGATCGGTTCGGGAAAAGGCATAAATAAATTCTCGCCTTTCAAACAAAACTTTATAAACATAAAGCATAATCCGTATAATCCTTCCGGAAGTTTAGCCGAAGGCGAAGTACTTTCCGTGATTGAAGACACTAATAATGTTTTGTGGATAGGAACATGGAACGGGGGTTTGGATAAATACGATAGAAAAACCGGAACGTTTACTCATTACATTCATAATCCGGACGACGAAAAATCGCTTCCCAACAATATCGTTTGGACTATCTTTATCGACAGCAACAAAGACCTTTGGGTTGGCACATACGACGGACTTGCAAAGTTCGACAGGGAAAAAGAATCTTTCGAAGTTTTCAAACACGATTACAACGATCCTTCCACAATCAGTTACAACAATATTTCATGTATTTACGAAGACAGTAGAAATAACCTGTGGATAGGCACTTGGGGCGGCGGTTTGAATTTACTCAACAGAGACAGTTTGAAATTCAAACGTTTTTTGCACAGTCCGGAACATCCCAACACCATTAGCGAAAACGTCATTTCCGTTATTTACGAAGACAGCAGAAAAAATTTATGGATCGGAACCAACAGCGGCGGGCTGAATTTATACAATTACAATAAAAATGACTTCACCCATTTTCTACATGACGAAAAAAATAAATTTTCACTTAGCAACAATGCCATCAAATCGATTCTCGAAGACAAATTCGGAAATTTGTGGATAGGAACGATCGGCGGCGGGCTGAACAAATTCGTTTACGATAATAACAATTTTTATTCGTTTACGGAAACCGAAGGTCTCGCAAACAATTCCGTTCAAAAAATTATAGACGACAACTACAATCATTTGTGGATAAGCACGAACAAAGGACTTAGCCGGCTTGAATTAAACACTTTGGAATTTAACAATTATTACGAAAGCGACGGATTAGTCACCAGTCAACTAAGTTCCGCCGGACAAAGATTAAAAGACGGATCAATTGTTATCGGCGGACTTGACGGTCTTACGTTTTTTGATCCGGAAAAAATAACAATTAACAAACTAATTCCGCTGGTAGCTATTACTTCCATCAGAAAGTTTAACGAAGAAGTTAAGTTCAAAGAAGAAATTAAAAAATTCGGAAAGGTAAAATTAAATTATAACGAAAATACTTTTGCAATTGAATTTGCCGCTTTGGATTATTCCAATCCGCAAAAGAACCAATACGCATACAGGCTTGAAGGATTTAACGATTCGTGGATTTATAACGGGAACAAGCGGGTAGCGTATTACACAAACATCGATCCGGGTATTTATACTTTCCACGTTAAAGCATCGAATAACGACGGCGTGTGGAATGAAGCCGGTGCTTCGGTTGTTATAGAAATAGTTCCGCCGTTCTGGCTTACCTTGTGGTTCAGGGCTCTCGTTATCCTTTTGGTTACCGGATTGATTTTTTGGGTATTCAGAATAAGAATTAAATCTGTAGAACGGCAAAACATAAAGCTCGAAAAACTTGTAAAACGCAGAACGCTGGAATTGGAAAACGAAATAAACGCACGTAAAAAAACGGAAGCCGCTTTAAGAAAATCGGAAAAAGAATTAAGGATTTCAAATAAAAACAAAGATAAATTTTTCTCGATTATAGCTCACGATTTGAAGAGCCCGTTTTCTTCGTTGCTCGGTTATTCCGAATGGTTGCAAAACGAACTTAAAAATCTTTCGAAAGAAGAAATTCAAAATGCTTTTGAAAACATGAACCGTTCGATCCGGAAAGTTTACGAGCTGATTCAAAATTTACTTGAGTGGGCGCGAATCCAAAACGGGAAAATCGAGTTTAATCCTTCAAGTTTCGATATTAAAAAATTAATTGATAATACAATCGGATTCATCGAATTTAAAGCGATGAACAAAGACATAAAAATTGAAAACCGCGTAAGGGAAAATCTTTTTGTTTATGCCGATCAGAACATGCTTACTTCCGTTTTGCAAAATCTGTTAACCAACGCGCTTAAGTTTAACTATCCCGGCGGGAAAGTAACCATATCCGCACGAATTTCAAACGGGTTTGTGGAAGTAAGCATTCACGACACCGGAGTGGGAATAAGCCAGGAAAACCTTGACAAGCTTTTCAGAATTGATGTTCATCATACTACCGTGGGAACAAGCGAAGAACGGGGAACGGGATTGGGATTAATCTTGTGTAAAGAACTGATTGAACGAAATCACGGTAAAATTTGGTGCGAAAGCAAAAAAGGCGAAGGTTCTACTTTCACTTTTACGGTTCCTTTAACTTCCGCCATTTATAAAATTAAAAAGAATAATTAATTTCTTCCGGTTGAAATATGAACGTTTTTGATTCTAACAGCGCGCTGTTGGTTGATCTGTACGAATTAACCATGTCTGCAGGATACTTCCGCCACAAATATAATCCAACGGTTACATTTGAATTGTTTGCGAGATATTTGCCTGAAAACCGGAATTACTTAATTGCCGCCGGTATCGAAGATGCTATCAATTATGTAATCAATCTGCGGTTTAACGACGAAGAAATCGCCTACCTTAAATCGTTGAAACAATTCAAAAACGTTGACGGAGAGTTTTTCGAATATTTGCGGAAGTTTAAATTTTCCGGCAACATTTACGCTGTAAAAGAAGGTGAAATAGTTTTTTCAAACGAACCGATATTACAAATAGAAGCGCCTTTGATGGAAGCCCAAATTTTAGAAACTTATCTTCTAACAGCCGTAAACTTTCAAACATCCGTGGCTTCCAAAGCTTCCCGGATTGTTCAAGCCGCTTGCGGCGATGGAAAATTCAGGGGAATAATGGAATTCGGAAGCCGGCGGGCACACGGACCTCAAGCGGGAGTTTTAGCCGCGCGCGCTTCTTACATTGCAGGATGCATTGGTACATCTAACGTTTACGCTGGTTACAAATATGGTATTCCCGTTTACGGAACCGCCGCTCATTCGTGGACGCTTGCCTTCGAGACGGAACTCGAAGCATTCAAAAAATATTCCGAAGTTTTTCCAACCGGCTCGATTTATTTAATTGATACATACAATACAATTGAAGGTGCTAAAAACGCAACACGCACGGGATATAAATTTGCGGGCGTCCGGATTGACAGCGGAGACCTTCTACAGAACAGTAAAAAAGTCCGGGAGATTTTAGACGGCAACGGATTTGAATCGGCAAAAATAATTGCAAGCGGAGACCTGAACGAATACAAAATCGAAAATCTCGTGAAAAACAAAGCGCCTATCGATTCGTTCGGCGTAGGGACGCAGCTTTCCACTTCCGCGGATGCCCCGAGTATTACGGTTGTTTATAAGCTCGTCGAAGTTTCGGAAAACAATCATAAAATCTTCAAAGCAAAGTTCAGTCCGGAAAAACAAACATATCCCGGCAGAAAACAAATTTACCGAATTGAAGAGAACGGATTTTTCAAAAAAGATTTTATCGATTTGGCAAACGGGGAAAGCAAAACGGACGGAAACAAACTTTTAATTCAATGGGTAAAAAACGGTGAACAGGTTGCCGGTTTTCCGGATTTGGAGAAAACAAAAATTTATGCCCGAGAAAATCTGAAAAAACTACCCGGAAAATATTTCGATCTTTACAAAAAAGTAAACTACCCTGTAGAGTTTTCGGAAAACCTTAAGCAAATATTGGAGAAAGTAAAAGCCAAATATTTCAACGTAAACAAAAGGGGGGAAAAAAAATGAAAAAGAACGATTTACTTTTTTTCGATATCGATACACAATACGATTTTATTATGCCCGGCGGAAAACTTTATGTTAAAGGCGCTGAAGAGATTATTCCGAATTTGGAACGGCTTACAAATTTTGCGATAGAAAACAACATTCCGGTATTTGCCTCAGCCGATTCGCATCCCGAAGACGATCTGGAATTCAAACAATTTCCACCGCATTGCTTAACGGGTTCCGCGGGAAACAGAAAAATTAAAGAAACATACTTACCGAACGCCGTTGTGTTGAGATATTTCGAGGAGAAAACCGGTTTCGATCCCGATGAACTAAACGGTGTAATCTTTACAAAGAACACTTTCGACGTTTTTTCAAATCCGCACGTGGAAGAATTACTGAAGGAAATTAACCCGAGAAAAATAATTTTATACGGAGTTGCAACGGATTACTGCGTAAAAGCCGCTGCGGAAAGCTTGCTGGAAAGGGGTTATAATGTTTCGATAGTGGAAGATGCGATTAAAGCGGTTGACGAGGAACAAGGTAAAACAGTCCTGGAAAATTTACAAAAAGCTGGTGCTTCTATCATTAAAACTCAGGATGTTCTGCAAATAAAAACCGAGCGCGCGGAGGTTTAGCTTAAAAATTATATACCAAACCAAGCCAAGGTATAAGCGGAAAACCGGAATGCGAATACGACTCTGAACCAACCGGGTAATAAAATCCGAACTCACCGGAAAGACTCTTACCGAACGCCCTTACTCCGAAAGACATAATACCGGAGTCGGCGGATGTAAGATAAATCAATTCCGAAATAAATTTTGTATGCCTGGAAGCCCTGTATTCTCCACCAATCATTATTATTGCGAGATTCAAGTATTCGTCTTCAATAATCGGGCTGCCTATTCCAAAAGTTAACGACGCCCGCTTATAATCGAATGTGCCGGAACCGTAAACGAACGTTCCAAACGATTCGGATGGAACTCCCAAAAACAAAACTCCCGCCGACCCGCTAAATCCGCCTAATCTGGCGAACGTGAGTTTAGGTGAAAAGAATACGAGTTGAGACTTTCCGCCGGGTATTAACGAAACCCCTCCGGAAACTGAGAACCAATCGTTTATACCGAAGCCGACAAAAGGAAAAAACAATTCATAAACCGCAATATATACTTGTTTGGCTTTAAGATTTTTTCCAGTCGGTGAAATAAACAAACGGTGACCGTTTAAGTCTTCGTTCCATAAGTTTTCAATTGCCTTTTCGGGATAATCCGCGCGCTCGGCAATTTTTTCTTTCGGCACATTAATCTCCAAACCTTCTTCCGTAACTATTCTAATCGATTTTTCCGTTTCTTCCGAAACCGCGCCGTTTACAACCGTGCCGTCTTCTAATTTGAGTCTGATTGTATGCGTGCGGGTTGAATCGCTGTGGGCATATGCTTGATGATAAAAGATAAGCGAAAAAAATATTGATACCAGCAAGATATTAAACGGCCGTTGCATAGACATCCAGGAATTTTATTAACAAAAATACAAATAATTAACAAAGGGACAAGGAATTCTTTGTCATCGAGTGTGTTTATTCAATACTATTCACTGTTGCCAGGATCGATACTTCAGCATTATGAATAGACGGTAATAGTTCACTATCGATTTCTTTAAACCCACCCCTTCCCTCCCTTTGCAAAAGGGAGGGGGTTAGCTCCTCCCCTTTGAGAAAGGGGAGGTCGGGAGGGGTTTGAAATTCTTTAGTGAATTAAAATTATTTCATTGTTGCCGGGGTTCTTACAAAGGGATTGTCTGAACATGATTAAATCTTTAACTTTTTCTTATTGAAGATTGAACCCCGCGACTTCAGTCGCGGGCTAAGAAATGCAAACCGAAGAGCAAGAAACCGTTTCATCGGTTTCCACAGCCAAAACCATGTTTTAGTTAAAGAATGCGAGATTTCTTTTTGTGATATAAAAACCGTTGAAACGGTTGGGGTTTATCTTTTTATGCTTATTCACTGGCTCACGGGGTTATCGCTTTTCCCACGGATAAATCCGTGGGGTTAGCGTGTGTTGAGAAGTAAGAAATGTAGGGACAAGGCATGCCTTGTCCCTACAAATTTGGTCATTCGATACTATTTCATCAAAATCATTTTCTTCGTTTGGGAAAATCCCCCGGCGGTAAGTTTGTAGAAATATAAACCGCTCGGGAGATTAACGGCATTAAAGTTAACGGAATAATAGCCCGGCGATTTTGCTTCGTTCACAAGTGTTGCAACTTCCCTTCCAAGAACATCGTAAATTTTAAGAGTCACGAACCCCTCCTCGGTCCTCCCCTTTGCCAAAGGGGAGGAAGTTGGGATTGAATATTTAATTGTTGTTGTGGGATTAAACGGGTTCGGGTAATTCTGACTCAATTCAAATTTATCCGGTGCGCCTACAAATACTTCCACAACCGGGGAATATTCGAACGAGCCGTCAACATCGACTTGTTTCAACCTGTAAAAATAATTTCCGTTATTTGCCGTATTATCAACAAAGGTGTAATTTTGAGGTGAGTTGCTGTTTCCGTGCCCTTTTACAAATCCCAACGTTTGCCAGTGGGTATTTTGCGATTTGTTAATTCTTTCTACGTAAAAACCGTAGTTGTTTACTTCCGTTGCAGTTTGCCATTTTAATTTCACGGTATTATTAAAAATTGTAGCCGAAAATGATATAAGTTCAACAGGAAGTCCAGCATCTATATTTATTGTGGCAACATAATTTTGACTGTTGTTGCTATCATAAACTCGATCATTATTATCAGTATCATCTACATAAAACCATACATGCAAATAATATGTTTGGCCCGCTTGAAGAACATTGGGATCAATTACTTCAACCAAATTGTTCATTTCCTGCCATTTATCATTATTGCCGACAAGTTCTAAAAATGGCAGATTAATTGTTCCTGAGGAATATACTGTTCCCGTAGATGCATCAGTTGTATTTTTAATTGCCCATTCTAAAGTTGCCTCATCACCGCTGTGATCGTAAGATTGCAGCTCCCCGCCTAATTTCAAACTGGTTACGTTGTTGAATACATGACCATTAAAATCGTTAGATTGAGCCGTTGCGCTACCGTTATACCAAGTTACTCCAGAATTATTTTGATTAACGACAATATATGAATCACCGCACCAACTCAGTTGTGCAATTGAAATGTTAGCAGTAATAAGCAAAAGTAAAAAAGTAAAAATTTTTCTCATATTGACTCCCGGTTTGTTATAGATTTTCAATCGGCTGAATAAATTAATATTTAGTAGTAGAGAAAATCAATAAGACTTTTTAAAATTTCGATTAGCGATTGGATAAAATGATAACTGTAACTTCCGGAGTTGAATTATAACGCAAAGGTGCGATGGACATACCGAGTCCGCGCGTAACAATCATCAACATTTTGCCGAACTTAAAATTTCCCCGCATGTACGGGGTTTCAACTTGGGTTGGAGAAATATTCCCGGTTGGAAATAGAAATGTCATTTGTCCGCCGTGGGTATGACCGCATAAATACAAATCGTATCCGTGTTCCTTTGCCGCATCAATTAAATATTGGCGCGGTTGGTGCGTGAGAAATATTTTTAAATCGTGTTTGGAAGAATCCGCAACCAATTTTGATAAAATCTCCGGCATAATTCTTTGTACGTACGTGTTTGTAACAAAGGTTATTCCGATTTTCGCAGTATCAACGTTTAACGTTAGCCGGTCGTTATCCAGCATTAAAACGTTATGCTTTGCCAGTGCGGTTTCAACTTCGTGCAGACTCCGTTCGTTGTCGAATCTGTAAGCCCAATTGTCGTGGTCGCCCACGCAACTGTAAATTCCGTATTTGGAATGCACTTTCCCGAGATGTTCCGCACTTGTTTTTATAAAATCCGGAGTGTTGGTTATCATATCGCCGGCAATTAAAACCAAATCGGGATTAGTTGCGTTTACGGAATCGATGAATTTATTTAACCGTTTATCGTCAGTGTATCTGTCGGCTTGAATATCCGAAATGAAGGTAATTTTAAATCCATTTAAAACTTCCGGCAAATCCGGTTTAACATATTTGATTGTTCTTACTTCAACCGTATTGTAATCGTAAATTACACGCGCAGGCACGTAAATCAAAAATATCAACAAAAGCGAAATAAATGTAATGGATTCCGTTTTATCAATCTTATCACTGTTTTTACCGGAACGGCGAATCACAAAAAATATAATCTTAAATAAAATAAATATTAAGGTTGTTTGAACAACAACGAGCATCCCGATCCAGAACGGATATTGAACCAGATAATCGTAAAGAACATTTGCGGGAAGTAAAAACTCGCGCGAGCCTTTAAGAACGGCATATAAAATAAGAATCAGAGCCGATACCGGAAAAGCGTTTAGTATAACAAGAATTATTCTTTTCCCGGTTCGCAAAAGTTTTTCGTCGGTTCCGGGAAATAATTGTTTTATTGATTTTACGGTTTTCTTTACGAAATAATATTCGGCAAATCCCGCAAGTAAAAGAACAAGAAAAACTTTTATGGCGAATGATACAGACATTAAAATTCCTTGGAAATTAAAAGTTACAATATTAGACAAACGAAGGTAAGAAAAGTTCGGATAAATGACGAATTTTATCCGGTGTGCAAGTAAGGGTTTAATATTTTAAACATTTTATCGTAATGGGTTCCTTTCCAATAAATTTTATTGCATTGTTTACAAATTGAAAACTCGTTTTGTCTTTCTTTTACTTTCGGCGGTATACGGTTGATAATTTTTTCTTTCTCAATTTTTTCGAGCGTTGAATTGCAAATTAAACATCTGGTAAAAGGTTTAATGCTTTTTTCAAGATGAAAACGTTCGATTACTTCTTCCAATTGTTTTTCCGCTTTAATGTTTCTTACGAAATAACCATGCGTAATTTCCTTTCTTTTCAATAATCCGGTGTCTCTTGTTAATATCGTTCTTTTTTCGGTTATCGAAATTCTGGTTATGCTTTCGTCGTCGTATTTGTTATTGTAACTTGTATCGAAACCCGCAATTCTCATTAACTTTGCCAGTTTGCCGAGATGAATATCCAGCACGAATTTCGGTTGGCGCAGCGGTTCCGGACGAAGATGCTGAATTCCGGAAATATCCATCGATTCGAAAACGGGGTAAACACTGATCCGGTCTTCGTCCTGAACGATATAATTGAAATCAACCGAAACGCCGTTGGCTAAAATCAAATCTATTTCCGTATGCGGCACTCCGAGCGATTCAATCATGTCTTTAACCGAAGCGCGATCCGTGAACGTATGCGTAAATGTTGTCTTTCTTTTTTTCCGGGGCAGAAAATCGTTCAGTTCTTCGTAAAATCTGAAGTATGCTTTTTTCATGTTAAGTCTGTGATAAATCGTTTGGCCAATTGTTTGACACAACAAAACCGCGTGAAGTTTCGAACGGAATGTTTTCTTTTGTGTTCACTTCGGAAATAAGAACAGGATAATAATTCGATTTGAAGTAATGTTTTAATTTACCGTACAAAGTCCCGGAATCCATTATTTCATGCGGGTTAGGATTGTAAACGCGCGATACCCAATTTTTCCTTTCCACAACAATCCATTTAGAATTCCGGGATTCTAAAAATTTTTCGATGCCGGAAAAACGAACCCACCATCCGGTTAAATGGTTAACGTGCGAATTTTTAACGGGCACAAAATTACCGGCAAAATAATTTCCGGCGAGATAAAAGAAATATCCTTTCAGCAAAATTATTTTTTCCAATTTTCCGTTTATGCCCAACCCATTAAGAATTTCTACGGATTCAGGTTTTTCTGAAAGTAACATTTGTTCTTCCAGCAGTTTTCTCAATTTCACGTCAAGATTATCGATTCCGTTCGGTCCGAATAAATCAATCCATTCTCCCGAATTGTGTAACGCCAAATAAAATTTACCGGCAACTTCCAGGTGAATGAATTTCCCGTTTGTTTTATCCTGTAAAATAAAATCGAACTCACCGCGGGTTTTACCGCCGGAATTTATTTGAAGGTTGGAAACAATTAATTTGTAAGGGTGAATTCCGTTTTGTAACCAAAATTTCACTAAGTTTTCGAAATATTTACCGATCAGTCTTGAGTTTTCTTCGGAAATAAATTTGGTTAGAACGGTTGGGTTGTCGTCCAGATTTTTCAGATAAATGCCGGTATCATTTTTTGTGCGTAATAGAAATGAACCGTTGTCAAAATGTATATTGTTTCGTGAAGGTATGTTCATCAAAACCGGGGAATGAATTACCCAAGCCAAATCCCGCACAATCTGATTACGGAATTTATAGAGACCTTCGGGATTCATTATTATTTTTTCTTTTTATTTTTGAAATCTTCCAGAAATTTTCTGGTAAAATCGGAAAGCACGAGCCGCCCGCTGTTTTCGGCGCGTTGTTCCAAAAGTTCGTCCCAATGTTCCGTGTTTTCCCAAAAGATTTTCTTTAATGATTCAAGGGCTTCGGGACTTCTTCCGGCAAGGTTGGCGGCTAGATCATTCACAGCTTTGTCCAATTCTTCTTCGGTTGAAAATACATCGTGATAGAATCCGCTTTCTTTTGCCCATTCGGCAGATCTCCATTCGCAATCGAGCGCCATGGTTTCGAATTTCTCCACACCTATTTTTCTTTCGATGGGCGGACCGACAACAAACGGACCGAGTCCCAAAGCAAGTTCGCTGAGCCGTAAAGACGCTTTTGTTGTAGCAAGGGCATAATCGGTGGAAGCAACCAGCCCTACGCCGCCGCCTACCACTTTATTGTGAATTCTTCCGATAATAATTTTTTTACACTTGCGCATTGAATTTATTAAACGCGCAAAACCCATAAAAAATTCTTTCCCTTGTTCGAAATTTTCGATACGCAAAAGTTCGTCGAAAGAAGCCCCGGCGCAAAAAGCTTTATCGCCCGAGCTTTTCAAAACAATTACGTTTACATCCGGATTTCCGGAAAACTTGTTGAATGCTTCGGTCATTTCTTTTAACATGTAAGACGGCAGCGAATTGCTTTTCGGGTGATAAAATTCAATTGTGGCAATTTTGTTTTGCACTGTAATTTCTATTTTTCCCAAATCGCTCATTTTAATTCCGTTGTAATTGTTGTAAAATTTCTTTCAGTTCGGGAAGTTTGTCGATTATAAAATCAGGCTCTTCCGCTTTTATTTGTTCCGGTGTTCTGTAACCGAAAGTAACTCCGCAGGTTAAAGCTCCGACGTTTTTCCCGCATTGTATGTCCAACTCGGAATCACCTACCATCAAAGTGTTTTCCGGATTTACCGATAACTCATTACAAATAAAATTGTAAGGTTCCGGCGAAGGTTTAATGGCAATTCCCGGGCGTCTTCCCAAAATCATATCGAAATAATCCGTGTATCGAAAATGTTCCAGAATCTTTTCCGCTTGATCTTGACCTTTCGTAGTAAGAAGTGCGGTTTTTATTCCGCTGCTTTTGAGAAAGTTTAAAACTTCTTCAACGCCTTCGTACGGTTTCGAGTAATTAATAAAATCAAAGTATAAATTTTTGAATATGTAAATAAATTCTTCGATGTCGTTCACTTCGATGTTTAGCGATTCGAACATATCTTTGAAATGATGACCGAGCAGCGCATAAAATTTTTGTTCGGGAATTACAACGTTACGCCCGAGTTTTTTAAATGTTTTGATAACCGCATAATAAATATTGGCATGCGAGCTTATTAACGTTCCGTCCAAATCGAATATTACGGCATCTATTTTTTTCAATTTTGTTTCCCGGAATTAGTTTTGTTCAAACAATCGTGTAAAGATAAATAAATTTTACTCTTTTTGATTTTTTCTAAATGAGTAATTGGTTATTTTAACTTATGAATTTTTGAAATTCTTTCACCAAAAAGAGGTTAAACGATGATTGACAAAATTAGAGAATATCTCGGCAGTGACGCAGATGATCTGCTTACTTACAAAGCAAAATTTCCGAAAGAGCAGCTTGTACTTCCGGGTCCGGATTTTGTTGACCGGGTATTTGCGCAAACCGACAGAAACATCAACGTATTAAAAAATTTACAATGGATATTTAATACCGGTCGCCTTGCCGGAACGGGTTATTTATCTATTCTTCCGGTTGATCAAGGGATTGAGCATACAGCCGGCGCTTCTTTTGCTCCCAATCCGGCTTATTTCGATCCGGAAAATATTGTTAAGCTAGCAATAGAAGGCGGATGCAATGCGGTTGCTTCCACGCTGGGCGTTCTAGGAATGACTGCAAGAAAGTATGCGCACAAAATTCCTTTCCTTGTAAAATTAAACCATAACGAACTGCTGACTTATCCGAATAAATACGATCAGATAATGTTTGCCGGGGTCGAACAAGCTTTCGATATGGGCGCCGCGGCTGTCGGAGCTACGATTTATTTCGGTTCGAAAGAAAGCAACAGACAAATCGTTGAAGTAAGCGAAGCATTTCAATATGCGCACGAGCTCGGCATGGCTACGGTTTTATGGTGTTACTTAAGAAACTCCGATTTTAAAGCCGATAAAGATTATCATGTTGCCGCCGATTTAACTGGTCAAGCCAATCATCTTGGCGTTACAATTGAAGCCGACATTGTAAAACAAAAACTTCCGCAAAACAACGGCGGATTTAAAGCTTTGAAATTCGGCAAAACCCATCCGAAAATGTACGAAGATTTGGTAACCGATCATCCGATTGATTTAACGAGATATCAAGTAATTAACGATTACATGGGAAGAGCGGGATTGATAAACAGCGGAGGTCCTTCGGGCGAAAACGATTTTGCCGATGCCACCAGAACAGCCGTAATTAACAAACGTGCCGGCGGTATGGGATTGATTTCGGGCAGAAAAGCATTCCAGAGACCGATGGAAGAAGGAATCAAATTACTGAATACGATTCAAGATGTTTATTTGTGCGATGAAGTAACTGTCGCTTAATCGGAATAATGGAATAATTTAAGGCTGTCTCTAAATTTTCGGAATAAATTTTTAAGAGACAGCCTTTTTTATTAATAAAAATTAAGCGAAATTCTGGTGATTAACCCGAAGTTTCTTTTTCCCGGGGAAGTCGCCTTTCGAAATTCTAAAATCGCTGGAACGGTATAACCTTCGAAATCTATTGTCCAATTGAGCGAAGCCACATTTCCGTTTATGGTGTATTCACCTTTCTGCTCTGTTCCGTCGTCGAATTTCAAAGTTAGGGTATTGTTTGAGGCGCTCCATTTGCCTTTATCGACTTCGGTTCCGGAGGAATCAATCGTTGTCGCTTCGAACGAACCGTCGGCACGGAATACCATCGTAATTTGAACATTTGCTTCCTGTGCAGAAAGGGTGGTGTCGAGTAGAGGAACCGTAATTGTTGTGAGTTCCCAAGTTCCTACGAGCGCGTTATCAATTGTCGGTTTGGGTTCGGTTGGTCCTTCTTCTGTTTTTTTGCAACCAAAGGAAATCAACAAAATTAAAACGAGTGCAAACGGAAGTTTTTTAAAAATGTTTCGGGGTGTCATTTTTATCTCCAATTAATTTTGGAATGCTCAATTCAAAATAAATCACTTCGGAGTATTTGTCAAGTTTAACCAATAAAATTACCGTCTTTTAATTTCTCGGATTGACCGGTAAATAATTTCCCCTTGATTCCCAAAAGTTAATTATTTAATTTTAATCGGAAATTTTAATCTGATTATGACTGTAATTTTTTCAAAAAAATGCGAAATCGGACTCCAATCCGTTCTTTTTCTTTCCACGTTAGAAGAAAATGAAACGGTCAACGCTCAAATCATTTCGAAAAGAGTAAAACAACCGAAAGAATTTGTTTCGAAAGTCTTACAGATTCTTACCAAAAGCGGAATCGTTGGTTCGCAAAAAGGGAAAAACGGCGGTTTCTTCCTTGCTAAATCTCCCGACAAAATAAGGTTAATTGAAATTGTGCTTGCAATAGACGGAAATGAAATTTTCAACAGTTGTGTTCTCGGTTTCCCGGGATGCTCCGACGATCATCCGTGTCCGGTGCATAACACTTGGGGGAAATTGCGCGACAGCGCTTATCAAATGTTGAGTTCACAAACTTTAAGCGAATTAAAAGACGCTACAAAAGAAAAATTAACATCTCTTTAATTTTCCTAATTATCTTCGTTCGATAGTTTTTTGATTTTACGCGGTAAAAAGATATTTTTAATTAGAGAAAAATGTCTTGTTTTATGGTATAAATTATATGCCTGGAAAGATAATTAAAAATAAAGAAAAACCGGTTCAAAGCCACAGATTTGCCGTACAAATATTGTTCGTAATTTTTACGGTATGGATCGGAATACAATTTCATTTTTTTGTGAAGTGGTTTGAATCGGGCGGAACAGCAGGATTTGTGGAAAGACCCCCGGGAGTGGAAGCTTTTCTGCCAATCAGTTCGCTAATGAGTTTATATTATTTTATTCAAACCGGGGAAATTCACCATGTGCATCCCGCGGGCTTGTTCATATTTGTCGCTATTATTTCCGTTTCCTTTATTTTCGGTAAATCTTTTTGCAGTTGGATATGCCCGGTAGGGTTTATTTCGGAATATATCGGAGAATTCGGAGAGAAAATCCAAAAAAAATTTCTCGGTAAAAAATTAACAATCCCGAAACTTTTAGATTATCCGTTGCGAAGTTTGAAATACTTGATTCTGGGATTTTTTGCCTATTCTATTTTTACAATGACGGCTGCGGAACTTAACCGCTTTTTGAACAGCTCATACAATATTGTAGCGGATATAAAATTGTATTACTTTTTTGCACACATCACAAAATTTTCATTGACGGTTATACTCGTCTTATTTGTTTTGTCGATTCTAATCAGAAATTTTTGGTGCAGATATCTTTGTCCCTACGGGGCATTACTGGGAATTTTTTCTTTAATAAGTCCGTTCAAAATCAAAAGGAAAGAAGAAACATGTATAGATTGCGGACTTTGCGCCGAAGCGTGTCCTTCGGGCATTAAGGTCGATAAAGTTAAAACCGTAATTTCCGATGAATGTACTTCATGCATGCAATGCGTGGATGTTTGTCCCGTTGCCGATACTCTGGTTATCGAGCCGTTAATTCCAAAGAAGAAAAAGTTCGACAAAAAACTGGTAACTTATTTAATTCTCGGAATTTATTTTTTCATCACTTCGGTGGCATATTTGTCGGGCTATTGGCAAAATGATATTTCTCCCGATATATACCTGCAGCTAAGTAAAAAATTGGATTCCATAGAGCACTCCACTGAATAATTTCAAAACATACTAATTATAATTTCCAATCATACGCCCTTCCGGAGCGGCATTTCAAAAAATTGGCAAAAAAACGAAGGAACCAAAATTAATTTTGGTGGTAATAAAAACCGCAAATAGCGGTAACCTGTTGAAAAGAAAGGAATTAAGGCGGAAATACAATTTAATCGTGAAAAAGGGGGAATTTTTTATTATATTTATCTCAGTTTGAGAAAATGTAATTATACAATAAAAAAATGGAAGATGTATTAATGACTCAAGTTGGGCAATTGCTACTCAAGGGGATTAAACTTGAGTAGAGGAAAGTCCGAACACCGCAGAACAGGGTGCCGGGTAACGCCCGGGGGTTGGCAACGCAAGTTGTCAACTACGGAAAGTGCCACAGAAAATATACCGCCCCGATTTTGTCGGGGTAAGGGTGAAAAGGCAGGGTAAGAGCCTACCGCTCCGGTAGTAATACCGGAGGTCCCTTTTGGGAGTCCCGGGTTTCCCGGGATCACGGCAAACCCCACCCGGTGCAAGGTCAAGCAGAAGAGGTTCCGGTTTTTACCGGAAGAAAGTTGTTCGCTTTCAATCTCTTCGGGTAGACCGCTAAATTCCGACAGTAATGTCGGAATAAGATAAATAATTGCCGTCCCGGTCTTTTCCGGGATTACAGAATTCGGCTTACAGACTTGAGTCATTAATCGGTCTTCCGGCGTGGAAGATAATGATACAAAAACGTTGGACTCTTCAAGAACCTGCTGAGCAAAAATCCGTTTTGGCTCTGGCAGACAGCCTCAATATTTCAAACGTTTTAGCGGATCTGCTAATTAAACGCGGCGTTACAAACTTTTTCGAAGCTAAAAAATATTTCCGCCCTTCCTTGGAATCTTTACACGATCCGTTTTTGATGAATGACATGGAAAAAGCCTCCACACGGGTTATTCAAGCTGTTACCAATAACGAGAAAATCTGCGTTTACGGCGATTACGATGTCGACGGTACCTGTTCGGCGGCTTTGATGTATATGTTCCTCAAAGAATTGAATGCCCAAGTGGAAATTTACATCCCTAACAGAATCGAAGAAGGATACGGAATTTCCAAGGAAAGTGTCAGGAAATTAAAAGAAAAAAATACCGACTTGATTATTTCCGTCGATTGCGGAATCACCGCAGTTGAAGAAGTGGAATTAGCTAACGAGCTTGGGATGGAAACGATTATTTGCGACCATCATCAGCCGAAGGAAACACTGCCTCCGGCTTTTGCAATACTAGATCCGCTTAAACCGGGCGATGATTATCCATTTAAGTATTTATCCGGAGCCGGAATTGCATTCAAATTAGCCCGGGCAATAGCCGATCGAATTGGAAAAAAAGATATGGTTTTAGATTATTTGGATTTGGTCGCTTTAGCCGGAGCCGCCGATATCGTTCCGCTTGTAGACGAAAACCGTGTTTTGGTTAAAGCAGGCATAGAGAAAATTAATACCAATCCGCGTCCGGGAATATTGGCTTTAATTAAAAGTGCCCGTATGGAACCCGGGAATCTTTCGGCAGGACAAATAGTTTTTACCATAGCTCCGCGGATTAATGCGGTCGGAAGATTGGGAGACGCAAATAGGGCCGTTGAACTCTTTATCACCGATGATTATGATAAAGCCGTCGAGTTGGCTAAGGTGCTCGAAGGAGAAAATTTTGAACGGCGGAAAATCGATGAAGTTACTTTTGCGCACGCCGTACAACTTGCAAGCGAAGAGCTCGAGGAAAATTTGGGAATTGTTTTACACGACGATAATTGGCATCCCGGTGTAATCGGAATTGTTGCTTCCCGTCTGGTAGAAAAATATTACAGACCTTCGATTATGTTAACCACAATAGACGGAGTTGCCAAAGGTTCTGCGAGGAGTATTGCGGGATTTAATATTTACGAGGCTTTGCAAGAATGCCAGGATTTACTGATTCAATTCGGCGGACATAAAGCGGCAGCCGGTTTGGAGCTGAAAAAAGAGAATATTATACCTTTCAAAAACAGATTCAACGAAATTTTAAAACGTTCGCTGACACATGAAAAAATTCAACCCGAAATCATAATCGATGCGAAAATTTCTTTAAATGAGATAACGCCTAAATTTGTTAGAATTCTGGACCAGTTCGCTCCTTTTGGCCCGGGAAATATGCGACCTATTTTCCTTGCCGAAAATGTACTGATAAAAAGCGCTCCGCGGATAGTGGGAACAAACCATTTGATAACTACGTTCAGTCAGAACGGCACAGACAGGATATACGATGCAATCGGGTTTAATTTGGCGGGTTACGCAAAAGAAATTAACAACAGCAACATGGTAGCGGATATTGTTTTTACAATCGAAAAAATTACACGGAACGACAGAACTTTTCCGCAACTTAGATTGAAAGATTTACGAATAAAACATTAAATTTCAGAAAAAGATTTTAGGAGTTTAATTATGTCGGGTCATTCAAAATGGTCAACCATAAAAAGAAAGAAAGCCGCTCAAGATGCAAAGCGCGGGAAAATATTTACTAAATTGATTAAAGAAATAACAATAGCTACGCGTCAAGGCGGTGCGGATCCCGCTGCTAATCCCCGTTTACGCTTGGCAATAGATAATGCGAAATCGGCTAATATGCCGATGGATAACATTAAAAGGGCAATTAAAAAAGCAAGCGGAGAATCCGGCGGCGATAATTATATGGAAATTACTTACGAAGGTTACGGACCCGGCGGAATTGCGATTTTAATTGAAAGCGTTACCGATAATAAAAACAGAACGGTTGCGGAAGTTAGACATTTGCTGAACAAACACGGGGGAAGTCTGGGCGAGTCCGGTTCCGTGGCATGGATGTTCGACAGAAAAGGAATAATTACAATTTCCAAACAAGATAAAACCGAAGACGAAGTTTTGGAAGTTGTTCTGGATGCCGGAGCCGAAGATTTACAAACGGAAGAAGATTTTTTTGAAGTGACAACAGCCGTTGAAGATTTCGAAAATGTTCGTAGAGCCGTTCAAGATGCAAACCTCGAAATCGAAAATGCTTCTTTGCAATGGATTGCTAAAAATTCCGTTTCCGTAAGCGGGGAAACTGCGGAAAAAGCAATGAAATTAATTGATGCGTTGGAAGATAACGACGACGTCCAAAACGTTTATACTAACGCCGACTTCGTTGACGAAGAATAAATTTATTAAACTTATCCTAAACTTATGACTATTTTAGGAATTGATCCCGGTACCAGATTAACCGGCTATGGAATAGTAGCTTATGATAATAACGAGCTTACATATATCGATTCCGGTATAATTCAACCTCCACCAACGGCATCACTTGCCGAAAAACTTGAAAAAATTTACGACGAAATAGAAAAATTAATTAAAAAATATCATCCCACGGAATTTTCTCTGGAAACCGCATTTTACGGTAAGAATGTTCAATCCGTAATGAAAATAGGATACGTAAGGGGAATTTCGCTGCTGGTTTCTGCACATAACGGTCTGGATCCGGCGCAATATTCGCCCCGGGAAATTAAAAAAGCTGTTGTGGGAACCGGAGCCGCTACAAAAGAACAAGTCCAATTTATGATAAAAAAACTTCTCGGTTTGAAAAAAGGGAAAATGAAAACCGATGAGTCGGATGCGCTTGCCACTGCAATTTGTCATGCTTTTAAAAAAGGTATGCCTGTTAAAAAATCAAGCACATGGGCAAATTTCGTTAAAGACAATCCGGATATGGTAATAGAATAATATTTATGATAGCAAAACTTAGCGGAAAAATAATCGAGAAAAAACCTACCGAAATTATTATTGACGTAAACGGTGTGGGTTATCAAGTATTTATTTCATTTAACACTTTCGAAGATATTCCGGAACTCAACGAAAACACGGAAATTTTCACTTATCTAAGCGTAAGGGAAAATTCGCTTACTTTGTTCGGGTTTTCCACAATTTCCGAAAAAAATCTTTTTGAAAGATTGATTTCCGTTAGCGGTGTGGGACCTAAACTTGCCCAAAGCATTCTATCGGGAATACAAACAAATGAATTGATTGATGCTATTGCATCCGGCGATAAATCGAGATTAGTGGCAATTCCCGGTGTTGGAAGAAAAACAGCCGAGCGTTTGGTGATAGAACTTAAAGATAAAATGGATTCGGTGGAAACAGAGACGGAACATGTACACGAAGGTGCGGCTTTAATTAAAAACGATGCGGTAAATGCCTTAATTGCTCTCGGGTATAATAAAAAAACCGCCGAACTAACCGTGAGAAAAATTCTTGATTTACAACCTGATATTTCACTTGAAGAGCTTATTAAAACTTCGTTGGGGAATTTAACCAAATAAATTCCGTTTTAGAGGTAATCGAAAGTAAAACTTTCCCTTTTTGGGTTATTTCAGAAAACAATAATAGGACAAAATGTTGTAAATAATTCATAAAAAAACTATATTATATAGTTCAAAAATATGAAATTATTAAACTTTTACACGAACGATAAGAAAATACCAGAATATTCCGAAAAAAAGGGAATTTATATCAAAATGCACTCCTAACAAAAGGGTGCATTTTTTTTATGACTGCGAGAGAAATTATTACATATTTGGAAAATTGGGCTCCGCCGGGAGCCGCATGGGAAAGGGACAACGTCGGACTTCAAGTCGGTTCGGCGGATAGAAAGGTAAATAAAATTTTTCTGTGTCTCGAACTTACCGAAAATGCACTAAACTCGGCAATTGCAAATAAGTGCAATTTTATTTTCACACACCACCCGTTAATTTTTCATCCCGTTTACAAATTCGATACAGATAAAAATCCTAAAGCAAAACTTATTCAACAGATTTTGAAAAACGATATAACCGTTTACTCGGCGCATACAAATTTGGATTTTACAAAGAACGGTGTGAGTTTCGAGCTTGCAAAATCTTTGAGCTTAAAAAATATCCGGTTTCTCAAAAATTTAGACAATACACTAAGCAAATTAACCGTTTTTGTTCCCGAAGAAGCGCTCGAAAAAGTATCCGGTGCAATTTTTTCTTCGGGCGGCGGGGTAATCGGAGAATATAAGAAATGCAGTTATCTTGTAAACGGAACGGGAACTTTCGAGGGTTCCGATGAAACGAATCCCGCTGTAGGTACCAAAGGACAATTCGAAAAGGTTCCGGAAATAAGACTGGAGGTTTTAATAAGTAATTGGAATTTACCGGCTGCAATTCGTTCAATGATAAAAGCCCATCCATACGAAGAGCCGGCATTTGATATTTATCCGTTAAAAAACACAAATCCGAATTTTGGAATGGGCGCCGTTGGAGAGTTGGAAAAACCGTTGACAGAAGACGAATTCTTAAATCATGTTTGTAACTCTCTCAAAATTAATAACCTGCGTTATACCTCAGGAAAAAGGAAAAAGATTAAAACCGTTGCGGTTTGCGGCGGAAGTTGCAGCGATTTATTGAACGAAGCAATTGGCAGTGGTGCCGATGCGTTTGTTACCGCAGATATTAAATACCATACTTTTCAAGATGCGGAAAACCGTATTCTTTTCATAGATGCGGGACATTATGAAACCGAAATTCTTTCGCTTAATGCGGTTAAACATAAACTCGAAAAATTTATTAGCGAAAAGAAGGAAAACATTAAAATATTGAAATATAAAGGGTCTACGAACCCTGTAAAATTTTATAATAAAAAAGGAGAAAACCAAATTGCATAATCGATTATCAATCTTATACGAATTGCAGTTAATTGACGACCAACTCGATGAACTTGAGGAGTTGCGTGGCGATCTTCCTTTGGCGGTAAACGAATTAAAAAGCCGTATTTCGTCAATCCAATCCAATATTAAAGAAAAGGAAGACTTAAAAGAAGAACTCCTCGAAAAACGTAAAAACAACGATGAAGAAATCGAAAGGTTGAACGAAAATTTGAAGAAATTCAAATCGCAGTTATATCAAGTGAGAAACAATAAAGAATACGATGCGCTCACAAAAGAAATCGATCACACCGAAGAAAAAATCGTTCAGCTGGAAGATGAGAATAAAGAAGCCGAAAATATGATCGATAAATTAAAGTTGGAAATAGAAGAGCTTTTGCCTCAAGTAGAAGAACTGGAAGCTGAGATTAAGGTAAAAGAGGAAGAATTAAGCAAAATTATAAAAGCCAACGAACGTGAAGAAATAAAATTGCATAAAGAGCGGGAAAAAGTTGCATCGCAAATAAGAAAATCCGATTACAATACGTATATGCGTGTCAGAAAAGCTTTAAGAGGCAAAGCAATTGCCACTATTTCCCGCGGGGCATGCACAGGCTGCCATAATGTAGTGCCGCCTCAAAGACAAATAGAAATTAAAGCGAACAAAAGACTCTATACTTGCGAATCTTGCGGGAGACTTTTGGTATCGCCGGAAATTGCCGAAGAGGTTGAAAAGAAATTACAGCTATAATCATCTAAATTAATCTGGTGTTTAAGGAACGGCAGAGCTTTTGTTTCTGTTGTTCCATGTATTGTTGCGGTCGCCTGCATCAACTACTCCGCTCAGGTTAACATCGCTCGTTTCGTAACCGGATTTATTTCTATTGTTCCAAGTGGAATTTCTGTCGGCAGCATCGACAACGCCGGAACCGTCGGCATCGCCGCTCCACATTCCCCAAATTCCGTTTTCCAGTTGTACGGATCCGCCGCTACCGTAAAATTGGGACTCGCTTGTGGTAAAATCACAAAGGGTTGAAGTTGTACCGTTCAGTGCAATAGCGGTTGCGCTCATGACCGCAAGATGATTGCGGTGTTTTATAACTATAAAATAATTTTCTTCGTCGGCATTCATTATAATTTCTTCCGTTGTTCCGTCATCGTCAACTATCTTCCCGTCGTTTCTTAAAAATGCGCTTTTGGAAACAATATTTGCACCATTGGCTGCAGTTCTCAGACTTACCAAAACCCAATCGACAATGGTAGAAGGAATTTGGCTTACGGTTCTCGGGTCTTCGGAATAAGGCGAAGTATTCGGAATGAGGGAATTGATTTGTGTAGTCATCATATCCGTATTGGAATCGTAAGGTCCTTCCAAATAAATTTTAACCGAAACTTTTACGGTGGACGTTGTTTCATATCCGCCCAAATCCACTCTGCCGTTTTGAATTCGGGGGTTGCCGTCCAAATCGTAATTTCCTATATCCGCCAAATTATTCCCGATGTCTATTGCAGGCGAATTGTTTTGGAGATGGAAATCAGAATTGTTTTCGTCGGCGAAAAGGGGATTGTTGAAAATTGAGTTCGGATCGTTTCCCGTCCCGTTGCGGTAAGCGGAAAAGCCGGTATAACTAACTGTTTTCCATTGCCACTCGCTGTTGTTTTCACCGAGTGGAGAAAAATAGAGATTATAATCGATTGTAATATTACTGCCTTTTGTGAAAGGATATGATATTAGTAAACCTTGATTATTCGCATCGAATATATTGTTTTCGATTATGGTGTTGTTAACGTCATAACGTATCCAAAGCTCGCCGTTGCCGTCGAATTGAACATCGTTTTGATACAATGTGTTGTTTAATATTTTGCAATTATCCGTACTTCCGCGCTGTGTATCGTATCCGCCAATCGCAATTCCCGCAATGTTGTTGTTATACAAAAGATTATTTCTCAAAATTATTCCGCTTGTCGATTTTCCGTTGTTTTCGCTTGCAAGCTCAACTCCTATGTCTGAATTATGAACTATATTTCTTTCGATTGTAATATCCTTTCCGCCGTCCGCATAAATTCCCCCGGCGGCATATTCGTTTCCGTAGGCGGGATTTCCGTACGACGAAATATTGTAAACAACGTTTCCCGAAACCGTTCCGTTCCGGGCTTGATCGAAAGTTTCGTCCGGGCAAGTTCGTTCGAAGCCGATAAAATCGATACCGATGTTATCCGCATCGTGAACGGTATTGTTTGTTACTTGAAAATTGCTAACGTTGCCGTTTAGTACTAAGGCTTCGCTTGAACCAAGTGTAAGGTTGTATAATTCATTGTCATCGATAATTACACTGTTTATCGAATCGATCGGATTTGTTCCGTAAACTGCAATTCCGTGAGCGTCTCTTCCGGGCGGATTTGCAGTATGCGAAATATCGTGAATTTTATTTCCCCTTATTTCCAAATGATTTGACGAGCCGGTGATAAAAATTCCGGAAGGAACTATGAATTGTGTTGACGAAGTGAAGTTCCTAATTTCGAAACCGATAATTTTAATATAATTTTTGTCTTCAATCCTAAAAAGCCCCGTATCTTCCGACAAAGACAATCCTGTTCCGTCTACAACAGGGGATTCTCCGGGATAATTTATAAATGTAATGTACCCGCCGGCTTGTGAACCGGAAACATTGAGGGTTACAGTTTCATTGTAAGTGCCGTTTCTTACAAAAACCGTATCTCCTGCCGATACAGTATTTGCCGCATGTTGCAGTGTGCGCCATGGTTGACTAAGTGTTCCCGGGTTCGAGTCGTTTCCCGAAGGTGAAACGTAATAATTTGTTTGTGCCGGAACATCAACGAATAACGAAGTGAAAAACAAAAATGAAATTATTCTGAACATGTCGTTATTTATTAACTTGATTGTATTTCAAAAATTTTTTCTATTGCGGAAGAGATATTTTCTACGGGGATTAAGTTGATGGAAAATTTTCCGTTAGTCAAGTTTAAATTGCTTTTCGGCAATACAATATTTTTGAATCCCAATTTTTCCGCTTCCTGAATTCTCTTTTCGACATTGCTTACGCTTCTTATTTCCCCGCCCAGACCTACTTCGCCGATAACCACAAGACTTTCGCGCGCCGGAGTGTTAGAAATACTTGAAGTTATTGCCGCGCAAACGGCTAAATCCACAGCGGGTTCGAAAATTCTTATTCCACCGGCCATATTCAAAAATACATTGTGTGAAGAAAGTCTGAATCCGGCTCTTTTTTCCAATACGGCAAGCAGAATTGAAAGTCTTCTGTAATCGAAGCCGGTTGCTACTCTTTGCGGATTTCCGAAGTTCGAGGGAGTAACAAGCGCTTGAACTTCGAAAAGAACGGGGCGTGTTCCTTCCATGCTCGATGTTACAATTGAACCGGTAGTTTTCACATGTCTTTCACTAAGAAACAATTCGCTGGGATTATTTACTTCGCTCAGACCATCGTCGTGCATCTCGAAAATTCCTATCTCGTTTGTGTTGCCGTAGCGGTTTTTCAGCGCCCTTAAAATCCGGTATGTGTTGTTTTTGTCCCCTTCGAATTGAATCACCGCATCCACGATATGTTCGAGAACCTTGGGTCCGGCAATAAATCCTTCCTTGGTTACATGCCCGACCAACACTATTGCGAAATTTTTTTCTTTTGCCAAATTCATTAAAGACAAAGTACACTCGCGTATTTGCGTAACCGTGCCGGGACCGTTATCGAATTCGGGATTGAATATCGTTTGAATCGAATCGATTATTACAACGTCCGGAGCGGTATTTTCGATTGCGTTTTTTATTCCTTCAAGATTTGTTTCGGCGAGGATAAGCAGAGAATCGTTGTTTACTTTTAATCTTTCCGCGCGCACTTTAATTTGCTTTGTTGATTCTTCGCCAGTTACGTAAAGCGTTTTGCCTTTAATGTTTGCCGCCGCTTGCATTACCAAAGTAGATTTACCGATTCCGGGATCGCCTGCAATCAATATTGCCGAACCGTAAATTAATCCGCCGCCCAAAACCCTGTCAAATTCGCCTATACCGGTTTTTATTCTTATTTCTTTTTCGATTGTCAAATCGTTAAGCGAAAACACTTCGCTTTTAATTTCCGGTTTCTTTTTGGCGCTTTTCTTTGTTTCTCTTATTTCTTCGGAAAATGTATTCCACGAATCGCATGAGGGACATTTCCCTAACCATTTAACGGATTCGTATCCACAGTTGGTGCAGACATAAACGGTTCTTGTTTTACTCATTAAAATCCCGTTCGTTTAATAAATTCGTTAATAACTTTATCATCGGAGTTCAATATTTCTTCGGGCGTACCCACAAAATAAATTTTGCCTTCGTGCAGCATTGCTATTCGGTCGGAAACATTTTTCACACTGAACATATCGTGTGTTACAACAATTGACGTAACGTTTAGTTTATCCGCAAGGTTTTTAATTAATTCATCAATGGAATCCGACATTATCGGATCGAGACCGGTTGTAGGCTCGTCGTATAAAATATAACGTGGTTCCGTAACCAAAGCTCTTGCGAGTCCCACCCGCTTTTTCATTCCACCGGAAAGCTCAGCCGGTTTCATGTTTTCCGTTCCGGGCAATCCTACAAGTTCCAGTTTTTCTCGTATTCTTTTATTTATTTCGTTTTCGGAAAGATTGTAATCGTTCTCTACCAAGGGCAGCGCAATGTTTTCGCCGACCGTCATGGAATCGAATAAAGCGGCGCTTTGAAATAAATAACCGAATTTACGACGAATTTTATAAAGTTTGTTTTTGTCAGCCGGATCGATTTTTTCGTTTTCGACAACTACGTAGCCTTCGTCGGGAAACAAAAGTCCTACTATATGTTTCAGCAAAACGCTTTTGCCGCTTCCGCTTTTGCCAATAATTGCAAGGGTTTCTCCTTCGTTTATCAAGAGATTAACGCCGTTCAGCACTTTATTGGAGTTGAAGGCTTTATGTAAATTTACAATTTCAATCATTTTTCCTGAGTTTTGCGATTATGTTAAACTTAAATATATAAAAGTCTGTTGTCAGTCGCTGTATATAACGTGATTATTGTGATTCCAAACAAAAAGAAAATTTCCTTTTTTATTTTTTTTAGTAGTTAATACTTTTCACTAAATTACACAGTTGATTTTTTCAACGGCGGATTTATACTAAAAAGGTTTTAGTTTATTACCGTGTTTTCAAGTTTTAAGGAGATTAAAATGAAAAAAGTGAGGGATAAGTTATTTTTTCTAACGTTATCTTTTTTTGCCATAATACAAGTTGTCGCGGCACAAAACAAAAGTGAAATTTACATACCCAAAAATGTCAAGGCATCATATGAAGCCGGCATAAGAGGATACGACGGTTCGCCGGGTGCCAAGTATTGGCAAAATCATTCCGATTATAAAATAAATGTAGAAGTATTTCCGGACAGCAGTAAAGTTGGCGGTGACGAAGTGATTATTTATCATAACGACAGTCCCGACTCCCTTTCCAGAATTGTAATACGGCTATACCAAGATATAATGACGAGAGACGCTTTAAGGGATTTTCCCATAAATTTCGGAATGTTCACTGATGGTGTTAAAATAGATTATCTGATAATTAATTCCGATACTTTAGATATTTCCCCGAAAAGCAAAACGGTAAGACGCAATTCCACAAATATGATTGTTAGATTACCCGAAAAATTAGCGCCCGGGCAATCGCTCGAGGTGCGAACAAAATGGAGTTTCAAAATTCCGGAAAACGGCGGAATAAGAATGGGTAACTACGGCGACGGCGATTTTTTCATTGCTTATTGGTATCCGCAAATTGCTGTTTTCGACGATATCGACGGTTGGGATATGGTTAGATATCAGGGAATGGTTGAATTTTATAATGATTTCTCAAATTTTGATGTTAACATTACAGTTCCCGGAAAATACACCGTATGGGCAACGGGCGAACTTCAGAATGCACGGGAAGTTTATAAGCCTGCAATTGTTGAAAGATACCGCCAAGCTCAAAATTCTGATTCAACAGTTCATATTATAACGGCGGCGGACAGAAAAAATAACAACGTTACTGCCGATAATGAAAAAAACGTTTGGCATTTCACCGCTAAAAACGTAACCGATTTTTCGTTTGCAATCAGTAAACATTATTCGTGGGATGCCGCAAGTATTGAAGTGGATAAAAGTACTGGTCGGCGGGTTTTAACCGAAGCCGTTGGAAGCGAAGATTATAAATTTTTCAAAGATGCTGCGCAGATTGCCCGCAAAACAATTGAATACATGTCGTTTGAATTGCCGGGCTATCCGTATCCGTATTCGCATACTACAACATTCTTTAACAAAAAAAGAGGCGGGGGAATGGAAACGCCTATGATGGCTAACGACGGTCAACCTACAATCCGCCCGAGATTTATCGGATTGGTTTTCCACGAAATTGCGCATACTTATTTCCCGTTTTTTATGGGAATAAACGAGCGGAAATATGCATGGATGGACGAAGGTTGGGCAAGTTTCTTTCCCCAAGAAACGGTCGATGAATTGGTACCCGAATACGATTATCTTGCCGGCAACGTTCGAAGTTATGAATATGCCGCCGGTATGGAAACGGAATTGCCCCCGATTGTAGTTTCTTATTCGAATAAAACAAGATATATGAGAATAGCATTTTATAACAGACCGGCAAATGCGTATCGCGAATTAATGCATTTGTTGGGGCGGGATTTATTTAGAAAAGCTCTTAGAGAGTACATTACGCGCTGGAACGGCAAACATCCGCTTCCGTACGATTTCTTTTTCACTTTCAACGATGTAGCGGGTGAAGATTTAAGCTGGTTCTGGAAACCGTGGTTTATGGAATTCGGGTATCCCGATTTGGGAATAAAAAATGTGGAAATTAACGGAAATACAATCGAAGCGGCGATAGAAAAAATAGGCAATGTGCCCACACGTGTTGAAGTTACGTTTGAATTTACGGACGGGACGAAAGACGTTACACAACTTTCCGCACGAACTTGGAAAAACAGCTCGGGCGTTGTTAGAATAAAATATCAAACAAAAAAGAAACTGAAAAAAATAATTTTGGGAAACAAACATATTCCCGATGCCAACAGAAGCAATAATGTTTACATAGTAAAATAATTCACCGGATTTTGAAAAATGTAAAATCCTGAATTAACAAAGGGCCGGCAGATTGGAATTATGAATTTCCGTACGACTGAAATATGAACAAGCAAAAATTTCAAACCGGAAAGGTAATTACCGTAGCGCTTGCCCATTCGCTTCATGATGTTTACTCTTCTTTTCTTGCGCCAATTTTACCGTTACTAATTGATAAACTTGGCATTTCTCTTTCTACTGCTGGCTTTCTTTCGATGATCGGAAGAATTCCCGCATTGTTGAACCCATTGGTAGGTTTGGCTGCCGATAAATTACGCGTCCGTTATCTTTTGATTTTAGCTCCTTCCGTTACTGCAACAAGTATGAGTTTACTTGGCGTTGCTCCATCGGTTACGGTTATAATTATTTTGCTTTTTGTTATGGGAATCGGCGCATCGATGTTCCACGTTCCCGCACCCGTAATTATGAAGCAGGTTTCCGGGAACAGAGTGGGGAAAGGAATGAGCTTTTTCATGCTCGGCGGCGAAATTGCAAGAGGATTAAGTCCATTGGTAATTCTCGGCGCGGTTTCGTTGTGGGGATTGGAAGGCACTTATAAGTTAATACCGTTCGGATTGTTTGCATCCGCAATTCTCTACTTTAAACTTAAAGATATTGAAATTAAACAAAATGATAAGGATTCCGGAAAGCAAGAGGGCGTAAAACAAACACTAAAAGAAATAACTCCGTTATTTATATCGATTATCGGAGCCACGTTTTTTATTGCGCTTCTGCGAGGTTCGCTGACTGCTTTTTTACCGACATATATCACGATGAAAGGCAAATCGCTTTGGTCGGGCGGTATTGCACTCTCTGCGTTACAAATTTCGGGCGCTTTGGGTACTTACTTATCGGGAACTTTATCGGATAAATTCGGAAGAAGAAAAACATTACTGATAGTGGGCATTGTTTCATCTTTACTAATGTGGTTGTTTATTATAAGCGATGATTTTTGGTCAATCCCCATTCTGATTTTACTCGGTTTGTTCGTTTTCGGAACAACGCCCGTGATGCTTGCAATAGTAAACGATAATACTTCAAGCCGGCCGTCTTTCATTAACGGTATTTACATCACAATTAATTTTGTAATCGGCGGCGGTTCCGTTCTGCTTGTGGGATTGCTCGGTGATTTATACGGATTGGAAACAACTTATAAAATAACGGCCACGCTTGCTCTTTTGTCCGTTCCTTTTATTTTGAAAATTGAAAAGTAAATTCTTTACTGTTAAGTGTTTGGGATTTTGTAATTTTGTAAAAAATACGGGAATGATTATGAAAACATTTTATACACTGATGTTAATTTTTACCGCTACTGTTTTTTCTTTCGCTCAAAATAATAATAGATTCGATGAGTATTTCCTTAACCGTACAATGCGGATAGATTATTTTCACACCGGGGATTCCAAAACAGACATTGTGACGATTGATAAAATTTACGTTTACGGTATTTGGGCGGGAAGTACGGTGAACTTAATCGATAAATTTAATAACGGAAAATACTATGCTAAAATTTACGATGCGCAAAATGATGAATTAATCTTTTCTAAAGGATTCGACAGTTATTTCTTTGAATATCAAACGAGCGGAAAAGCAAAAAAGGGAATTAAGAAAACTTTTGCCGAATCGGTTTTAATCCCGTTGCCGAAACGTAAAATTAAATTCGTGTTGCTTAAACGCGACGAGAAAAATAAACTCAATAAAATTTTCGGGGCAATAATAAATCCGGAAAGTGTGGATATTATTAGGGAAAAGCCGGATAGCTCACTTAAAATTATTGAAGCGGAAATAAACGGCAACCCACACAATAAAGTTGATGTTGTAATTCTGAGCGAAGGATATTCCCAAAACGAATATTCAAAATTTGAAAAAGATATTAAAAAGTTCACTGAGATATTTTTTTCCCAAGAGCCGTATAAATCTTTACGTGATAAATTCAATATTCGCGGGGTTTTCAAAACTTCGCAAGAAAGCGGAACGGATGAACCGCGAGCGGGAATTTATAAAAACACCAATTTGAATTGTACCTTTAATTCATTGGGTTCGGCAAGATATCTTTTAACCGAAGACAATAAAGCGATGCGCGATATGGCTTCTGCGGTTCCCTACGATGCTGTTTACATTATGGTTAATCACGAAAGATACGGCGGGGGCGGAATCTATAATCAGTTTTGTACTTTCACCAGTGATAATAAATGGAGCGGATATGTTTTTCTGCACGAGTTCGGACATTCCTTTGCCGGTTTAGCCGATGAATATTATACTTCGTCCGTTGCGTACAGCGATTTTTATCCAGAAGATGTGGAACCGGTCGAGCCGAACATTACGGCATTATTAAATCCCCCGCATGTTAAATGGGATAGTTTGGTTTCTCCGGGAATAGAAATTCCAACGCCGTGGCGCAAAAGCGAATTCGATTCGTTGGATACGGCATGGCAAAAGGAAAGGAGAAAAATAAATTCGGAAATAGCAAAATTGAAACGGGAAGGTGCGGAAAAAGAAAAAATAGATTCTTTAATACAAAAAGCCGAAACGATAAAGGAACGGCACACAAAAAGGGTTGAAGAGTTTTTACGTAATAGTAAATACTGGGGAAAAGTTGGGGCTTTTGAAGGAGCGGGTTATGCTTCAAAAGGATTATACAGACCAATGTTGGATTGTATCATGTTTTCAATCGGCAAGAAACCGTTTTGTAAAGTTTGCGAAAAGGCAATAGAATCGGTAATAAAATATTATACCGACTAAAAATAATTTTTTCAATCGGTTCATTTTCAGTAAATTTCAAATTCAGCTCGACTATTTTTATTAATTCGGAATCAGTTTGGAGATTATTTCGTTAAATAAAGCTTTCAAAGACCTTTCCCGCAAAACGGCGGACCTGCTGGAAAGAGCAAAGCTCACCGAACATACTTTTATGATAATCGTTGCGATTATCATTGGCATTCTGGCCGGATTTTCTGCAATCGGTATCAGGGCAATGATAGAATTTTTCTCCGACTTATCATTTCCCGGCGAAGGTAACTTGCTCGAAAACATAATGAATTCGCCATGGTATGTTATTATTCTTGCGCCGATTATCGGCGGATTAATAGTCGGACCGCTAATTTACTTTTTCGCTCCCGAAGCCAAAGGGCATGGTGTTCCCGAAGTAATGCAGGCAATTTTACTGAAAGGTGGAAATATTCGCCCGCGCGTTGCAATTATCAAAGCTTTGGCAAGCGCAATATCTATCGGTACCGGAGGGTCTGTAGGCCGCGAAGGTCCGATAATTCAAATCGGTTCGAGTTTGGGTTCTACTGTCGGGCAGTTTTTCCGCGTACCGTCTAAACGCCTGAAAACTTTGGTAGGATGCGGAGCGGCAGCGGGAATTGCCGCGGCTTTCAATGCGCCGATAGCCGGAGCGTTATTCGCCGTGGAAATAATTTTAATGGATTTTGCCGTTGCTCAATTTTCGCCTATTGTAATTTCTTCGGTAATGGCGACCGTAATTTCACATCACTTCGAGGGTGATTTTGCCGCCTTTCAAGTTCCGCCTTATGAAATGGGAAGCACAATTGAAATAGGATTTTATTTTTTGCTCGGAGCGGTAACGGGTTTGGCTTCGTATCTCTTTATAAAAATTCTTTACTATTCGGAAGATTTTTTTGAAAACAGAATTAATTTTCCGGAATATTTCAAACCTGTTATAGGCGGATTGGTTATCGGAATAATAGGTTTGTTTTATCCGCACGTAATGGGCGTCGGTTACGATACTATTAATATTGCACTTCACGGCAATATGCTTTGGAAGCTTGCAATCCTGTTGCTCTTCGTTAAAATTTTTGCTACTTCGGTCACTTTGGGAAGCGGCGGCTCGGGCGGTATTTTTGCTCCTTCGCTTTTTATGGGCGCAATGGTTGGAGCGTTTTTCGGAACCATTGTTCATAATCTTTTTCCGGATATTACAGCCGGACCCGGCGCATACGCTTTGGTTGCTATGGGCGGATTGGTTGCCGGTACAACAAGAGCTCCGATTACCGCGATTATTATTGTTTTCGAATTGACCAACGATTACCATATTATTCTTCCGTTAATGATTACTTGCATTATCAGCATGATCCTTTCGTCAAAACTTTCGCGCGAGTCTATTTACACTTTGAAATTAGTGATGAGAGGCATTCAGATTAAGGAAGGAACGGAAATAAATATAATGGAATCGATTTTTGTAAAAGACGTTTATTCCGAAAAGTTCGATTATATAAACATTTCTGATAATTTTAGTCAGGTCGTAAACAAAATTATTCAAGGAAGAGGAAGACATTTTCCCGTTTTGGATTCTGCCGGTAACATTAGAGGAATAATCTTGGTCGATACAATTAAAGATTATTTGTTTGAAAAAGACTCTTTGCAAAATTTATTAATTGCCGAAGATATAATGTCCACTAATTTTGATACGGTTAGTTTGGAGGATAATTGTCAGACCGCACTCGATAAAATGAGTAAGTTTAATTTCGATAATCTGCCGGTTGTTGCATCTCCCGACTCGAAAAAAATTATCGGGGTAATTTGGCGGAACGATATTCAAGATGCATATAACGAAGAAGTGGAAAGGCGCGAAATTTCTTCAACACTTGCAAGCAGTATCAGTATGAAAGAACCCGAGACGAACGTAACTTTTCTGGAAGGTTATTCCATATCGGAAATAAAAGCTCCGAAATCTTTTGTAAATAAATCTATTCGGGAACTTAATATCCGCGCAAAATTCGGTGTGGATGTTTTATCGATAAAAACAAAAGAAAAACGGGGAGAAAGAATTAAAGCTATTCCAAGTCCCGATTACGTAATCAAAGAAACCGACAGATTGGTAATTGCAGGCGAAGTGAAAAACATCAACCTTCTGAAAAACCTTGACTAAAATTTTCCTATGAATATTATTTTACTTTCCAGAAAAGATAAAACTGCGGAAAACGTTTATTCCGTAAGCGACGAAAGGGCAATACACATCATTAAAGTATTAAAAGCCGGAAAAGGAGATACGGTGGAAATAGGCTTTTACAACGGCGTTTTGGGTAAAGCCGAAATTGCCGGTATAAGCGGAAAGCAAGTGACTTTAAAAGTTATAAACACTTTTCCCGCCGTAACCAATAAACCTTCCGTTCATCTTATTTGTGCTTTACCGAGACCACAAACATTGAAGAAGATATTGTTTCATACTGCATCGATGGGTGTAGGGCGTATTGATTTTATTAAGTCGCAACGGGTTGAAAAAAGTTATTATCAATCGCATTTGTTGAAAGAGGAATATTTTGAAAAGATTATAAAGTTGGGAATGAGCCAAGGTAAACAAACCATGGCGCCTCAAATTCATTTCCATAAAAAATTCAAGGCATATTTCGAAGATTTGTTCCCACAAATTGAAAGGGGAAACAGTCTGAAACTTCTCGCCGAAAGCTCTGCAGGGCAAACATTATTTGATATTTACAAAAAGCCTGTTGATTATGTTACGGTTGCAATCGGTCCCGAAGGCGGTTGGATTCCCTACGAGATTGATTTTATGAAAAAACTGGGATTCGTTCCTTTTACGATAAGCAAATGGACTTTAAGAGTGGAAGCGGCCGTTATTTCAAGTCTTTCGCAAATTGAACTTTTAAGTAACAGAATCTTAAAATAACAACCGCTTACCGTTTTGATTAATAAACGTATCGGACTTTAAACGTCAATTTTGTTTTGTCGTTTTCTTTAACCGGTACTTGGAATACTATGCGGCTTACGTCTTTCTTTTCGTAAGGGAGGGATGATTTTAATATTTCCCAATTATATCCTAACCATCGTTCAACTTCTACGGTCACGTCTTCCTTCTTTCTATTGGTAATTGTAATTTCGTAGCTTTCCTCGAAAACTTTATCGGTTATTTTTTTGTGCTCCGTTTGTTTTTCTTCGGCAAGAATATCGAAAGCGTCGCCGAGTTTTAACTTTACTTGTTCGTTGCGCGGCGTATGATCGATAAGGTCTTCTCCGATAAATTCGAGCGTTTCACCGTCGGATTTAAACATTCTTATTTTTCCTTTCGGCATAGGAACGCCCAATCCGTTGGATTTTTTATTCTTGAATTCAACTATTACGGCAACTTTCCCTTTTTTATTCCCGCCGTATCCGTAATATCCTCCGCTGCGGTAAAAATATTTTTTGACTGCGCTTATTCCGGTACCTTCGAAAAGGGATATTTGTTTCGTCTCGTTGTTTGCCAAAGTTGTGGGGCGTTGCAAATTGTAAATATGATATTCGAAAAATTCTTTTTCTTGGAATTGAGGCTGGGCTGTTTTTGCCCGTACGCTCATAAATTGTTCTGCGTCCCTGTACCGGTCGCGTGCTTTAACTAAATTAACATCACCTGCAACAAGTTTAAGTTTTGCGTTTTTGTATGTGGTACCGGAATTGTTTTCAACGCTAACCCAAGCATTCAGGTCAAGTTTAGTATCATCTTCGTTCAAAACGGCAACATATTCCGCATGCCAATTCATTCCTTTTGTTTGATAGGATATTTCAACATCTTGCTTTCCGGAAGAGTTGGAATTTACGAGCCAGACCAAAGTAGGTTTTGTTATTAAACCTTCGGGTAGCGAATTAACGTTAAAACGGAACTTTGAAACGTTCGGCAGCATAATCAATCCGCCGTCTTTTTTTCTAAGAACAACTTGCCCGCCGTAGTTTGACAGGAGCGTTCCTTCGATAAATTCGTCTTTCTCCCCGATAAGTTGGATTTCCTTATCAATGTATTTTTTCAAAATCTTATCGAGGGAAACCAAATCGTATTGATAATTTTGTTCGATCACTTCACCGTCCAGATTTATGTGAACGCTTGTCGGATCAATTTGTTGCGCAACATCCGTAATTGAAATTTGAGATTTTCCTTCCGGTATTGAAATGCTTCTGACGTCTTTTATTACACCCAAATTAGCGTTATAGACCGTCACCGCAATTGATTTTTGTTCGTAGTTTTGCGAAGTGATGACTCCCGCTCCCAGACCCATCAAAAACAAGGTGAGTAATAAATTGCTTTGCATAATATTTCTCCGGTAATGTTAATTGATAAAAAATCGAAAAACAGTAAGGGATGAATTTTTCGAATTGGAAGGTTTTTTACTTCCATGCTTTTTATATCCGAAAATTTAATCAAAAGTTCCATTAATCAGAAATATGTTGAGCGTATTAAAATAAAGTTAAAATATTGTTATATTTGTATTAAGTTAAAAACGGGAGAAAGATGGGCGATTCATTCAAAGTATCGGTAACTTTACCGGCAACACCTAAAGAAATTTACAATGCGTGGTTAGACAGTACAAAGCATTCGGAATTTACGGAAAGCAAAGCCGAAATTGAAAAGAAAGTAGGCAGCGAATTTACCGCAGGCGACGGTTATATAAAAGGTAAAAATTTATTGCTTCACATGAACAAACGCATTCACCAATCGTGGCGCACGACCGATTTTCCCGAAGACGCACCGGATTCCAAAATCGAAATTTCTCTCGAACCGGTTGATAAAGGAACAAAGCTTACCATAGTTCACTCGAACCTGCCGGAAGGTGATGGGAAAAAATATAAAAAGGGCTGGAAAGACCATTACTTCGCTCCTATGAAAAAATACTTCGGCAATAATGAAGCCGAAAAAGAATCTTAATCCCGAACCTCAGTAAACTTCCGGTACGAAAGTTTGATCTGTTATAGGCGGGCGAATATAACCCTTGTTTTTTTGCCTCGGCGGTAATTTAATTGGCGGAGGGGTTAAATCTTCGTACGGAATTAAACTTAGCAAGTGATGTATTGTATTCAACCGTGCCCTTTTTTTATCGTCGGCGTTAACAACGTACCACGGAGCTTGTTTTATATCGGTGTGAGCAAACATTTCGTCTTTGGCTTTCGAATATTCCACCCAACGTTTTCTTGATTCCAAATCCATGGGACTTAATTTCCACCGTTTTGTTCTATCGTGTATTCTCGCTTGAAAACGTCTTTCTTGTTCTTCGTCGCTTACCGAAAAATAATATTTAATCAATATGATACCGGATCTCACAAGCATTCGTTCAAATTCCGGGCAAGAACGAAGAAATTCTTTGTACTCTTCTTCCGTGCAAAAACCCATAACCCTTTCCACGCCTGCGCGGTTGTACCAACTTCTGTCGAACAAAACCATTTCGCCTGCTGCGGGTAAATGCTGGACGTATCTCTGAAAGTACCATTGGGTTTTCTCCTTTTCGGTGGGAGTGCCCAACGCTACTACTCTGCAAATTCTGGGATTGAGGGTTTGCGTGATTCTTTTAATCACTCCTCCTTTTCCTGCTGCATCCCGTCCTTCGAAAATTACAACCACTTTCAGACCTTTATGTTTTATCCATTCTTGCAGTTTTACCAGTTCTACTTGGAGTTTCCGTAACTCTTTCTCGTAAAATTTCCGTTTTAATTTTTTTTGATTTTTTTGACTTTTCTTTTCCGGATCGGTTTTGGATTCGTTTTTTTTCTTGCCCACTTTTTGCCTCCGGCAATTTATTCGGTTAACTATTGAAATAATCGATACAAAGTGGATAAAAGTAAAATTTGTTAAATAATTTAACGATTCTTCCGATAATAATCGAATGTTCTGTGATTTTGATGTAAATCACATTTTATAAAATTAATTAACGAAAACCGGAATCTTTAATAAAATCAAGGCATCAAATAAATTTATAAAAGCGGAATTTAATTTCGGGAACTATTTTGTATTAATATTGTACATAAAAAACAAAAAAAGTTATAGAAAAGTATTGATTTTCACAAAATAGTTCATTATCTTATGTAGATTGCAAAATTTAGCACTTTGTTTTTTTAACATATTAAACCGGTTATCTTACCAATAACATTCAAATAAGGAGCCATCAGCTTTGAAAATCACCAAACAAATAACAAATCGCGAGAGTCAATCTCTCGACAAATATTTCCAGGAAATCGGGAAGGTTGATTTAATTACCCCCGAAGAGGAAATAGAATTAGCTAAAAGAATAAGAAAGGGCGACAAAGCAGCCCTTGACAAATTAACTAAGGCAAATTTAAGATTTGTCGTGAGTGTTGCAAAGCAATACCAACACCAAGGTTTGCCGTTGAGCGACCTTATAAACGAAGGAAATTTAGGCTTAATTAAAGCCGCGAAAAAATTCGATGAAACCCGTGGTTTCAAATTTATTTCCTATGCTGTTTGGTGGATTAGGCAATCAATTATGCAAGCGATTGCCGATCAATCGAGAATGGTTAGATTACCGTTAAACCGTGTTGGCGAACTTTCCAAAATATCCAAGGTTGCCAGCAGTTTGGAACAAGAGCTCGAAAGAAAACCGAGCGTTGAAGAGATTGCCAACGAATTGGATATGAGCGAAGAGGAAGTAGCTTATACTTTAAGGCATTCGGGCAGACAAGTTTCCGTGGATGCTCCGTTTTCGCAAAGCGAAGACAGCAAGAGCAGCCTTTTGGATGTTATGCCGAATACCGAACAACCTTCGCCCGATACCAATTTGATGAACGAATCTCTTCGAAAGGAAATCGAGAGAGTTCTTTCCACACTATCGGAAAAGGAAGCTACGGTAATCAAACTTTACTTTGGTTTTAATACGGAGTACACTGCTACACTGGAAGAAATCGGCGAAATTCTTAACCTGACTCGGGAAAGAGTAAGACAAATAAAAGAACAAGCATTAAGAAAATTACGCCATGCTTCCAGAAGTAAAAGGTTGAAAGTATATTTGGGTTAAATTGTAATTAACCTGTAATTTTATAAAATGCGACTCCAAAATTCCGGGGTCGCATTTTTATTTTTAAATCGAATCGCCCGCCGATTCCATACTGTCTTTTTTAGCTTTAAGTTTTTTTATTTCTTCTTTTAATTTCTCAAGCTCTTTTTGTTTTTCGGTTTTCTTTTTTTGCAGTTCCAAGAACTCTTTGCTTTGGGGTTGCTCGCTCTCTTTGTTTTGGTTGCAAGAAAAAAGTAAAATTATTGCAATTGCGGAAAATATCTTTAAAAACTTCATTTGGTTGTTCCTTTAAGTAAAATAAAAATTCACCGTACCGGCGCTCCGTTTTTGTTTGAACAAACGTATTCCGATTTAAATTGTATTTGGTACATTTGATTTAACAAATATATTTATTAAATTTTATATTGAGTAGTAAATCTTTATTCGAAATTGTATTTCTACAATCTTCCGCAGTTTCCAATCTTGATTAATACTCACTTAAGTAACAATTTTTATTAGTAGTTAATGGTATTTTCAATGGCAGAACGTGAAACAGGAACCGTAAAATGGTTCAACGGCACGAAAGGCTACGGCTTTATTGAAAGAGAAGGCGGTGCCGACGTATTTGTTCACTATTCATCAATTCTTTCCGATGGTTATAAAACCTTGGAAGAAGGTCAAAAAGTTCAATTTATTGTTGAACAAGGTCCGAAGGGTGAACAAGCACAAGAAGTTCAAGTTATAGAAAACTAAACTTTTTAAATGGAGCGGCTTATTTGCCGCTCCGGTTCTCTAATAAATCTTCTTTCTTTTTCCGGTGTAATTTTTTAAGCCGTCCCCAAATTACAACCTTTGCTGAATGGTAAGGCTTGTTTTAATTTTTACCGAGTAAATTAATACATTTCTTTTTTTATTTCAGTAAGAGTTTTTTGAATTAATTCCCAAGTATCCAGCATGTCTTTTTCGTTTGTATGAATTCCCGAAACGGCTAATCTTAAAACGTAGTTTCCGTTAAGTTTGGTATGAGAAAGATATGCTTTTCCGGTTTTGTTGACTTTCTTCATCAGCTTTTCATTTAGTTTGTTTATTTTTCCCGTTTCGGTAATGCCGTTTATTTTTGCCCGGAAGCAAACCAAGCTGAAAGGATTCGGCGCCATTTTTTCAAAATCGGGATGCGCTTCAATAAAACCGGCAAACTTTCTGCTTATTCTGATGTGTTCTCTCAAAATTTTGATAATTCCTTCTTTTCCGAAATAACGGATTACAAACCATAGTTTTAATGCGCGGAATCTTCTTCCCAATTGAATTCCGTAATCCATTAAGTTTACAACTTCGCTGTCTTTTTCCGTCTTAAGATATTCGTGAACCAAACTGAAAGTTTTTTTCAACAAGCGGGGTTCGGTTATGTAAAATGCGCTTAAATCTATTGGGGTAAACATCCATTTATGTGGATTGACTACGAAAGAATCAGCCGATTCACAGCCTTCCAAAACATTTCTCATTTCGGGAACAATAGCTGCGGTTCCGCCGTATGCGGCATCCACGTGAAGCCAAAGGTTTTTGTCTTTGCATATTTTTACAATTTCTTTTACGGGATCAATGCTTGTGGTGGAAGTTGTACCAACGGTTGCAATCACGCAAAAAGGAATGAGTCCTTCCGAAATATCGTTTTCGATGGCTTCGTTTAATTTTTGTGGAATCATCTTGAAATTTTCATCAACCGGGATTTTGCGGATATTTTTAATCTCTATAAACCTTATGGCTTTTTCCACGGATGAATGGGCATGTTCGGAGAAGTAAATGCTGAGGCGGGAAAGATCGAACTTGTCCTTCAATTTTTCTTCGGTTAATGTTTTTGCCGCCGCAATTGCATGTAGCGTACTGATTGAAGCGGTATCGTAAATTATACCCCAAAATTTTTCAGGAAGATTTAACATTTGTCTCAGCCAATCAAGCACGACTTGTTCCAATTCGGTTGCTGCGGGTGAAGTTTGCCAAATCATTCCGTTGACGTTAAGCGCAGCGGAAAGCAATTCACCTAAAATTCCGGGTCCGCTTGAAGTGGAATTGAAATACGCCATAAATTTAGGGTGGTTCCAATGCGTAATCCCCGGTAAAATGATTTTTTCTATGTCGCCGAAAATATCATCAAAACTTTCACCTTGCGCCGGCGGAGACTGCGGTAGTTGTTTTTTTATTTCGCCGGGTTCAATTTGTGATAGAACGGGATAATTTTCTACGTTCTCCATGTAATTAGCTATCCAGTCGATTAACTTGTGACCGAATTGCTTGAATTCGTCCGGACTCATATCGAAACGGGTGGGATTGTTTTCTTTTGACATTTGTTTTCCTGAATAAAAATTATCGGGCAAATAAAATGTAAAAACCTTCGATGATGTGCAAGCGGAAAATTCTGCGTAAAGTTTACAACAAAATGCCGTAAGGGAATGAATTATTTAATATTGTTAACCAAATTTCTTATTTTTGCAACTTACGAAAATTAAAATTTGGATTAAGATGAGATTTAGTAAAGCATTTATCCCTACATTGAAAGAAGACCCTGCCGATTCGGTAATTCCGAGTCACAAATTAATGGTGCGCAGCGGAATGATACGTATGCTTTCGGCGGGAATTTACTCGTTTTTACCGCTCGGTTACAAAGTATTGAAAAAAATTATTGAAATTATACGCGAAGAGATGGACGCTATTGGCGGACAAGAATTTCATCTGCCGGCGTTAAACCCCAAGGAAATTTGGGAAAAAACCGGTAGAGTGGAAGCTTTCGGCGATACGATGTTTCATGTAAAAAACAGAGATTATGTTTTAGCTCCGACACACGAAGAAATAATGACTTTCCACGCGCGCGGAGTTCTCAAATCGTATAAAGAAATGCCGCAAATTTGGTATCAAATACAAACTAAATTCAGAAACGAACCGAGACCGAGAAGCGGAGTTATTCGCGGAAGACAATTTTTAATGAAAGACGCTTACTCTTTCGATTCTTCGTGGGAAGGTTTGGATAAATCTTACGAATTACACGATAAAGCTTACCGGAAAATATTCGACAGATGCGGAATAAAATATTTTGTCGTCGGCGCTTCAAGCGGAGCAATGGGCGGAAGCCAGTCGGAAGAATTTATGGTGAAATCCGATGCCGGCGAAGATACCGTTGCTTACTGCGAAAGCTGCGGATATGCCGCAAACGTTGAAGTTGCTCAATCTAAAATTCCAGCCGTAAAACGTCACGAAGTTTCAAAAAAGGTTTACGAAATTCACACACCGAACGTAAAATCCATCGACGAGCTTTGCGAATTTTTGGGAATTGACGAACGCGAAACCGCGAAATCGAGAATTTATATTTTTAACGACGAACCGGTGCTGGTTTTGATGTCGGGTAACGATGAAGTCAACGAAACAAAATTGGAATCCGCGCTCGGCGGCGCTGTCCGTCCCGCTCATCCGGATGAGTTGAAAGAAATTACAGGAGCAGATGCGGGTTCGATTGGTCCGATTGGAATTAAATTTAGAATTATAGCCGATCTCAGATTGAAAGACGGAAACAATCTTTACAGCGGAGCCAATAAAAACGATTACCACATCGGCGGAATTGATTTGAAACGGGACGTACCGAACATTGAGTATTTCGATTTGAGAACAGTACAAACCGGCGAAGAGTGTATTAAATGCGGAAGTAAATTGGAAGTATTCAAAGCCATTGAGCTCGGACATATTTTCAAACTCGGCACAAAATATTCCGAAGCGCTCGGTGCAATGTTTCTGGATGAAAACGGCAAAGAAAATCCGATAATTATGGGAAGTTACGGAATCGGAGTGGAAAGGGTTTTAGCTTGTTACATCGAACAGAATTATGACGACCGTGGAATCATTTGGGATAAAACCCTTGCGCCTTATCAAATTAGTTTGCTCGGTTTGAATATGAAAAAAGAACCGGTTGTTTCCGCTTGCGAAAAAATTTACGGTGAACTTACGCAAAAAGGATTTGAAGTTTTATACGACGACCGGAAGGACGTTCAAGCCGGCGTAAAATTCGCCGACGCCGATCTGATTGGATTACCGTTGCAAATAATCGTTGGTGAAAGGGGTTTGAAGGAAGACTTGATTGAAATAAAAATCCGCCGCACCGGTGAAAGATTAAAAGTAAAAACCGCGGAAATAATCGACAAAGTACAAGCTTTGATTTAACGGGCTTGATTTTCCCGGAACCGCTGGGAAGCGATAAAAATGAAAAGCTCGCTTTATATAACTCCAACGCCCATTGGCAATTTCGAAGATATTACACTTCGTGCTCTGCGGATTTTAAAAGAAGTCGATTTTATTATTTGCGAAGAACTTAAACCCGCAAGGAGACTCCTTTCTCATTTCGGAATCGATAAAGAAACAGTTCTTCTTAACGAACATAACGAAAAAGAAATAACCCCCGAAATTGTTGAGGAATTGAGCAAAGGGAAATCCGCCGCATTAATCTCGGATGCCGGAACCCCTTTGTTTTCCGATCCCGGACATTTTCTGGTAGAGCAATGCCTTGCGAAAAAAATAAATATAATTCCGCTGCCGGGCGCGAATTCGTTGATTCCTTCTTTAATTGCTTCAGGATTAAATATTGAAAAATTTTATTATTACGGTTGGCTCTCGCCGAAAAAAGAAATCCGCAAGCAAGAATTAAATAAACTTAAATCCGTTAAAGAACTGATTGTTTTGATGGAAACGCCATACAGATTAAAGCGGATTTTGGAAGATGTTAAAAAAACTTTCGGTAAAAACGTTTATATTGTTTTGGCATATAAATTAACTATGCCCGGAGAAAAGATTTTACGGGGGAAAGTGGGAACAATTTTGGAAACGGTAGAAAAAGAAAAATTAAAAGGGGAATTTGTTCTTCTAATAAACAACAGAAATTGAGGCGGAAAGATGAGCGAAGGTAAAAAAGTTGTTTTCGAAACCGAGGTTTATACTTACCAAATCGATTATGTCGGTCACGTTAGCAATATTGTTTATATTCAATGGATGGAAATCGGAAGATTGAAACTTCTCGATGCAATCGGTTTGCCTATTAAAAAATTGGAAGAATCCGGAATTGCGCCGGTATTGGTTGAAACAAACATCAAATATAAAAAATCGCTTTATGTGGAAGATAAAGTAACGATTGAAGTTTGGATTTCTGAATTGCAAAATGTGTCGGCAATAATCCAATTCAGATTTTATAACGGTAAAGGCGAGTTGGTTTCAACGGGTTGGCAAAAAGGATTATTCGTCAATAGGGAAAAAATGAAAATTCACCGTTTGAGTAAAGAAGAAAGGGAAGCATTTACCAAAGTTCTTATTCAAGGGAATTAATTCCGGGCGCAACTCCGGTGCCTTGATAAGTTGCAAAAATTTTTTTATGATTGTAAACAAAGTAAAAATAACGGAAAGGATACAAGATGTTAATCGTACAAGATGTTGATTTAACCCCAAATCCACATGCTTTGAAATTTATTTTGAACGAGCGGATATTAAAAAGGGAAACAAGAAGTTTCGAAAGCAAAGAAGAAGCCGAAAGCGATCCTTTGGCAAAAGGAATCTTTGAGATTGAAGGCGTGGAATCCGTTTTCTACATGGATAAATTTATAACCATCGTTAAAAATCCCGACGTAGGTTGGGAAAAAATACAGATGCCGTTTTTATTGTTCATTCAAAAATTCGATAAAAATTTAATTCCCGAAGAAAAAGTTACGGAAGAACTTCCTGAAGAAGTGGACAAAAAATTAAAGAAAATCAATTCCATTTTGGATAAACGCGTGCGACCTGCTCTTGCGGGTGACGGCGGCGGTTTGGAAATTTTGGGTCTTGAAGGAAACAATTTGTTAATCCGTTACCAAGGCGCATGCGATAATTGTCCGAGCGCAATTCACGGAACCCTTGTGGCGATTGAAAATTTACTTAACCGCGAGTTAAACGAAGATATTAACGTGGTTTTGGGTTAAAGTTTTTAAATTCCCGGTTGAAATAAACTTTTCGGTTTACCTGCAGGAAAAAGCTGCTTGTAAAATAAAAAAAGCTGTCTCAAATGTGGCATGCTTTCCCGAAACACTAACATTACGTGTCATGCTGAACTTGGTTCAGCATCTTATTAAATTACAACTTCTTTCAGATCCCGAAACAAGTTCGGGATGACAGTTTACAATTAATCCGCCAATGGCGGAAGGAGTTACATATTCTTTCTCTGTCATGCTGAATTTATTTCAGCATCTGATTATAGTTACGGGTTCATTTTAGAGCCCGAAACAATCCGCCGTGGAGGACGGGATGACAGATAAAAATTCCAAATAACAAATTCCAATTTCAATAAAACGAAGCAATTGAGAAAGTATGAGAACCAAAAACGGCCTAAAACAATTTGCGTTAAAAAATTCGTGCGGAGTAGCGTTAAAAAAATAATGCTGTTTGAGTCCCGTTATATCGGTAGATATAGCGGGACAAGTTCATTATTTTTAGCTACGAAGCTAAGAATTTTAGCAAATTGTTTTCAGTTTACCCCTAACGAAGTGGGGCCTTGATTTTTTCTTTGGTTCGTTTCTTTTGTATCAAAGCTTGTCCCGATTTATCGGGAACAAAAGAAATGAACATTCGTTTGATAAAGTTGTATTATAATCTTTTATATTTTACTCCGGTGGTGCTTAGTTTTGTAATAGACGGAGAGTTCTTTTTAGACCCCGAAACAAGTTCGGGATGACACGTCTTTTTAACTTTCATACTATTTTAAAAACTTGTCATGCTGAACTTGGTTCAGCATCTTATTAAATTACAAGTTCTTCTTAGATTCCGAAACAAGTTCGGAATGACATGGTAATAAGCAATCCACCGAAGCGGAGAGAAAACGAAACTTTCTAGCTGTCATGTTGTCTACTGCAGGCGTACAGAATGACAGAAGAAAAATCCCTAATCCCAAATTCCAAATGACTAGAGACCAATGACCATTTATAAGTTTTTAGACAGTCCCGCAAATGCTTAAAATATGATTTTATCCCGCCCTGTGAACGGCTTCGGGTGTAATTCTCTCCGATTTGTAACCGAGCATTTTTTCCAGTTCGTCTTCGTAGAAGAATTTATCAGCGCCGAAAGCTGGCGTTAAATCGTCGAGCCATTTTGCCGTTTCATCGAAAGCTGCGAAGAAAGGTTTTTTAACCCAAGCGGGGTTCCGTGCTTGAATAAAATTCAACACGAAAACTTTTTCGCCGTAAATTTCGGCAATACCTTCAATCGCTACTTTTCCGGGAGTAGCCGACATTGACGGTCCGCGAACCGTTCTCATTAATCCCGATACCTGTTTGTAAGCATTTCTGTAAATGTTGAATGCTTTGAATAACGGAACGGCAAAGTAATGTTTTGCGCCGGTATCCCTTTCAATAAAGAAGTAATACGGGATTATTCCCAATTTAACTTGTTCTTTCCACATTCTTGCCCAAACTTCGCTGTCGTCGTTTATAAATCTGATCAACGGTGATTGCGAACGGATTTCGGCGCCGGTATTTCTTATTCTTCTAATCGCTTCCTTTGCCACATCGGTTGAGAGTTCAATCCAATGGTTGAAGTGTGCCATTATCGCCAAATGTTTTCCGCTGTTAACAATCTTTTCGAAAAAGCGAAGCAGGTCGTCCGCTTCTTTATCCGTCACATATTTATATGGCCAATATGAAATTGATTTTGTCCCGATGCGTATGTTTTTTATATGTTCGAATTCCGGCGAAAGAAGTGGTTCGATATATGCTTTTAATTTTTTAAGACCCATTACCATCGGATCGCCGCCGGTAAACAAAACATCTGTTATCTCTTTGTGGGCGAGTAAATATTTTTGGAATTTTTTCGATTCGTCGGTAGCGAATTTAAGATCGTTTACTCCTACAAACTGAGCCCACCTGAAACAAAAAGTGCAATAAGCGTGACAAGTTTGACCGCTGGATGGGAAAATCAGTGCTGTTTCACGGTATTTATGTTGAATTCCCGGAACGCACTCTCCATCTAAAACCGGAACGTTAGCCGTTAGTTGCCCCGCAGGATGCGGATTCAACTCAAATCTGATTTCGTTTGCGATTTCCGTAAGTTTATCTTTAGGCAGACCTGCTTTAATTGCCCGGTACATTTTGTCGAAGTGTTCGGGCAAAAGCATATCTTTGTTAACAAAAGTGAGTTTGAAAATCGGATCGTCTGGAACGTTATCCCAATTAATTAATTCTTCTATAACGTAATTGTTAGTTCTGAACGGAAGAACGTGAGCGGCAACTTTAATGGAAAATAATTCTTCGTCTCCTAACTTTTTCAGTTGCTCAATCTTATCCAAATCACGCATTCCGTAAAACCGTAACTTTTTCGAATCGATCATATCATACTCCTTTCGTGAAAATTTCCGTAAAACTTCGATTTATATAAAATAACAAACAAGCTGAGCCAATGTTCCCGTTTGGTAAACCGAAGAAAACGATCCCTACAAAACAAACGTATGTTAAGTACTTTATTATACGGTAAAAGAATTTTCCCGCAATGAAAAATCGGGTTAATACCCGGTGTGATTGGTTATTTTAAAGTAGTAACTTGATTAATATCTTCCAGTTTGACAAGTTTTTCCTGGAATTTATAGCTACCTCTTTCGGATTTAACGGTTTTTACAAATTTCACCATTACATGTGAAGCTTTTTTCTTTCCTTTGGCTTTTGCCGCGAATGTTTGAGTTTTTGCCATAATGTTCTCCTTTTTTTCTGGTCGAAATATACCAAAAATTGATTTTAAATGAAACCGAGAGAGCTAAAATGGAAAACTAAAAATTGTTTATTTTGCATAAAATCTTTAACTTTGTATTCTTTTTTTAGAAAAAACGGAAAGTAATAGATGAAAAGAACATATCAGCCTAGTAACAGAAAAAGAAAAAACAAGCACGGTTTTCGTGAAAGAATGTCCACCAAAAACGGTAGAAAAGTTTTAGCAAGAAGAAGAGCCAAGGGAAGAAAAAGATTAACCGTAAGTGACGAATTTTAATCTTGAAACGCTTTGGTCTTTCAAAAAAAGAAAGGATCAAACTTAAACGTCACTTTAATTTAGTTTATACTAAAGGTAAAGTAATATATTCACCGGCACGGAAAGTTAAGGCGACTTACTACCAAGAAGACAATCACGAACAAACGGGCGTAAAAGTTGCTTTTGCGGTTCACAAAAAAGCGGGGAATTCTGTTTGGAGAAACAGGGTTAAGCGGTTATTAAGAGAATCATACAGATTAAATAAATCCGGATTAGTTGAAACCGCAATACAAAATAACAAATTGCTTTTGATTGTTTTTTCGCCTTACGGGATCAATCAAAAAAATAATAAAAAGATTTACTTGAAGGATATTATGCCGGAAGTTATCGATTTGATGATGAAAATTAGAGAAGATATTTAGTTATGCGCAATGTTTTTATTTACTTAATAAGGATTTACCAAAAAGTCATTTCTCCGTTATTCCCGCCTTCCTGCCGTTTTTATCCAACATGTTCAGAATATTCTGTTCAAGCTATTAGTAAATACGGCATTTTCAAAGGCGGTTTAAAGTCGATATGGAGAATTTTAAGATGTAACCCTTTCAATAAGGGCGGTTACGATCCGGTGGAATAGAATTTTATAAAGTTTTAATTCGGAAAGAATTTAATGGATAAACAACAAACTATAGCATTTGTATTAATCGGACTTATTCTGGTGGTTTGGCTTTATATTAACGCGCCCGAACCGCAAGTTCAGAAAAATAAACCCCAAAACGATACGACCAAAGTTGAACAACCCGTTACGGAAACCCCAAAAGAAGTACCGGAAGAGAAACCGGTTCAAACGGATACGGTGAAAACCGAGCCTGCATTGGCTTTGCAAAGCAGCACCGAGAAAAGCGAACAGATTATAACTATCGAAACAGATTTGGCTTTGTATGAAATGACAAGTAAAGGTGCGCGTTTCCGGAAATGCTATTTGAAAAAATACGAAGTTTGGTATCACGACGATTTACCCGATACTGCATCGTTTTATGAAAGACATGTTCAATTGATTAATGATAAAGACGGCGGTGATTTTAATCTGATATTTGTAACCAAAAACGGTCAGCTTGTTAACACAAAAGATCTCTTCTTTGAAAGTAGCGCTAAGGATTATTACTACAAAATTACAAACGGCGATTCGCTTGTTCTTACATACACTTTCGATACGGGGAATAATAACAAAATAATTAAGCGGTTTGTAATTCATTCGGACGACTATGCCGTCAAGGCTGATATCGAATTCCAAAATATGAACGATGTAATTACCGGTTACCGGTATGATGTTGAATGGCAAAACGGAATAAACTTTTTGGAAAAAAATTCGGTTGAAGAAGCAACCTATGCAAATGCAAGTGCGTATTCCGGCGACGAACAGGTGATAGTTGATGCATCTAAAGGAGAAAAAGTTTCCAAAACAATCAACGGTGTTGTTGATTGGGTTGCCGTAAGAAATAAATATTTTGCAACAATTATTGCTCCGGATAATCCGCAAACGGTAGACGGCGCGGATTTGAAAGGCGAACACATCCTTACAAGAATGGGAGAACGCGAGTATTACAGCGTTAGTCTGAAAGCATTATTCGACGAAAGGAAAACAACGCAGAAAAATTCGTACGAAGTTTATTTGGGTCCGTTGGATTATTACATCTTAAAAGACCACAATAAACATTTCGAAGCTATTTATGATTTCGGCAGTTTCTTCGGACTTAAATTCATAACCCGTCCGATATCCGAATACATACTTCTTCCTTTATTTACGTTCCTGCATAAATTTATTCCCAATTACGGTTGGGTGATAATAATTTTCTCCTTAATAATTAAAATAGTTCTTTATCCACTTACTCGGCAGAGCTACAAATCGATGAAAAAGATGCAGCTCTTACAGCCGAAAATCAAAGAAATTAAGGAGAAATATAAAGACGATCAGCAGCGGGTACAAAAAGAAACGATGAAACTTTACTCTACTTACGGTGTAAATCCCGCCGGCGGTTGTTTACCTACGCTTTTGCAAATGCCTATTCTGTTTGCTCTTTTTACGTTTTTCAGAACCGTTATTGAATTACGGCATCAACCGTTTATCGGTTGGATAACCAACTTGGCGGCTCCGGACGTAATTTATACTTTACCTTTTAAGATCCCCTTGTTCGGAATAAATCAAATTTCCGGTCTCGCTATACTGCTTGGCGTTACAATGTTCTTCCAGCAAAAAATGAGCGTTAAAGACCCAAGCCAGAAAGCTTTGGTTTATATAATGCCGGTAATGTTAACGTTTTTATTTATGACGTTCCCATCGGGATTGAATTTGTATTATTTCATGTTTAACCTGTTCTCGATTGGTCAACAATATCTTATCAACAAGCAAAAAGACGGTAGCGAACTTGTTCCGGTAAAAAATCCAAAGAAGAAAACCGGATTTATGCAAAGAATGATGGAAGCGGCCGAACAGCAACAAAAAGCTCAACAGCAGAAAAAAAGAAAAAGATAAACTTACTTTTTTATAAGTTTGTTCACGTCTTACAAATTTAAAAGAGCAAATGATAAAAATTGCCAAAACGGTCGCCCTGTTTTTCCTTGTTACATTTTTATCCGCAAACGCTCAACATACATATAAATTCACCGTAGACGTTCACCCCAAAAAGTTGCCGTTCGGGCTGACTGTTGACGAACCGGTAAAATCCCCGAAAGTTTCGCTTGTTTTAAGCGGCGGCGGCGCAAGAGCCGTCAGCCAGCTCGGTGTTATAAAAGCGTTGCAAGAAAATAATGTGGATTTCGATTTGATAATCGGAACAAGTATGGGCAGTATAATCGGCGGATTATATTCTGCCGGATATTGTTTGAACGATTTGGATACGTTGATAAAAAAAACGCCGTGGACCGATTTTTTTACATTCCGGAAAAACGACAGAAGAAGTTTATTTGTCGAACAAAAAATCACCGAAGACAGGGCAATTCTTGCAATAAGAATGGACGGATTGCATCCCGTAATTCCGCCTTCTATTAATACGGGTCAAGAAGTTTCTAACTTTTTAACAACTGCAGTAATAAATTCTCCGATAAGAACCGATTCGAGTTTTACCGGGTTGCTGTACGAGTTTGGAGCGGTTGCCACTAATTTGGAAACCGGCGAACCCGTAGTGTTGAACGACGGACTTTTAAGTCTGGCATTACGCGCCAGCTCAAGCGTTTCGTTTTTATTACCGCCTGTTCCGCGCGATTCGGTTTTATTAGTTGACGGCGGACTTGTCGCAAACATACCTACAAAAATAGCCAAGGAAGAAGGAAGCGATTTTATAATTGCCGTCGACTGCACAAGCCCGTTAAAATCGAAAGAAGAGCTTAAGTATCCTTGGGATATTGCCGATCAAATTGTAAGCATACCTATTCAAATTATCAGCAGGCAGCAGAAAAAATTAGCCGATGTTTTGATTACACCCGATCTCGGATACAAAAAAAATACCGATTTTACCGGTTTGGAAATGTTAATAGAAAAAGGTTATTCGGCTACGTTGAGTAAAATCGACGGAATAAAAAAATCGATAGAAATACTTACGCGGAAAAATCTGCGCAGTAACAATTCCAAGGTATTTTACGATTTGAAGTTGGGAAAAAATCCGACGGATCTGGAGAAATTTGTGTATTCCAACTTAACCGCAAAAGATTCGGTAACGGACGTTGATATTTTGTACGAAGTTTACAAAATAAGAAAACGCAGGGAAGTTAAATCGATTTCGGCTTTTATAGAAGAAAACAATGGAAATAACATTTTAAGGATAGATTGCGAATTTAATCCAGAAGTAAAAGAAGTGAGGCTAAATTTACCCGGAAACTTGATCGATAGCAATTATGTCCGGGCAGTTGTCTCCAATCTTCCCGGGAAACCTTATAATCCCAAAACTATTTTAATAGATATAATTAAAATATTAAGATTATACCGGCAAAAAGGTTATTCACTTGCCACAGTTAAAAATATTGCCTTTGAGGAGAAAACCGGCAAGCTGAAAATTGAAATAGATGAAGGAGTTATTTCGAAAATAAAAGTAAAAGGTAATAAAAAAACTTCTCCTACCGTTATCACACGCGAGTTTCCTGTTTCGGAAGGGGAAATTTTCCAAATAGATAAAATAGCCGAAGGTTTGAAGAATCTAACCAACACAAATTTGTTCAACAATATCGAATTGTTTGTGACAAAAACATCTGACGGTAACGTTGTTACCATTTCCGTTGAAGAAAAAATACCGACGGTAGTAAGATTCGGAATAAGAGCCGATAACGAAAACTTTTTCCAAACTTCAATCGATATAAGAAACGAAAATCTTTTCGGGACGGGAACCGAACTTGGTTTGGTTTCTTCGGGCGGACTGAGAAACAGAATATTTATTTTGGAACACCTTGCGCACCGCGTGTTCAATTCATATTTTACATACAAATTAAAAGGCTTCTATAAGTTTAACGACGTTAATGTTTACAGTACCGTTCCTGGTTCCGACGACCGGCATTTCCGGAGGGAAAAAATTTCGGAATACCGGCAAATTTTTTACGGCGCTTCTTTGGGTATCGGCAGGCAAGTGGAAAAATTTGGTAACCTGATATTTGAAGCAAAATATCAAACCGACCAAATAAAAAATCTTTTCAATTTCCCGGAATCAGAATCATATAAAATTAATTTAGTAACACTTAAAGCAATAATGTCTATCGATTCGCAAAATAAATATCCTTTTCCAACCGAAGGAATTTTACTCAATGCGTATTATGAAACCGCTCAAACCGCATTGGGTAGCGATCTCGGATACACCAAAGCAATGTTCGATTATAAATCTTATTTTTCATTTTCGCCGAATTCAACAATGAGCTTGGCATTTGCAATCGGTTTTGCGGATAAAACTTTGCCTTTAACCGAACAATTTTCAATCGGGGGGCAAAGCAGCTTTTTCGGTTACCGCGAATATGAATTCAGAGGAAGGCAAATATTAAAGGTCAGTTTGGCTTACCGCCATTTAATGCCATTCAAAATTTTCTTTGATACTTATCTGAGTTTGAGATACGATCTCGGTTCGGTTTGGGCGGAACAAGAACAAATAAGATTTAAAGATTTGCGGCATGGAATCGGCGCTTCGTTATCATTCGATACGCCGATCGGTCCCGCCGATTTTTCTATTGGAAGAAGTTTTTATTTTAAAAATGTTTTAGCGAAAAATACAATTAGCCGGGGACCTTTTTATTTCTATTTTACAATCGGATATTATTATTGATTTTCGCGAAGAGCGCATCTTTCGGCTAGACTAAAATATTTCCTTTGCTGTTCCACGTTTCCAAGTTTTTTATATAGACCGGCTAATGCGTAGTAAACTTTACTTTTGCGTCTTACGCCATCCAGCTTTTTATGAACAATTTCCAAAATATATTGATTGGACGGAACTTCGAAATCTGTGTTGTAAAGTTCTATTAAATTGAGAAACGGTTTATGATTTTGCGGGTTTTTGTCGATTGCTTTTTCGTAATATTTAATGGCATTGTTCAAACAGTCGTAATCTTCGCAATTATTTTCGAAAATTCCGGCTGTCCAAAGACAAATTTCGTAAGCGTCTTCGTTTAATTCTTTGCATAATTTTTCGGTATACATAATCAATTCGTCTTTGGAAAGAGCAGGGTTTGCCAATAAAATTTTATACAAATCGGGATCTTTAATATTATTTCTCATCGCATCTATAAATGCGTCGAACAATTCGTTCGTATCGTTGGACGTTCGGAAAGTATTTTCGATTTGTAAAATTTTGTCTTCCGGCATTTAATTTTATTGTTTATGGAGAAGGAAATTCAGAATTTCGGCTTTGTCGAATTCGGGTAAATTATTTTCGAACTCTACGGTTAGATTTTTATCCCACTGCTTATCCTTTGAAACAAAATAATTATGCTTTCCCAAAAATGCAAACCTTTTTTGGCGTAAAATATTTTTTTCATCGAAAAGAAAAAACGCGATAAACACCGGAATTTTAAATTCCGAGTTCCACTTTTCGTATGCTTTAACCGCGCGGTTGTTAACCAACCAACCTGCTTTGTGTTTCCCTTTCCAATCTATGAAAGCGCTTTTCCCTTTGTATTCGATTATTCCGTCGGGTTTGTCTTCCCCCTTTTCCCAGACTTTTTCGAAGCGGTTATCTTTTCCGAATTCTGAATATTCAATTCCCCATTGTGCCAAAAGGTTTTTGCCGTGCCACTCTGCAAGATCGTGCAGCTTGTAGTTTTTGTGGAATTCTTTTTTCGATTTCGAGGGTTCAAAGTCTAAATCTTTCATGATTAAAAAATAAATATTTGGAAAATTTGTCACAAATTTTGCGTATGGTTAATTTGCATTTCCGCTTCCGCATTTTATAAAAACATTTATTATTTTGATTTATTCATTTAACGGATTGTTAACAAAACAAACAGGTTATGACCGAAGGAATTTTAAACGAAAAGTTTTCTGAATACCGGTTTAAGGTAGACGAATTTTTAAAAGAATTGCATACGTTCACCATAGAAGTAAATAACGAAGAATTCCAGAAAATAATCGGTGATTTGCGTTCCAACATCAACGAACCGTTTTTATTTGTGGTTGTAGGTGAAGTTAAATCGGGAAAAAGCAGTTTTATTAACGCATTGTTGAAAGACGATGTTTGTAAAGTTGATGCCGCACCGTGCACCGATACCGTGCAACAAATAGTTTATTCCGATAATCATTTCGAGACAATGTTGAACGATCACCTTAAAAGAATCGGGGTGAATTCGGAAATTTTAAAATCGATAGCAATTGTGGATACGCCGGGAACAAATACCGTAATTAAGCACCATCAGGAAATAACGCAAAAATTTATTCCCAACAGCGATTTGATTTTGTTTGTGTTCCCCGCAAAAAATCCGCATCAACTTTCGGCTTGGGAATTGCTAGATTATATAAACGATGAGTGGAAAAAGAAAGTGGTTTTTATTTTACAGCAAAAAGATTTGGCCCGCCCCGAAGAACTCGAAGTGAATCTTGAAAAAGTTAAGGAATACGCAATCAAAAGAAATATCGATTCACCTGTAATTTTTGCAACGTCCGCAATTGAAGAAGTAAACGGAAACGGGGAAAGCGGATTTGAGGAAGTCCGTAAATTTATTAGGGAAACCGTTACGGGCGGAAAACATTTTAAGGTTAAACATATATCAACACTGGAAACCGCGGGTAGAATTATATCAAAAATCGAAGATGGGGTAAGCGAACACAAGCGAAATTTGGAAAAAGATAAAGAATTGATGAACAAAATAAAGTCAAGATTATCGAGCGGGGAACAGCAGTCGGCTTACGAAATCAAATCGCTTGTTGACAGGCTTGTGGCAAACTACGATAGAATTGCCGCGGGTGTTAAAGAAGAATTTGTCGAAGGTCTTTCCGTGTTTTCGCTGTTCAAAAAAAGTATAGGCTCAATCTTTAATAAAGACAAGTCCGTGAAAGCGTGGATAAAAGATTTACAAAAAAGATTTGAAGAATGTTTGCAGACCGGTTTCGAGGAAATAGCAAACGACGGCGCTAAACATTTTCTTGACGGAATAAAACATTTGCTTCACGGTTTGTTGGAAGACCTAGGTAAAAGCAGAAATACTAAAACGGAAACCGAAGAAATTTATTTGAAGCTCGGGGAACAACGTTCGAAAGTGATTGCAGATGTGAGGGCGAAAGTTAGCGATTTGCTTTCGAACGAATCGTTTTCAAAATTTATGGAATCGAACCCTAACAGTTTGGCTCCTTCGGCTTTGGGCGGCGGACTTCTTGCGGTTATTGGAGCGGTGATAGCAACAACTACGAAAGTTGCGTTCCTTGATGTTACCGGAGGAATATTAACCGTGGTTGGCGCGGGAATTACCGTTACGGTGCTTGTGCTTAAGAAAAATAAAATAATCCGTCAGTTCAAAGAAGGAATTGATTCCGGTAAAGAAAAGTTCGAAACCGAATTGACAGTAAAATTGAACGATAAACTTAAATTAATTTACGAAGATATTGACAGAAGCTTTTTACCGTTTTACGAATATGTGGAAAACGAAGAAAAAAAAATTGCTCCGTTAACCGACAAAATTAATCGTATAAAAGAAAAATTTGTAAATCTCAAAAACTCGATTGAAAGTGATTTTTAATCCGGTGCCTTGTCAATAACCCGACAAATTACAAAACAAAAATTATTAAAATTTACGAATGAATTCTTAACAAAACCAAAAAGGGAAATTAATGAGTACATATCTTGAAACTACAAAGAATATTTATAGAGAAGCGGCGGTTAATCCGCAGCAAGGTTTGTGTTGCACAACCACGCCGGTTTGGCAACTGCCGGATTTGGAAATACCGAAAAAAATGTTGGAGATGAATTACGGATGCGGAAGCACGGTTAATCCGCGCGATTTGGTAAATAATCCTTCCGTTCTTTACGTCGGTGTTGGCGGAGGAATGGAATTGTTACAATTTGCTTATTTTACAAGGCGGAAAGGCGGGGTTATCGGAATTGATCCCGTCGAGGAAATGTTGGAAGCTTCAAGATCGAATTTCGTGGAAGCGGAAAAATTAAATTCTTGGTTCAAAAGCGACTTTGTAGATTTGCGGAACGGCGACGCTCTCAATTTGCCGGTGGAAGACGAATCGGTTGATGTTGCGGCACAAAATTGCCTTTTTAATATCTTCCACAGCGAAGACTTAAAACGCGCTTTGGAAGAAATGTACAGGGTTTTAAAACCCCGCGGCAGACTCGTTCTTTCCGATCCGGTTTGCGAACAACAAATGCCGGAAAAATTAAAAACGGACGAACGATTGCGCGCTCTATGCTTAAGCGGTGCAATACCATTGCAAGAATATCTTGATTTAATCGCATCGATCGGATTCGGAACGCTGGAAGTAAGAGCAAAGAGACCTTACAGAATATTGGACCCGAAACATTATGATACCGATGAGTTGATATTTATCGAAAGCGTTGAAGTTTGCGCGATAAAAGACCCCATGCCTGCCGATGGTCCTTGTATCTTTACAGGAAAAACCGCAATTTATTTCGGGGATAAAGAGTATTTCGACGATCATGAGGGACACGTGTTAATGCCCAATCAACCCTTGGCAGTTTGCGATAAGACGGCATCGAAATTGAAAAAATTGAACAGGGACGATATTTTTATTTCGGAATCTACTTATTTTTACGACGGCGGCGGGTGTTGTTAATTATATGATATAAATTTAAGTTATGATTGTTTTAATAGTATGTTTATTCTTTGCCGGACTGAATCAGTCGTCTGCTCAAGAGTTAATTCTATCCGGTGAAGCAAAACCAGGTAATTTAATGTTGGGATATGCTCCCAATTCTGAGTCGGTTTATTTGGATACAATAAAATTGGGAGTTGATAAAGGTGTATTTCTTTTCGGATTCGATCGTGACGAGACGGGAACACATTACATAAAAGTAAAGTTGAAGAACGGCAAATCAATATTAAAAAAAATAGACCTCAGGGAAAGAAAGTATAAAATCCAACGTATTAATAAAATAAAAAAGAAATTTGTCACTCCCCCGGAATCCGCATTAAAGAGAATCGAACAAGAAAGAAAGGTTTTAAAATCCGCCAGGGAAAAAATAGGAAAAACGGATACCGCTTATTATTTGGAAGGATTTATCCGGCCGGTTAAAGGAGGCAGAGTTACAAGTGTATTCGGTAGTCAGAGGATTTTAAACGGGGTTCCCAAAAACCCGCATAACGGATTGGATATTGCTCTACCCAAAGGCACGCCGGTTTATGCAACAACGGGTGGAATCGTCCGGCTCGCCGGGAAAAATTTTTATTACAACGGAAATTTTGTATTGATTGATCACGGGCAAGGTTTAAGTTCAATTTATTTGCATTTAAGCAAAATTTTAGTGAAAGAAGGAGACCGTGTTAAAAAAGGCGGGAAGATTGGTGAAATAGGCACAACGGGCAGGTCTACCGGTCCACATCTTCATTGGGGTGTTCAATGGTTTGGTAAAAGAATAGACCCGGTTTCTTTATTGAATTTGAAATTCGCTCCGGTTTTAAAAAATATTAACCGTTTATCACAAACAAATTAGAGGAGGTAATTATGGCTGCAAAAAAAATTCTAATGTTTGTCGGCGATTTCGTGGAAGATTACGAAGCGATGGTTCCGTTTCAGATTTTAACCATGGTGGGTCATACCGTGCATGCTGTTTGTCCGGATAAAAAGCCCGGCGATACCGTAAGAACCGCAGTACACGATTTTGTTGGTGATCAAACTTATGTGGAATATCAAGGGCACAATTTTCATATTAATTACGATTTTGATGAAGTTAATCCTGCCGATTATGATGCGCTTGTAATTCCGGGCGGAAGGGCGCCGGAGTATTTGAGATTGAACGAAAAAATTTTGGAAATGACGAGACATTTTGCGGAAAACAACAAACCTATTGCGGCGATTTGCCACGGACCGCAAATACTTGCAGCGGCCGGAGTTTTAAACGGTAAACACATGATTTCTTATCCTGCGGTCGGTCCCGAATGTAAAATTGCCGGCGCCAAATACGGTGAGGTTAGTCCGAATGCCGATAATGCGGTAACAGACGGAAACCTTGTAACCGCGCCTGCTTGGCCGGCGCATCCCGAATGGATGAGACAATTTTTGAAAGTTCTCGGTTCAACCATAGAACCGTAGTTTAATTGAAGGGGCGGTTATTTTCGCCCCTTCTTTGTGTTTTTTCTTTGTGGTCTCTGTGGTTAAAAGACAAACCACGGATTCCCACAGATTAAACACAGATTTTCTCAGAATAGAACCTGTCATCCCGTTCGCCACGGCGGATTGAATAGAATCTGTCATCCCGAATTTATTTCGGGATCTAAAATAAACTCATAATTTGAATCAGATGCTGAAATAATTCACCTGCGGTAAACAGCATGACATATTCCATAACTGTGTAAAAAACGTGTCATCCAGTTTGCCATTGCCGGATCGTTTCGGGATTTAAGATGAACAATCGAATTGCCGCTAATTAATAATTTTGGGGACGCAAGGTTTGCGCCCCCTTCATTAAATAATAGATTGGAATTTTAAGATAATAACTTTAGAACGTTAACTTAAATCCACCGTAAAAACTTCTTCCCAACGTTCCGTAATAAAGTACTTCTTCATAATCCGTGTCGAGCAGATTATCGATTTTACCGAATACGGTTAAATAATCGAGCGCTTTATATGAAACGGAAAAATTAGCCAATGTATATGACTTCAATTCCACTCTCTTCGCCGGCCAAGAGGAAAAATCATTGTCGTATCTTTTGCCGTTCATGTTCACGGAAAGATTTAAATTTATTTTCCCTTCGTAATTATAATTTGCCACAAAAACCAATTTGTGCATTGGTCTTCTTATTAACTGGTCATCTTTATTTGGATTCGTATCGCTAACATCGTTTACTTTGTTGTAAGTGTATGTTGTATTAAACGAAAAACCATTTAAGTTTCTTAACGTTATTCCCGCTTCAATTCCCGATGATTCCGCTTTGTTAATATTCACTGGTTTATATGCCGCATCGAAACCAAGCATATCGGTCATTTTGAAGTTAAAATAAGTAATTCCGAACGATAAATTTTCCTTCAACAAAAATTGCTCGAATCCTATTTCCCAACCCGCGCTTTTTTCGGGTAGCAGATCCGGGTTTCCGTAAAGCGGATCGAACAAATTCATTATAGACGGGGCTTTGAATCCTGTTCCGTATGATGCTTTTAATTTCGTTCCGCTTTGACGGATGAAATAAGCCGGTGCAATTCTATACGTAAAAACGGAACCGAATTTATTGTTTTTATCATAGCGGGCACCTACGGCGGCGAAGAAATTTCCGGATAAATTAATTTGATCTTGTAAATAAACGCCAAATGTTCCGATACTTTCTTCGGGGAATTCGCTATTGTATGAACCGAAAGCATTTTCGGAAGAATATGACGAGGAAGCTTTATCGCTTCTGTAATCGATTCCCAAAGTTACGATATTCGATTTTCCGATAACCAAATTATTCTGGAAATCAAGTGATAATCTGTTGCCGTCAAAATTACTTTCCGATTTAACTCCCGGATGAGCCGCATCTTCTTCGTCCTTGTTATTTCCCGAGAAAGTGAAATACGAAGCTCTAAGAGAGCTTTGTAATTTGCCGTCCATGAAACTTCCATTGAATTTTCCGTTTACAAGTCTGGTTTGCGAATCGAATGTGTAATTCGGATCGTCGCCGTCTTTTTGCGGTTGATCGATGTCGCCGTTTGCGTTTATTTGTTTGTAAGTTAAATTGAAATCAAAATTTTGTGATAACTCATAACCGATTTTCGCAAAAACGGAATTGTTTGCGTAACCGTCTTTCTCGAAGTTTTCACCTTTTATTGCGGAAATACCTTCGGTTTGGATTCGCGAAAAATTAACGGCATAGTTGAATTTCTCTAAACTTCCCGCACTTGAAATCGATCCTTTATAAAAACTGTGGGAACCGCCTTCGCCCGTAAGCGTAAATGAAGGTTTTCCTTTTCCTTTTTTAGTGATGATATTGATTACGCCTGCAATCGCTTCCGAACCGTATAGGGTACTTTGCGGACCGCGAACAATTTCTATCCGTTCAACATCCGAAGTTTGCAGATTGGAAAAATCGAATCCGTTGTTCGGCGATGCCGGATTGTTTATTTCAACTCCGTCTATCAATACCAAAACGAAATTTGAGTTAGCGCCGCGCATAAATACACTTGTTAATTTTCCCGGACCTCCTTGCTCAACAACCGCAAGTCCCGGTACTTCTCGTAAAACTTCCACAACGCTTGTAGCATGGCTGCGTTCAATTTCTTTTGCGGTAATGACCGTAACCGAACTTGCAATTTGGTAAACCGGTGTTTGGTATTTATTGGCTGTTACAACAATTTCGTCCAACTTGTGTGAAATTTGCTTTTGTTGTGCCAATAGTATTGTGGAAAAAAACAATATTATCGTAAATAACTTTTTCATAGAAGTTACTCCTTTTTTAGTTGTTAGTGAAAAGTCGTAACTCCGTGGGTGAAAATGTGATGAAGGATTGAATGGATGAAAGTCCGATCAATCTTACCTCACCCGCGAAGGTAGATTATTAACCGTTTACGGTAGGTCTCCTGGCTTCGGACACCTTTCAACGCCTTCCCATCCCGAACGGACAGTGGCATAATGTTGAAAGGTTTTGTCCTTCACAGTTGCGGGGCAGCGCCGGAATCTAACCGGCTTCCCTTGCACCGTAAACTTTTCTTTCGAAATTTAGAAAAGAAATGGTTAGTAAACAAATATTGTTACACAAACAAATATTTTAATATTTAAAAATTAAGATTCATCTTTAATTATTGGAGCTAATCCTTTCAAAAAAAAACAGCGGTATCGTTAAATAATAGTTTTAGCCACATTAAAATCACCTATTATGTTACAAGATTTTTGGGACGGGGTTCTTATTTTTTACTTAAAAATTTTCCGCTGTTGTCTTTCGTTATAATTAGTTCGGAACCGTAATTATAAAATGAATCCTACAAGAATAAAGTTGTTAGGTATAATCGGAATTTTGATTATTCTACTTTGCTGCTCGGTTTTTAAAATCCCTCAAATAGAAGCCGATTTGTCGGCTAAAACCTTTGCTGCACTGAAAAATAACGGGATTAAAATTCCTGGAATCAAGATGAGCGGAAGGGATGTGGTTTTGGAAGGAATTGTTGAATCGGACAGAATAAGGAAAAAAGCGGAAGAAATTGCACGGAATGTTTACGGCGTAAACAGTGTTGTTAATAATTTGAAAGTTATTCACGCTCCAGCTAAAGTTAACAGAGAAAAACCGGAAACAATTAAAAAAATAGAGAAAACTCTTACGGACTTATCGAGTGAAAATATCGAATTTAAAACCGCAAGTTCCGAAATATTAAAGAAAAGTTACCCGGTATTAAATAAACTGGTTTCAACGCTCAAACAATATCCCGATGTGAAAATTGATATCGAGGGGCATACCGATTCGAAGGGAAATCCTGAATTTAATTTGAAACTAAGTCAACGCAGAGCCGATGCGGTAAAAAAATATTTAATTGATCACGGAATTAACTCTAACAGATTATTTGCTAAGGGATTCGGAAGCTCTATGCCCATTGCGGATAACAACACTGCGGAAGGAAGAAAGAAAAACCGGCGTGTAGAATTTAAAATTCATGAGGAGAAATAAGTATGGGTTACTTGTTATTGCAAATATTACTATGCTTAATACTGGCCGGAATACTCGGCTTTTTAATCGGTTGGTTGTTAAAAATTTGGCCTAACAAAGATAAGTTAGAGACTTTTGACGGAAAAATAAGTTTTTTGGAAAAATCTGTCTCGGAGAGAAATCTAAAAATTGATGAGGAAATTAACGAAATAAGAAAGAATCTTGACAAAACAAGCAGTTCGGTTTCTTCTTTTGAGGAAAAAATAGCATTGCTTGACGAATTAAACGGTAAATACGATTTATTAAATAAAAATTACGATTCAAAATTCGACGAGGTATTTAAAAAATTAAATTCCTTGGAAAATCAATTTGCCGAATTGAACGCCAAAGACATGGAAGGAATGATCGGCGGTCTCGGTTCGCAATTAGATGAATTAAAAAATCGATTCGCGGGTTTTAAAGAAAAAGATTTCGAAGGAATGCTTAGTGAACTTAGTAATAAAATTAATTCACTGGAAAATAAAATCCAGTCTTTGGTTTCAACCGATTATGTTGAAGGGAAATTCGGTGAAACAAATGAAAAATTAAATTCGCTCGAATCCAAGTTTAACGGAATTTATGGCAAAGAAGAAGTCGATTCTAAATTCGGTGAATTAGTTGCCGTTATAGCCGGCGTTAAAGACGAGCTTGAAAACAGTAAAGCTTCCGTTGAGAAGTTGAGCGGGCAACTAAATGAATTTTACAGCAAACCCGAATCCGACGCTAAAAACGATTTGTTAAATGTTAAATTGAAAGAAGTAGTTGATGCTATTGATTTTGAAAAATCCAAAATAGCGTCGTTGGAAGAAAAATTAAATGTTTATTACGAAAAACCTGAAGTAGATTCAAAGTTGGAAAATTATTTTGCTAAATGTAACGAGTTGGAAAACAAATTCAACAGGGAAATAGAAAAACGGGATAAGCTAATTTCCGAATTGGAAACAAAGATTGAGGAGTTAAGCAAAAAAGAACCTGCAAAACCACGTATCGACGATCTGACCAAAATCTCGGGTATCGGAAAGGTGCTTGAAAAAATGCTGCACGAGCAAGGAATTTATTCATACGAACAAATTGCCAAACTTACCGAAGAAGAAGTTGACAGACTTGACGAATTCCTTAAATTCCATGACAGGATTAGAAGGGAAAAATGGCGCGAACAAGCAAGGCAACTTCATTTGGAAAAATACGGTGAAGGGGTTTGAAGTGGGTATCTATCTCCCTAGTACCTAATAGTGGTGTCGCTCCGGTGCGCAAACGGAGCGGCACTTTATTATTAAAATTTTAATCCTCGATTTTTTCTTTTTCTAATGCTTCGTAATATTTTCTGATTAATTCTTCGTAATCTTTAGCGTAACCTTCGTTGATAGCTTTAATTAATTCTTCGCGCAATAAATTCTTTTTTTCGTTCCCGTTAAAAATCAATTCGGGCGGAGATTTTAATTTGAATGATTTTCCGGCGCGGGAAATACGCTTTTTCTCAAAATCCCTTTCATTTATTGAGCGTTGGGCATCCAACATTTTGGAAAGAATGTGTTTCTGTTTGTTAATTAATTCGTCATCTATTTTTTGAGTTTCCATGTTTGTAACAACTTCTTTCATCTCTTCAAGAATTTTTTCCAGGTTTGCAGTTAAGTTTTTTGATTTCCCGGATTGTTCCGCTTCTTTGTTTAATTCTTCAAGGGATTTTTCAATCATCGCCTGCTGCCGGGCAAGTCTTTTTAGTTGAGCTTGCTGTTCCATCGTGAGGTTTCCGTTTTTAAGCATTTGGGTCATTTGATTGATTTGCATTTGCTGTTGTGAAAGCTGTTGCATTTGTTGCATTAACGACATCATTCCGCCGCCGCTGCCCCCGCTCATCATTTGTTGAATTGCGCCGTTCATTAAAGTTGCAGCTTTGTTGAGTTCTTGCATTGCGTTTTTCTGGTGGATGGAAGCAATTGTTCCGTTTCTGCTTTGCAATGCCGAAATTGCTTTTTGCATATTTGCTTTTGCGGAACCGAGCGCTCTTCCCATTTCGGGCGTAATTGCGAATGTTTTTTCGGAAAGCGCCGCCATTTGTTTTAACAATTTGTTTACGTCGTTTTGCAATTCGAATTGTTTTTCGGCAAATTTATCCAACGAAGGCGAAGTTGTTTGAGTTTGTTGCGTTTTGTTTTTTAATTTTTCTTCGTCTTTCGAGAGCGAAATTAAATCTCCGGTAATTCTCATCATTTCCGCAAGCGTTTGCATTTGGCTTTTCCTTTGAAGATTGGATTTCATACGCTGCATTTCTACCGCCATGGCTTTCATATTTTGCGAAATCTTTTCTTGTTTTTGCATTGCATTCATCATTTCTTGCTGTTCCAAATCGGATTTTGCTCCTTCCGAAAGTTCTTGATTTTTTTGTTGTTGAAATTCCTTCATCATTTTTTCCATATCTTCGTTGGGCATATCATTAAATTCTTTCATCTTATCGCGGAGCTTTTGCATTTCTTTTTCAAATCGATTTAAATCTTTGGTTATGTCGTTTTGTTTTTTACTTAATTCGGGCGATTTGTTTTTCCCGTTTTTTTCGGTCTCTTGTTTCAGTTCGTTTTGTTTCTTGAGAATTTCTTCGGCGCGTTTCGTAAGTTCATCGACCTTTTGCTCAATTTGAATACGCTTGAGAAGCTTAAGGGTTCGCTCCAGACTTTTCTTAAACATTTCTTCGTTAAAAGAGAATTTCTCCAGAGATTTTTGCACATCGTTTCGCATCATTTTCTGAAGAGCTTCTTGCATTTTTGCGAGCGCTTTTCTCATCTCTTCGCTGTTCATTTCATCGAGTAACTTTTGTAATTCCATATATTTTTTCAGCGTTTCCTTGGAAAGCAAATTATTCTTGTTAAGCTCGTTTCCAGTGTTTTGTAATTTCTTTTTCAAATCGGAAATTTTGTTGTTCAACTTCTCGAATTTCTCAAGCGTTTTCTCAAGTTTGTTTTTTTCTTCCCAGTTAATTTGTTTTTCTTTTCGCTTAAGTTCGTTGTTTATTTGCCTAAGTTCTTCGTTCAGCTTTTCCGCTTCTTTTAAAGATTCAACGAGTTGTTTTTCGACATTCATCTGTGTTTCTTCTGCTTCGGTGAAAAGTTCGTCCAATGTGGGAACACGTACGGTGAAAATTTTTGATTTGGCGGATTTCGGACCGTTGATGTTATCGTTATCAAATATTTCGAAGTAATAAGAAACTATATCGTTTGCCGCCAAACGTAGAGGGAACAAATTCCACAGATAATAAACTTCGTCTTCCGGCAAAGTGTGGGAGACCGGAATTTCTATTTCGGAAAATTCCGCTTGAGGTTTTTTAACTTCGGAGCCGGAAAGTCTGTATTTCAAATATAATTTCGAAAATCCGTAATCGTCTTTTACTTTTACCGCCAAAGGGAGATTATCGTCTTCGGGAAGTTTTACGTTTTTTCCCGGGAGAATTACATTAATAATGGGAAATTCGTCCACAAGAGTTTTGATGGAATATTTAATCGGGTTTATGTTTTTGATTCCGTTCGTATCTGTAAGTGAAAAGAAGTATTCGTCGTTTTTCATCACATAAAATTTCCCGGCAGCGGAATGATGAGCTGTGGACAAATCGATTTTTTTACCGGATGAAAAAATTATTTCAGCCCGCTTGAGCGGTTGAGAAGCATTAAGCGAAACGTTAATTCTCGTTCCCGGCAAGGCGGTTATATTACCGTTATCTTTCACAATTTCTTTCGGTAGTTTGGAATAAGCCGGCGGAATGATTTCCAGATTCAATTCGCTCAACAAAGGTCTGTTTATTACTTTAACATTAAAAACTTTACTTTTAATGTTTTGGGCTTCGGCAAAATACTCAAATGAATTTTTTATGTTATTGATTTTAATTATGAATTTACCGTTGGAATCGGGTTTGATAATCTTTCCTGTAAATTCGGGCTCTTCAACCGTTCTTTTACGGAAGTAAATCATCTCGGGTGTTTTGCCTTTCGTTTCAATTACAATTTTAACGGATTCGTTTTTGGTAATAGAAGTATCGCCTGGCGTAACCACAAAAATAAATTCCGGCGGCGGGGTGAAATTTTTATCGTAATTTAAAATTCTATCGGCAGCGGATTTTAATCCGGGTACAAAGAAATAAATAAGAATGACCAATACCAATGAGGTTAAAGAAATTTTCAGATGGTTTTTCAAAGCGGAAAATTTGAAAAAGCTTTTAAAATCCGTATTACTCAGTTTTCCGTAAATCAATTCAACGGCGTTTTCTATTAATTCTTTGGAGAACAATTTGCTGTTTTCGTAATAAATTTGAAGTGTGTTCGAAAGTTCATCTTCCGGTTCAGGTAAAAATTTACCGAGTTCACGCGCAAAGCGGGGCAAGTTTTCACGGCGTAATGGTTTGAAAATTTTGAAGAAAGGTATCAGCGCGAAATAGATAAAGGAAATCAAAATGATTGATACGGAAAACCAGAAGAGAATTGTTCTTACTGCAGAGGGAAATTGTCCTGCGTATTCAAGTAAGCTAACAGAGATAACAACAACAGTGGAAACGGTAAAAAACTTAAGAAATCCTTCTGCGGTTTCAAGAAACTTACGCCGTTTGTAAGCGCCTTTTAATTTCTGTTCTAATTGTTTTATATGTGTTTCCGTTGGGTTCATTTTAATTAATTGGAAAGTGCGTATAAAATTAAATTTGTTCCGAACTCCAATGCTTTCTGCCGTTTTTCCGGGGGATCTTTATGAACTTCGGGATCTGCCCACCCGTCGCTCGGGTTGCTTTCGTAAGTATAATAAACGGCAAGCCTTTTTCCTATAAAAATTCCGAACCCTTGAGGTGGTTTACCGTCGTGTTCGTGAATTTTCGGAGGTCCTTGTTCGAAGTTATATAAAATATGGTAAAGTTCATGATTAAAAGGTAACTCGACTAACGGATTATCCGGAAAAACTTTTTTGAGCTCGCGCCGTATGGATTTATCCAGACCGTAATCATCGTCGATGTATAAAAATCCGCCGTTTTCCAAATAAGTTCTCAGTCTTTGCACTTCTTCATCGCTAAATACAACGTTTCCGTGTCCGGTTAAAAAGAGAAACGGATAAGAAAAAATATCGTTTGATGAAATATCTACAAAAGTGTATTCCGGAAAAGTTGCAACGGTCGTATTTTCCGCAACGAATTTCAGCATATTTATTTCGGCGGAGGGGTCGTTATACCAATCGCCGCCACCCGAATATTTTAGTCGTGCAATTTGGAAATTACCGTTAGTATTGGTTTGAGCTTTCAGCGGAATTAGAATAACGGTACATAAGATTATAACTTTTGATACAATTAATTTCATAATTTGGGAAATTGATTTTTTGTATTAAACATTTTGAAAACATAAACGTTTCATCGGAATTACTTCAAATTTACCCCGAAATTTTTTAATTGTTTTGCTAAACCGGAATTTTTTAACGGCAATCTAACAATATAATTTTTTAATTCTCTTCTCAGCGGATAATTTTTTCTTAATTCGTCGAATTTTCTTGCGAAATCTATTTCGTTTAAGCCGCAATATTGTTTAAGTTCGTTGCTGTCGCGATTGATATCATAAACTTTGAGAAAAATTTTATTAAGGGAATTCTCAAGTGTTGGTTCTCCGGTAATTTCAATTTCGTTACCGGGAACATCGGGCAGTTCGGGTTCCCACTCGGGTTTCATTCCCAAGAATTTACAAAAAGCGTCATAAATCATTTTTGTACCGTTTACCTTTCCTTCCAGGGAATAACCGGCAATGTGCGGCGTACCGATATTTACTTTTTTAAGAAGTTCGGGCATTATCCGGGGTTCGTTTTCCCACACATCCAAAACCGTAAAAATTTGTTTTTCGTCGATGCTTTTCAATAATGATTTGTTATCGATTACCGGACCCCGGGAAGAGTTGATAAGCATTGCTTTGTTTTTCAGCTTTTTTAATTCGTTGTTTCCTATCAAGTGAAATGTTTTATCAATTCCGGAAAACGTTAAAGGTACGTGCAGAGTTACAATATCCGCTTCCAGAGCTTCACTGAGTGAAACAAAATTCTTTCCCCCGGTTTTTCTTTGTAGTGGCGGATCGTTAATTAAAGTTTTCATTCCCGTTGCTCTGCTCATACGCTCAACTTTCGAACCGATATTTCCTTTCCCGATAATACCGATTGACAAATCTTTAAATCTTAAGTTTTGTGAAGTGATGTATTTTGTAATTGCCGAAAAAACATATTCGGCAACGCTTTGTGAATTACAGCCCGGTGCATATGCAAATGTAATTCCTTCTTTTTTCAAATAATCGATATCCACATGATCGGTTCCAATTGTTGCGGTTCCGACGAATTTTATATTTGTATTCTCAAGAAGTGTTCTGTTAATTTGTGTAACCGAACGGATAATTAGAGCGTCAAAATTTTTCAATTGAGAGTTTGTGAAATTTCTACCGTCGGCAAAAACGCATTCTCCAAACCGGGAAAAAGCTTGACGGGCATAAGCGATATTTTGATCGATTAAAATTTTCATTCAGTTAAACGTCTAAAAAATTACTTGAAATGGTCTTTGTAATATATTGAAAACAAAAGAGATACATTCATAAAAAATTTGTTATTAAAAAGAATATTTTATAATTTACAAACATTAATTTACGTGAAAAAAAGATTAAACACTCAATAGAATTTAATTTAGTTCGATTATAAATAAAATTTTTACTCACAAAAACAACGACCGCCATGAAAAAAACATTTATTTTTTTTATTGCAATGGTTTTCGGCTTCATTGTAAGCTGCCAAAAAAGCGAAGGGCCAACATCGAGTGAACTTACCGAAATTACTATTTCGGGGATGGTAATTGCAGGCGTAAGTGGAGATCCCCTTGGTGGAGTTACAATTAAAATTACCGACGGAGATACTTTAATTGGAGCTGTAACAAACAGTCAAGGAAGTTATTCGACGGTTTTCGGAATTGACAGAGACAAAGATTTAATAATTACGGCTTCGAAAACAGGATTTTTACCGGATACGGTAACGGTTTTTGCCACTAAAGATAATACTACTCTAGAAGTTCCGGTATTCCAATTATATGCCGATACGTCGGGAAACGGTGGAAAGCTGCCATCGGTTTCGGGTGATGCTGCTTATATTTATCTTTTTTCGCAATCTGAAGAGAGCATCGGTGTAAAGGAAAGCGGATCGCTTGAAAGTGCGGAAATAATTTTCGAAGTAAGAGATTCTAACGGTGTACCTATTGATCTTGATCATGCCGTAACTGTTAATTTTAAATTCGGTTCGCATCCGGAAGGCGGTGAATATCTTTATCCGACTTCGGTTAAAACAAATACTTTGGGAAGAGCAACAGTAGTATTAAACAGCGGTACCGTTGCAGGTGTTGTTCAAGTTGTTGCGGAAATTAATGCTCCTAAAGGAATAATCCGGTCGAAACCTGTACTGATAGCTATTCACGGCGGTTTGCCCGACACGAGTAGATTTAATGTAGCTGCAAAATATGTGAATTATCCTGCATTAGGTCATGTTGGTTTCGAAATAATTTATACGGCATATGTAGGTGATAAATATACTAATCCGGTCAGACCGGGCACGGCAGTATATTTTTCTACAAATTCCGGAGTTATTCAGGGTTCTGCATTAACTGATGAATTAGGTAGGGCAACGGTGAAATTATTTACCCAACCATCCCCTCATGATTCTATTTATGGCGCCGGATTTTTCACGGTAACGGCTTATACTGCCAACGAGAATTACGAAAGGATTAAAACGCAGACAACAACATTACTATCGGGTGAACCGGTAATTACCGTTGATCCCAGAACTCTGAATTTGCCTAACGGCGGTTCCCAAGTTTATCATTTCACAGTTTCCGATCCAAACGGTAATCCTTTATCGCCTGGTCAGTCTATAAATGTTAGTGTAGTAGGTGGAATTGACGTCGTAGGCGATGTTTCAATTAAAATACCCGATGTACTGAACGGTTATACCTCTTTTACGGTAACCGTGTTCGATAAAGACCCTAGTGACGATACCGAAAAACAGGCAAAAGTTAAGTTCAGTACTAGCGGGGCAAACGGGAGTAAATCAATAACAATATTCGGAACAGCACGATAAAGTTAGTTCTATAAATTTTATAAAGGTCGGTTATTTTTAACCGGCCTTTTAATTATCCCGCCATCGTATTTCATTTGTTGTATAAACTTTTGTAAATGATTATTTTAGCAGACTAAATTTTCATCGGAGATAAAATTATATGGATTTTAATACCAGAACCCATACTTGTGGGGAGTTAAGAGAAAAAAATATTGAAGAAAAAGTGGTTTTGAACGGTTGGGTCGATAACCGCAGGGATTTGGGTGGAGTTATTTTTATCGATTTGAGAGACAGGTACGGTATTACCCAAGTAGTTTTCGAACCGAATTATAATTCCGAAGCGCACGAAACCGCAAAAGACTTAAGAACGGAATACGTCATTTCAATTGAAGGAAGGGTTAGAAAACGCCCTGAAGGCACTGAAAATCCGTCTATTCCCACCGGATTTGTGGATGTAATGGTTGATAAATTAATAATTCTGAATAAAGCCAAAACACCGCCTTTCCAAATTAAAGATAATATTGATGTAAATGAAGAATTAAGATTGAAGTACCGCTACCTTGATTTACGCAGAAACGAAATGAAAGAAAACCTGTTGACAAGACACAAAATATATCAAGTAGTCAGAAATTATTTCGATTCGAATAATTTTGTTGAAATTGAAACCCCCGTTCTTATGAAAAGTACGCCTGAAGGCGCAAGGGACTTTTTGGTTCCAAGCAGATTACACAAAGGGAAATTTTATGCTTTACCACAATCGCCTCAAACTTATAAACAAATTTTAATGGTTTCGGGATTCGACCGTTATTATCAAATTGTAAAGTGTTTTAGAGATGAAGACTTGCGGGCGGATAGACAACCCGAGTTTACACAAATTGATGTTGAAATGTCTTTCGTGCACGAAGAAGATGTTTTTACGATAATGGAAGGTTTAATGAAAGAAATTTTTATAAAAATTAAAAACATCAATATCCAATTACCTTTGCCGAGATTAACCTTTGAAGAAGCAATGGAAAAATACGGTTCCGATAAACCCGATTTAAGGTTCGGTATGGAAATGAAAACATTAAACGAAGTGGTTAAGAATTCGGAATTTCGCGTTTTTAAAGATACAATTGAAAACGGGGGAATTGTTACATCCCTTTTGGCGAAGGGCTGTGGGGATTATACCCGTAACCAGTTGGATGTTTTAACTGATTTTGTTAAAAAACTGGGCGCCGGTGGCTTGATTTGGATGAGAGTTAAAAACAATACACTCGAAGCTCCGGTATCCAAATTTTTTTCCGATGAAGAAAAAAGCGGCATCATAAATGAATTGAATGCGGAAGAAGGTGATTTGGTTTTAATTATTTCGGGTAAAAAATTAAAAGCTCTTTCCATAATGGGAACTTTACGTTTGGAAATGGCAAGAAGAATGAACTTAATTAAAGAAAACGGGGTTCCGAATCTACTTTGGGTTACGGATTTTCCGTTATTTGAATGGGATGAAGAAACTCAGCGCTACTACGCAATGCATCATCCTTTTACTTCGCCTAAATTGGAAGATGTTGATAAATTGGAATCCGATCCAGCTAATGTTCACGCAAGGGCATACGATTTGGTTTTGAACGGAAATGAAATTGCCGGCGGAAGTATAAGAATTCACGATTCGGGTTTGCAATCCAGAATGTTCAAAGCCTTGGGTATTTCCGAAAGTGAAGCCGAAGAAAAATTCGGATTTTTGTTGGAGGCTTTTAAATACGGCGCTCCACCCCACGGCGGAATAGCTTTCGGCTTGGATAGAATGGTTATGTTGTTGACCGGCAACAATTCGATTAGGGATGTTATAGCTTTTCCGAAGACCACAAGCGGAATTTCTTTAATGGATGGCGCACCGTCGGCTGTCAGCAACGAACAATTGAGGGAATTACACATTAAGATAAGGGATTAAGCCCATAATTTATTAAATAGGCTAATTTTAGCCATAATATAAATATTCTTAATTCACATGTAAATATTTCCGGTCGGTAAAAATTACTTGTGGAATTTACTGATATCTGTCATGTTTATCTCATCTCAACACTATTTTCTTCCGGTTTTCTCATTTTGAAATAACACCTGCCTATCAAATATTTCAAAAAATGCTCGATAATACAAAAAGTATGCTTGGTTTAATTTTTGATATTCATCAAAGATTAAAAAGTGTACAAATAAACTAAGCGAGAGATAAATAGATGGGTCAACAACAATTATTATTGATATTGTTGGGTGTGATAGTAGTCGGAATGGCAATAGTAGCGGGAATTGATCTTTTTACCGCAAATGCAATTGAGAGCAAACGGGATTTATTGCTTCACGAATGCGTAGAGCTTTCCAGTATGGCGCAACAATATTACAGAAAACCCAAAGAAATGGGCGGTGGCGGAAGGTCTTTCGACGGATGGGACATACCTTCGAATCTTACGAGTACAGAAAACGGTCATTTTAAAGCTGCCGTAAATTCTTCGTCGGTAGTTATTACCGGAACGGGAAACGAGGTGGTAACGGGCAGTGATTCGGTAAAAGTGCAAGTTACGGTCTATCCCGATAAATATACAACAGTCATACTAAAGTAATTCAAAATTATTTCGATAATTACATGTAAAAGTTACAATAGGTAAAAATTACATGTGTTTCATTATGAAAAATTTTGATGCAATAGCTGATTTTGAATCATTTTTGAAGAATCTAATTTGATATGGATCACAAAAAAACGCAAAAACAAAATAAAATGAATTTTGGCACGGTTATTTCTGTTACAAAAGCGAACTTAGACAACAATTAACAACCATCAACAAATTAAAGGAGTAAAATAATGGGTCAACAACAATTATTATTAATCGTATTAGGCGTTATCATAGTTGGTATTGCTGTTGTAGTAGGTATTAACGTATTTACTGCAAGCAGTTCCAATGCTAATAGAGATGCGGTTATTGCAGACCTAACTACATTAGCCTCCATGGCACAACAATATTACAGAAAACCGATTGCAATGGGCGGCGGTAGCAACTCTTTCGATGCTTCTACCGGTTCCGGTGGTACAGCATGGGATGTTCCGGATCAATTGGATACTACTGCTAACGGTGTTTATACTGCAACCGTATCTGCGCAATCCGTTACACTTGTGGGTGTCGGAAACGAAAAAGGTAACGACGGTTCCAACCCTGTAAAAGTTACTATGGTAGTTGGTCCTAATCAGATTACGTCCACTACTATTAATAACTAAAGCAAAAACAATTTAGTTTAACGGTTCATTAATTAAGTGGCTAACAAGTAGTAAATATTTGTTAGCCTCTATATTTTTATTAGATAGGGTGGATTATGATAGAACTAAGATTTAATGCGATCAAACCGAACGGACAATCACTTGTCGGTACAATTACTTCGCCAACATTCCGCGAAGGAAAGAAAAAAATTTTAAAGCTTGCCGAAAAACATCAATTAAAAATTAAATCAATTGAGAAGAAGGTAACTTTCCTCTATAAAGTAAAAAAAGGAAACAGTAAACCGACCGTCGGCGAGCAAAAAGCCTTCAATAAAGAAGAAGTAATTAACGCATTAACCAAACTTGGGTATCAAGTAGTTTCGGTTAACAGAAAGCTTTTCGATTATAGTCCGAAACCACCACATCAAGATATTGTTTCTTTCGTAAAAATAAGCGCCGAGCTGTTAGATCAAAAACTTCCCTACGGGGAAATAATGACTTTGTTAATTAACGACTTGGAAAACAAAACTTTACGGGAAACATTAAAACAAATAAATAACGAGTTGAAAAAAGGTGCCGATAGCGAAGCTACTTATATGAAATATCAATCCGTATTCGGGAAATTTACAGCTTACATGCTTGGATTGGCTTCTAAGAGCGGTAATATGGCGGAAATATACAAAGCAACCGCAAAATTCTTAGAAAGACAACAAGAGTTCAGAAAAAGTTTGAGAAGTGCTTTAATTACACCCATGATAACCCTGTTTGTCTTATTCGTAGCTGTTTTGTTTTATGTGGGATATATTTTCCCAGCAACAGCAAAATTGTTTGTTAAATTCGATATTCCTTTGCCGCCAATGACTGCTGCTACGTTGCAGTTCAGTGATTTTCTTATGGCTCATCCGGTAATGATTACTCTTTCCATTCTGGTACCGCCGTTACTGCTGTGGCAATTTTCTAAAACCGAAAAGGGTAGATTATTTATAGATAAATATATTTTAAAAATCCCGCTAATGGGTTCGTTGATTCATAAAACACTAATTGAAGTTTTTTGCCGCGTATTCTACACTCTTTATAGCGGTTCGGCAGAAAGTATAGAACCGATAAGGATTGCAGCGGAAGCAACGGGTAACAAATATTTTGAAAACCAAATTAAGAATATTTCCATTCCTTTGATGATAAGTAAAGGGGTTGGATTAACAGACGCTCTTGAAGCAAGCGGGGTATTTACAGAAACGGCAATTTCAAGATTTCATTCCGGAGAAGAAACCGGAACTATTAAAAATACCGCTAAACAATTGGCTAATTATTACGAAAGTGAGACCGTATTCAGATTAAAAAATGTTATAGAATTGATTCAAGTCTTTATCGCTATGGTAATTATGGTTGTAATGATTGGCTTAACGCTTGTATCCGCCGAAACGGCGACCATTAGTCCTAAATCACCTGTAATGTAACTTTGGATAAGGATTAGAATGATTGACGCAAAATTGGAAATGACGGACAAAATTGGTTATCTCCTCCTAAAAAAGGGTATAATCGATTCGGAAATTTTGGAGAAAGCCCTCCAAGTTAAGCAAAACGACCGGAATAAACTCAAGAGAAATTTAGCGCAAATTCTCGTCCAAGATTTTAATTTCGATCACGATACGATATTTCGCGAAGTTGCGGTGCTTTATGCTTTCAAAGAACTTCACATCGATTTCGATTCTTTAGACGATAAAAGAATTGAAGAACTAAGACAAATGTTGGACAGCCAAGGCGACGAAGTCAAGAAAATGCTTTTGGACCACAGGGTAATACCATTTAAATATGATGAAAAAGTTAAAGATAAACTTATCCTTGCTGCGGTTGATCCAACGGACAGGGCTCTTACAAAGATAGCTTATGCATTAAATGCGAAAAAATACGAATTAAACTATATAAAAAAGAAAAATTACGATAAATTAATAAACATTCTTGTTCCCCCCGAAAACGAATTCCTTCAGATGATTGAAGACACCGATGAATTTCTTGAAGTGGATACCGAAGAAGATCTTAACGAAGAACAATTAGAATCCGAAATAAATAAAAGTGCTCTTGTAAACTTGGTTGAAGCTGCACTTGTGGAAGGAGTAAGAAGAGGGGTAAGTGATATTCACATTGTACCCAAAAGCGGAAACAAAACCGAAATTCATTTCAGACAGGACGGTAAACTGTCATTGTGGTACACTCAAGAAAATACTTTACCCGAAGCTGTAATGGCTGTTGTTAAAGACCGCTCCAAAGGTCTCGACAGATTCGAGAGAGAGGCGGCTCAAGACGGTTTTATCCAGCGTGAAATTGATAATCATATAATCAGGTTCAGGGTTTCCGTTTTGCCTATGGTAGGAACGGAGTTAAGAAACAAGTTTGAAAGTATTGTAATTCGTATCCTCGACGATAGGAAAGTAATTAAAGACTTGGATAAATTAGGTCTTGTTGGATATGCGAAAGATGCATTTGTTAAGGCAATCAGTCAACCGCAAGGAATGGTAATTCTTACCGGTCCAACGGGAAGTGGTAAAAGTACTACACTTATTGCCGCTTTGTATCAAGTTATTGATCCGACTAAAAACGTATTGACCGTTGAAGATCCGGTTGAGTACGTAATAGAAGGTGCCCGTCAGTTGAAGATTGGGCACAAAATGAATTTCGAACAAGCAATAAGAGCAATATTGCGTCATGATCCCGATATAGTTTTGGTAGGTGAGATGCGCGATAAAGAAACGGCGGAAACTGCTATCAAACTGGCGAATACGGGACACTTAACATTTTCGACACTTCACACCAACGACGCACCCAGCGCCGTTGCAAGATTATACAAAATGGGAATCGAACCTTTCTTAATTGCTTATGCGATCAATATTATCGTGGCACAAAGGTTAATCAGGCGTTTATGTAATGATTGTAAACGTAAAGTGGATAACCTCGATCCGAAGTTAATGGCATCGCTTGGTTTGGATATTGAAGAATGGAAACAATATGAAATTTACGAACCGGTTGGTTGCGAACAATGCCACAATACGGGATATAAAGGTCGTCTTGCAATTCACGAAGCTCTATATTTTACCAAGGAAATCCGGCAGATTATCGTACAATCCGGCTCCGATGTAGATGAAGAATCCATTCGGATACAAGCTAAAAAGGATGGATCGCAATCGCTGAGGGAAAGCGGATTGGAAAAAGTTAAACTCGGATTAACCTCGCTGGAAGAAGTTTTGTCTGCAACAACCGATGATTAAGCAAAACTTTAACATTTCGGCGTAATTATTATAAATATAAATATTTAGCTTTTTTTTTCATTTCTTATTAAATTTTTTTATATATTTTTCGATGATATAATAAATAAATAAGCAATTTATATGCTAAACGATGCCAAGGCTATCCTTGCGAAATTTACAAAGCGAATCCCACCATCTGTAATTGGTCCGGAACGGGTAAATTTTATTATCGATCACATTGACGAGTTAAGCAACGACGAGCGAATGGAGTTGCTTAAACTCATGAACTTTTTACTCGAGACCATGGTGGAAAGGGAAGCTTCGGATATCGAATTGGGCGGACACGGTACGGCAAATTATGTTTGGTTCAGAATACACGGTAAAAAAGAAAGAGTTCAAGACCTTCCGCAATTTACTACAGATGAAGCATCGGCGCTAATAGTTTCTTTGTTGAACGTCAACCAAAGACGTCATTTATTGGTTAGCAGAAATCTGGATTTCAGTTACTCGTTCCGCTACGTAAAAGAAAATGCCGATATACGTTTTCGTGCCGATAGTTATTTTGAACTTGATTCTCTTACTCTCAACATGAGAGCAATCTCTTCTAAATTACGACCGTTGGAATCGCTTGGTTTTCATCCACAGGCAATCAGGGTAATGAGCCATTCACATATTAAATTCGGTTTAACGTTAATTACCGGTATTACAGGTTCAGGTAAATCGACTACTCTCGACGCGATTATTGATTATCACAACCAATTCGATCCGGCTCATATTGTTATAATTGCTTCACCGGTCGAATATGTTCATAAATCGAAAGTATCGATTATAAAACACCGTGAAGTTGGGCGTGACGTCCTCTCTTTTCAAGAAGGGGTTGTTCAATCGTTAAGACAGGACCCCGATATTATTGTAATAGGCGAGATGAGGGATCCCGATACTATAATGGCAGCTTTGGAAGTAACTGATACAGGTCATAAAGTTTTCTCTACCCTGCATACTTCAAGCGCAGTTGAATCTATAGACAGAATTATAGCGGAAGTTAACCCGGCCGAACAAGAACGGGTTCGTATGCGCCTTGCAGATGTACTGATTTCGGTAGTCTCGCAAAAATTAATTCCCGGCTTAGACGGTAAGCTTGTATTGGCAAAAGAAGTTCTGGTGGTTACTCCCAGTGTTAAAGCCGCGATTAAAAACAACAATACAAGCGAAATATACATGATGATCAATCAATCGGCTCATCTCGGAATGATTACGATGGAACAAGACCTATTACGTTTGTATCAACAAAGAAAAATTTCCAAAGAAAGCGTAATTGCATACGCAAACAATAAAACAAGAATACGCCAATTATTAAAAGCGGTTTAATCAATGAAACCAATTGTATGTATTTCATGTGAAGGCAGCGACACTAAAGTTGTTGTACTCTCAAAAACAAAAGAAGGTGTTAAGCTGGAAAAAGCTTTTTCCGTAAGCAATACCCATTCAGAGTCGGTGGCTCCGCGATCGAACGAAGAAAGTTCGGGCTCGTTTAATATCGATGATATTTCCGATGATTTGGCTTTCGACGATATAGGTCAGATTGACGAACCGGAGGAAAATATTGATACCGGAGACGTTGCTTATATCGCTTCGGCTCTTAAAGATTTTGAACTGCATAAAAGTGAATTCATCCCTATTTTGACCGAACCGGTTGTTAATTATCACATTTACGAAGGTCAGAAAGAAAAGGACAGAAAAAAATTATTAAAAGCTATTATCGATGATATAAACCGTACCAGAAATATTACGGTACGCGAAGATTATATCGATTTTATCGAACTCGAAGAAGGTGTTTTCTTCGCGGTATTCATTCAAGGGGAAAACACTTGCGTTAATACGGTTAATTCGCTTGCCGCATATAATAATCGCCGTTATTACAAAATTCCCACAATCAAAAACGCCGAAACCTCTTTGGCACATTACGTGGCAAAAACGAATAAATTTTTCCCCGAAGATTACACGTTGATTTTATATACAGGAAAAGATTACAGCAAATTGATTTTCCTAAAGGGAAATCATTTGACGCATATCGGCTCAACGCTTGATGTCGGTACCCAAAACTTGCACACTTACGATGTTTACTTTTCGAAAATTTTGCTTGAAATGGAAAACGGGAATATTCCGCGTCTCGATAACGTAATTCTGTGCGGGGAAGATAATTCGGAAAATCTTATCCTTTCGTTTTATGGAACTTTCCCCGAAGCTAATGTAAACGAGTTGGTGTTCAAAAATATTGATACAAGCGATGTTGAGGCAAATATTCAAGATAATCTTTCCTCTTTTGCTATTCCGTTAACGGCCGGATTGGAATACTTCGAGGAAAAAACCGAAAAAGGATACAGAGGAATTAATATTCTCCCGCGCTACATCCACGAAAACCAAAAAGTATTGCAATTCGGTTGGCACAGCTATGTTATTTTACCCTTAATTTTCGCAGCCGCATTCTACTTTACATTTACCATATTGAGTAACTCAAGAACAATTGACGAAAAAGAAAAAGAACTTAAAAGGCTTACAAAAGTATGGAACGAAAACCAGGCAATCACGGAAGAAATAATGAAATATTCGACAAGAATTGCCGAATTTGATAAAACACAAGAAATTCTCGATTCCGCTATGGCAGGTACCGAAATTTGGAATAAATCTTTATTAAAAATTGCGGATTTTATGGAAAGAAGACGAAATTTTTGGATTACTAAAATGGAATCTGCAGGAAAAGACGAAGTAAAAGTGGAAGGCTATACTCTCTCCAAACCGGTACTGACCGAATTTGCGGAGTACAATAAGTCCACTTTGCTTCAAAGTATAAAGCATGACCAACTAAGAGAAAAAGATGCTTATGCTTACGTACTCCAAATTAAATTAAACAACGAAATGGTAAAGAAGAATGGACCGTAAATTAAGAAATACTTTACTGTTGTTGGTAATTTTACTCCTCATCGTAATAGGTGGCGGAATTTATGCTTTTTGGATCCAAAAAGATAAAATTGCCGAACTCGACAAAAAACTGGAAGACATTCGCGTTAAAGCCGTTAATTCGGATGAATTGAAACTTCAGCTTGCTTCGGTTAAGAAAAAAGCCGCGGAATTCGATTCCGTTTTGGCGCTTAGAAAGTTTAACGTACCGATGAATTTAAGTCAGATTGAGTTTTTTAATTTTATAAATAAAGTTACACGAAGCTTTTCCCCGTTATCAAAATTGAATATCGAATATGTTAAAAACGAGAAGACCAAAGACTTTTATGCATATATTTACAAATTGAACGGTACAGCGGAATTTAACGATTTGTACAAATTGATTTATGCAATCGAAGAAAGCAAACAACTGAAGAAAATCAAAAAAGTTAAAATGAAAAATTTTGTGGAAGTGGACGACGAAGAAGTACCGCATTACCTTGTCTCGTTCACAATGATTGTACATGTATATTTTTCCGACAACGATAGATTTGCTTCCTCAGAAATTAAAGAAAACAGATTGAGACCGAATCCTATTTACAACGTATTTTATCCGTTAATAAGAAACGAGATTCCGCCTAATACCCAGCATCTGTTGGATGTTCAAACCGCACGGTTGTTGGCATTAGTACCCGACGGCGCGTTCCTCTCCGATGCCGACGGAAACACTTATTTGCTTTGGGAAGGCGATGAAGTTTATCTTGGTTACCTTACAAAAATAGATTTCGATAAAAACGAAGTTCACTTCATCCTAAATAAAGGTGGTATAATAGAAAAAGTAACACTCACATTGGAAAACGAACAAAAACCGAAGAGTAAAAAATGAAATCATTAATAATTTTTCTCGCAGTAATTATTTTATCGACACCGGCATTCGCCCAAAAACAATTGGAAAAACAATTAAGCGGCTACGTAAATCCGGAAGAGATTGTTACTATTGCCGAATCTACGCCGTTTAATAAAGCCATTGAGGTTCTTAGTAAAGTCAGCGAAAAACTGACCGGTAAGAAAATAGTATCAACGGTTGAGTTGACTACGCCGATCGGCATTCAAATAGAAAAAATGCCATACATGAAAGCATTGACGGTAATTGTTCAATACAATGACCTTAAATTCGAAGAAAAGGAAGACGTTATAGTTATAAAGAAAAAATTTAACAAAACACAAAACCTTACGGCGGATGTTTACGCTCCCGTTACAACCCGCGAAGTTAACATACAAGCGGTATTCTTCGAAGCAAATGTAAAAGAAATGCGTGAACGCGGAATTAATTGGGAAGCGCTCTTTACACAAAACGGCATTTCAATAGGCGGCGGACTGATTTCATTTAATCAAGGTAAAGAAGATCAGGGAACGGGTAACGTAATTAAATCTCCCGAATTTACTTTGAAGAACGAAAGCGAATTTAATATAGGAGATTTCGACGGAACGGCAACCGGAATCTTTAAATTTTTTGAAACGGAAAACTTGGGCGAAATTATTGCAAAACCTAATGTAACAGTTCGAGACGGAATGCAAGGTAAGATTCAAATCGGTGCAGATATATCGGTAAAACAACGCGATTTTGCGGGAAATATAATAGATATTTTCTATCCTACTGGTACAATTATTGAAGTTACTCCACATGTATACACTGAAGAAGGAATCGATTTCGTTCTTTTAAAAGTTAAAGTGGAAAGAAGTTCGGCTATCCCCGATATATTAAGTACGGAAATCAAAAAGGCATCTGTGGAAACCGATGTATTAATGTTGGACGGAGAAGAAGTTGTTTTAGGTGGTCTGTTCGTTAACGAGGAAACAACAATAAGGCGCGGAATACCGTTTTTGAAAGATCTGCCTTGGTGGGTATTCGGAATAAGATATTTAACCGGTTACGACGAAAAACAAGTGAACAAAAAAGAAGTTATTATCTTGTTGAAAGCTAATATAGTACCTACTTTGAAGGAAAGACTCGCTAGAAAACGGGAAGATTTAATTAAGAAGCAAATTTTACAAGATCACAAAGATTTGGAATTCTATAAATCGAAAGCATTCGAAGAATTAAAGGAAAACAAATAATGGAAAAAATTCTAATTATTGACGACGATATTAATCTTTGTTCCGTGCTTTCCGAAGAATTAAGCGAAATCGGCTACGATACGCATTACGTTACAAATGCCGACAGGGCATTTGATTATTTGAAAGCAGGGAACAAAGTGGACTTAATTTTACTCGATTTGGTTATGCCCGATAAAGACGGGTTTTACGTTCTTAAAAAACTTAATGAAGAAAATTTCAATATCAAAGTAATTGTGCTTACCGCTTATGCCGACGTTAAAAGCGCAATAGAGGCGGCTAAATTGGGCGCTGCCGATTTTATAAATAAACCTTACGATCTCGATGAGCTGATTATAGCCATGAGAAAAGTTTTACAAAAAGAAGAATATGAAAATTAATGTTAGATTATTACTTATTATATTCTCGGCTGTTGTTTTAATTTCCGTTCCGTCAACTTTAATTTTTTATTCGTCGGCAAAAGAGCTTTTACAAAAACAACACTCGAAAGAGTTAATTAATTCCGCTAACGATTTCATTTTTGCCCTTCAAAATTCAATACAAAACCTCGACGAAGAATTCCGTAAAATTAAGAAAAACCACCGGAATTTTTCCGCCGTTAATCTCGATTCGACCAATCTGGATTTTATAATAATTGCTGACCGTAACGGAACGATTTTGCCCGAAAAATCGAGCGTTAAAAGAAAAAGCGGCATTAACTTAAAAACCGGAAATATAAAGGGATTTTCTTCCTTTAATCCCAGTGCGATATTTAGAATGGAAAACCGCGATTCCCTTAAAATCATTTATGGCATAAACGTAAACACGGAATATTTAAATGAAATTTCCAAACGCATAAGAGCCGAAGTAGCTTTAATCAATAACGGAATTCCCGTTGAATATTCAAATTCTTCCGAAAATAAAAACTTTTTGCTCAACATGGTAAATGCCGTAAAATTGCTGAATGGAAAAGAGAATTTTACGGTGATTGGAAACGAACTTGAAAATTCGGATTTTTGGGCTACGCATTACGTTCCCGCCAATTTCCCGGCAGAGAGCAATATTGAGTTTCTTATTTTTTCCGATTCAAAAGATATAGCCGAATTCCGCTCGACAATGGGATTGTTCGTACTTATAATTTTGGTGGCTGGTATTTTGCTTTCGATGATTTTGGTCTTCCTTTTCACCGGTAAAATCAGAAATCAAATTACCCTTATCGATCAAGCTGTCTCGAAAATCAGTTCCGGTTCCCTCGATAGCAAAGTGGAAATTATTACCAAAGACGAACTCGGCAGGCTTGGCAAAGCGTTTAACAATATGCTCGACCGTCTGAAACAAAAAGAAAAAGAAGAAAAAGATTATTCGGAGTTTTTGGCATTGATAAACAAAAATCCAACGCTATCCGAGATTTCGAACGCCGCATTGCAAAAAATTATCGAAACAACGGGAATGAATTTCGGCGCTTTGTATTTAGTGGAAAACGATAATTTCAAAATGCTCTCTTCGTACGGTTTGAGCGGTAAGCAGTTTGAAAATACCAAAAACATCGATTTGTATTTAACCGCAATAAAGGAAAAGAAAAGAGTTGAGTTTAAGTTCGAACAAAATTATCCCGTTATAAATACCGGCTTGGCAGAAATAAAAATAAAATATATTCTGATTCTGCCTGTAATTTATAATCAAGAAGTTATTGCCATTCTCGAACTTGCTTCGGAACGTGAACCTGAGCAGAACGTAAGCGCATATTTGGAAAATATTCAAGAGCAACTCTCCATAGGTATTACGAATGCGAAAGCATTAAATCAACTAAAAGAGTTGGTAAAGGAATTAAAACTTTTGAACGATGCGTATCATTTAAAGAATAAAAAGGTTACCGAGCAAAACGAGGAATTATTAAAACTTCACGAACAACTTAAAGCGAATGCCAAAGAGCTGGAAAAACAAACGCGGAAAGCTCTTGAATCAGCTAAAGTTAAAGCACAGTTTCTTGCAAATATGTCGCATGAACTTCGCACACCGCAAAATTCGATAATCGGGCTTACCGAACTGCTGATTAACGATTCCGCTACACCCGAACAAATTAAAAACAAACTTAAAATAGTACTCCGCAACAGCAGAAAACTTTTGAATTTAATAAATAACATACTTGAGTTTTCCAAAATCGAATCCGGAAACATAGAGATTAAAACCGCTAAATTTACACTTAACGAATTTACCGAAGAGGTTACGCAGTTAATCGAGCCGCTTGTACAAGAAAAAGATTTACTTTTCGAAATAAAGATTGATCCGCCTAAAAATTTTCTGTTAAAAACCGATAAAGTTAAACTGGAGCAAATTTTTTATAATCTTACCGGCAACGCTGTTAAATTTACCGATGCCGGATTCGTTAAAATTAACATCAAGATAAAAGACGGCAAAGATTTTATTTTGGAAGTTTCCGATAGCGGAATAGGAATCGACGAAAATCATTTAACCACCGTATTTGAAGAATTTAGACAAGCCGAAGAGGGAATGGACAGAAAATACGAAGGTACCGGACTCGGCTTAACGATTTGCAAAAAGTACGTCGAGCTTTTCGGCGGAAAAATAAGCGTAAAAAGCAAATTAGGCGAAGGTTCCACATTCCGGGTTGAAATTCCGGATATTGTTGAAACCGAGCTTGATAACGGGGCAATTACGCAAGTTACCGAAGTAAAGCAAAAGAATAAAAATATATTTATTCTAAGCAAATCCGAAAATTTGAAAAAGTTTATCGGCGATTATCTTAAATCGCATAATTTCGAAGTGGAAGCGGTTTCTTCGGAAACAGAATTTATCGGTCGTTTGAAAAAACACGACGTGGAAAAACTTATTTTGGATACCGGTTCGGTAAATAAAAATTATTGGAATTTCCTTTACGATTTGAAAACAACCTTTTCCGGATTTAATGCACCCGTTACATTAACGGAGATAAACGAAGAAGAAAACACCGGTTTTGCAATTTCATTCACCGAATATTTTACGGAGAATATTTCTTTCCGGGAAATGGTGAACGCTTACTTAACCAATCCGTATTGCGAAGCGAATTTAAAGCAGATTTTGATTGTCGGGGATGCGTATCTTAAATCTATTATCGATCAGAAAGCATATACCGAATACGAATTTTCTTTTTCCGAAGAAGTGCAATCGGCATTGGATATTACAAACTCAGTACAACCGCAGCTTTGCATAATTGATATTTTGAATCCGCAATTGAATACATTGGAGTTGATTTACGAACTTCAGCAAAAGAAGTTTCTTAATATGTTCGTGGTATTTAAACACAGACCAAATGAATTCGAAAGTAGCGTGTTGAATAAAAATTTAAGGCTATTGGCAGACGAGCACAAACTTCATCCGCTCGATGTGCTTAAAATAATCCGCGACAGCTTGCATATCGTTACGAAAACAGTTGAGAGCGAATATTTCATTACTTCCGAATCCGCAACGGATTTGTTACAAGGAACAGAATTGATAAATTCCGTTAGGGACTCTAAATCTATTTTAATTGTTGACGATGATGAGGATACGCTTTACACAATCGGGGAAATTATTAACAGTCTCGGATATAAAGCTATTTACGCAAAGGACGGCATTGAGTGTTTGGAAATAATTAAAAACGAAGTGCCCGATCTGATTTTGCTCGATATTATGATGCCGAAAATGGACGGGTTCGAAACGATAAAAAAAATACGGGGCAACCATAAATTTGCCGGATTACCGGTTTATGCGCTTACTGCTTACGCAATGTTATCGGATAAAGATATTTTGGAGAGAAACGGGTTCGACGATTTGATTACTAAACCGGTAAACATCGTACTGTTAAAATTCAAATTGGAAAAACTATTTAACCAAAAAGCGAGAATCAATGAGTCACAAAATACTGATAATTGACGATCAACCGGAAAACGTTTTTGTTTTGCAAGACAGGTTGGAACACGAAGGCTATAACGTAATTATAGCTTATGATGGTCAAAGCGGCATTAACAAAGCCGTTGACGAACAGCCTGATATTATCTTATTGGATATAATGATGCCCGGTATGTCCGGTTTTGAAGTTTGCGAAGTGCTTACTAAAAACGAAAAAACAAAAAAAATTCCTATAATCATGGTGACCGCTCTTACTGGTTCGGACGATATTAAAAAAGGATTGGAACTGGGCGCCTATGATTACATAAAGAAGCCTTTCAACCGCGTTGAACTGTTAGCCAGAATTAAATCGGCTTTGAGATTTAAAGAAACCCAAAATTTACTTTTGGAAGTGGAAAAAATAAACGTCTTTTCCGCTACGGTTCAGACGGCAAACCATAAAATAAAACAACCCCTTACTCTCATCAATTTATCCGTTGCCGCATTAAGAAGGGAATTGGGTAAAGAGAATATTTCCAAAGAACAGCTTTTGAAAAGAGTTGATTTTTTGGAAATTGCCGCAAAAGAAATTGTGGAAGTACTCGAACAATTAACTTCTATAAAGAAGCCGGTAATTAAAGAGTATGTTAACAATTTGAAAATGATTGATGTTAAGGAAAACGAAAACGATTCAGCCGATTAAGTCTTTTACAACAGTCAAAGCTTTTTCGAAATTATAAGGTTTTTGCAGATAACCGTTGGCGAATTTTTCCCCGAACGCTTTATCTTCATCGTCTATTGACCCGGTTGCCAAAACAACGGGGAAAGATAAATTTTTGTTCCGGATTTCTTTAATACAATCGATGCCGCTCATATCGGGTAATTCTTTATCTATTAACAAAAGATCTATGTGAAGTCCTTCTTCTAGTTTTTGCAGTGTTTCTTTACCCGAACTTGCGGTTATAACGTTGTAATTATACGACCCGAACAAATCCGAAAGTAAGCCTGCCAAAGCTTCTTCGTCTTCTGTTATTAACAACGTTTTATTTTTCCTTCCGCTTTCGATATCGTTATCCTTTGCCGCGGGTAGGTAGATGGAAAATTTTGTTCCCCTCCCGGGTTTGCTTTCCACCGTTATAAAACCGTTATGTCCTTTTACAATCTCCAAAACATTACTCAGACCTATTCCGCCTTCGTAATTTTTAATTTTAGTGGAAAACCCGATTTCGAATATTTTGTTTAGTTCCTCTTCCGGAATGCCTGCACCGTTATCTTCCACATTAATAACAACGTAATTGCCTTTTCTTACAATTCCGTTAACGGCATTAATCTCCGTGTCTATGTTTTCGTTTCTTGCCGCCAATACAATTTTTCCGTTATCCTCTATCGATTCTTTTGCATTTACGCAAAGGTTTAGAAGGGAAGAATATAAATTAGTGTAATTTCCGTAAACATCTTTCAGGTTGTTTTCCAACTTCAACTCAAGTTCGATTTTTTCGGGTAATGTAACAGCAAAAGCGCGGTGTAAATCTTTAAGCAACGTCTTTATACTTATTCTTCTTTTTTGAACGATCGGATCGTTATCCAAATTTAAAAGCGAGCTGATAATTTCTATTGCGCGGTTGGAATTATTGGAAATGTTTTCGAACAGTTCATAGTTTTCGTCTTCGCGGGAGATTCTTGATTTTATTACGTCTATACTGTTTAAGATATTGCTAAGGATATTGTTCAGATCGTGGGCAAATCCCCTCAGCTTTTGGTTGAGAAAATCTTTTTCCAAACGGGATGAATCTTTGGTATCGAGAATAACGATAAAATCGTACGAATCTTTATTTGAGACCGGTTGAACGAATACATTCGAATTTAATTTTTCGGAAAAAAAAGAAAAGGGATTTGTAATACCGGAAGAAGGAAATTCGGTGATTTCGTTTAAGTTAGCGGGTCTTTTTTGATTTTTAAAGAATCGAAGAAATTGCGAATTTGCCCATTCGATGTTACCGTTTTGTGCGGCAACGGCAACCGGTTGGGAAATGAAATTAAAAAATTTATACAGCGGCTCGATAACTGATATGTCGGGCTCTTCTTTCAAACCGTCCTATCTTAATTTGTATTTTTTAATTTTTGAATATAATGTTTTTTGACTAATTCCCAAAGCCCGTGCGGTATTTTCCCGGTTCCAATTATAAATTTTCAGTGCTCTTTTGATGTGAAGCCTTTCTATTTCCTCCAAAGGTAATACCTTATTCGAATCGGGTTTTTCGTATTCTGTCAAAGGATTATTAGCGGTGGGCAAGTTCAAATCGAGCGGAGTAATTAAATCGCCTTCGGAAAAAATAATGGCGCGCTCTATGATATGTTCCAATTCGCGCACATTGCCCGGAAAATCGTAGTTTAATAATTCCAGCTGCGCTTCTTTGGATAGTTTTTTAATTGCCCTGACGGAAGATTTTTTTTGCAGAAAGTAATTTGCCAATAATAGAACGTCTTCGCCTCTTTCCCTTAACGGCGGGATAACAAGCGTAATTACGTTAAGCCGGAAAAGTAAATCTTTTCTGAAATTTTTCTGCTCCGCTTCTTCCATTAGGTTTTTATTCGTCGCGCCGATTATTCTGACATCGGAGCTCATTTCCACAACGCCGCCTATTCTGCGGAATTTTCCGTTTTCCAAAAACCGGAGGAGTTTCGGTTGCAGTGTAAGACTAAGCTCGCCGATTTCGTCGAGGAATAACGTTCCGCCGTCGGCAAGTTCCACCAAGCCCGGTTTGGAAGATTTGGCATCGGTGAAAGCTCCTTTTTCGTAACCGAACAATTCGCTTTCGATTAGCTGATCGGGCAGAGAAGCGCAGTTTACCGCAACGAACGGTTTGTCTTTGCGTTTAGAATTTTGATGAATAAATTCGGCGAATAATTCTTTCCCCGTACCGGTTTCGCCTTGCAGCAACATATTTGAATCCGAAATTGCTGCTCTTTCCGCCAACCGTAAAATTTCCTGAATCGATTTGCTTTCTCCCACGATTCTACCGTGCGTATAACTTTCCACTTTGGTGGAAAGCACGCTGTTTTCGAGTAGTAAATCACGGTGTTCTACCGCACGCTGGATTGTGATGAACAATTGCTGCGGAATGTACGGTTTTGTAATAAAATCGTACGCGCCAAGTTTAATGCACTCAACCGCAGTTTTAATCTCCGATTTTGCAGTTAGAATAATTACCTGCAGATGGGGTTGATGTTCTTTAACGTACTTTAATACTTCTTCACCGGAGACCTCATTCATTTCCAAATCGAGAAGAAGCACGTCGTATTTTTTCGAATTTACTTTATCTATCGCGTAACGTCCGTCGTAAACAATATCGGCGTTAAAGCCCTCGCTAACCAGTTCTTCTTTAAGAAGGTAGCACAAGGTTTCGTCGTCGTCGGCAATTAAAATGTTAATATCTCTTTTCATTTGCGGTAGAAAACATTCCTTAATATTAATTGTATAAATATAAAGAAATTTACCCGAGAGTTAGTTAAAAGTATTTAAGGTTTCTTCACAATACTATCGAAAAAAATTTTTTTGTATTAAATAATAATAAATATTAAATTTGTGTTCCAAAATTTTTACGGGCGCGTAGCTCAGTGGTAGAGCATCTGCCTTTTAAGCAGAGGGTCGGTGGTTCGAGCCCACCCGCGCTCACGGAAACCCGGCTGAAGCCGGGTTTTTTGGTTTATGGAGTTAGACAAGATGCATTTTGTTTATATTCTAAAATCACTGAAAACCGAGAAACATTACATTGGTGAGACGAAAGATTTATGTGATAGAGTAAAACGCCACAAAGAAAATCGTAGTAAATCGACAAAAGGGAAAGGACCGTGGGAGTTAATTATTGCGTGCAAAGTAGAGAGTAAAGTCGAAGCAGTAAGGTTGGAAAGAAAACTAAAGAAAATGAAGAATCCGGAGAGAGCAATTGCCTACGTAAAGAAACATTGCTCAGTGGTAGAGCACCCCGACTGTTAAGTCGGGGGGGTCGGTGGTTCCTCCGGAGGAGTCCCTTTGGGAGAGCCCACCCGCGCTCACGGAAACCCGGCTGAAGCCGGGTTTTTTGGTTTATGGAGTTAGACAAGATGCATTTTGTTTATATTCTAAAATCACTGAAAACCGAGAAACATTACATTGGTGAGACGAAAGATTTATGTGATAGAGTAAAACGCCACAAAGAAAATCGTAGTAAATCGACAAAAGGGAAAGGACCGTGGGAGTTAATTATTGCGTGCAAAGTAGAGAGTAAAGTCGAAGCAGTAAGGTTGGAAAGAAAACTAAAGAAAATGAAGAATCCGGAGAGAGCAATTGCCTACGTAAAGAAACATTGCTCAGTGGTAGAGCACCCCGACTGTTAAGTCGGGGGGGTCGGTGGTTCCTCCGGAGGAGTCCCTTTGGGAGAGCCCACCCGCGCGAATGGAAGCCATTTAAGTGCCTCCAACAATAATGATAAATTATTCGAATTATTAGTTCCGAGACATTAATACAAAGTAGTACACCTGCGGCGCAACAAACAAAATATATGTTTATTTTTATATCCGGTTATCTCTCACGTAATGTTACCGGTTTTTTAAAATTTGTATGCGTTTAATTATGATAAGTTAGAACAAGGTTTCAGGATTAATGAAAGAAAAATTCAACTTAACCGGATCCGGAGCCATAAGGATTATAACAGGCACTAAAATTTCGGAGAACGTAACTGACATAATTCCGGTTGAAGATGTTGAAATTGTGGAAAACAGAATAAAATTGTTACCCGGAATGAAATATCATCCCGGATGAATATAAAAGGAAACGATATCAAAAAAAAAGAAAAAACTTAATCCGGAAAAGGGAGAAGTAGTAGAATGTATTCCGATGTGACTTGCATAATTTTGGCGGGCGGTAAAAGCAGCAGAATGGGACGCAATAAAGCTTTGATGAAGCTCGGGGATAAAACTGTTATCGAGAGAATGATTGATATTGTTGACCCGGTTTTTGAAAAAAAAATTCTTATCACAAACACACCGGAAGATTTTAAATTTTTAGGCTTGTCCGTTTACGAAGATGTTTATAAATACAAAGGACCTTTGGCGGGTATTCATTCCGGATTGCTGCATTCACAAACCGAAAAAAATTTTGTTATTTCTTGCGATATACCTTTAATGTCTGCGGAAATGATAAAATATATCGTTGAATTTCCTTCAGAAAGTCCTGTTACAATATGTGAAGCCGCCGGTTATCTTCAACCTTTGGCGGGAGTATATTCTAAAAAAATATTTAACGATTTGGACAAACATCTTAAGGATTTTGAGAAACTTAGCGCCGAAGGAAAAATAAAACACAAAAAGAATTGCGGAATGCACGAATTTCTGGATTCAATTCCACCCGAAATAATTCATCCTGAAGGTTTGGATTTTTATTCCGATGATTTGTTTATTAACATGAACAATCCTGAAGATTATGAGCAAATCAAATGGAGATTTAGCGGTCTGCCGCAATAGTTAGTTTTGTTAAATGTTGCTTTCCGTAAATGTTAAAAGGCGGATAAAGAGCAAAATCTAAATAATCAAAATAGTATTAAATTAATAATAAACATCCAATTCGACCGGTAAATGATTATCTATTTTAATTTCCGATCCGGTGAAATTTTTGAAAGGCATTCCGTTTTTGAAAACTTTTTTAATTGGCCGAAGGTTAATGTTTTTAATTATGATTCCGCCCGGAGGTAATTTGTTTAAGCCTTCTATTCTAACCGAATAAACTTTCTCATTTTTCTTTTTAACCGAAAAATTAATATTTCCGTAGTATGTCGGAAGGTTTTTCACCGTAAAGCCGTTCTGTTTGTCGATCCAGCTTTCCGGAATCCCTGAACACAATATCAACGCGTTATTGTTTTCGTTTTCGTAAACCAGCAATGAGCGGAAGAAATTAATGAAACCGGAACCGACCCACGTATGAGGCATATCGCCTATAAAATCGGGACGTCGTTTATCTTTCCAAACTATTTCAGCCCATTCGTTCCAATTTTGAGGCCGGCGGTAATTCATAAAAAAATCGAGTAAGCGCAAAGCTTTTTCTTTTTCCCCGAGAATATTGTAAGCGCCGGCTATTCTTAATTCGTATGGCGTAAAATTAACCCAATCCCCGCTTTCAATTCTTTTAGCAAAAAACTCATAATAACGGTTGAATGTAGTTTGTAATAATGTATCGGGCAGGTTTTCATGCTCGAAGCACGGGAAAACCGAAATAGCGGTTGATGTCGGATCAAAATCACCGAGTTCAACGCTCCCGGGAATGAAATTTATTTTGTGCAATTTAGTCGCAAGTCTGATTGATGAAATTAAATTATGCCGGAACGTTTTTTCCAGTTTCGAATATTCGGCAAATTCCATTTTTTTATTAAGTGCTTCCGCTATTTGTTTCGCCCGTTTAATTCCCAAAAGTGTAAAAAAATCATCCCAATACGAATGCATCGGTTTGGCGGAATAACCTTCGTGACTGATTGATTCGGGTACAAGTCCGTAAAAAGCCTTGAGGGAATCGTTTCCGTTTTTGAAATAAGGTGTCGAGCGTTTGGCTATCATGGATTTGATATATTCCACGGCATTTTTCACATAAGGAAAATTTTCGCCCAAAAATGTAGTGTCTTTTGTGAAGTTGAAATATTGGGATATTAAATAAATAAATTCGCCGTTGCTGTCGTTTTCGTCTACCGGATCGGGACCGCGGGAATCCACAACGCACGGAACTTTTCCATCCGGAGATAAATATTTTCTATACCATTCAATGAAACTTTTCACTTCTTCTCTTAATCCGAATTCAAGAAGTGCCGTTGATGTTAAAGCACCGTCTCTTATCCAAGATCTTTCGTAAGTTCTGGAACCCGGTTGAATTTTATTTTCATCTTTATTAATTAAAATATAAGATAAATTTGTCTTCAAAGTGTTAATATATTTTTCCGCAGCGGGCGAACCTTTGATTATAACGCGGTTTAATTTTTGTTTCCAAAAATCTCCGGTTTGTTTTTTGAGTTGTGGAATAGAGCCGTTATTACCGATTGTTCCGCTTCCATTAAATTTTGAATGAAAAGGAATAACTACACCGAAATCTTGTTTTTCGCCAGGCTTTATGTTGAACCGGTATTCCGCTACGGTAAAAAATTTTCCATGTAATAACTCGTTATTTTTAACGGAGGTTGTAGCCGGATGCTTAAAATATTCAAGTAAACATGTTTTAGTTAAATCAACCGTTTCGATGTTTCGAGGTTTGGGAAAGAAATAAATTTTTCTCCCGTTAATTTGGGTGTAATTTTTGTCAATGGCAATTTCTTTAATTGGCGTAAATCCACCTTGGAAATTCAAAGATTGCCAAGGCGGAACAACTTGAAACGGGCTGAATGCTAAGAATAGAGAGACTTGCCCATCGGCGGATCCAAGATTTACAAAGGAATAATTTATAACTAACAAGGAATTTGTATCTTCACCGGAAGCGAAAGTTGAAATTTTAAGTTCAAAATTTTTATTTTTCCATACGACGGAAGGTAGCGGTAATTTTTTTTCGGTAAGTTGAACGGATTTTTCTACATCGTTCCAAGTAAATAATTTTCCGTTGAATTTTACATAAGGGATTACGGAAAAATTTTGTTTGTCCGTTTCTATCATTCCATCTTCATTAAGCAAAGCTTCTTTCGGGTCTTTATCCGTTCCTGTTACGGTCCAATATGCTTGTTCACCGTAATAATATCTCGGAAAAATTCCTTTGGGATAATATTCGGCTACTGTTTTGAAATAGTAATTATTATATTCGCTGAAGCGGTAATCCTTAAATTCAACTTCAGTTATACTGCTGATTTTCTTTTGTGAATCACTATTTATAGAAATTTTGAGATATCTGGATACCGGATTTCCCGTCTGAATGAAATTTATTTTTCTCCGGTTGTTTTTTAATTCATTTATTTTTTCCCAATCCGCTCCGTTATTCGAGACGAATATTCCGAAATTTTTCGCAATATGAAGGGAATCCCAATGTATTATAACGCCACCGGTTTCTTTTTGATATCCGAAATCATAAATAATAGAGCCGGAGCCTTCTACTCTCCATTTTGTTTTGGGGTTCGAATCTATGGTAAATTCCGGAGGATTCATTTTATCCGGTTTCGATGCCCAAACTTTTAACGGAGGAGGATTTTCCGGCGGTTCAGGCAGTATACTAAAAATAAGGGAATCGATATATATTTTACCTTTTCCGCCGTTTGAGGAAGAAACGGTAAATTCAACTCTGTTTATTTTGTTTAAATTTTTATTTTGGGTCGGCCCCCAAGCAAATACGATATCCCTTTTTTTTATTGTGATTTTCTTCCAACCGGAAGGGAAATGAAAATTTCTTTTTATTTTCCACCAAACATTTTCACCGGTTGAGTCTAATAATTTGAATTCAAGATTATTTGGTGGACCATCTCCTTTTAAATAGAAAGAAAACTCAAAATTTTTCGATAAATCCAACTTGATTTTTTTTTGTACTCCGCAATAACCTGTCCCGTTCAAAAAATTGTAATCCAGTTCCAAAGCTTTTCCGCTAAAGCCATTGGCGATTTTCAGTTCAGCTATTACTCCGGGAGAGTTTATGATTTCCCAACCGGAAGACGAATTAAAATTATCAAGCACAATTTGCTGGGAAAACAAAAATGATTGCAAAACGAAAAAGGTTAACGGTAAGTAGCGTATAATTTTCATTAAGTTTCCAATAAAATGTAAGCATTTACATAAATTTACATAATAATTTTCAAATACATGGGAAAAAATTATAAATATCAACACGCCGGAACCCGTTAAAAGATAAGATGAATCCGGTATTTAATTAACCTGAGCGTAAAAATATTCGGAATTTAACTTGAATTGTGTTTTTAATATTATTATTTTCCGTGTAAAAATGTAAGCGTTTACATAATTTGGGAGGAAATTAAATAATGTCAATTACCATTAAAGAAATTGCCGAAAAAGCAAACGTATCTATTGCTACGGTTTCGAGAGCGTTAAATGACAATCCGAATGTGAAAGAATCTACCAAAGAATTGATTAGGAATTTGGCTCAGGAAATGAATTATTCGCCTAATTTCGTTGCGCGCACGCTTGTAAAGAAAAAAACTAATGTTATCGGAATAATTTTACCTGAAGTTGGAGGCGAATTTTTCCCCGAAATAATTAAAGGCGTTGATGAAGTCGCCTATCAAAACGAATATCATGTTTTCGTTGCAAGCTCTCACAGTGAAAGAAATACGGTGGAATCAATATTGGGATTTATGTCTAAAAGCATGGTGGACGGGGTAATTTTAATGTTGCCCTCTATTACCGACCACATTCGCAATCTGATTAAAAGAACAAGAATCCCGATTGTATTGATTAATGGCTACAGCAAAATGGAAGAAGTAAGTTCCGTAGGTATCGATAACTTTCAAGGTGCATATACGATGACGAATTTTTTAATTCAAAACAAGGGTTACGATAAAATATCTTTTATAAAAGGTCCCGATATAAATTCCGATGCAAAACTCAGATTGAAAGGATATAAAGCCGCTTTGGAGGATAATAAAATTCCTATTAACCATGAATGGATTGTTGACGGAGATTTTACAATTAAAGGGGGCGAACTGGCAGCAAGCAGATTGCTTAGTTTGATAAATAAACCATCCGTAATTTTCGCAGCCAACGATATGATGGCCGCCGGATGTTATAGGGTTATTGACCAATTGGGTTTAACCATTCCGGATGATATTGCGGTTGTCGGTTTCGATCATATCCCGATGTCTGAATTTTTGAATCCTAAATTAACTACAGTACATGTTCCAACAGACGAAATCGGAAGGAAAGCGGCAAAATTGCTATTGGATATTTTGGAAAACTCTGAAACAACAAAACCCCAGCATATTAAAATAACGACAGGATTAATTGTAGGAAAATCTTGTTAATATTTATCAATAGGAGGTAACATGTTAAAAAAAGTACGGATACTAATTTTATTAGTATCAACTATAATATTTTTATCTCAAATGAGCGGAGGAAATGTTTTAGCACAAACAGACCCTGCTTCATTAACGGTACATGAAGCTACCGGTACAATTAGCGTAGACGGAAATTTGGATGAACCGGATTGGTCTGCCGATAATCCCTATTTGCTGTTTAAAATCGGCGGCGAGCCCACGGGTAACGCCTATACACCGACTGATTTTGTTGTTGTAAAACCCGAGTATACTGATACTTCAACCTGCAAAGTGAAATTTTTAAGGGATGGTATGAATCTTTACATTTCGCTTGATTCCGATGATAAACAAGTTTGCCGGTTTGGAGACAGTTGGGAAGGCGACGGATTGTTTATGAAAATAAAAGACGCAGACGGAAATTTTGTCGAATACAAACTGTATTATAATCTTGCCGGCGCCGATCCCGATATGCATTACGAAGGAACTCCTGGTTCGGAAGGTGTTGGAGTGAAAGGACCGGGAACAATTGTTAACGATTCGACAAACGTGGATTCCGGTTATACTGCCGAACTCAGAATAGACTTGTCAGAACTTGGCTATTCCGATGTGCCGAACTCTGTAGATGTGTTGATTAACATATTCGATCCGGATAATTACAATGACGGAGACGGCGCTTGGGGAGTTCACGGAAATTTTGCAAAACAATGGTGGGGCAGCGAATGGGGACCTGAAACAAGAACCCTTATTTTAAAAGACCCTTACGCCGATCCGGATTCCCTGATTGTTTACAAAGCCGAAGGTATAACGGTTGACGGGGTGCTTGATGAACCGATATGGAGTATGAATACACCAACCTTAAAATTTAAAATAGGTGGAACCGGCTCCGATAACATATATACGCCAACGGGATTTGCGATTGTTAAACCCGAATATACCGATACATCTACATGTTATGTGAAGTTTGCCCACGACGGTGATAATCTTTACATTGCTTTGAATTCCGATGATAAACAAGTATGCCGCTTCGGAGACAGTTGGGAAGGTGATGGATTATTCATGAAAATAACCGATGCGAATAATACGGATGTAGAATTCAAACTATATTATAATCTTGCCGGAACAGATCCCGATATTCATTATGAAGGACCGGCCGGTTCGGAAGGTGCGGGCGTTAAAGGTCCGGGCACGGTTGTTAACGATTCTACCAACGAAGACGGTGGTTATACTGCGGAATTGAGAATTAATTTAACCGACTTGGGATTTACAAACCCTCCCGATGTGCAAGTGTTGATTAACATATTCGATCCGGATAATTACAACGACGGAGACGGAGCTTGGGGAGTTCACGGAAACTATGCAAAACAATGGTGGGGCAGCGAATGGGGTCCTGAGAAAAGAACCCTTGTTCTTTCCGATGCTGTTATAGATCCGCCTGCAATAACCGTATATAAAGCTTCCGCTCCAATAACCGTAGATGGTTCTTTGGATGAATCCGATTGGTCTGAAGACGTTCCGCGTTTAAAATTTGAAATCGGCGGAAATGTTAGCGGGAACGATTATGCACCGACAGGTTATGCAATTGTTAAACCGCCGTACACAGATGCATCAACTTGTTATGTACGGTTTCTGCATGATGATAATAACTTGTATATCTCTCTTAACTCAAACGACCAACAAGTCTGCCGCTTTGGTGATAGCTGGGAAGGCGACGGGTTGTTCATGAAAATTAAAGATGCAAACGGAAATGATGTGGAATATAAACTATATTATAACTTAGCCGGAACTGATCCCGATATTCATTATGAAGGTCCGGCAGGCTCCGAAGGTGTGGGTATGAAAGGACCCGGAACAATCGTTAACGATTCGACAAACGTAGATTCCGGTTATACCGCCGAACTAAGAATTAATATAGCCGATTTAGGATACAGTTCCATGCCGGATACTTTCAAAGTTCTTATCAATATTTTTGATCCCGATAACTATAACGACGGAGACGGTGCATGGGGTCCCAACGGTAATTATGCAAAACAATGGTGGGGCAGCGAATGGGGTCCCGAAATGAGAAGCCTTGTAATTGAAGATAAACTTGTGGGCATTGAAGAAAACGTAACGGAATTGCCTAAAGAATTTTCGTTGGAACAAAATTATCCGAATCCGTTTAACCCCACGACTACAATTAAATTCTCCTTACCTGTAAGCTCGCAAGTAAAGCTTGACGTTTATAATGTATTGGGAGAAAAGGTAATAAGTGTCATTAATAAAAAACTCTCCGGAGGGTTACATTCCGTCAATCTGAATGCGGGACAGTTAACTTCCGGTATTTATTTCTATCGTTTGGAAGCTCAAGGGAATAACGGTCAACTTTATATACAAAGCAAAAAAATGGTTTTACTTAAATAGATTAAGTTGTTATCATAGAAAAACGGGAAAATAATTTTTCCCGTTTTTTTATTTTGTTTTTTCCAATATTCCAAAGAAATTTAGTTAACTGAAGATGGCAAAATTTAAAACGAAATACGGGTATTTCTCCGATGACGGAAAAGAATATATTATAACAAATCCGCGAACACCCAAACCATGGATAAATGTTATTTCAAACGGCGATTACGGGTTAACGATTTCCCAAAGCGGAAGCGGATTCAGTTGGAAAACCCATTCGGAATTTAACAGAATCACAAGATGGCATCAAGATTTAATTAAAGACGATTGGGGGAAATATATATTTGTCAGAAACAATGATACTGGTGAAGTTTGGTGTCCTACGTGGAAACCGTTGAAAACAGAGCAGAACAATTATGAATGCAGACACGGTCTGGGTTATACTACGTTTATTAGCGAATATAAAAATATTTTAGTAACGCTAACATATTTTGTCCCGTTAAACGAAAGTATGGAAATATGGAGTTTGGAGTTTACCAATAAAAATAATGAAAAAGTTAACTTGTCGGTCATAACTTATTTCGAATGGGTGCTTGGTTCTTCAAACGATTACCACCGTGAATTTCATAAACAATTTCTAGAGACAGAATTTGACAACGAAGCTAATTCAATAATCGCTACCAAAAGATTATGGGATATTCCTTTGGGTGATAGAGGTCATTGGAATATCGATTACGAATACCTAGGATTTTTCGGAAGTAATAAAAAAGTTGAATCTTACGAGACGGATAAAGAACAATTTATTGGTCAATATAATGAATTAATTACCGCATCCGCATTATCGAAAAAAAGTTTGAGTAATACGGCAGGCAAATTTTATGATTCCATAGCTTCTTTAAAAATAGATGTTGAAATTGAACCGGGTGGAAAAGAGAATTTTGCATTTTATCTCGGACTTGCAAAATCGAAAAATGAGATAAATACAAAAATTATAAAATACGATAGATACGATAAAATTGAAGAATCACTGAAAGAAGTAATAAACTTTTGGGAAGAATTATTGAACCCATTGCAAATTTCTACGCCCGATGAAGCAATGAACTTCGGGGTTAATTATTGGTTCAGGTATCAAGCAATATCCGGCAGGTTGTGGGGACGTACGGCATTTTACCAACAAAGCGGTGCTTATGGATTCAGAGATCAATTGCAAGACAGCTTGGTTTTTCTTCCGATAAAACCGGAACTAACAAAAAAACAAATTTTACTGCATGCGCGCCATCAGTTTACGGACGGAACCGTATTGCATTGGTGGCATCCGATTACCGAAACAGGTTTGAGAACGGAAATGACGGACGACCTTTTATGGCTTGCCTTTGTTGTTATTCAATATGTTAATGAAACCGGTGACATTAACATTTTTAATGAAAAAGTATCTTATTATAACGAATCTGAACTTTCGGAATCAATACTTGATCATTGTGTTAAAGCAATTGAAAAAGTAATATCGCGAAAAAGTGATAGAGGACTTTTGTTAATAGGCGCCGGCGATTGGAACGACGGTTTAAGCGCCGTTGGTTTGGAAGGGAAAGGCGAATCGGTTTGGCTGACGGAATTTTTTTATTACATATTAACCAACTTAACTCCTTTTTTGGAAAAACTTGGTGCGAATGAATTGAAAGAGAAGTATGAAAAAGAAGCAAAAGCAATTAAGGAGGCATTTAATAAATATACTTGGGACGGAGAATGGTTTTGGCGGGCATCTAAAGACAATGGGGATTTATTAGGCAGCAAACAATCTGCGGAAGGTAAAATTTATTTAAATCCACAAACATGGGCAGTTATCAGCTCCGTTACAAGTACCGATAAAATGATGAAAGCACTTGAGTCCGTGGAAAAAAAATTATTAAAGAAAAACGGTCCTTTGCTTCTCTCGCCGGCTTATTCTAAGCCGGATAAGTATATCGGCTATTTGTCCCGCTATGCACCCGGGAGAAGGGAAAACGGCGGAGTTTATTCACATGCAGCCACTTGGGCGATTTGGGCATTTAATAAATTGGGAAAAAATGAAGAAGGTTTTGAAGTTTATCAAAGATTAAATCCTATTTTGTCGGGCATGTATCCCGAAGTTTATTCTGCCGAGCCATATGTTATGCCCGGAAATATTGACGGCCCGGATTCACATTTTTACGGAATGGCTGGGTGGACGTGGTACACCGGGTCGGCAGCATGGTTTCAGAAAGTTATAGTCGATTGGATTTTAGGCATTCGTGCGACATTTGAAGGACTCTTAATCGACCCTAAAATTCCCAATAATTGGAAATCATTTAAAATTAAAAGATTATTCAGGGGAACGCTATACGATATAGAAATAACAAATCAAAACGGGGCTTGCTGCGGGATCGAATCGATTTACGTGGATGGAAAAATTATCGGGGGCAATGTTATCAAACCAATTGATAAATCTTACGTTAAAGTGAAAGTTGTAATGGGACAACTTTCTTTAACCGGTTAGCGCAATGCTAAAACTAAACGGTAAATGGAAATACATACTTGACCGGGAATCGTCGAAATCTTATCCCGAGATTGAAAAATTAATAAAAGCCGGAACATTTAACGGTTCAGTTTCCATCCCGAATAATTGGCAAGTTGCCGGGATTAATAATTTTAGCGGTACGGTATGGTTTATAAAAACTTTCCGCTCTAATGATGCTTCGTTAGCTTTATCATTATTAAAATTTTACGGAGTAGATTATTTTTGTGAAATCTGGTTAAACAGTAAATATATCGGAAAACACGAAGGATACTTTCAAGAATTTCTATTTGACGTTTCCGGTTTACTTTTGTATAAAAATATTTTGGTAGTAAAAGTAACTTCACCTAAAGAACCGCCCGAAGCTTGGCCACACAAGAAGAAGTTGATAAAAGGAATTTTTGCACATCATGATTGCAGACCTGGAGGGTGGAGCATTGAACATGGTCAGGATTTGAATACAGGCGGGATATGGAATCGTGTGGAAATCATTCAATCAAATAAAATATTAATAACCGGTACTGAAGTTAAGCCTGTTTTATCACCGGATTTTAAATATGCGGAAATACATGTAAAAATGATTTTACGGTTTCCGGTAGGTTTTAAATCAAGAAAAGATAAGGTTACCGTAAATATTACTACACCGGAAAATAAAACAATAAATCATTATTTTAACTTCAAGTTATCACCCGGCAAATCGATTTATAAGGTAAAGATTAAAATATCGAATCCCAAACTATGGTTTCCTTGGGATATCGGAATTCCCGTACTGTATTCCATGGAAGTTTCTTCCGTTAATATTGAACGTGTGAAAATTAATTTCGGGATCAGAAAAGTAGAGCTTGATAGAAACATGAACTTTATAATTAATGGCAGGAAGTTGTTTCTAAGAGGAACCAACATCATCCCGGCACAATATTTAAGTGAATTATCAAATGCAAAGATTAAAAATCTTATCAGACTTTTGAAGAAAGCTAATATCAATATTGTTAGGGTACATGCGCATATTAATAGAAGAGAACTATATGATGCATTTGACAAAAACGGAATAATGGTATGGCAGGATTTCAGTTTACAATGGACCTACGACGATTCGATTGAATTTGAAAAAAATGCAGTTTCGCAAATTAGTGATATGGTGAAACACCTTTATAACCATGTTTCAATTGTCTTTTGGTGTTGCCATAATGAGCCGGGTGACCAAGTGAACACATTGGATAAAAAATTATTCGCTCGTGTTAAAAAACTTGATAATACAAGAATTGTCCGGATTGCTTCCAATTATGAAGAACATGCATACGAAGGCTGGTATTGGGGTAAAGCTGAAAACTATATTGCAACACCGATGGGACCGTTGGTAACGGAATTTGGCGCTCAGGCATTACCTGCGCTTGATTCGCTGAAAAGGTTTATTCCAAAAGATAAATTATTTCCCCCCGATTTGGATTTATGGGAGTTTCATAATTTCCAGCCAAATCAAACATTCAACATAGCTAAAATAAAAACCGGCAATTCAATAGAAACATTTATTGAAAATTCACAAGATTATCAATACAGATTACTAAAAACCGCTATTCATTTTTACAGAAGAAAAAAGAATATGGATATTACCGGGATATTCCAATTTATGTTTATCGACGGATGGCCATCTATTGCGTGGTCTGTTATTGATTATTATTTTCAAAAAAAGAAAGGATTTTTTGCACTTAAAGATGCATATGAACCCTTATTGCTTTCGGTTTATCTCAGACAAGATACATATTTCCCGGGATCAATATTAAATTGTGAAATATGGATAATAAATGATTTGTATAAAATTTATAATAATTTAACATTAAAGATCATGTTAGCAAACAAAATAATAGCGGAAATTAATAGCATTAAGGTTAGTGAAAATGAAAACATCTATTTTAGCGTCGATGAGTTGGATATTAAACTTCCACGGAATTTACCGGCGGGGAAATATGATGTGAAATTTTTATTAAATGATGCAAGTGGTAAAAAATTGGGATACGATGAATATCCGGTTTTAATAAGAAAAAAACAAATTGGTGAATTAATTGAAGAATAAAATAATATCGAAATTCATTGCAGTATTTTTAATATTTATTATGAATGTGTCATCGGTTCAGGGACAAGGGTTTACTTTTTTTGATGATAGTTCCGATCCGGATTATTATGATCCCAGTTGGGGATTTTTTAATTCGCCCAGTTTTCTTGAATTAAAAAATCAATCCAAATTTCCGGTATCGAATCTTCATGTATATTCAGGATTAAATAGTCTAAGGTTAAATTGGAATTCTCAAAGCGGCGGTGATTGGGCGATTGCCGTGGCTTCGGTCGGTTGGGTAGCCCATGATGTTAATACTGTTGATAGCATTGTGTTTTTTGCGTATTCTGAAAACTTGGTAAGTGCCTCAGATTTACCCAAAATTTTCATCGAAGATATTAATAATGTAAAAACCCCGCCAACTTTATTATCGGATTATAACGGTGATTTGGAGCCCGGCGTGTGGAAAAAATTTTCCGTTCCGCTCGATATTTTTAAGTCAAATCCGGGTAGCGCCGATCTTTCGAAAATTAAAACCATCTTTTTTGCCCAGAACGATCCGGACGGAATAAACCACACGATTTTTATCGATGAGGTGAAAATGATTCCCGCCGGCAATGCCGATATTACTCCGCCCGCTGCTCCGGAAAATGTAATAGCAGAAGGATTTGACATGCATATCGATCTTTCTTGGAAAGCCAATAGCGAACCGGATTTGAAAAACTATTACATATATAAAGTTGTGAACGGTGAAAACCATTTAATCGCTTCCGTTTCCAAAGAGCAAACTTACTATGTTGATTTCCTTGGTCAGCATAATCTAAACGCAACGTATAGAATATCCGCTGTCGATAGCAGTAATAACGAATCGGCTTTGAGCGATAGTGTTTCCGCAGTTACGGATGAAATGAACGATGCGGAACTGCTTACTATGGTTGAGAAAGCAACGTTCAGATACTTTTGGGATTTCGCACATCCAGTTTCGGGACTAATCCGCGAGGGCTATCTTTCTCATCCGGAAAATATTGTCACAACGGGCGGAACGGGATTTGGCATTATGGCAATATTGGTTGGAATTCAACGGGGATTTATCACGCGTGACGAGGGGATTTCAAGAATTCTTAAAATCTTAAATTTTCTGATTAATAATGCCGATAGATTTCACGGGGTGTTCCCGCATTGGATGGATGGGGAAACAGGTAAGGTGATTCCGTTTTCTTCAAAGGATGACGGCGGAGATTTGGTTGAAACCGCATTTTTAATGCAAGGATTACTTACCGCAAGAAAATATTTTAACTTAACTACATCTGAAGAAATTCAAATAAGAAATTTGATTACCCAAATATGGGAAGGCGTTGAGTGGGATTGGTATAGAAGGAATCCTAATAGCAACTATCTTTATTGGCATTGGTCCCCAAATTACGGGTGGGATTTAAATGTTCGCATTGTTGGGTGGAATGAAACAATGATTACTTATCTTTTGGCAATTGCATCCCCAACTCATCCGGTGCCGCCGTCTTTGTATAAAAGCGGTTGGGCGGGCAGTTCAAATTATGTTAACGGAAAAACATTTTACAATTATAAATTAGACGTAGGTTGGGATTACGGCGGACCGCTGTTTTTCGCGCATTATTCATTTTTGGGTTTCGATCCCCGAAATAAAAAAGATGATTTCACAAATTATTTTGTAAATAACCGTAACCACACTTTAATTAACAGGGCATATTGCATTGACAATCCTAAAGGTTTTGCGGGATATAACGATTCTACTTGGGGACTTAGTGCAAGCTTCGATCCTTCGGGGTATTCGGTTCACGAACCCGTAAACAATGATAACGGAACCGTAACACCAACGGCAGCAATTTCTTCCATTGTTTATACTCCGGATGAGTCGATGGCGGTATTAAGAAATCTTTACAGACATTATGGTAATAAGCTTTGGGGCATATTCGGATTTAAAGATGCGTTTAATCCTACGGAAAATTGGTATTCGGAAAATTATTTGGCTATTGATGAAGGTCCGATTATTTTAATGATTGAAAATTATCGAAGTCAACTTCTGTGGAATTATTTTATGCAGAATCAGGAAATCACGGATATGCTTGATAGTATTGGGTTTGTTGACGATCCGACATCGATTGAAGAGGAAATAATTCCTAGTACTTACAAAATTAGTTTATCGAATTATCCGAATCCTTTTAATCCCGCAACAACAATTAAATATTCCGTACCAACTTCCTCCCCTTTGGTAAAGGGGAGGATCGAGGAGGGGTTCGTGACTCTTAAAGTTTACGATATACTGGGCAGAGAAGTTGCAACTCTTATGAATAAAAAACAAAAACCGGGAAATTACGAAATATCTTTCTTCGCAGAAAATCTAAGCAGTGGTGTGTATTTGTTAAAATTGACAGTTGAAAATAAATCTGTAACAAGAAAAATGATTTTGCTAAGGTAACATAAAGTGAAAAAATTACTTTTACTTTTTGTCGTTTTTCAGACGTTGATATTATTGACCGCATCGTGTGTAACAAACAAAGAAGCTGATGTAATAAGATTTTGGGGAATGGGAGTTGAAGGCGAAGCCGTCGGTAAACTTGTTGCGGAGTTCGAAAAAGAAAATCCCGGTGTAAAAGTTAAAGTTCAGATGATACCTTGGACTGCAGCTCAAGAGAAACTGATATCTGCTTATGCTTCGGGCAACTTGCCGGATGTATTTCAATTAGGGAATACTTGGATACCCCAATTTAAAGAACTTGATGCACTTGAAAAGTTGAATGGTTATGTTCTTGATTCAAAAACCATTTCGCAAGATTCATACTTCCCCGGAATTTGGGAAACTAATGTAATTCAAGACGGCATTTACGGAATTCCATGGTATATCGATACTCGTGTTTTGTTTTACCGGGTCGACGATTTACAAAAAGCCGGTTATAGCTCTGCTCCGGCAAGTTGGAAGGAGTTGTATGAAGTTGCAAGGAAAATTAAATCAATTAAAAGCGATAAAAACAAATATCCGATTTTCTTACCGACTAACGATTGGTCGGTCTTCGTTATTTTCGGAATGCAAGCCGGTGCCGATTTACTTACAAACGATTACACATACGGTCATTTTAATTCACCGGAATTTAAAAGAGCAGTGAATTATTTACTTAAATTCTATAAGAATGGTTTAACCCCGAAAGGATTTACGGCTTTCAATAATATTTATCAAGCAATGGCGGAAGGTTATATTTCAATGTTTATATCGGGACCGTGGAACATAAAAGAAATGAAAAAATGGATGAAAGGAAACCTTAAGGATAAATGGATGACAAGTCCTTTGCCTGCAGCCGACACAAACGGTATCGGTGTTTCGCTTGCAGGTGGTTCAAGCATAGTAATGAATAGTCAATCCGGGAATAAACATACTGCATGGAAATTAATAGAATTTCTTTCCCGCCCCACAATCCAATTGAAATTTTTCCGGATGGTGGACGATTTACCGGCAAGACGCGAAGCGTGGGAATCGCCGGAAATAAAACGCGATAAATTTATCAAAGCGTTTTTTAAACAGTTGAATCATGTTAAGCCTGTACCCAAAGTACCGGAATGGGAACGGATAGCTTTCTCTAAAATTCAAAAATATATGGAATATATTGTTTATGAAAAAATGAGTGTTGAAACAGCTCTGAAAAAATTGGACGAAGAAGTTAATTCCGTTCTCGAAAAACGCAGATGGCTAATAAAGCATGGTAGAATTAATGAATAATAAAAATCTAAAATATTCGGCAATGCTGTTTTTGTCCCCCGCGCTATTGGCAATATTTGCTTTTTTCTTTTTACCCGTGCTTGCCGCTTTCGTAATGAGCTTTACCGATTTCGATATATATTCATTAAATCATTTGTGGCGTGTAAGATTCATAGGTTTTGAAAATTATAAAAAATTACTTGACGATCCGGTGTTTTGGAAATCGCTTTTTAATACTTTTTATTATGTAATTATTGCCGGGCCCCTTTCCGTTATTGTTTCGCTTTGCGCTGCGCTTATGTTAAATTCAAAATTGATTAAATTTAAAGCGATCTTCAGATTAACATACTTTATGCCTGTAGTTACAACCCTTGTTGCCGTTGCAATAGTATGGAGGTTTATCTATCATCCGAGATTCGGTTTGTTCAATTATTTACTTGGATTTTTGGGGATCGATCCGGTGGATTGGTTGGGAGATCCGGATTATGCAATGCCCGCAATTATTATAATGACCGTGTGGAAAAACTTCGGATACAATATGATAATATTTATTGCCGGCTTGCAAAACATTCCAGAATACTTGTACGAAGCGGCAATTTTGGACGGAGCAAATAAATTTCAGTTGTTCAGAAATATTACCTTACCAATGCTTGCTCCTACAATGCTTTTCGTCGGAATTGTAACGATGATAGGATTCTTCCAAATATTTACCGAACCATACGTCATGACGCAAGGCGGACCGCTCGATTCTACATTGAGTATTGTTTTGTATATGTATCGCGAAGGGTTCAGATGGTGGAATATGGGATATTCCGCTTCCATAGCGTTTGTTTTATTCATTATAATTTTCTTGGGCACAATAATTCAATTTAAATTTCAAAAAAGAATTTTCGGATGATGAAAAAAATTATACTTTATTTGATATTAATCGTAACAGGCTTGATGACGATTGCTCCGTTTTTGTGGATGATTTCCGCTTCTTTTATGTACGACGGGCATGCCAGCGTTTATCCACCAAGGTTTTTGCCGGATATTTTTACAACAATTCAGTACGAAAGACTTTTTTCGAGAATCGATTTAACGAAAAATTTTTTTAACAGTCTTTTCTTGTCCGTTACGGTAACGGTAATTTCATTGTTTCTGAATTCAATGGCAGGCTATGCGTTTGCAAAATACCGGTTTGGAGGCAAGGAAAAGTTATTTAAATTTTTATTAAGTTCGATGATAATCCCTGCTCAAGTTACGATGCTTCCCTTGTTCTTAATGCTTAAAAATTTGGGGTTAATAAATACTTATTTTGCAATTATAATTCCGGGCTTGGCAAATATTTTCGGTATATTCCTTATCAAGCAATACGTAATGTCTATCCCCGATAGCTTGATTGAAGCGGCACGGATAGAAGGTGCTTCGGAGTTTCAAATTTACTCTAAAATTATATTGCCGTTAGCAACTCCAATCTTAATTACTCTTGCAATTTTCACTTTTCTTGGAACGTGGAATGATTTCCTTTGGCCTTTAATTTCTTTGTCGGATAATTCGATGTATACTTTGCCGGTTGCATTGGCAAATCTTATGGGTGAGCATACCAAAGACCCGGAATTGATGATGGCCGGCTCGGTAATCACAATCATTCCCGTTATGGTTGTATTCGTTGCATTGCAAAAATATTACATCAAGGGAATTATGTTGGGAAGTGTAAAAGGATGAGCATAGAAATACCTTGCTTAATTGAAGGGGTTTCAGTATTTTTATGAAAAATAATGAAAACGTTTACATTTTTTACATGAAATTGCGCCGGTAAAAGGATGATAATAAAATTTTTGAACAAACTTTACGGGAGGTCCACAACGATGATTAATAACAAACTAATAATCCTGATATTGTTTTTTGTCGGAACCACTGCAATCTTTGCTCAATATGCTAAAAGGGAAGATGCCATTTGGGCAAAAGTCACAAACGAAACAATTACGTTAGACGGTTTATTGAACGAATCTTCTTGGGCAAAAGCCGAATCTCTTCACGTGGTGTATGGAGAAAGTGCGGGTTTACCTTCAAGCGGTTGGTCGCAAGACCCATCCGGAGGCCCCGGTGCTGTTACGGATCCTACCGATGCTATAGTTAAATTTTTGGTCACTCCCGATAATTACCTTTATGTGGGATTTCAAGTTTCCGATTCAAGCGTGGGCGGAAAAAACGATTGGGCAAATTGGGACGGAATTCTCATGTCTATTAAAGCAAGAAATACGGAAGGATATTTGGTCAATTACGAACCGACTACTCCGTTCGAATACTTTTATTCGTTTTGGTATGATAACGATTCTTTCGGACCCGGCGATCCCCCGGTTTTCAGAGGTGTCTACGGTTCCAACGATGTTTTCCCGGGCGACAGCATAGCTTTCAATGCTAAAATGTTTGTTAACGGAGTTACCAACGATAGTCTCCCCGATAACGGTTACTCGGTAGAGATGATGATAAATCTGGATTCCGTTGGAGTAAATGTGAATAACCCCGATGGTGATATAATCGAATTGAACTTTTCTATTTGGGATAAAGATGTTTTCCAAGGCAGACCACTCGATTCTTATACTACAAGAACGTGGTGGCAAAGTCCATGGAACTCAAACGCTTTTAACGTTGGAAGAGTTTACGTGAATCCTAATGTTACCGTTGATAATACAACCGTTCCCGAAATTGAACCGGAAGTAATAATTCCGAATGCCGTTAATGAACCGGAGCCGGTTATAGACGGCGTTTTGGATGAAGCGGTTTGGACGGGTGCGTATACTTTCCAAATGGCTTGGGATTTGTCTGCCGTTCGTGACAGTTATCCCGGCGTGGGAAAATACAGAAGCGGCAGATTTCAACCCGAAAGGGATTTGGACGGAGACGGTAACGTAGATCCCAGAGCTACAGTGCTCGATCCGGTAACCGCAACTATCAGAGCTTTTTTCAAAGATAATTTCCTTTATTTATCCGCAGACGTAAATGATAAACTTGTACAGGCGTCAACCGATTACGATTTCTTTGACGGCGTGATGTTCAGAATAGGAGACAGAGGTCAACTCAACGGAGATAATTATACATTGTTTCAGCATTTAACGGTAATTGTTAATGATAATCCGGATACTCCTTTCGTAGCTTTGGATTATTTACCTAAAATGCTTGATTCGAGCAATACGGAAGTTGCTCTTCATCTGAAAGGAGCAACAACCGTTAATAATTCGGCGGATGTTGACGAAGGATACACGATTGAAATGAAAGTTGATTTATCCTATCTCGGTTATCCTGCCGATTTGGGCGATAAGTTGTTATTCTGGGCTGTCCTTTTATTCGACGGCGATTCGTTCGATGATCCATTGCAAAATTACGGAACAAGAACCTGGTGGTTCGGTGAAAATTACAATTGGGCTACTGCTTGGTCGGTTATGGATCCGAATACAATTTTGGTTGGGGTCGATGATGTGAATCCTGTTAGTCTTCCTGATAAATTGGAATTATATGGCAATTATCCGAACCCGTTTAATCCTTCAACAAAAATTAAATTTGTTACTCCCGTAACGGGTAACGTAAACATGACAATCTATAATGTGTTGGGGCAAAAAATTAAAACAATATCTTTTGGAAACTTGAATGCCGGTTTACACGAACAACTGGTTAACGTAAGCGGATTAACATCCGGAATTTACTTTTATAGTATAAACCTTAATTCACATCTTGCGGATAAATCGTATGGCAGTAAAATAGGTAAAATGATTTTATTAAAATAATATTTAACACATTGCTCTTATGAGAAAACGAACCCAGAAAACACGGGATAAATAATGCGGTTGCTGATTCTTGTAATATCGGTTTTTCTGTTGAACGCATTACAAGCATTTGGGCAAACCAGCGGCAAAATCGCCGGAAGGGTTGTGGATGAAAACGGTGAACCTTTAATCGGCGCAAACGTTCTTGTAGTTGGAACCAACAGAGGTGCAGCAACCGATGCAGATGGATATTATTCGATACTCAACTTAAGAGCCGGAGTTTATTCGTTGAAGTTTGCCTTTATCGGTTATCAAACTAAAATAGTAAAAAATGTAAAAGTATATTCCGATAGAACAACAAAAGTGGATGTCCGTCTTCACTCCCAAGCCGTACAATCCGAAGAAGTAATTGTGGAGGCTGAAAAACCGCTGGTGGAAGTTAATCTTACAAGTTCCGTTGCTACTGTGACAAACGAAGATATCGAAAAATTACCGGTGCAAAGTTTATCGGAGATTGTAAATTTACAAGCAGGAGTTGTCGACGGGCATTTCAGAGGCGGCAGACTCGGCGAAGTGCAATATCAAGTAGACGGAGTCACTGTTAATAACCCGTATAACAATTCTTCAACTCTCAAACTGGACCGTTCGGTGTTACAAGAAGTACAAGTTATCAGTGGCACGTTCGACGCAAAATACGGACAGGCAATGTCCGGAGTGGTGAATGCCGTATTAAAAACCGGATCGGAAAAATTTGAAATCAGCGGTGAATTATACGGCGGAGATTATTTTACAACGGATACAAAAAGATATCCGCACAATGATACTTTCAATCCGTTATCAATACGGAATTACCAGCTTACATTAAACGGTCCCGCTATTTTTCCAAATACAACATTTTTGTTGAACGGAAGAATGTATGTAAACCTTGGTTATTTATTTGGGATAAGGAGATTCAGACCAACGGACAAATCGGATTTTGAGAAAAAAATATATAACCCGGCCGGCGATAATGAATTAGTGCCAATGCAAGTAACTCGCGAGTGGAGCGGGCAAGCCAAAATTTCAAACCGTAGTATTAGTAATGTGCAATTAAGTTATCAGGCAATATTTAACTTAATATCAGGAACCCGTTACGATCATGCGTTTAGATTGAATCCCGATGGTATTACAAGCCAGAAAAAATTTTCGCTTACTCACGGACTCGATTTTACTCATACCCTTTCCGATAAAATGTTTTACAAAATCAGCTTAAGACAAAATTATTTTGATTATAGTGATTATAAATACAAAGACTTGTATGACCCGAGATACTTGGAAGCCGGTCAACCCAAAGGTGATCCTAACTACGAAGACGGTGCAATAATTCAAGGGGTAAGCCTGGGGAGATTTATTCAAAAAACAAATTCCGGAATATTTAAATCCCAATTTACTTGGCAAGTGGACCGGATAAATTTTGTTGAAACCGGAGCGGAGTTTGAGTATTCCGAGCTCTCTTTTGGAAGTCCGGGTTTTCTCGATTTTGTTACCGAAAACGGGATTCAGAAATTAAAACCCAGATTAGGCACAAAGCCGGAAGATCCTAAAGTGGAAACTTATTATCCCCATCAATTTGCTGCTTATTTACAAGACAGAATTGAATGGGGCGATATAGTTGTAAGAATGGGTTTACGGTTTCAGCTATTCGATGCAAATGCAAAAGTCCCGAGCGATTATCAAAATCCTGCAAACGCTATAAGCAATGCTCCAAAATCGAGATTGGTAAAAACTTCCGTTAAAACATCTTTGGCTCCGCGGTTGGGATTCAGTTTCCCCTTAACAGATCATTCGTCCGTTTACTTTTCTTACGGTCATTTCTATCAAATGCCGAACTTAAATTCACTTTATAATAATTCTAATTATTTAATTCTTAAAAACTTGCAAGCCGGTGGAATAAGTTACGGCGTTATGGGCAATCCTGATTTGAAACCGCAAAAAACCATACAATACGAAGTCGGTCTGAAACAAGCAATCTCCCAACATTTCGGGTTGGAAGCGACTTTCTTTTATAAAGATATTAGGGATTTGTTGGGAACCGAATTTGTTTCTACGTACACCGCTGCGGAATATGCACGGTTAACCAATGTTGATTTCGGAAGTGCTTACGGATTTACGATTGCATTGGACCAAAGGAGAATAGGAGCATTAAGCAGTTCGGTAGACTATACATTACAATTTGCCAACGGAAACTCCAGCGATCCCAACGAAACGGCAAACCGTGCTGCGGCTGGCAAAGACCCGAGACCCCGCGATATCCCTTTTAATTGGGACCAGCGGCACACTTTAAATGCAACTATAATTTATTCCGAACCCGATAATTATTCGTTTAGCACAATCATTAAATATGGAAGTGGTCAACCATACACTCCGGCAATAGGAACGGGATTTAATGCCGATTTGGAAACCAATTCCGGGAGAAAGAGCGGATATGTACTTGTCGATTTCCGGGCTGAAAAATACTTTAAGATCGGAGAATTTAATTTAGGAATATTCTTCAGAGTATTTAACTTATTGAATACACATTTTGTCAACGGATTTGTTTTCCCGAATACGGGAAGCCCTGATTATTCCCAATTTCCGGTACTTGACAGAGTACAATTGGCAAACCCGGGCAGATTCTATCCGCCGAGAAGAATTGAAATTGGGGTGTCATTCAGAAGGTAACAATATGTTTAATCAAAAAAAATTATTTATAATTATTGCTTTTTTGTTTAGTCTAAATTATCCAGCTTATGCACAAAATTATTTGCCGGTGGTGCCGGATTCCTTACGCGGAGCAATAGATCAAGAAAGGGAAGGACAACACGATGCAAACAGTATAAGGACAAAATTTTTCAATTTCGGAATGGTTGGGGATTATCCGCGCGATCCAATAAACGTGGATGTTACCGTATTTCATTCGATGGAATGGCCCAAAGGCTCGGGAGAAAATTATAGCGACGGTCATACTCCATTTGTTTTGGCAAAAGTGGAACAAAACAATGGTACAGATGCTTATATAATGGAAACCGGTTACCGCGAACGCCAAGCGCGAAGCCCGTTTCATCCCGATAGAGTAATGCGATTTGAACCGCGACCGGGTTATTTTCAACCCGACCCAACAATTAACAAAGGCAGATCCGTTGCAATGAGTAACGACCCGCGAACTTGGCCCGATGCCTGGATCGATAAGCTGGACGATCCCGATGATCCCGGATGGAGTGGTTCGTGGAACGGTTATTTCGGAAAAGCACCGGGCGCAGATCAAGAAAGCTTTGTTGTCTACGACGATAATTTTTACGACGCATGGAATTTCTTTCCCGACGACAGGGATCATACAAGGCACGGTTTGGGTTTGAAAATAGAACAACGCGGTTTCCAATGGGCTAATCCGCAAGCAGGAAATGTAATTTTTTGGCACTACGACATTACGAACGAAGGCACCACTACCTACAACAACAATATTATTTTCGGACTGTATATGGATTCCGGCGTGGGCGGATCGGGTATCGGTGTGGACGGTATACCGGAATCGGACGATGATAATGCATTTTTCGATAAGTCAATAGGACTTAACATCGTTTACACGTGGGATAAATTCGGCCACGGTATGAGAGGTCCAACGGGTTATCTTGGTTATTCATATATGGAAACCCCGGGAAATCCGTTTAACGGATTAGACGACGACCTTAACGGAGTAACCGATGAAAAGCGCGATGGCGGTCCGGGAGAAAAAATTGAAGGACAAGAGAATATTCTGGCTTATGTTCAAACTCATTACGACCTCCAGAAATTTGAAGAATTTTTTCAAGGACCGATTGAAGAAAGACCTGCTTTCAAAGCAGGCGTTTGGTGGACGGGAGACGAAGATATGGATTGGGTTGCGGAATTTCATGATACCGGTGCTGACGGCGTATTCGCATCTAAAGATAATCCGCCGGATACGGGCGAAAAAGACGGAATCCCTACACCTGGTGAACCTAATTTCGATAAAACCGATATTGACGAATCCGATCAAATCGGATTAACGGGTTTCAAGATGAATAGAATTAAAGCCGGAGCCGGTTCACCCACAACTGAAGTAGATAACATAGTATTTTTTATGGATGAAAATAAGTGGCCCCAAAGATTGTACGATATGTTTACTTCCGATGAGCCTTTCGATGCACCGTTGGTTTTGAATTATAATATAGGATTTTTATTTGCCTCCGGTCCTTTTATCCTGGAAGCAGGTAAAAAAGAAAGATTTAGTCTTGCACAAGGTTTCGGTTCTAATTTGCGTGAACTTGAAAATACGGCAAGAGTTGTTACGCAAATTTATAAAGCGAACTATCAATTTGCAGTACCTCCGCCGTTGCCTACGGTAAACGCTACCGCGGGCGACGGTTTTGTCACCCTAACTTGGGATGACCTCGCAGAAAGGGCGTTCGATCCGATTACACTTAAAAACGATTTTGAAGGCTATAGAATTTACAGAAGTACCGATCCCTCTTTTTTAGATCCCAAAGTTATTTACACGGCTACGGGAACGCGACCCTTTGGTAATGGAAAACCTGTTGCACAATTCGATTTAATCGACGGAATTTACGGCTTTTCGAAAACTACAGTTGAAGGAGTTAGTTATTTCTTAGGAAATGAAACCGGTATTACTCATACTTTTACGGATTCAACTGTTACAAACGGACAATTATATTATTACGCAGTTACCGCTTACGATACGGGTTCGGATTCTTTGGTAATTTATCCTTCGGAAAATTCTATAACGGTAAGTCAAACATTAAGAGGCGGAATTATTTTACCGAAAAACATTGTGCAAGTACGGCCAAATCCGCCCGTAATGGGGTACCGCCCTGCCCAAGTTATTAACGTTCGCCATTCAAAAGGAAACGGCAAGGGCATTGTTCGCGTTGAAGTTAAGAATTCCGATAAAGTACCGGACGGTCATCTTTTCAAAATAGTTTTCGATTCTCCTCCCGACAGTGTGAGAGCCGTAAATTATAAATTGATAGACGAAACGGAAGGCGATACGCTTATTGAATTCGGAAACGATTTGGAAGGACGAGGAATCGGTCAGGTTTGTAAAGGACTTTTACCGGTTATTTCAACTCCGCATAAAGTAACAATAGATTCGGTGAATACTAAGTTCAAAGAAGGTTCTAAAACAAATGTTAAGTTAAGTGTGAGATATGTCGAATCGAAAAACACACTACCATCTAATCTGAAAAGACCTGGCTACCCCGAAAATTTTGAAATACGCTTTAGCAATTCCATTGTAGATACTTCTTTGCCGTACAGTATTTTCCCCGCCGTGCCGGTTAAGTTTTCGGTTTATGCACTAACGGAAAACGGCGAGTTAAAAATGAAATTCAGATTTCAAGATAGGGACGGGGATAATACGCTTAGCAACCCCGATGATGTTCTGGAAATAGTTACTTATTCTCATGCGCAACCTACAGTACCTAAAGTTACTTGGAGCATAAAAATTGATACGGCAGGACAATCGCAAACCGGTTCTTTTATTTTACCGGGCGACGGTGATGTGTTTTTTGTTTCCGTTGATAAACCCTTCGGCTCCGGAGATGAATTTGAATTTGCAACGGTTGCTCAGAAAGTAGACAGTAAATTACTGCGGGAAAACAAAGAGAACCCGTACGTTGTCCCAAATCCTTACGTTGGTGCAGCCAGTTTTGAACCGCAAAGATTTGCGGTTTCCGGTAGAGGTGAACGGAGAATGGAGTTCAGGAATATTCCGCCGGATTGTACGATCCGTATTTACACCGTGAACGGTGAATTGGTTAAAACATTGCATCACGATGGTAATATATTACACGGTTTTATAGCATGGGATTTAAGAACCAAGGATAACCTTGAAGTTGCACCGGGTTTATATATTTATCACGTTGAAGCTCCCGGGAAAGAACCTTTTATCGGAAAATTTGCAATTATAAAATAGCCGGATTATTGATGAATACTTTTGGGAAAATTTTTGCAATCTTATTTTGTGGTTTTATATTAAACTCTACCGGTTTGAATGCTCAAACCAAAGTCGGTACAACAATCGGGCAATTTCTTAAAATAACCCCCAGCGCACGGGCAAACGGTATGGGAAATTCAAGTACCTCGCTTACCGGTGAACCGAGTGCTTCATTTTATAATCCTGCTGTACTCGGAAGAGTGGAAGGGTTTAATGTACAATTAACCCACAACGAATGGTTGGCGGATATCAATTATAATTATGTAATATCTTCTATGTCTATAGAATCTTTGGGAACGTTTTCCTTTCAGGTAATTTCGCTCAATTCGGGAGAGATAGACGTTAGAACGGTAGAACAACCACTCGGCACCGGGGAAAGATATTCGGTATCCAACGTTGCAATAGGTATAGGATATGGAATTAAATTAACGGATCGTGTGTCCGTAGGTTTTCAAATCAATTATCTCCAAGAGTCGATTTGGCATAGTAAACTTTCGACTTACGGTTTGAATTTCGGGGTTTTATATAAGGTGGCAGAAAACAGTTTAACTCTTGGTGCAAGCATATCTAATTTCGGGCCGAGAGCCAAATATGCTGGAAGGGATTTATTCATTGATCACGATTTTGATCCCGCTAAACATGGTGATAACGATGCAATCCCTTCGGAAATACGGACAGACGAATTTTCACTTCCAACTTTGTTCAGAGTCGGTGTTTCTTATCCTCTGCAAATTTCGGAATACAATAAATTTACTTTTTCCGTGGACGCAGTACATCCGAACGATAACGACGAAAGCTTAAACTTAGGAATGGAATGGCAATTCCTCGATATGTTTTCATTGAGAGGGGGATACCGCGATTTGTTTTTAACCGATTCGGAGGGTGGGCTTGTATTCGGAGCCGGAATTAACATTAACTTTCTCACAGATTATAAAATCAGCTTCGACTACGCGTGGTCCGATTACGGAAGATTGGAACAAGTACACCGGTTTACTTTGGGGATTCAATTTTAATATATTGATGAATAAATTTTTACAAAAATTAAATTTTATGAAATCTGTTCAAATTTTTTTATTAATTACTTCCATTTCCCTTTCCTCATGCTTTATGATTGAAAATTCCGGGCGGGCGGATTCCTTTGTTTACAAAAATAAAAGAAATTTCGACGTTAAAAAGTTTATAGACACTTTACAGCATAGAACGTTTCTTTACTTTATTAACGAAACCGATTTCGAAACGGGATTGGTAAAAGACCGTTCGACCGCAAACTCTCCGGCGTCAATAGCCGCAATGGGTTTTGCCTTACCGGTTTGGGCAATAGGTGCTGAGAATTTGTGGATATCCAGAAATGAAGCTGCTCAACGAACCCTGAACATGCTAAAATTTTTGTTATACTCAAAACAAAGTCCCGAACCCGATGCTACAGGTTATAAAGGTCTATATTATCATTTTCTCGATATGAAAACCGGTAAGAGAACTTGGAACAGCGAACTTTCCACTATAGATACGGCTTGGCTTTTGGGCGGAATTATATTTGCTTCGAATTATTTTAACCGTCAAAATCCGGTTGAAGAAAAAATACGCCGGTTTTCCGATTCTTTAATAGCAAGAGTGGATTGGGATTGGCTAACGTCGAAATATGAAAATGAATTTTTGGGGACCATAACTTTGGGTTGGAAACCCGAGAGCGGATTCGATAAAATCGGATGGGTCGGTTACAACGAAGGTTTGTTTCTTTATATTTTAGCTGCCGGTTTGGGATATAATAACTACAAGACAGCCTACAAAAAATGGCTGAGCACTTACCGGTGGAAAGAACCTTTCAAAGGTTTGTCGCATGTTATTTTTCCGCCACTTTTCGGACACCAATATCCCCACATGTATATAGATTTCCGCAATCTGCGAGATGAATTTATGAGAAAGAAAAATATCGACTATTTCGAAAATTCAAGAAGAGCTGTTCTTACACAATGGAAATATGCAATTTTGAATCCGCAAGATTGGAAAGGTTACGATTCTCTTACTTGGGGATTAACCGCCTGCGATGGACCGGGACCGGCTTTTAATGACAACGGTAAAAAATTTAATTGGTATATTGCAAGGGGAACAAGCGGTCCGGAAATAGTAATGAATGACGACGGAACTATCGCTCCAACCGCTGCGGCGGCGTCAATAGTTTTTGCTCCGGAATTGGTTGCGAAAACTGTTTTCAATATGTTTGTGAAATACGGGAAGAAAGGTCTTTGGGGAAAATACGGTTTTGTAGATGCTTTTAATCCCACACTAAATTGGTATGACAAAGATTACTTGGCAATCGATCAAGGTCCGATTGTAATAATGATTCAAAACTACAAAAACGGTTTTGTTTGGAAATATACGATGAAGGATTCCATCATAATTAACGGATTGAAAAAGTTGGGTTTTGTTAAGATTAGCGGAAATTAGTTAATGGCTACCTTCGAATTAAAAAATGTATCCAAAATTTATGACGGAAAGGTTACCGCGGTTCAGAATATAAATCTGGCGGCAGACGATGGTGAACTCGTTGTGTTAGTAGGACCTTCCGGCTGCGGAAAAACAACCGTGCTTAGAATGATTGCCGGTCTGGAAGAAATTACCGAGGGGGAATTAATTATCGACGGAAAAATAATGAATGATGTTCCTCCCAAAGACAGGGATATTGCAATGGTATTCCAAAATTATGCTCTTTATCCTCACATGACTGTCTACGAAAATATGTCATTCGGATTACGTTTAAGAAAAGTAAGTAAAAACGAAATTGACAAAAGAGTAATGAACGCAGCCGGAATTTTAGGATTGGAAAATTTATTGAATAGAAAGCCTGCTGCTCTTTCGGGCGGACAAAGGCAACGTGTTGCTTTAGGCCGGGCAATTGTACGGAATCCTAAAATATTTTTGTTCGACGAACCTTTGAGTAATTTGGATGCAAAATTAAGAACTCAAATGAGAGCCGAAATACTGAAATTACACAGGGAACTACAAGCAACAATGGTTTACGTTACTCACGATCAAATCGAGGCAATGACTTTGGGAGATAAGATTGTTGTTCTCAACGAAGGTAAAGTACAGCAAATAGGCAAGCCTCTGGAATTGTTTGATAAACCGGTTAATAAATTTGTTGCCGCTTTTATAGGAACTCCGTCAATGAATTTTATTGAGGGTAAAATAGAACGCAACGGCGATTATGTTTTTGTCGGGGAAACCGGGTCATTTAGGTTAAAATTTAATATTCATAATTATGATAAATTAAAAACATATGTTAATCAGTCGGTTGTTCTCGGATTCCGCCCGGAAGATATAAAATTAAGCGAAAATGAAACTGAAATTAAAGCGGTAATCGAATTCATGGAAACCTTGGGAAGTGAAATAATTCTTTATTTGAAAATAGATGATGTTTCAGTTACCGGAAAAATAAATATGGTAACGGATTTGAAACCCGGCGGTAAAATATCGATCGAAATTAATGAAAACAAGTTGCATTTTTTTGATAGTACTACAAAACAGCGGATTAATTAAACCGTATAATTTTTCGCAACGGTTTCGAATTCGGAAATCTGTTCTTCTACCCATTTCTTGTTTTTATTCAACTCTTTAGCCATTAGTTTTGCAACCACCGGCGCCGCTTCAATGCTTGATTGTGCATCTAAAAACAAAGCTCTTCTTCTGCGGGCGAGAAAATCTTCCACGGTTCTCGCCATTTCGTGCTTAACCGCCCAAATCACTTCTCCTTTATGTATAGGTAAAGCAGGATGAAGAATATCATACAAATTATTCGCGTTGCAAGTTATTTGAACCGCTTCGGCGTCGGAACCGTAAACATCGAAACCCGGCAACTCGGATTCTTTTAATGTGTATCCGTGAATTTTCAAAGTTTCGGTAATGCACTTCCTGGGTTCAAGTCCGCCTAATTCGATAGCGTGATCGATTGTGTCTTCCGCCATTTTTCTGAATGTTGTCCATTTCCCGCCGGCAATTGTTATCAATCCGTTTTTCGAAATGTTAACCGTATGTTCCCTCGAAATTGCGGCTGTGTTTTCCGTATCCCCGGATTTTACCAAAGGTCTCAAACCGCAGAAAACACTTTTTATATCCGTATAATCGGGATCGTTTTCCAAGTATCGTGCAATGTGTTTTAACAGAAATTCGATTTCTTCTTCCGATGCTTTGGGCTCGAGTTCGGGTTTATCAACCGGAACATCGGTTGTGCCCACAATTACTTTACCATGCCAGGGAATTGCAAATAAAACTCTGCCGTCGTCTGTGTTGGGAACCATTATTGCGGAGTTTCCCGGGAGAAAAGATTTATCCAAAACTATGTGAGTGCCTCTGCTGGGTTCAATTATTCCTGGTGTGTCCGGATTTTCTTTTTTTCTTATTTCGTCGGAAAAAATACCCGTTGCGTTTATTACCACTTTTGCTTTGATTTCATAAACATCTCCGGTTTCCAGATCTTCCGCCGTAATTCCGGCAATCATATCTTTTGACTTTATATAATCATTCATTCTAAAATAATTAATTACGAAAGCTCCATGCTCAACAGCGGTTTGCAAAATATTTATTAACAGTCTCGAATCGTCAAACTGACCGTCATAATAAATTATTCCGCCTCTCAACCCTTCGGTTTCAATTGTAGGAATAAGCGATACTGTTTCTTCAACGGAGAGTAGTTTCGAATCGCCGAAGCCGTATTTCCCGGCCATCATATCGTAGAGTTTTAATCCCACACCGTAAAACGTTCCTTCCCACCAGTCGTATCGCGGTACAACGAATTTAAGGTTGCTTACAAGGTGGGGAGCGTTTTTGTAAAGAATTCCCCTTTCTTTCAGCGCTTCCATTACAAGTGAAAAATTTCCTTGTTGTAAATATCTTACTCCGCCGTGAATAAGTTTTGTGCTTCTGCTGGAAGTGCCTTTACCGAAATCATTTTGTTCGATAAGCAAAGTTTTATATCCGCGCGAAGTAGCATCGAGCGCAACCCCGGCTCCGGTGGCTCCTCCGCCGATTATCAAAATATCCCATTGAACACCGGAATCCGCTATTCCGGCAATCATTTTATCGCGATTGAAATTCATTTGTTACCTAAAAAAGATTTGAAATAATATAATTTGTCTTTTAACCATTTTGCCAATTTGTTTCGTTCCGGTTCGGTGAAGTCCTTGACCGCGTAAGATAATTCCAGCGTTCTTAAATAACCGAATGACTTGTGGGGATTTGCATCTCCGTTAATTTCATAATTGTTTTTAATTAACATTCCTTTTGGACTAACACCGGAGCTGTTTGGTAAAAATATTTTATTCAGTTCGTAATTTACGGCTAGTTTATCTTCGGGGTCTGTCAAGTTTAACCACAATTTTTTTACGGCTTCGGGGGTTTTGAGTTTTTTCAGTTCATCGCTTTTGATTTTCTCAACAATATATGGTACTCCGAGCGGTGAACCGATTGTAATTAACGTATCGATTTCAATTTCGTTTTCCATTCCGGTAAGAACATCGTAAGCTATTATTGAGCCCATTGAATGGGCAATAATCATAATACTTTCGCCACGGTGTTGTTTCAGTTCGAATTTTAGACGTTCGTTAATAACTTCTTTTACAGGTATTGCAATGCCGTTTTCCAAATCCGTTTTTTCGTTCAGATAAATATCCAACTCGGAGAAAAAATTTTTAATTACCCAATCGGTTACAGATGGAAAATTTTCGTGGAGTTTTTTGTTAAATATTAAATCATTAAACTTATCGGATAACTTTTGCAATACCGATTCTTCTTGCGGTTTTGAATTATTGTGATCAGCGGGAATATATTTTTCTTTTATAAAATAATCGGAATCTTTATCGGTTTCGTCCGGATCGAGTGGTTTTTCGTTTAGAATGTCAGCCCAATAAACCAACCTGAAGTTAAAATCCCTTTCCGCTCCTATTCCGCTCAGCCCTTCCCTTATTGCAAGCCGCCACCAGTCTTCCAACAGAACCTCAGGCGGTTTATTGCCCAATCCGTGTATTCCGATAATTATTTTGTTCTTAGCCATTTGGTTTAAGATTTAATTTGTTCCGACAACCAACTTGCCCTGTCCGATGTTATTCCGTCTATTCCCCAATTCATTAACTCTTTTGCGCGCTTTACGTCGTTTACGGTCCATGTATAAATTTTTAGATTAGCATCGTGACATTTATCTATTACGTTTTTCGATGTAATCATTTTTTCGTCCAGATCCAGACCGTTTAATCCGCTTGCTATGCATTGTTTTATTATTTCGTTGAAATTTTTTTTGAACAAAGGAATTTTATCATCAATGATCCAAAACATTTCGAAGCTCGGGAGCTTTTCTTTCAATTGCTTAAGTAAATTTTTATTGAAGGAAATAAATTTGATAAATTCCGGATTAACGGAATTTGAATTGAAAAAAGTTTCCAAAATGTTTACCGTTTCGATATTGCTTTTAATTTCGATAAACAAATACTTTTTTTCCGGTAAGCCTTCTATTACCGTTTTCAAAAGGGGAATATGCTCGCCTTCGAATTTGATATTTTTATAACTCCCGACGTCCAAGGTTTTTAATTCGGAATAATTGTATTTATTAACGTAATAGAATTTTCCGCCGGTGCGTGAAGTGGACCTGTCGTGAATTACAATTATTTTATCGTCTTTGGAAAGCCGGATGTCTATTTCCACTCCGTCGTCGTTCCTTTCCCAAGCAAGATTAATCGCAGCCAAAGTATTTTCCGGCGCTTCGTGCGATTCACCTCTGTGTGCAATGATTATGAAGTTATTGCTCATATATCTCAATTTCGTTTGGAACTTGACGGTTTCGTATTCGCAACAATTTATGTAAAATTAATAAAAAGTTTTGGAAGTTGAACGGATGCGGTTAAAATAAAGATTTGATGTTTTGGTTTAAATTCGATTGCGGTTGTTTTTCCGGTTTACCGCCGGACTTTTTCAAAATGAAAATTAGTGCGGAAATTCGATTCTCCAAAATTTTATTCCTTTTACGAAGGAAATTAATTTTGTTTTTCAGCTCTTGTGATTCTTTCAGAAATCTAGAGATATCGGAAGAATGATTTAACAAAGTGGCATTATGATTTTTATCGATTATGTAACCGCGAAGAACAAATCCTACTACAAATGCAATTATAACGGAAATGACATAAATCATTTTTTCACCGGCACGTAAATTTTCTAATAAATTTTAAAAACAAAAATTAAATTATCAAGGTAAAAACAAATCCCGGATTTATTCGTTCAGCTCAATTAATGCCGCTTTAACGTTTGCCTTTAGCGCGCCTTCCCAAAGTGCTTTCATATTTTCAAAACCCGGAACGGAATCTAATTTTAATATTTCTTCGTCGGTTTTACCGGAAGCTTTTAATTTCCTTACGGTAGTAAGTAAAGCTTCGATGTAATTCCGCATGAATTTTAAATCGTCTTTGTTTCCGTAAACTTTCTCTGGGGAAAAAGAATGCCCGTAAATAAAAAGCGTATCGTTATCGAAATGATTGATTGCATCGTCTAAAAATGTTATCCAACCGCGAAGGGAAGCTTCGTCTTCTTTGTTTACCCAAGGATAAACGCGGTTAAAAACCAAATCGCCCATGTGAACAACGTTGGAATTTATAAAGTGGAAAACCGCATCGCCGCCGGTATGCGCCGGAACCAAGTGGTAAGCAAAAAGATTTTCTTTCCCTATTGTTTCCGACCAGCTTTTTTCGAATGTTTTATTGGCATAAACTTTATTCTTATCCAAATCGGTTCCGGTGTTTCTTGTTTTTTGTAATCTTACGCAATTTTCAGTTGCTACTATTGATTTGGTAAACTTGGAAAGGTAAGGGTTTCCCGAAGTATGATCCCGGTGGTGATGAGTATTGAAAAGAATATCAATCTTTCTATCGGTTAACTTGTGTAATTCGTTCAAAAAATCTTTTACGGTAAATGGAAATTGGGAATCGATTACTACAACCGCATCTTTGTTTACGAGCCAGCCGATTGTACCGCCGCGGTTTACATAAATTCCTATTCCGTTACGAAGTTCTTTGAATGTATATTTTTTATCGTCCTGCAGAAAAAGCAGTTTACTCCCTTGAAACGTAATGCCCGCACCTATCAGCATCGACAGCTTTAAAAATTCTTTTCTGTTCATTTTTCCCTCCGATACTTGCCGTTTATAAAATATAGTAAATTATTTCCTAATAATCGATACGGTAATTTTAACCCGTTTTTGCAGCCGGGAATTTGCATTGTCAAATTAAAATATTTTGTTTAAATTATTTTATAATCCTAAAACGGAGGAAAGATGGAAAACACAGAAAATAAAGCAACCAAAATAACTCTTTTGAAAAACGGACCGTTAATGGTGGAAGGTAATTTTACCGTTGTCGATTCGGAAGGTAACGAAGTGGCAACAAAAGAAAAAGCGGCGTTGTGCCGTTGCGGAGGTTCGAATAATAAACCTTTCTGCGATGGAACTCACAATAAAATAGGTTTCGAAGGTTAAGCAAAAATTTTAAGAGGTAATTTTACTTAGTATTTCCGTAAATTCTTTTTCCAGCTCTTTCCCTTTGTTGCGGGAATACCAGAGGTGTAATTTTTTGTTAAGTTCTTCCCGTTCCAAGCTTTCGGATTTTAATTTTTTTACCAGTTCGTTTGCTTTTTGCGGACGCGGTCCCCAACGGAATAATTCTTTTCCATCCGGCGTAAAAGCTACGATTTTGGGAATGCTGAGCGGGGCATCCGCCCCAAAATAATTTTTTAAAGCCGCAACGTTATCCTCGCGTAAAATTATTTTAGCGTCTATTTGAGGAATTTGTTCAATATATTTCATTAGATATGGGAGATTTTGAGCCGAATCCCCGCACCAGTCTTCGGTAAAAATTAACCAAATTTGTTTCCGTTTTATTTTTTGAAAAAGTAAAAGTAAATTCTTTTCAGGTTTATAGGTTTTGGCAATCCTTAAACTTCTTACCAAATTTATTTTTCTGTATTCAAGAAGATTTTTTTCCGTTTCCTCAAGTTCAACGGTTTCCAATTCTTTTATGGTTTTTTCGGAAAGTTGTAAAAACTCGTCGTAATCGTAAATTGAAGTAAGTTTATTTATTCCCAGGGTGTAATTCAATTCAATCTCCGTTTAATATTAAAATAAAATCAGAACGAAAACATAACAAAAAATAATATTTGAGTTAGTAAAAAGGTTTACAAAAGGTTGGATTAATATTTTAATTTCCGGAAAAATAAAAGAGGACTGTCTTATAAATGTCATATTGTCCCAAATGCTTTCGGGATTAGCATCTCACTTAAATTATAAGTTCTTTTTAGATTCCGAAACTAGTTCGGAATGACATATTTCTTTGTAAAATCCGAAACTATCCGCCGAAGTCGGACGGAATGACACGTTCTGTACACTGTTATGGAATATGTCATGCTGAACTTGTTTCAGCATCTGATTAAAGCTACGAGTTTATTTAATATCCCGAAACAATCCGCCACAGGTGGACGGAATGATAATTTTTAAGTTTTGAGACAGCCCCCTTTAATCAACCATTGTTATTAATGATGGTGACCGCCAGCGCCATGAACGTGACCGTGAGCCAATTCTTCTTCGGTTGCGTCTCTTACATCAGCGACCGAAACATCGAAGGTAAGTGCTTCACCGGCAAGCGGATGGTTTGCATCTATTGTTATATTATCGCCTTCTACTTTGGTAACAACGATAATTTGCGGATGATCGCCCATCTGTGCTTGGAATTGCATACCGGGTTTAATTTCCTCTACGTCTACAAATGCTTCGCGGGGAATAACCTGAATTAATGCTTCGTTTCTTTCGCCGTAAGCTTCTTCGGGCGGAATTGTTACGGTAAATTGATCGCCAACGTCTTTTCCTTCCAAAGCTTTTTCGAGTCCTGGAATAATATTTCCGGCACCTTGTAAATATGCCAACGGTTCGCGTCCTTCGGAACTGTCGAGCAATTCGCCGTTTGCGTTTGTCAGTTTATAGTGAATTTGCACCACTTTGTTGCTTGTAATAGGCATTTACGCCTCCTTTTTGTGTTGATTGTTTTTCAATTTAATTTCAAAAATGTCATTTTTATAAATTCGGGAACCACTTCGAAATGAATGGAAGACAGCGGGAAAACCTCGGTTATGTGGTAAAAATGACAACTACTAATTAATACAATATTAAATATATGAAAAAGTATAACAGTTAATCAATTTATTTGAATAAAATTTAATGATTTCATCTTTTTCTTTTATTTCTCTGAGATTCTTGTCCGGACACAAAATGTGATTTGTATCACAATGATATACTTTTGGCGGAAATGTCTCACTTGTTTTAAAATGATTCATCATCTCAAATTGCATTTCTAATTTTGAGACATGCAATATTTGTAAAAAGTGCGAAAACAAGTCATTTTCGAAGAAATTTACAATGGCATAACAATTGGATAGTATGGGGAAACAAACAACAAAGGGAAAGAAAATGAATCATTTTGAACTTAACACAGATAACAGAGGAATCAACAAGTTAAACCATAATTTATATAAAACAGCAGACGGTGAAATTTACTATCACAGAATTAAATTTAATCCGGAAGACGAAGAAATTATTTCTCAAGTAAATCCCGATGTAGTTTGGGCTCTTAATTTCGACGAAGAATTAATTAAAAAGCATTACTTAAAAAGCAGACATTGGTTAATAAGGGATTTGAAAGACGCAGTGTAAAATTAACTTTTTCGCTTTTCTCCTTGTTGAAACCCGGTTAATCGTTTGTTAACCGGGTTTTTTATATTATGCCAAATGTTTCTTTTTTCAGCCAGCCTACTTTCCCATCGGAGAGTTTTATTTTAACCCAATCTTTTAGTTCGTCTTCAATTTCGAATTTTATTCCTTCGTGAATTACGAATGCATCGTTACTGTTCTCGTCGGGCGAAACTTTCACGGATTGTACCTGTTCGGTTAATACACCGTATTTTGAAGATGTTTCCCTTTTTATCCTCGCAAATAATAAAATTACCGTAAGGATTAAAATTGCAAATGCAAAACTTCCGAACAGAAATGCCTGTTTTTGAATTTTAACATTTTTAGAAAGAAAGAAAAGCCCGATTGCAATTAGGAGAACAAGATAAAATACTAAAACTATTGTTGCCCAAGTGGTAACGGAGAAAGAAGTAACAAGCACATTCCACCATTCAACGAAAAACAATTGCGGGATTTCTTGAATTCTATCTATGGTGCGGGCTTTGGCTATTTTCAAATTATATTGGATGTCGCTATCGTCCGGAGCAAGTTTTAATGCTTTTTCGTAATATAAAATTGCGTATCCCAACTTGTTAAGTTTGAAATAAGCGTTACCAAGATTGTAATAAAGTTCCGCACCTTCGTAGTCGTTATCAATTATTTTATTATATAATTTTACGGCTTCTTCGTATTTCCCTTCTTGATACATTTGATTTGCTTCTTGCATAATTTTATCGACTTCGGAAGAAGCTGCCGAAACTGAAAACGTGATAAACAAGAATATTATTGCAATCGCACCGGTTTTCTTCATCGTTAAGTCCGTCGCATTTTTTTTCTGTTGGAAATGGAATTTTGTAATTCATCGATTATGCCGAGAGTTTTATTATACAATTCTTCTCCGGATTCCCTGCTCTGTGCATTCGGAGAGAACCTTGCCATCTCGCATTTTTCGAACACATCGTTTATGCTGGCGATAGTATTTTGCGCCACGCCGAGTTGTTTCAATTTGTTAAGGGCTTTTTCCTTTGTAAACTCTGCTTTTGAAATATCCAATTTATCTTCGAGGTAACCGAGCAACGAGTGATATAAAAGTTCGTAATATGAAGCTTTGTTACCGTTTTTCAATGCGTCATGAGCTTCCTTTAATTTTTGTTTGGCTTTTTTCTCTGCCTTTTGGAAGCGGAGTAAACTAACATCGCCGGCAAGTTTGTTTTGATACTTGTAAAATCCGATTACCCCGACCAAAACAATTAACGGAAATATAGTTGCAAACCAAAACCAATTGCTGAGAAGTTTTAAATTGCTCTTTTTTTGCAAGTTAAAATCGGTTTTGATAAACCTGATGTCTTTGCTAAGCAGCTTAACGTCTTCTTTTGAATAACCGCTTGCTAACGGTGTGTAGTCGTTTTCCCCCTTTTCCACATTGATCTTAAATTCGGGAGTTCTAACGGTTTCGTATTTCTTTTTGCGTAAATCGTAATAAGAGAATTCAATCGGCGGAATAGTTTTTTCTCCCGGAACTCTCGGAACGATTAAGTATTCGGCAACTTTTCTGCCCGATATAATATTTTTTCTGTTAATCGATTGAGTGATTTTAGGTTGATATTTTTCCATTCCGGGCGGGACTTTTACTTCGGGCACTTTAAGCAAAGCTATATTTCCTCTTCCCGAGACTTTAACACGGAGCGTAATCGATTCGTTCACTTTTACGTTTTGTTTATCAATGTTGGCGGAAATATCGAAAACCCCTACTGCTCCGGCGAAAGACTCCGGTTTATCTTTTTCGGGAAGCGGTTCCACTCTTATTCTTAGCGTATTGGATTTGGCAAAGTAATCAATCGTTTTGGTTCTGCCGAAGAAAGAATCATTGAAGAAGTCGTCGAAAATATCAACGCTTCTTTTCTTTTTAACGATAACGGGAATTTTCAGTTCGAACGGAGTTACGGTCAATTCTCCACTGCGGGTAGGGAAAAGAGCAACTTTTTTTATTACTGCAGATTTGTATCTTTTCCCTTTATACATTTCATATTTAAAATTTATCGTATTTGAACTTTGCAGCTCTTCGGCCCAAAAGCCTTTGTATTTCGGCAGTTTGGAAATTTGCGGAGATGCAATATTCAAACGTGTAAAGAGTTTATATGTCACCGTAATTTGTTCGCCTTGTGTTACTCTTCGTTTATCCGGAATAGCAAGAATAAAAACGTTTTGTTTTAGGTCTTCGTTTGAAATTCCGGCCGAAGAGGGGATTTTTTTACCCGCGGTTTCTTTAACAACGTTAATTGTAACCGGTTGGGTTTTTAAAACTTTTCCGCGATAAGTAACTTCGGCGCTACCGATTTCCGCTTTGCCTAATTTTGTAGGTTTCAATACGAAAGAATAAGTAAGCGAACCGGAAACTTGTCCGTTGATTATTCGCATGCTTCTCGATTCATTGGGTCCGCTTATAATTGTGAAGCCCGCGAAAGAAGGCGGAGTGAACGATTTCAGTTCGTTTACGTTTCCTTCTTCAAAAGCAAAATCGACTTGCAAATATTCGTTTACACCTACGGTGGTTTTATCAACGCTTGCGGTAAACTTTTGAGCTAACGTTGCCGATTGGCAAGCGAGCAATAATAAAACCGCGGAGTATGTAATAATCCAAAACTTTTTCATATTACCAATCTTTTTCGGTTTTGCGTTTTTTCCCTTTACGTTTTCTTATCTGTTTCTGAATTTCAGCTTCGTTATTTTTCAGAGCATCTAATATCCTTTTAGCTTCCTCTTTCGAAATTTCACTTTGTTGAGGTTTTTGTTCTTTTTGTTGTTTTTTCTCGTCTTCTTTTTTGGGCTTATCTTCTTCTTTTGGTTTGTTTTTTTCTTTTTGGTCTTTGTTTTTGTTTTTATCGTTTTTATTGTCGTTTTTGTCTTTGTCGTTTTGCTTGTTTTGGTTGTTCTTCTGTTGTTGATTTTGCTTGTTTTGGTTTTTTTGTTGATTCATCATTTTTAAAGCATAGGACAAATTATATTTTGCGTCCATATCGTTCGGGTTAAGTTGCAAGGCGTTTTTATATGCGGCAATACTTTCTTCGTATTTTTTTGCTTTCAAAAGGGAATTGCCCAAGTTGTAAAAAACTTTAGCTTGCGTTAGCGGATATTTTGCCAATTCGTTAGATTTTTGAAATACCTTGGCGGCTTCCTCGAATCTTTTTTGCTTGTAAAGCGCATCGCCCAAATTGAAATAACCTTCGAAAGATTTCTCGTCGTTTTCTATTGCTTTTCTGAAATTTACTTCGGCTTCTGCAAATTTTTTGTTGTTATATTTTTCCACTCCGTCGTTAATCAGACTTCTCGTGCTTTGCGCATTTACTTCCATTGCGTAAAACACAATTAAAACGGATAAAAAATATAAATATTTCGGCATAGTTTTCATTAATAATTCATTTTGACTGAATAATTATAAAAATATCAAATATTTGTTTCCTTATCGAATCTCAATAACAATTTAGATTTTTTCTCTGAAATAAAAAACTCGATTAAAATCAACAACAAAGCCGGTAAAAGCAAATAATAAAATCTGTCTTCGTAATCAGTAATTTTGGAAGTGCCGAATTCGGTTCCTTCGTAACTGGATAAATCTTTATAAACCGATTCGAGCGCATCGTCGGTATTAGTTGCCCTGTAATATTTCCCGCCGGCTTTGCTTGTAATTTCTTGTAAAGTTTCTTCATCCAGTTTTGTTAAAACCACTTTGCCGTTTCTGTCTTTTTTATAACCGATACGCACGCCGTTTCTGTTGTAAATCGGTATGGGAACTCCTGCCGGCGAGCCGAGTCCGATTGCATATATGCTAACGCCTTTCTCGTTCGCATGTTCAATGGCTTTCTCCAAATCTCCTTCGTGGTCTTCGCCGTCGGTAATTATAACAATAGCTTTTTTTGTTTCTTCGTCTTTTTTAAAAGATTTTAGAGCGAGCTCTATTGCAGGCCCGATTGCCGTACCGGGTTGCGGAACCGAAGAATAATCGACAGCATTTAAAAACAGATTAGCTGCCGAATAATCGGTCGTTAATGGAAATTGAACATAAGCTTCGCCCGCAAAAACAATCAATCCAATTCTGTCTCCTTGAAGTCGTTGTATCAGTTTGGCAATATCGTGTTTGGCTTTTTCCAATCTGCTCGGTTTGATATCTTCGGCTTTCATACTTTGGGAGACATCGAGTAAAATATAAACGTCAATTCCAACGTGCTTAATTTCTTCGATTTTACTTCCTACTTGTGGATTTGCCAAGGCAACCACAACCAGAACAACGGCAAGAAATACCATTACAAATTTGAGCAAAGGTTTAATTTTGCTCTTCAACGGGAAAAGCAAAGGGTGCATTTTCGTATCGGCAAACTTTTGTAGCAGTTGCTTCCTTTTATATTGACTGTACCAAAACACCGCTATAAGCAGCGGTAAGAGATACAATATTTTCAAATATTCCGGATGTGCAAATCTTAACATATTTTACGGTAACCTTCTTAAATAAGTTTTCGTTAAGCCGAATTCGACCAGTAGAAAAATTAATCCCAACGCAGCCCATTTGTAAAACAGTTCGCTTGCGTGCCTGTACGACGTTACTTCTATTCTCGATTTTTCCATCTTATCGATTTCTTTATAAATTTCCTCGAGTTTCTTTTTATCTGTAGCTCTAAAATATTTACCGCCTGTAATTTTCGATACTTGTTTCAAAATATCTTCGTCTATTTCCACGGGAATATTCGTATATCTTTTACCGAACGGCGTTTGATATGGAAACGGAGCAGTTCCGATTGTTCCAACGCCGATTGAGTAAATTCTTATTCCGAATTTCTTAGCGATTTGTGCGGCGGTAACCGGATCTATTTCACCGCTGTTGTTTACGCCGTCGGTTAACAAAATAATAACTTTACTTTTCGATTTACTGTTTTTCAATCGGTTCACACCGTTTGCTATGGCTGTGCCTATTGCCGTTCCGTCTTGAATTATTCCGCTTTTCACTTCTTTTAACAACGAACGAAGCACGGAATAGTCGATGGTTAAAGGACATTGGGTAAAACTTTTGCTTTGGAAAACCACCAGACCGATTTTATCGTTCGTTCTGCCTTTAATGAAATTATCGATTACTTCCTTTGCGGCTTCCAACCTGTTGGGTTTAAAATCCTCGGCAAGCATACTGCCGGAAATATCCAATAAAATTGCTATATCAATTCCTTCGGTATAAATTTTTTCTCCCGATTTGAATGATTGCGGTCGGGCTAACGCGATTATTAAAAATCCGGCAGCCAAAATGCGCAATGCCGCGGGTAAATGCCTTAAACGTTCCCTTAACGTTGCGGAAATTCCCTTAAAGATTTTTAGCGAAGAGAAAATTATATCCGGACTTTTAATTTGATTTTTCTTCCAATACCAGAATAACATTAAAGGCAAAAGTAATAACAAATATAAAACATACGGATAAGCGAATTCAACATTAGCGAACATGTTCAACCTCTCCGATACGTTTTTCTTCCGTGGCCGGTCGCGTTCTTTTTATAATTGTATAAGCCTGTTTAAGCATTTCTTCGTTAATAGACGGCATGGGAATAAATTTTGCAAACTTAACCAAATCGGCATTGCGGAAAAATTCTTCGGTAATTTTAATGATAGGCGGACTATCCATAACCCTGTTTACTACCTGCATTATTTCGCTCGACGTCATTTCCATTGCCGGAAAATGATAACGCTCTTCGAAATATTTCCGTATAATTCCGGTAAGCTCCGTATGATATTCTTTAACCTTACCTTGTTGCCAAAGTTTTTTCTCTTCGAGCTCGTGCAATTGTTTTAGAGCAAGCTTATAAGGCGTAAGTATAACTTCTTCTTCAGTGATTTCTTCGGGTTTCTGTTTTTTGAAATATTTGGTGTAAATATAATAAGCAATTAATGCGGCAAGCAGAATAAGAACGAGAATTAAAAGATACAGCAGCCAACTTATTTCAATGCGCAAAGGCGGTTTAACGTCTTTTATCTCTTTATTTAAATCAACATCTAAGGTGTGAACAGTAATTTTTACAGGGTTCGATTTAATTATTTTTGTTTCTTTTCCGCCGGGTTCATAATATTCAACCGGAATTTCGGGAATGTTAACCGATACGGAATCGTAGCCGGAAAGAATGAACCGGTGAATTTCCAGAATTTCATTTCCCGTTTCTTGTTTTTCCGCAGGTAATTTTTTTAACAAAACGAGCGAACCGAGATTTTTTTCCAAAGGCGGAATTTGAACTTCCAAAGATTTATCGTGAATAATTTTAAGTTGGTATTTTATGTAATCGCCGACCAAATAATCCGTTGTATCGGTAGATGCTTCAACCGAAATGGTTTGAGCGTGAACGGTTGTTAGCGCCGCCGTAAGCAAAAGATATATTAAAAACTTTCTCACCATCTTTTCTCTCGTAAGTGGAAAAACTCAACCAACGGTTTAATGTAAGATGAATCGGTACTGATTTTAATAGTATCCAACCTGCTTGAAATAAAAACCGATTTACGCCGTTCTTCGTAATCGTTAATTTTTTGCATGAAATTTTCTCTTACGGTTTTATTGCTCGTATCGACATATCGCACTTCCCCGGTTTCAGCATCTCTGAATTTTACCAGACCGGCGTCAAGCAAATCTTGTTCTCGCGGGTCTCTTAACACAATCCCAATTAAATCGTGTTTTTTACCGGCGATTCTTAAAATTTTTTCGTATCCGCTGTCGAAAAAGTCGGATAGCAAAAATGCAATGCTTTTTTTCTTAATTGTGTGATTGAAATATTCGAGTGCGCCTTTTATATCGGTTTTGTTTCCTTCCGGTTCGAAAGAAAGAACTTCGCGGATGATTCTTAAAACATGGCTTCTTCCTTTTCTGGGCGGAACGAATTTTTCTATATTTTCGGTAAAGAGAATTAAACCGACTTTATCGTTATTTTTCATTGCGGAGAAAGCCAAAATTGCCGTAAGCTCCGCAGCTATTTGTTGTTTTGTTTTGTCCAGACTACCGAAAACCATCGAGCCGCTCATATCTACCAAAAGCATAACCGTAAGCTCGCGTTCTTCTTCGAATATTTTAACGTAAGGGTGACCGAAACGTGCGGTAACGTTCCAGTCTATCGTTCTGATATCATCGCCGATTTGATATTCCCGCACTTCGGAAAATTCCATTCCCCTTCCTTTGAAAACGGAGTGGTATTCTCCCGAAAAAACTTCGTTTACCAAACCGCGGGTTTTAATTTCTATTTGGCGAACTTGCTTTAGTAATTCTTTGGTTGTTAACATTGGCAAGTTTTACGGTACTTCCACTTTATTTAAAATTTGTTCGATTATTTTTTCCGAATCAATTTCTTCCGCTTCGGCTTCGTAAGTTACGGCAATTCTGTGGCGCAGAACATCCATGCAAATTGCGCGAACGTCTTCGGGAATGACATAACCTCTTCTGTTTATAAACGCCATTGCCCGGGCGCCCAGCGCAAGATTAATTGTGGCTCGCGGGGAAGCTCCGTAGCTTATCAGTTCGTTTAAATTTCCCAAACCGAATTGTGTCGGTTCCCTTGTAGCCATTACGATATCGAGAATGTATTGGTCAATTTTTTCGTCTACGTAAATCTCGTGGATTAGTTTTCTGGCATCCAAAATTTGTTTCGGGGAAATTACCGGTTTAACTTCGGGAAACGTTCCGCTTACGTTCTGGCGCATTATTTTCAATTCTTCGTCTCGAGAAGGATAAGTAATTTTTACTTTCAGCATAAATCTGTCAACTTGAGCTTCCGGCAGGGGATATGTTCCTTCCTGTTCAATCGGGTTTTGCGTGGCAAGAACCAAAAACGGTTCGTCCAATTTAAATGTTGAAGGACCGATTGTAACTTGGCGTTCTTGCATTGCTTCTAACAAAGCGCTTTGCACCTTAGCCGGAGCGCGGTTGATTTCGTCGGCAAGAATAAAATTAGAGAAAATTGGTCCTTTCTTTATAGAAAAATTTCCCTCTTTTTGATTGTATATCATTGTACCTATCAAATCCGCAGGTAACAAATCCGGCGTAAACTGAATTCGTTGAAACTTCGCTTTCATGGAAGACGAGAGTGATTTGATGGCAAGCGTTTTAGCCAGACCCGGAACACCTTCGAGCAGAATGTGACCGTTTGCGAGTAGTCCGATTACAAGACGCTCAACCATTTCTTTCTGGCCGACGATCACTTTCCCGATTTCATTGAAAAGAACATCGACAAATTCGCTTTCTTTTTTAATCTTTTCGTTAAGTTCTGTAATTTCCAAAATGTTTCCTCTTATTTATTTAAAGAAAAACCGATTGATTTTGTACCGCATATAGCGGTAATTTGTTTCAAATGCGGATTAATGTGCAAAATCCGGTTGAAATTTTATTTCGAAATAACTTATAAATATAATAAAATTTAGCGTTCGATAAGGGGAAAAGGAAAGTTTCCGGAAACCTTGAATTATTAATAAAAACTTACTTAACCGGAAATTTTTTACCTTTCTCTTCAAAACTATCTTTCTTTCCGCCTTTTTCTTAAATTTATTTTTCTTTAAGTTTTGTTATGTTATTCCCGTTCTAAAACAACAAGGAAAATTCCGATGGCATTAATCAAATCACCCAAACATAGAGAATTAGCCTCCTCACAATTAAAAGAAGCCTGTAATGTAGAATGTTTTGATTTCGAATCCACCGTAAAATTACAACCGATCGAAGGGATTGTAGGTCAGAAAAGCGCGTTGAAAGCTCTTAAACTCGGCGTTAATATTAAAAGTCCGGGTTACAATGTTTTTGTTACGGGACTTTCCGGCACCGGAAAATTAACAACAATCAAAAAAGTTTTGGAAGAAATCTTACCCCGCAAGCCGAAGTTATACGATTACGCTTACGTTTATAATTTCAAAGACCCCGATCACCCTGCACTGTTAACGTTTCCTGCCGGAAAAGGGAAAGCTTTCAAAAAAGACATGGCGGAAACAATAAAGCGTTTGCGCGAAAATATTCCGCAAGTATTGGATAAGGAACCGTTTCTTTCAAAAAGAAAAAAATTATTTGCCCAATACGATCAGCTTCAGAAAAAATTAATGAGCGATTTCGAAAATAAATTGCGGAAAGATAATTTGACTTTGGGACAAATAACCGTCGGGGATGTCGTTCGTCCCGATATTCTTGCTATTGTCGACGGTCAACCCGTTATTGTGCAACAATTGGAAGAGCTCGTTAAACAAAAGAAAATATCGAAACGCCAAGCGGACAAACTGATTAAAAAATATTCCGATTACCAGGACGATCTTCAAATTTTATTTAAGCAAACGTTAAAACTTACGCAAGAGTTTCAACAGAAACTTGTAGAACTTGAAAGCTCGGTTGTAAAACAACTGCTTAATGTTTTTATCGATCAACTAAAATCGAAGTACAAATATAAACGGGTGCTCAATTATTTGGATAATGTACACGATAACATTTTGCAAAACCTTGATGTTTTCAAAGGGCAAAAGCCGGCTCAGGAACAAACGGCGGAAGGTTCGGTAATCGATTATCTTAAAGAATATGAAGTAAACGTAATTCTCGATAATTCCCATGTAAAGCAATGTCCCGTAATTGTAGAAACATCTCCCACATACACCAATCTTTTCGGTTTGATTGAAAAATACAGCGACGGCAGTGGCGGTTGGTATGCCGATTTTACCAGAATAAAAGCCGGTTCGCTCCTTAAAGCAAACGGCGGTTATTTGGTAATTAACGCTTCCGATGCAATTTCCGAGCCGGGTGTTTGGAAAGCCTTAAAAAGAGTTTTGCTTTACGGAAAACTGGAGATTCAAGATCCGACCAATATTTTCCAATTTACACCGAGCGTGCTTAAACCCGAACCGATTGAAATTAACACCAAAGTGATTTTTATTGGGAATAATTACATTTATTATTTGTTATCGGAATTCGAAGACGACTTTAATAAAATATTTAAGGTCAAAGCGGAATTCGATTATGAAATGAAGCGTACGGAAAAGGCTTTGCTCGAATATGCCAGATTAGTTAAAAAACTTGTGGAAAAAGAAAAGTTGCTTGAATTCGACAAAGCAGCGGTGGGAAGGGTAATAGAATACGGTTCTAGATATGCGGGTTCCAAAAATAAACTGACTACCCGGTTCGCGTATATTGCCGATTTGGTAAGGGAAAGCAGTTTTTGGGCTGCGGACAACGGAGCTAAAATTGTTAACGACAGCCATGTTGTTCAAGCTTATAAATCGATGCGCGAAAGACACGGATTGTACGAAAGTAAAATTAAAGAAATGATTAAAGAAAATATTATCCGTATCGAAACCGATGGAGCGAAAATAGGACAAGTTAACGGTCTTGCGGTTTACAACGGCGGCGCTTATTCTTTTGGGAAACCAACACGCATAACGGCGTCGGTTTCTTTGGGTTCGGGGAACATTATTAACGTTGAACGCGAAGCGGGTCTAAGCGGAAAAACCCACAACAAAGGGGTTTTAATTATTACGGGGTATTTCCGGCAGAAGTTCGGCAAACGCATTCCGTTAAATTTTACTGCCAGTTTGGTTTTCGAGCAAGGTTACGGAACCATCGACGGAGACAGCGCTTCCATTACGGAAATAGCTGCTTTAATTTCAAGTATTTCCCAAATTCCCATAAAACAATCGTATGCAATTACCGGGTCGGTCGATCAGCACGGCAACATTCAACCAATCGGCGGAGTGAACGAAAAAATCGAAGGGTTCTTCGAAGTTTGTAAAGACCGCGGATTAAACAAAAAGCAAGGTGTAATTATTCCGCGAGCGAATGTTCAGGATTTAATGTTGAACGATGAAGTAATAGAAGCAGTGAAAAATAAACAGTTTCATATTTTTCCCGTTGATACGGTGGAAGATGCAATTGAGATTTTAACCGGAGTGAAAGCAGGTAAACTTCTTAAAAACGGCAGATACCAAGCTTGCACGGTGTTCGGCGAAGTGGAGAAAAAATTGCGGGAGATGAGAAGAATTTTAAAACCGGAAACCAAATCCAATAAAAACGCACAAGAGAAAGAAACCAAACTTAAAGGAACAAAAAAGAAAAAATAAGATGATAAGAAAAGTTAAAACGAAAATATTAGCTACAATCGGACCTTCGACGGATTCTGAAGAAAAATTGGTTGAAATTGTAAAAGCCGGCGCGGGCGCTTTCAGATTGAATTTTTCACACGGGAATTATGAGTATTTCGAAAAAGTTTTTGCAAGAATTCACAACGTATGCACTGCAAGCTCTTTGCCGATTCCTATTTTGGTGGATTTGCAAGGTCCGAAAATCCGTATAGGCGAATTAGCAGAGAATGAAATAAAAATTGATGCGGGAGATACAATTGAAATTACCACCGAAGAAGTTACCGGAACGAAAAATCTCATTTCCACTTCGTATAAAAATCTACCGCATGATGCTAAAATCGGTGATACAATATTAATCGACGACGGTTTGATAAAACTTGAAATAACCGGAAAGAAAGAAAAATCGGTTTTGTGTAAGGTTGTGGTTGGCGGAATGTTGAAACCGCGGAAAGGAATGAATTTACCCGGAATGAAACTAAGCACTCCTTCGCTGACCGAAAAGGATAAAGAAGATTTGGATTTTGCCTTGCGGCACAGAGTCGATTTTATTGCACTTTCTTTTGTAAGGCATGAAGACGATATAACTGAGTTAAAAGATTGGTTAAAAGCAAAAGGCTTTGATAAACCGGTAATCGCTAAAATAGAAAAACCCGAAGCGGTTGAAAGATTCGAGCAAATATTAAAAGTAGCCGACGGGATAATGGTGGCGCGCGGTGATTTGGGTGTTGAACTGGCGCCTCAGCTTGTTCCGATTGTTCAGAAAAATATTATCAGGAGATGCAATGCAACCGGGAAATTGGTAATTACCGCTACGCAAATGCTCGAATCGATGATTTATAATTCCGTACCAACGCGTGCGGAAGCTTCGGATGTGGCAAATGCGGTTTTGGATGGAACCGATGTGGTAATGTTAAGCGGTGAAACATCGGTAGGCAAATTCCCCGTGGAAGCGGTAAAAATTATGGACGATATTCTAAAAACGGCGGAATCTCAAACACAGTTCCAAACCCCGGTAAACTTTGAGAAACCTGTTAATATCATCGATAATTTATTCGACGCTACCGCCAAAGGTTTTGCAGAAATTTCAGATCAGATAAATGCTTCGGTAATAGTTGTGTTTACGCATCACGGAAGAAAAGCAAAGGCTTTGGCTAAATTCCGACCTTCCGCAACGATTGTGGCAATTTCAAACGAATTTGACACTTTGAATATACTTAATCTTCACCGTGGAATAATACCGTTCTTCTTGGAAAATATTGAAGACGAAGAAGCGGCTATTAACAACACAATAGAAATTTTGAAAAACGAACTCTCCGTTCAAAAGGACGATATAATTGTATTTACTTCCGGCGCTCCCATTACCGACGGGGAACGAAGGAACTGGATAAGATTTTATATAGTTTAAAAGCCTGCAATGGAAACGACTGAATTAAAATTAGCCGATTGGTGGAAAACCCTTCCGAACGGGAAAATTTTATGTACGTTATGTCCCCGCTATTGTACAATTGGCGAAGGACAAAAGGGATTTTGTTTTATTCGCGAAAACATTGGCGGTAAACTTTATTCCACCGGTTATGGCAGACCGACGGGATTCGCGATCGACCCGATCGAAAAAAAACCGCTTAATCACTTTCTACCCGGCACTTCAATTTTAAGCTTCGGAACGGCAGGATGTAATCTGGGTTGCAAGTTTTGTCAAAATTGGACAATGAGCAAGGCAAAGATAGACGAAATAAATTCGGTGCGCGCAATGCCCGAAGACGTTGTCCGGTTGGCAAAAAAATACGGCACTCCTTCAATAGCTTATACGTATAACGATCCTACGATTTTCGGGGAATATGTTATCGATATTTCAAAACTGGCACGCGAAGAAGGAATAAAATCCGTAATGGTTACGGCAGGTTATATAGATAAAGATGCGCGGAAAGACGTTTATAAATATATTGATGCGGCAAACGTTGATCTTAAAGCCTTCACCGAGGAATTCTACAGGAAGCTCACTCTTTCGCATCTTAACGATGTTTTGGATACGCTTGTTTGGTTAAAGCACGATACGGATGTGTGGGTGGAAATTACAACTTTGCTAATTCCCGGCGAGAACGATTCCCCCGATGAAATTAAAGCAATGGTTAACTGGATTTTGCAAAATTTAGGTGATGAAGTGCCGTTGCATTTTACAGCATTTCATCCCGATTTCAAAATGCGCGACAAACCCCCAACACCGCCTTCCACTTTGAAAATGGCAAGAAGTATAGCGTTAAAAGAGGGAATAAAATATTGCTATGTCGGTAATGTTCACGATGTGGAAGGGCAAACCACATTTTGTCCCGCTTGCGGCGAACCGCTGATTGTAAGGGATTGGCATTCCGTCCGTATGAATAAACTTGAAGACGGAAAATGTACTAAATGCGGAACGGATATAGCCGGTGTTTTTTCTCAATAGTATTAATCTATTGTCCGAAACAGATTAAATCTCTTTCGTTAATTCGGCAAATTTTTTATACGGAATCGCGATTAAACTTTCGGCAACAAAAGCTCCGTTTTCCAAACTAATCATTGAAACCTTGGCGGCAGTTTCTACGTCGGGTGCTTCGTAGATGTCCATAAAGTCGTATTTGCCTAAAAGTGCATAATGGGAAATAAATCTAACTTCCGGGCATTTGGCTTTAACTTGCTCGAGCCACATACGACCTAATTCGGGACGCGCTTTTACTTTCGTTAAACTTTCCGGGGATAATTTGGTTAGTAATATGAAAGTTTGCATAATTCCTCCCGCGTTGTGGTTATAAATTTATTAAAAAAACATTTTACCACAGTTACCGGAAAGGAAATGTGTGCCGGAATTGTTTTAATCAGCAAACAATTACGGAATTTTCCGCATCCGGAAAATACGTTGGCACATGCTTATCGGCTTCTTCGTCGTTTATCCACGCTTCGCCGTCCAATAAATATCTGAATTGATATTCTTTCCCTTTCAACAAATTAATTGTTGTTACGAAAGAATTATCTTTCTTTAATTTTTTCATCGGATTTGCATGCGGATCCCAGTTATTAAAATCACCGACTACGGACGCTTCCTTAAATTGCTTTGAAATTTCCGGCGGTATTCTGAAAGTAACTTTGCATTCCGGTTTGGTTTTAAGATATTTTTTTTTGATTGCCATTTCCATACCTGTTTATTTAACCGATTTAAAATTACGTATTTATTTATTTAATAAAAACATTGAATTCGCATTTTTTGTAAAAGTTTTTGCTTGGGAAAGTTTCGGAAAAAATTTTTATTTCAGCAGAATATTTAAAGCGCTGTAAAAAAGATACAAACTGATTGAAATTAGAATAATTCCGAGTGTTTTGAAGAGAACATTTAAAAATCCCACGTTAATTTTATTGCGGTATTTCATCAATATTTTCGTTAAAGTGAAAAGCCACAAAAATCCTCCGAGAGCTAAAGCGGCGCCGTAAACCAAACTTAAAGCAAAAGTATATGAAGAACGCTCGGGTTCAACATTCTGAAGATTTTTGTTGAAGTTATAGGTTGTATCCAATTCCTCAAAACTTTTTAGTTCGGTTCCGGTTATTTGTTGAATTGAATTAACATTTTCTTCGAGCAAAATGTCCAATCCGCCGGTATTTAAGCCGATTGATGAAGCAAAGGAAAGAACGAGAAAAGATGATGTAAGAATTCCGAAGAATAAAGAAGGGTTAGTTAAATTTATAATAATTCCCGTTCGCAAACCGCCTTGTTTATCAATTTTTTTCCCTTCCAGAAGTTTTTCTTCTTTTTCAATTTCGTCCAGACTGATTTTTGTTTTGAAAACTTTGTAACCGACGTAAAGCAAAAAAGCGGAACCGGCAATGAGCAAATAGGGAATTAACGGACTGTAAAGAGAGAAAAGCAATGCTATTCCGTTCACCGAAACAACCACGTAGAAAAATTCCACAATCGCGGCACCGAGAGCGGTTCTGATGCAAAAAAGATAATTTCCCTTAAGTGCGTTTGACGTAATCAATATGCTGATCGGTCCGGCAATGGGCATTGCGAAAATAAAACCCGCCGTAAATCCAATTAGCAAAACGGTTATAAAACTTACGAGCATACGGCAAAAAATTTTTAATTGAGTGCGTAAAAATAGCTAATTCCGAGAGAAAAAACGCTAATTATACAATTTTTACTGCCGGAAGGTTTGGCGCTAAAGTTTGCGCGCAATAACAAGCGCTTTTTTTATTACGTCTATCGATGCTGAAGATTCGTCAAGCGCTTCGAGCAAAACAATGTAAATCCCGATTCGCAACGGCTTTCCAGAATCGTCCAATCCGTCGAAGATTACCTCCCCTTTTGCACCGCTTGGTTGATTTTCGATTAAAGTTCTGACTTTCCTTCCTTGACTATCGAATATTCTTATTCGGATTTGCGAAACGGCTTTTGTTAGGTTGTATGCAAAAACAGTGAAATCTTCGAAACCGTCGTTATCGGGCGAAAAAGGATTGGGGGCTATTTCCAATTTTGATGTTGAAGAAATATTTCCCGTAAATATCGAATTTTTTTTTAACGGAGTTCCGCCGTTCGAAGACGCGCTTGTGCTCCAGTTTGCCGGGTCGTTTGAGTTTACGGAAGGATTTATCCTTTCGAGCGATTTGTTTTTCGTATCCGTAACGTTCGGATTGTGCCATGCCGAGCTGTAGTTTACCGAGTCGATTGTATTTCCGAAAATATCGGAGATTATAATTTTATCTTCCGAATTTGAAAGATTTAGAGTGCCGGAATTTGTGATAAGCGCATTCGGGGAATTCTGAAGTTCCGGAAAAATAGAATGAATAGAAGAATCGGCTGCGATTAGATAAAATTCTTTTGGGTGAATAATCTTACTACCGAAACTTAATGGAAATTTCTTGCCGGAACCTTCGGTTAAATTCCATCCGCCGAGTTCTATATCTTTCCGGGAATTGTTAAATAATTCAACATATTCGCTTTTGCCGTCATCCGGCTCGAACATAATTTCGTTAATTACTATTTCGTTTGCTGAATATGCAGTTGCATTCAGTAAAGAGTTTTCTTTACCCAAAGTGTTGCCGGTAGGACTTAACGAAAAAGACCAGTTTGCGCTGTCTTCAAAAACATTGTAGGAAATACGCTCGAGCGACTTACCGGGCGGAACGGTGAACGTAAAACCGTATTTCATGCTGTCGATTGTTGCACCGCGGAAATCAAAAATCTTAATACTGTCTTTATGATTGTTAAGCTTTCCGAAATTAAATTGAAATACGTTTCCGATACCTTCGAAGATCGCCGCACTTGTGTCTTTTGTAAGTACGAAATATTCCCCCGGTTCAATTAATTTATCTTCGTAAGTAATCAGCATGTTGGAATTTTTTTCGTATTTGTCGCTTACCGTCCATCTTTTCAAGTTTACGGATGTTCCGCCGTTGTTGTAAAATTCTATCCATTCGGGTTCGTTTTCTGCCGGGTTGAACATTACTTCGGAAATTAAAATCGAATGAAGTTTATAACCGGTAACGAAAAATTTCACGGCTCGGTTGTTTACGATATCTTCGTCCTCCGGAAATTCGATTCCCGCTGAAATGCGGAGTGTGTCTTTTATTTTTACGGAAGAAGAAGTAATAAACATTACGGAATCGTAGGGAGAAAGATTGGTGAACGTGGTTTGTTCGAGAAAATCTGTTGGAGCATCTTTTCCCGTAAAAATACTTACGGAAAAATTATCCGCTGGGTTGTTGCCTCTGTTTATAATTTTGATTTTGATTTTTACGTCGTCGCCGTCAACGGGAAATTCCGGATTAATATCAATTCCGGCAAGTGCCAAATCATATTTTTTCGGTGAAACCGAATTTATTCTTCCCGGTGTGCTTTGTTCGAGATCCAAAGAAGGCTGCCAGTTTCCAAAATCACCGGAAGCGGAACTGAAATCAATCCTTTCAATTGAAAAACCTTTTTTCCCGGAAAAATTTAAATCGTAAAAAACGGAATCGATTGTTACACTGCGATTATCCTTTATCACCACACCGTCTTTGTCATTATTAAGGTTTGCAAATTTAACTACCGCAACGGGTGAAGGAATTATCCTGTGGTAATCGTAAATTGCGGAACTTTTGGTAATCACAAAATAACCGTTTGCCGGAACAATTAAGTGTTCGTCAATTGTTTTGGTTACAGGATTTGTAAGAACATCGGAAATGCTCCAATTATACAAATCAATCTCATTTTCCGTTCGGTTATAAATTTCTACCCATTCCGGTTCACCGTTTTCGGGCACGAACATAATTTCGTTTATCACAAGTGATTTGGGCGGAATTCCCGGTTGCACAACCGAATAAGCGGAATTGTTGTAAGGATTTTGATCTTCCGCGGAAAATAATTTAACCGCATAACCCCGCGTTTGTTTAATGCCGTAAATTTTGTATGTAAAATCGTATGTAACCGAATCATTAGCGTTAAGGGTTAATTGGGGGGAAGTTTCTATTTCTTTTTCCGCGATAGAATCCAAATCAGTGTCCTCGTACAATTTAAGGTAGAATGAAACCGCTTCTTTTCCCGTGTTCTTAACCGATGCAGAGATTGAAACCGTATCGTTACGAATTGGATTTAACGGTGAAAATAAAATTCCGGTTATGGCTGCGTCAAAATCTTTTTTGGTAACGGAATTTATAAATCCCGGGGTTGCTCCGTTAGGATTTACAGACGAACTCCAATTTGCCGAATCGACGGAATTTCCGGCTGGATCGATTCTTTCGAGTGATTTGCCGTTTTCACCGCCCCAATTTCCGCGGTATTCGACGCTGTCGATTATTCTGCCGAGCGAATCTTTTATTGTTATTGCATCTCCGGAATTATTGAGCGACGGTAAGTTCAAAATTATTAAAGGCGAATTAATTTTGTAATAGTCGGTGATGGTTTCGTTTTCGGCAAGTATTAAATAGTCGCCTGAATTTAAATAATAGCTTTCGTTTTTAATTGTTGCACCGGTGGATTTATCGTTAATGCTCCATTTTTCAATATTTATATCTTTCTCCGATGCGTTGAAAATCTCCACCCATTCTGGTTCTCCGTTTTCCGGTTTGTACATAATTTCGTTAATAACCAAATCGTGAAAATCCGCAGCGGGTAAATTAACTTTGATACTTACCGATTGACCGTTATTGAATAAATTTCCGTCGCCGTCGGCAGTCACTTCGGCGTGAATTAAATATTCCCCCGGTTGAATATTTCCCAATACGGCTTGCACAGTTACCGAGTCGCCCGGCGCAAGAACGTTTACGGAAACCGATTCGAATATTTCTTCCGGTTGAAATAAGGAATCGGAATTTTCGTCGTCGTAAAAATTTACGGTTGCGCTTGTGATTTCCTTGCTTCCCAAATTGGAAACGGTTGCGGTGAAAGTTAAATCGTCCCCGTGAACAGGAAACTGCGGTGCGTATTTCAACATAACAACAGCAGCATCAATATCAACCGGGGAAACCGAATTCTTTGAGCCGGGCGTGCCGTTCTGCGTAAGTGAATTAGCCCAATTTGCCGGATCGTTGTTTCCGTCTAGATTTATTTTTTCATCGGAAATTCCAGCCGGATTATTTGCCGAGTAAGTATAAAACGTCAAAGTATCGCCGGCTGAATTCAGTAAATATATCGTTCTGTCGCTTGAGTTCGCCATTCCCGAAGAACCGAACGCATTGTCATCTAACTTTAATATTAATGCCGAATCGGGAAGCAATGATTTGTAAGTCCCGTTTTCAAAATCGTAATCGCCTTCGAAAATCACAGCAAATTGCCCGGGCTGAATCATCGAATCGGAATATGCCGGAATTAAAAAGTCGGCAGACGAAGTTTGATATTTAATTTGTAACCCTTTCGCATTGACCGGTTCCGAGTTTAAGGGATTGTATATCTCAACAAATTCGGAATTAGGTTCTGCGGGATTAAACATTACTTCGGATAAAACGAGATTATGTTCTGGCTGGGCGGTTAGCACCGGTAAAATACCGAATATAAAAATAAACGAAATAAATATTGAGTATTTCATATTTGGTATTAATGGTATTTTAAAACCGAAAACTATTATAATTTAACTTTAATTCGATTAATTGTCAACGGGTAGCAAATCCGAGTTTTTGGACTGCTTAATATTGTGGTTGGGGTGAAGTTTTGGAAATAGTAGTATTAAATTCGAAGTTGATGGTTTTATTTATTCCGTTTCTCTTCGATAAACTTAACAAGTTTTTTAAATGTATCTATCTCTTGATTCGATAAATCTTTTATTGCAATTTCGAAAGCGTTGTTGAGCCAACGTGTATTTAAGTTTTTAACCGCCAGTTGAATTTCGGTTTCGTATTTTTCTTCGTCCGACAAAAATTTATCGCCAAGCTCAACGGCGGCTTTTATGTTTATTGTTGGGTGTAAATTCGAATTATTCGCAATATCGATAAGGTTTCTGAAAAACTCGGGATAGAAAATACAAAGTTCTATTAATTGATAACCGGCTTCTTTTAATTCTTTAGTCAGTCTGTTTAATTTGAGTTGTTTGTCGGTTGCAATATTTAACAGAGTGTCGTATTCTTTTTTTACATCTTCTTTATTTTCGGTCGCATTGCTGTAAGCCCTGTTCAGCGCTATGGCAATAGAATCGGATAACAACGCCTTGGCTTTTTTAACAATTTCTAGTGGATGCTGGATTGAATTTTTAATAACCGCAAGGATTTCTTTGTATTTTCCTTCTACGGCAAGTTCTTCCAAATCTTCTTCCGTAATTGTTTTTTGTTTGGTTCTGATTGAAGCCCAGCCGCTGTTGGCAACGGGCGCGGCTTTTCTTTTTTTGCGTTTTACCTCTTCCACTATTTGTTTGGCTTCGGCATCTTTACGGAAGATTTTAATATCGTTGTAGGCAAGTTTTTCGATAAGTGAACCGTAATAACGTTTTTCAACCTTAAATGTAATTACAAATTCGTCGCCCAGTTTCCCTTTTTTGTATTTGTAAATATCAAAGCCGGAGAAATTTTTTTTAAAAATCGAAATAATGGAACGGAGAATTTGTTCTTCTTTTTCTTTAATTACTATTGTAATTTCTTTCCGCATATATTTCGATTTTTAGTAGAAGAATTATCAAAACGCTAATATAATAATTTTTCGTAACGGGATTCAATATAAATTGCAAACCGAAAGGAAGGGGAGTAGGGTAATTGATTTAACTTTTCACTGAATTAAGTTCAGTTAGCTCCTCTTCCGTAAATGCTTTTTCCAAATCGATTAATACGATTAATCTGTCTTCCAATTTGGCAACGGCATTAAAAATAGCTTCGTTTTTTCCCGTAATAATTTTGGGTGGCGGTTCGGTAATCGATGCGGGTATTCTGAGAACCTCGTTTACTTTGTCTACGATAAAGCCGATTTTTGAGTCGTTGAGTTCAACAACAATTATCCTCGTTTCCTTGTCGTTTTCTTTGGGCGGTATTCCCAACTTAGCCCGTAAATCCACGATAGGCAGAACGGAGCCACGCAAGTTTATAATTCCTTTTACGTAATAAGGCGTATTCGGAATTTCCGTTATTTCCAATTGTTTGTTTATTTCCTGGACTTTTAAGATATCGATTGCGTACTCTTCGTCGCCTATTGTAAATGTAACCAATTGTAAAATGGTACTTGAGTCGTTTGTTTTATGCGCTACGGTTTCCATAAAATTATTCTACTCTTTTACGTTCTCCAATATTTTTTCCAAATCCAGAAGGATTAGCAGTCTGTTTTCCAATTTGGCAACAGCTGTAATGAAATTGGCATTTACGTCTCCGACCATAGAAGGCGGCGGTTCGATAATGCTTTGAGGAATTCTTAACACTTCGCTAACCTCGTCCACAATAAAACCGATTGTGTTTTCGCCGATTTCAACAACGATTATTCTTGAATCTTGATCGGCTTCTTTTTCTTTCAATCCGAGCCGTCTTCTTAAATCTATTACGGGAATGATTCTGCCTCTTAAATTGATTACGCCTTTAACGTAATCCGGTGTGTTAGGCACTTTGGTCATCATTATCATTTTGATGATTTCCTGAACGCTGAGGATATCCACGGCGAATTCTTCATCGCCGATTTTAAATCCTACTAATTGCAGCAGTTCGTCCGTTAATACGTTTTGTTCGAGTTCTTTTTCCATTTAACACCCAAATTTTTAGGAAATATATTCCGTTTCTTCTCGGAATTCCAATTCCGTGCCGTTATAATCGGAATTTGAATCGGAATTTAAAGTTTCCCGTTTAATAATATCATTATGGTTTATTCTAAAATTTTCCAAAAGGTTTTCAAGGTTTTGCGTTAATCTGTTTAAGTCTTCCGCCGCTTCGGCCATTTGGGAAGAACCCGTGCTTGATTCGGCGGTAACTTTGCTGATCAATTCGATATTCTGACTTATCTGAGCGAATGTGGTCGATTGTTCTTCGCTTGTTGCAGCAATATTGTTAATCATTTCTACAATATGATTTATGGAATTAACTATTTCATTAATTGAATGTCCTGTTTCGTTAGCCAGTGTTTTTCCTTCCTGGGCTTCTTTGGTTCCGTATTCGATAGATTCCACGGTGTTTTGCATTTCATCTTGAACCGAATAAATCATTTCCGATATTTCTTTCGTAGCAGTTGTGGTTCTTTCGGCTAATTTTTTCACTTCATCGGCAACAACCGCAAAACCTCTTCCGTGTTCGCCGGCACGCGCAGCTTCAATTGCCGCGTTGAGAGCAAGCAGATTCGTTTGGTCTGCAATATCATTTATAACTTTAACTATTTCACCAATCTGTTCGTTGCTTTGTCTGAGTTTCTGCACGTTTTCCGCTGCTTTGGCTACTACTTCTGCGATGCTTTCCATTTTGTCTACGGTTTCAACTACTTTTTCTCCTCCTTTTTGAGCCAAGGCTTTAATTTCTTCGGAGGAATGAGCCACGGCGGTAGTGTTTTTAGTAGATTCGCTGATTGTATAGTTCATTTCTTCAACCGCACTGGCTATTTCCATAGTTTGTGCGTTTTGCTCCTGGGCTCCCGATGAGAGTTCTTCCGCTATCGATGAAATTTCCGCGCTTGCGCTTGCCGTGGCGTGGGTGGCTTCAGTTACTTTTTTAATCATGTATCTTATTTTCTCTACTGTTGCATTGAACCCACGGAATAACCTGCTGATATCGTCGTCTCTATCCGGCGGCGTAATTTGAACTGTTAAATCTCCTTCCGAGAATTTTTCCATTGCTTCCAGAATCGTTCTTGTGTTCTCGGCGAGATAATTTTGCAGTTCTTTAATATTATTGATGTCTACGGCGAATTCAAGTGCGCCTGTGATTTTGCCTTCTCTCGATTTAGTCGGAGTTCCGGTGTACATAATCGAAGTATCTTTTCCGTTGGCATGCGAAACGGTTTGTTCGCCTACAATTCTGTCTTCTTTCATCGCTCGGTATAATGCGCATTTTTCTGTATTACAATCATCCGTTTGGAAGTTATCGTAACATTTTGTATTAATAATTGATTCCAAGTTTTTCTTAACAAACGATGCGGTTGCATAGTTAGCATATTGTACGTTAAAGTCTTTATCAATCGAAATTACTGGGGAAGGCAAATTATTTAAAAAGTTCAATTGTTGTTTAATTTTGTACGCGGAGCTTTTTAAAGCATCTACTAATACTTTTATCTCGTCATTGTTATCATATTCCATTTCGCTATCAAACTGGTCATTTCCAATCGCTTGCGCAAAAGAAGCCGCATTTTTAAGCGGTAAGATCACTGCTTTTCGCATATAGAAATAAATTGATGATGATGTGAATATTGTAAATCCAATAATAAACAGGAACAAATAAATCAATTTTGAATAAAGATTTGCGAATGTTTGGGTTTCGTCGGAAAACAGACTAATATAACCGACGGTGTTATTTGCATAATCTTTCAGTGGAAATGTAGATGCGGCGAGTTTTAAATTGTTCAAGTCTAAAAATTCTAAATCTTTGCTAGGATTATATTCGCTTAGTATATCTTTAGCCAAGTTGTTGCTGTATTCAAAATAAATCACATTACTTTTTATAATATCGGATGCTTTATTTTCAAACCTTCTCGCTTTTTCGAAGACATTCTTTTTAATACCTACAGCAAAATATAGTCCCAATAGATTAGCAGATTCCGTTAAAATTTTTTGCAGACTTGTACCGAATTCGACGCTTCCGACATGTTGCCCTTTGTAAAAAACAGGATAAACAATTCTTAAACCGGGACCGCCTCTTCCGACTTCTATCCCCACAACTTTCTTTTTAGTTTTATTAACGTCAAGAACCGTTTGGCGGAATGCCGATAGATCGTCGCCGAATTTTTGAGGTTTGTGCAATCTTAAAAATGAAGTCGCCGGAGGTAAATGAAATTGAAACTGAGCTATTTTGTATTCGGGTCTGAGTTTGTCGTTATACAACGTAAGTAATTCAACCACAAGAGAATCCCTTTTTTTCTCTGCGAAGTATTTTACTACATTTTTGTTTTGTAAAAGAAGATTCATACCCATTTCCATGTCTTCTTTTACGAGTTCCAATTCTTTTTGGAAAATATCTTCGAATGATTCGAGTTTGCGGGAAATATGTTCATGAGTTTTATTGTATACAGATGTGTAATAAAATACGGCAAAGAATATTGAACTTAGCAGCGATCCCCCAAAGACCATCAAAAGAATCTTATAACTAATAGATAAATTTTTGAATTTCATTGACAACCTTAATTTAGTTGAAATTTCATTTTTTTTTACTTATATCATCGAACATATATTTTCCTTTTTTAGCATAAAAGAATTTTTTTTGAAATAAGATACTTTTGTAGTATTTTAGCAATTAAGATTTTTGGACAGAGCAAATTATGATGAAAGAATCGATGTTTTTTATTACTTCCCCAAAAATTCATTTCAAATGTCCACATAAGTTTAACATAGTAAAAAGAGGAGAATTCTGATGGGCTGGCTTACAACGAGCTTAAACCGTTCTATTGGTAAAAAATTTGTAATGGCCCTAACCGGAAGTTTGTTAATGTTGTTTCTGATAATTCATTTAATTGGAAATTTAACGCTTTACGGTGGGCGCGAAGCATTTAACGGATATGTTGAAACCCTCGAGGTAGTAAAACCGGTAGTTCGCGTAATAGAAGTAATACTTGCTTTGATTTTCATATATCATATTTTTAACGGTGTTAGACTTTGGTGGGAAAATAAAAAGGCAAAGCCGGATAAATATGCGATAAATGCGAACAAGGAAATTACAACCTTTTCCTCGCGAACCACAATAGTTACCGGCAGTATAATTTTTATTTTCTTGGTTTTACACCTTTCCACATTTTGGTATCAGTTTAATATTTCCGGACATCCCGAAACCGGGTCGTTCGAGTTTTATGATATAGTAACGTATTGGTTTAACCAACCGGTATATTCGATTGTTTACATAATAGCTGTTCTGTTGTTGGGTTTCCACCTGAATCACGGTTTTCAAAGCGCTTTTCAAACGTTCGGTTGGAATAAAAAAAGATATTTCCCGACCATAAAACTAATTGGCACAATCTACGCATTGATAATAAGTCTGGGATTTGCCTCTATCCCAATTTACTTTTTATTAACGGGAGGTAAATAAAATGAAATTAGAATCAAAAGTTCCCGAAGGAAATATAGCCGAGAAATGGACTAATCATAAGTTCAAAATGAAGTTGGTTAATCCGGCAAACAAAAGAAAATATGATCTTATTGTTGTCGGAACCGGATTGGCGGGTGCTTCCGCAGCTGCTACTTTAGGAGAATTAGGATATCAAGTTAAAGTTTTTACTTATCATGATTCCAGTCGCCGTGCACACTCAATTGCGGCACAAGGCGGAATTAATGCTGCAAAGAATTACCAAAACGACGGCGATTCGGTGTTCAGATTATTTTATGATACAGTAAAAGGCGGAGACTTCCGTTCCCGTGAAGCGAACGTTTACAGATTAGCCGAAGTTTCCAATAACATTATCGATCAATGTGTTGCGCAAGGAGTTCCGTTTGCACGGGAGTATGGCGGACTTTTGGCAAACCGCTCTTTCGGCGGCGCGCAAGTTTCCCGTACTTTTTACGCCCGAGGTGAAACGGGTCAGCAATTGTTACTCGGTGCATACAGTTCTCTCAACCGTCAAATAAAAAACGGAAACGTAAAAGTTTATCACCGAAGGGAAATGCTTGATTTGGTTATTGTTAACGGAAGGGCGCAAGGAATAATTGTTAGAAATTTATTAACCGGCGAACTCGAAAGATATTCGGCACAAGCGGTGATTCTTGCAACCGGCGGTTATTCGAATGTTTATTTTCTTTCGACTAATGCGATGAATTCAAATGCCACGGCAGCGTGGCGGGCACATAAACGGGGCGCTTTTTTCGCCAATCCTTCGTTTACTCAAATTCATCCGACTTGTTTACCTGTTCACGGCGAAGCCCAATCGAAACTGGTATTGATGAGCGAAAGCTTAAGAAACGACGGAAGAATTTGGGTTCCGAAAAAAGCCGGCGATAACCGGCCGCCGAACGAAATTCCCGAAGACGAAAGGGATTATTACCTTGAACGAAAATATCCCGCGTTCGGTAATTTGGTGCCGAGAGACGTTGCATCGAGAAATGCAAAATATGTGTGCGACGAAGGTAGAGGCGTAAATGGCGAACGTGCCGTTTACCTTGATTTTTCCGATGCCATCAAGCGCGTAGGTAAAAAAGTAATTGAAGAAAAATACGGTAATTTGTTCGACATGTATCAGAATATTACCGGGGAAAATCCATACGAAGTTCCTATGAAAATTTATCCCGCTCCGCATTACACAATGGGCGGTCTGTGGGTCGATTATAATCTGATGAGCAATATTCCTGGATTGTTTGTTTTAGGAGAAGCTAACTTTTCCGATCACGGCGCAAACAGACTTGGCGCAAGCGCTTTGATGCAAGGTTTGGCAGACGGTTATTTCGTAATTCCATACACAATCGGCAACTATTTGGCTTCGGAAAAACCGGAAAAAGTAGATACCGAAAGATCGGAATTTAATGACGCCGAGCAGAACGTAAAAGATATAATTGCAAAACTGCTTTCCGTAAACGGAAAACAAACGGTTGACGAGATTCACAAACGGTTGGGACATATATTAATGGATAAAGTCGGAATGTCCCGCAGCGAAAAAGGTCTTAAAGAAGCAATAAATCAAATCAGGGAATTGAGAGAAGAATTCTGGAACGATGTTAAGGTAGTGGGAACCGGCGAAGAATTAAATCAAACTTTGGAACGTGCCGGCAGGGTAGCCGATTTTCTAGAATTGGGCGAACTAATGGCGGTCGATGCCTTAAACAGAAACGAATCTTGCGGCGCCCACTTCAGGGAAGAATATCAAACCGAAGACGGCGAAGCTCTTAGAAACGACGAAGAATATGCATACGTTGCCGCATGGGAATTTAAGAAAGTGAGCGAATGGGAATTACATAAAGAAGACCTGAAATTCGAATATGTAAAACTAGCCACCAGGAGTTATAAATAATGAGTGGAGAACATTTAAATATTACGTTGAAAATATGGAGACAAAATTCTCCTAATGATAACGGGCAATTCGAGGAATTTAAGGTTTCGATTTCTCCCGATGCATCCATTCTGGAAATGCTGGACGAGTTAAATAACAATCTGGAACGCGAAGGAAAACGCCCGGTTGCCTTTGAAAGCGATTGCCGGGAAGGTATTTGCGGAACTTGCGGAATAGTTATCAACGGTCACCCGCACGGACCTTTACCCAAAACTGCTACGTGTCAACTTCATATGAGAAATTTTAAAGACGGCGACGTTATTTATTTGGAACCTTTCCGGGCGGCGGCTTTCCCGATAATCCGAGATTTGATTGTGGATAGATCCGCATTCGATAAAATTCAACAAGCCGGCGGTTATATTTCGTTTAACACCGGAGGCGCTCCCGATGCTAATACTATTCCCATAGGAAAAGACGTTGCCGCCGAAGCTCTTGATGCAGCCGAGTGTATAGGTTGCGGCGCTTGCGTTGCTGCTTGTAAAAATTCTTCGGCTATGTTATTTGTCGGTGCTAAAGTATCGCAATATGCACTGCTTCCGCAAGGTCAACCGGAAAGATATAAAAGGGTTCAAACAATGGTTGCCGCCATGGACGAAGCCGGATTCGGAAGTTGTACCAACACTTATGCATGCGAAGCCGAATGCCCTAAAGGAATTTCGATAATGAATATTGCAAGAATGAACAGGGATTTTATAAAGTCTAAAATTGTTGAACAGGAAGTGGATATTTAATTATTTTATAAATTATAATTGTTTTATTAAAAATCAAAAAAGAACAACCTGAACCGGTTGTTCTTTTTTATTATGCGATTGCTTTCTTCTTTTTGATTATATTTCTGAATAAATCAACAATATAAAATAATGCGAACCCTTCAAATGATGTTTTCACATCTTCCACCCCCATTTGAAAAGTATAAATATCGGTTAGTGCATAATAAAACAATCGGTATATTAGTAGGAATGTGAAGATTACGGCAAATCCGAATAAACCTGTTTGAAAACATAAGCTGAAAAGTTTATAAAGATTTCTTTTGTTATGGTTTCCCGAATGTAGCGCCGTATTTAACATTTTTTATTTCCCCAAAATTTTCAAATGATAGAAGAAGAACAAAAAATAAAATGTCAATGATGAAAATCACTTTTAAGTATTACAATAGGTAAAACGGCGGGTGTTTTAAAAAGACCACGTATGCGGTTTGTGAAGAAGCTAATGTATTTTATCGGTTCTATTCGGATTACTTTTTATAAGACTCGTAAAACTTTGTTAATTTTATTTTTGTTACAAGTTGAACCGTAAAAAAGAAAGAGCCTACAAGTAAGGTTAAAACCAACTCTTGAGTATCAATCATGAAATTAAAATTTGATACCATTCTAAGAGCGAACATTTTAATTACAAGCATCGTAGAAAGAAAAATAACGGCTCCTACTATTCCGTGAATAATGGGTGAGAAGAAAAGGTTTTTTAAGTCGCTAACAAAATTATTGTTGCTTTTCTTTACCGCTGCGTTTTTGATTGTTGTCTTTTCCATTGTTGTTGACCTTTAGTAATGAACAAATTTTTTAATCCCAATAAACGAAATTCAGATTGGTTTGTCTGTGATGGCGGATAAATATTGTTCGTTTTTGATTGATTTTAAGCGTTTTTGTGATCTGCGTTACGGATTTGGCTGGTTTTGATTGCTGCGGGAATGGGTTTAAAATAAAAAAGGCTTAAACCGTAAAACGATTTAAGCCCGGGGTATTTGTTCATTACTTCTTAGTTGAGGAAAATCTTTTTATCAATCAACGAAGGAGCATATGTGTTTTTCTTAAGTTCTCTGTTTCTTTTTTCAAGCGTTTCTATCCGTTTTTCCAGTCCGTCTAATTTTCTATGTAGTGTATTGTTCCGGTTATACATTATTTGGGCAATTTTTTCCATAGTGGTTTCAATATTAAAAGGCTTTAAGATATAATCGGATATTCCAAGGGAAAGAACTTTTTTAAGAGCTAATTTTTCATTTATTGCCGTTATCATAATGACCGGAATATCGTGATAATCTTTTTTGTATCTGATTTCTTTTAGAAATTCGTAACCGTCCATTTGCGGCATCATGTAATCCAGAATAATGAAATCCGGTTTGTGAATTTGAATCATTTTAAGAGCTTCAAGACCGTCGTTAGCTGTATAAACTTTGCAATAAAACTTCCTTGTTAATATTTTTTTCAGTAAAATCCTTGTTCCGCTATTGTCTTCTACTAATAATACGTTAAACATTTTTTCCTCATAAATTTGTTATTAAACGGAATATTGTTTCCCGAAAAGGAACAAATACCTTAAACCAAAAGATAAAAATCCACCCATAACCGAAAGAACAAGTTCGGGTGTTTTTATAAATCTGGTTATCAAATGCATAATGTTTGAAAAGTTACCGGAAATTTCGGTGTATGTTTGTTGAGTCATAATTTCATAACCGATAAAGTTACTTATGAATAAAACGGCTAACGTGAACAGAAATCCTATTATCCACGCAAAAACTAGTGTAGGTGTATGACTTACGACTTGTTTTTTCTTTTTACTCATATTTTGAAATCGTCTTCTCATTTTATGCATTATTAATTTTGTTTTCGAAGGCAAATTAGCAGAAACGGTTAGGGCAATGCTGTGAGGTAACACACATTTTAAGAAAAATTCTCAAAATGAGTGATTTAGTTTAGGAAAAAATAGAAAAGCCACGAATTCACGGATAACAAAAGCGCAACATTCCGGAAAGGTTGGGTTTTTCTTTGAGTTTTTGCTTTGTAAAATTGCTGCAGTGTTTTCCTAATTAACTATATTATTAAAATGTTGGGGACGAATAATTTCGTCCCCAATAAAAATATTATTTCATCAAAATCATTTTTTTCACATCAGTAAAACTTCCGGCTGTTAATTTGTAGAAGTAAATTCCGCTCGGGAATCCACTTGCATTAAAAGTTACTTCGTAGTTGCCAGGAGATTGTTTTTGGTTTACAAGGATTGCAACTTCTCTGCCAAGAGCATCATAAATTTTCAAGGTTACGAACCCCTCCTCGGTCCTCCCCTTTGTCAAAGGGGAGGAAGTTGGAATTGAATATTTAATTGTTGTTGAAGGGTTAAACGGATTAGGGTAGTTTTGGAACAGAATAGCATTTTCCGCTAACGGTTTGTCTACCGATATATTTTGTGTTTTTCCGGTATATTGTTTTCCTATAACATTCGTCTCCGATTCTATTGTT